>VOFD01002374.1_pt1 | contig 494238 bp, 473 predicted proteins | sample 5384101 | NCBI WGS metagenome assembly VOFD01 (sample SAMN12384723, study PRJNA508395) | human gut metagenome | isolation source: healthy gut C | host: Homo sapiens
AATGTCATATAAATCCTCCCATCTTCTAATTTATCTTAAAACTAGATAATCTCATCTTTCTGCTTTGGCAGCTCTATAACAAATCTGCATCCACCATATTCACGGTTTTCTGCTTTGATTGTTCCTCCGGCACTATCTACAATCCGTTTTACAAGTGCAAGACCCAGGCCATTTCCTTCTGCTTTATGAGATCCATCTACCTGATAGAACTTGTCAAATATTCTGGATTTTACATCATCCTCTATTCCTGGTCCTTCATCTTCCAGAATGAACTTAACAGAATCCTGTTCTTGTTTCAGAAACATCGTAATTGTCCTCTTCTCCCTGAAGCAGCATTGTATATCCTTCAATGGCATTAATCGGGGTCTTAAACTCATGAGAAACATTAGATACAAAATCCATCTGCAGCACCTCTGTTGCACGAAGTTCTTTTGTCATAACGTTAAAACTCTGATAAGATTCTCCAACTTCTGCTATACGGCTGTTCGTTTCCAAATGCTGTTCAAAATCTCCCCTGAGAAACTTCCTTCATTGCTTTACTAAGTCTGGTAATTGGTTCCAGTAACTTTGCATTAATAAAGGAAGTGATCAGCCCTGCAATCAATGTATTGAAAATCAAAAGCCAGCCAAGCACAGGTATGCTGCCCGGCAGATTAAAAAAATGATTCAAAAAAGCAAATAATAAAGCAGATATGACTGTTGAAAATACAAGTGCCAGCCAGATTGCACCCGTCAGACAGGATCGGATCCGCAATCCTTTTTCTTTCTTTTGTTCCATTATTTCTTCACCACCTTGTATCCAATTCCACGCATTGTTACGATTTCAAAATCCGGGTTATCTTTAAAATGCTCTCTGAGTCTTCCTATATGTACCTCTATTGTATGTGGGTCTGCTTCCGTCTCGTATCCCCATACTTCATCCATCAACTGTTGTTTTGTAAATGTTCTGCCTGGCGAAGCTGCAAGCTTATATAAAAGCAGGAATTCTTTTTTAGGCAAAACAAGACTTTCCTTATCAGTTATAACCGTCATTGCATCATAATCACTCTGTTGAACCGATCACAATTTTGTGTTCATTCAGTATCTGTGCACGGCGAAGCAGTGCTCCAACTCTTAAAACCATTTCATTCACATTTACCGGTTTTACCATATAATCGTCACTTCCCGAAAGAAATCCCTGGCGCATATCATCAAAGGAACCTTTCGCAGTGATCATAAGTACCGGTATCTGATATCCTGCTGAACGGAGTTCCGACACCAGTTCATAACCATCCATAACCGGCATCATAATATCGGAAATGATCAGATCAATATACTCTTTATCCAATATTTCTAATGCCAGTGCTCCATCCGATGCACTTTTGACCTGATATCCATTCTTCTCAAGCACTTTTTGGAATAGCTGGCTTAATTCTTTATCATCTTCTACAATCAATATTTGAAACACGATCTTCTTCCTCCTTTATCAGAACAGATATCTTGCCCATCCAAGCAGATGCTGTACCAAAAGTATGTTTCTCTGACGCTTCTTTGTCAATTCAATTGGCTCTACATGATACGGATCACGATAGGTTCCATCTTCCAATACCTGTCGGGACACTCTTTCATATTCCATCATGCCTTCTTCCAACTGTTTATTAATCTCTTTGCTACGTATTACAAGCATCAGTTCCGTATCCAGATACGTGCTTCTCATATCCATGTTAAAGGAACCGATTACGGATAGATCATCATCAATCAGGATGCTTTTTCCGTGGTAAGAATAGCCGCCTTCATACTCCCAGATATCAATTCCTGTATTTAAAATTCTGTTTCTGTTTCTCGCATAATCAGCAGAACCAAACGGATTTCCATTGTTGGCAACCGAATTGGTCATGATAGAAAAATCCGGAACTCTCTCCGCAATCTCTTTCCATGTATTATACATCATATCATTACAGATAATATATGGTGTATGAATTTTCACGCGCTCTTTTGCATTTTTCATTAGTTCTCCCAGTTGATACCAGACTACTGGTTCCTTTGGGACCTGTGTGGATAGGATTTGACACTAATGCAATCTTTTCTGTCTCAAAAGTTTCGTCCGTGTAATCGGTATCGCAGATTCTTTCCTTATTCTCTTCAAAATATTTCTGATAGCCGTTCTGCAGCTCTAAAACTGCGTTCTTTACAGATTTTCTATTTGCCAGTTTTTTATTGTCATGAAAATAACCACTGTCTTCTTGTTCCCATATCGTTTCAAAATACTCTAACAACTGGTTAACTGAATTTTCTTTCTCAGGTTCATCGCAAACCACTAACACGTCTCTGTCATAGTTCTTATGTCCCGGAAAATCACCCAGAAAATAATTGTATGTATTTCTTCCCCCAAGAATATATCTCTTTCCATCTGCAATCAAATATTTATCATGCATTCTACCCATCATCTTCCATGGTTTCAACGGATTGGCCTTATTATATAGTTTAATTTCAACATTCTCATGGGAAGATAATCCATAGAAATACGGATTTCCTTCCATATCAATCCAGCTCTCCATTCCGTCTACTAACAGACGAATATGTACACCTCTGTCTGCCGCATCATGCAGTGCTCCTAAGATCAATTTTCCACTTTCATCGGATTGAAATGCAAAAGTAGAAAGAATAATTTCCTTTTTGCATTCTTGATCAAACGCACTCTTTGTAAAAGCGCTTCTGGATTCTTTTCTATGATTACTGCCCGTTCTGTATTTTCACTGCATTCGCTCCATGACCCATTTTTTGTTTCTTTTTTGGTTGTATTGGACACTTCCGGCTGCTTTTTTTATATGCAACGCAGATTCCGAGCAATTCATAAAAAGCCACACATAAAAAAAATTGCCAGTATAACAAGAAGGATTTTACATATTTTATACTTTTTCATTGTACATCACCTGATTCCTTTTTTATTTCATACTTATACAATACAAAGTCAATCTCAATTTAACCTCAACAAGGTTTGTTTTTTCATCCATGCAAAATCTTCTTTGTACAACAGACTGTTAGATATAGCAAAAACGGCCTTTCAAACAGTTAACTTCTAAATCAACTGTTTTTTGAAAGGTCGTTTCATCAGATTCTTATAGCAATCCAGCAAATAATCTCATAAATAATTGTCCCAGTCGCAAATATGCACTTCGTCCGGTTTGATATTGGTCTGTCACATCACGACATTCTCCCATCGTTCTTATCAGATCATTTTTTATTTCCACAACTGCCTGACAATCTGCCATAAAACAGCCGTTTTCAAAATGGTGATATAAACTTCGATAATCCAGATTAATTGTTCCACAAGTTGCCATACAGTCATCTGCCACACTCATTTTTGCATGACAGAAACCAGGAGTCCACTCATAAACACGAACACCATGTTTAACCAATCCATGATAAAAAGAACGAGTTATATTATAAATGAATTTTTTATCAGGGATACCAGGTGTGATAATTCTTACGTCTACCCCTCGCTTAGCAGCCAGACATAACGCATGCGTCATTTCATCTGTTATGATTAGATATGGAGTCATAAACCAACAATATTTTTCAGCTTTATTTATCATACTGATATAAACTTCTTCTCCTACTTGCTCATTATCCATAGGGCTGTCTGCATAAGGTTGAACAAACCCAGTTTGCTGTGCCGCATAATCATAGTGGAAAAGGTATTTACTAAAATCAGAATCATTAGCATCCTTATCACTTACTGCATTCCACATTTCCAAAAATGTCACCGTAAGCGACTGAACAGCATCTCCTTCTAAACGAATACCTGTATCTTTCCACTGTCCATACGGGTGTGTGTAATTAAAATATTCGTTTGCTAGATTATATCCACCTGTAAATCCGACTTTTCCATCAATAACTGTTATTTTTCTATGATCACGATTGTTCAAAAACAGATTTAAACCTGGCATAAACGGATTGAATACACGGCAATGAATTCCTATTGCCTCCATCTTTTTCACAAAATCTGTGTTAATAAAGCCTATAGAACCCATATCATCGTAGAATACTCTAACTTCCACACCTGCTTTTACTCGCTCTTCCAGAACATCTTGAATCTTATGCCATGCTTCAGCGTCTTCTATCGCATGATATTCCATAAAGATAAACTTCTGTGCTTTCTCCAAATCCTTAAGCTGTGCCTCTAATCCTTTCACTGCTTCATCAAAATACACAATATCCGTATTCTGATAGATTGGATACTGCGAATTTCTTTGTATGTAACTTGCTATATTTCCTGCTTTCGGAATTGTTTCTTTTATTCTGTTCAAACACTCCTGACTGTCCGGAAGCATTGGTAACAATTTGCTATCAATTTCTGCATATCGCTCACGCATTTTATGTGTGCCACCATTCAAACCAATCAACAAATACAGGCCTACACCCATAATTGGGAAAATTAGAATTAAGATGACCCAAGGCATTTTCATAGAGGATGTCTTATTTGATGCGTACAATCCCAAAACCAAGATCCCACTCAAAATCCTTGTAAATAAATTTATGATTTCTGCATATTCATTCAAGCGTGTTACGATAGTAATAATAAAAATCACTTCCAGAAGAATGCAGATTATGGAAAAACACAGCCGTTTTACCCCATTTTTTGTTTTTGCTTTGCCCTCTAAAGTATCTTGTTTCATATATATTCCACCTTCCTACTTGCTCAGTTTTCTCCCTAAATTTCGTGTGCGAACACGTTTGCCCTCTTTATCCTTATCGAAGATATCCACGACACCCACATCAACATTGTAGCCACGGATCAACAGCTCGTTATAAACAATGTTCTCCATGATATGAGTAGGCTCCTGCTGTCTGAAATTCAGACGTGCATTTCTCAGTCCCAGATCCGTAAAGTAGTATTTCAGATTTGCACCGATATACTTTCTGCCCTTAATATCGTATCGGCTTGCCTTGGAAATCAAAAAGGCATCTGTCAAATAGTCGATATGCTTGGAGATGGTTTTATTAGCATAAGTCATCTGGCGCTCACTGGCAAAGGTATTGGCAATCTTTGAAGGGTTGGTCGGTGCGCCGATTGCAGATGCAAGCACATCAACCAGAATCCCAATCTCATCCACGTTCTGAATCTTATTTCTTTCAATAACATCCTTCAGATAGACATTTGCAAAGATGTTCTTCAGATAGTCCGCTTTCTGTCGTTCGCTCTGGAAACTTACGATCTGCGGCAATCCTCCGTAGATCATGTAGTCATCCCATGCATCATCATAATCGCCGTCATAGACAGAATAAAACTCTGCAAAGGAGAGAGGGTAGATTCTAATCTCATCACCTCTGCCACGGAATTCGGTCGCAATGTCGCTGGACAGGAACTTGGAATTACTTCCGGTGACATACACATCAATATTGCTCATGCGGAGCAGGCTGTTCAGCACTTCCTCAAATTGTGACATAAACTGCACTTCATCAAGAAGCAGATAGTATTTGCCATCGTCTTTCATGGCATCTTTGATGTACTTGAAACACACCTTAGGATCTCTTAGTTCCTCATTTTCAATACCGTCCAATGCAATCTCAATAATATGATCAACATCAACGCCGTTCTCCAGTAAGTATCTCTTAAAGATGGTAAACAGCAAAAAGGATTTGCCACATCTACGAATGCCGGTAATCACCTTTATCATTCCATTATCTTTTCGCAGGGTCAGCTGCTGTAGGTAAGCGTCTCTTTTAATCTCCATCGTTACGTTCCCCCTTTCCGTGCATCTGCACACTTTTTAGTAATGAGATTCTATCACAGAACGACGTGAATTTCAATATGTATTCCCATTTTATGTGCATCTACACACTTTTATGTAATGTTGATAAATATATTTTCAGATTTTTTTGATTGCAGTGTCTATAATCGACTACTCCAATCGTTATTATAGGTAAACAACAAAAAGAAGATGGTTTCGATGTTTCATTAAATATGTTCGTTAGTCTTTTACGTTGTATGAATGAAAGGGGGCACATTTTATGAAGAAGATTATGAGTCTTTCTTCTGGACTGCCAGCTGATGAAACTCCTCAGACAAGTATACTCGTATGACGAAGACTGTGAAATACCACATCCGGCAGTCCTTCCCTTATTCTGTAGCTTTATTCATTGTTAATGGCTCACCTGCTGATATTGCTTTCTGATTGAACGAGGGTTTCCTTTTTTGATTGGGAAAACGCAAATTCAGACAATATATGATGACAAAATCCGCATTCCATCTTTCCATAAAAAATACAGCCCTGCCATAAACAGGACTGTATCATAATACCACTTAAAATTACTACTTATCTTAAGGAGCAGCTCTATGTCTGTATCCCGAAAGAACACAAATTGGCAGAATATTCTCAGCTGAGTCTTTCACAGCTTAACGGTTTTAACTGCCTTCTTCGTGATGAAATCGGTTTCTGGACAAATCTGGTAAAGAGCAAAATGCCAGCATCCCGCTTTCTGATACAGACGGATGAATTTGAGTTTGAAGAATTGGTCAGGACTTCCACATTATTATGTTTTTCCAGCAGTAAAACACCCGGCTCAGAGCAGACTCTGAAAGGACGGAAACGGATTCCCCTAACTGATCCTGAAGTAAATGTTACCTATCACCTGATTAGTTCCGCTATGCTATTTAGACAGATTGAATATTTTCAGGCTATCATTGAAACAGGGAACTTTTATCAGGCTGCTGAAAAATGTAATGTTTCCCAATCAGCTATTTCCCAACAGATAAAAAAGCTGGAACAGGAGCTTGGGGTAAAACTTCTTGACAGACATAACCGGACCTTCTCACTGACACCAAAGCAGGAGAATAGGTGTAATGGTGTCTTGGCATCCTACGAAGTATATAAATGAAAAACTCTGGGTCACGTTTCCCCTTAAAGGCTGTACGAGTGTAATATTCATCTGCTTGTGTATTTCCTCTAAACAATTCTGTATATCCATACATGGTCATTATGGCTTGGTTGACCTTAGTCTTTGCCACCAGACTGTTTTTGTAGATAAGTCACAATTCTTTGCAATCTTTGATATTGATAGTTCCTCTACAAAGCCTCTTAACATTTCTTTCCATGTGTCCTCTGAAAGATGAGTGTATCGAAGACTGTCTCCATAATTTTCAGACCATGAACTATTACAATCTTTACATCGGTATCGTTGCATACCTGTGCTTTGGTATATCCATTTTTCTTGTAGTTGACTGAACCACACTTGATACAACAATAAACCTTGCTGTTTTCTTTTGACACAGGATGCTTATTTGATTGTAGAGGTGTTGTAGGTTCTGTATTTGATATGTTCCTACTTAGTTGATGATAGAGCTGTTTTTGTTCCTCTGGTGTAAGGTTATCTAAAATATCTTGCAGTTCTTTATTGGTGAGTGCCATGGCATGAACCTCCTTGCATAAACAAAATTCATACCCTTAAATGCACCCTATGAATATAAAAAGGCTTCCCAGATTATCTGGAAAGCCTCAGACTGTAGACAAAACGCTTTTGGTCAGCACTCCAGAAGCGTTTTTCTTGTTTTGGGTTCAAAAAGTGTGTACTTGATCAATAATAAACACTTTTGGGTTCCCCTTTTTCCCTTCCTGGCTATCATCTTTGCCAGTTTTTTCAGATTCATGCAGGCAAACGTAAGCCCGACTTTCATTTCCATCCGGGCTTTTCCTATCATCTGTGTATAGCGTAATCCGTGGTTTTCTTTTGCTGTTCCGAAGAGGCGCTCTACGGTCTCTTTCCGTTGCGCATACACTTCCTTCATCCCAATCGTATGCCGGATATCCTCACACTTTTCCATGTACGGCTCCCAGATATGCCGGGTCACTACCTTCACATGATCCCTGCTTTCTGTGCACTGCTTCAGATATGGACATCCTTCACAGACGATTCCGCAGCTCTTGTATTCCCGGTATCCGGAACGGTTCGTCGTATGATAAGCCAGCACCTGATCATTCGGGCATACATAGCAGTCAAAATATTCATCATACACATACTCGGTTTTTTTGAAAAAACCATCTTTGGTCATGGGGCGTTTATACGGTAGAAGCGGTGTGATACCATCATCCAGAAGTAACTTTGCTATCGCTGGTGTTTTGTATCCTGCATCGGCTACCAGTGTCTGAATGCCAATGTCTTTTATCTTATCATACAGGGATTTAAATGTCCGGCTGTCATCTTTGGTTGCCGGGATTTACACTATAACCCAGAATCCATCCGTTTTTGTCACAGGCTGTCTGCACGGAATACGCAAAAACATTTTTATGTTCACCCTTTCGGAACCATCCGCTTTCCGGATCCGTTGTACTTTCCTTGACCGTTTTTTCTTCTTTTCCATCAGAGCTGCCACCACAGGAGGGGGGATCTTTGGGATCTTCCTTCTTTTTCTTTCAGAGGCTTTTTTCCCATGCGCTTCCCGGTCTTCATTGATTTCCTTCTTTAACTGCTCTTCGAAGAACAGTGCTTCCTCATCTGCAATCCGTTTCCGCATCTTTTTGCTGTTTGCCCGTGCTTTTACATGGGTGGCATCCACGAAGACCTCGGAAGGATCAATCAGTCTGTATTTATAGCATTCCTGCAGGATACGGGAAAAGATCTGTTCAAAAAGATCAGTATCCTTAAAGCGTCTGGTATAATTCTTTCCAAACGTAGAGAAATGGGGAACCTTGTCCATCATTTCCAGACCGAGGAACCATCGGTATGCGACATTGACTTCGATTTCTTTTACTGTCTGGCGCATGCTTCGGATGCCGTACAGATACTGGATGAATGGAATTTTAATGAGCATGACCGGATCCATCTTTGGGGCGGCCATTGTCTGCACTGTATTTATCGATCACAAGATCATAGATAAAACTCCAGTCGATTGCCTGGTCAATCAGGCGCAGCAGATGATCCTGCGGAACAAGGTCATCCATGCAGAACATCTGAATCTGTTCTCTTTTCTTATCTGCATTCTGTGTCATCATAGGAAACACCGCCTTTATTTTGATACTTTCATTATACCAAAAAAGTAGTGAAAAGTCCCGTAAATACGGCATTTTCACTACTTCTTATATGCTTGTAAGTACATAATTTTTGCAGTCATGACACAAGAAAAGCTCCCTCACAGGAAGGAGCTTTGTCTACAGTCTGAGGCTTCCCAGATTATCTGGAAAGCCTTATGGTATTGTATTTGAATTTGGACTACTTGATTTTCTAATTGCATACGCAATTCGTGAAATGTATAATTATACTGTTGATACATCAGACACACAAATGTAAATAGGGACTATTGTAATATAAAAATATATTAAATTAAAAGGAGCCACTCAACTACATGGCAGATAAAATTTACCGCGTTCCTACTATATATAATGAAATGAAAAAAACAACTGCTCCTCTGACAGTCCGGGTGCCGGGTTCGAAGAGTATCACGAACCGCAGTCTCCTGCTGGCTATGCTGGCAGATGGCGAATCGACCTTGCGCGGAGTATTGTTCTCCGATGATTCCAGGCATTTTCTGCAGTGTGTACAGGATCTGGGATTCGAAACAACAGTGGATGAAGACAGCTACGTGGTCACTGTCAGGGGCCTGGGCGGAAAAATCCCCTGCTCCGATGCTTCCCTGAATGTAGGCAGTGCCGGGACCGCAGCCCGTTTTCTGACGGCTACCCTGGGTGTCTCTGAAGGAATCTTCCATATGGATGCCTCCGAACAGATGCGCAAACGTCCCATGGCTCCGCTTTTATCCTCTCTGAAAGAGCTTGGCTGTGAGATCACCTGCGAAAGGGAAGACGGACATTTTCCCTTTATTCTGACAGCCCACGGGTTCAGACAGGATCATATTTCCATCGATATCGGACACAGTAGTCAGTTTCTCAGTGCCCTGCTGATCGCTTCCACTTTATCCGCGGAGGATTTCACGATCCGGTTGAAAGGTACCCACGGTATGGCTTATATCGAAATGACACGGAAAATGATGGAGCAGTTCGGTGTCAGGGTGGAACATCCCGCCGCAGATCAGTTCCGTATCTGCACCGGTCAAAAGTATCGTGCACTGGATTATCAGATTGAACCGGACGTCTCCGCCGCCTGCTATTTTTATGCAATGACACCGTTACTGGGTATTCCCGTATGTGTGGAGCATGTGCACTTTGAAAGTCTGCAGGGAGATGTGGAATTCTTACATATTTTAGAGAAAATGGGCTGTACCGCACAGGAGACGGAAAATGGGGTACTCCTGCTGCCTCCCGCAGGGCAGACGGATACCGGAACGCAGGTTCCTGCCTTCCATGGCATCACCGTGGACATGTCTTCCTGCTCCGATCAGGCCATCACTCTGGCAGCTATTGCGCCTTTTGCTGACAGTCCCACTTGTATTACAGGCATCGGTCACATCCGTTTCCAGGAAAGTGACCGTATCCATGCCATCTGCACGGAACTGACCCGCATGGGCATCCACTGCGAAGAGACACAGGACAGCATCACTATCTATCCCGGCATGCCGCACCCCTGCACCGTAGCGACCTACGATGATCACCGCATGGCCATGGGCTTTGCCCTGACTGGGCTCCGGGCCGAAGGTATCGTGATCGACGATCCCGGATGCTGCCGCAAAACTTTCGAGAACTATTTTGAAGTACTGGATCAGGTGATTGCGAAGATAATCGAAATGTAGGAATAGAATCATCCGTACTCACATAAACTATAAGTGGTTGCGCTGTGTTGCTTGCGAGGTACACAGCCAGGGGAGCCCATGCGTGGGCTCCGTTTTCACGTACAATTCACAAAGCATCCCGATATACCCGCATCACATTTCCCCAGAAAATCCCATCCAGCTGGTTTTCCGTAAAGCCGGCTGTTTTTAGTCTGTCCCACAATACCGGCATTGCCTCCGCACCGGGAAGAGCCGGATTTGTGGGGATGCCGTCGAAGTCACTGCCCAGACCCAGTATTTCCATACCGCCGACATCAGTGATATGTCTTGCCTGCCGTATCATTGCTTCCCACAGCACCTCTGGATCTTTGCTTCCGCCATCCACCAGAAATTTATCATAATAGTTCAGTCCCATACAGCCGCCCCGCTCTGCCAGTCTGCGGATCTGGTCATCCGTCAGATTCCGGAGGGACGGACATACAGCCCTTGCGTTGGAATGGCTTGCCACGAAGGGCTTCTTCGTACATTCCCATACATCGTCAAAGCCGGCATCCGACAGATGGGAGACGTCCGGGATCATTCCGAGACGCTCCATCTCTGTGACAAAATCGCGGCCGGTTTCCGTCAGACCACACGCCGCATCCCTGCCATCGGATCCACGTATCCCAGTCTCACCTTTCTCCGTCTCTATCGCCGTTGTCGGATTTTCCCCCGCACAGCTGCTCCTCCCGGTTCCCGGTATTTTCTCCTGAACAGATTTCTCCGTTAGTCTCCCATCTACGTCGCCCCTGCTCTGCCCCAGACACCGACGCGTGGCTGGCCACCCCAGTTCATTCCGATAATTCCAGGTTAACGTCAGCATCCGCACCCCCATGTCATACAGTTCCCGTAGCCTCTCCAGACTTCCGCCGCAGACCGCCCCTTCTTCCACCGTCAAAAGTGCCGACAGTTTCCCACAGGCTTCATTTTTCAAAATGTCTTCATAGCACAGTACCGGGACAATCCGGTTCTTGTTTTTCTCCAGCTCCGTCCGGTAGACCTCATACAGAGCACACACCCGCTCCCAGGGTGTCGATGTGCACTTTCCGATATCCACAAACAGGGCGAAATTCTGCAACAGATATCCGCTCTCCTGCATCCGCTTAAGATCCAGATGGCCGCTGTTTTTCCAAAGTTCCCCGCCCCGGTCCGCCAGTTCGGATATGGTGTCACAATGCATATCTATGATCTTCATGTTTTCTCCTGATCCCCTATGAAAAAGAGAGCATCCACAGCTCTATGTTCCTGCCATGAATACTCCCTCTTACTTTCTTTGTTCAATTTATGCTGTTGTCAGCAAAAAATACCTTAGTTCTCTTCACCCTTGACTGCGAAGCATACGCCGGTATCGTCGGGCTTATCCTCATCGAACTTGTAGTCCTTGCCGGGCAGGATAGCGTTCAGGATAATGCCGGTCAGCGCGCCGACTGCCAGTCCGGACAGGCTGATGGTGATCTCACCGATGTGGAATGCGATAGCACCTGCTGCACTATAGTTGATACCGATGGACAGTACCAGAATCAGAGCGGCGATGATAACGTTACGACTCTTGATGAAATCTACCTGAGTCTCAACGATATTACGAACACCGACTGCGGAGATCATACCATACAGTACCAGGGATACACCACCGCAGGTAGCGGTAGGCATACAACCGATCAATGCTGCTACCTTCGGGGAGAAGGAGAACAGTACAGCAAAGCCTGCTGCAATACGGATAACTCTGGGATCAAATACCTTGGTCAGAGACAGTACACCGGTGTTCTCACCGTAAGTGGTATTCGCAGGAGCACCGAACAGGGACGCGATAATGGTAGCCAGACCATCACCTAACAGAGTACGGTGCAGTCCGGGATCCTTGATATAGTTCACACCGACGGTGGAAGAAATAGCGGAGATATCTCCGATATGCTCTACCATGGTAGCCAGTGCGATAGGCATGATGGTGATCACGGAAGTGATCAGCAGGGAAGTGTTGCCGTCGGACAGTGCCCAGAAGGCGGTCTCATTCCAGTGAATGGGAAGTCCGATCCATGCAGCTTCCGCTACCGGTGTGAAATCCACACGGCCAAGGATGGCTGCCACCACATAAGAACCGATAACACCGATGATGATCGGAACGATCTTCACCATTCCCTTACCCCAGATATTGCAGATCACTACCAGTGCGATAGCAACCACTGCGATCAGCCAGTCTGCGGAACAGTTGTTGATAGCGGACTGGGACAGGGTCAGACCGATGGCAATGATGATGGGGCCGGTTACGATGGGCGGGAAGAAACGCATTACCTTGCCGGTACCGAAGATCTTGATTAACAGGGATAATACCAGATACAGCAGACCTGAGCAGGCCACGCCGAAGCAGGCATAAGGAAGCAGTGCGGAATTGTCCGCTCCGTCTGCCATAGGGGCAATCGCGGCATAACCGCCTAAGAATGCAAAGGAAGAACCCAGGAATGCGGGTACCTTTCTCTTGGTCAGCAGATGGAACAGTAAAGTTCCCAGACCTGCAAATAACAGTGTTGTGGAAACATCCAGACCTGTCAGCATGGGTACCAGAATAGTGGCACCAAACATTGCGAACATGTGCTGAAGTCCCAGAGAAGCATCTTGGGCACGCCCAAGGATCTGGCATCGTAAATGCCGTTTTCGCCGAGTGTAGTCTTCTCGCTCATTTTTTTCCTCCTGTGTCATAGACATGTGAACATGTAACTATTTTTTCGTCGCATAAATTCGGGCAGATAGTCCTCTATCTGCCCACACCTATGTGACCCTATTAGTTACATGATAGCTTTTCACCGTTCTACAGTCAAGAGGAAAATCACTCCACCGCATGCTCTTTCAGGAAATCCAGCCAGATAGGAATATACTGTGCCTTCAGGTGCACCCCGTCGTAAGTATAGGAAGCCACCATCCCTCCGGTCTCATCGCAGATCAGCGGATTCACATCCAGGAAAAATATCTTCTGATCATCCGCCAGCTCTGCAATTTCTGCATTTCTGGCTCCGATTCCTTCATTAGTAATATAATCCCCCTGTTCAGAGCGTTCCGTCGTTACTTTCATGATGGCCTGCAGATAGATCACCGCATCCGGCTGCAGTTCCTGCAAATGCTGAACCGCTTCCCCATAGGCCTTCATAAAAGATTCCACCGTACCGGTACCCATTTCGTTGATACCGATCATCAGATAGATCTTGGCAAACTGCTTCTCCGACAAGGCTTCCTCCACCGTGATCTTTTTCTTCTGTCCAGGCACCGATACAATGGCACTGTCGAACATCTTGTAGACTGTCAGTCCGGTGGAAGCATAAAACGTGGATGTCTCCTCCAGTCCGCCGTACTCATACATGCCTACCGTCCGGGAATCCCCGATAAATACCGCATCATCAAAATAACTGTCATCCACCGTGTGATAGACCACTTCCTGCGGTATCTCTTCCACAGGAACCGTCGCGGCGGGATCCTGCGTCTCTGTTCCGGTGGTCTCCGGCATTGCGGCCTCTTCTCCCGTAGCGGGACTCTGCACCGTACCCATCGTCTGATCCGTCTGGTTCCCGTCACTCACTGTATCTCCGGTCTTTACGTTTTCCCCCGGCACATTGCCGGATACGGATCCCGTTGCATCACTCTGTTCCCCGGATATTCCCGGCCATTTTCCTTCCACCAGCTGCTCCGCCAGAAGCACTCCTTTCGTATAGGTCTCCTGCAGCGGTTCCGTATATACCTGCCAGTTATCCGTCCAGGTAAAGAATACAATTCCCGCCAGCAAAAGACATCCCAAAAAGGAGTATTTATGCAATTTTTCCTTCATTTTCGACCAAATATTTTTATTTTCTGCATGATTCATTGCATAATGACCTTTTCCTAAAAGCTAAAATACATAAAAGGATTATTTCCTTCTAATAAAAGTCTCCAGATGCAATACCAGAAGAGCCCCGACAGAAGCACCTTCACCGGCAGCTTATCCTGCCACTTATGGTACAGCTTCTCAATGACCGGTGTGCAGGCCAGTCCGGAGACCAGAAGCAGTCCTCCATAGGTACTGAGTGCCTTCCAGGCATCCTCGTAACCGCCGCTGAAGCCCGGTACCAGCCACAGCATCTTATCCAGATAGACCTGTAACTGTGACAGGTCCGTGATAGCAAAGCACATCCAGCTCATTGGGATGACCAGCCACAGATAAATGTGCGGCAATACCTTCATTTTATGTACAAATTTTAATCTGCCCAACTGCCGTTCCAGTACGATGCAGATCCAGAGCAGTCCGCCCCAGCAGAAGAAGTTCCAGCCGGCACCATGCCAGAAAGCGGTCAGCATCCATACCACCAGGAGGTTAAAAATCGTGCGAAGCTCTCCCTGTCTGCTGCCGCCTAACGGAATATACACATATCGGCAGAACCACTGTCCCAACGTCATATGCCATCTGCGGTAAAAATCCCGGACACTTCTGGCCATATAGGGTCTGCGGAAGTTGGCCGGCAGTTCGATCCCCATCATCCGGCCCAGTCCCATGGCCATCAGGGAATAGCCCCAGAAATCAAAATAGATCTCCATGGAATAGGCGATGGCTGCCAGCCATGCTAACGGTGTCGAGATGCTTTCAAATCCGGTCACCTGCACCTCGTGCCACAAGATTCCCACCCGGTCTGCCAGTAGCACCTTGGCCGCCAGTCCCAGAATAAACAGCTTCATACCGTCTTCCAGCCCCCGCACCGTGAAAGTGCGCTCCGTCAGGCTGTCCGAGATATCGCCATATCTTGTGATCGGTCCGGAGATCAGTTTCGGGAACATGATCACATAAGTAGCAAACTTCAAAAAAGAATACTCCCTGCTCACCTCTCCCCGGTACACATCGATCTGATAAGACAATATCTGGAAGGTGTAAAAGCTGATCCCCAGCGGCAGCCCCGCAGAGCCTCCCCAGTCCTTGAACCAGAGCAGTACCGCCAGATTCGCGCCAAGTGTCAGGATCAGCAGAAGCTTTTTCCGCCACAACGTCTTAGGACTGCGTTTTGCCAGATGAAGACCCAGAAAATAATTGCACAATATAGATATCATTAAAAGGGGAAGATACCTGACGTCTCCCCTGGCATAAAAAACAATGCTTCCCACGAGCAGTGTCAGGTTCCTGTATTTGCGAGGTGTGATCCCGTAGACGATCAGAAAGATCGGCAGGAACCACAGCAGAAATTCAATACTGCTGAATATCAAAAAAATCACATCTTTCTATTTCTGTTTATCTGTCTTACTATCATAGTAGCTTGAAACCGTTTCTATTACAACAAAACAATTCTTAATTTTAAATGACAGAATTTTACAACTGCTTAATCTTTTTGCAATTTTTCACCGCATCGTTTACAATAGTTTTAACACCACAGGGCTGCGCCCGAGAAAGGATATTTTCCATGAAAGAACAGTTATATACCATCCCTTTAAACGATGCCGTAAATGCACAGGACGAATGCCCTTTCTGCTTTATCCACCGCAGTATTGAACAGGATCTTCTGGATTTCGTGTTAGGCTCCGGTTCCTCTTATATGGAAGCGGACATCCGCGAACAAACCGACAAAGCAGGCTTCTGCCGGTATCATTTTCAGAAAATGTTCGACTACGGCAATACTCTGGGCAATGCCTGGATCTTAAAGACCCACTACCAGCGCATGATCCGGGAAATGCAGCAGGAATTTGCCTCCTTCCGCCCCGGCAAAAGCTCTCTCCTGGGTAAATTCAAAAAAGTCGAAGGCAATGAAAATACCATCGGCATGTGGGTCCGTGCAAAAGAGGATTCCTGCTATATCTGTTCCCAGTATAAAGATACCTACGCCAGATATCTGGACACCTTTTTCTACCTGTGGAAAAATGATGAAAACTTCCGCAATAAAGTCATAAACGGCAAAGGCTTCTGCCTGCCCCACTTCGGCGATCTCTGCGAAGCCGCTGACCGCAAGCTTTCCGATAAGGAAAAACAGGACTTTTACGATCAGTTGCTGCCGGTCATGGAATCCAACATGCAGCGCATTTCCGAAGACATCTCCTGGCTGGTGGAAAAATTCGACTATCGCAACAAAGACGCCGACTGGAAGAGCTCCAGGGATGCCATCCAGCGCGGTATGCAGAAATTAAAAGGCGGATATCCCGCAGATCCCGCCTATAAGATGTCTAAATAACCACAAAATTTTATTCAAAAATACGATGCAATTATGATGCTATTTTTCCGTAATTTCTTCGTCAGAGGGCTGTCCGGACCGTTCCGCCAGTCTTCTGCTTAATTGCAGATACTCCAGAATTTCCTCATACAGCATCTCCGGCTGAAAGGCATCTTCCAGGATTCTCTCGTTCATCAATCCCTTAATGGTCAGTTCCATCATCTTACGAAGTTTCACCACGTCTTCCGCAGCCGCATATTTTCCCAGATCCGCTCTGGCATAAATATTCTCATAAGCCTCTTCCATCTGCTGTTTTCGCTCTTCTACCGCCACCAGTGCCTCATTGACATTCTCTGCCTGTGCCCGGTTCAGGAACGGCTGCAGATAAGGATAGCCGCACATGGCATGCATTTTCCCGGTCTCCACCTGCTGCATCAGAGTGAACAGATCCGTCTCCTTCGCATCTACCGCTGTGGACAATTCCAGCAACAGATACCGTACACTGTAGTCATAGACAAAAGCATAGACTCCCAGCTTGTTCTCAAAATAATGAAATAATAATCCCTTACTGATGGCTGCCTCCCGCACGATATCATCCGTACTGGCATGACGGTAACCGTTCAGGGCAAATACCTTCAGAGCTGCATTGATCATCCGGTCCTGTTTTTCTTTTTTTAAATCAAAAAATTTCTCATTCATATCGCAACATATCCCTTTTCATTTTCATCAATAAGGTTTATTATGTAACTGTATGGGCATATGCATGAAATTCAGACCAGTTACATACACTACAACATGGAAGGAGCAACCCTATGGCTAAAAAATTTGGCAAATTTCTGCTGTTTACCGCAGCAGTAGGTACCGCAGCCGCAGCTGCTTACTACTATATGCAACAGAAAGATTCTCAGCTGAAGGAATCTTCCGATGCAGATGATGATTATGATGATTTCCACGAGGATCTGGACAAGAGTACCGAGTTCTCCCGCAATTATGTTCCTCTGAATACACCCGTGCAGACCTCTGCCCCGAAGGAAGAGACAGGCACAGAGTCCACACCGGCTTCCGAAGAGGCGGCACCCGCTTCCGCAGAGGCATCTGATTTCACACCGCTCACCGATCAGGCTACCGGATTGTCCGGCGAAGAGGGCGAGACCGTCGAAGACGTGGAAGAGTTCTTCGATGAAGAAGATGCCGAGGACGAAGAGCCTCCCGTAAATGAAGAATAATCGTTCTATTTCGAAGGTCTCAGAGCCATGCTTTTTGCAAGCGTCTGAGACCTTCCTGCATTTCCGCCTCATCAATACTTCCAAAGCCCAACAGCACGGTAGCTTTCCGCATTGTGGCTTCCACCATATTCTCTGACATCCCATAGGCTTTCACTTTCTCCGCCGCTGCTCTCTCCAACAGTTCCTGTTCCGTGACATTCCCTTTCGCTGTCAACAGAAGATGCAGTCCCGCATCCTCCCCGGAGATCACAAACTGCTTCTTAAACGGTTCCAGCCCGGCCAGCAGCAGGTCATGTTTGGCCCGGTAGCGCATCCGCATTTTATTCAGATGCCGCTCGAAATACCCGTCCCGGATAAATTCATTCAGGATCCGCTGGTCGATTCTGGACACCGTGCAGGAATAAAAAGAGCAATCCCTGCGGTAGATATCCAGCAGATCCCCCGGCAATACCATATAGCTGACACGGATTGCCGGTGCAATAGCCTTGGAAAATGTACCGATGTAGATCACTTTTCCCTTTTCATCGGAAGATTGCAGGGAAGGAATAGGCTTGCCCCGATACCGGAATTCACTGTCGTAATCGTCCTCGATCAGATAACGATCCGGCTCCCTTTCTGCCCAGCGAAGCAGTTCTGCTCTCCTGCCGATGGTCATGACCGCACCGGTGGGATACTGGTGGGAAGGCATCACATAGGCCACTCTGACAGGCAGTCCCGAAAGTCTGTCCGCCCGCATTCCCTTATCATCCATGTCTACCGTGTGAATGCGATAGGCAAAAGATTCAAAGATGCGGTATGCCCGCTTGTACGTGGGATTCTCCATGGCAATGCCCACATGTCTGCCCAGTATTTTCTCCAATAGCAACAGCAGATAATCGTTTCCTGCTCCTACAATGATCTGTTCCGGGCGGCAGTTCACCCCCCGGGAAGAATGCAGATACCGGCTGATGGTCAGCCGCAGATCATAATCTCCCTGAGGTTCTCCCTGCGCAAACAGGTCACTGTTGTTGTCATTCAGAATATTCTTCGTGATCCGCTTCCATACGCCCACAGGGAAACCGTTCATATCAATACCATAAGGAGAAAAATCAATGCATCCCTCTTCCGGAACAGATTCTTCTCCTGAAGTGTCCGGCTCCGGTTCGTTCTCTTCCCGCGGTTCCATGGCAAATATCCCTTCCAGACGGCAGACAAAATAGCCCTTATAAGGTCGTGCCTCGATATATCCCTCGCTTAACAGCTGGTCGTAGGCATAGTCCACAGTGCTTCTCGCCACCTGCAGATATTCTGCCAGAGAACGCGTGGAGGGAAGCCTCTCTCCTGCCAGAAGCTTCCCTTCCCTGATTTCCTGTCGTATATGCTCATATATCTGCTGGTACAGACATTTGTCACTGTCTGTACGCAGCCGGATCGTCATATCATACATACGGTTATCCTACTTTTTCTGGTTCTTCAGTTCTTCCAGAATCTGGTCTTTTAACTCTCTTGCCTTGTCCTTAGTCCGGGCATTGGCGGAAGGGGACGTCAGGATCGTGGCTACCATACGGCTGGCCACATCATATTTCTGGAATCTGGCAGCAAGTACCGCAATCAGAAATTCTACCGTGATCTCATCCATACCGCACATGGGGAATCCTTCGGTCTGCAGGGCCTCCGTAAAACCAGTGTAAGCGTTCTTCAGATAAGTCTCCTCCATGGTCTTCACTTCCCGGAGTCTGGCCATATCCGTATCCCCGGACTCTTCCAGATGCTCCTGATAACCACGCATCAGCCATCCGCTCTTCAGACAGATATAAGCCTTTTCACTGGCATGGGCCCGTTTTACCACAGCGTTGGCCAGGCAGAGCTTATAGCGCTCAATGGCTTCTTCATAGCTGTAAATATCGTCATCGTAGGTATGCAGCTGCACTTTACTGCTGATATTTTCCTTGATCAGCTTTATATAAACCTTATTCAGGCTGTTGAAATACCGGTTCAGTGCTGCATAGCCGCAATGCGGACACAGAATAACATCATATTTCACCGCATCAATGCCTTCGTATTTTGCACGAAGATCCTGATCGGTACTTAAAAGTCTTGCCTTTCCAGTCTTCATGATCTTCGCCGGGAAATCTTCTCCGCAGACAGGACAGGTAAATGTCTTGTCAAAGATCAGATCCTTTTCTTCTATTTTTTGGGCCTCGGCTGCTGCCTTCTCTTCTTTTTTATCCTGTCCGTAAATGTTCATGTTCTCCAGGTCATCCAGACCCAGACCGGCCAGTCCAAACAATTTGTCCGACATATGTCTCTCCTTTTCTTTTGTACTGTCCATTCCCGGTGACAATACGAATACAACTTTCCCAATTCCCCTTATCGGTTGTCCTACTGCTTACTTAGGCAGTACATAAGAACTCTTCAGAGATACGATACGGTTAAATACCAGTTCTCCCGGCTTGGTATCCTTGTAGTCCACGCAGAAGAAGCCCTGTCTTACGAACTGGAAGCGGTCATACGCCTGTGCCTGTGCAAATGCAGGCTCCAGACGGCACTCTGTCAGTGTGGTCAAAGAATTGGGGTTCAGATTCAGACTTCCGTCTTCATTGTATACACCCTTCTCTTCATCGATGATATTCTCATACAGGCGCACCTGTGCTTTTACAGACTGCTCTGCATTTACCCAGTGGATCGTTCCCTTTACTTTACGTCCATCGGGGCTGTTGCCTCCGCGGCTCTCCGGATCATAGGTACAATGTACTTCCACGACTTTTCCGTTCTCGTCCTTGACACAGCCGGTGCATTTTACGAAATAAGCACTCATCAGGCGCACTTCGTTGCCGGGGAACATACGGAAATATTTCTTGGGAGGCTCTTCCATGAAGTCCTCTCTCTCAATATACAGTTCTTTGCCGAAGGGAACCTCGCGGCTGCCCAGAGCTTCGTTTTCCGGATTGTTGACTACAGGCAGCATCTCCGTCTGTCCTTCGGGATAGTTATCAATTACCAGTTTCACAGGATCCAGAATAGCCATCATACGGGGTGCCTTTGCCTTCAGATCCTCACGGATACAATACTCCAGCATTGCATAATCTGCGGAAGACTGTGCCTTGGAGATACCGCACAATTCTACGAACTTCTTGATGGATTCCGGTGTGAATCCTCTTCTGCGCAGTGCTGCGATGGATACCAGTCTGGGATCATCCCAGCCGTCCACGATGCCCTGTTCTACCAGCTTCTTGATATAACGCTTACCGGTCACCACATTGGTCAGGTACAGCTTTGCGAATTCGATCTGCTTGGGAGGATGAGGATATTCCAGTTCTCTTACCACCCAGTCATATAAGGGTCTGTGATCCTCAAATTCCAGCGTACAGATGGAATGGGTCACGCCTTCAATAGCATCCTCGATGGGATGCGCGAAATCGTACATAGGGTAAATGCACCATTTGTCACCGGTATTCTGGTGAGACATATGTGCCACACGATAGATGACGGGATCTCTCATGTTGATGTTGGGAGATGCCATATCGATGCGGGCACGCAGTACCTTGGAGCCGTCCTCATACTTTCCGGCCTTCATATCCTCGAACAGTGCCAGATTCTCTTCTACGCTTCTTACGCTGCCGGGATCCTCCTTGCCGGGTTCGGTCAGGCTTCCTCTGTATTCACGGATCTGCTCTGCGCTTAAGTCAGAGACATACGCCTTGCCCTTTTTGATCAGCTTTACGGCTGCTTCATACATCTGGTCAAAATAATTGGATGCGAAAAAGAGTCTGTCCTCCCAGTCCGCGCCCAGCCACTTTACATCTGCCTTGATGGACTCCACGAATTCAGACTTTTCTTTGGTGGGGTTGGTATCATCAAAACGCAGGTTAAATTTGCCGTTGTATTTCTGAGCCAGACCATAGTTCAGCAGAATACTCTTGGCATGTCCGATATGAAGATATCCGTTGGGTTCCGGAGGGAAACGGGTGTGTACAGTATCGTATACGCCCTCCGCCAGATCTTTCTCAATGATCTGCTCTATAAAATTCTTCGATTCCTTTACTTCTGCGGAATCTACGATTTCCTTTTCGATCTCGCTCATGGTAATGTCCTTGCCTTTCGTTTACTTAATACTGTTTTCGCATCCTTTATCTTACCACACAAGAAAACTTTTATAAACCCTTCTCTTCAAAATAATTCAGCAAATTCTGCTCCGTCTCGATGAAGATATTGTGCAGATCATCCTCACTGGCCGCCAGATAATCTCCGGCCCTTCCGGTCATATAGCCTTCCTCGTCCCATACCGGGAACACTTTTACCCCCTGTGTCACCCGGATGGCATAGATTCGGAACTCATCCTTCGGCATGCACATGCGCACATATTCCGTGATCAGATGATTTCTGCCGTCCGTACCGTCCTTGACCCTGGGAACGTATGTCATATTCCTGCAGTAGTCCTCGGACACCGGAGCGTCGGACAGTTCCAGGATCCTGTGGAACCGCTCTCCCGCCACCCTGTGAAGTTCACCGTTTCTCTCCAGCGTGTAGCAGATATTCTGTCTGGTATCAATGTCCATGGTGCCGTTCTGGGTGCGGACGGACACCACCCTGCCAAGCTCCGCCAGATCAGAGGCCCTCACACAGGCCAGAGGGATTTTCTTTCTCTGATATCTTGTGCCCTCACTTACCGGGAATGCCCGGTCTTTGGCGTAGAGGATCCGGAACGTATCGAAATACTGCGTCATGCGGTTATTGAAATACGCTTCGGAATGCAGTGTTGGATATTTTTCCTCATATAATTTCATACTAATGTAGCCGCCGGCCTTCTCGTAATGTCCGCCGCCGGAACCGATGCCCTCCGAAAGATAATCCGACAGTTCGCTGGCATTGACCTCCCGGATACAGCTTCTGACGGAAAATTTGTATCCGCCGCTGTCCTCATTATAGACCACGCAGGTATTGACGCCCGCCACCTGCAGGAGGAAGTCGCTGATCAGGCCAAGTACATTGGGATCACAGGGCTGGGAATGGATCACGGCGAACTGGTAATCGTCGTTATAATTGCAGCGCAGCATTGCCACACCGGCAATTTCCAGCTCTCTCAGGGAAATATTGGAATTACGGAACAGGGATATCTGGTTCTTATCAAAATTCAGACTCTCACGCATATCCATGTCCACCGGGTTCGACAGTTCGGAGAACTGGTTGGTATCCATATACAGGCCGTAATACAGCGCAGTTCCCAGATCTCTGTTTTTTTCCACGGGATAATGCATTTCCTGCAGCATTGTCCACACCAGGGTTGCACAGCTTCCCATATTGGGCTGCAGACGCATCCGCTCGGTACAGATGACTTCCAGTGGATGATGGTCGATGACAGCGATCTCCTCCGCCGGCAGCTCCGTCACATTACCCGCGCCATACTGACAATCCACAGTGATCAGCAGTCCGTCTACTGTATCTTCCATCTGAGGCTGGTACTCCAGCGGAATGTGCAGTTTCTCCACCATCAGCATCAGGTTGGCCTTTCTGACTTTATTCCGTCCGGAATACAGCAGCCTGGTATCCTTTCCCTTGTCCCGGAAAAAACAGTACAGCCCATAGCCGGAGGCTATGGCATCCGCATCCGGATTGTCGTGGCACTGGATCGTCACATGGTCATAGCCCAATAATTCATCCAGCATCATTTCTCTGCTCTTTGCATCCCCTCGTCTGTCCATAACTACGCTTTCCTCTTCTTCCTCAAAAAACTATTCAGAACCACATTCGCAAAATCGCCTTTTCAAGGCTCACCTTTTGCTCATGTGGTTACCTCGCCATATAAATCTCTAAAAGTCTGACCATAAATGGTCAGCTTATTACAGATTTACATGGCTCTGAATAGTTACAGGCAGGTCCTGTTACAGTCCTGCCCGCAAAATCTGTCTTAGTGGTGGAACAGACGGATGCCCGTAAATGCCATCACCATATCATATTTGTCGCAACATGCAATAACATCGCTGTCACGCACGGATCCACCTGGCTGTGCGATGTATTTTACGCCGCTCTTATGTGCTCTCTCGATGTTATCGGAGAAGGGGAAAAATGCATCGCTTCCCAGAGTCACATCCTGCATCTGATCCAGCCATGCTCTCTTTTCTTCTCTGGTAAATACAGGGGGCTTTACCTTGAAGATACCTTCCCAGGTACCGTCCGCCAGCACGTCCATGTACTCATCGCCCATGTAGACATCAATGGCATTGTCACGGTTGGCTCTGCCCAGGCTGTCTACAAACTGTAGGCCCAGTACCTGAGGAGACTGGCGTAAGAACCAGTTGTCTGCCTTGCTGCCTGCCAGTCTGGTGCAGTGGATACGAGACTGCTGTCCTGCACCGATACCGATAGCCTGACCATCCTTGACATAACATACGGAATTGGACTGGGTATATTTTAAGGTGATCAGAGCGATCTTCATATCGATCAGGGCACTCTCCGGGATCTCCTTGTTCACAGTCACGATATTGGACAGCAGATCGCCGTTGATATCCAGTTCGTTACGCCCCTGCTCGAAGGTGATGCCGTATACCTGCTTGCGCTCGATAGGAGCAGGCTGATAGGAAGGATCGATCTGGATGATGTTGTAGGCGCCTTTTTTCTTCTGCTTCAGCAGTTCCAGTGCTTCGTCGGTGTAGCCGGGAGCGATGACACCGTCGGATACCTCTCTCTTGATCAGGCGGGCGGTATCGGTATCGCAGATATCAGACAATGCAATGAAGTCACCGAAGGAGGACATTCTGTCTGCACCACGTGCTCTCGCATAAGCACATGCCAGGGGAGAAAGCTCTCCCAAATCATCCACCCAGTAGATCTTCGCCAGAGTATCACTCAGAGGAAGTCCTACTGCAGCACCGGCCGGAGACACATGTTTGAAAGAAGTGGCTGCGGGAAGTCCTGTAGCTTCCTTCAGCTCTTTTACCAGCTGCCAGCCGTTGAAAGCATCCAGGAAATTGATATATCCGGGCTTGCCGTTCAGCACGGTCACCGGCAGATCACTGCCGTCTTCCATGAAGATTCTGGAAGGCTTCTGGTTCGGGTTACATCCGTATTTTAACTGAATCTCGTTCATCTTATTTTTCTCCTATTCTATTCTACGATATTAACTATTCAGAACCTGCATTCGCAAAACGCGTCTTCACAACCTACTTTACATATTCTTATTCACGATCTTTGTCTCATATTTACCGGTCTCGATATCAATGAAACGTACGAACAGAGAGACCTTGTTATCCTCATTCAGGCTGTTCCACAGCATGTCGGTAAAAGCATCCATATCATCGGGGATCTCCACTAACTTCGGTTCCCCCTGGAAGCTGGGCAGCGGATTGCCGTCGTGCATATAGGTATGGATGAAACGTCCCTCTCCGGGAAGCGGATTCTCGTAAGCATAAGTAAAACGCAGGCAGGAATCGGGATTGCCGTTGTCACTCTTCAGAATGGACATAGCGTAATTGTACTTGCCGTTCTCGATGTGCATGATACCGGAAATTCTCGGTGTATAGTTGGGGCCGTCCGGCTCGAATTCTCTGCTGCGCAGGGACTGCTCAAAGGTCAGCTGTTTGTCCATTCCCTCGTAGATAGTATCTGTCTGGTCACCGTTGGTCACGATGGTCTTGTTACCAAGGACACGTACGGGTGCGTAGATGATCAGACTGGGATCTTCCAGTTTGGAAGGATCGAAAGCCTGGGTACGGATTCCCTCTCCTTCTGCTACGAACACACGATTGCGGCTGTTGGCGCTTCTTCCCATGATGAAATAAGCGGTCACGGCATATTTACCGTTAGCAGAACGTCCGATCACGATACCTCTGCCGGGATAAGCATTGCTTTTCAATTCCTGTTCCAGTTGTAACATAGTTTTTCCTCCGTTTACTATATATCGCGTAACTATTCAGAACCATAAAATATTGCCGAATGTTCTTACGAATGCCAGCATTCGACGAACACCTGTCAATATTTTATGGTTCTGAATAGTTACAAAAAACCGCCTAAGCACCAGAAATAGACGGTGCCCAGGCGGTCGGCTTTCACTATTCTACACTCCCCGTGGGTATCTCCACTGCAGCAAGCTGCGCTCCGCCAGTCGTGTAGCTGTTTTAATAGTAGCATGGTTCCCCGATACTTGACAAGAGGGATTTTGATAATTTTGTTGCTTCCGTAACAGTTCTGCCCCAAAACATTCATAAAAGCGTCTGCTGCGCAGCCGTCGCTGCTATGCAGCTCATCTTTTATTCATGTTTTGGGCGCTCCGCTCATAGAATAGCAAAAGCGATGCTCCGTGTGCAAGCACCCGATCATCGCTTTTACTATTCTATGGCTGAACTGTTACTTCACATATTTTGCCTCAAAGGCATGTCTCTCCATAGGGCGGTCGAAATAATAGCCCTGAATGTATTTGACCTTCATGCCCTGCAATACTCTGAACTGCTCCGGGGTCTCGATACCTTCCACGCAGACGCTGACGCCGATGGTCTCCGCCAGCTCCGCCACCATTTTGATAAAGGACTGGGAGTAGGCATCCTCCGCCAGATCTTTGACAAAGCTCTGATCCACCTTGATGACATCAATGGGAATCTCCCGGATATGATTCAGGGAGGAGTAGCCGGTACCGAAATCATCCAGCGCCAGCGAAACACCCAGAGATTTGATCCGGTTCAGGATCTCCTTCATGCGCTCCATATCGTTGATGGCGAGGCTCTCTGTCACTTCCAGGGTCAGATTCTTCGGGGACAGACCGGTGTCCGCAAGCGCCTTTTCCACCGTCTCCACGATGTCCGGCTGTAGGAGCTGTACTACGGAAAGATTTACGTTCACTTTATAATTCGGATAACCGGATTCGTTCCAGCGTTTGCAGCGGGTGCAGGCCTCGGTCAGCACATAATTGCCGATGGGATTGATTAGTCCCAGATACTCTGCCAACGGGATGAATTCCGCCGGGGAGATAAATCCCAGCTTTGCACTGTTCCAGCGGATCAGTGCCTCAGCTCCGGCGCAGACATCCCTGCCGCCCTGAATATCAATGATGGGCTGATAATAGACCTCGAACTCCCGGTAGCCCTCCACCGTGGCATCACGCATGTTCTTTTCCATATCCAGGCGGCGTCCCGATACGGAATCAATGCCCTCGCGGTAGGTTGCCACCCGGTTCTTACCGGTCTTTTTTGCTTCGTACATGGCAATATCCGCTTTTTTGATCAGATCAGCCACGGAATCCCCGGCATCCGGGAAAGTGACGATACCCATACTCATGGTACAGTAATAGTCCGCGTCCTTCAAAAACCAGGGCTTGCTGAAGATCTTTTTAATATCTTCCACAATATTTTCAAACCGGGAATAGCTGTCGGGCGGGATCACGATGACAAATTCATCGCCGCCCATGCGGTAACAGGTATTCTCGATGCCGTTGATCCGTTTTAATGCATGGGAAATGGATTTTAACAGCACATCTCCGTACTGGTGCCCCAGTCCGTCGTTGATATGCTTGAAATCATCCAGATCCAGATACAGCAGAGCACCTTCGCCGCCGGTCTTCTTCGCCTGATCGATCTGTCTTGCCAGATCCCTCTCACAGCACATACGATTATACAGTCCCGTCAGAAAATCCGTATAGGCCTGCTGCTCGATGCGGCGCTGGTACAGTTTTTTATCTGTAATGTCATACAAAGAGTACAGATTGGCCTTTTTACCGTCCACCCAGGCAATCTCCTTGCACAGCAGATCGTACCAGGTCTCCTTCTCCGCATGGTAGACTACACTGACTGACTTGGTTTTTTCCTTGCGGACACTGCTCTGTAACAAAGCATCAAAATTGTGATCCAGCAGTTCCTTGGCAAAGGTATTTTTCAGGATCTGGTTGGCAAACAGCATCCGTCCTGTGGTCTGGTCTGTCACATAAATGGCACAGCCCACGTTGTCCAGAATCTCCTCCAATGCTGCGTAGGAACCGGCCAGGGAATTCTTCTGGATCCTTCTGGTGAGGATGCTCTGCAGGATCTTCACTGCATCCGCTGTGAACTTGATCTCCGCCATGCTCCACACATGCCCCTGGGTTCTATGATTCAGAGACAGCACCATATTTCCGCTCTCCTGCTTCAGGATTGGGAAGATCATCACGGCCTTCATGCCGATCTCCTCGATTTCCTTCGAGCCGGCATTGCCCAGGCTGTCCGTGGATACCACCAGTGGTTTCTCAGCATGAAGGAAGGAATATGCTTCCACTCCGTTTATCTTGTCAAAATAAGAAATCTGTCCCGGGGCACGCCATTCACAGACCACGTTCATGGTATCTGTGTCGGAATGCAGTTGAAAAATATCCGCAGTATCTACACGGATATGCTCTGACAGGATCTTCAGCCACTTATTCATGGCAAGTTCAATCTGTTCATCACTGTCTAAGAGCTGGACGATCTCCGTAGTTGCCTCAATAGTATGGAGATTCCGACTCATCTCTTCCTCAGCGGAACGGCTCCTTCTGCTCTCTGCCTCCGCGCTGAAGCAGGACATACGATCTCTGTAAATATCTACGCTGGTATCCCGCAGCAGATCCAATATCTGATAAAAGGAAATGGTGTCGATCTTCTTCAGATCATACACCTGCCAGTACAGGATCGTGTTGTTCTCCACACTGACAGCCACTGCTGCCACATGTCCGCCGTCCGGCAGTTCTTCCACCACCTGTTCCTCCAGCGAACCGGCCTGCACTCTGTCCAGTGCCTGTGCTGCTTTCCTGCGATATTCCGTACTGATCGGGTCTTCCCCATCCAGTCTCTTCCATGTCTTGTCCACATACGGCTCCGTCACCACCTGATTCTCACTGTCCAGGCAGACAGCTGCCACGCCTGTCACCTTGCAGAATTCATTCTGCAAATGCTGCAGACGTCTGGGATCGATCAATTCTCGAAATGAAATTTCAGCCACTTTTTTTGCTCCCCTGCTTCTCTTTTAAATATTCGGGGAATACGCCCTTCCTCGGCACCCGAACAAATATATTTTACCATGTGACGGGAAATTCATACAAGATATTATTTTACATTTTTTGCCATATTCGTTAAATTGCTTGAAAAATTGCAAAGTTTTTGTCAATTATTGCAAACATTTTGAGATTCAAATGATTTCTTTTTCCATAAAGAGGCGGTTGCAAGTCAGACTTACAATCGCCTCTTTCATTATAGCCTTATTTTCACAACTTATTTATCATCCACGCTGTAGTTCGGAGCTTCCTTGGTGATATGGATATCATGAGGATGGCTCTCCTTCAGGGATGCTGCAGAAATCTTCACGAATCTGCCGGTCTCCTTCAGAGTCTCGATATCCTGTGCACCACAGTAACCCATACCGGAGCGGAGACCGCCCAACAGCTGGAATACGGTATCTTCCACGCTGCCCTTGTAAGCCACACGGCCTTCAACACCTTCGGGAACCAGTTTCTTCGCATTCTCCTGGAAGTAACGATCCTTACTGCCGTTCTCCATGGCTGCGATGGAACCCATGCCACGGTATACCTTGTATTTTCTACCCTGGAACAGCTCGTATTCTCCCGGGCTCTCCTCACATCCTGCGAACATGGAACCCATCATACATACGTTACCACCGGCTGCAATAGCCTTGGTGATATCTCCGGAATACTTAATACCACCATCAGCAATGATGGGAATACCATATTCCTTTGCCACGCTGTAGCAATCCATGATAGCGGATACCTGAGGAACACCGATGCCTGCAACGACACGGGTGGTACAGATGGAACCGGGGCCGATACCTACCTTAACCGCATCTGCGCCGGCCTCGATCAGGGCACGGGTAGCATCGCCGGTAGCCACGTTACCTGCGATAACCTGCAGATCGGGATATTTTTCTTTGATCATCTTCAGGCAGTTTAATACGTTCTGGGAATGACCATGTGCGGAATCCAGTACAATAACATCAACCTTGGCTGCTACCAGAGCTGCCACACGATCCAGTACGTTGGCGGTGATACCTACACCGGCGCCGCAGAGCAGTCTGCCCTGGGAATCCTTGGCTGCCAGAGGATATTTGATGGTCTTCTCAATATCTTTGATGGTGATCAGACCCTTTAAGTTGAAGTCCTTATCTACGATAGGCAGCTTCTCTTTTCTTGCCTTGGCCAGGATCTTCTTTGCCTCTTCCAGAGTGATACCTTCGGGAGCGGTGATCAGGCCTTCGCTGGTCATGGACTCTTTGATCTTCTTGGTGAAGTCGGTCTCGAACTTCAGATCACGGTTGGTGATGATGCCGACTAATTTTCTGCCCTCGGTGATAGGTACGCCGGAGATACGGAACTTAGCCATCAGAGCATCTGCATCTGCCAGAGTATGTTCAGGAGACAGAGAAAACGGATCGGTGATGACACCATTCTCGGAACGCTTTACCTTATCTACCTCTTCTGCCTGTGCCTCGATAGACATATTCTTATGAATGATACCGATACCACCCTGTCTAGCCATGGCAATCGCCATACGATGTTCGGTAACAGTATCCATTCCTGCGCTCATCATAGGAATGTTCAGCTTGATCTTCTTTGTCAGCCATGTGGTCAAATCCACCTGATTAGGGACTACCTGAGAGTAAGACGGTACGAGCAGTACGTCATCAAAGGTAATGCCTTCACCAATAATCTGTCCCATTTTCTTTCCTCCTGTGTTCATTTGATAAGATTTGTGAATGATATCTTGTTGTGCTATAAGTTGTGATTATATTACATATTCGTTGTACTTATAGCATTTTCATGAGTTTAGCAGAGTTTCGTAGGACTGTCAACCGGATATCTTATATTTTTTATCATTTAGCAATCATATTACCGCGTTTATTTCTGTTTCTGCAATAAAGAAGGTCCGGCGTATCATGTACACCAGACCTATATTTTTGACTCGCCAGGCATTCAACTGCTTTGATGCTGTTCCCTGCACCGGACTGTTGCGAAATATTATTCGCTGAACACTTTGCGGGGTGCCATGTTTTTGAGCACCTTGACCAGCTCCTCATTAGGGCTTAAGAGGATCTTCTCGCCACCTTCATAGTACATAGCATAACGTCCGTCCGGCTGCAATACCTCGCCGATACTATAATCCTTTTCCTTCACCTGACGGTTTTTGAAGTTATCCAGATGATAGGAGTAAACCGGTGCAAATACCTCCATGCGGTCAAGGCTGTAAGTACCGACACGCTTTCTCTTGCTCTTAGCCATGATCTTGTCCACGGACAGTTCCTTGTCCAGATAGAGGTATTCATATTCCAGATCGGTATACATATTCAGGAAATAAGCTCCCACCCCCGCTGCCAGTGCCACCGGCAGGAAAATGATAAACACGAACATTACCAGACAGCTCAGTACTGTCAGTGCGATCAATAATACCTTTAAAATTTTTGCCCAGGTGGGCTGTTTTGCTTTTACCAGACATTCTACGTAAGAATCACTCATTTTTTGTTTCCTTTTCTCTTCGTTTATTTTATGCAGAGCCTATTCCCTCTTAAGGAAAGCCTTCTCTTCCGGGCCGGTTCTGAAATTGCCCGCGCCGTTCTTCCGTTTCTTTGGGAAATCTCTGTTTACGGCTGTCCGGATTCTGTTTTCTCCTGACAATCGTTTTCTATTATGATATATCATCCTCACAAAACTTGCAAGGCATGCCCGGATTTTCCCGGCGATTTAATTGTTTTTTTAGATTCCCCTCACACTTCGTTCATTGACTTTCAGATAGCGAACCTTTATCATTAGTATATTGCGAAGAAAGTTACCCGGAATGTGGCGTTCTGCCATATTTCGGCAACAGAAAGGCGGATCTCCCCATGGCAGTAATGGATGAATTCAAAGAAGAACGAGAGGCATTGAAAAACGGTACGCCAAAGCAGAAACTGGCGTATTTCTGGTATTATTACAAGTGGCATGTGATCATTGCCCTGGTGGTGATCATTATGATCGTCAGTTTTGTAAAACAGCTTACAGACCGGAAGGATCCCGCTTTTTATGCCGTGATGCTGAATGCCAGCCTCTTAGATCAGATGACCTCGGAACAGCCGGATTTTGTTACGGATTTTGCAGAAAAAGAGGGCATTGATCTGAACACCAGCGATATCACTTTTGATACTTCCATCCGTATCGTGGAAGACAGCATGGATGAAACTTCTATCACTTCTTCCCAGAAGCTGATGGTGTATGTGGCAGCCAATGAATTGGACTGTATGATCACAGATTTCACTTCTTTCCAGAAATATGCCAACAGCAGCATGTTTCATGATCTGCGGGATATTCTCACTGATGAGCAGATACAGGCACTGGAACCTTATTTCTATTATGTAGACAGAGAAGTGGTACTGGCCATCGAAGCAGCCAACGATGATATGAATACCGATTATACCCCAGACTATCCCGATCCCCTCCACCCGGAGGACATGCAGGATCCCGTACCGGTAGGCATCTGCCTCACAGACTGCAAGGATCTGACTGATACTTATTACTTCCGTGGTGACGGCATCGTCATGGGCATCTATGCCAATGCGGAACATGTGCAGACCGCGGTGGATCTGGCGGAGTATCTGTTGAATAAATAGAAAGTTAGCATAGCTACGAGCCATGCAAAAATAGAGTGGAACACCTCGATGGGCGCTTGCGCACAAGCGAGGCTGGTTCACTCTATTTTTATACGGCGACAGCCGTCTATGAAATAAGATTGACAGCGTTCTTTGCTGACAATCATATGAATAGCGTGGCTCATTGCGGAGGGTTTTATCTTCGGGACATAGTAGAAGAAAAATGTAGATTACGCCCCGCTTGTCGGAAACTTCCGGGGCTCAACAGAGAAAAAACACGGATTACGCCCCGCCTGTCGGAAACTTCCGGGGCTCAACAGAGAAAAAACACGGATTACCCCCCGCTTGTCGGAAACTTCCGGGGCTCAACAGAGAAAAAACACGAATTACGCCCCGCCTGTCGGAAACTTCCGGGGCTCAGCAGAGAAAAAACACGAATTACGCCCCGCTTGTCGGAAACTTCCGGGGCTCAGCAGAGGAAAAACACGAATTACGCCCCGCTTGTCGGAAACTTCCGGGGCTCAGCAGAGGAAAAACACGAATTACGCCCCGCTTGTCGGAAACTTCCGGGGCTCAGCAGAGAAAAAACACGGATTACGCCCCGCTTGTCGGAAACTTCCGGGGCTCAGCAGAGGAAAAACACGAATTACGCCCCGCCTGTCGGAAACTTCCGGGGCTCAACAGAGAAAAAACACGGATTACGCCCCGCCTGTCGGAAACTTCCGGGGCTCAACAGAGAAAAAACGTAAATTACAGGGCATTTCGTAACGTAGGCTATAATAAACGCCGCGATGCCCACTGCGGAAGGATGTTCCGTTTGCTGTGGACGTTCGTGGATTTGAAACTGCCATCCGCAATGAACCACGCTATTCATAAGATTGTCAGCAAAGAACGCTGCCAATCTTATTTCATATCGCGGCGTTCGCCGCATCTCGGCATAAGTAAAGACAGCGAATTGTGCGCAAGCGCCCATCGCTGTCTTCACTATGCCTATGCGCGGCTATGCTTTCGTAACTTTCCAGTTACAGCAGTTCCTTCAGCATCTGGTTGACACTGGCGGGGTCTGCCTTGCCTTTCATGGCCTTCATGGTCTGGCCTACTAGGAAGCCGATGGCTTTCTCCTTGCCGTTGTGGTAATCCTCGACAGACTGGGAATTAGCGGCAATGACTTCCTCCACGACTTTACGCAATGCACCTTCGTCATTGACGGTCTTCAGTCCCTTCTCCTCCACATACTGTTCGGGATCTACATCTTCCTCAAACATCACCTGGAATACTTCTTTTGCTACAGAAGAGTTGATGACTTTGCCGTCTACCAGCGTGATCAGCCTGCTCAGATGCTCCGGTGAGAACCGGATGTCCTCCGGCTCCATTTCTTTTTCTTTTAACAGGCGCATAGTCTCCACCATCAGCCAGTTGGACACCTTCTTGGGCTGGCTTCCCAGTGCCACGGAAGCTTCAAAGATATCTGCCAGATGCTTGGAGCCGGTGATGATATCGATATCATATTCCGGAATATCGTATTCTTCCTTGTAACGCTTCATCTTCTCGGTGCGGAATTCCGGCTGTCTGCTGCGGATGCTATCCAGCCACTCATCGCTGATATAGACCGGTACCAGGTCGGGATCCGGAAAATAACGATAGTCCTGTGCATCCTCCTTGGAACGCATGGCGTAGGAATATTCCTTATTATCATCCCAGCGTCTGGTCTCCTGAATGACCTCTTTGCCGGCCTCCAGCAGATCGATCTGTCGCTCCCGCTCCCCCTGAATGGCTCTGGCGATGGCCTTGAAGGAATTCAGGTTCTTCATCTCGGTACGGGTTCCGAACTTTTCCGCGCCCACTTCTCTCACGGACAGATTGACATCGGCACGCATGGAGCCTTCCTGAAGCTTACAGTCGGACGCTCCCAGATACTGGATCAGCAGACGTAATTTTTCCAAATAGGCAATGACCTCCTCCGCGCTGCGCATATCCGGCTCGGATACGATCTCGATCAGAGGCACACCGGAACGGTTGTAGTCCACCAGTGTGCAATCTTCCCAGTCGTCATGCACCAGTTTACCGGCATCCTCCTCCATGTGGATCTCGTGGATACGCACCGGCTTCGTGTAAGCGTTGCCGTTCTCTCCCGCTACCTCGATTTCAACCGAGCCATTCCTGCAGATGGGCAGATACAACTGAGAGATCTGATAGTTTTGAGGGTTATCGGGATAGAAATAATTTTTTCTGTCAAATTTGCAATACTGTGTAATGGTACAATTCGTCGCAAGGCCTACTGCCACCGCATATTCTACCACCTGCTTATTCAGCACGGGAAGAGATCCCGGCATACCGGTACATACCGGGCAGGTGTGGGTGTTGGGTCTGCCGCCGAACGCCGTGGAACAGCCGCAGAATATTTTCGTCTTCGTGGCAAGCTCTACATGCACTTCCAGACCAATTACTGTTTCATATTGTTTTGCCATGTCGCTTACCTCCTCTGCTCATAGGTATATGCTGCACGGATCAGTGTCTTCTCTTTGAAGCAGTCACCGATCAGCTGCATGCCGATAGGCAGGCCTTGGGAATCCGTACCGCAGGGAACGCTGATACCGGGCAGTCCCGCCAGGTTGATGGAGATGGTGTAGATGTCTCCCAAATACATCTTGATGGGATCCGCCAGACTGCTGCCCAGCTTCGGTGCGGTAGTGGGTGCCACCGGTCCTAAGATCACATCGTATTTTGCAAAAGCTTCGTCAAAAGCCTTCTTGATCAATGCTTTCACGCGGAGTGCCTTCAGGTAATAAGCATCATAATAACCGGAGCTTAATACAAAGGATCCCAGCATGATACGACGCTTTACCTCGGGGCCAAAGCCCTGCGAACGACTTCTCTTGTACATGGTGTGCAGGTCCTCCGCATCCTGTGCACGGTAACCGTATTTTACACCGTCGAAACGCTCGAGATTGGAACTTGCCTCTGCAGCCGCGATCGTATAATAAGTGGGGATCGCATAGTCTACCAGACTTAAGTCGAACTCCTCCACCTCTGCGCCCTGTGCTTTCAATACTTCCGCTGCTGCCAGTACCGCATCCCTGACCTCGGGATCCAGTCCTTCCCCGAAATAGTCTCTGGGAATACCAATCTTCATTCCCTTCACATCCGCTACCAGTGCAGAGGTGAAATCTGTGTTCTCCCGCTTCATGGAAGTGGAGTCCTTAGGGTCATGGGAGGTGATGGCCTCCAGTACGGTGGCACAGTCCGTCACGTCCTTCGTCAGCGGTCCGATCTGGTCCAGAGAGGAACCATAAGCAATCAGTCCGTAACGGGATACCGTTCCGTAGGTAGGTTTCATGCCGACGACTCCGCAATAAGATGCGGGCTGTCGAATGGAACCGCCGGTATCGGAACCCAGTGCTGCAAAGCATTCTTCCGCTGCCACTGCCGCTGCAGAGCCGCCGGAGGAACCGCCGGGCACATGCTCCGGGTTTCTGGGATTCTTTGTCACTCCGTAATAAGAAGTCTCCGTGGTGCTGCCCATGGCAAACTCATCCATATTGGTCTTGCCCAGAATCACTGCGCCTGCCTTTTCCAGATTCAGCACTGCTTCCGCACTGAAGGTCGGCACAAAATTCTCTAAGATTTTAGAAGAGCAGGTGGTCAGGGTTCCCTCGGTGCACATATTGTCTTTGATAGCAAAGGGAACCCCGGCCAGAGGCCCGGTCAGTTCGCCTGCTTCAATCTTTTTCTGTACTTCCGCCGCCTGCTGCAATGCCTTTTCCCGTTCTACGGTCACATAGCAGTGGTAGGTATCTTCGCTGGCTGCGATCTTATCCAGAACGGCCTGCGTGGCTTCCACCGACGTAGTCTTACCTTCCCGGATCGCCTTAGCCAGCTCTACTGCTGTCAGGGATAAAATATCCATATCCATTCTCCTTTTTTAATGTCTGATGGAAAACCATTACCGCCTAAATGCTGTAACCAGATTATAAAGCGGTATTCTACCCGACTTCTAATCAAAAGTCTTTGGTACCACAAACATGTTGTCCTTCTCGCCGGGTGCATTGGCCAGGGTCTGTTCACTCTCATCCCCATTGGTCACCACATCCTCACGGAAGACATTCTGAACCGGGAATACATGAGACATAGGTTCCACTCCCGTTGTATCCAGTTCGCTTAGTTTGTCGATATAGTCCAGCATTCTGCCCATATCCTTTTTCGCCGCTTCCTTCTCTTCATCAGAAAGCTCAAGTTTTGCCAGAATGCCTACATATTCTATGGTCTCGTCACTGATCACGTTCGCCATACTGATCCTTTTTCCTTTCCATTCTGCATGTTTTCAGGTGCTTTCCTACGAAACTCATAGCACCCTGTGCAGTCACAAATTGACACGTACTATCAGAGTTTCTTCACGAAAGAGCCTCTGCTCTGAGTAATCAGAAGTTCTTTCCGCACTAATCTCTCACTTTAATGTGTACCTCACGCAGTTGCTGTTCCGTCACTTCGCCGGGAGCCCCGCACATCAGATCCTGTGCATTGCCGTTCATAGGGAAAGCGATCACCTCACGGATGTTATCCTCGTTCCGAAGCAGCATGATCATACGATCCACGCCGGGAGCCATTCCCGCATGAGGGGGTGCTCCGAACTGGAACGCCTGATACAGTGCTCCAAACTTGGTCTTTAATGTCTCTTCGTCATAACCTGCGATGGCGAAAGCTTTTTTCATGATCTCGATGTCATGGTTACGTACTGCGCCGGAGGAGAGTTCCACACCGTTGCATACGATGTCGTACTGATAAGCCAGGATCTCCAGCGGATCCATGGTGTTCAGTGCTTCCAGACCGCCCTGGGGCATAGAGAACGGATTGTGGGTGAATCCGATCTGCTTCGTCTCGGGATCCAGCTCAAACATCGGGAAATCGTTCACATAGCAGAAACGGTAAGCATCCTTCTCGATCAGATTCAGTTTCTCGCCCAGCTCAGTACGGATATGACCGGCATAGTAGTTCGCCTTATCCTCTTTGTCCGCAATAAAGAAGATGGTATCTCCGGCAGAAAGTCCTGCCATTTCTGCCAGTTCTCCCTTCATCTCTTCGGGAATAAATTTATCGATGGGTCCCTTGTAGCTCATATCCTCTGCCACTTCGAGATAACCAAGTCCACCCATACCAAGAGAAGTTGCAAAGCTTAGCAGCTTCTCATGGAAGCCTTTGGACATCTCCGCATGTACCTTGATGGCACGGACGGTTCTGCCGATAAACGGCTTAAACGTACATCTCTGGAAGAACTCCGTCACATCCATAATTCTCAAAGGATTGCGCAGATCCGGCTTGTCACAGCCGAACTCCAGCATGGCCTGTTTGTAACTGATGATAGGGAACGGTGTCTCAGTGATCCTGCTGCCTTCGGGAGCAAATTTCTCAAAGGTATCATGCAATACTTCCTCACCGACCTTGAAGACATCCTCCTGGGTCACGAAGCTCATCTCGAAGTCCAGCTGATAGAACTCTCCGGGAGATCTGTCTGCTCTGGCATCCTCATCGCGGAAGCAGGGAGCGATCTGGAAATACTTATCGAAGCCGGAAGCCATGAGCAGCTGCTTATACTGCTGCGGTGCCTGGGGCAGCGCATAGAATTTTCCTTTAAATTTTCTGCTGGGAACAATATAGTCTCTGGCGCCCTCGGGAGAAGAAGCACACAGGATCGGAGTCTGGATCTCCAAAAATCCCATGTCTGTCATCTTCTGACGCAGATAACTGATCACCTTGGAACGAAATACAATGTTATCCTTTACTTTTGCATTTCTAAGGTCAAGATAACGATATTTTAATCTGACATCTTCCCGGATCTCTTTAGACGTCTGGATCTCGAAAGGAAGCTGTTTATATACTCTTCCCAACACATCGATCTTGTGTGCTTCCAGTTCGATGGTGCCGGAAGGAATCTTCGGGTTGTAGGTCTCTTCGTCTCTGTGTTCCATAAGACCGGTAATGGACAGGCACATTTCCTTGGTGATGCCCTTTAAAAGCTCCGGCTTACGGATGACCACCTGTAACACACCGTACATATCCCGCAGATCGATAAAGGATACGCCGCCGTGGTCACGGATGTTCTCCACCCAGCCTGCCACCTGCAAAGTCTGTCCGATCTGCTGTTCACTGATCTCTTTCATTGTTAAATCTCTGTACATATCGCACCTCCTGTTATATAGTGTCCCGAATGTGCGCTCCCTGTACAGCTTATTTTTGAATACAAAAAGCCCCGGGACATGTTAAAACATATCCCGGGACGAATCATCTAATCCGTGGTACCACCCGAATTGACAGGCGCCTTTGCCTATCCACTCTTGTCACTTAACGCGTGCAACGTGTCATCCTAGCTACATGTGATATTCTGCAGTTCAGATCACCTGCTCCGGAGTGTTCCCTTCGCCAGCTTCCGCAAACAGCGCTCTCAGTCGGTGACGCTGTATTCCTGTCGTTTCCCTTGGCAAGAGTCTCTTTCATAGCATTTACAAAATAGTTTTTCAACTTAGATTTATAATATTCGCACAAATCAAATCTGTCAAGCGTTTTTTATTGTAACAGTTCAGCCATGGACATATCCGAGCGCAAAAATCATGCTTGCATGATTTTTCGAACGAATATGTTCATGAGATGAGCGCCGGTTTATAAACAAAGGTAGTCACGAAGTGACGGAAAGCGTGTCAATGCGACTTTGCGAATGGCGCGGGCTGAACGGAAGATTAGTTGCTGCAACTTTAATCACACGCACTCTTGAACTGATTCCAGATCTCCGCATGCAGATCCTCTGCCTCCTGGGAGATATTCTGCACGATCTCGCCCTCCGCTGCATCTTCCGGCAATACGATCATTTTCTTCATGTCGTCGGAAATATACTCTTCCGCAGCTTTGTTGGTGCAGTAGTAGCCGATATACTCATAGCATTTCGCCGCATTCTCAGGATCGTTGATATAGTCCAAAAATGCATAAGCCGCATCTGCATTGGGTGCCTGGGAAGGTATAAATCCGGCCATGATGCCGAAGCCCAGTCCCTCCTTGGGATATACCACTTCCAGATCCGGTCTCGCCTGCAGTGCCGCAGATACCTGGGAAGTATACAGGAACGCTGCTGCCACCTCGCCGCTGATCAGATAATCCTGCGTATTATTGTCATTGATCACACGGATATTGGGAGCCAGACTCAGAAGCTTCTCTCCTGCTGCCCGGATCACATCCAGATCCTCGGTGTTGAAGGATTCTCCCATGGTCTTTAAGGTGATGCCGTCGATAACACGATAGTTTGCCGTCAGTGCCACGTTATTTTCCAGTGCCGGATTCCACAGATCCTCATAGCCTGTGATCTTCACATCCGTCAGTCCCGGATCGTATACGATCAGAGGAATGCCCGCTCCGTAGGGCACGGTATATTCGTTCTTCGGGTCATAGAACTGAGACATAAATACTGGATTCAGGTTATCATAAGTACTGATCCTGGAAGTATCCAGCTTCTGAGCCAGGCCCTCCTGAATGGCCAGCTCAATGATATAGTCATCCGCAATGACCAGATCGTAATCACCGCCCTTGGTTTCTTCCAGCTTCGCCAGCATATCCTCATCATAGTCAAAATTAGAATAATTGATACGGATACCGGTCTCTTTTTCAAAACCATCTAAAATCTCCTGGGGGAACATACCGTCCCAGGTATAGAGATTCAGTTCTCCCTTATCTTCTTTACCGCCTGCTCCACAGCCGGTAAACAACGTTGCCAGCATGGTCACTGCCAACAGCATTGCCAGCTTTTTCTTCATAATCTCCTCCTTTGATACAGTTCTCCTGCATCATCTGCTATACATTTTTATGTTGTTACTTATCCGCAATTGTATTTGCGGAATCGTTCTTTCCTCATTTTCCCCCCGGCAGCTTTCTCTACAGCTGTCTGCGACTTACGTCCCAGCACATACGCCCCCGCCAGACACAACAATATCACAAACAGCATGACCGTGGCAAGTGCATTGATCTCCGGTGTCACACCGGTCTTTAATTTCGTGTAGATCTTCACCGGCAGGGTATTGACCTTCGGTCCAGTGACAAAAATACTGATCACCACATCGTCGAAGGACATGGCAAATGCAAGCAGCACTCCCGACAGGATCGCCGGAAGAATCTGTGGCAGGATCACATCCCTAAATACCTGCCACTTCGTAGCTCCCAGATCCAGCGCCGCCTCTTCCAGAGACCGGTCCATTCCCACCAGTCTCGCCCGTACCATAGTGAACACATAGGGCACACAGAACGTGGTATGGGCGATCACCAGCGTGACCATACCAAAGGGCAGTCCCATCAGGGAAAATACGGACAAAAATACCATGCCCAGAATGATCTCCGGGATCATGATGGGGAGTGTGGACACATAGGCCACGGCATCGTCCAGTTTCCGTTTTCTGCGGCTCATCCCCAGTGCTCCCGAAGTGCCGATCAACACCGCAAAGGCACAGCTAAGTACCGCAAGGATCAGGCTGTTAATCAGTGCTTCCCCCAGATCTCTGTCCCGGAACAACTCCCGGTACCATTTCAGGGAAAATCCCTCCCACACAGAGGTCAGTTTGGAAGCATTGAAGGAATACACCACCGTCAGCAGGATCGGAATATAGGTCAGCACTGTGATCACCGCCACATATACAAAGGGCCATTTTTTCTTTTTCATACGCTACATCATCCCTTCCAGCTGTGAGGTTCCGGTGATCTTGCGGTACAGGCGGATCATCACGGAAGTCAGTATCATCAACACCGCAGACAGCGCCGCCGCAAAGGCTGGTTCCGCCCCTTGGTGATCTGTTCCTGAATCACACTGCCCACCAGCACGATCTTATTGCCGCCCAGGATATCCGCTATGAAAAACAGTCCCATGGACGGAATAAAGGACAGCACCACGCCGGACAAAAGTCCCGGCAGCGTCAGCCGGAAGCTGACGGTCCAGAAGGCTTTCCACGCCGAGGCTCCCAGATCTCTGGAGGCTTCCACCAGAGAGGCATCCAGCTTCTCCGCACTGGAATACACCGCCAGGATCATAAAAGGCAGTAGCGAATAAACCATTCCCACTACCACTGCCGGATAAGTGTAAAGCAGCTTTAACGGCTGCTTCGTCAGGTGCAGCCCCATCAGGATCTTATCCAGTACACCATTGCTGCGAAAGACAATAATCCAGCCGTACAGGCGGATCAGCGCACTGGTCCAGAAAGGGATCATAATGAGCAACAGCATCCTGCGCTTCCAGACAGCGTTCATTTTTGCCATGAAATAGCCGTACGGATATCCGATCAGCGCCACGAAAAAGGTGGCGGTAAATGCCAGCTTCAGAGACTGCCAGAAAGTATCCAGATACAGCGGTTCCAATATTCTTTTGTAATTGTCCAGCGTGAACGTAAAGTCCACACCCCAGACCTGTGCTCTCTGTAAAAAGCTTAACAGAAACAGATACAGGATCGGCAGTGCCACAAACAGAATCGTGAACACATACATAGGGATCATCAGTCCGACATTCCCGCTTCTCCTGCGTCTGTTACTTGTGATTTTCGTCTTTGTCATTATCTATTACCTTTACTGCGTCTTTCGCATCCCAGCCGATCTTCACCTGCTGTCCCGGCTGTAAGTCATTGTCGATTCCATAGCGGCTGGCGGTCAGAGTCTGTCCGTCCGGCAGGCCAAACAGAATGCGCAGCTGCCCTCCGGCAAAGCTTTTTTCCACCACGACAGCCTCCTGTGTGCAGACTGCCTCCCCGTTCATCAGAATGTTTTCCGAGCGGATGGCAAAAGTCTCCCCATTTTTATGCAGAATATTCGCATTTCCCACAAAATCCGCCACATAGCTGGTCTGCGGCTGATAGTACACCTCATTGGGCGTCCCCAGCTGTTCCAGGATGCCTTCGTGCATGACACCGATGCGGTCCGACATATTGATGGCTTCTTCCTGATCGTGAGTGATGTAAATAAACGTGATCCCCAGCTGCTTCTGCAGACGTTTCAGTTCCAGCTGCATCTGCCTGCGCAGCTTCAGATCCAGTGCTCCCAGCGGTTCATCTAACAGCAATACTTTCGGCTCATTGATTACCGCTCTGGCAATGGCAATACGCTGCTTCTGTCCACCGGACAGCTGATCCGGCATCCGTTTTCCATACCCTTCCAGCTGTACCAGACGAAGGGCCTGCTCCACTCTCTCTGCAATCTCTGCCTTGGGAACTTTTCGGATCTTCAATCCATATCCTACGTTGTCCGACACATTCATATGCGGAAACAGGGCATAATTCTGGAACACCGTATTGACATCCCGTTTGTTCGGCTCACGGTTCGTAATGTCCTGTCCTTCCAGGATCACCTGTCCGGCATCCGGCAGTTCCAGCCCCGCAATAATACGCAGCGTCGTGGTCTTGCCGCAGCCAGAAGCTCCCAACAGGGTAATAAATTCTCCCTGTGCCACCTCCAGATCGATGCCTTTTAATACTTCTGTATTGTCAAATGATTTCCGGATCTGCCGAAGTTGTAATATACTTTCGCCCATGCACCGGCTCCTTTCCTCATTTTCGTATATCATTTTTGATACAGATTCTACCGTATTTTTTTATCTCAGTCAATCCTTTATCCCCAGGCAATAAAAACGATAAAAACAGGCTGCCGGCTTCAGAGCCGCCAGAATATCAGGCATTAAAAAAATGCCAAGCCACAGGTTTTCATCCTGGGCTCAGCACCATATTTTACAACTCAACAACCCGGTCATTCACCTGTGTAAAGCTGCCTCCGTCCATATTTTTACGTACAAAGGGAACCCCCCTGCGCACATAGTATACATTATCCTGAAGCAGGGCATCCGGATTCTCTGACGGGCTGATCGTACCACCGAGATCATCATAGCTGATATTATCGCGGAAGGTATTATGGATCGCCTCCTGCAGACAGAACATCACACAGCCTCCCTCATTCTGCCTGCTGTAATTGGATTCATACACCGTTCCGTCCCCGGAATCCGCATCATATGCCATGCCGTCCTGATTGAGTCTGGTGTCCGTGACTTCATTATAACGAAACAGGGCATCCTTGCATTTCCAGGGCCAGATCCCGGCTGCCACTTTTCCCATCCGGTCGCCCGGCTCGCAATAGATCCGGTCATTGATCTCGCAGGCCACAGAGTCTGCCATATTATGCTCCACCAGAGGACGCAGGGCATACATCGGCGTGATCCCATCCCCACCGGCCTCTTTTACATAATTATTCCGTATCTGCATATTTTCATGTCCATAGTTCAGAAAAACGGCTTCCGTAAGCTCTGCCCCCCGGAACTTATCATGGGCATAGGTATAGCCTGCTGCAATTCCCCAGCGGCTGACCCGGTGCACGAAGCATCCTTCAATAACGATATCCCGATACCGTGCCACACCCGTCAGTTCCTCACATTCCGGACGGAGCGCTGTCATATAGATCCCACCGTTGTTCATGTGTTTATCGTAGACATTCCCATGGACATCATGGATCCACAGATTCCTAAGTGTGATGCCACTCCGCACCCCTTTGTCCTTAGCCACCACAGCCACACCGGTACGGTTCATTTTCTCACCCAGACTATAACGCTCTCCCGGGATCATGCTGCCTTCATTCGTGATCTCCAGATCCTCGACCACAATATGCTCCGCATCGTACAAAAGCACTGCGGAAGATACATAGCCGTGATACACATGCGTAGGTGCATCCAGCGGGGTCCCATAATCCTGATACCAGATCCCCTGTCCGCAGGCATCGATCCGCGGCGGTGCATCTGCTGTGCCGTACGCTCCGATCACGATCGGTGCCTCTTTCGTACCGCTGTCTGTCACATGCAGATATTGTCCGTAAAATACACTGCCCCGCTCCAGCAGGACACGGTCGCCCGGCTGCAGGTGTCTTCGATTGACAGCAGACAGACTGGCAAACGCCGTACTGCATGTGCGTCCGTCATTTTCATCACTGCCTGTTCTCTGACTCACATAATATGTCGCAGATAAGCTTGTCATATGCATCCTCCCGTAACCGTTTCTCAATGATCTGTGACACCTCCTCATAGGTAAAATAATCCCCATGATAGCGTCCGAACAGATCTCTGTTCTGTTCGTAAAAATCCCGTTTCTCCTGCTCCGTGAAATCCGGGCAGAAGCCACCTTCCCGGACCTTCTCACACGGCTGCACAAAATCCAGCTTCAGGCGGGTCAGCTCATATTGCAGATACGCCGGTGCGGAAAAATAATGCGGTCCGTAGAACCGCTGTCCTTCCTGTTCCATTCTCCGCAGCTCTTCATTGTGCTTCTGTCGTCGGGTCTCCAGACCCTCCATGGTGGGATCCTCGATCAGGCCCATTCTATGCGCCAAAAGGAAGGCTCCCTGAGCCTTCCTGATATGCGCCTGTGTCATAGTTTCCTGTTTTGGCATTTTCTGTTGCATTATTTCACTGCTCCCGTAATTCCATTTGCAAAGCTCTTCTGTAAACACAGGAAGATGATCGCTGTAGGAAGTGTACAGATCAATACTCCCAGCATCAGCATACCATAATCCACACTGTATCCACTCTTCAGATTGGCTACTAACATCGGCATGGTGATCGCCTTGCTGTCCTGTAAAATGATCGTCGGCCACAGATAATTGTTCCACGCATTCATAAATGTAACCGTCATCGCCGCTCCATAGGTAGATTTCATCACCGGGATGAACATCCGGAAGAAAATCTGTATTTCGCTCAGACCTTCCAGTCTGGCAGCCTCGATAATATCATGAGGGAAAGAACGTGCCGCCTGTCTGAAAAGCATGATCATAAACGGAGTCGAGATGGATGGCAGTGCCAGTGCGATCCAGGTATTTACCAGACTTCCAGGAGGTAAACATCTTGAACAGGGGGATCATGATCGCTACGAACGGAAGCATCATTGCCAGCAGCAGAATACTCATCAGAATGTCCTTGCCCTTATCATGATAGATCTCAAATCCATAACCGGCAATGGAACAGATCAGCAGTGTCACAACCGTGATCACGATCGCATTGCGGAAGGAATTAAACATTGCAAGTCCGAGATTCTGCATGTCGACCAGGGTCTTGAAATTCTCGATCATATAGGTACCCGGGATCAAGCGTCCTCTTACCACATCAATACTCTGGTTAGTCGCGCCGCACAGCATATAATACAGCGGAAATGCTGACAGAAAACTTGCTATCACTAAGATCGTGTAGGAAATCATTTGTTTGAATTTAGTCACGTTTGTCACCCACCTTCATCTGAATTGCAGACAGAACCGCTACCATCACAAGTATGCATACAGACAACGCTGCCGCATAATTAAATTTCGGTGTCTCCACAAAGGAGATATTGTAGATGTAATGCGCCAATGTCATTGTAGATTTTCCGGGACCGCCTGCTGTCAGGTTCATAGACTCATCGAACAGCTGCAGTGTTCCCGAAGTAGACATGATCGCCGTCATCAGAATGGTCGGCTTTAACAACGGTATCGTGATCTTCATAAACTGCTGGAACGGTGTCGCGCCGTCGATGTAGCTTGCCTCATATACAGAATAATCGATATTCTGTAATCCTGCCAGATAGAATACCATATTATATCCGGTCCATCTCCAGATCAGTGCGATCACGATGACCCAACGCGCCGGCCATGTACTCTGGAACCAGTCCACAGAAGACAGTCCGATGGCCATCAGCACTCTGTTGACCACTCCATCCGGAGCAAACAATGACTTAAATATCATGGAATAAGATACCAGTGACGTTGCACACGGAAGAAAGATCAAAGTGCGGAAAATACCTTTCCCTTTTATCTTAGGATTATTCAGCAGCTGCGCCAGCATCAGTGCGAGCACAAGCATGATCGGTACCTGAATCACAAAATAAAAGAAGGTATTGAACAAGCATTGCTGGAAGGTTTTATCCTTGAAGATCCTGGCATAATTCGCTACACCATTAAAGACTCCTCCTGTCTTCCGGAAAGAAAGAAGGATGGCCTGTGACATCGGATAGAAACAAAATACAAATATTAAAATCGATGCCGGGAGCAGGAATGCCCATCCGGTCAGATTATGCCTTTTTTCCAAACTTAATTTTGCTTTCTTCTTTTCCATGTTTCTCTCCTACAACAGTACCGGGAACGCACTGCTGCACCCCCGGTACTATCCAGTTTCCATACTCTGGTGATTATTCAGCGATATTAAACTCTACGGTATCCTGAGCGTTTTTGATCTCTGTATCGATATCAGCGTTCTTCTGGACAACGTTGGTGATTGCATCTGTCAGTGCGCTTCTGATGTCAGAGTAGTATGCACCGTAGTCAATTCCGGGAACATGTCCGGCGAACTCTACGATATCCTTGTACACTGCCTGACCGCCGTAGAACTCATTGCCCTCATTATAGGTCTCAGACTGTGCTGCGGGCAGGTAACTTGCGATCGCTCCTGCATTTACCAGCAGATCATCGTATAAATCTACATCCGCACCAAAGGTAGCGTTCAGGAAATCAAATGCCAGATCGGTATTTTTGCAGTTAGAAGATACTGCCCAGCTTGCACCACCGCAGTTAGCGTAGTTGGTTGCGCCTTCTACATCATCTAACTTAGGCATATTCACGATTGCCCATTTACCTGCCTGATCCTCTGCTGCCTGAATGGAGGACATGATCCAGCAGCCCTGGATAACGCCTGCTGCAGTACCCTTATTCATGGAAGCGATATACTGATCCCAGTCGGTATAATCTGCCATGATTCCTTCATCGATCAGCTGCTTATAGGTCTCGATTGCTTTCTTCAGTGCTGCGTTGTCAACCAGTGTCACCTCTCCATCCACCATGGGAGAAGCGCCTGCAGACTGTAACATCTCGATCACAATCTCAGAACCGCCGGAGCAGGTCAGCATGGGAACATCATTCGCAGCCATTACCTTCTTGGACAGCTCCATGAACTCAGACCATGTGGTATCCTTGAAATCTTCTACCTTAAGGCCTGCTGCTTCTACCATATCGGAACGGATCGCCATGATGGTAGCACCATTATCAAAAGGAATACCATAATGTGTTCCATCTACAGTGGAGTCAGCCAGCTTACCCATAGAGAACTGGGAGAAATCAATTCCGCAGTCATCCAGTGCTGTGAAGATTCCGGGATAATTGGTTGCATTTTTGTGGAAGGAATAATCCTGCATCAGGAAGATATCAGGTAAAGTGCTGTAATCACCGGCTTCAGCTGCTGTGATCAGAGCAGTCTCGATATCGCTATATACCTTCTCCTGAATGTCTAACTTGAAGTTAGGATGATCCACCTGATATGCCTTCTCTGCCTGCTTCATTGCATAGACATTGAAGTTAGGATCCCAGCACCATACGGTCAGTGTCTCGTCTTCTGCGGAAGCAGTCGTTTCTGCTGCTGCCTCTGTTTCCTTGGATGCCTCGCTGGGTGCTGCGCTCTGCGCATCATTTCCGGCAGGCTTGCTGCCACATCCGGTCAGCATGGACATAGCCATTGCCGCTACTAAGAGCACGCTTAATACTTTCTTTTTCATCTTAAATAACCTCCTTATACTTGTAAAGTACTACCTTATAAAATATGAAACGCTTTTTGCTTTCCATAAGTTACCTGTCTTCCATATCGTCCACCCAACGCATTTCGCCGGGCTTCAGATCCAGCACATACGCACATTTTCCTTTGATATACAGCTCTGTGTGCTGTGCCTGTGCAGAGTTGTTGATCACTGCGATCTTGCCGGTCTTCTGGAATACCGTTACTTCGGTATCCACATTCGTTACATAGTAACGTTTCATCTCCTGCTCCATGCCGGCTGCATAATAAATTGCCCGAAGCAGAAGTCTGCAGTTCTGGGGAGAATACGGAAGACCTGCAAAATATACGCTGTGTCCTCTGCCATATTCATTGACTACCAGCTGGCTGTATTCCCCATCCATCGCAAGGATCTGATAATGTCCGCCCTGCGCATAGACGCGGCTGGTGCCCTCGCCGAAATCCAAGGCTCCTTCAATATCCTCTAAGATAAAGTGATCGTCATTTTTCTCATTATATTTGTCCGTACTGAGAGAGAAGCACATCTCGCGGTCTACACCGAGCACATCGGACAATTGGAAATATCTTCCCTGATACTGATAAGCGGTAGGCTCACCCACACCGATGAAGCCACCTCCCTGATCCACAAAGCGTCTGATATTGGTCAGGACCTTTTCGTCGATCCAGTTCTCCGCGCCGCTGAATGCTGTGTACGCATCCCCGACATTAATGATGACCTTGATTTCCTCAGGGATGCCGTTCCTGACATCATCAAAGGAAATGAACTCGACCTCAAAAGGCATTCCGCTTAAGCATTCCAGTACTCCCTCTGCGGAATAAGTTTCCCTGTGCCAGATCGCATGATGTACCTGATTGGACATCCACCTTCTCTGACTGCCCCAGCAGTTCAGGATCGCCACCTTGAAAGGTGCCACATAGGAAGCTGTCCCCTGCATATTTTCATGGATCTCCCGAAACTGCGTTACTACATTTTGTATTTCATCAATGAAACCGGGCCAATTACTTGCCAGCTTCAGATAGCCGCCATATCCAATCCTGTCCAGGGGAGACCTGAGTAATGCACGCCTTGCTTTTCTCCAGTTATCCCTTGCCTCTCCGATCGGGTCACCACCCTCGCAGAACACATCCGGGAAAAAGTAAGGTAACAGCCGTCCTTCGGTATAATCCACTCCCTTGATATCAGAGATCATGCGGAGTGTCACACCGCTTCCGACAGAGCCTACCACTGCATCCAGTCCGATGCCTGCGAAATATTTACCGTAGGGCTCTGTTCCGATCCAATGATCTCCGAGGAACATCATAGCTTCCTTGCCATAAGAATGTACAATGTCTACCAACTCCTTCGCCAGCGCACATACCTCGATCTGCTGGAACTCTATGAAATCCAGGAACTGTCTGCTGGGAACACGGAACATGCTGTTGTGATATCCCTGATCCACAATGTACTCCGGGCGGAATTTGTAGCCTGCCCATTTCTCAAACTGTTCCAGGATATAGGGGCTCACACTTGCGCTGTATCCAAACCACTCTACAAATTTTTCTCGCTTCTTGTCATCGAAGGTCAGTGTAAACTGATGGAAAAAGGTAGTGAAGCGGACCACATCGATATGAGCATTGTCTTCACACCATTTTCTCAGCTTGTCTTTGACATACTGTTTGGTCTTGGGCTGTCTCACATCGTAAGTGAGCTGATGCGGTGTATCCTTCCAGTCATTCGTGATGAAATTGTACATGTGTACCGGATCCCAGATCAAAAATGCCAGAAAGCTTACCGTATACTCATGATAGGGGATCGTACGGATCTCCACTTCACCGGATGCCTCATCAAATTCCCATGCATCCGTCGGCACCACTTCACCGGTCGTTCTGTCGATCACTTCCCACCAACGCTTCGGATCGTCCAGCGTATTGACCTTAAGCTGCTCCGTATGGAAGCCTTCCATCAGTCGGATGCGGAGTGTTTCCCCTCTGGCGGTGATGCGGTTGCTGATCAGGTATTCCTGCTGGATCTCCTCCGGATGCTTCATCGCCCACTCATTATCCTTTCGCGTGGTATAATAAGTTGCATATTTCTTCACCGGCTCTGACAAAAGTGCTTCCGGCATTTCGGTTCCGTCACAGTCTCTCAAAGCATCTGCGCCCAAAAGATTTTTTAACCGTATTGTTTCGTCAATGATGTCTGCATCGGTCGGCAACGTCAGTCTTCCTGTCATCGCATGTTTTCCTCCCCATCGCTTTTGTACTATCTTGCAGCTGATGATTAAAGTATATCGGCTTCCGTACCTGATATCAATTTCTTTGTTGCTTGTTTTATTATGTTTATTGCTATTTTGTTACTAAAATAGTGGATTTTTTGAAATGATTATGTATAATATGCTTATCCCAATCATACAGATTTTTATTTTTTCGTCTTTTTTACGAATGTTTTTGTAAAATATTGTTCTTTTTATATATTCATTATAAAAAATACTGTGAATTTGAAAAAGTGCACAATAAAATAAGATAAAGAAGGTATCTATTTATGAGTAATGAATTTATCAATATCGGATCGGCAAACAGTTCCCCGGAACATTTTCAGCTTCGTTATATCTCCATCTCCAAATACGAAGGTGACTGGCAGTCCCTTCCGCATACCCACCACTTTTCAGAACTGTTCTATGTCCTGCGGGGTGAGGGAGCCTTCTATATAGAGAACGAAAAGGTGCCTGTGAAGACGGATGATCTGGTCATCATCAATCCCTATGTAGAGCACACGGAAAAAACACTTCCCAACGATCCCATGGAATATATCGTATTCGGTGTGGACGGACTTGCATTTTCTTTTTCCGGTGCAGGGCAGGACAATCCGAAGGGATACAGCTTCTATAGCTACGGCTCTGACAAAAAACAGTTCATCAACTTTGCCCAGCTGATGATGCAGGAATTCCGCGACAAGCTTCCCGGCTTTGAACAGGTGTGCCACGGACTGCTCCAAGTGCTTCTGGTATATATTTCCCGGAAGCAGAATCTGTCCGTCATCTCTGACTCCTCCTTCCAGTTGTCCAAGGAATGTGCTCTGGCGAAGCGTTATATCGATTCCAACTATTCCCAGAACATTACACTGGATTCCCTGGCGGAGATCACACATATCAACAAATTCTATCTGGCACACTCCTTTACCGAATGTGTCGGACAGTCTCCGATCAATTACCTGACAGACCGGAGGCTGGAAGCCTGCAAGGGGCTTCTGGTATCCTCCAATCTGTCGGTAGCTCAGGTAGCCACCAGCGTCGGCTTTTCTTCGCAGTCTTATTTCTCGCAGATCTTCCGTAAAAAGACCGGCATGACACCGCGCCAGTACCGGAGCCGGTATGCCAGAAAATAATGTGTACACTCATAAAAGACCTCACTGCCGGCGCATCTGCCGACTGTGAGGTCTTTTATAATGGACATTTATTCACTTATTTGATCCAGCCCCAGCATAATCCCAGATATTCCACCAGAAAATACATGCCCCGCAGCCATACCAGCACGGCACAGCCATAGAACATCCAGGCATTTTTCCTTCTGTCTGTCCACGATTTTTCCCGTCATGGACAAAGTGGCACAGATGAGTAATGTCATCGTTCCGAAAGCCGACCGATCCGGATAGTGTGGGGACAGGATCATGGCACCCCAGGACAACAGTGCCCCCAGCAATAACAGCACTGTATTTCTGCCCAGGTTTTCTTTCAGAATGCCTTTGCAGACGATCAGTGCAAATACCGTAAGCAGCAGGGCAGGGAACAGATACTCCATAACTCCCTTCGCTTCTGCGTAGCAGCGCAGATACATTCTCCACAGCAGGCTGTAGGCTTCTTCCCCCGTCTCCCCGCTGCGGACAAAATTGCCCGGTGCAGCGATCATCAGAATGGTTCCCGCCAGGCAGCTGATGTTTCCCAGATACATCCACACCGGAGCTTTTTTGTGCTCTCTGTGTCTTAACAGGATCACCAGAAGACTCAGGAGCCATACCGCAGGCCCCATATTCTCATTGCTCCAGCCTGCGATCAGTCCCAGTGGAAGGATCCAAATGACGATGCCGGGAAGATTTTTTTCCTCATATTTCAGGTAACAGAACAAAAATGCCAGCAGAAAACCCGCCATATACAGATAATTCGCTGCTCCGGCTTCCCAGAACATACTCATTTTCCAGTTGGCATTCAGCCCCAGGATCATCCCCAACGCTGCAAACCAGTACGGGAGCTTACGTCTGTCTGCTATCATGCAGGCCAGCCATCCCAACAGCAGTGTCATTCCTGTATTCAGGATATCCGCCCAGTGTTCTCCGGCCAGCAGGATCAGCTGCAGCAGTGCATGCGCCATGCTTCTGCCGCCCCAGTTAAAATAATGCCAGATCTGCGCACGGATAATGTCGCTGAGATTCCGGATCGGTGTATCCGCATACAATACCGTCGAATACCACTCATCATCCATCATAAATTCGATCTCATAGTTGACGCGCCACACGATCAGTGCTGTCAATGCGATCAGCACCGGGCTGATCCACCGGATTGCTTTTTTCTGCTTTTCCTGCATATATCTGCTCCATTCCTCTTATGGCAAAGAACGGCTGCCTATAACTGAATCTTTTTCAGACGATCCACTGCCTCCACGGTATTCTCATAGCTTCCGAAAGCCGTCAGACGGAAATAATGCTCTCCGCTGGGTCCGAAACCGGATCCGGGCGTACCCACCACGTTGACATTCTCCAGAAGGTAATCGAAGAACTCCCAGCTGGTCATGCCGTTAGGCGCTTTCAGCCAGATATAGGGAGCGTTCACACCGCCGGATACCGTGAAGCCCGCTTCCTGCAAGCCCTTCAGGATATACTGTGCGTTGTTCATGTAATAAGCAACCTGCTCCTTCAGCTGTGCCTTGCCTGCTGCAGAGTATACTGCCTCACCGGCGCGCTGTACGATATAGGGTGCTCCGTTGTATTTGGTGCCGTGTCTTCTTGCCCACAGTGCATGGAGGCTCACATCCCCGCTCTTTAAATCCTTGGGGATCACGGTAAAGCCCAGACGCACTCCGGTAAAGCCGGCATTCTTGGAGAAGGAACGGAACTCGATGGCACAGGTTCTGGCTCCTTCACATTCATAGATACTGTGAGGCACATCCGGTTCGGAAATATATGCTTCGTATGCCGCATCATAGAGAATGACAGCGCCTACCTTATTGGCATAGTCCACCCACTCCTGCAGCTGCGCCTTGGTAATGGTGGCACCGGTAGGATTATTGGGGAAGCACAGATAGATCAGATCCGGGGTCTCCTTCGGCAGCTCCGGTGCAAAACCGTTCTCTGCCAGACAGGGCATATAGATCACATCACTCCAGGTCTCGGACTTCGGATCGTAAGTGCCGGTTCTGCCCGCCATAACATTAGAATCTACGTATACGGGGTAAACGGGGTCACATACTGCAATCTTGTTGTCCAGACTGAATATCTCCTGAATATTGCCACAGTCACATTTTGCTCCGTCCGATACAAAGATCTCGTCCGGTGCAATGTCACAGCCTCTTGCCTTATAATCATTCTCTGCAATGGCATTGCGCAGGAATTCATAACCAAGGTCGGGAGCGTAACCATGAAAAGTCTCCGCTTTTCCCATCTCATCCACTGCACCGTGCAGCGCATCAATGATAGCGGGTGCCAAAGGCTGTGTCACGTCACCGATGCCCAGACGGATGATCTTCTTGTCCGGGTGTGCTGCGGAATACGCACTTACCTTTTTGCCGATGGTGGAAAATAAATAGCTTCCGGGAAGTTTTAAATAGTTGTCGTTTACTTTAAACATAGTACGTTCTCCTCTCTATTATCCCTGGTGCAGTATTGCTGTCACCTTGCTGTCGTAAATAAGCAATTTTTCCGCACTACGTGCTATCAGATGGAGTACGGGTCCACTTCACCTTCAAATACGATCTTCGCAGGACCGGTCATGTAGACCAGATTCTCCTTGCGGTCCCATTTGATGTGCAGTTCACCGCCTAATAGTTTAACAGTTATTTCCTCGTCCGTCAAACCATTTAGTACACAAGCCACCGCCGTGGCGCAACATCCGGTACCACAGGCAAGGGTCTCCCCGGTGCCTCTCTCCCAGACGCGCATAAACACATTTTTCCGATCCAGAATCTCTACGAATTCGGTATTGGTCCGGTTAGGAAAACAGGTATGATGCTCAAACTTCGGGCCGATCTTCTCAATGTCAAGATCCTTTACCCCTTCCATAAATACGATGGCATGGGGATTGCCCATGGATACACATGTCATGTGGTATTCCGTGTTGTCTACCATGATGGGAGCATTCACTACCGCCGGTCCGTCTGCCGTCTCCTGTGTGGCTTCCACTGTTACCGGCACCTCTGCCGGAGCAAGGATGGGATTTCCCATGTTCACCTGTACCAGCGTCACCTGTCCTCTGTCCGTGGCGGTCTTTCCCTCCACGGTAAGTTTCAGATATTTTATTTTTCCGGCGCTGACGATGGTAATGTCCTTCTTGTCCGTCAGTCCCTTGTCGTAGACATATTTTGCCACGCAGCGGATGCCGTTGCCGCACATCTCCGAACGGCTGCCGTCCGCATTGTACATTTCCATCTCAAAATCCGCTTCTTCCGCCGGATTGATAAAGATCACACCGTCGCCGCCGATTCCGAAATGTCTGTCACTTAAGCTTCTTACGATCTCCGGCTTCTCTTCCGGTGAAAGCTTCTCCGTAAAGCCGTTGACATATACATAATCGTTGCCGCAGCCCTGCATTTTTGTAAATTTCATGGATTGCTGTTCCTCCTGTTGTTCTCTTTCACATATCATGTCTGTAACGCCCGGATCCCTGTAATCATTTCCGGGCCGTCCTGCTTACTCCATCATCATGGACAATACCATCTGTGCCGTCTCCACCAGATTGGTACCACTGTCCATACTGGTCTTCTGAAGGTAGCGGTGGGCTTCTTCTTCCGTCATATGATTTCGTGCCATCAGTAATTCCTTGGCATCCTTGATTGCTTTTTCATCCGCTGCATTCCGCACTTTCGGCTGCATACGGCGTTTTCTTCTGCGGCGTTCCACACCTTCCACCATCAGGTTCACGGTATTGATCAGGTCCTGTACCTTTAACGGCATGGAAAGACATACGATGCCATTGCCATAGCATTCACTGATCAGATTCTGGGATGCCATCAGCAGCATCTCGAAACCTTCCGGCAGATCTTCATGTAGTTCTGTGTATATCATGTCCGCCAGCTTGTAGCTGCAGATCACAATACCGTCGTTCAGACCGTCCGCCTGACTGATAGCCTGAGTGCCTGTGGTACAGATACCCGTGACCTGAAAGCCACTGCGCACCAGAATATTCTTGACGCCTTTGGCTTCCTCCAGCTTCGGCAGTACGACAATAATGTTCGTCATCGGCCCACCTCCTTTCTTCTGTGTTTTTTATATCATCCTACAAAAGAAAGGAATATTTTAATACTTGTACAGATACTCCTGAATCTCCCACTCGGATACCTGAGAACGGTACTCATGCCACTCTTTCCGCTTGGCATCGATGTATTTTCCGGCAATATGATCTCCAAGCACTTTCTGAATGAAAGTATCCTTCTCCAGTTCCTCCACTGCCTCCAGAAGTGTGCCGGGCAGCTGATCGATATGCAATTCCTCACGCTCTTTTTCTGACAGGGCAAAAATATTGGCATTGATGCTCTGAGGCGGCTCTATTTTCTCCCGGATGCCCTCTAATCCTGCACTCAGGCAGACTGCCAGTGTCAGATAAGGGTTAGCAGCAGAATCGGGACTACGCAGCTCGATACGGGTGCCCTCTCCGTCTGCAGCAGCCGGAATACGGATTAAGGGGCTGCGGTTCGTCGTGCTCCATGCAATGTAGACCGGTGCCTCGAAACCGGGTACCAGACGCTTGTAGGAATTCACCAGCGGATTCGTAATGGCTGCCATTCCTTTGATATGTCTCATGATACCGCCGATGAAATAGTAAGCCTCTTCGCTCAGACCATTGGGATCGGAAGCATCCTGGAAAATGTTTTTTCCATCCTTCTGCAAGGACATATTGATGTGCATGCCGGAACCGTTGACACCGAACTTGGGCTTCGGCATAAAAGTAGCGTGCAATCCATGACGTCTCGCAATGGTGCGTACGGCCATCTTGAAGGTCATGATGTTGTCTGCGGTATTTAATGCCTCATCGTATTTGAAATCAATCTCATGCTGGGCCGGAGCCATCTCGTGATGGGAAGCCTCGATGACAAATCCCATATCCTCCAGATTCATGACAATGTCACGACGGGCATTTTCGCCGAAATCCAGGGGACCGATGTCGAAATACCCTGCCTGCTCATGGGTGTTGGTGGTAGGCATGGTATTTTCGTCCGTATTAAATAAGAAAAATTCACACTCGGGGCCTACCTCAAAAGTATATCCCATGTCCTCTGCCTGCTGCACCGCACGCTTTAACACATAACGGGGATCTCCCTCGAAAGGCTGTCCGTTGGGACGATATACATCGCAGATCATACGGGCCACTTTGCCCTGCTGGGGTCTCCAGGGGAAAATCTCCAGTGTCGACAGATCCGGATACAGATACATGTCGGATTCTTCAATCCGTGCAAAACCGTCAATAGCCGAACCGTCAAACATACATTTATTGCTCAATACGCGGTCCAGCTGGCTGGCTGTCACCGCAATATTTTTCAGATTGCCGAACAGATCCGTGAACTGCAGACGGATAAATTCCACATCCTCTTCTTCCACAAGACGGATGATGTCTTCCTTGGTATAATTATTCATCGTTACCCTCGTTTCTGCGCCGCCTGTCTGCTCCTTTTCCACGGGGCGGACGCATCCGTGAAAAATACTTGTCTTAACTATAGCAATGCCCGTTTTGTCTTGTCAATGTGAAGTTCTCCTTATTTGCTGTACTATGAGTACCGGCCTCCGCATACTATTTATAAAGATCATCCCATCATTCCAAGGAGACTTAAGAATGAGTGCAAATACAAAGATCGTTGTCCTTCGCAGAAAAGAGCTGCTGTATACCGGAATCTTCGCTGCGCTGGGAGTGCTGTTCGTCATATTACTGTTAATGTTATTGCTGCCCGGAAAAGCTGCGGATACCTCCGGGACACCGGATTCCCCTGACAGTACTGCCGAGACCGCTATGCCGGACAATGTGGCGGATCTCGGACGTATCCCGCAATCCGCACAGACGGAGGATGTCTCCACCGGGGCCGTTGCCGATGCCGATGCTGTTCTGGATAATGCTTCCGGGCCTGTCGGTACTGCCAATACATATATCCCGGGGATCTACACCACGGAGCTGATCCTCGGCAGCGAGACCGTGAATGTAGAGGTCATCGTAAACGACCACGCCATCACATCTTTAAGCCTGGCAGATCCCGATGAGACCCTGACCACCATGTATCCACTGCTGGAGCCCACCATGGATTCCCTGAGTGAGCAGATCTGCGAGACGCAGGATCTGAGTCAGGTGACGTATTCTGCGGAGACCAGATATACTTCCCTGGTGCTGCTGGAGGCTGTTAAGGCTTCACTGGAAAAAGCAAAGCCCAGTGCCACGCCGGAAGCAGCCTCCACCCCGGCAGCTTCCCCGGAGAATTCAGCGGCCACTTCACCGGAAACGGATGGGAAAGCAACGGAGCCAACAAAGGTGCCGACGGCGGATATCAATCCTGCGGCGTAAACACTTAGAAGCCTTGGCACACTACATCCACTGTACACAAAAATAAATGCTGACGCAAAAAAGGGCGCATGCCTCCCGGCATGCACCCCGTTGTGCGTTTTATTGTAATATTTTGTTTGCAACACTGAGTTTATTTTATACTATTTGTGGGGGAGATGCAAGGGAAAATTATTTCTCTTATTTGTATATATTGCAACATTTTCATTAAAAGTATTTTTGTTCAAATTAATTTTAATAAAATGCTTTTGAATAAATCTAAGTACAAGGTTTTCCTTGCCATTTTCGTATATATGTCCCATAATATTTTTATCAACATACAAAGGGGTTTCCCGCCTCAACACGGAGATTTCCATGAACATTTTATTTTACGATATGGGAAGTTACACGTATCAGGATACGCTGTATTATCTGAAGCAGCTTGGTCATACCTGCAAAACGTTATATTACCACTTCCCCAATAAATTCCATGACGATTTTTTCTGTGACCGCTTTGAGAAGCAATTGCAGTCCGATTCCTACGATGCCGTTATGAGCATTAACTTCTTCCCGCTGGTCGCAACGCTGTGCCATGCGCATCAGATTCCCTATCTGGCATGGTGCTATGACAGTCCGCTGGAAGAAAAATTGGAAGAGTGCTTCTCCTACGATACGAATCGCATTTTCCTGTTCGACCGTATCGAAGCCGAGCATTATCAAAGCCTCGGATATTCCCGGGTGTATCACCTGCCCCTGGCCGTCAATACGGACCGGTTGGACAGACTGCAGTTTTCCCCTGCACAGATGCAAAAGCACCGCTGTGATGTCTCCTTTATCGACCATCTGTACGAATCTCCCCTGCAGGTACTTCTGTATTCTGCGGACGATTATATCAAAGGTTACATCGAAGGAATCCTCCAGGCTCAGCTGCGGGTATACGGGTATTATTTTATTGATGAATTGATCACGGACGAGCTGTTGGATTCCGTGAATCAGTCTTTCCGGAAAATAGGGCAGACTTCCCTGACCTTGAACCGCAGAGGATTATCCTTTGCCATAGCCTCAGAGATCACGAACCTGGAACGGTGTTTCCTGCTGGAGCAGATGGGCGAATTGTTCAACACCCACTTCTATACTACGAAACCGCATTCCCTCAGTGACCATGTCATCTCCCTGGGTCCGGTAAAATATATGGAAGAAATGCCCTGTGTCTTCCGCTACAGCAAGCTGAACCTGAACCCCACACTGAAAAGCATCCAGTCCGGTATTCCCCTGCGTGCTCTGGATATCATGGGAGCGAAAGGTGTGCTCCTGTCCAACTTCCAACCGGAACTCGTAGAATATTTCGAGGACGGCCAGGATCTCATCCTCTACAGCAGCATGGAAGAAGCTGTGGAGAAGGCTGCGTATTACCTGGAGCATGACGATATCCGGGAACAGATTGCACAAAATGGGTATGAGAAGATAAAAGAATACTTCACCTATCCTGATCGTATTCAAAAAATGCTGGCGACTATTTAAAACCTAAAAGGACATCATCAATCCCACTAATGATGTCCTTTTTACTACAATATGTAATTATACAATGTCTACTTCAGTAAATCCGCCAGATATATCTCTCCTTTTTTTAAAATCCTTTTTTTCTTGTATTCCTGAATCGTACTAACCAACATATCAATATCTGCAAAATACTCCCGAACAAATTCTCGGCTTTTAATCTTGTCCTTCATTTTTAGTACCTGTTTACAAAAAACACTAGGTGACATAGAACTGGACTTTTTCATGTACTCTTCGTATTTATCTTCCGCCAAAATTAATAGCATCTCAATTTCAGGAGATGTTACCACATTAATAATGTTATCCACTTTGTGTTCATATGCAGGACTTAATCGAAACCCTTCTGAGTGCGAATCCAAAACCCGAAGTACTGTAATTTTACTCTTAAATTCTTTTCTTAAATATCGCTGTTCAAACACTTTTGCGCTTCTGCAGCGGATAACTTCTTCATTCAGCATTTGTTCCCGCGTGAAAACAAGCAGGTTATTGTCCACAAGCATATCAATAATAGCAGTCTCAGCACCACCTTCGCAGATACATGCAACTATTGGAGATAAAGATGATTCTATCATTTGTTATCCTCCACTATAGTACCTGAAGCCAATGTTTTCTTCAATCTCATAGATGCCTCATAGGAAGGAACCGTCCCTTCCAGCATTCCACTCTGAAATACATCACTTTTTTTAATGTCATTTCGTTTTAAAATATGATGTAATTTTTGGATTGAAATTCCATCGTTATTTTTGGTCACGTAAATTCCGTCATTTCTATCTAACTCATCCAACAGCTCAACGTAATGAGTAGAATAGATTAATGTTGCTCCTCTTTTATTGACTTTCTCGTCCATGAAAAATCTAATCAGGGTTGCGACAATCTCCTTATTGAAATGATTTTCAATCTCATCAATGAGAAAATATCCACCTTTAATCAGCGCCATCCATGCCTGCATAAATACGTTCAGTCCCTTAATGGTGCCCGACGACAAATAGTGGCTTATGTTCTGTATTCCGCGCATAGAAATCGGCTCTTTATATTTCTTAAATTTAACAATTAATTCTGTTTCATTCGGATTAAATTTAATATATTCTATACTAGGATCAAGAAACTGAATTAAAGCAATCGGAAAATCCCCGAATGAATTCAAAATATTAAAATCTGTCCATTCTGTCATATCTCTAAAGAAAACATTTCCGGACTTTCCTAAAGCAATGACTATGCTAACATCATCCTTTAAAAACAAAAGCTGCTCTTCCGACGCATCTCTGGATTGATATAAATCATTATTCGCAAACTGAAATAAATTTGCCTTGGAAGTTATGGATCCCGCCTTACGAATATAAAGTCTCTCATGTAAAATGGTATATCTATCGACCGCGCCCTCCTCTTTTGTTACACCGATAACTGTCTCTAACAAACATACACCGGCTTTTTCATCATAAAAATATGTCTTTAATACTACTTTTGTAGATTTTTCCAAAATTACTTTGGTATCAATGGTATTGATTGCCTCCGCATTAAGCAAACTCATAACAAAAGAAATTAATTTAAGGGTGGTCGTTTTTCCGGATGCATTAACACCAACAAATGATAAAACATTATTTGTATAAGTATTCCCAAATGGATTATAAAGCATTGCTGCATTATCCGGGTATACTCTCTGCTCCGCATTAAAATCAATCACCGCTTTACCTTCAAAAAGAAAGATCCCCTCTGCTTCAATTCTCAATATTCTCATCTTTGCGTCTCCCATTATATCTACATTAATTATGATTTTGTTCTATCATTTTATCATTTTTATTTCTATTTTTCAATACATAAAAACGTTTTTTCTGTTTTTATTATATCCGTATTTTTAAAATAAATTCATCAAAAATGCTGGTGACTATTTAATAGTCCCAGCATTTTTATGTAACGTAATGTTTCTAAACCAAATGGCATTCCGCCAATACTTCCTCCACCGCAGATCTCATAGCAGCCTCCACAGTCTCCTCTGATCCCTGCAGTGATTTCAAATACGGAATATCCGGATAGTGTTCTCTTAAGTATGTCACGTATTTCCTGTCTGCGCAGTAGAAAAACATAGAAAGACTCAGTTGCTTGGATAAGTATTTCTCGTTCTGCAGGTTCTCATGCAACAAAAAGTTCACGAACTTACTGTTGACCAAATTGTAGGAAATGCCGCCCATCAAAGTCGTCTGTTCAAACCCGACAAGATCAAACGTGATGATCAGGTCGAAGGGGTCCTTGGATAACAGTTCATGGGGATAATCTTTTTCGGAATTGCATGTTACGAGTTGCACACTATAATTCTGTTTAAGGTCATCACATAGTTTTTCTGCGTCATACAGGATTTTGGGTGTAATAATTAGTATTTTTAACATTAAGTCCGCTCCTATTTAGACATTGCATGATCCAGCCATTTCTGCGATCTTTCTCTCTCCTGTCCTAACTTTTCACACACAATATCATAATTGATTTTTTCGAACAGTTTGTATTTGAAATACTTATGCTACTCTTGGCTTTTCTCCATGCTATGGACATCCATAAAAAAACTAATTATGATCAACAAAATGATTATGCCTATCGGAAACGCCGCAATAATAGACACCGATTGTAAACTATACATAGACTCTTCACTGAAAAGCAGTGCAATCGGAAGCAAAATAAATACAATTGCCCAAAATGTTCTGACTTTCTTATCCGGTTCTACATCTGATTTGATTTTTTTATAAGAATATACCGATATTACCATCGTAAGTGCATCAAATGTCGTTGCATAAAAGGCAATCATCGTCATAGACAATAATACTAATGCTACTTTAGGTAGTGGCAATGTCTTAAAAATGCACATAATAGCTGCCGAATAATCTCCGGTATCAGCAATCATTTGAGATACCGGAAGACCATACTTCATCTGCTGCGCTAAACCATAGTTTCCCAAAATAATAAATGAGGAAAAAGTTCCTAAAAGTCCCCACGCATAACCTCCCAGGATTGTTTCCTTAATAGTTCTGCCTTTGCTGATTTTACCTATAAAAAAGGGCGTTGCAACACACCAAACCATCCAATAAGCCCAATAATATACCGTCCAGTTCTGAGGAAAACTTGTTGTTCTCAACGGATCCATCCATGTAGCCATTCCTATAAAGTTCTGAACCAGGTTTCCTATTGCTGAAAAGCCTGTTTCAAGAATATAAGTGCATTCTCCCCCTCCGATCAGCACATAGACAAGCAATGTTATAAATAAATAGGAGCAGCTAGCTGCAAGTTTAGAAATTCCTTTCATCCCAAACCATACTGTCATTGTATAGATTGCTGCAATCACAAGCAATATTATCACTGTAATATTTGTACTTCTCTCCCAATGAAATACATAACATATTGCACTGGACAGTAACGGTGTTGCTAGCGAAAAAGTAGTTGCTGTTCCTGCTATTAACGCAAAAACAGCGACTAAATCAATTATTTTTCCCCATATACCATCTACTTTATCTCTAAGCAGAGGGCGACAAGCTTCCGAAAACTTCTGTCTGTTTCTTCCCCGCACATGAAGCATAAATCCAAATGCTACTGCTAATACGATATATAAACTCCATACAATGGGACCCCAATGAAACAGTGGATATGTTGATGCCCACTTCTGTATTCCACCCAATTCCTCTATATATGGTTCATTCGCATATAATGCCCATTCACACAATGAATAGAACAGTATATCAGCTGCCATGGTAGATGTAAAAATCATCATTCCCCATCGCACGGAAGAATACTGATTTTTGTCTTCCGGTTTTCCTAATAATATCTTGCCGTATTTGGAAAACGCAATATATATGCTACAGAGGAATATTCCTAATCCAAGTACCGCATAATAAAGTCCACATCTATCTCCTAAAAATACTCTGACTGTCTGTATTGTTTCCGTAGAATTTTCAGGAAATACCATAAATAAAATACTGATTATTACCACCCCCAATAATGGGGTGATTACAGCATACCAGTCAATTTCCGTTTTCATAGCATTTTCCTATATTATGTATTTTAAATAGTTCTTATCTATAGCTGCCAGTTCTTTTATATTGTCTATTTCCTTAACATCCTGTCTATTCATAGGATATATTTCCAACTCATACTCACCAAAATAGCAAAACATCGGAACATCATCCCAGTAAATCTGTCGGTTTCTGCGAATTTCAAATTCTAACTCCAACTGTTCTTTTAATTTTCTGCCATCCTCTCTCGTCCAACGTGAAATACTATATAATTGCCATCCTTTACTTCCACCGGATCTGCTACATGATACTATCCTATTCCCCTCGGCTGAAAGCAACCATTCCTCTGTATAGTCTTCCGTCCAGACGCAATTATAACCGGAGCAATGAAAATTTGGAGAAAGAATATCCTTATTATAAATAATCTGATCTCCATCCAATATCATTGCCTCTTCCAAGTGTTCTCTTGCAACATACAATGAAGAAATATTATTGCAGCTTTCAAAATAAGGATTTTCAATTAATGACACCATAGGATATTTTTTAGTCAGCATCTTAAATTGCTCTTTTAAATATCCCACTACAATATATATTTCCTCTATCTCATTTTTCAAAAGAGCTTGAATGATCGTCTCGATCATTGAGATGCCGTTTACTTTTATTAATGGTTTGGGAATAGTATGAGTTATCGGTAACATTCTGTTTCCGTAACCTGCCGCCATTATGATTGCCCTTTTGACTCTATTCATTTATCTGTATCTTCCTTTTTTCTACTTCTGCCTCTACGGTTTTAAGATAATCTTTTGCATACTGGTACTGCCTAAAAGCATATTCTCCAAATTTCACACCGCACATCCTCTTATACTCGCACCAGTTGCTCCAAAGAAGTCCGCATATTGCAACATAACAATATATCTTTAATCTCACCGCATCTGAACATTTCCCTTGAAAATAAAAATCTATCAAATTATCTATCTGCTCTCTGTTATAAAAGGAATAAATACCGAACATTGCAATATCTACATGCGGATCCTGCATTCCTGCATATTCCCAGTCAATCAAATGAATATTGTTTCCCGCAAAGAGGAAATTATCAGGTACTGCATCAATGTGGCACAGACAAAATTCGCTTTTATCAACAGTAATATAGTCTCTTAATTGAAAGACTCCTCTTTTTACAGCCTCATAGTCCGCATATATTGTTTTTTCTGTCCATAAGGATTCGTAATAATTTATTCTTTCCCAAAGATCAAATACATGGCTTACGTAAAATTTCTTTTGATGGAAGTTCCTTAAAAAGACCATACAACGTTTTACATCATCTTCCTTCTGTGGATCACAGACATATGCATTTCTATAATATTTCGATATTTTATAACCAGTATCCGCATCAAAGTAAATAATATGATCGCAAATGCCTTTATTCTCTAATAAAGAATAGACCTCCGCTTCATATTTTCTATCTAACAGCACCTCTGTTCCCACACCGGGAATTCGAAGAATATATTGTTCATTTTCATAAGAAAATAAAAAAGACTGGTTTGTCATTCCTTTTTTTAAGACCGAAATATTGCCTATTTTAGCCTTTGGAATTTGCATTACATTTGAAATAATATTGCTCAATTCCATATAATACCTTTTATTCTTCCTTAGTTATTTCGAAAATGTCTATACCATATTTTTTCAATGCCATATTTTGTTCCATTAATTTCATTTGTTTCTTATAAAATGGATAATCATGCTGTGCAGCCCCCTGCACGGGTGTCATATAGTCTCCATACCAAGCCGTTAACACTTCATGATAAAATTTAGGTACCGGCAATTTCATTGTCTCAAAGTTTTTCCACTCCGTTTCCTGATACCAAGCCTTTTTTTAAATAATATTGCTATCGAAAGATAGCATCATCAAATCGGAATTGTCTGTTCCCATATATGATTTGCAAATCATTTCTGCTAACATGCGCAGTTGCTTTCCAATATCATCATTTCTATCAATCTTATACCGGCATAATTCCTCTATAATATTTAAGTTATCTCTGACTTCTTCCGGATATTCTTTCTCTTGATGTATTGCATTAGCGAGAAAATGATATAATTCTATTAATGCATTTCTTTCTCCTTCGGCATTTTGAATAATGTCCAACGGGAAAATATCTATTCCTGTTATATAGGGACATCCGTGAAATTTAAGAAGGTCTGTCACTTCAAATGAAATAGTATCTGTATTTAAGATTTTCGTAAAAGGCATGGTATAATTCCCAGTTTCTCCCGGAATTTTTAATACATACTTGTCTTTCCATTCCCTTTTAATTATTTCAAGAAATCTATCATAATCCGGTCGTAACATTGCAATATCAATATCATCATCCCATGGGATATATCCCTGGTGACGAATTGTCCCCAGCAGAGTTCCTCCGTCTGCAAAATATTGGATATTATTGGCTCTACATAACTTTTGGATATCCTCCAAAACATCCATTTGTACTGCCCACGCACATTTCATCATGGGTTCTATATAAAATCCATCCCTTATTTCTCCTTTAAAAAAATCCGGTTTAAATTCCATATGCACCTCTTTTAACTCATAATTCAGGATGAATACACATAACACCCAGGGATTACATCCATAATATTTCGGTATGCTCGAATTCAATTCTTTAAGTACTCTTCAATCTGTTTTTTCATCATATTATAAACATTGTCATCTCTACTATATGCTACAATCCATTCAACAGTTTCACTTATCATTCTCTCAGCATCCCAAACAGGCTTCCACCCTAATCTACTTCTAATCTTAGAGCAGTCCAGTTTCAGAAAATTAGCCTCATGAGGTCCCTTCCTATCCTCAACTGTATAAACAGGTTTGACTCCCGTCTTATCTCTCCAATGCCAACAAAATTCTGCGACCAACTTTTCCGTCGTTAAGCAAGACGATTCTTCAGGTCCAACATTATATTTTCCTGCATATTCTGAATTTTGATACTGTTTCTCTGCAATCAACAAATACGCCATAATTGGCTCCAATACATGCTGATATGGCCTAGTAGATGTCGGATTTCTTAATTCAATCGTCTGTCCCTGTAAGACAGCGCGCATGCAATCCGGAATGATTCTATCCGCTGCAAAATCTCCTCCTCCAATTACATTTCCTGCCCTAGCCGTAGAAATTGCTACATGCCCATCTGTAAAAAAAGAATTCTTATAACTTTCTGTCACTAATTCAGAACATGACTTACTATTAGAATAAGGGTCAAATCCGTTTAATTCTTCGTTTTCACGATACCCCCACTCCCATTCGCGATTTTTATACACTTTATCCGTAGTCACGTTCACAAAAGATTTCACAGAAGAACTTCTCCGAACACATTCAAGTACATTTACCGTTCCCATAACATTTACATCATATGTATAAACCGGATTTTTATAGCTCTCTCGAACTATGGGTTGTGCTGCCATATGAATCACTATTTCAGGCTGTACTTCTTCAAATACTTGAAGCAAATGCTCTAAATCTCTCACATCCCCCTCTATTGAATGTATTCTCTCCTCCATTCCAATAAGTACAAATAAACTAGGTTCCGTCGGTGGTTGCAACGCATATCCCGTAATCTCCGCGCCTAATTCCAACAGTACTTCACACATCCAAGTTCCCTTGAATCCGGTATGTCCAGTAATTAGTACCTTCTTTCCTTTATAAAAATTGCCGTCAAACATATGTAATCATTCCTTCTCAAATTTCCTGCTTTATGGCATTTTTAAACATTTTCACCATATAATCCAACATTTCTTTTGTCATTCCTGGATATACACCAATCCAAAATGAGTCTTTCATAATTCGATCTGTATTTTTCAAGTCTCCTACAATGCGATAACCTGTTCCTTTTTTTCTCATTACGTCAAAACATGGTTGTTTTGTCAAGTTTCCAGCAAAAAGCATTCTTGTCTGCACTCCATGTTTTTCCAAATATTGTACAATTTTATTCTTATCCATACCAGCCTGACAGGTAATCATAAATCCAAACCAACTGGGATCTGATTCTTCGCATGCCTCTGGAAGAATAAAAGTATCCGTCATCTCCTTCATCTGCGTCCTCAAATATTTAAAATTTTCTTTTCGCGCTTTTACAAAATCAGGAAGCTTATCAAGCTGTGCACATCCTACTGCTGCCTGCATATCGGTTACTTTCAGATTATATCCAAAATGAGAATATACATATTTATGATCATATCCAAACGGAAGTTCTCCAAATTGCCTGCCAAAACGGTGACCACATTGATTATCCCGTCCCGACGCACAGATGCAGTCTCGACCCCAATCTCTCATAGAGCGTATAATCTTATGTAGAAGTGGTTGATTGGTATAAACAGCACCACCTTCTCCCATCGTAATATGGTGCGGAGGATAAAAACTGGATGTACCAATATCTCCAATAGTTCCCGTATACTTCCATTCCCCATTGATACAATATCTGCTGCCTAATGCATCGCAATTATCTTCTACCAACCATAAATTATGTGTATCACAAAATTTTTTTATTCTGCATAAGTCAAACGGATTTCCCAGCGTATGGGCAATCATAACTGCTTTGGTTTTTTCTGAAAAAGCTTCTTCCAGTCTATTCGTATCAATATTGTACTGTGGAATTGTTATATCCACAAATACCGGTACTGCTCCATACTGCAACATGGGCGTTACTGTGGTTGGGAAGCCGGCAGCCACCGTGATCACTTCATCCCCCGGCAAAATTCTACGTTCTCCCAAAAGAGGAGATGTCAGCGCCATGAATGCAAGGAGATTGGCCGAGGATCCGGAATTGACTGCTGAACAATATTTCACCTGTAGATATTTTGCCAGTCCACGTTCAAACTGCTCCGTGTATCTGCCGGAGGTCAGCCAAAATTCTAAGGAGGAGTCCACTAGATTCACCATTTCCTCTGCATCATAAATGCGTCCTGCATAAGAAATTTTATCTCCTGTCTCGTACTGTTTTTTCTTATGATATTTATTACAATACTCTCGTACCTGCAAAAGAATCTGTTTTCTTGCCTGTTCCTCTGTTTTTCCTTTAAAAATATCTGTCTCATTCATGCTGATTTATTCCCATACTTTCCAGGGAGCCTGTCCGCCACTCCACAAATCTTCTAATAGCCTTTTCTCGCATTGATTGTCCATACATTGCCAAAAACCTGTGTACTGATATGACATCAGCTCACCTTGGTCCGCTAGTTTTTCCAATACATCTCTCTCAAATGCAGTATCGTCGCCATCTATGTATTCAAATACCTCTGGCTCTAATACCATATAACCTGCGTTGATAGGAGAATCATCATGTGCATTCTTTTCGCGGAATGCCCTTACGGAGCTATCCATTCCAATATCTAAAATTCCTTTTTCCTGCACTTGTTTTACAGATGTAAGGGTTGCCATCTTACCATGCTTCTGATGGAATCTTACAATATCTGCAATATTTACATCGCAGACACCATCACCATAGGTCATCATGAAAGTCTCATTACCTATGTATTTCTGTACACGCTTTAATCTCCCACCCGTTAAAGTGTTTAATCCAGTATCAACCACCGTAACCTTCCACGGTTCCGTATGCCGATCATGAATAATGATGTCATTGCCCTTCGTCAAATCAAAAGTAATATCCGAGGTATGTAGGAAATAATCTGCAAACCACTCTTTAATAATGTGCTGCTTATATCCAGCACATATAATAAATTCATTAAAACCATAATAGGAATATTCTTTCATGATATGCCATAGAATTGGCAGCCCTCCGATTTCAATCATCGGCTTAGGACGATATCCTGTTTCCTCAGAAATGCGAGTTCCCATTCCACCCGCTAACAGAACCACTTTCATGTGTACCTCCTTGTCTCTTTAATTTATCTCCATATAAACATTTGACAGTCCTAATTCATTTATTTGCAAAACAATATCCTTACTATTTAACATAGAGCATATAAGTATCGGATACTTATTCTTATCTTGTAATAATCTCATTGGAGAAAAAATATCTTTACCAGCTAATTTTTCTCCTTGTTTCATACAATTATTATCTACAAAATAAGCAATCTTTTCTTGTAACTGCGGAATTTCTGCCAACATTTGCATTGTGTAGCTTCCCGTTCCCCATACTACAACGCTCTCATATTCATCAAATATGTTATTAAGTTTATCAATTATCTCTTTATTCTTTTCATCTATTGCTTTAAAGTAATTGCAAATAGAACGATATGCCATATCATCTACTTCGAATTGTTTCTGCATAGAAAGCAATGACCGTTGATATAATGCTTGAATACATAGTTCTGGTTCATTTTGATTAATGTTTTTTATTGGTTCATAAGCCTCTATCGGTGTACTAATTCTTGTATAATTACTTTTTAAAAATAAATTATCCAAAGATCTTAGACTAAAATAATTAATATGTTCTTGATTAAAATAGTTGGGCACTGGTGTTATGCATCGTTCAAATCCCTCAACCGCTGGAACATCTACAAATATCTTTCCTGTATTTTTCAAATATGCAGATAATCTCTCTACTATATTATCTAAATCATAAATATGTCTATTACTGTAAATGTAACAACATCAAAAGCGCCACGTAAATCATCTGGCTCTTTTTCAAAAACATTTCCAATTTTTCCATCAATTCCTCTTTTATGTAATACATCTATTGACTCTCTTGACGGATCAACTCCATAAATTTTTGTATATCCATGGTCTTTTAGGAAAGATAAAAACGCTCCATCCCCACAACCCATGTCCAATATTCTCTGATCTTTTTTTATATACTTTTTTATAAGTTTATACCGCATTTCACATAATTTATGAATAATTTCATTTTTTAATTCTGAGCTACTGCTATACATATTGAAATTCTTATAGTATAAATCATAATCAGCTTGCTTAGCATTTACATCAGCAAAACTAAACCCACATTTTCCACACGCCACAACCATATATTCATTGGGTAATGGAACACCTTTCGGTAACATCATTTTTATAATTCTAATTGCTCTTCCATATTCACTTCCACAAATTGGACATTTTCTATACAATTTTTTCACTTTTTATCTCTCCATATTTTGTGATAGTACGTGCTCATGCAAACATTTGTTATTAGAACCATTAGACCGCACAGTAAAATTCTAATTCCATGGATACCCCAGGAGCATGTCCTACATATATTTTATAATTTTCATTAATTTTCCATATTGTCTCTGGAATTTCCCATAAATCTTCTATTTTATGATATCCAGATATCATAAGTTTGGGATTATTTTTTTTAATAACATGCCCCCCACCTACTAAAGCAGCTTTTTCTTCTCCTTCTATATCCATTTTTATGAATGTAACTTTTTTATCGACGAACAAACTATCTATTGTTTTTACATAAATATCCTGTTGTACACTACCACTTTGGTTTAATAATCCAATTTCCATGCCGTCAGCGCTTTCATCGTAATGAATTTTTGTCTTCGTTTCCTCATCTGCCACAGCACAACATAACGGTTCAATTTTATTTTCTAAATGCTTCTGTGAAATTCTTTGCACCATTTTTTCGTAATTTTTTAAATAAGGTTCGATTGCATACACGTAACATTCTCCTTTAAGTTTATCAACATATAACTCAGCTGTATCCCCAGTATATGCACCACAATCAACAATTTGATCCCCCTTTTGAAACACCACCTTTTCTGTATATTCACCAAGTACTTTTGAATTTGGATTAGGTTCTAAGTACATAGGGTTTCTTGTCAACCTGGCCATAACTGAATCTATATAGTATTTTTTTGATTCGGCATCTGCCAATTTTTCTGCACATGCTAATGTTCTATGCCAATTCTTTTCTATTAAATCAACATTATAAACATATTCTTCATACCACTTAGACGTATACATAAAAACTTGCTCCTTGGGAATCTGCATCTGTTCACATAAGAACTTCGCAATTTCATATTGATTTCTGATACTAGTAATTACTACTACCGAATCATCAATCATTTTTTCTCTCAATTCCTTGGGTGAAATAATAACATTTCCGTCTATTATTTTTCCAGTTTTCATCTCGTCACTATCGCATAGCAATAGATTATACTTATTGAATAATTTATAACTTTCTTTAAATTGTGCTCCTATCCCATATAATACAATTTGTTGATGCGCTATTATATCGCAATATTGTCTATACTCGCTCTTCATTACTTTACCTCCTATAATAAACCTGTTCTCTCTTAATTATTCTCTATAGAATATTGTTCATATACTATAATAAATTAGCATCAATTTCCTGCTCATGTGCTTGATAATATGTTACTAGTTCCTCAATAGTTTCCTTAAATGGTCTAAATGAATATCCTCCGATTTCCGATAAAAGTCTTTGATTATCTCCTGAATACTCCAACTTATACCCTTCTTGGTTAACTAATAATGGATATTCTATCCCCATAACCTCTTTAATAATCATTGCCAATGACAACAAATCAATATGGCTTCCTCTACATACATTATAATGTTTATGCGCTGGTTCATGCTCAATAAACCAACACATTATATTAAATAAATCATCTATATAAATATAATCAAAAAAGACATTTCTCGATAATGTCATTGGCTTTCCTTTTAAAACCCTGCATACATTATTTGATATAAATCTTCTCGTCCAATCCTCGTATTTCCCATATACACCAAATAGCCTTAAATCATATATATTATCTTTAACATACATTGTTTTGATAATAAGTATTTATAAAATCCATATCCATCTTTAGGAATATGTTTTCCAAAATAATCTTCCTTCATAAAAGGGCGATAATATCTACTGTCATACTCTGCTCCAGAACCGAAATAATACATTTTATCATACAAATGACTACATCTCTCAAGATTAGCATACATTCTAAGACCATATTCAAGTATCGTACTCTCTGCACATTTTTGTCCTAGTTTCCCCCTATAATTAGCTGCATGAATAACAATATTTATTTTATGAGAACGGAAAAATTGTTCTACTTTATATTGATCATTTAAATCCAGTTCATCTGTTTTGGGTGCATATACCTTATATAGAGCAGAAAGTTTCTCCGCCAAATTCTTTCCTATAAATCCACTGGAGCCAGTAATTAATATACTTTTCTCGCTATTCATTACTATTTATGCATATATCCTCTCTACTAAAAATAAGATTTTCGCCTTAGATTAATATTCGCCAAAGTATCAATGCCTCTCAATCAGTTCTAGCCAATTTCCCTCCGGATCTATTGCAAATGCAAATCTATTTCCATTTGCATGTGTAACTATGTTCGTCTTCGAGCGTCCACCATTTTGAGCTATAAGATCTATCACCCGATCTATGTCCTCTACTCCAATTGCAATATGCATCATCCCAGTATTATAAATCGATGAAGGAATTCTTAAGTGTTCCACATGAGAAACAATCTTTACCAGTTCGATCATATCTCCCTGTCCATTTTGTTTTCCAAAGCAGGAGTTATTAATTTTGTAGTTATTATTTCTGAATCTTCATGTTCCAACAATTCGTCTAATAATATATTTTTATCTTTCTGCTTTTCAGAAACAGCTATCATTTGAAAGCATTTCTTATAAAACTCACTTTCTTTCTCGATATCTTCTACATAGATACCTACATGTCTAATATTCAGCATTTATTATACCTCTACGTTAATGACGCCCCACCATCAATCGGTAAAACAACACCTGTCAAATAAGCAGCATCCTGTGACGCCAAAAACAACACAACTTTTGCGACATCATCCGGCTGTCCTATTCTTCCCATCGGAATCGTACCATCAAATCTGGAAAAGTCCCGGTTTTCGAAAATCTCTGTTTCAATGATTCCCGGGCATATACAATTAACTCTAATACTGTTTGCATAATTTTTAGCCATTAATTTTGAAAATTTTATAACAGCTGCTTTGGTTGATGCATAAACATATTGCCTGCCTCCACTTACAAAACTATCTAATCCTCCCATAGATGCGTTATTTATAATACATCCTTTTGCTTTTACAAGCATCGGCAAAAAATATTTAGACATAAATACAACGGAATCAAAATTTGTTGAAAACGCTTTATGAATTCGTTCTGTATCTACTTCTTGCAACAAAAAAGTAGTCCAAATTCCTGCATTATTAAATAAAACATCTATTTTTTCATATGATTCACTAATAACCTGATATAACTCCTCAACATTTTTTCAATGGAAATATCGCAAAGATATAACTTGGCTTTTTCACCCATTTCCTCTATTTTCGCTACTACCTCATTTCCACGTTGCTCATCTCTTCCAATCAGTATAACCTCTGCGCCTTCCTGCGCAAACATAATAGCCGATGCTCTTCCCATGCCTGAAGTTGCACCTGTAACCATTACCGTTTTCCCGACCATTCGCTTCATTATCATTTTCCTTTCCATTATTCCACAATTTTAATGTACATATTTCCCTTTAATTCTTCCCTAGGCAAAAATGGATACAAATCCTCTAGTGGAGGGGAATATAATGTACCATCCTCTAATCTTTTGGTTGCTGATTTCGGTTCAAATTCCTGTTCTTTATCACAGAAGATTTCTAACATTGCATATCCGTCCTGCTTGAGAAATTTCTCTAATACTTCATCCATTTTTTGCATATCAGAACATTCATAGTAAGGAATCCCATATGCATATGCCAATTTACTAAAATCGGGAAATCCAAGATCGTTGCTCTCCGGTCCTATTCCTACATATTTTTTTTCAAACAAATTGGTCTGTGTAAGTCTTATCTGGTGGTAGCCTTCATTGTTAATAACAATTGTTTTTATTGGCAGTCGATTGGTAACTATCGTTTGCAGTTCCTGCAAATTCATCTGGATACTGCCATCTCCCGCAATACATATAATGTCCTTGCAATACTTTTCATCCCATTGTTTTACTGCACAGGCAGCGCCAACTGCTGCCGGAAGATCATATCCCATCGATGACAATGCACAATTCATTATAAATCTAGTTCCACTCTTTATGACATATGCTGCGCTTCCCACCACGGAAGCCGAGCCATTAGCAACAACAGTTACCGTTTTTTCAGGTAAAGTTTTGCTCAATTTGTCAATAAATGCATAGATATTAATTTTGTCTTTTTTGCTCATACTGTTTTTGTGTTACCACAGGATAACGTACTTTCCACTTTTGACATTGTTTCACCCAACTGTTCCATTTATCATTATTCACTTTTACATGTCCACTTTTTTTAAGCAATTGCTGTAAAAATTTTTTTGCATCATAGCATATCGGTAAATCAATTGAAATAGTAGGCTTCACCAATTCAAGTGCATCTATATCTACCATAACCTTATATGCCTCTCGTGCCCATAGGTCATACTGATACCCTATCTGATAAACATTTAATCGGTTACCAATGCATAATAGGAAATCACTGTTCTGTACCGCAAAATTTCCTGTTCTGTCCCCCATTATGCCGGCTCTTCCGGCATAATATATACTATCTGTCTCTATCAGGTCTATGCTGTCCCAACATGTCACTACCGGGATTCCATATTGCGCTGCCAACTCATTTAATTCCGGTTGAGCTCCGGCAATCCGAATTCCATTTCCTGCATAAATAACTGGTCTCTTGGATTTTTCTAACTGGTCCAATAAATTTTTTATTTTCTTCTCTATTATCGTTCCAGCATCCACCCGTATTGCTTCCGGTAAATAGCCCTCCTGCTGTTCGGGATCGATGTTTGCGCCCTGGATATCAATCGGAATATCCAGCCAACAAGGTCCCGGTCTTCCGTTACGCGCCAAATAAAAAGCTTTTTCTAAACAATATCTTACCTTTCTGGGATCTGTTATGGTCTCTGCATACTTACAAGCATTATCTAATGCCGATACGATATCAAATTCCTGATTTCCAAATGTTCTAAGTGGTAACCCACTGTATTGTGTTCTAAGAGTCGTTTTTGTCTGTCCTGAGACAACAATCATCGGAATAGAATCCTGATAAGCTCCGATAACTCCATTTAACGCATTTATTGCCCCCGGACCACTAGTAACACACACACCCGCCATCTCATTATTGATACGGCAATAAGCTTCTGCCGCAATTGCACATGCCTGTTCATGATGGTTATACACACAGTGAATTCTCTCATCATGACCAATTGAATTATTCAAATGCATGGCTCCGCCACCAACAATGGTAAATACAGTCTTTATTCCATTATTTACAAAAAAATCAGCAACATAATCAGATACTTTCATTTTCCAATCCCCTATATGTTAAATCAATAAATTCCTTTATTCCCTCTGCCGTTTCATTCTCGACAAGATAAACCGTTTGAATATTTTCAAATTTGGATAATACCTTCGTTCTTAAATATGTATTTTTATTCAAAACGCCACCTGAGATGAGAATGGATTTTACAAATGGTTGTCCTAATCTCTTATAAATTATCTCTACATTCTCCGCTATCTGAGTATAAACAGAATCGAACAAATTCCCTATTCTAAAACTATTTTCACTTATATTTTCAATTGCTCCACTTCTGTGATCTGTTATAGGATTAGAGAAAAAACTCATGTCAATTTCTAAATTAGGAAATTGGTTTTGCTCTGCCTGAGAATTAATATAATTCCATAATTCTTCATCCTCCACTGTTACAAATCTATTCACTATTTCTTTCACAAAATTAAAATAAATGTTCAATACCCTTCCGGAAGGAATATGTGGTATCGTTTTGATATAGTAACCATTAAAATAAGGTCTAATCTGAAATCTACCGGAATATACTATGTCTTTTGTCAGAACGCTCATCTGTGCACCTGTTCCAAAGTTCAATGAGAGCTCCCCTTCACCGATCAAATGACTTCCTAATAGTGCCGCCTGCTGATCCCCCAATGCTGGGAAAAAGTAATAAGTAATTTTGTCTTTCTCTAGGACTATCGGATCCTGCCCTGCATATATCTCAGGAAATACAATACTTTTTTCCATATCTCCTAAGATACTTCGGATCAATGAAACATTCCACTTTTTTGCAAATAGATCATATAAACCTGTTGCCGCCGCATTAGTTTCATGAACAGCCGGCTGACAGCCCGATAGAGTTCTAATATAAAAGTCCCCTAATGTATAAAAATAAAGTCGTTCATACTTCTCTATCGGAATATCTTTTTTCAGGTAATATAAATTAGTACTTGGCAAGCCTAATTTTAAGGGCATCCCTGTTGAAGCAATTTGCTGCTGGTCCAGTTTTTCGGCAATTTCAGGCAAATTTCCCAGTTCTTTTTGCCACGAAATATAAGGCATAACAGGTACACCATTTTCATTTGCAAGCACAAATCCATGCATCTCATTGGAAAAGCCTATTGCAATTTCAGAAACGTCATTGCTTAACTCTTCTATCATTGCTTTAATCATAGATAAAGACTTTTCCAACTTGTCAGCATCCGTATCCAACGGTGTCTTTTGTCGTATACTGCGAAATATCTTTCCATTTATAAATCGAGTTGCCTTAATAAAACTGGCTCCGCAATCAATCGCTATAATATCCATGCGTTTCCTCCAGATACTGTGCAAAAAGATTTTCCAAATTTTGATCAAGTTCAACCGTCTGAATTCGTAAATGGCTCAATCTCTCCAATAATATCAGATATACCGTATTATTTTTCACCTTTTTGTCAGTGCTTAAAATGTGCATGAATCTATCAACATCATCAATTACAATCTCTTCTTTTATAAAGGACTCTTTAATTAATTTCTTGACCTCCTGATAAATATCAGGATCAAGGATTCCAAGTTTCACCGAAATATAGTTTACGACGTCGATTCCCCAGATTACTCCTTTCCCATGTGGGATCTCATTGTGCGTATATGCCTCTAAAGCATGGCCAAATGTATGTCCATAATTTAAGATTCTCCTTAAATCACCATCAAATTCATCTGCCTCAACTACGTTCTTTTTTACCAATAATCCTTCGTACAAATAGTCATTAATATTGGGGCACGGAATCAATTGCTTTTCATTTTCTATTTCTTCAAAAAATTCTTTGTTCTCTGTAAGTGAAAATTTTAGTATTTCTCCCCAACCGTTAATGTAATCTGCCTCTGACAAAGTATCCAAGAATTTTTCACAGATATATATTTTTTAGGAGGATAAAATACTCCCAGCTGATTTTTCAGTTCTCCCATATTAATACCACACTTTCCGCCAATACAGGAATCCGACATAGCCAGTAAAGTAGTAGGAAAAAAGTACCAGTCAACATTTCTTAAATAGATATTGCTGGCAAAAGTTGTAATATCCTGTGTGATTCCTCCGCCCAAACATATTATCTTCCAATTTTTTTTCAAATGAATTGATTGCCAGAAATTAATTAAATCCATGCAGGTTTCGATATTCTTTTTATGTTCCTCTGCATCAATAAAATAAATATTATCAATATCTATTTTATGAAAATAATCCTTATATAAGTTATAAACATTTCTGTCAATGACATATGTCACTTTTTCTTCTTTGTTAAGCCGGTCTATTTCCTGTTTGACATTATCTATAAAGAACACACTATAATTATATAAACTGGATTTAATATCTATCTGATTCATCTTCTATTCTCCATATATGCTTTGCGTTAAAAATGTTATTTTAAGTTTAGTAGTTTCCTGTACATCACGAAACATTTCCTTTATTTCTTCATTCAGTTCATCCCATTTACCATCCGGATTTAAAGTGGGCAATGCTTCATCCGCATAGCTTTCATTGTAATGATTTTTAAATCCATCAAAACCCGCAAGATATACTTCCTTCACATGGATTCTATCCATAAGTCTTAATGCACAGATCACAGCATTATCAAAATGAGGCCATCCTCGTTTAATAGCCCGGTTATAATTCACAATAACCTCTTGTTCCCCTGCGTGTGATTTAATATTCGAAAGTAATATTCTGAAAGTCTCCTGAAACTTCTCCGGATATGCCGTTTTTGCATATTCATATCTACCGGCATTGGTAACAAACATGCAATCATAGTTATATTCCGAAAGTAGCGCATTTACCGCAATGACATAGGGGGTATTCTGCTTTATAAATTTCTGAATTTCTTTCTTATAAGTTAATGCAGATTTTCCCGGTGCCACAAGCAATATCTTCACAGGATGTTCACCATTCACTTCCAATTGTTCTCGCAATATAGCCATTGAATCTTTATCATCAATCTGTCTATCCTGATTTTCAATATACTTTTGTTCCAGAAGGTCATAATCATATTTTTTTCGCGCATCAGGTTCCAGTGATTCAATGATATTACGCATATCTCTGGCATTGGTTCTATGATGATTTTGTAAATACGCAATATTATTGACATGGCAACAATACATTCCTGCAATGCAATAGGCGGTGGAATATCCCCAACTATATTTTTCCTGAAACCCAGTCATATAAATATCTATAGCATCCATAATAGAATCCAAATCATAGTTATGCTGGCATTTTCTATTCAGGAAATTAACCATCAGTTCTGTTGTCGCATTTCCGGCACCTCTTCCCATTCCGCACAAAGAAGCATCGACAATCATATCTCGTCCAGTCTTCATCAGAATTTCCACAAATTTCATAGAATTTGCGAATGCCATTTGCTGATTGTTATGTGAGTGAAAACCAATTCTTATGGATTTATCAATTTCTGAATCTAGCACTTGTAAAATATGTGTTAAATCTTCCTCATACATGGCACCGAACGTATCTACAATAGAAATTCCATCGGGTCTCACGCTGTTTATTTCCTTTGCCAGTTTCCTCAAGTCATCATCTGAATACGCCAATGTATTTGCCGCCTGGTAAAAAATGCGGTAACCCTTGTCCTGTATTTTGCGCCCTACTTCTATTCCTTCTTTATATTTCTGGTATGGAAATACCACTCGGATAGCATCTAATGTCTTCCCATCGCATTGCGGCAAATAATCTAAATTATAACGATCCCAGTCTATCATTGCCACATACAAAGTATCTTTATTCTTCGGAGCAATATATTTCAATAAATCATTCGGCTCATGATAATAGGTTGTACCTAATGTATATTCTGCATTTTTTAACCACCACATTCAATCATATCAACCCCCGCATTCTGAAGCATTGATATAATCCCCTTAATGGCAGACTCTCCAAATTTGCCATCTACAATATATGCCCCATCCCTTAAAGTGCAATCCAATAATTTAATTTCTGCCATATTTTTTTCCTATTTTACTTTCACTTGTCTGTTCTGAGTCTAGATACACCTGCCCAGGTTATTACATATCTATTAATAATACCTAAAATTATCTTCCTTTATCACTATCGTTTTATGTCCTCGAGTAACTACTAAATTAAATCTTTGGATTTCTTTTCAAAAACTTTTAAAATTTTCAATATATAGTTCTTATCAATGATATACACGCTAAACTTTATCATGCATTTTGTTAAATCCACTTTGACTTTTTTAAATTCATCTATACTTCGAATCATTATACTACAATATCGCATATTCATTCTCTTTTAGTAATAATAATTGAATTCAACATTTAGCATTTTAGAATATCATCCCTAGACACTCATCTATAATGATAAAGGAAATAACTTTTGCCTTTTTTAGCTGTGATACATATTCAATATAGTCTGAAACTTAATCAAAAATGGGACAAATTTATCACAAAGTGCATTTACATCAACATCTTCTCTATCCAAAAGTAACATCATGTCGCTCCATTCCGTTTCTTCAATGCCATGATCATAACTTAAGAAGTCTGTCCAAATCTGTTCAAAAATATTGGCAGCTTTTTTTTATTCCATAAAACACTTCGTATAACATTGCCATTGAATCATGATTCAAACATTCTTCTAGCAATACAAGAAATTGCTGAATATATTTTCGTACGGCATCTATCATTTCTCGTGTATCGACTCCTAAATTTTGATACACCAACGACCTATAAGTCTTCTCACGTACTTCCTGTGGCAATTCGACCGTCATGCAAGTATACATCGCCTGCATATATACGTTCTGCATTTCCATGGTTCTTTTCATATCCTGCACTTCTTTTCTTTTCAGATTTTGCATTCCACTTCCATGAGTCATGCAGTACTGTTGGAATTCCATGTACGAATAATCATAGTATTCTTCTAATGCTTGTCTCATTAAAAAAATATTATTCTCATTGTATGTATTATTTCTGTAATAAAAAGAGATTACTTCCTGCTCCAAATCCGGAACCGATTCTGCTAATTTCATAAGCATAAAGAATCTTTCACACAACACTTGTTCATGCGTAGTAGCATTTTCTTTTCGAAAATGCTTTTTAAATACTCTAATAAACAATTCATCCTGCATATTTTCCACAAATGTTTTTGCAATATCAATTGCTTCATTGATTGTACGTATATTGTTTCCTACAGTTGGAGCGCTCATATTAGCATTATTCCCATTCGGATGCCATAGCATATATGTAAGTGTTTCCTCAATAACATATATATCTCCCTCCAAAAGGACATTAATCCATCTAAATTTGTCATTCAACTGATAATACATTTTTTCTCTTACAACAATATTGAAATAACAGTTTCTTTCGATTAATGCTGAAGGATAACTAAGACAGTTTGCCCCCATTATTAACTTTTCAAGCCATTGTTCCCTAGTTTTATTTTTAGCTGCAAATTCCGTTTCTTCCGCCTTTTGTACTACATTATAATTTTCATCTATCTTCGCTGCCCATGTAAAGCATGCCTTTACATTTGAATTATTCAATAGTACATTCATCTGCTTTTCAATCTTATCGAGTGCCCAACAATCATCCGAAGTAGTAAATGCTATGTAGTCCCCTGTAGCTTTTTCTTGAAGTAAAGAACCACATTTTGTAATATCATTTTCATCAATATGGAGTATCTGTGTAATTTGTCCGCTATATTTTTTTATAATTTCATAAGAGTTATCTGTTGAGCCATTATCCAAGACAATTAGTTCTATATTCGGATATGTTTGATTTAAAATGCATTCTATAGATCGTGCAACATATTTTTCATGGTTATAGCAAGGCATTAAAACACTTACTTTTGGGATTTTTTCCTTATTATTCATATTCCAATATTTCTCCTACAATTTTCAAAACATTCTTTTTAAATATCTTGTTTTAAATATTCATTTACTTTTTCTTCATTTAACGCACTGTGATAAATAACTATTTTTGTACTTTCCGTTAAATCAAGCAATTTGATATTATTTTTGTAATCTCTTTCTCCCTTTCCCTGCTCTATATGCCAAATTGCAAATTTCATACTAATATATTTCTTTTTCATTTCTTCCCATGTTATTACATCATGAAAAAAACCTGTGTCATAAACATTATTTTCTAATTCCTTTTTTCCTATTTCTGTAATATTTAATGCATACTGTAAGTCATTATTGCCTATGCTGTGTCCATTTACCATAGTGTATATACTAACTGCCAGTTCTATGTTTTGACTCTCTAAAGCACTTTTCAACAATGAAAAAATACGCTTCTCCATTTGCTCAGCCTCGGGATTATATTGCTGTTCAAACGAAGCATCAAAATATTCTTTGTACTCCATTAAAAACCTTTTGCGTGCTTCATCATATTTGGAAAGTTTTGAATATCCACAATCATGCATGCACCAGGGAGATTCTTGTCGTGCAACACCCACCCTGTATCCTCTCCTACGGAATTCCAATGCCTGAGATACATCATAAAAATCCCATCCCAGTTTTAAATCCTCTCGCCATGGGATATCATATTGCGTTGCCATGAGCATCCCATCCACAGCTTCCACTTCTACATAATCTGTCGTTATAGAATACCCTGTCGTGACTAACAATCCTTTTTTGTTATTGCAAGCATAGGTCCATCCCCTGTTCCATGCATTCCATACTACAGCATTCTGCGGCAGATTAACGCCTCCCAATACCCCTAATAATCCTAATCCTTCATGCATTTGAAATATATTAATCAATTCTGCAATGAAATTTGTATTGTAGATAAATACATCCTGATGCAAATACACTTTATATTTTGCATCACTACTTTCCATTGCAGCATTATATGCTTCTGCTATGCTGTCCGCATCTCCAATACTGATAATATCTATTTCATACTGTGAAGGAATAATCAATTGTTCAATATACCAAACACACTCCTCAAGATATTGTTCATTATTGGCGCAAATGATAAATGCAATTTTTTTCTCATTGATTTTTTCTTTCATATATTTTATAAAATAAAAAAGGGAACCATCCGCCGGCTCCCATCTTTGCCAGCAAATTTATTCATTAATTCTTTTTTGCTAGCATCGCATATTTTATCCTCCTTGACCTTAGTTGCTTCCCTGCATATTACTATTATTCATATATTATATCGGTTCTTTTAAAATTATATTTAGTACCAAGGGAAATACTTTCATAGTACTTATTATTTTACTCAATTGCCAAAGTAAATTCCGGCCGTTCCATCCCCAAAGCTGAAGTAACTTCGGCAAATCCTAAAGTGGAAGTTACTCTTGCAAATTTTACACCTCTGGCTTATTTCATGTTATAGTTTAGCTGCTGTGTCCCGGTTCTTTTTCGGGAGGTGTTCTTATGAGTAAAAATAAACACTTGAATCTGGATGACAAATGTAAAATTCAGCTGATGCTCGATAACAAAGAGTCTTTTTCCTCGATTGCTGCTGCACTGGAAAAAGATCCAACCACTATTTCAAAGGAGGTTCGAAACCATCTCCAGTACCGTAAAGTGGGCGCTTATCATCTTACCTATAACGCCTGCGCCAAACGTGTTTCCTGTCCGAAATCCCATATCTGCACAGAATGCCATGCTTCCAGAAAGTATACCTTATGCAGGCGCTGTTCCTTATGCAATGCTTTCTGCAAGGATTTCGAAAAAGAAACCTGCAGACGTCTTCTAAAGCCGCCCTATGTCTGTAACGGCTGTGGAAAACGCTCTGTATGCAGTCTGGAAAAACGGGTATACAACGCTGACTTTGCACACCGGGAATACCGGGATGTTCTTTCGGAATCCCGCACCGGTCTTTCTTATTCCGAAGATGAGATCCGCTGTCTTGATGAATTCATTTCTCCTCTGATCCGTCAAAAGCAGTCTCCGCATCATATCTGTGCAACCAATGCGGATTCTCTTACTGTAAGCGAAAGGACCATTTATCGGCTGATCGATGCCAGCATTATTTCAGCCATGAATATCGATCTCCCCAGAAAAGTACGCTACAGTGCACGCAGAGTAGAGCGTCACCTGAAAGTCGACAAGGCCTGCCGCATCGGACGCACTTACGAGGACTTTAAGGGATATCTTCTGGAATATCCTGATCTCACAATCACCTAGCTGGATTCGGTGGTGATCCAAGCGCTCCCTACCAGAAAGACTCCGCAGAACGTAACCATGAATTTATACGCTGTTTTCTTCCGAAAGGAACTGACCTTGCTCCCTATTCGCAGGAGGATATCTGTCTCATGATGGATCATATCAACTCTTACAGCCGGGAAAGTCTGGGAAATAAATGCCCTTATGATGTGTTTTCTTTTCTGTATGGGCAGGAGATTCTGGATCTTCTTGGGTGCCACAAAGTTCCTCCCCAGGACGTGACACTCAATCGATCCATTTTTCACAAGGAGGGCAGCCATGAGAGCAGATAAGGATTCCATTGATTACCAGGTTAATTTAGTCGCCTTACAGGAGATGGAAGAAGCCGTTCCCATGACACTCAGGGAACGACGGTGTCTCCGAAAATGGGTGTATAAAGGCAATGAAGTCGAATCAAATTCATGGAACTACATGGATTCTGACGGAATGCCCCTGAACTACCTGCAGGCTTTCCGCATCAGATTTGGCTATTCCAGCGGTCCGTGGGACTACTGGAGAGGCTCTGACACAGAGCTTCTCTGGGATGAACAGCGCCACTGCTTTCTCTCCAGAGATGAATTCTTTTAACTGACATGACAAACCGGGACACAACTGCATAGACCTGTTCATACGGGTGGAATTTACTAAGGCGAAAAAACAGGAAAATCCCACTTGCGTTTTACTATGCCCTTTTTTCCTTGTTTAAGATCTATTTTACGCTATATTTTTGGAAAAATCATCTGTTTTTAAGCAGTTTTCACACAGAAAAATCCCCGTCCGACATGCGGGCAGGGATCGACTAGAGATTTACTTCGGCAAACCGGAATTCACTATGTCATTTGAGCTACTTATTATTTTTCAAAGTAAATAGCCCTATTCCTCTCTGGCATGGTATCATTCTTTTGCTGTACCCCGGTGTAAAGTAGAGAGGTACCGCTATGAATAAAAATAAACATTTACTTTCTTATGAAAGAATAAGAATTGAAGAACTTTTGAAAGAAGGGCGTTCCTTCAAAGCAATCGCTAATGAACTGGGTAAAAGTCCTACCACTGTTTCCAGGGAAATCCGTTCCCATACTATTACTAAAAATGTGGGTTCTCCCGGCTGTCTGTAAGCACAGATTTTCGTGTTCTTACAGCTTTCTCTGCAAAGAATGCGGTTTCAGACGTTTTCGCTCTTACTGTAACCAGTGTAAGCTTTGTAATTCTGTATGTTCCCAGTATGTCCCTGATTCCTGCCGCCTGCTTTGGGGAAACCTCCCTATGTTTGTAATGGCTGTCCCAAACGTAACCGCTCCTGTACTTTACAGAAGCATCTCTATGATCCTGTTTCTGCGCAAAAGCAGTACCAAGAGAAACTGTCTGAAGCCAGATCAGGTATTTTCCTGACAGAAGATGAAATCGTCCACCTGAACGGCATTGTTTCCCCTCTTTTGAAAAAGAAGCAGTCCCTGCATCATATTTGTGTTAACCATCCGGATTCGGTTATGGTGAGTGAAAGTACTATGTACCGTCTTATAGATTATGGCCTTTTTGATGCAAAAAACATTGATCTTCCAAGAAAAGTCCGTTATGCCCGCCGTAAGAAAAAGAAAGTATACAAAGTAGATAAGAGTTGCCGTCTGGGGCGTACCTATGCTGATTACCAGCTTTATATCCGGGAGCATCCTGATCTGCCGGTTACACAGATAGATTCTGTGGAAGGTCGTAAAGGTGGAAAAGTTCTTCTTACCATTCATTTCGTAAAAGCCGAATTCATGCTTGCTTATCTCAGAGACCACAATGATTCCCAATCTGTCATTGATGTGTTTGAACAGCTTTACTTTGAATTGCGTCCGGACAGATTTATGTCACTAATGCCAGTCCTTTTAGGCGACAATGGAAGCGAATTTTCCAATCCCAAAGCTTTGGAATCCGACAGGCAGGGAAACCACCGGACAAAGGTCTTTTATTGTGATACATCTGCCCCACATCAGAAGGGCTCTGCTGAAAGGAACCATGAATTCATCCGTATGTTTATTCCCAAAGGAACTCCCATGGATGATTTCTCTCAGGATGATGTAACCCTCAGTCCTTCCGTTTTCAAGAAAGAAGGTGAGCAAAAATGAGCCGCCCACTTTCGCCTATAGAACGTATGGTCCTACATGACAGACTTCTGGAGTTTGAAACTTTAGTTCCTATGACAGTTTCCGAGAGGAGTGCCCTGCGACGCTGGGTAAAAGGTGTCCACGATATCAATAGCAATCCATGGAATTTTTATGATGCTGATGGATGGGAAATGAGCTATCTGGAGGCTTTCAGAATGGATCTTGCAGAATATGAATTAATAAAACAGATGGCAGCAGAAAGATAGTCCCCACTAATCGCTTCTGCCATCCACACACCGGGATACAGCCCCATACACTCTTATCAGGGGTGGCTTTTACTATGAAAAATTTTTCATATAAAAATCACTTCCGGGCGGTTATGCCCTTTTTTAAGCTGTATTCCTGGAAACAAGACTTATTTTACGCTAAAAAGCATAAAAAATCATCCTTTTTTTATTTTTAGCAAAAGGGATGATTCACAACTGCATTTACTATGAGAAAGTGGCATTTCGGAAAAAAATTGAACAGGAAATTCCGATCTAAATATATTTCTACTCTATCATTTTTATACTTTAGATGATAAAATAAATAGGAAACTGAGCAATAGGAGGGTTAATATGCTTCATCATAATCTTGAACAGGAAGCCGAAGAATACTTTCGTCAATTACATAATGAATACCCTTTGGCATTAAAAACCTATGATAACATTCTGTCTTCGCTCAGTGCCCTAATTAAAAATAATGATTATGATAACATATCCTGTTTGATCGAGTACATTGAAAAGGGGGACGGTCACTACGCCTTCACCTATATCGGATCAACACACCGTTTGCTAAGAACCCTTTATATACTACAAATAGAAAATAAATATCTCGCACCTTCCCCTTTTAGTTCAGCGTGTGACGATGCAAATGAATTAATCGATAAATATATGTTAACTCTTTTTGCTTTAAGGCGTATCCTTTTTCACTTTACGGAGGAATCACTTACAGATGCTCTTACCTGGCTTCAATGTAACGCTGTCTCCTATATAGCAGTCCAGATTATTATACAAGGAGAACATATTATCCCAGATCAACAATTTTATTCGTACTTAAATATTATATATCCAGGAGCTGCCGATGGACAATCATAAATTTGCATTTATTATTTGCAGTAACAATTCCATAATGCTGAACGAATGTATTTTTTACATTCATCAGCTGATAATTCCCAAGAATTATGATATAGAGATTTTAACCGTTGAAAATGCTTCTTCCATTACCTCCGCGTACAATGAAGCTATGGTCTCTTGCAATGCAAAATATAAAATTTATATGCATCAGGACGTATTTATTCTCAATCGCAATTTTTTGAATGATGCACTTTCCATTTTTTAAGTGATCCTAAAATAGGGCTTCTTGGCATGGTCGGATATACAAAAATTTCTCCTGACGGAATTATGTGGCATATTCCCCGGTGTGGTAATCTATATCTGTCCTCTTCCGCACCCGCTGTCCCCTATCCACCGCTTGACACTTATTCCTATTCTTTGGAACAAGACGGCTACTCTTCCGTAGCTTTAATTGACGGTTTTCTAATGATGACTGCTTACGACATTCGCTGGGACGAAGAAACACTTACCGGTTGGGACTTTTACGATGCTTTCCAAAGTATTAACTTTCTCGAAAATGGATATCGCATAGCTGTTCCGACGCAGTTATACCCATGGTGTCTACACGCCGACCATTTTTGTAACTTGATTCACTATGATGAATTCCGTCAATGTTTTAAGCAAAAATATCATTCTTTGCTTGGAAAAAATATCAATGAAATAGTTGAAAGCATGTCGTAATTCAAAAATTATTTTCCGTTATTGGTTTTATTGATTTACTCACTTTTCGTGCAGGATTCTATGTGCATCTTTAAAAAAGCTTATTATAATCAACACAATAACTATCCCTATTGGGAATGCTGCAATAATCGATACAGATTGCAAACGGTACATAGATTCTTCACTGAAAATCAGCGCTATGGGAAACAGTATAAATACAACTGCCCAAAATGTTTTTATGCGCTTATCCGGTTCTGCATCTGCTTTGATTTTCTTATAAGAATACACCGAGATCACCATTGTAACAGCTAATAGCAATAAAGCAATTCGTGGCAATGGCAATGTTTGGGAAATGCACAGGATAGCTTCCGCGTAATCTCCTGTGTTTGCAATCATTTCCGATATGGGTACGTCTCTTTTCATCTGCTGTGCCAATCCGTAGTTTTCCAATATAATGAACGAAGATTTGGTGAAAATTCCGAAGAAAAACCATACATCTTTTTAAATCGTTATCATTCCCGGCATTACAGACGCGTGCATTTCTATAAAATCTGGATATTTTATATTCTGTCTATCAGCATAGACGTTCCTGCACCCGGAATTCTGAGAATGTATTCCTCCCCGTCACAGGAAAATAAAAAAGACTGATTTGTCATACCTTTTTTACTTCAGATATGTTACCTATCTCTGTTTTCGGCAAATTCATAATACCCGAAATAGTGCCTCTCACATCCATATTAAATCATCTAAACCTTTGCAATTCATATATTATCTATTGTATCATATATTCAATTCTCCGTATATAAGCCCTGTCATTATTTTCTTTTTCTATTTTGCATTTTTTATCCATCTGTCTCTATCTTTTTATGCTCAGATATGCTATGCTTGATTTGATTTTAACGATACGAGAAAGGGCTTTTGTATGGCTAATTTTCCCCCCAATTATTTTCAAGGTGAAATCCGTGATGATTTTTATATTGAACCTATGATGAAATGCGCCTGGGCCGCTGAGATCGAGGTATTGGAAGTTGTTGCCGAGATATGTAATCGTCACAACATCCAATATTTTGCTGACTATGGCACACTTCTCGGTGCCGTCCGCCACAAGGGATTTATTCCATGGGACGATGATATTGATATTAGCATGTTCCGCAGCGATTATGAACGTTTTCTGAAAATTGCACCTGCGGAGCTTCCTTCAGGATGGCAGATTCTGAACATTCACAATAATCCTTTTCACCACCAGCTTCACACCATTGTGCGAAGCGGACTTAAAATTAACTATTCTCCGGATTATCTGAATCGTTTTCATGGATGTCCCTATTCTGTGGGTTTAGACCTCTTTCCTTTAGATGTTCTTGCACCGGCTCCGGATGAAGATCATGCCCTGTGCGAGCTTTTACGAATTCTTGTATATACTGCACAGGTATCCGAAGAGAATCCAGAACAGACGCTTTCTTTATTGCCGGACATTGAGAATTTATGCCATATCACCTTGGATCCTTCGCAGAAATTAAAACCTCAGCTTATGAAAGCTGCTGATTCTCTTTCCCAAATCTATAATACCAGTGGGGGCTCCGATATTTCTCATTACGCCTCTCACGCTGACAGCGGAGAAAAGTTGCGCCTTAAAGCCGAATGGTATCAGGAATGTATTGTACTTCCCTTTGAGACGATTACCGTAACAGCCCCTGCCGGATATGATGAGGTTCTCAAAGTAAATTATGGGGATTATATGACTCCTGTCCGTGGTACTCAGGCTCATGACTACCCTTTTTGGAAGAAACAGGAGCGAATCCTGGCGGAATGCCTCATGGAGCAAAACAATACGAAGGAGAAAGAGTGAAAAATAAAGTAGATTTTTGGGCGCACTTATATAAGGGTTCATAAAACCCTGTTTTTACAAGTATAGAAAGCAAAAAAATGTTAGTTATCGTTGCGTTTCACTAACTTAGAGCTGTCGTAACCAAGGCTTTCAAGGTAAGCCAACACATTGTTCTCATTCAAGACGACACTCTCTACATGATTCTGAGGGTCCATCAATTCCTCATAGTCAGTAGGGGTAAAGGGCTTCTTTTCTGAAACCATGTGGTAAATACAGACCATCATCATTCTTGCAATGGCAATGATTGCTTTTTGTGTCCACGTCGCTTTTTGATTCGACCATATTTGATTGCAAAATAAGGCTGCTTTTTGCTCTTAATTGCAGCAAGGGCACATTGAACCATCATTGGTTTCAGGTAATCGCCTGCTTTGGCAATGCGGACAGACTTTTTCTTACCGGCGGATTCATTGTTGGCAGGAGAAAGTCCGCACCAGGAACACAGATGTTTTACATCATCAAAAATATCCATATCAACGCCTGTTTCTGCAAGAACAATCGTGGAACTTAACTCTGTCATGCCGGGCATGGTACTGACAAACTCCACGAACTCGTAATAAGGCTTGATGCGGACATAGAGTTCCACTTCGGTCTGGGTAATCATATCATCGAGATATTCCAGATGCCCCCGGGCAAGCTCTAGTTTTTTAGCCTGATCTGTTTCAATAGTGTAGCCTTTGATGGCTTCGATGATTTCATCAGACTTGGATTTAGCCCCTTTCTTTATGAGTTTGCGGACAGCTTTTTCATCCATGGAATCGGCAGTATGCTCCAATAGATAAGAGATGATTTCAGTTGCTGTCTTGCCAAAAGGATCAGAAAGAACACTGGCAATGCCGACATTGGAAATGGTCATACAGTTCTGGATGCGATTCTTCTCGGAAGACTTCATGCAGACCAGCTTGAAACGGTATCTGGAAAGTTCCCTAAGCTGACGAAAATCTTTTGGAGGAATAAAGGAACATCTGACAAGATCAAATTTGTAGAGGTCGGCAATCCATTTAGAATCCTTTTTGTCCGTTTTCTTGCCTTTAATGGCTTTGACATACTTCGGATGTGTAAGGCAGACATCAATGTCATTTTCGAGATAATTAAAAATAGGAATCCAATACTTTCCGGTGGATTCCATACAAACATGATAGCAATTATTCTCGATAAGCCAGTTGTGAAACCTTTGAATATCTGAGTTGATGGTTGAAAAAGATTTTTGCAGATATTCGGATATGCCGTCCTTATTGGTAGTTACGATGGTTGCAACGATAACATTTTTGTGGACATCAAGTCCACAGCAGATGGAGTATTTTAACTTCATCATTAAGTATCACCACCTTAATAAAAAGGGAATAGCAACATTGACTGTCATCCTGCGACTGAATAAACATGGTTTATTACCAATGATAAGAGTCCGGGCTCAATGTCCCACTTGTTTGTGCTTGTAAGGATGACGGCACATATAACTATACGGGGTCGAAATAAATTCGCCACTTCTCCTTCCGTGCTCTGTAGTGTATTGCTATTCCTTGAAAGAATTATAAATCAAAGAGTGGAGGGGCACAACATTTTTCATAACTTGTTTGTGCCTTGAGCGAAGCGAAAGGAATGACAAAAACTATGTTAACATTTGATGATTCCTACTTTTTAGGAGAAACCAGGGATGGTTTTTATATTGAGCCCATGATGAAATGTGCCTGGGCAGCACAATTAGAGGTTATGTGTGTCATAAAACAGATCTGTGAAAAAAATGATATTCCTTATTTTGCATATTACGGAACTCTACTGGGTACCATCCGGCACAAGGGCTTTATCCCCTGGGATGATGATATGGATATCTGTATGCTTCGTAAAGACTACCAACGTTTTTTAGAGGTTGCCCCTCGGGAGCTTACCGGAGAGTATCATATCAACAGTCCTTATACTCAGGATGAATATACCTATGTATTTTCACGTATTTTAAATGCCAGCAGTATTTCTTATGATCCGTCGCGGTTATCGCAATTTCACCGGTGTCCCTATATTGTCGGAGTTGATATTTTCCCTCTGGATGCTCTGCCGACGAATCCCAGTGAGGAATCCCTGTTAAATCAGCTGATTTATATCCTGATTTCCGTTGTTGGCCGATACGATGACAATCCGGAAGATATAATGGCGATGCTCCCGGAACTGGAACAACTATGCAATATTAAGCTGGATACACAACGCAGTATCAAAAATCAATTGCTCCGCATAGCAGATTCATTATGTCAGACATACAATACCTCCGATAGTTCTATAATTTCCTATATTCCCGAAGATTCGCAGAAGAGTATTCATTTGCAGCGAAAATGGTTTGACTCCTATGACTATCTCCCTTTTGAAAACATTTTTCTGCCGGTTCCTAAGAACTACGATGCTATACTTACCGCTTTGTACAGTGACTATATGACTCCCATACAGCACTGTGCCGGTCATGATTATCCTTTTTATAAAAAGCAGATCACTGCAATGGCTCAGACAATCACACAGCGAATTATAAACGGTGAAAAACCTTTTACCTTCTAGGTCATACCACTCAATTTAAAATATGGAGCCTATGATCTCTTGATCATAGGCTCCATATTTTAAACACTTAATCGTCTCTATATAAAAGGAGCTGGCTTCACACCAACTCCTTCTATAATAGCTAATTGTAATATACTTACGATTACTGCAGTAAGGAAAGTACTCCCTGGTTAGCCTGATTAGACTGAGCCAGCATAGCCTGACCTGCCTGAGCCAGAATATTGTTGTTAGAATACTTAACCATCTCAGTAGCCATATCGGTATCACGAATCTGAGACTCTGCAGCCTGAGTATTCTCAACAACGTTGTCCAAGTTGTTGATGGTATGTTCCAGTCTGTTCTGGATAGCACCTAAATCAGATCTCTGAGAGTTCAAAGTCTTAATTGCAGCCTTAATAGTAGTGATTGCAGTTTTTGCACTATCTACTGAGGATACATCTACGGTCTTAACATTAAGACCTGTTGAATCCATGGATGCGATAGTTACTATAATCTGGTTATCTGATGCTGCCTCAGCACCTACCTGAAGAGCAACGTTGGAGAAATTACCATCTAACAGAGATTTCTCATTGAAAGTAGTAGTAGCAGCCACACGGTCAATCTCATTAATCAGGTTGGTTACTTCGCGTTGGATGTAAGACTGGTCCTCAGACTGATTGGTACCATTTGCGGACTTAACTGCCAGTTCATTCATTCTCTGCAGCATATCATGAACTTCGTTCAGAGCACCTTCTGCGGTCTGTACTGCAGAAATACCATCCTGAGCGTTAGCAGAAGCCTGAGTCAGACCTCTTACCTGACGACGCATTTTCTCGGAAATTGCAAGTCCTGCTGCATCATCTGCTGCTCTGTTGATCTTGTAACCGGATGATAATTTCTCAGTAGATTTCGCCTGAGTCTTGGTGGTGAGACCTAACATTCTGTTAGAGTTCATAGCTGTAAGATTGTGTTGTACTACCATAATATATTCCTCCTTGAATTGACGAGCGCTTCCCTGCGCTCCGTTATTTGCTTTGGCAATGTCTGCTCCGGGCTCGCACTTCCCTTTACTTTCATCGCCAGTATCTTCCGTATCTCCGGCGTGCGAAACTTTTGATTTGGAAGAAGTTGTTAGGTAAGCTTTTATTTGCTTTACTTGTTAAGTATATCGGAGAGTATTTTAGAAACTTAACCCCTTTTTATAAAAAATGTTGACTTTTTTATTTTGCTAAGATATATTATATAAGAAGGAAGCAGTTTTTTACCACTTGTTTACTATGTATTCTTGAGTGGGGTACTTGCTTCCTTTTTTATTTCCACCAAATCATATAAATACAATTTTCCGTCTTGTGTCCTATTTACTACCAGCCTCCCCATGTAAGCATTATATTCTTCTGTCTTTCTATTGTTATCATAAACTGGTAGCGCAAATCTGACCGTATAATAGTTCCAGCCACCTTTTGCGTCTTTCTTATGTTTACTCTTCTTATTTTCACTATGTATTTTATTGGCGGCTGATTCTACCAGTTCTCGGATTCCTTGTGCTGCATTTGCCTTGGCTTTTGCCCGTGCTCCCCTTATATGTTCTGAATACTTTGAGCCCGTATACTCATCTGCGAATTTAGTTCCTATTTCTATTTTTTCTTTCGTTTGTTTATTCTCAATTATTTCACCAAGGTACTTCTTTAGAATATCCAGCCGGCATGGATCCAGCGGGTGGTTCCGTTCCACTGGATCTGTCATCATACACAATCAGCTTCTGCTTCGTTGCATCCATGGTCAACATGGTATAATGATTCCTTGGATTGCCATTATCCGTTCCCCGGATGATGCGTTCCATTAATTCTTCCGCCGTCGCAACACCATTAATCCCCTCAATTGCCAAAGTAAATTCCGGTCGATCTATCCCCAAAGCTGAAGTTACTTCGGCAAATTCTCAAGCGGAAGTTACATATGTCCCTGTCTGATATTCAGGCAGGGACTGTATTTTAGATTATCCAGACCGGTACGATATAATTGTCTCTGTCTATCGCACTAAGTCCCGGTTTCATGCAGATAACTGCGCCCTTCGCACGAGGTGTTGATGCCTTGTCGAGTAATTCAAATACCTTTACCAGCTCTGTTCCGGGATTTGCAGTTTTCTTAATCTCAATCGGATTCAATATTCCATCATGTTCCAGGACAATATCAATCTCCCTGGCATCTTTATCACGATAATAGTACAAATACGGCTCTTTTCCACAATTCAGGTAGGTTTTCCGAATTTCCGCGACCACGTAATTTTCCAAAATGGCCCCGTTCATAGCACCGCATTCTAACGTTTCCGCACTGCTCCATTTCGTCAGGTAACACACCAGACCCGTATCGTAGAAATACAGTTTGGGCGTTTTCACAAGGCGCTTCAACAAATTATTAGAATACGGATGAAGATAAAAAATAATTCCCAGCGTTTCCAGAATTGTCAGCCAATCCTTCGCCTGCGTCTGATTGATATCTGCATCTCTGGCAATCTCTGCTGCATTAACCATCTGCCCACATCTTGCTGCCACCGCAGTAATAAACCGAAGGAACTTAAGCGAATCTATGGCATCCGATAATTCTCTTACATCCCGCTCAATATAAGTAGACAGATAACTGCTGTAAAAAAGCTGACTGTTACTGTTAATACCGCTTACGATCGCAGGCATGGAGCCTTGATAAATCCGTTCAAAGATCTCTCTTGTATCAGCTTGCTCTCTCTCTTTCTGCCTCTCGTTTAAATCCTCCAGATCTACCGTAAACGGTTTCATCGTTCCTCCGGATATCTCTGCCTGTGACAGGGATGTAAGTGAAAGTACTGCCACTCTTCCTGCCAGTGACTCCTGTACTCCCTGCATCAATTTGAACACCTGTGATCCCGTAAGCCAAAATGCTCCCGGCTCATGGTTTTTATCTACATTTATCTTGATATAAGTAAACAGTTCCGGTGCATATTGAACCTCATCAATCAATACAGGTGGTTTATGCAGTTGCAGAAACAGTTCCGGATCGGTCTTTGCAATATTTCTTTCGTTTAAATCATCCAGTGTTACATATCCCCGCTCCGTTCCCTCCATCAGTTTTTGGAGCATTGTCGTCTTTCCTACCTGTCTCGGTCCCGTTACCAGGAGTACCGGATATTCCCTGGTTACCTGTCTTACTACATTCTCCAGATTTCTTTTGATATAACTCATAAAAGTCCCTCTTTCGGCTAATCTTTTTTATGATTATATTTTAGCCGGATTGTTTTAAAATATCAAGCATTTTCCGGCTAATCTATACTCTGATTATATTTTAGCCGAAACCACATTTTTATTCTATCACATTGATTCCGTCATAAAAAAGGGAAGCCGATATCTCTATCTGCTTCCCTTTATCCGTTGTATTTATTGTTTATTGTCGTACATCTGGGGCGGTACATATCCGGCGCCGCTCATGCTCTTGTAGTAGTCAAAGGCGCTCTTGGCACTCTTGCGTCTCTGGCCGATTCCGGCACGTTCTCTGGCGAAATAATTCTCGACCAGTTTCTTGTTCCGGGCTTCCTGTGCCTGTACGGACACGCTGAGTTCTGTCACCTTGGCTACCTTGGCCTGCATTTCCTTGATCTGTGCTGCGTAGCGCTGTCTGTTGCCCTCCAGCTCTTTTGCCAGCTTTTCATACAGAATTTCAAAGCCGTCATCCAGGCGTACCACTTCATCGATCAGGTGCTGTTTCTCCTCCACGGCAGCATCGAACTGACGGATATCCACCTTCTCTGCGGAAAAAACTTCCTCCTGGCGCTTATTATATTCCTGAATCTTCTGTAATACCTCCAGCTTCCGATCCAGGCTCTCGGACAATATCGTCAGCTGACTTTCCATCAGATAGCCCCTTTCTCACGGTTGATGCGCATGACTTCCTTCCAGTTATCTCTTACGGAATGAAGATGCATATTGATCTCCTCCAGGATCTCTTTATCTTTTTTTACATTGGCTTCCACCAATCGTTTGCCGAGGTAGTCATAAATATGGATAAAGTCCTGTGCTACCGGATATTTCGTATCCAGGGTAGACTGCAGGTATCCGATGATATTCTGTACCTTGCGGATATTATTATGTGCCTTCTCAACATCTTTTTCTTCTATTGCCACTTCTGCAATATTGCAGAACTTAATGGCACCTTCATAGAGCATCAGTGTTAGTTCTGCGGGAGAAGCTGTCAATACTTTGCTGTTATTATACTGTGCATAGGCATTGGGTAACGCCATATCATGATCCTCCTAACAAGCTCGTCACCGCACTGGAATTGCTCTGCAGCTTTGCGAGAGCTGTCTCCATCTTGGAGAACTTGGAATACCACTTATCTTCGTAATCATTCAGCTTCTCTTCCAGTTCGGATATCTTCGTCTTATAATCATTATAATCCGAAGTCATCTTCTTGTCATCATAAAAGTTTCCATAAGAACGATATCCGTCTACAGATTTGGACAGATCACTCATTTTGGTATATAAGTTTTTAGACAGAGAAGAGAAGAAAGCGATTACCGTATCGGGATCATTACTGATCATGCTCTTCAGCACATCCGATTTACCGGAGGTATTGGCATCATCCGGATCACCTGCAATGTGATAAGCATTTTTCTCATTGTCCGGTGCCTCAAAGTAACCCAGGGTCTCAACACCGAAATCACTGAGGTACATAGTCTTGCCGTTCACGTCCACGCTGCCGGACATAATACTCTTCAATGCAGAACTGATGGTAGACAAGTTACTATCTCTGCGAAGCAGAGCATCCTTGATCTTGGTCTCGTATTTCTCTACCTCAGAGTCAGACATAGAATCTTTCTCATCATCTGTCAGGGGTTCATACCCTTTGGCAGAATCCGCATTGTACAGTTTGTCCATCTCATTGATGATGGAATTGTACTCCTTCAGGAAGTTCTTCACCATATCATAGATGCCATCTACATCGTCTTCTGTAGTAACAGTGATATCCTCACCGTCTTTCGTCTCACTGAGCGCAGTGAAAGTCAAGCCGTTGATTTCGAAGACATTGCTGTTGCCGGTGAATTCCGCACCATTTAATGTAATCTTGGCATCCTGACCACTGATTTTAGTAGCTCCGGTAGCCGTATAGGTTCCGTTATTGATGGATGTTACAACATCGGACGCGTATTTTGCCTGAGACAGATAGCTGTTATTTACCTGGTCCTTCAATGTCTGTGTGGCTTCTGCAGTATAAGTTGCATTACCGTCCGCATCGGTACCTTCTGTTACAGTAATATGCTTCTGTATACCTGCGATCTTTGTATCTGCATCGGTGATACTCTTCTGTGCGCTTTTCAGAGACTGGGCATCCGCCTTCTTTTCAGACAATGTCTTAATCTTCTCATTCAGCGTATCCAGTTCCTTCTGTGCAGTATCTTTTTCATCACCATCTGTCAGATTCTTGATCTTTTCTTCCAGCTCTGTCTTCTCTTTCTGCTTTGCTTCCAACTGTTTCGTATAGTTTTCTACAGTATCCAGGCTGGAATCCTTATATTTTTCATTGATCTCATCGATCTTCTTCTGTGCATCACTCTTAGTGCTGAGCAGAGACTTATACTGCTCCAGATAACTGCTTACTTTGGATTCAATATCCTTTGTGATACGGCCATCCTTGTTAATATTTGCAAGAGTAGCTGCATCATCTCCGCTTACATAGAAAGCCGCATACTCCTTATATCTGTCCAGTGTTGCCTGATCCCCCTTATCGCCGATCAGACTTGCCTTCAGTCCCAATGCTGACAGCGCTGCGTCACCGGTGCTGTCCGATGCGGTAATACTGAAGTCATTGTCTCGCCCGGATGCGGAGGCACTGACGAAGAATCTCTGGTTCTTCGCATCAAAGTTGGCATTGACACCTGCTTCCTTGATCTTATTCAGCACATCGGAAATGGTACTGTCACCATTTACCGTAATATCCACACTCTTTCCACCCGCAGTGATATTGAAGGTACCTTCTCCGGTCACTCCCAGTTCGCTTAATTTAGATGCAGCAGTCAGACTTCCCCCATCGGCAGCCTTGATCTGTGCGCCGGTGAGATAACCGGTCTTGGCCAGCTTGTTGATCTGCAGGGACTGTACTCCCTTGACGGCATTTTCACCGGTGATCACGCTGACTGCATTACTGTTGGATACTTTTGTGGTCCTCTTGCTGTAAGAAGACGTAAAACGCATATTAGCGATATATTTTGCCTGCAGATTTTTCAGTTTAGTATTTAATTCTTTCCAGGCATCCTGCTTCCACTGCAGTTTGGTCTGTGCCTTTTTTGCATCATCCACCTTGGTCTGTTTGGCAGATACCAGTTCCTTAATGATAGTCTCTGTGTCCATACCGGACATCAGACCAGACATTCTCATTGCCATAATGTGTTCCTCCTGATTCTTACTTCTTATCTCTTCTCATCTACCAGGATACCGGCTAATTCCCACACTTTGGCGATCATGTCCAGGGTCTTCTCGGGAGGAAGTTCCTTGATCACTTTCTTGGTATCCTTATCTATGATCTTGATGGTTACGCGGTTGGTTGCCTCATGAATGCCGAAGACCGCTTCGGAATGAGACATCATGCTCTTGTTCAGCTTCTCTACCGCTTTCTTGATCTGCTCATTGGTCACATGCTGTTGCTGCTCCCCATTGGGATCGGCAGAGGTATTGCTCTGCTCCTTGCCCTGAGCATTCTCAACGACTGCTGTCGTCTGATTGATCTTGTCTATTGGCTTTACATTGGCAGAATTGTATTCAGAGGCGTTTTCCTCTGTGGTCACTTTTGTAGTCGCATTCTTGACAGCGGACGTGTTCTGTGCCTGCACTGTCATGAGACTGGAAATCGGTTCTATGGTCATAATGGTCACCTCCGTGTGATAAAAAGCGCCTTCCGTGGGCGCACGACCTTGCTTCTCTAAGGATTGTATCGGTAAATTCTCCTGAAAAATTAATAGGTGCTGCAAAAATTTCACGACACCATCTATTCAATAATGCATTCCTGCTCTAATTTTATATTTTTCTCCAGCATATATCGGATAACCTCGCTGAATTCCTTTTCTTCTCCTAATTTCTCCAGACGTTTTTTATCTGTTTCTGTCAATTTTTTTCCATATTGTGAATATTGTTTCAGCGTATCCAGATCCATACGGAAGCTTTCAAATGGAATTTCTGTTTTTTTACGTAAATCCAGAAAAATAAGAAATCCTCCGGCATCTATGTCCCCAAAATGATAATATTTTGCAGCAGGAATTGCATCATAAATCTTTTGGAGCAGTTTTCTTCGTACCCTGTTATGGTATCCTCCCAGGTAAACAAGGAGGCTGTTTTCCTCATGGTATCTGAAAAAAGAAGTAAGGTTTTCAACAGTTATTACCTTCTGTATTCTGCTGAAATCCGAGAAACGAATGTTTTCAATATCCTCTCCCGAAATTCCAATTCCCTGCTTTAAAAGGGACAAATTCATCTCCTCCCCTTCCACCAGCAGGCGCACATCTCCCTTAAAATACACAAAATCAGGGGTTTGATAAATTCCATATTCCGCCAATAGTTCCACTGCATCCATTTCCTTATATTCCTCATCGAACTGCCGAAACACTCTGATAATCCTGCTTTCTATCTGTTCAAAATATTTAGAATCCTGAAAATGTTGAATGGAGAACTCTCTGATATAACAAGGTGTTTTATTTTGTTCTACAGATACACATGCACGAAGAAATTTTTCTGTTTCCTGCAGATTTTCCAATGTTATGTATTCTTTTACCGACTTGTGGTTTTCCAGTCGTTCCAACAGATATCCTACAAAATTTACCGTGACCGGAGCATCTTCATTCAGATATTTTTGAAGAAAGACTCTGTTTTCTTCCTCCAGACCATGCTTTGGTTTTCTTCCTGTATACCGGTAAATTTCATCAATTTGATCCGCATTCATCCGAACCTTTTGTATGAAATGTCCCTGCTTATGGTCCTTCCAGATTACAGTTATCATATTTTTATTTTCCAGTGCATTCATCAAAATATGAATTTTTTCATATTCTGATGAACTCTCATCATAATATGCCGGTATAGATGTTCTCGTAAAACGAAACTCTATCTGTACCTTTCTCCTGTTCTCTCCAATTGACAACAGACTGTTTTCATAGGTATCCAGCAAATGATTTAAAACCATTCTGTCATACTGTACCATTTACATACCTCTCTGCATAACTGATTTTTTCATCTGTCATTACAAGTAATGTCTCCTCCACAAAGGGACTGATATACTGTATTTTATCCGGTGGTGCAGCAATCAATATCTGTAGCGGCAACCGCCGCAAAAATTCCAGAACTCCGCCTATTCTTTCATCATCCATATTATTAAACGCTTCATCAAAAAGCACAAGTCCCACTGCCTCTCCGCCAATATTGTTCTTATACAGCTGGACAAAAGATGCCGCTACGGTGACGTAAAAAGGTGTCTGTGTCTCACCACCGCTCTTTTCCTCACACACCTTTGAATATAAGGAATAGTTTCCATCGCTGTGTATAATGCGTATATCATAATCCATATAAGTACGATAATCCGTAAATTCATCCAGTGCTTTTGTACTATTGTCATTATCAAGTGCCAGCCGTTCGAACAGTTCTTCTATCACTACCTTATGATTCTCATGAAACAGTCCACTGAAAATAGACTCTCCCTGCATCGCATTAAAATCATCCATGATCATTTCATAATATTGACGGTATTTCTTACTCGGCATATACAGGAATTCATACTTTTCATTGCTGAACGTAATATCATTCAATGCCTTGTTTAATTCCTTAAATTCAGACTGGGCTGTCTTCATATTTTCCTGTAGCTTAGACAAAAACTGCTCTCTGAATTCTTCTTCCGCTGCACTTCTGGCCGTCTCCACCTTATCCTCATACTGCAGCAGTTCTGAATTTTTCAATTTCAAATACTCCGCTTCAAAATCCCGATATCCTTCCATCGAAGCAGGTGCACCAAAATCATGCGCTGTTTTATATTCCCTCATTACCTCTTTCATAGAGTCCGTTGCCTTATCAATCAGTGTCTGGTTTGCTTTTCTCCTTCGCAAATAATTATCTCTGAACTGTGCATAAGACTTACCCTCTGTCTGTTTCTCATATTCCTGTCTCCAGATTGGCAATAAATCTGCATCGTCTGCCCCAAGTTTTTCATAAAATAGTGCTTTTTCTACATGATTTGCCTGATTCTCTGCAATTTTCTGTTTTGTCAGGCTGATTCTTTCCTCCGTCTTACCGGCAGTTCTGTCTAAATTACTCCTTTTTACCGTCAGTTCCTCTAACATTTTTTCCAAAGTAGACAATTGCAGCTGTTTCATGATCATATTGGAATTTTTCTTCAATGTAGCAATGTTTTCTTTGCATTTGTCAATTTCCAGAGAAACCTGCCGCAAATCACCAATAACGTCCAAACGGTACTTAATATCTGTATCCTGATCCGTATTCAGTGGCTCCAGTACATATTCCAGTTGTTTCAGCCTGCTTTTCAAGTCCGCCAGCTGTTGCTTCAATTCCTCCCGCTTCTGTTTTGCCTGTTCCAGTTGTACCTTTATGGCATTCTGTCCAATGTATGGTGTTTCAAAAACGGATGGTTTAATAGCACTCGCTACGTTGTTCTGATACTTCATGCACTCTCTTGTGATTGAGATCCTATAAGTTTTTAGTTCCCGATAATGCTCACACATATGAACTTTTCCGAGAATCATATTGACATAACGTTTTGCGTATTTATTTTTGGAAGACACTACGGTAGCCAGAGATCCTTCCGGTGCGGTATCATATTCTTCCAGATTCTGTGTGTTAATAAGGCCTACTCCATATGCTTTTTTTTCTCTTTTCGAAGCCTGTCATAAATCCCCAATGCAATATCAAAATTTTCAGGCTCCACCAGAATATAAAATCTCTGCGTGTTTAAATAACCTTCCACAGCATTTCTCCAGGATCCATCTGTAATCTCCAACATTTCACATAAAATACGCGGTTCCGGAGTCCGTCCGATACGTTGAAACTCTTCCTTAATTTCCATTCTTACACGTTCTACATCTTCAGAATACGAAAATTTTTTCTTCATTAACTGTTCAATTTTCTTGTCCAGTTCCTGCTTTTCATCGCTGATTTCGGCTTCCTTTGCTATCGTCTCTGCTTTTTTCTGTAGCACTTTATTTCGCATTAGATTTTTGTAGGAAATAGCCTGCAAAAGTGTGTCCTTTGTCTGCGCCAGATTCATATCATTGTCTGGCATGCACAAGTTTCGATAATAAAGTTTTATAGATGTGTCCACATCCTTTACTTCCAAGCAATTTTTTCAACTGCATTCTGGCAGAGTCCATGCTTTCCTGAAGGCTTTCCCGCTCCTTCAGCAAATCTGTCTTTCTGTTCTCCAATAACTGCAGTCGCTTCTCCTGTTCGTCTTTTGCCAGAAAATCTTTATCTGTTGCAAGTTCCGCACGCAAATCATCTCTGATCTGTTGTTTTTCCATCTGTTCTTTTTTTTCACAGTCTGGATCTGACCGTTTTGTTCTTCCAACCGCAAAGTATCCGTCTGTATCTCAGCCTGCATCTTTTCTATTTCTTCCAGGATAAGATCCGCTTCTACTCTCGCAAGATAATATCCATATTGCTTATCCTTCTGTAATCCATCCGCTGCCTGGGCATGTAAGGAATTGATTTTTTCCAACCTCTCGATACGAATTTTTACGTTTTCCAGTGTACGCTGTAAATCTTGATAAGTCCGGACATTTTCACGTAATACATCAATATTGACTTCCTTCTCATCCAATACATAGGAATACACAAAATCTTTAATATCATCAATCGGTCGAAAAGCCAGAGCCTTGGGAATCAGCCGGAAAAATTTATCTTCGATTCGTCCAAAGCGGTTTTTGATCATTGATCTTGCTTCTTTATCTGTAGTACACCATTGTTTTATTTTAGAACTATTCATTGTCCGAAACTGATTGATAGACTTTGGCGCTTTTCCTTGAAAAAACATAGAGTCCTCGAATCGTACTCCGTCCATCAAATATCTTGCCGTTTTTTCCTGTCCCTCCGAAGCAGAGTCTACCACGGCACCGATCACAAAATATTTATCCTTTTTCTCTTCATAAAATTCCAGTGCAACATGTGCACTGATCTCTCCTGTCCGTTCATAAGGTTTATTTTCTCTTCCGGTCTTACAGCGAATATACCCGGTCAGTTTTCTTTTCCCGTTTTCATGAGCTGCCTTATTAAAATAATTGGTTGAACAAATAATCACGAACTGAATAGCGTCCAAAAGAGTGGATTTTCCAGCTCCGTTTTCTCCGGAAATCAGTGTAGATTTTTCAAGATCTATTGTTGCATTAACAAAGCGATGCCAGTTAATCAATTTCACTCTCGTCAGTTTCTTCACTGTTTTTTCCTCCTCTTTTGTAAATTTCCAGCTTTTCATAAGCTGCCTTAATATCTTCCACGCGAACAGCCATCAGAATAGAGTCAAAGATAATAATCCGGGATTCTTCCTCCGTAAGCTGGTATCCAATATCTCTATGATCTGAAACCTTTTCAATGTACTGATTGCATTGCGAAAAGTTGTCTTGTCTATCATTTTCTCTCTGATCTTCAGGCTTAAGAATTTTTCATGAATATCCCCCACATTTACAATTACTTCCTCTGTAGTAGAAAGTTCCCTTCTCTTTTCATCATATAAAATTCTGAGAATTAACAAGAGAACCGATTCAAACAGTTTCATATTGTAGCGGTTATAGTTTTGTGGATTGGTTAACTGAACCACACCATATTCTTCATTAATTTCCAAACGGTAGCCCAATAGTGCAAAACATTCCGCAAATTTTTCCTTGTATTTTGTTACAAAATAATAATCTAATCTGGTTGTTTCATTTCTTTTACATAAAAAGCAGGAACTTAGCAGCCGGTTACATATCCGTGAGAAATTATCCCTGTCTTTCTGCAACATTCCGTTTAAAATATCCATCCTACTTTTGTACCTTCTTTCGTATTGTAAAATCCGTAAATTGGTAACCTTCCTTCTGTATGGTCTCTCTTACACTCACTACATACTTCATGTTTTTTCTCTGACCGTACAATCGAACATAAATCATCTTCACGAAATCATCCGTAGTATCTAACGGTAACTCCGAAGCTAACATTTCCGGTCTTTCTCCAAGCTGTTTTTCTACATATCCATCTATTTTCTCCGGGTTCAGGACTCTTGCCAGACTTTTCAAGCATTTTCCTTTTCTTCTCATTCCTGAGTTCAGTGTCCGGTTCCTCCTGTTGGATTATTTCCGGTTCAAATGTTTTCTTTCCTTCAATCGGAGTATAAAAAGATTTCTCATCTATAACTGCTGAACTGTATATCCGGATCAGATCATCCAAAAATTCAATCCTGTAAATTCCACCAAGATCCATGTTTTCCCGATTGATTTTCTCATTCATTTCAGGAAGAATATCCTTGATCTGCCCCTGACATCCTCGCCGCCAATCAGATAAAACTTGGCACGATTGATAGCTGCCCTCTGATATTGCGTATTTTTACGATTGATTTCTGCCAGGATTTCATCCATATTCTGAAAAGCATCTATGACCTGATGAATATAATGATAGACCAGTTCTTCTGCTTCTTCCGGCGCAATTTCCCGAATGGAAGCCAGTTCCGCACCTGCTTTTTCCACATAAGCCTTACTATGGCTTTTACTTTCCAGTCTCTCTATAATCTCCGGTCGGAATTTAGAGACATTATCTGAAGTGAGCAATCGATGATATGCTTTGTCTACAATATTTTCTATGTAATCGTTGAATAAAACATCCATAATTTCCGCCGGAGTCTTATACTTTGTCAGTTCATCAATATAATGCTTGATTCCGGAACTCAGGTTTTTCAGACCGGTAATCAACATATCTGTATTTTCCACAATTGACAAAAGAACGATTCCCGGATTGTCCGTTGTACCTCGCACCAGGCTATATATAGTGTAAATATATCCCTGATATTCGATTTGCTTACCTTCTGCAATTTCCAACAATGTCTTTATAATCTTGACGGCATATTCCTTAAAATTAACTCTTTGTACATAACTTTTATCTGTCTCGATGTCTATCCATCCATAATTTTCCAGTTTTCGCAACATCCAGTTTGCCTTATCTCTTGCATTTTTTCCCTGGAATTCTTCTTCATCAAAATCCGCTGCCTGGGTCTGTTCAAAATAATATTGCAGTTCCTCCACCACAACATCTCTGTCCACTCCAAAGGAAAGCTGATGATCCATGACGGAAAATAACTTGCAGATACATTCCCAATATACTAATTTATTCGGAGATGCCAACGGTACAAAAAAACGTTCATCTATAATATGAAACACACGTAATCCCTCTTTATTTATGCTTTGTATGGAATCTACTGTCCTAAAAACTATAAGTCCAGACTATTTTCATTCAACAGAAAATCAAAAATACTCATTGTCAATATTCCGTCATCATCATTCCATGGTTTAATAATATCTTTTACAATGATAATCTTTTTAAATGAATCACCTACATTTATCAGGGATGCCTTTTCCTGCATTCTCTTCTCATCATCCGGAATACTGAATGCTGATTGAATATAATATCGTTTGCTTCCCTTATTTGCTACGAAATCAATTTCCAGTTGTTTTTTTTCCTGCACTCCCTCTTTGGTTCTGTTCCGTTTCATAACCACACCAACATCCACATGAAATCCCAGAACCCGGAGTTCATTATAAATGATGTTCTCCATAATATGAGTCTCTTCTGTCTGTCTGAATCCAAGTCTGGCATTTCTGAGACCTACGTCTTCAAAATAATATTTCAGTGGAGTTCCAATATATTTTCTTCCTTTTACATCATATCGATTGGCCTCGCTTACAATAAAGGCATCCTTAAGGTACTCAATGTAGCTCCGAATGGTATTCAGGCTGATATCTGACTGAATCACACTTTTAAATGTAGCTTCTATTTTCGATGCATTTGTCAGTGAACCGATTCCTGATGCCAGTATATTAATCAAGTCGTTTATTTCCTGAATTTTTTCTATATGATTACGTTCAATAATATCTTTAATGTATGTCTCTTCAAACAATCCGGTAAGATATTCCATTCTCTGCTCATCTGTATTCATCGTAATGGTTAACGGAAGCCCACCAAAATTAACATAAGAACTCCATCCTTCATATTTATCACCATCGAATACATCCATATATTCCTTAAAACTGACCGGAAAAACATGTATTTCATCTCCACGCCCTCTGAACTCGGTGATAATATCTTTTGACAAAAATTTAGAGTTGCTTCCCGTTACATAAATATCTGCATTTTTTATATGAAGAAGAGAATTCAGAACCTCCTCGAACTCTTCCAGGAGTTGGACTTCATCAAGGAAAATATAGTAATCTTTTTCATCTGTTATCCGGCTTTTAATATAATCCAATATTACATAGGGATCTCTATACCTTTTATTTTCCAACATATCCAGTTCTATCGCAATAATATGATCTTCCGGAACATTTTGGGATATAAGATAGTTTTTAAATATGGTAAACAACAGATATGATTTGCCGGAACGTCTTATTCCCGTAATAACCTTTATCATTCCATTATGCATTCTATCTACTATTCTTTGCAGATATAAGTCTCTTTTTATTTCCATGTTTTTCTCCACTTTGATATTTTGAGAACATTGTGCCCTCTTTTTTCAAATTATACTATTATATCTAAGTCCTTTCAATGTATTTTTATAATTTTGGGAAATTGTGCCCTCTTTTTTCAATATGCGTATTCAGAAAAAACTCCGGATTGCATACTCCGGAGTCTGTGTCATTTCCATTATTTTCTTTGTTTTACCCCAACAGGTTCTTCAGTGCTGCCATACCTTCGGCATCCACAGCGGCCTTGTTGGCCTCCTGGATCTGGAGGTAGACTTCCTTGCGGTAGATGGGCACTTCCTTGGGTGCGGTGATGCCGATCTTGACCTGATCACCTTTGACCTCCAGAACGGTGATCTCGATATCGTTGTTGATGACGATTGCTTCGTTCTTCTTACGGGACAATGCCAGCATCTTACTCACCCGCCTTTCCGGATTTCAGGATGTCGTATACCGGATATTTTACCGGGTATTTATCTCCCTCAAGGATGATCTGGCAGGCCTTGCGTTCTTCCACGTTGATCACAAAGGGACCCTGCAGGTTCACCGTCATCTTCGTCAGGTCAGCAGGCACCGTCACAGTGACCATGACCAGAATGTTCTCCGGAGTCAGATTGCCTACACTAGTGAGCAGTTCGTCATCCACTTCCGGATCATACTGAGGGTTGACCAGCAGCGGATCCATGACCGGCATGGCGAATCCGGGTTCTTCCAGAGACTGTAAATAGCGGATTCCTACGTTGCTGCCCTTCTCCTCATCGTGGAGCATGGTAAAATGCTTCAGTTCCGGGAATCCGATAATACCTTTGTCAAAAGTGATGATCTTGTCATCCGCAATCTCAACTTCTCCAAAAAATTTTGTATTGATCTTCATAAAATACCTACGCCTTTCCGTAACCTGTTGTTCTAGATGAAATTCAACAGTGTGGTCTGCATTACTTTACCGGTAGCCATCAGTGCCGCTTCATAGGTCATTTCCGCACTCTTCAGATCAATGACGGTCTCGGTAACATCGATATCCTCGTTTTCACTCTTTAAGGTCTCAAAAGTGGTCTTCTGGCTCTTCATGCGGTTATCGATCAGTTCCAGTTTGCTGCTTCTGGTACCGCAGTTGGTAACGCACAGGTTGGCATCATCCAGATATCCCTGGAACGTAGTAATGCCGCTTTCGAACATCTTCTGGCATTTGTCCTTTGCCAGAGTCAGTGCTTTTTCTACTGCTTCCATCTGCTTCGTCAGGGTCTCTGCATCCGTACCGGTAGCAGTCTCCTGCAGTCCCTCGATCTTGGTCTTCACATTCTCCAGATCCACCACATCCTGCATGGCCTGTACCAGATCGTCCACCGTACGTCCGATACCGTGCTGGAAGCACTCATCTGCAGTGGAATTCACCTGAATGGTCTGGTTGAAACCTACATCATATTCGATGACCTGTTTTTCGCTCTTGCCGTCAAGATAGGACTTGTTATAATCCGTTACTTTTCCGTCTGCATCGGTACTGGTACATGCAAAATAATGCTCGGGTCTCAGATCACCCTTGACCCAGTGATCCTTTTCATAAGTTATCTGAATCTCACCTTCATTTTTATCGGAAGTTGCAGGATCATCCTTGCAGGCCATCATTTGATTGTAAAGGTCTTTTCCAATCAGCAGTTCTCCGGTATCTGCCACATAGATTGCACCGTTCGGATATTTTTTGATGTCTGTATATGGATCGGGATTCGCGGTAGATGTTGTCGCTCTAATGGTATCCGCTGTAGACAGTTCGGTGGTACCGAATTTGATCTTGACATTGCCCCCCTCTTTACAGTCATCATAAGCCAGCCGGATACGATACACATCTATGGAGCTGACTGAATTTTCCGTAATATCCTTGTAGTCCTGATTCTGATCATTATAGTTATTCGCCGTAATATCCAGCAGTTTTCCGGTATTCACCTTTGTCAGCTGTGTGATGGAGCTGTTGTCCAGCTGCTCGGTGATCTCATATTTCGTATTGTATTCTTTATCAAAACTCAGAGAAGTATCGGTACGATATCCGGTAAACACATAACGGCCCGCATAGTCTGCATCGCCGGTGCTGTACACTTCATCTCCCAGGGCTTTCAGCTGTTCCAGAATGATCTGGCGGTCTGCGGATTTCAGATCTCCGTTAGATGCCTTGGTGCACTGTTGGATCATATTCGTGATGATCTCTGTCAGGTTCTTCAGTGCATCCTCGGTTACGTCCAGCCAGCTCTCCGCATCCGGAATGTTCTTGCTGTAATACTGCGTCACCTCGGTCACATTGCTGCGTAAACGCAGGGCACGGATGGATACCACAGGATCATCGGAAGGACGGCTGACCTTCTTCTGGGTAGACATCTGGGTGCTCAGCTTATCCTGATATACTTTGTTCGTATTGATATTGGACAGATTATTACGCTGCATGATCTTGTTCGTAATTCTCATTTTCTCCGTAACTATTCAGGATTCTAAAAATCAGAATAACTGGTATGTTATGCTTGCATATAAGTAACAGTTTTCTGATTCGAATGGTGACTCGAATAGAGTCACCACACACGTGAGCAAAATTAGCTGCGTAGCAGCGAGAAAGCACGGATACGTGCGTTTTTGCGAACATATGTGGGAATCCGAATAGCTGCCTCCTTTCTAGTTTAGACTCCGGTCTCCAGAATCAGTCTGTCATAAATCTCCGTCAGTGTCTGGATCATCTTGGATGCCAGATTATATCCATTCTGGTATTTTACCAGATTCACAGCTTCTTCATCCTCATCCACACCGGAGATGGAGATTCTCTGGTTGTCGATGGTATTGGAAATGTCTTTAAAGCTTGCATAGAAAGTATTGGCTCTGGAAGCATTCAATGCCACATCCGATAAGATACACTGTAAAAATTCGGAAGCATTACATCCGCGGAAGCTCATCTTGCTCTTATCTGTGGCAAGATTCTTCAGATCGTTCAGCAGGTCATTCTGTTCCACACCGTCAGATGCATTTTTTCGGTTTGCCATCAGGCTGGGATCCTGCTCCATGGCATCCAGAATATCGAAATTCTCCGCTGTCAGACGATAGTAGCTGTCATCGTTGACTTTTACCGTAACTTTACTGTTTTTCTTCTCCTGCTTGTCATATCTCTTGGCTGCATCATCCAACAGAAACTGCTCACTGCTGGTTGCCTTATTGCCGGTGAACATCTTCACGCCGGGATCTCCGTTTCCGCTGTAGCCGGAGGTGAGAATATCGTTGAATTTCTGAGAGAAGGTACGGATCCACTCATTCATCTGGTTCATGTAATAAGGGATGCCCTGATAGGACAGGTCGGTACCGATCTCTGCCTTTTTCCCTACACGGTCATTGGTAATTCCCCGGGGATTCTTCTCACTGTCCGATAAGGTAAAAGTATACGTATAAGTGGCGTTGCCGTTCGCATCATATTCGCAGGTATATTCCCAGGAATCATAATAGAATTCCTGATTGCCCAGATCGATGATACCGCCCTGATCCGACAGATTACATTTATTCAGGTCCTGCAGATAAGCCTTGGTTACTTTTACGGTTACGGTATCGTGGGTCTTGCCGTCTGCCGTGGTCGTCGTGCCGGTGGCGGTCACCTGTCCGGTGAAATTCTCGCCGTTGTTACCGTCACGCATCTGGATCAGTCCCGCCAGATCACCGCCCATGGATGCATTGTACAGGTTGAACTTCTGCCCGTCCGCCCAGTAGACTTCATAGAGACCGTCGATATCGGTCTGGTTTACTTTCTCATAGGAGGTTCTTGCCACACATTCGAGACCGTTGTAATCACTGCCGTCTACCAGCATCTGGCCTCCGGCGATCTTGACCATGTATCTGTTGGCTCCAGTCTCACGGTTCTCGTTGTTGGCATCGATGATCGGAGTCTCCTTGACTTCCACATCCACGATCTTGGATAATTCATCGATCAGCAGGGTTCTGCGGTCACGCAGCTCATTGGCCTTTGTTCCAGCCAGTTCAATGGTGTTGATCTGTTTATTCAGGGAGGCGATCTCACCGGCAAGGGAATTGATCTGATCCACCTTCAGTTTGATCTCTTGGTTGATATCCTTCTGTACTTTTTCCAGATTGCCCGCCATACCGTTGAAATACTCTGTCAAAGCTCCGGCATAGCCTACGAACTGGGATTTGGCTGTGGCACTGTTGGGATCTTTTAAAAGAGCCTGCATACCGGTGATCATCAGCTGATCGAAGATAGTCTTGAATCCGGTACTCTTGCCGTCATCATCAAAATACGTCTCCAGCTGCTGCATGTAATACTGCTTCATATCGTATTCGCCCAGCTGTGCATTGTTGTCCCAGAATCTTCCGTCATAGAATTCATCCCGGATACGCTCAATGGCCAGTGTCTCTACACCGGCACCGGCACAGCCGTAGGTCTGGAATACACGCAGGGCATTGGATGCCTGCTGTGTTACCTGCTGTCTGCTGTAGCCTTCCGTCTGTACATTGGCGATATTATTGGAAGTGGTATTCATGGCAGCATTACTGGCCAGAAGTCCCGTATATGCAATATTTAATCCAAAAAACTGTGAGGGCATAACTTACCTCCTATTTCTTACACATTACACACCCAGCGTGGAAAGAATGTGTTCCAACATTTCACTGATCACGTTGATATAACGGCTGGATGCGTTGTATGCGTTCTGGAACTTGATCATATTGGACAGTTCCTCGTCCGTGGATACACCGATAACCTGTTCTCTGGCGCTCTGTGTAGCTTCCACGGTGCTGACCTGATTCTCATAAATACTCCGGAATACATAGCCGGAATTGGATACCTGCGATACCAGGTCGGTATAATAATCTACAAAAGTAGTCTTTTTCTGTACATTAGGATTCAGCGTGTAGGCTTCCTCGGTAAATGCCGCTTTCAAAGCATCTGCGGTCTCCTTATCCTCGGAACCGTCTGCCAAACGGAATCCAAGCTTGGAAGGCTCCTTCGTCAGCGCCGGATTTACCTGAAGATTGCCGATGGTATACAGGCTCTCAGGGCTGTCCGGATCTTCTTTCTTCATGACCCAGTAGTCCTTAAGTGATCCGTCCGCTTCCTTCACACTTACTTTCTCATACCCATCCGTTGTAACCTTGGTGAACAGCTGGATGGGGCTGCCATCCTCCATGCGCATGTAACCGTCCGGGTCTACCGTGCAGTAACGGGCATTTTCTAATTTAGTGCCGTCTGCCAACTCCAGATCTCCGGTCTGTACTCCTGCAGCCTTCGCCAGAATATCGTTCACCTTCGTCACCACGTTGTGGATCATCTGGTCGAATTCTGCCTGGATGTTCATGACAACGGACTGGGATACCCCGTCATATTTTCCTTCGGCCAGATCCGTGTAATTGGCTCTGTGATCTCCTCTTGCCAGAAGCATGGCTTTCAGTCCGCCGACATCTGTGTTCAGGTCGGAAGAAATCTCCACGGAGAGATCAAATACCTCTGCGCCGTCAATATTATAATCTCTGGTGCCGTCAGCTCTGACGGTGTAGGTGGCATCCTGCGGCCAGAACGGAGTGTAGAAGCCGGTGGCTTCATCCGTCTTCAGAGCGATCTCATAACAGGTTCCGTCCTTTACGAAATCCACGCCCTCGATCTGTACGGATACACTGCCGTATCGATCTTCGGAAAAGGTCATGTTGGTCAGCTCTGCCAGTTCATCCAGAATCTGATTTCTCGCGTCTCTCAGGTCGTTGGCATGTTCAATGCCGCCACTCTCAATGGCACGGATCTGATCGTTCAGCGTTAATAACTGGTTGCCGTATTTATTGATCTTATCTACATTCTGCTTAATCTGTGTGTTCAGGTTGTTCTGGTAGGAGCTCAATCCGCTGTATACTGCTCCGGCTCTCTGTACGAATTCCGCCGCTCTCTGCACCAGCATGCCCTGTGTTACAGAACTGCTGGGATCCTTGGAAAGCTCCTGAATAGCGGTCCAGAAGTCTGTCATGGTGGTCTGGAATGCCTCGCCGTTCAATTCTCCCAGCTGGCTCTCTACCTCTTCCATGACTTCTGTGGACACTTCATAGAACATACTACGTCCGGATTCCTTGCGGTATGTCTTGTCCAGGAAATAATCTCTGACCTGTTTTACGCGGGAATATGTGACACCCAGACCTGTCTGTTTGTTGGAAATAGACTTAGGGTCTGTCGATAATGTGACATAAGCTCTGTTAGACTGCTGTACCTGTTGTCTGGTATAGCCGGTGGTGTCCACATTAGAAAGATTATGCGCTGTGGTATTCAGCGCATTCTGACTTGTCTGTAATCCGGACGAACCTATATATAAACTACCCATTAATGGCATAAACTTTCACCTCTGTATCAGGGGATCCTCAGATCCCCGGGATCCGGTCTTACTGCTTGGCATCGAATCCATGGTCAATGACCCCCATGGTATTGCCTGCATTGTAAGCTCCCCGGTTGTAATTCGCTGTCTCGGGTGCAGCCTTGGATGCCTGGAGGAGATTCATCTCGAATTCCACCATCTCCAGCGCGCTGTTTAACAGTTCACTGTTCTGCTCGTTCACGCGCTTCAGTCCCCGGACCGCTGCCTGTAATCTGTCGTGGGAATCCGCCAGTGCCTGCTGTTCCGCAGGCCGTGCAGATAACATAGTGATCAGATTCGGCAATTTCAAGTCGTTAACATCCCTGTTCAATACATCGGCTATGTCCGCAGTCACTCCCGCTCTCTGCTTGTCCAGATTGTGGATCCTGCTGACCAGCTCCTGCTCCTCGTCCGTGATCTTTTGTAACTCTGCAAGATCACCGCCTGCAATAATCGGTGTCTTGCGCTGTGATAACTGAAGCAGAGCTTCGTACTCCGTACTCTCTCTGTCCAGTACATCTATCAGGTTTTCCATTAAACTAGCCAAGGAACTACCTCATTTCTTCCTGCTTTTGAAGCAGCTTCTCCGCAAAGCTTGCATTATCCACTCCATAAGTACCGTTCTGGATTCTTGCTTTAATGGGAGCCGTTAACTCTTCCCTGATGTCAGGTGCTGCTGCCACTGCTGCCTTAGCGGTCTGGAAATCCTTGCCCTGGCTGCTGATCTGCAGTCTGTCCGTGTGTGACGCTGTCTGAGTCTTCTGAGTTCTGCTGACCTTCTGTGACTGATACAGCTGCTGTACCTGTGTATACGCTTCAATACGCATATCGACTCCTCCTTCCCGAATGTCTTTTGATGTTTCACAATATGTATCGGACGGATTTACAATTACTTTAGCCCTCATGGAAAAAAAGTAACGATCCGGACCGCCTGCAGGGGAACGTCCGAATCGTCACAAAATCTGTCAATATGCATTTTCGTTGCGGATCTCATCGTCTACCCGCCGTACCCGGTAGGTCTTGTCTCCCACCGTCACGGCGGTCACCGTATCGTCGTGGGCATACAATCCTTCTTCCACATAAGAAAATTTTTCCGGTGTCCTGCCATCTTCCAGGATCTGGATCAAAGCCTCCACCCTGGGGCCATGCAGCGGATTGCATTCTCCGATGCAGGTGATCTCATCCTTCAGCACGCAGTCCATGGATTCTGTGCTGACACCATCAAAAGACAATATCATAATATCTCCTGCCGCCAGATTGCTGCCGACCCTTTTTCCCGCCGCCCGGATCGCTTCCATGGCGCCAAAGGCCTCATTGTCGTTTTCGCAATAGACCACATTGATATTGTCGTATTTTTTCAGGAAAGCTTCCATGACTTCCTTCCCCTTGGCCTGGGTAAATTCTCCCGATACCTGGTCTAACAGATCCCAACCGTATTTTGCCGCGCCCTGCTCCAATCCTCTGGTACGTCCGATCTGGGCGGAAGCTCCGATATTTCCCTGAATATTTACAATATGAAGATCCTCCGGTGCAATTCCCTTGCTGATGGAAAAGGAATTCAGCCACTCCGACATTTTCAGGCCTTCCAGTTCAAAGTCCGAACCCACGAAGCAGGTGAACAGACTGTCATCCTCCACATCCACCTTACGGTCCACGATGACCACCGGGATCCCGGCATCCTTTGCTTCCCTGAGCACCGTGTCCCATCCGGTCTCCGTCACCGGTGCCAGCACGATGTAGTCCACCTCCTGCTTTGGATAAAGGTTCGGATGGCCCGGATCTGGTTGGCCTGCTTCTGCTGACCATCCTCGAAGATCAGGTCGTACCCGGCCTCTTTTGTAAAGGTACTTTTCATGGACTCCGTGTTGGCACTGCGCCAGTCGGATTCCGCTCCCACCTGGGAAAATCCCACCACAATACGGTCTGTCTGTGTATCCTCTGGTGTTGCAATATCCTCCGCAGTGCTTTGTCTGTCGCCGCATCCTGCAAGCAGGATTCCCAGCCCCAGCAGCAGACCCGCCATCCATCGTCTTCCTGTTCTGCATTTCTTCATATCTGTAATGTCATCCTGTTCTGTCATACTTCCCGCCCGGAAATCGCTCTGTCATTCTCTCATTTTCCGGCAGGTTCTTTCTCTGTATGAAAATACGCAACAGAGCTCTCCAGTTCCCCGGAGATCTGTTTCATTTTATCACAGTTTGCGCCCACTGTCTGTATCTGTGTCAGAATTTCCTCAATGTTTGCATTCACCTGCTGATTGTTGGCAGCATTTTCCTCACTGATAGCACTGAGGCTACCGATATTGCCCAGAATATCCTCTTTCTGCTGTGACAGACGTCCGGTCTCTCCGGCGATCTTGCGAATCTCTTCCGCAGAATGTCTGATACTTTGCTCTAACTGCTGATACTGCTCTCTGGTTGCAATAATGTGATCCTGTTCCTCCCGGATGATATCCTTTACCACATCCGCCTGTTCCACAGTCTCACCGGATTTCTCCATAATGCCCTGGGCCAGATTTTTGATCTGCTCGGCACCGGCAGCGCTCTGCTCCGACAGTTTGCGGATCTCTTCCGCCACCACGGCAAAGCCTCTGCCCGCCTCTCCGGCTCTGGCGGCCTCGATGGAGGCATTCAGACTTAACAGATTGGTCTGTCCGGAAATGGAGAAGATCAGAGCTACCGCCTCATCGATCTTTTCGATATAATCGTTGGTCTCATGAATCTTCGCTGTAATGGTATTCACGGATTCCACAGAACGATTGCTGCCGGTCATGATCTTTTCCATGCCTTCCCCCGCCTTTTTGCTGTTGTCCTGTATTTCTTCCGAATCCTTCTGCAGCTGTCCGGCACTGACACTGATGTCATTGACCGCCTCTCCGATCTCATCCATACGGTCACTGATATTCTGCACATTTTCCGCCATTTCCTCCGCTGCGGAAGACAGCTGCTCCATCGCCTGACTGATCTGTCCAGCCTGTTCTGTGGTGGCATCGCTTCCCTCTGCCACCTGCCGTACACTGTTTAGAAGTTCTCCGGATACCTCCTGTACACCGCCGATGACCTGTGCCAGATTCCGCTGCATCTGTGAGGTATTCCGTAACAGATTACGGATCTCCCGGACAATACTGTCGGATTCTTTTCTGGCACTCAGATCACCTTCCGCCAGGGCATCCACCCTGCTGCCGGTCTCTTTCATCTTGCTCGACAGTGCTCTGCTCAGGAAAAAGCAGATAACACCAAACAGGATCACCATGCCCACTGCGCAGACCAGGAATACAACCTTGATCTCCCACAGGGCATCGGTGATCTCATTTTTCCGTTCCGCTGCAAAGGCCACCGCAGTGATGCGTCCGTCATTCATGATCGGGATATAATAACCATAATAAGTATTTCCCTCAATCACTACATTTTTATCATAATATCCCTCCGTCCCACCGGCGGACACAAGATCCTGATCCATGGGGATTTCACGGATACGATAGTCATTTTCATTTTTAATGGATGTGGTAGCCGGAATGCCGTCTGCAAGAATGGCCATCTCCAGGTCTTCTTCCTTCAGACTGTCCAGGTACTCATAATAACCGCTGGCATTCATTGCCGTGATCTCATTTTCCTTACAGTATTTTGCCAGATTATCCGCAGTTACATGCAGTGTGGTCTGCACACTGCCTTCCAGATTCGTTCTGGTCAGACGTAAAGATGTGGTACTGAGGATCACTGTTGCCAAAACTACCGGTGCCAGTGCCAGCAGCATCAACAACAGGAACAGGCTGCATCCCTGCTTTTTCAGAGTTTTCTGCTTTTTTACCTTCGTTTTTTTCATAACTTCTACCCCCTGATATTCGGTGGATTCCTTTTACTAGCGGAAAAAGAGTGTGACTGCACACCAGCCACGCTCTTTCCGCTCCTCCCTATTTTCAGCTGCTTTTATTTGTTCTGCAGCATTTTCTTTTTTCTTGCGATGACCACACTCTGTACTACCAGGAACAGACACAGCATAGCTGCAATGGTGATACCGGTCCACCATGCCTGATCCAGACCTGCACTGGATACGATATTCTGGATGGTGCTCAGGGACAATACACCGAAGAAAGTTCCGATGATATTGCCGACACCACCAGTCAGCATCGTACCGCCGATGATGGAGGATGCAATGGCGTTCATCTCCATGCCGCTGGCATGAGAAGCAGATCCGCTTCCTACATGCAGGAAGTACACATAACCGCCGATACCTGCCAACAGTCCGCAGAGCAGATGGGACATGAACTTGGTTCTCTTCACATTGATACCTAACATCAGCGCGCTCTGATTGTTACCGCCTACCGCATAGAAGCTGCGGCCCATCTTGGTCCAGCGAAGCATGATAAACATCAGAATGACTACTAAAAGTGCCACAATCACACCGATCTCCACATAAGCATTGACGTAATTGCCCAGTTTGTTCACGGAGCCCATTCCTGGAACGATCACACGGGTTTCCTTCAAAGCAGTGAAACTTTCGTTGGCTACGTTGAAAGGTTTGGTATTTACGATCGTTGTCATACCTCTGGCGAAGAACATACCCGCCAGGGTCACGATAAAGGGCTGGATATCCAAGTATGCTACCAGGAAGCCCTGTACGATACCGAAAGCAAGGCCAATGGCTACTGCCAGTAACATGGATACAAATACATTACCGCCGCCGAAGTCCAGATATACGGCGCAGCTCATGCTGACCAGTGCCACCACACCGCCGACGGAAATATCGATTCCACCGGTGATCATGACTAAACTCATGCCGCAGGACAGAATGATCAGTGCTGCGTTAGCGTTCAGAATGTTGAAAAATGTCTGAGGTTTTAAGAAGCCTTTTCCCTGGAACACGATGGCTCCGATATACATTACGAAGAATACTACGATCGTGATGGTCAGCAGCAGATTGGTATCTGTCATATTTTTTAACTTCTTACCCATATCAGCCAACCTCCTTTACAGCCTTGCCCTGCTTCAGCTTCTTGCCGAAAGCGGACAGCCATTCTCTTACCTTGGGAGTACTTAAGACTACCAGCAGGATAACCACTACCGCCTTGTAAGCAGGAAGTGCATCGGACTGTACGTCGAATTTGTACAAGGTGGTGGTCAGGAACTGGATGACATAAGCACCCAGAATGGAAGCTGCCATGTTGAACTTACCACCGCTTAAAGAGTTGCCTCCCAGAGCTACTGCCAGGATGGCATCCATCTCGATATCCTTTGCAATAACGGAGTAGTTGATGGAGGACAGACGGCTTACTTTGATCAGTGCTGCTACCGCTACACACAGTCCCAGGATCACAAAGGTCAGGAACTTGATAAATGTGGGATTCAGTCCGTTTAACTTGGAGGAATTCTCATTGATACCAACAGACTGGGTGTAAAGTCCCAGTGTTGTGAACTTCAATACCAGGAAGATCACCAGTACACAGACCGCTGCAATGAAGAACGGTGTGGGAATGGGAATTCCCGGAATAAATCCACCGAAATAGCTGAAGGTCGGATCACTTACAATAGGAAGCTCGTTGTTGTTGATCCATGCTGCAATGGAACGTCCTGCCGTATAGAGGATCAGGGTTGCTACCATGGGCTGGATCTTGAAATATGCTACCAGGGCACCGTTAAAGGCACCGAAGAGCATGGCTACCACACAGGCTACCAGAAATGCTACGATAATGGGAGCCTGCAGGGTATCGGGTCTGGAATTCGTACCACACAGTACTCGTAAGATCACGCTGCCTGCGATGGCAATGGCAGCGCCCACGCTGATATCCTGTCCGCCGGAAGCTGCAGTGACCAGTGTCATGCCAATGGCTAAAATAGCCAGTTCGGAACCGTAGTCCAGGATCGTCATCAGGTAACCGGACAATACCGGATCTCCTGCGCTGTTATATCCCAGTGTGATCTTGAAGAAACTGGGGTCTGCGATCAGATTGAATACTGCCAGGATTATCAGGGCTGCAATGGGAATGAAAATCTGCTGCCGGAACAATCCGCTCAGGAAATTTTTATTACCTTTTTCTACTTTCTTTTCATTACTCATGCTTACTTTCACCTCCGGCAATCGTACTCATAATCTTGGTCTGGGTCAGATCTTCTCCGGACAATTCTCCTACCACCTTGCGGTCTCTCATGACTACCAGTCGGGAGCAGGTACGGAGCATCTCGTCGGTCTCGGAAGAGATGAAGGTCACGCTCATGCCTTCACTTGCCAGCTTCAGTACCAGCTTCTGGATATCCACCTTGGTACCGACATCGATACCTCTGGTGGGCTCATCCAGAATCAGATATTCCGGATGGGTCAGAAGCCATCTGGCTAAGATTACCTTCTGCTGATTACCGCCGGACAGCGACTTGATGGGTGTCTCGGCCGATGCCGTCTTGATATCCAGCAGTTTGATGTATTCGTCTGCAAATTTATTAGCTTCCGCCTTGGAAATAGGGTGGAAGAATCCACGAAGCACCTGTAATGCCAGGATAATATTCTCTCTTACGGACAAGTCACCTACGATACCGTCACGCTTACGATCCTCCGGCAGATAGCCGATTCCACAACGCATAGCATCCAGAGGCTTATTGATCTTGACCTGCTTGCCGTTCTTTTTCACCGTACCGCCGATGACACGGTCAGCACCGAAAATAGCGCGGACGCACTCGCTTCGGCCAGATCCCAACAGTCCCGTAAATCCATTGACCTCGCCCTTCTTAATATAGAAGTCAAAGGGCTTGATTCCGGCATCGCTGCACAGATCTTTGGTCTCAAATAAGGGTTCTCCGTTCTCCGTCTTCTGTTCCGTGGGCTGCTCGCCTTTGATATCGGACAGGTCATCCAGTTCCTTACCCAACATTTTGGATACCAGTTGTACTCTGGGCAGATCCTTGATGGCATATTCACCTACCAGACTGCCGTCACGCATAACAGTGATCTTGTCACACACTTCATATACCTGATCCAGGAAATGGGTTACGAAGATGATACCCACGCCTCTGGCCTTCAGATCGCGCATCAGGCCGAAGAGCTTTGTCACTTCCTGCTCATCCAGAGAGGAGGTCGGCTCATCCAGGATCAGTACTTTACAATCCATATCTACAGCTCTGGCAATGGCTACCATCTGCTGTACGGCGATGGAACAGCTTGCCAGCTGCTGGGACGCTTTCGCGGGGATATCCAGATTCTGTAAGATCTTGTCTGCGTCCTCATTCATTTTTTTCCAGTTCTGATAGATCTTATTGGAACGTCCTATGTACATGTTCTCCGCCACGGACAGATTCGGACAGAGTGTAATCTCCTGATATACCGTACTGATGCCCAGCTTCTGTGCCTCCTGCGGAGAGTGAATGGATACGGCTTTGTCATTGCCGTCGATGAAGATCTGGCCTTCATCTTTGCTGTAGACACCTGTCAGTACCTTGATCAGGGTTGACTTTCCGGCACCGTTCTCTCCCATCAGCGCATGAATCTCACCTTTGTTCAGATGGAAGTCCACACCTTTCAGAGCACGTACACCGGGAAAGCTTTTGTGAATATTTTTCATTTCCAATACTGTGTTATTGTCCAAAAGTTTCACCCCTTAATCTGTAACTATTCAGAGCCATGTAAATATCATGAAATGTTCTTCGAATGCTGGCATTCGTAAGAATATTTTATGATATTTATAGGGCGAAGTAACCACATTCGCAATAAAGTGGGCTCTGAAAGAGCTTTTGCAAATGGGGTTCTGAATAGTTACTCTTTTGATAAAAGAAGCGCGGAGCTAGCATGCGCCGCGCTTCTGGTCGTTTACGTCAGATTAGATACCGTAGTTGTCTACATCTTCCTGAGTAATGGTGGTTGCATCGAAGCCTTTCTCATCCATGATGATGGTCTTCTCGGAGATGGTCTCGCCGTTCTCCAGCTTCTTGATGATTTCATCGATGTAGGAAGCCTGGAAAGGATTGCACTGTCCATCGTAGTTCCAGTTGCCTGCCTTCAGTTCTTCCAGAGCCCACTTGTTGCAGTCAAAGCCCATAACGATAACGTCTTTACCAACGCCGTGGGAGATATTAGCCTTATCCAGAGCTGCTACAGCACCCTTAGCCATATCATCGTTCTCAGCGTAGATTACGTTGAAAGGAGTACCTGCGTCGATTACGGACTGTACGATCTGCTGTGCTTTCTCTGCGTTCCACTCAGCGGTCTGCTGTGTTACCAGATTGAATCCGTCGTTTGCTGCTGCGTCATCCAGAGCACCGGTACGTCCCTGCTGTGCTGCGGAACCCATAACACCCTGTAAGTGGATAATGTTGTATTCACTTAAGTTCTGGCTCTTTAACCAGTCAACTGCGGTCTGGCCTTCCTTTGCCATATCGGATACGATGGATGCCTCGTACAGGCTCTCATCTGCATCAATGGTACGGTCGAAGAGGATAACTCTGATACCTGCATCCTGTGCATCCTTCAATACGGAATCCCAACCTGCGGTATCTGCTGCGGACAGAAGCAGATAGTCAACGCCATCCTGAATGAACTTCTGTGCTGCAGTGATCTGCTCATCGTTCTTTAAGCTGTATGCGAAAGATGCTTCGTAGCCGTTAGCCTCGGTAAAGGTATTCTTCATATCCTTATCGTTTGCGGTACGGTAACCGGACTCGTTGGGGTCGTTGTTGATGATGCCGACTTTGATCATATCTCCGGAGGAGCTGGAGCTGGTCGTTCCTGCGCTTGCACTTTCGGTTCCTGCGTTTTCACTTCCGGTTGTTGCGCTTGCACTTCCGGTTGCTGCGTTGCTGCCTGCATCAGAGGAGCCGCATGCTACAAGGCTGAATACCATGGTTGCTGCCATTACTGCTGCTAAAATTTTCTTCTTCATTGTGTAACCTCCCAATTTGTTTTTGTTCCCCAAAGAACTATTTCTTTGATGATCTTATTGTAAAGCGGATCCGGGGAAAAAACCATGAAGATACCTCTCGGAAAAGTTGAAATTTTTATGGTAAAAAAAACCACCGGCGTAAAAAGTTGATTTTTTTACGATAGTGGTTCACTTTTTTAATACTGTGGAAGCCGGACCGTGACACAGGTGCCCTCCCCGTAGGTACTGGTAATGGTGATACCATAGTTTTCGCCGAAATTCAGACGGATACGTTCGTTCACATTGTACAGGCCGTAGATATCGGTCTCCCGGGCCTTCCGGTTGCGGATGCCTTTCCTCACCTGCTCCAGCCGCTCCGGCGTCATCCCCTTGCCGTTGTCCGTGATCAACAGAATGCAATTCTCTCCGTCCAGTTCTCCTTCGATCCGTATCATGCCCTTGCCACGTTTGTTCTTGATTCCGTGGTACAGTGCATTTTCCACCAGAGGCTGCAGCGTGATCTTGGGAATCTGGCAGTGGTTTAATTCTTCCGGAACACAGATCTCATATTGAAGGATGTCCTGATAACGCATCTGCTGGATCTCCAGGTAGCTGCGGACGTGCTGCAGTTCTTCTTTTACATCCAGAATATCCTGTCCCTGATTCAATGAGATCCGGAAAAAGTCCGACAGGCTGCCTACCATGCTCACGACCTTTTTCTGTTCTCCCGCCTCCGCCAGACCATACAATGGCATCCAGCGTATTATATAAGAAGTGCGGATTGATCTGGGACTGCAGCAGTTCAAATTCCGCCTTGCGCAACCGGATCTGCTCCGTCTTCACCTGCTCTAACAGTTCGTTGATCTTGTCGATCATGGTATTCAGTGAATCGCTGAGCACCTGGGCCTCCACGCCCCCCGTCACGTCGGAGCGCACCGTCAGGTCACCTTTTGCCACCTGATCCGTCACCTGGGTAAGGCGTCTTATGGGGCTCGTGATACTTAACGGTATATAATAGGATAAGAATAAAAACAGAGCCAGGATCAGTGTAAAGGCAATGATGGAGAAACGGATCATATTCACGAAGAAATCCTGATATTGCTGCCTGCTCTCCTGAATCCCCCGGATCTCGTAATAGATGTACTGGGACATGGTATCACCCACCAGAGACGTCACAATCTGCACATCATTTTCCCAGATTTCCATGTTGTCCTCGTAGCGGTTGCCTTCCCGGATATTGTCCTCGATCCTGCCGATATAGGTCTCCAGATTGTTCAGATATTTTTTGACACTGGTCAGTCGTTTCAGGTTCTCCTGAGATTCCGTCAGTTCTTCCAGACCGGCCACGATGTCATCTGCCTCCACCAGCATATCATGCAGACTGGACTCTTCCAGCGTCTTGTTCCCTACGATCAGCAGATAAGTCTCATAATCGAAATCCTTCTGGAAATCCAGGCTGAACTGACTGGCCATGACGGAGGAATTGATCATATCCTCGTATCTGCGGTTATTGTTCCATAAATTATAGAAGCAAAAGATCAGGAACAATACAAAAGGCACCAGAAGGCAAAGATAGGAATATCTTATCTTTGCCACCAGTGTCGAATGTTCATACAATTCTTTTATCTTTTTTCTCATAGGAATCCCCCTTATCCATGGCCACGGCTAACTGGTGCCGCCCCGGTACTGGGTAGGGGTCATTCCCTGGGTCTTCTTGAACAGATAGGAGAAATAGTGTGGATCCTTGTAGCCCACCTCCTGGCTGATCAGGCTGCTGCGCTTGCCGGTGCAGCGCAAGAGTTCCTTTGCCTTGTTCATACGATAGTCTGTCAGATATTTGATAAAGCTCTGTCCGGTCTGCTGGCTGAAGATCATGCTCAGATGGTTTGGTGAGAAATTCACGTGGGATGCCAGCAGATTCAGGGAAAGTTCCTCGTCTGCATAATTCTCATCAATGTATTTCATCACCTGTTCCACCACATCATCATACCGGCTGCTGGCAGCCTTATCTCTGACTGCCAGTGCTTTCTGCAGAATTCTGGTAATGTAATGGATCGCACTATCGCTGTCCTGCAGGGTCTTCTCGTCCTGATTGGGTGTTTCCAGTTCCTGCGTATCCGTCTGCAGGCTTTCCAGAAAATCTGCCACACAGAAATAGACATCCATGGTAATATACTGCCTGAAAATATTGGACTGCAGTGCCTTGTTGCTGAGATCCCGGAAAAATTCTTCCACGAAGTAGACCACTTCCTCCCGGTCACCCTGTTTTAAGAATTCCTGGATTCTTGTGCGGTCGATCTGCTTTGGATTGACTTCCTTGATGTCAAAATTATCTTCCTTCTGCGCTTCCTCCGTCATATGTCCGCTGTCCAGGATCCGGCTGTCCTGCACCAGATATCTGTGGGCAAAAGCATGACTGGCCTGTTCAAAAGATGTCGGAAGCTCCCGCAGACGGTTCACCGGCTTGCCGATACCACCGAAATACCGCACATGCTCATAGCCTTCCATAATGTCCTTGATCTTTTCTATGTATTCCTGTTGCAGCAGCAATAGCTGTTCCTCGGAATCGGCTTTTAATAAGAATGCTTTTCCTTCCAGCTTACGATCAAAGGTGATCACCGTCCTGCCGTCTTCCAGTCCCCGCAGTTCCTGTTCGATCCGGATCAGGCTGCCGGAATACTCATCCTGCGCATGACGCAGAGACTGGGTCTTGAACAGAATAATATTGTACCAAGGTGCCGACAGATCGATCCCCAGAATCTCTGCCGATTCCAACAGTTCTGCCACGGTGCTTTCTCCGGTGACCAGTTCCTGGAACAGTTTTTTCCGCTCTCTGAGATTGTTTTCCTCCATCTCCTGCAAATACCGCTCTCTGATCTGAATGGCTATGCGCTTCTCCTCGATCTTCGCCGACAATTCATCCAATTCCGCCAGCAGTTCCTCACCATTGATGGGTTTGGACAGATACTGGGCCACTCCCCAGCTTGATAGCTTCCTTGGCATATTCGAATTCCTGGTAACCGGACAGAATAATGATTTCTGTGTCCGGAAGCTCCTTGCGGATCAGACGGCTCAGTTCCAGGCCGTCCATAAACGGCATCCGGATATCGGTGATCACGATATCCGGACGCAATTTCTGGATCATGGGATAGGCCAGTTCTCCGTCACCGGCCTCCCCACAGAACTCATAGCCATGAGCCTTCCAGTCAATATTATTTTTGATTCCTTCACGGATGACAAATTCATCCTCCACCAAAAACACTTTTAACATTTCCACGATACCCTTCTTCTATCTGCAGGTAACTTCTACCCGCAGATTCTGCCTGCAGATTTTTATTTCGTTCTCTGCAATACTATTTTCTATTATACACGAAAACAGATTTTTCGGGTAGCATATTTTAGCGGTAGAATACTTCTCCCAGCATCAGGTCTCTCTTCAGATCGCGGATCTTCGTATCCTTGTCGATATATACAGCCTCGATGCCCATCATGGCTGCCCAGTCACCCATCTGCTCTGCGGTCAGATCGTAGGTAAATGCGGTATGATGTGCACCTCCTGCCAGGATCCATGCTTCCGCGCCGGTATACAGATCCGGTTCGGGAGTCCAGAAGTTGGTAGCGGTAGGAAGCTTCGGCATGGGTTTCTCCACTTTCTTGCAGTTCACATCGTTGATGATCAGACGGAAACGATTGCCCATGTCGATCAGGGAAGTAGCGATACCATGACCTTCCTTGGAAGTAAATACCAGTCTTGCAGGATCTTCTCTGTCTCCCATGGACAGGGGCTGGCACTTGATGCTGATGGGACCGTCCGCAATGGTGGGGCAGATCTCCAGCATATGGGCTTCCAGAATACCTTCCTTGCCCTTGATCAGATTGTAGGTGTAATCCTCACAGCATGGAAGTACCCTTGGCATCCTTTTTGCCTGCGGTCATGATCTTCATCAGACGTACCATGGCGGCTACCTTCCAGTCACCTTCTGCGCCGAAGCCGTAGCCCTTCTCCATCAGTCTCTGAATGGCCAGTCCGGGCAGTTGCTTCAACGCACCCAGATCTCCGAAGTGGGTAACGATGGCCTGATAATTCTTCTCTTCCAGGAAACGTTCAAATCCCAGTTCGATCTGTGCCTGTACAGCCACATGTTTTTTAAACTCTTCGGGGTCTCTTCCCTCTAATAAAATATTATATTTCTCGTAGTACTCGTCTACCAGTGCATTGACATCGGATGCAGATACGGCATTTACACTCTCTGCGATCTCGTTTACAGGGTAAGCGTCTACTTCCCAGCCAAACTTGATCTGTGCTTCTACCTTATCACCCTCGGTTACCGCTACATTGCGCATATTGTCAGCCACACGCATGACACGGATATGGCTGCTCTCCACCACGCCGACTGCAGTACGCATCCAGGATGCGATCTTGCCCTGTACCACAGGATCAGACCAGTGACCTACCACAACCTTACGCTCCATGCGCATGCGGGTCACGATATGACCGTACTCTCTGTCACCGTGGGCAGACTGGTTCTCATTCATGAAATCCATGTCGATGGTGTCATAGGGCAGTTCCTCATTGAACTGAGTATGGAAATGCAGCAGGGGCTTACGATACTCCTGTAATCCCAGGATCCAGGATTTTGCCGGAGAGAAAGTATGCATCCAGGTGATAACACCGGCACAAGTGTCATCCAGATTTGCTTCATTAAAAGTACGGCGGATCAGTTCGTTAGTGATCAGGGTCGGCTTCCATACCACCTCATAAGGTAACACACCGGAAGCGTTCAGGGCATCCACGATCTTGTGAGAATGCTCCGCTACCTTTGCCAGGCACTCGTCCCCATACAAGTCCTGTGATCCCGTACAAAACCAGAATTGATATTTTTTTGTCTGTAACATAAGTAATACCTCCTGTAGTTGAATACAATGATGTCGGGGTCAAAAGCCCCCGACTTTGATGCCTACGGATTGTTCCGTGCTACGCACTCCCACAATCCTACCCAATATTCGCATATCGTGGGATTATCATCCCACTTTTATGCTCATATCGGGGCGGGTCCTAAGGTCTTTCACCCACCTATGAGCAAGCTCATGTGGGCTTAGACCTTTTGACCCTGGCATCATACAATTTCGATATTACCATATTACAACTTGTATGCTCCTGCTAACAAGTTGTATTTCCTACGACAAGCTCCGCTGGATGAGAATCTTTCTCTCTTCCGGTCCCAGAGATTCCCCATGAAGCAGTGACAGTAACAGCTGTGCCGCCATTTCTCCCAGTTTTTCCTGGGGATGAACGATAGTGGTCAGTTGAAAACCTCCGCCGATGGCCATGTAGGAATTGTCATAACCGGTGACGGAAATGTCCTCCGGGACGCGAATCCCCCGGGCCGTCAGCGTCGGGATGACCTGCATGGCGATCTGGTCATTGTAACAGACCACACTGTCGAGTCTGGTTCCCTTGGAGATCAGACGCCGGATTCCCTCCTGTGGGTGGACTTTACGATCCTCGGTATGGAACCAGATCACCTTGTCCGGATCGTAGAGGACACCTGCTTCCTGCAGGGCCTGTACATAGCCCCGGTGACGGTTCTGTCCCTGGATGTCATCTGCCTTGAACACTCCGGCAATATCACGATGCCCGGTATCCAGGAGATATTTTGTGATCAGATGACCTCCCCTGCAATCGTCCATCAGCACCTGGGGCTTGTCTTCCATCTGGTCGAAGCAGCCTTGAATAAACACATAGGGAATTCCGTATTCTTCCAGCCGCTCATACAGATGCAGATGTCTGCAGCTGATCTGGCTCTTACTGGGTTCGATGATGACCCCGTCGATATCCTTCTGCAACAGTTCCTCCAGACACCGCGCCTCCTGGCTCCGGGAGTTTCTTGTATTTTTTAATAAAATGCTATACCCCTGTGCCGTAAGAACTTCATCGATGCCCTGAATAACCCGGGGAAAAATATAATCCGACAAATAGGTGGTCACCACGGCAATGTTGTGAGACTTATGCTCCGGGCGGACCCGCTCCGACACAAAGGTGCCTTTCCCGTGTACCGCATAGATGTATCCCTCCTGTTCCAGAATGGCCAGTGCCTTGCGGACGGTCTGGCGGCTCACCTGATAAGCGGCGGCCAGCTGGTTCTCCGAGGGAACACGGTCACCGCTGCGCAGTTCTCCCAGTCGGATCTGTTCCTGTAAATCATGATGCATTTTATAGTATTTCAGCTGTTTTTCTTCCATACGTATCCGTCCGCCCCGCTCCTTCTCTATCCGGTTTTGTACAACTCTATTCCGTTTTCCGGGTATCGCTCCCCGGTACATTTCAGTATTTTTCGCCTTCCAGCAGGATCAGCCGCCGGATTTCTTCCGCTCCGCTGACACGTTCCCCTTCTATGGTATCATTATGGATCACATAATCACAGATCTTGCGATTACGCTTCTCCGCATCGATAGACAGGATCCGAAGTGTCTTTTCCTCGGTGTCATAGTCGGAATCAATGATATCGGCGATCAGCTTTTCTTTATCTCTCGCCACATAGATAATATGGGTGGGAAAGGAACGCTTCATGGCAATGGCACCGCACATATCCACGGGTATCACCGCAAACTTTCCCTGATCCAGCAAGGTCTGAATGTCTTCCTTTCTGGTGCCGTACCGTACCCCGGCATAAGCCGTTTTTTCAAAAAAGTTCATCCGGTCGAAGGCTTCCTCCGGGACGTACTTGTGGCCGTAGCGCCCCGGTTCCGTGCAGTAGTTCACCGGGCGGACAAAAATCTCCCCACTCTCTGTCCTTTCGCTCGCGCCTGTCCCGCGGCTACCGCACAAAGCTTCCGTAATCTCCCGTTTGCCGGAGCCGGACGGCCCCACCAGGGCCAGCACCGCCGGAGCAGTGATCTTCTCTGTCTTAGAAGTGGATGCTTTCATGATCTGCTTCACCAGAGAGACAAATTCCGCCATGGTATTTACGGACAACAGCCCCGTCATTTTGGCATTCCAGGGCTTCCGCATCAGCACCGGATACTCCGCCTTGCTCTCCAGAATATTGTGGATGGCATCATCCAGCACAATATCAAAATGGACACGATCCTTGGCACTTCCCAGAATAATATTTTCCGGTGGAAGCTCCGGGAACTGGGTCATGATCTGTTCTGCCCGCACTCCCATAAAATGTGGTGACACCGCAGTAATGAAAAAAACATCCGCGATCTGCATCAGCCTGCGGATCCCTCGTTTCGTCTCCTCGGTCGGGATCTGCCTCCGGTACAGTTCCGGATCGTTATAGAATTCTTTGATCACCGAAGTCCGCCCTTCGTTGGCCCAGGAAGTGATTTCCTCCATGCGATAGGGTTCCTTCGGATGATATTTTTCATTTGCCATACGGATGGCGATACTGTTAAACGGGGCGGTAACATCGTCCCAATCAATACCGATGCTGGGTCTGAGCATGCTGTAGTCCTCACTCTTTCTATGTTCAATGCGATCTATCACACCATGTGATTTTAGTGCATTATGCTTTTTGCACATTGTGCATTCCCGTTTCCGGAATACTTCTGCTATTTAGCATAGCATAAACGAATACGCAGTACAATCCATACCGCAGCCGCTCTCTCTGGCTCTTCTACCGTTCCAATCGGCATTGTTTATTTTGCCGTACTCTTTTTCCTTGGATATATCATGTTTTTGGTGCTTATCATCCATTTATCATATTTTTTGTTGTAATAATGCACAATCGCTTTTTTCTCTATATTGCCCAATTGTCAGCACTTTTGAACTGTGCTAGTATACATGTACAGGAGGAGAATTCATGACCAACCGGGAATTATTAGAGACGATAGTAATTAAATTAGAAAGTATAGACCAACGACTGGGCAGGGTGGAGCAACGACTTGATAAGGTCGAACAGCGACTCGACAGGGTGGAGCAGCGACTTGATAAGGTCGAACAGCGACTCGACAGGGTGGAGCAGCGACTTGATAAGGTCGAACAGCGACTCGACAGGGTGGAGCAGCGACTTGATAAGGTCGAACAGCGACTCGACAGGGTGGAGCAGCGACTTGATTCACTGGAGCAAAGATTCGATTCTTTGGAACAACGTGTTTCCAATCTGGAATCCGGTCAGATTGCCATGGAACAGCGCCTTACCAATCTGGAATCCGGTCAGATTGCCATGGAACAGCGCCTTGCCAATCTGGAATCCGGTCAGCTCTCTATGGCGAATCGCCTTACCAATATAGAGTTGACTCTTGAGAATGAAGTCAGTCGTAATATCTGTACAATTGCAGAAGCTCATTTAGATTTATCCAGAAAATTCGACCGGGCCTTAAAAGTAAAAGAAGATGATGAACTGGTTCGCGTCCGGCTTAATGTATTGGAAAATGATGTCCGAAAAATAAAGCAGCGGCTGGAAATTGCATAGTTTATTCTTATCAGTACCTTATCTTAATGGATAAGGTATTTTTTTGCCCTTCTTTTTGTTGACTTATCAACATCCTTGTGTTACACTTCATAAAGTTGTTGCAGTGTCAACATTTTACAGGAGGAACCTTCATGCAGGATCGTTTTGAAAGATTTGTGGTATCTATCACAGAATTGCACCGTTATCTGCAAAAATTAAAAGAACTGGAAATGGGACAGATGGACTTAAAAGCCGGTTATACCATGTGTCTGTATTATCTGGGAAAGCACCCGGAAGGGCTGACCGCCACGCAGCTGACGGAGCTGTGTAAGGAAGACAAGGCCGCCATCTCCCGTACCTTAAGCCAGTTGAGTTCCAAGGGGCTGGTGTCCTGCGAGCTGCCGGAACATAAACGTTCCTACCGCACACTGTATTATCTGACAGAAGAAGGCAATACTGTAGTCAAAAAGATCAGTTCCCGGATCTATTCCGCACTGGCTCACGGCGGTGATGGCATGACGGAAGAACAACGGTTGAATCTCTATGACTCTCTGGAACGGATCTCCCATAATCTGGAGCAGTATCTTACAGAGTTTTCTGTCAAGCATCCCACAGAGAAATGATCCATCCGCAACTCACCCTGACCGGCTTTCCAACAGAATTAACAGCAAGGTGACATGAACGATGTCGTATGTCCATCCCGATGGATGCCCCGGCGCATTTCCGCCCGAAAGAATATTCATCATAACTATATATAGAAAGTACAGGAAACAATTATGGAAAAAATACGTTTTATCACGGACTCCGCATCCGATATGAACAATTCAAGAGAGGACGTCACGATTCTCCCCCTGCATATCCGCTTCGGTGAGGAGGAATATGCTGACGGTGTCACCATCAGTCATAAGGAATTCTATGAGAAACTGATCGAATGTGATACTCTGCCCACCACCAGTCTGGTATCTCCCGCAGTCTTCGAAGAAGCCTACGAAAAAGCTGTATCGGCCGGAGAAACTGTCATTGTGGTTACTATTTCCAGCAAGCTGTCCGGCACCTGCCAGAGTGCCCGGATCGCTGCCGAGGATTATGAAGGCAAAGTCTTCGTCGTAGACAGTCTGAATGCCACCATTGGGGAACAGATTCTGGTAGAATACGGCCTGCAGCTGAAAAAGCAGGGAATGACCGCGGAAGAGATCGTAAGCATTCTGCAAGAGCAAAAGCATAAGATCCACACCATGGGACTCTTAGACACTCTGGAATACTTGAAAAAGGGGGCCGTATCTCCCCCACTGTGGCATTCATCGGGGGTGCTCTGGCCATCAAGCCCGTGGTAGCAGTCGTAGACGGTGAGATCATTATGCTGGGAAAAGCCCGTGGTTCCAAAAACGGCAGTAACTTCCTCATCCGTGAAATTGAAAAAGCGGACGGTGTGGACTTCTCCAAGCCCTTCTGTCTGGGCTATACCGGTCTGAGTGACGAACTTTTACAGAAATACATTCACGACAGTGAGCATCTCTGGAAAGATTATGCCAAGGAGCTTCCCGTCAGCACTCTGGGTGCCACCATCGGAACCCATGTGGGCCCGGGTGCTGTTGCCGTTGCATTCTTCGAACATTAAATCTATTACAATTTTTCCCATTTGCTCAAAATAGGACTAATTTCCCACAGCTGCCCCACTGACAAATTTCTCCTCTTATGGTATATTGTAAAATCATTTTATATTGTTTGTTCATTTTCTACATTACCAGAGAGGAGAATTTTTATGGGGTTGAACCTGTTACTATCCACAAATCATATCGTCATCCACAGTTACTCTCCCGTGGCAGATTTTCTGTTGGTGGTTATGTGTCTTCTGGCATTGTTACTGATCCGACAGACTTTCATTAAACAGAGCCGGACCTTTCGGATCTTCAAGTCCTGTTTTGCCTTGCTTTTCATTGCCGCAGTTTCCAATATTGCCTTTTATTATGCCGACCTTTTTTCCAGACAGAACACCCTTCTCTGGATCCTCCGGGCCGTCTACCATATCAGTCTTCTGTCCCTGTTCTGTCTCTATATTGCTTACCTGAAAATACTGATCGTCTTCCCGAAAAATATCGGCAGGAAATATACCTTTCTGTCCTTCGCCATCCTTGTGGTGACCGGAGTTGCCGATCTGGCATCTCCTCTGACCGGTGGGGATTTCATCAGGATCATTACGGAATCTGGTATGAAAATATCCTGTCCACTCCTTTTATGGTCGGATATCTTCTGTATCTGGCGGTGATCCTCTTTCTGTTGGTTTGCTACCGCCGCAGACTTCCTACCGCACTGTTCCATATGCTGATATTTACTGAGACGGTCTGTGGATTGATTGTAGTCATGGAAGCTGCCATGAATACGACTTCTTTCCTGGCCACAACCTATTTTCTGCCGCTTCTGGTGGTATTGTACATGCTCCATGCCAACGCCTACGACCCGAAGACCGGTGCCCTGGGTTCCACATCCTTGGATGAATATCTGCGCCAGCAGCGACAGACCGCTCAGGATACCTACTACCTGTGCCTGCGCTTTGACATGGATTTCGAATACGTCATGACAGAGGAAATGGGAAAGCTGTTCTACAGCTTCTGGACGGATTATTTTCGAAAGGGTATGTTGTTCAATCCTTCCACCAGCTTCTTCGTACTGGCAGTGGACAGCCACAATGTCCCGGATGCCACAGAAAGGGCAGTATCCCTGATTAAAAAGGTGTTCCAGAAATATTATGAAGAATATAAGCTTCCCTACAAGCTGGTACTCTTCGACCATCTGGACTTTTGTGAGAATCTGGAACAGTTCTACGAAGTATTCAATTACTTTTCCGAAAAAGTAGCGCAGAATTCCTATCGTGTCTTCGGGGAAGAAGATTACCAGACTTATAAAGAAATGCATTATATCAAGTCCCAGTTGAAGGATATTGCGGAACACGGCTCCTTAGATGACGAACGCGTTCTGGTCTATTGTCAGCCGGTACGGAATGTCCACACGGGTACTTACGATACCGCAGAATCCCTGATGCGTTTGCGTCTGCCACAGACAGGACTGGTATTCCCGGATCGTTTTATTCCTCTGGCAGAAAAATACGGCTACATCCACCGCCTCAGCATGATCATTCTGAATAAGACCTGTAGACAGATCAAGCAGATGCAAGATGAGGGCTATCAGATCTCCCGTGTATCCGTAAATCTTTCTGTGGAAGAGCTGGGCGAAAAGGACTTCATGGAAGAATTCAAATCCATCGTACGAGCCGCCGGAATCGACTTCCACACCATTGCCGTTGAGTTTACGGAGTCCCAGAACGATACGGAATACGAACTGGTACAGGAATGCGTCAGTGAGTTCAAACAGTTGGGGGTATGTACTTATCTGGATGATTTTGGAACCGGTTATTCCAATTTCGACCGGATCTTAAGCCTGAAACTGGATGTGGTCAAATTCGACAGAAGCCTTTTACTGATGGCGGATCAGGATGCCAATTCCCGCTTCATGCTGGATTACTTCTCTACCGCCTTTGAGCGTCTGGGTTACAAGGTACTGTACGAAGGTGTAGAGACCGATGCCCAGGAAGAACTGTGTATCATCAGTCATGCAGATTATTTACAGGGCTATAAGTTCTCCAAGCCGATTCCCATTGAAGAATTGCCCCGGTTCCTTACGCGGGGCTGATATTGCGATTGCCGCATCCATTATTATTCCGGACACCGCTTCTGCGGTCCCCGCATACACAATAAAAATCCCGAAGGCCTTTCACAGTCTCCGGGATTTCTCTTTGCTTAACTTTATTTATCTTTTGTATCTTGCGCTTATATTAAGCAGCCTTCTTAGCCTTCTTCTCTTTCATCTGCTTAGCGAAGGTCTGTGCGCCTTCCACTACCAGGAAGATTGCCAGCACTGCCATTGCAGTTGCGAAGAACAGCTGGAACCAGTCACCCCATGCAGCGGTGCCGGCGCCGATAGCCTTACACTTGTTGATTACAGTGATCACCAGGCTGGTCAGGGTTGCAGCAAGCATGAATACCATAGGGAAGTAGAACATCTTGTTGTTCTTACCAACTTCACCCAGCCATGCAGCTACTGCCATCAGTGCGATACCTGCCAGCAACTGGTTGGCTGCACCGAACAGACCCCAGATCTGGCTCAGAGACAGACCACCCAGGATACAACCGATCAGTACCATAGAAACAGTACCGAACAGAGGATGAGCCAGCACTTTACGTGCGCCCTTGGCATCCTTGTAGGTAGCCTCGCCTTCCTTCAGGAACAGCTCGGAGAACATGAAACGGCTCAGACGGGTACCGGTATCCAGACTGGTCAGCGCGAATACGGATACAGACAGAGTTAATAGTGCGTAAATGGTGCCATATGCCTTGGAAGTCTCGGTACCGAACATGGATGCGATACCTGCAGCGAATGCAGCTGCGGGAGATCCGAACTCACCGTTTAAGTACTTCTGATATACTGCACCGACTGCTACCAGAGCGATGATACCCAGAGCAGACTCGATCAGCATGGAGCCGTAACCGATTGCCTTGGCATCCTTCTCGTTAGCTAACTGCTTGGAAGAAGTACCGGTAGCGATCAGGCTGTGGAAACCGGAACATGCACCACATGCTACAGTGATGAACAGCATAGGGAACAGGGTCTGTCCTGCCTTGGGCTCCCAGCTAGTGAAAGCTGGAATATCGAAAGCAACAGTACCGGTGAAAGCACCTGCAACCACACCGATGAATGCCAGACCGATCATAGCGTACAGCAGGAAGCTGGACAGATAGTCACGGGGCTGTAACAGGATCCATACGGGAACCAGGGAAGCTACAGCGATGTACACACCTACGAATACGATCCATGCGATACGGTTCATTGCAAAACCAACGTTCAAGCCAAGAACAGTGATCAGTACGATACCGATGATGCCACCGATGGTAGCGGGCAGAGTCTTGACACCCATTCTGTTGGTCACATAACCATAAATAACAGCCAGAACGATAAATAACAAAGAGATCATAGCGGTAGACTGGTTACCGGTAGGATTGGTCACAAAACCGAAAGCGGTCTTGCCGGCTTCGTCTGCCACAGTCAGGAAAGTACCTGCCACGATGTTAACGAAGGAAGCGATTACCAGAATCAATACCAGAAGTGCGAAGATGATGAAAAGCTTCTTTGCTCTGGATCCCATGGAATCCTCGATGATCTCACCTACAGATTTACCGTCATGTCTGATAGATGCGAATAAAGATCCGAAGTCCTGCAGACCGCCGAAGAAAATACCACCGATAATACACCACAGGAATACGGGAACCCATCCGAAGATGGAAGCCTGGATCGGTCCGTTGATCGGGCCTGCTCCGGCGATAGAGGAAAAATGATGTCCCATAAGTACGGCGGGCTTTGCTGCAACATAGTCTACACCATCCTCCTTCTCAATAGCAGGAGTCTTCTTGGTAGGATCAATGCCCCACTGTTTTGCCAGCCAGGAGCCATAGAACACATAGCCGGTAAACAATAATACGATAGCGGCCAAAACAATTAATAATGCTGTCATTTGTGTTTCTCCTTTTCTTATACACAGATTTCATTTTTCGCAAATACACGAATTGCTCCGCTAAAATCCGCTCTCGCAATTCTAAAACTGTTCGGAATCCGTTAATTTACTGCTTCCTCACAGTTTTTGGGTCCATAAATTCAAATATCTTACCATGCAAGCATGCACGATATTTGGAATTTCTGTCCCTTGTATTTACTGTATTGCCTTTTTCACGAGCTTCTTCAGAATCTGTCCGTGGCGGTTGTGGACGATCCGACCCGAAGATAACTCGGCGACAATCAAACGGTAATTACTCCAGCCATGAAATCCCCAGAGGTAACTCTGATAATGCTTGCACTTTTTCACCTGTGTAAGCGCATCCTCCTCTGCATGACCGGTCAGAATGATCAGGACAACATCGCTGTTCCGATGATTGGATGAGGGCTGCACGTTGGCAGTTCCCCGTTCCCAGGCGATGGAGTCCAGTTCCAGAAGGCGATCCTTTGATAAAGATTCCTCTGTGGCAAAATACACAGTCTCGTTGGTGTCAATATCTGCCACCTTAGCTTTCTTGATCAGAAAGTACTGCTCATTATGGGATCCGAAGATTGCTTCGGCTGCGAATGGCGGTTCTACAGCCTCTGTTTTGATATTGTAGTAGGTCTGATAAGATCGCAGGACGCGTTCCAGCGCTTCCCCGGGAGTAAGTGTCTTTTGTAATTCCATTCTGCTTTCCTTTTAAGCATGCGTAATCGATTACATTTACGTTCATGCTATCGATAGCTTTAGCACGTCGAAGTGTCAAATGCAACGGATTTTTTAGCATTTCTTTACACTTTTTTATAAATACATACTTTATCGTTATATGTTAGTCCTCTGACAGCTTTTTTCCAAGGTGCAAATTTAACCTATATACCATTACAAATTTAATCTCTTTATCTGGATAAACTTATTGACTTTTGTTGGGTAACCGGAAATCATTCTAAAAAAAAGCAGCCGATTTTCATCAGCTGCCGATTTTTAGGAATGATTCTTCTCTTCCTTGATCTCCCAATGGATCAGGAAAGTCAGTGCCGCACGAAGTCCGATGATACCGGCTACGGTAACGATCTCCTTCCAGTCTCTGACAATAACGGTCTTAAGGATCTCACTGCACAACTTGAATTCCAGCCCTACAGCAAGCCCCTGCGCCAGGGTGATCTTCATATCCGGCACCCGACGCACATAATTATAAAACCCTTTCAGACCGGAGAGAATAATAACGATCACTCCGACAAATTCAAAGAACAGTATTGCCACCTGGACAATATTGTTCATCACATTTTCCAGGAATTCAATGATAAGCTCTATGTGGAACATGCACAGCCCCCCGCTTTTCTTACACTTCTTTTTTCATTGTAGCGTATCCAAAAAGGGCGTGCAAGATGTATCTTTATCTTTTTATCAGCTATTTTTCTTCTGTTTTCAATAATTCCTGCATAGTATGCCAGCCAAGCACCGCGCATTTTACCCTGGCAGGCATGTGGGCGATATCCTGCAATACGGAGGCTTCCTCCAGTTCTTCCCTCTCTTCCTCGGTAATACTTCCCTTGATCATCTTGAGGAACAGGTCTGCCAGATGCAACGCTTCCTCCTTGCTTCTGCCAATGACCAGCTCCAGCATCATGTCCGCGGAAGCCTGGGATATGGCACAGCCGTCGCCTTCGAAGGCACCGTCAACTACCACACCATCCTCCACTTTCAGCTCCAGAAAAATGTCATCACCACAGCTGGGATTAACGCCCTCCAACACCAGATTCGCATCCTCCAGCTTGTGCTTGTGATACGGATGCAGATTGTGCTCCGTCAGGATTTCATTATAAAATGTCTTATTCTCCATAGCCCATCTGTCTCCTTATCTTTGCAAGGCTTTCTAAAAATGCCTGAATCTCTTCTTCCGTATTGTAGACACCCAGGCTTACTCTGGTGGTGGACAATACTTTCAAATGTTGCAATAACGGCTGGGCACAATGATGTCCCGCCCGGACCGCGATATGATCCGCATCCAAAATAGAAGCCACATCATGGGGATGCACACCGTCCAGTTTGAAGGTCACAATGCCGTGATGGTCTTCAGCTTTCTGTGAGCCCAGAATGTGTACTGCGGGAATCTCTTTCATGCCATCCATCAGCATGGCTGTCAGCTTCGCTTCTCTCTCTTCGATAAAGTCAAAACCGATCTTCTGCACATACCGGATTGCCTCTGCCAGTGCATAGGCTCCGGCACCGTTTACCGTTCCTGCTTCGAACTTATGTGGCACTTCCGCCCACACGGCTCCGGTACGGCTGACGGAATCGATCATTTCCCCGCCGCACAGGAAAGGAGGCATCTGCTCCAACAGTTCTCTCTTCGCATATAACGCACCAATTCCCATGGGAGCATACATCTTGTGTCCGGAAAATGCCAAAAAATCCACATCCAGATCCTGTACATCCACTGCCATATGGGGAACGCTCTGGGCTCCGTCCGCTACAAAATAAGCACCGGACTCATGGGCGATCTGTGCAAAATGTTTGATGTCATTTTTGCAGCCCAATACATTGGATACCTGGGTCATGGCCACAACCTTCGTCCGATCACTCAGAGCCGCGCGGAATGCTTCTTCGGTATATTTTCCATCCTCGGTACACTCCAGATATTTTACCACAGCTCCTGTTCTGGCTGCTGCCTGCTGCCAGGGCAGGAGATTGCTATGGTGCTCCATGATGCTCACCAGGATTTCATCCCCAGGCTTCAGCACCAGGGAACTCAGACTGTAGGCCACCAGATTTAAGCCTTCCGTGGCATTGCGGACGAAAACGATCTCCGCCGCCTCTCTGGCATTTAAAAACTCCCGGACCGCCTCTCTGGCTTCTTCGTATTTTTCGGTTGCCGCCTCTCCCAGCTCGTATAATCCGCGCAGGGGATTGGCATTGTATTTTTCATAAAATGTTCTCTCTGCCTCCAGAACACAGGACGGCTTCTGGGAAGTCGCCGCCGTGTCCAGATAAATCACATCGTTACTCATAAGCAGAGGAAAATCCTTACGGATCTCGCTGATTGAAGTCGTCATACTTCCTCCTGTTATCTTACTCTTCCGCTTCCTCTTCTTCCCCGGCTCTGCCAAGGAACTCCTGTACCTTAGCCCGTGTAGCTGCATCAGGAATCTTGCGGCAGACCGCATCCACCTTGGCCATAGCCATCATCTCATAGATCTGCTCTCTGTTCATGCCGCGGCTCTCCAGGTAGAACAGCAGCTCATCATCCAGCTTACCGATGGTGGCACCGTGATTGCCTTCCACATCTTCCTCCGCACAGAGGATCAGGGGAATGGTCTGGTTCACCACATCGTTGGATAATAACAGTACATCCTCTTTTTCATTGCCTACTGCGCCTTTAGCCCCCCATTTGAAATCAATGGTGCCACGATACAGCTTGAAAGCATGATCCCGCAGAACGCCGCCGGCCTGCATATTGCTCTGGGTCTTTTTGCCTTCATGCACAGCTACATAGTTCATATCCAGTCTTCCGTCACCGCCCACGATATAAGCGGTGTCGGCATTCAGGCTGCTCTCTCTGCCCTGTAAGGTAGTCTTGCATCCAAGGTAAGTATTCTTTCCGCCGAGGATCAGCTGGATCACTTCCAGGGAAGCCTTCTCTTCACACAGGGCTCCGATATCATTCATAAAGGTAAATCCATTGCCCAGTCTCTGAATCTGGATCAGGCGGATCTTCGCTCCCTCTTCCAGATGCAGTCTGGTGGATACTGCCGCCTGCCCTGCTACCTCCCTGTCGGAAGCAAAATCCTGGATCACAGTGATTTCACTGTTTTTCCGGGCTCTCACTGCTACGGCACCGGCCTGTAAACTATTTTGTACGTAGGTATAATCCAACAGCAACGGCTGTGCTTCTGTGGTTTTCTCAGACACCTCATAATGTTGTGCCTTCACTCCCGCTGCTGTCAGAAGACCGTCCATGTCCTCTCCCATGCCGGATGGGATGCCTGCAAAATCCGCATTCCAGGGCTGGGATCCCTCATTTTCTGCTGTTGTTATTTTTTCCGGCAGGCTTACCTTTACCCCTCCTGCCGTAGGTACTTCTATCTTTTCCAACTGCGTCTCGTTCATGCGAAGCCAGTTCCAGGTCTTCGCCGGCAGTCTGTTAATGGTCATATTATATTCTTTTTCCATACTGATCTCCATTCCTCCTGCCACATTAACCGATGCTGCCCTTCATCTCCAGACGGATCAGGTTGTTCATCTCTACCGCATATTCCAACGGCAGCTCCTTCGATACATTGTCCGCGAAGCCGCTGACGATCATGGCTCTGGCGTCCTCTTCGGAGATACCGCGGGACATCAGATAGAACACTGCCTCGTCGCTGATCCTGCCAATCTTCGCCTCATGCCCGATATCGGCATCCTGGGTACGGATATCCATCGCCGGGATGGTATCGGAACGGGATTTGTCGTCCAGCATCAGGGACTGGCAGGATACGGCGGATTTACTCTTTGCCGCACTGTTCTTCACCACTACGGAGCTTCGGAAGGTACTGATCCCGCCATCCTTGGAGATAGACTTCGTGTTGATATAAGAAGTGGTCTCCGGTGCATTGTGAACCACTTTCGTACCGGTATCCAGATTCTGTCCGGCTCCGGCGAAAGTAATACCGGTGAATTCCGCTCTGGCCCCCTTACCGTTCAGCACGCTCATGGGGTACAGATAGGATACGTGGGATCCGAAGGAACCGGATACCCATTCTATGGTACCGCCTTCTTCCACCAGCGCCCGCTTGGTATTCAGATTGTACATATTCTTGGACCAGTTCTCGATGGTGGAGTAACGCAGTTTTGCATTTTTCCCCACGAACAGCTCCACACAGCCGGCATGGAGGTTTGCCACGTTGTACTTTGGGGCGGAACAACCTTCGATAAAATGCAGGTATGCACCCTCGTCCACAATGATCAGGGTATGCTCGAACTGTCCGGCTCCCGGAGCATTCAGTCGAAAATAGGACTGCAAAGGGATCGTCACGGACACTCCGGGGGGAACATATACGAAGGAGCCGCCGGACCACACAGCACCGTGCAGCGCTGCGAATTTGTGGTCTCTGGGGGTCACCAGCTTCATAAAATGCTTCCGCACCATATCCGCATATTCCCCATTCAGGGCACTCTCCATATCGGTATAGACTACGCCCTGGGCTGCCACTTCTTCCCTGACATTGTGATATACCAGCTCGGAATCGTACTGGGCACCCACACCGGCGAGGGACTTCCGCTCCGCCTGCGGGATTCCCAGCTTCTCAAAGGTATCCTTGATATCCTCCGGTACCTCGGACCATTTGGCACTCATATGGGTATTGGGTTTTACATAGGTTACGATGTCTTCCATGTTCAGACCCTCAATAGAGGGACCCCAGTCGGGGACTTCCATCTCATTATAGATCTGCAGAGACTGTAATCTGAAATTTGCCATCCATGCGGGATCCTTCTTTTTCTCGGAAATCTCCGCCACAATATCGGGAGTCAGTCCCTTTTTAATACGATAGACGTCCTTCTCCTCATTACGGATATCATAAATGCTTCTGTTGACGTCTTCCACGTATGTCTTTTCACGTTCACTCATTCAGATCGTCAACCTCCTTATGCTTCCAGAAAACGCTCGAAACCATGCTCGTTGATCTCGTCTACCAGGGAAGCGTCGCCGGATGCCACGATCTTACCGTTCACCAGTACATGGGTCTTGTCCACATGGAGAGACTCTAAAATTCTGGTGCTGTGGGTGATGATCAACAGCGCACCCTTTTTGTCCTTCTGGTATTCTTCCACACCCTTGGATACCGTACGCACTGCATCCACGTCCAGGCCGGAATCCGTCTCATCCAGAATGGCCAGTGAAGGCTTCAACATAAGTAACTGTAAGATCTCTGCCTTTTTCTTCTCACCGCCGGAGAATCCCACGTTCAGATCACGGTCCCCGTAGGAAGGATCCATCTGCAATACTTCCATTGCCTGCTCCAGTTCCTTTTTGAAGGTCCACAGCTTGATGCGGGAACCGCTTCTCTGTTCCACGGCATTACGGATGAAATTCCGAAGCGATACTCCGGGTACCTCCAGGGGATTCTGGAAAGACAGGAAAATACCATCCTTCGCTCTCTGGTCTGCAGTTTCCTCTAATAATTCCTTCCCTTTGAACAGGATCTCACCACCGGTCACCTCATACCGGGGGCTTCCCATGATGGTGTAACCCAGTGTGGATTTGCCCGCACCGTTGGGTCCCATGAGGACATGGGTCTCTCCGGGGCGAACCTCTAAATCTATTCCATGAAGGATGGGCTTGTCCTCTACACTTACGGACAAGTTACGCACCTGTAATAATTGTTCTGACATATACTTCCTCCTATCTCTAGCGTACAACTAGGAATTACTATATCATTATATACATGCATCTGCAAATATGCAACATATAATTCCTACAAAAGTACCGTACATTCCGTTCAAATTGTATTACATTTTTTTGTATTACATTTTTCAGCTAGCAGCAACTTACTATAAAATAAAACACAAGCCATTGCGAGGAGTTCTCTTTTTCTCCCACAATGGCCTTTGTTTTTTTCTCTTTTTATGCTTCTCTGTCCAAAAGATTTTTCATGCTCTTGGTGCTGATCCACAGGGTAGATGTATTATGCAGAAGAGCGGACGTAGTGGGAGGAATGATTCCTGCTACACCTAAAATGATCAGTCCGGTGTTGATACCTACGATCATGCGATAATTTTTATGGATCCGTTCCATCAGGGAGTTGCTCAATTCCTTCAGGGTAGCTACTTCATACAGATTGTCCGCACCGATGGTGACATCGGCGATCTCTCTGGCGATCTGTGCGCCCTCGCTGATGGCAATACCAACATCTGCCGCAGACAATGCCGGGGAATCGTTGATGCCGTCACCGATCATAATGACCTTATGACCTGCCTGCTTCTCCTGCTCCACGAACCTTGCCTTGTCTTCCGGCAACACCTCGGAATAATACTCATCCACACCGACGGTACCCGCAATTGCCCCGGCGATACGGTCGCTGTCTCCTGTCATCATGACTACCTTGTGGATTCCGAGACTCTTCAGCTGTCGGATGACCTCCGGAGCCTCTTCTCTGAGAGGATCCTCGATGCAGATCACTGCAGCCAGCTTGCCGTCAATTGCCATATACAGGCGGGAGTATTCCTCAGGCAGCTGGTCGAACAGCTCCTGTCTGCCCTCCGGAATCTGTGCCTGCTCATCCTCAAATACGAAATGGTAGCTGCCGATGATGATCTTCTTGCCTTCCAGAGTGGAAGAGATTCCATGAGCTACAATATATTCCACTTTGGTATGCAGTTCTTCATACCCAGCTCCTTGCGGGCCGCTTCCCGCACCACTGCCTTTGCCATGGAATGCGGGAAATGCTCCTCCAGGCAGGCGGCGATCCGAAGCAGTTCCTCTGCTGGCTGTCCGTTAAAGGATACCACATCCGCCACGGTAGGCTGTGCCTTGGTCAGTGTTCCGGTCTTGTCAAATACGATGGTGGTGGCATCTGCCATAGCCTCTAAGTATTTGCCGCCCTTCACCGTGATCTCATAGGTGCTTGCCTCACGGATCGCAGACAGTACCGCTAACGGCATGGACAGCTTCAGTGCGCAGGAGAAATCCACCATCAGCACGGATAATGCCTTAGTCACATTCCGTGTGAACAGCCATACCAGACCGGTACCTAAGAACGTGTAGGGTACCAGCTTATCTGCCAGGTGCTCTGCCTTACCCTCCAGAGAGGATTTCAGCTTCTCGGATTCCTCAATCATGGTCATGATCTTCTCATATTTGCTGGAGCCGCCGTTTTCTTTCACACAGATAGTCAGCTCGCCTTCTTCTACCACAGTTCCGGCATAGACAGTTCCACCGGGGATTTTTCTCACGGGAACGGATTCTCCGGTCAGAGACGCCTGATTCACCATACCTTCTCCGTCCGTCACTGTGCCGTCAAAAGGAATCACATTACCCATGTGGATCCTTACCAGATCTCCTGACTTAATGGATGTGGACGGCACCAGGATCTCCTGTCCGTTGCTCACAACCCATACCTTGTCAATGTTTAAGGACATGCTCCTCGCCAGATCACCGACAGACTTTTTGTGCGTCCACTCTTCCAGGATCTCGCCGATGCCTAACAGGAACATCACAGAGCCTGCGGTGTTGTAATCACCGCGCAGCACGGATACGCCGATAGCAGTGGCATCCAGTACCGGCACTTCGATCTTCCCCTTTGCCAGGGTCTTGATTCCATGCCAGAGATATTTGAAAGACTTCACTGTGGTGATCACGGAACGGATGTCCATGGGCAGAAACAGTCTGATCCCATAATGCATTACCACTTTATTGATCAGCTGATCCTTATATTCCCGGTTCATCTCTCTGCCGGAATTGGCCAGATAGTTCTCCGGCACTTCCGTACCCTGATATGTAAAATCCTCCAGTGTCTTCAGTGCTTCCTCCCTGGAACCGGTATAGACTACCGTAACATCCAGGGTGCGCTCCTGAATTTTGGCGCTGACAATATTACTCTGTCCGTCCAGATAGTATTGCAGTGTATCTGCCTGTGCAAAACTCATGCGGCTCTGCTGAATGTGAACCCTGAGTCTCCCCTTTATCTCATGCTTGATCACAAATCTCATATTTTCTTATGCCTGCTTTCATGAAAACACCTGCGATGCCGAAGCATGCAGGTGTCTGTTATCTATTCAACTTACTGAAGTTCAGGGGTCCAATCGGTATCTGCATCTGCAGACTTTGCTGCTTCTGCTTCGCCGTCAAACTCCTGAGCTGCCTGTGCTGCTCTCTCCTCGTTGATCTGCTGAGCTTCTGCGTAGATATCCTCTGCGTTCTCCTGGATGGTGGTCGCAGTCTTCATGACACACTCTTTTGCGCGCAGAACTGCTGCGGTGCAGTTGGTGTACAGCTTCTTCGCATCCTTGCTGGACAGTACTTTGATACCTGCGGTTCCGAACAGAACGCCTGCTGCGAAGATACCGGTTTTAGCTTTATCAATCTTTTTTAAACATTTCAACATAATTCATTTCCTCCTGTGTGAAGTCTTTTGTTTATTCTATTTATGAATGAATATTATAAGCACCTGTTTTTCCTATTTCCAGCTTTTTTCGTTTAATGAAAAATTTTATCATTTATCAAAAAACACAAAAGGCCAGTGGATCAAAATCCACTGACCTTCCAGACTGTAGACAAAACGCTTTTGGTCAGCACTCCAGAAGCGTTTTTCTTGTTTTGGGTTCAAAAAGTGTGTACTTGATCAATAATAAACACTTTTGGGTTCCCCTTTTTCCCTTCCTGGCTATCATCTTTGCCAGTTTTTTCAGATTCATGCAGGCAAACGTAAGCCCGACTTTCATTTCCATCCGGGCTTTTCCTATCATCTGTGTATAGCGTAATCCGTGGTTTTCTTTTGCTGTTCCGAAGAGGCGCTCTACGGTCTCTTTCCGTTGCGCATACACTTCCTTCATCCCAATCGTATGCCGGATATCCTCACACTTTTCCATGTACGGCTCCCAGATATGCCGGGTCACTACCTTCACATGATCCCTGCTTTCTGTGCACTGCTTCAGATATGGACATCCTTCACAGACGACGATTCCGGTATCCGAACGGTTCGTCGTATGATTGCACCTGATCGTTCCCATAGGTATCCGGTTTTTTTGAAAAAACCATCTTTGGTTGGGGCGTTTATACGGTCGTATGATACCATCATCCAGAAGTAACTTTGCTATCGCGGTGTTTTGTATCCTGCATACCAGTGTCTGAATGGTCTTTTATCTTATCATACAGGGATTTAAATGTCCGGCTGTCAGTGGTTGCCGGGAAATATAACCCAGAATCCATCCGTTTTTGTCACAGGCTGTCTGCACGGAATACGCAAAAACATTTTTATGTTCACCCTTTCGGAACCATCCGCTTTCCGGATCCGTTGTACTTTCCTTGACCGTTTTTCTTCTTTTCCATCAGAGCTGCCACCACAGGAGGGGGGATCTTTGGGATCTTCCTTCTTTTCTTTCAGAGGCTTTTTCCCATGCGCTTCCCGGTCTTCATTGATTTCCTTCTTTAACTGCTCTTCGAAGAACAGTGCTTCCTCATCTGCAATCCGTTTCCGCATCTTTTTTGCTGTTTGCCCGTGCTTTTACATGGGTGGCATCCACGAAGACCTCGGAAGGATCAATCAGTCTGTATTTATAGCATTCCTGCAGGATACGGGAAAAGATCTGTTCAAAAGATCAGCGTCTGGTATAATTCTTTCCAAACGTAGAGAAATGGGGAACCTTGTCCATCATTTCCAGACCGAGGAACCATCGGTATGCGACATTGACTTCGATTTCTTTTACTGTCTGGCGCATGCTTCGGATGCCGTACAGATACTGGATGAATGGAATTTTAATGAGCATGACCGGATCCATCTTTGGGGCGGCCATTGTCTGCACTGTATTTATCGATCACAAGATCATAGATAAAACTCCAGTCGATTGCCTGGTCAATCAGGCGCAGCAGATGATCCGGCGGAACAAGGTCATCCATGCAGAACATCTGAATCTGTTCTCTTTTCTTATCTGCATTCTGTGTCATCATAGGAAACACCGCCTTTATTTTGATACTTTCATTATACCAAAAAAGTAGTGAAAAGTCCCGTAAATACGGCATTTTCACTACTTCTTATATGCTTGTAAGTACATAATTTTTTGCAGTCATGACACAAGAAAAGCTCCCTCACAGGAAGGAGCTTTGTCTACAGTCTGAAAGGCCAGTGGATCAAAATCCACTGACCTTCTTGTATTCCTGTAATTTTTCTTTTGCTGCCGGGGTCAGATTCTTAGGCACCTGAATCTGGATCACGACATACTGATCGCCGTGGGCATTTTTATCCTTCATGGATACCACACCCTTGCCTTTCAGACGGATCTTACTTCCGGACTGCGTACCTTCCTTCACTTTGCACATGACATCACCGTACAACGTGGGGACTCGGATCTCTCCACCCAGTGCCGCGGTAGTATAAGGAATATTGACCGTGGTATACAGATCCTGTCCTCTACGCTCCCAGCCCGGCTTCTCCTGTACCGTCACCTTCAGATACAGGTCACCGCTCTCACCGCCGGAGTAACCTTCACCACCCTTACCTTTCAGGCGGATACTTTTACCGGTATCGATACCTGCCGGAATGTGCACCTGCACGGATTCGGACTTGCCGGTAACCGGATCTCTTAAGGTAAGTCTTGTCGCAACCATGCATTGCTTCGTCAAAGCTGATGGTGATGCCGGATTCCACATCCTGACCTTTGCTGCGGTAGTTCGCCCGGCTGCCCCGTCCGGAGCCTTTCTGTCCCTTGAAATACTGACCGAACAGATTGTCAAAAATATCCTCATCCCCGCCGAAGCTGCCGAAATCACCGGTACCGAAACCGCTTCCTCCGGTGCTGTAATGGAACGTGCCGTTGCCAAAGCCGCCGAATCCATCGGTGCCGAATCCGCCTCCGTTCTTAAACTGCTCCTGATACTGTCTGGCTGCCTCCTCATTAAATCCCTCCTGGAAAGCAGCAAAACCGTAAGTATCATATAGTTTCTTCTTTTTTTCATCCCCCAGCACATCGTAAGCCTCGTTGACTTCCTTCAGCTTCTCCTCTGCCACAGGGTCTCCTGCATTGGTATCCGGATGGTATTTTTTCGCCAGTTTCCGGTATGCTTTTTTTATCGCTGCGGCGTCCGCTGTCTTGCTGACACCCAGTACTTCATAATAATCTCTTTTTGTTGTCTTCGTCATATTCCCTCCATTCTGCCCAACCGGTGAGCCACACAACCAAGACGTTCTCCATGTAAAAATCAGCCGACACAGTTCCCTGCGCGGCTGACCACTTCACATCTCTTTTCAAACAATTGTCTGCTGTTGCAGTCGCTTGTTCCTCTTACAGAGATTATATTATCACTACTGCTTAGCACTCGCAAGTCCCGAGTGCTAAAAAATATATTAAATAATCATAAAATCCATAAACCAGCTATTACAGTTTACCACCCTTAGAGCCGCCAAAGCTTGCGGAATTCAGGATATTGGTATCAAAGGTAAAGGTCAGTCTCTCCTCGGTGCGGGCTCTCTTCAAAGACAGCTGGATCATACGGTCCAGAAGCTCTTTGTAAGGAACTCCTACCGGCTCCCACAGATAAAATGCCAGAGATCCCGGAATGGTATTGATCTCGTTAAAATACAGCTTGCCGTTGTCCTCATCGATCATAAAGTCGATACGGGACACACCGTTACAGCCCAGTGCTTTAAAGGATCTGACTGCCAGCTCCCGGACTTCCTCTCTCTTCTCCGGAGACAGCTCTGCGGGGATTTTGCGGGATACGCTCGCCATGCCCTTGGATCCGCTGCCCTTGGCATTGCTGACGTATTTATCTTCATAACTTAAGATATCTTTGGTGTGCAGGGGTTCTTCGCACTCGGAAGCAATAGCGTCATTCTCATCTCCCAGTACCGAGCAGTTGATCTCACGTAAATTGGTGATGGCGTGCTCCACCAGCACTTTGGTCGCATACTTGAACGCATCATCGACGGAGTGGGTCAGTTCCACACGATTTTTAGCTACACTGATGCCTACGCTGGAGCCTAAGTTGACCGGTTTTACGATCACCGGATATCCCAGTCCTTTTTCCACTTTGTCGAGCAGAGTCTCTATCTGCGCATAATCCGACAGGGTATACAGCTGCGCATCCAGTACCGGAACATCACACTCCTTTAATACAGCTTTCATGATGTATTTGTCCATACCAATGGCGGATGCGGTCACATCACAGCCCACGAAGGGGATGCCCATGGTCTTCAGGTAACCCTGGAAAGCGCCGTCCTCCACATTGGTACCGTGGACTACGGGAAAAGCCACGTCGATCTCTACCGGTTTCTTCCCGCCGAACAGCTTCACCGGGAAGGGCGTCAGGAATACCTTTCCATCCTCATTGGTCATAATGACTCTCTGGGATTTTTTCAACAGTTCGTCGATATTTTTATAGGATTCGATCTTGCCGATCTCCTCACCGATGTACATTTCATTACGCTTGGTCATATAGACCGGGATCACTTCGTATTTGTCTGTGTCCATGCTCATGACAGCCTGGATGCCGGAGATTACGGATACCTCGTGTTCTACACTCTTGCCGCCAAACAGCATTGCTACTCTTGTCTTCATTTATTTTCCCTCCTGAATTTTACTACTCTCTGTCAACTATCCGGAACCACTTTCGCGAAATCGCCTCTGAGTCGTCTAATAGTTATCCGTCAGGTCATTCTCCAATAAAATATACTTATGTCCCTGCCCTTTGATGGCATAGGCGTAAGATACAGCTTCCTCCAGCTTGTCGAATACCAGGCATTTCTCTTCCGGGAATCCCTTCTCCAACACGCCCTCCCTGATGGGCTCGGTGTGCCGTCTGCCCACTAACAGGATGTAATCGCAGCAATCCGCTGCGTAGTTACCGAATTTATGATTGTATTCTGCTTCCTTGTCACCCAGCTCCACCATGCCCGGCGTGATCAGGATCCGGATACCGTCAAACATAGCCAGCGTCTCGACCGCTGCCCTGGAACCTACGGGGTTGGAATTGTAAGCATCATCGATGATCGTCACCAGACCGTGCTCCCGCATCTGCATACGATGAGGCACCGGCTCGATCCGGCGTACCGGGATCCGCAGTTCCTGCAGCGTCATGCCCATTCTATGAGCGACTGCGATAGCCCCCACCACATTGATGACATTGTGGGCCCCGATGAGACGCATCTGGAATCTCTCGCTCTCGCCGCCCGGGGTCACTACCGTGAACTCCGTACCTAACTGGGATACCTTCACATCTTTGGCACAGTATCCTGTCCCTTCCGTCTCGGAATAATAGAAGATCTTCTCCGGGGTCTGATCATACGCGGGAGAAGCTGCCTGCTGCTGAATATAATCGTTATCACCGTTTAAGAACAACATGCCGCCTTCCGGCAGGGCATCCGCCAGCTCGAACTTCGTCTTCTGAATATTCTCCATGTTAAAAAAGGTCTCTAAATGCTGCGGTCCGATAGATGTGATCACACCGTGATCGGGATGCACCATATCGCAGATCTCCTTGATGTCGCCCACATGGCGGGCACCCATCTCGCAGACGAAGATCTCTGTGGTGGGTTTCAGGGAGCCTCGGATGGTCCGCACCACTCCCATCGGAGTATTAAAGCTCTCCGGAGTCACCAGCACATTATATTTTTCCTGTAAAAGTGTCTGCAAATAGAACTTTACGCTGGTCTTGCCGTAGCTGCCGGTCACACCGATGACGGTAAGTCCCGGGACGCTTTTCAGCTTTCTCACAGCATCATTGATATAATGCTGATTGATCCCCGCCTCCATGGGATGATTGATGACATTAGCCACAATATCCAGAAACAGATTCATAGATACCAGGATCAGGCACAGTCCCGGGATCTGCTTCATTCCGCCCAATCCACACACCAGAGCGAATACCGCAGCCGTAAAAACCAGCTCCGTAGCGAGCAATCTCTTGACCCGGGCGGTATACACCAGCTTTTTCTTCGTGTTCATCCGCTTCATGGCACGATATACCACGATGATCACGAGCAGTACCAGATACTCGAAGATTTCAAGGGCAAGGTATGGGAACACACAGGTCACAATGCCCAGTGCCAGGCCAAAATAGAGAATCCATTGCAACCGGAACTTTTCTTCAGCCAGTGAAGGTGTTCTTTATTCTTATAGCCGTTCTCTTTGGAACATATGAATATTATACCGCATGGTATAAAAATATGCCGGAACAGCAAGCACGACCGCTATCAGCACACGTATGATCATTTCAGATATGCCTCCATAATTCCCCGGAACTGTGCCGGTTTCTCAAGGAAAGAAAAATGACCGGTTCCCGGGATCACTGCCAGGCCGCAGTTGGGTATCTTCTCTTCCATAATATGTGCATCCCGGATAGGAGTTGCCGTATCCTGATCTCCCCAGATCAGCAGTACTTCCTGACGGATCTTCGGAAGCAGCTCCGTCAGATCCTCATTCACTGCCTTCACCATACACTGACGCATCATGGGTGTCGCATTGCGGTAGTCTGCCGATCCCTGTCGGCTCCTCCAGTCATCGATCACCTCCGGGAACATGACATAGATCAGCTTCAGATTCAGGAATTTCTTCAAAATCTTGTACTTGCGGATCTTCCATTTCTGTGCAGTAGTACGCACCGGCAGGACACCTGCGCTGTCGATCAGGATAATATTCGTGATCTCAAAAGGGATGCTCTCTCTGGCTGCCAGCTTGATGATCACGCGTCCACCGTAGGAATGCCCGATGAGGGTGGCCTGCTTTACCTGCATTACTTCCATAAATCTGCAGAAAAAGTCCGCAAATCCGTCCACATCCCAGGGTTCCTTCGGTTCATCACTGCCTCCGAAGCCCGGGAAATCGAACTGGATCACACGGTATCTGCTGCCGTCTATCACACCGGCTACGGAATCATACACTCCCAGATCCGTACCCCAGCCCTGTAAGATCACAACCGTCTTATCACCGGTACCGGTTGTTTTATAACATATATTATATCCGTCTACTACTATATTCATTGAAAACCTCAATTCAGTGTCATTGCTGTTACAATCTTTTATTATAATCGGAATCTGCTACAATGGCAACCGAAAACAAATCTGTTTATTTCCTCAGGTTTCGTCCTCCGTGTCCAGTCCCTGCATCAGAATACGATTCCATTCCGCATTATTACTTTCCAGTTCTTTCTTCTGCATAATACGATTGCGGTCACTTAAGATGGCCAGCATCTCATCTGCGATCTCCTCCGGTGGCAGATCCGAATAATGATACAGATAGCCGATCATACGGCTTGCCGTAAAATCCGTGTTCAGGTTCTTCGTCACCAGATCGCAGAAGGACTCCGGATAACCGCGGGATATGAGCATTTTATATAATTGCATACTTTGGGGAGATCTTGGTTTCATATTTATCCTACGCCTTCTTAATATGGAAGATCACGCCGCTCTTGGGATAGATCCATTCATCTTTGATGGCAATATCATAGAGTCCGGCTCTCTGGATGCAGGCTCCGACATTGGCAGTGCTTTCCTTATTGAGATAGGAATACATAGTGACATCCATTCCATTCTTGTATTTCAGCTTGATATGGGGTTCCTTGGTCGGATCCACCAGAGTCACCTCGAAAATAGAGTTCCATACCCGGGGCATCTTGAAATAGATGCTGACCAGATGCTCCCCGCTTGCCTCGTTGCGGTCAAAATCCAACTTGAATTTCAGGATAAATCCGTTGCTCTTGCGTTCTACTTCAAACTGCGCTTCGTCTTCATTATCTCCGCTGTTGTCAATTCGCAAAATCGGCATAAACAGGTCATTGATCACATCCCGTATCTTATCCGCGGGAATACTGTTGATGAAGTCCACGGCTTCCGGTTCCACCACCAGATCCTCATTGAAAATGCTCTTGGTGAAATCCGCATCCTGCCCGGTCTCCAGCAATCCACCGTCCAGACTCTTTTTATCATAGGCAAAGCCAATCCTGATCACATCGCTTGTATAGTTCTCGTCTGTTCCTCCCAGACATCTTACACTGAACTTCAATTCCTCATCGATCAGGTAATACTCTCCGTCTGCGGCTCCGGGGAATCCGGCTTTCACATATTCCTCCGTCAGATTCGGCTCCAGATTGATCGTGTAATCGAACATTTTCCGGATCCTGGCGCCTCTTGCCCTGTCAAAATATTTCTCCATATTGGTAGAAAGCATATCCACCGCATCTTCATCCTTTATCATGGAGGTAATGGTGGATTTCAGGAAAGTCTTTTTATCTTCATCGCTGAAAGAATCCAGGATCTCCGGCTCTCCCATCAGCGTCTTGGTGATCTCTGGGAGGTCTCTCTGGCGTAGGCATCCTGGGTCAGCTTGTTGTTCAGTATATCGAATAACAGAAATGCCGCCAGCACACCGATGAGATTCCCCACGATATTGTCGATCAGGTCATCCAAGGTGTAACCGTTCTTCAGTGCCAGATAGGTATATCCCACAAATACCAGCAATAGTGCGATCAGCACCAGTACCATAGTAGCGGACAAGGTGTCCATCACACTTTTTTTCTTCTTTTGTTTCTGATTATCCATGAATTTCCTCCCTCGTAAATACGCCCTCATAGATGGCCGGCTGTTTCCTGTAATATGCCCAGAACCGGTCACCGTAGTCATAATGCCACCATTCCGACGGCAGATTGGTAAATCCCGCATCTATCATAGCATAATAAAGCAGACGGCGATTTTCACGGACCTGCTCGTCCTCTGCCCCCTGTACATGCTCCGGTGCCTCAAAATACGCTGCACAGGTCTTATCCGTAAAAGCATCGAATCCACATCCCATAGGAAGCTCTCTGCCCTCCGGATCCAGAAGCGTCAGATCAATGGCTCCTCCGGTGGTATGGGCGGGAGGCACCTTTGTATCCGGTACCGGGTCCGAGACAAATTTGCAGATCGCAGCTCTCCTTTTTGCCTCCGGCAACTCTTCTAAATGAAAATCCCGGATGATGTCCACAGAATACTTTTCAAACAATTCATGCTGCAGCGCAAAGGGGCGCCAGGCATCCCAGATGCGGAACCGGTAACCATCCGGCAGATTCCCCGCCGCCTTCACCAGCCTCTCATACATCTCCTTACGGACGAAGCACTTCTCTTCCGCATGGTCCATATGCAGGATCGGATACAGCATTTTCACATCCCACAGATCACAACTTTTCAATTCTATAAACGCGGAATCCACAAACGCACTGTCTATATAGCGCTCCGGATCCCCGATCACCGGTATCGGCCTCATGGGATCAGCCTCCTTATTATTTATATTTATCATAATACCCCTTTTCCAATAAATATGGCAAGTGTCTGGTGCATTTCATATAATCAGATGCCCGGTGTTGGCCTCGCTCCGGTCAAAATCAGTATTTGCAGCCCTGTTTCGCTGACAAATTATATTTTTCTTTTATTTTTTGATTTTAATAAGTGCCGTTGGTGATTTTGGCTTACCATCCCTATATATCTCCCCTGATTTCATAAGCGGATTTATAACTTCATTTAAGAATTGACTTCTACTCCGATAGTTAAGAGACATCTGTAGTTCCTTTATAGGCTTTGGTCCTTCCATCTTAAGAATAGCCATAACTTTTTCCGCATCTGTAAGGTTTTCTAAATCCAGTTCTATAGCCTCATCTCTAAATAATCTGTCATATAATCTCAAATTCAAAAATCCGGGATATATAGATACTACCGGCTGTAATTCATCTGGACTGGACTTGTAAGATTCCATCATGGTTTGAAAACCAGTTCCACCTCTCTCCATCAGATTTGCCACATCCAGACAAGCTGCTATGATGGCATTTCTTCTGATAGACGGTATAGAACCGGCTGGATATGCATTGTAATCTTTTGGCAGTAACCATGACCCTGGTGAAACTATTTCAATTCTGTCTGAATAGATATCAACATCAATCTGTGTTCCCGAAATAGAATAATCCCTATGGGCAATGGCATTTACCAATGCCTCTCTTACAGCTTCCTTAGGATACGATCTGATTTCATCCCGTCCACCCTTTTCTGTTTTTACCCAGCCTGTTTTGGTGTTTCGTTCAATAAAGTTTAATGCATTCTCAAATACGTTTGCAATAGAACCTCTTAATCTGCTGCTATCTAAAACAATACCTGTCTTGTTTTTCCCTTTCCATAAACGGCAGCATATCATTGTGTCATCTTCATTATAGTTGTCTGAAAACATTATAAATCCTGATTTTGCATACCCATCTTTTGAAACTATTTCTTCGTTCTGCAATTCTTTCATTGTTGGAACAGATTTATCTTGTCTGTATTCCTTACAAAGATTAAGGTATTCTGACCACTGATTATCAGTATATGCCACCTCGCTTGTCTCATTATCTACACCATATTTTCTCTTTGAAAGTGAAATAATTTCTTCCGGTGTTGCAGGAGTCGCATTTCCATCTCCCTTTATAAAAACTGTTTCATTGTAATCTCCTTCTCTATATCTTATTACAGAATCTGCAGGAGCAACTTTAACAGCTAATACAAAATGTTCCGCATTAGAATCCACACTTCTCATCATATATGAAATCTTAATGTGTGGAAAAATATGTCTATCATTAATCCTTGAAATTAATAGTTTTGTTTTATCAACTTCTTCAAGATCAATTCCAAAGGCCTCCCCATCGTTTGATACACCTATAAATAAGGTTCCTCCTTTATCATTTGCATATCCAATAAGAGTTTTTGCCCATTTAATGGGATTATCCGGATTCAATACTGCTTTATATTCATAACTTGTATCTTCTGTAATAACATCTGGATATATCTCTTTGATTTTCATGAATCTCCTCCATATAATAATGTTCTTGGCATAACTATATCAAACATTACTAAACATTACAACAACATTACAATTACATCATAGGTGAAAATTTACTTGCATTTCTGCCTATGATACAGTAGGATAAGGATTTTAAATAATATATGACATTATATAAACATTATTACAACATTATTACAACATTACTTAAACATTATTCACTATAATGACAGGTACAAGTCCCATTCGTAGGCATCAAAGTCGGGGGCTTTTGACCCCGACATCATTAAATACATACAAAAACGGCATGCGAGTGCCTATTTCTCATAGAAATTTTAACATTTGCCATTTCCCGCAAGGCTTGTTAAAATAAGGATATGAAAAAGAAAAATTTATGTAAAACGTTATTAAAAACCATGTGTATCGTGCTGGGGATCCTCATCCTCGCACTGTTGGCTTACATCGTCTACCTCTATGCCAGTTATTACAGGATCGAGGACAATCAGGAACTGGTGGTGGAGGCACCGGTCGACGATACCACCACAGGTGCGGCTGCGGTGCTGGCTACGGATACGGAATATTCCGCAGTGACCTACAACATCGGTTTCGGTGCTTATCTGCCGGATTATAGCTTCTTCATGGACGGCGGTACCTCCTCCTGGGCGGAGAGCCCTGAGACCGTACAGTATGCCATAAACGGTGCGGGAGAGCTAGTGAAGTCATTAGACCCGGATTTTGCGCTGATCCAGGAGATCGATCTGGATGCCACCAGAAGCTATCATACGGATGAGTACGAGATGCTGCGCAACATTCTGCCGGAATATACTACTGTATTTGCGCAGAATTATGATTCCGCCTTCCTGTTCTATCCGTTTACACAGCCCCACGGCAGCAGCAGGGCAGGACTCGGACTGTTCTCGAAATATCCGGTGTCTTCTGCTCTGCGCCGAAGCTTCCCCATCTCCACTTCCTTCAGCAAGTTCTTCGATCTGGACCGCTGCTACAGCGTCTCCCGGATCCCGGTGGACAATGGCAAGGAGCTGGTGATCTTCAATCTGCATATGTCCGCTTACGGCAACAGCGATGCCATCCGCCAGGGACAGATTGAGATGCTGTGCAATGATATGGCAAAAGAATACGAAGCCGGCAATTATGTGCTCTGCGGCGGCGACTTTAACCACGACCTGAAGGCTTCCGAAGAGGATACGGAGAGCTGTGAGTCCTGGGCATTTCCTTTTCCCAGAAGTGAGCTTCCAGAACATTTTACCTTATGTCTGGATCTGTTGACCGAAGAGGAGCAGGCAGCCCTTTGGAACAGCGCCCGTAATGCAGATATGGAATATGTTCCGGGTGTTACTTATACTGTGACACTGGACGGATTCATTATCTCCGACAATATCGAGTGCCTGTCCTACGAGAATGTAAACACCGGCTATTCCTACTCCGACCATGATCCCGTGAAGGTGGAGTTCATGTTAAAATAGTGTCAAGATTTACAAAGTCTGTTGACAGTGCTTGTCCTTTTTTGTAGAATGAGGGCACAGTTAAGAGGGAGTAGTTCCCGGATGGTTTCTGATAGAATGGTAACCTGGAATGGTAACCGAATAATACAGGCAGCTGTCCGGAATGATAATCGTCATCACGTCCGTCGGACCGGTTATTATTGTAAGCAACGAGACTTTTATCGATCATTTTTGATGCGGTAAAAGTCTCTATTTTTATACTTTTTTCTAAGAATACAGACGCTTGCTGCAGGAAAGGACAGCTTATGGAATACATATTGTTACTCGTAGGATTTATACTTCTGATCAAAGGTGCAGACTTTTTCGTGGAGGGAAGTTCCTCCCTGGCGGGGATCCTGAAGGTCCCCAGCGTCATCATCGGACTGACCATCGTGGCCATGGGCACCAGCGCGCCGGAGGCTTCCGTCAGCATCAATGCCGCACTGGCTGGCAGTAATGATATCGCCATCAGTAATGTCGTCGGCTCGAATATCTTCAACGGGCTGGTGGTGGTAGGTATCTGCGCATTCCTGCACAGCTTTATGCCCCACGGAGAGATCCTGAAGCGGGATATGCCGTTAAATATCCTGGTAACCGTCGTATTATGTCTGATGTTTTTAGATGGCAGCTTAAGCCGCATTGAGGGTGCAGTCCTGCTGCTTGGCATGATCGTATATCTGGGATTTATGATCTATTCTGCCCGGAAAAACAGAGAAGAGGGCGAACCCGGCAAGATCCTCTCTCTTCCCCGCAGCTTTTTGTATATTGCCGGAGGTCTCGCTGCCGTTATCTTCGGCGGTGATCTCGTCGTGGATAAAGCGTGCATCATCGCTACGAATTTTGGTGTCAGCCAGAATTTCATCGGACTGACCATTATCGCCATCGGCACCTCCCTGCCGGAGCTGGTGACCTCCATCGTTGCCACGAAAAAGGGAGACAGCGGGCTGGCGCTGGGCAATGCCATCGGCTCCAACCTGTTCAACATCCTGTTTATCCTCGGAATGTCCGCGGTGATCAGCCCTCTGCATGTCCTCGGAGAGTCCGTCATCGACACCGTACTGCTCCTTGGCAGTGCCATTCTGCTCTTCGTATTCGCCCGTACCGGCAGACGCATGACCCGCAGTGAGGGGGCTGCGTGCGTGCTTCTGTATGTTGCATATACGGCTTACCTCTTCGTGAGGTAACTGTGCGGCTATAGACGCACAAAAAAGCGCACCTGGGGGAGGTGCGCTTTTTTGTGCTAATATGTTCTTTCTAAAATCAATTTTGGTTTTGCATCTACCAACATATGTAATACTCTCAGTACATATACTTTCTTCGCTGATTCATCAATATAAAAGTATATTTTGTATCTTCGGTAATAGCATTTGCGAATTTCCTTTATTGCAAGTTCTTTATCGTCATCCAATGCATGCGCTTCCGGCATAGATTCAAGTTTGGCAATTGTCTTATAAAATCCTCTTGCCAATTGCAATGCCGTTTCCGGTGCTTTTTTAGCAAATGCTATATAGTCTGTATTAGCACAAATATCCTCTTCCGCCTTGGGAAGAATTTGCACTTTATACATTATTTTCCGTTATACCTGCTTTCCAACTCTGCGAAAAAAACTTTGTAATCTCTACCTTTTCCGCTCAACATATCTTGATAGCTATCCATTACTTTTTGGCGAACTACATTATTATCTACTTTGCTATCCGAATCGACAATATGTCTGTTCCCTTGAGCCATTACTTCCATAGCCTACATCCTCCTTACCTTAAAATCAAATCCGGTCTAATATGTTCAACGGTATTCTCACACATTCCGATTTTATTATATCCGACTCTTCACGTTTAATCAACATATAATCACTGAATTCAGATCTCATGTAATACAAAAGAGCACTCCCGCATGGGAATGCTCTTCATTATTTGTGGCAGATATCTCTCCACTGGCAGTCTCCGCAGATGACCTTGCCATATCCCGGCTGCAGAATCTTCTCTTCCACGATCCGCTCAAATTCCGCAAAAGTCATCTCCTGCCCTGCCTTTAATCCGGTGTATTTCAATACACCCGCATCATATCGGTCTACCTTCTCCGCAGACTCGCAGCTGCCACCCTTATTATGAGGGCAGGCGCTGCAGATCTCATCCGTCGCTCCGACCAGCTGCAGGGATGCCGGTCCATTTTTCCCCAGAAGCCATTCCTTCACCTCCGCCATATGCTTAGTGAACCCTTCACTGTATCCCTTCCCTTCGAAAAAATACAGGCACATGCCGTGGTGCGGACGGATCCGGTAAGTTGTTGTTACTTCCATATCCGGTGTATCCTTTATTCCTGTCCGTTCAGCTTCAGAGCCTTAGACAGTCTCTTGCTCAGTGTCAGTGCCAGTGCGATCTTCACCAGATCCGGAATGATGAAAGGAATTACACACCAACCCAGTACGGTAGCCAGACCGACAGCTCCGGAATTCTGCGCATATACAACCATGAACCACACCGTTCCGATAGCATAGCACACGATCAGACCCAGTACCATGGACACACCAAGCACCCATGTCTTACGTCCGAACAGCTTCTCGATCAGCCACATCAGCAGTGCGGAGAATAAAAATCCGACAATGTAACCACCGGTGTTGCCCAGCAGAACACCGATACCACCGGAGAACCCGGCGAATACAGGAATGCCTACCGCACCCAGTAAAATATAGATCAATACCGCAAGGCTTCCTCTCTTACCACCCAGTACGCCGACTGCCAGGAATACTGCAAAGGTCTGTAATGTAAAAGGAACCGTCATCGGGATGGAGATCCAGGAGCAGATCGCGATCAGAACCGCAAATACCGCAATGTACACCATGTCATAAGTCTTGCTACGAGTTGTTGTCTGTGTTGTCATAATAAAAAACCATGCCTTTCTGTCAGATGTCTTTTGTAAAAACCTCTGTTAGAATAGCATGGTGTTTTTCAATTGTCAACCTTTTTATAATATGGTTAACAATCGAGTAGATTCTCTGGTCAGGACTGCTTCATCGCCTTCTTATTCCGGTACATATCCTCATCTGCACGCTCACGCACCTTCTCCGGATCCGTATCATCCTCCGTGAATACAGCATACCCATAGGCAATTCCCACAGGAACGGGAATGATGTTCTTATGATTCAAGATCTCTACATCCTGATCGATCTTATGCATCACACGTTCTATCTTAAAATATCTTCCCTTCGGAATGATACAGCAGAATTCATCTCCGCCAATGCGATAACATTTCCCATAGCGTTCAAAATTGTCCTCTATGATATGTGCCGCGTTGATAATATACCCATCCCCTGCCCTATGGCCATATTGATCGTTACACTGCTTAAGATTATTCAGGTCAAAGGTCACTATGACATACCCTTCAAAATCCTTCTCATTTTTCACAAAATAATCATAAGCATTTCGATTGTACATGCCGGTCATGGAATCATTCAGGGCAAACTGTTCCAGCTCCTCCACTCTGCGACCTTTTTTCAGCCGGGCAACCGTCTGTCTGGCGGATTCTATTCCCAGCACCACAATAAAGATCAAGAAAGAGATTCTGCCAAAGACACCTACATCATTGCTAGTTTTATAATAACCACTCACATCTACAATGGTAGCAAAAAATACAAGCAGCAGTGCCCCTACACATGCCTTCAGCCTCTGATCCAGCTGTCTTCTGGCAATTTTGCTACAGATGACCACCAAAGCAGGTATAGAATCATCAGAATGATCAACGCATGCGTCATCCACAGGCTTCTCCGGAACTCATATATCTCTGTTGCATTCAGTATATGCGTCAGGACGATCAATGCCAGATTAGCATTACAGATAATTCTACAAAACCGGTCATCCCTGATCTCCAGAAAGCTCTTCACAAACAGGATAAAGGACATCGGCAACAGCATGAGCGTAGCAAATGCCAGATAAGAGCATCCCTGCCTGTTGGTCAGGAGCAGCGTTGCCACATCCGTCTCATTGGCCGACCATGTTCCCAGCAGGATCGAAAAAATACCCAGATACAATAAGGTTCCGTCGATCCGGCTTCCGCAGCGGATAACGATCCAATAAATACTAATATACAATCCTATCAGTATCACCATCATGCTGATGAGAAAGGCAGGCATTGTCCGGCGCATCACCCAACGATAGATATTATAGCCGCCATCGATATAAAACGTCTTCTGCTGGCCTGCCGTTTCCGGATAACAAGGGGTGAACTGTACCTGCAAGCTGCTCACATTACTTGAAAACCTGACAATATTCCAGGTCCAGCCCGGAGTATTTCCCCATATGCCGGGTACAGCATCCAGCTGATAGATCAGCTTCCCATCTGCATACACCACAATCTCCTGATGTGTCGAATAAAACACGATCGAGTTCGTCTCATCATCGTTTTGATCCAATATAAAATCGTACAGCTCCCTGCCGTCATCCAGGACGCTGACTGCTTCCGGCGTACATGCCCGCAATGACTTTACCTCCGGCACACTGCCTGATGTACAGATCATGCACAGAAGCACCATAGCAAATACCACTGATACGATTATAATAAGCTTTCCCTGTTCCTTCTCCATTACTTCCCTCGATATCCAACTGTTTAGTACTATGGTACTAGCTTTCTTACCATTTGTCAACACAGGGTCGTATCAATCTCATGTTTGAAAATATTGTAATTCCGCTCATCCCGGGGGGAACAATAAATGGCCAGCTCTATCGTCTTGAAACACCTTCTGTATCGAGCGATCACATGGGAAAACGCAGCTGCCACAGCCTCCGGATCATTCTCAAAAGCTCCACAGCCGAACGCTCCCAGAATAACCACTTCATTGCCGCCCGCCACAGCCACATCCAGGATCCTGGTCAGACGCTTCTCATGCAATGCCTGCTGCTGTGCTCTCGTCATCTTCACGGTCTTATTACCGTCTCCGGGATTCATCCCATTGGCCGGGAGCAGACGCAGATTCGGTGCTGCACAGGTGATCACATTCACAGAATACCAATCTGATTCCGGAAGCGGTGCCGGTGTCGCAGTATCGGATTTGAATACAATGACTTTCGGCGTATAGATGCAGTCATCATTGTGGATCGGATCCTGCGCATATCTGTGTGGAGAATAAAAGCCTGCCCACATTTCCTTCGTATTCAGACAAAAATACAGGGTGGAACAACGGCACAGGCATTCCTCCTGGGCAGAGCTTCCCTTGGTCACACCACCTCCGGGATTCGTCGCTGATGCAAAATTGTGAACACATACCCTTTCTCCCGGATACCCGGCAGCTGCCTCATAGCTTCGCTTCTTCGACACTATGATTTCCGCATCCTTCTCATATCTGTCACGATTCTGTGCAAGCTCCGGCATCAGGCCCGTGACTTCCATCATCTCCGGGATCAGCACCTGCTCCGCCACGGAATGCTTCACTGCCTCCTGCAGTCCGGGATCTTTCTTTACCCTTTCTTCTGTATCCTGAAAAATTTTTACATTCTCATCTCTTGCCATGATTCGTTTCTCCTTCTGTCTGTCCCGGTACCGGCACCGCATTCACACTTTCCTTCTGCTCTAGCGGCAGTATCGCATAGTATACCAGCGTGTGCTTGTCATCTGGCTGACAGTCCCGGTGATAATGGCCGAAATACCAATGCCTGTAATGCAGCTTCTGTTCCAAAGTCCCCAGATAGTCCGTCAGCAGATCCGGGGCACAGGAGCGTCCCGTCCCGGCATTGATCCGGTCCTGCAACGTGCTGGCACAGCAGTGTGTGATCACATAATCTACCTCGTAGTGATATCGTTCCAGATTGCGCAGGCCCTCCTGCAGTTCTCCCTCTGTCGGCAGCTCCTGGGGCCACCAGCTTTCCTGAAGGATCCGGTAGGGAGGATAATTCCGGTCTGCCCTGCGCTTCTGTTCTGCGAAATCCACCGTCTGACGATCCAGAATTCCTCCCTGAATGTCATGGGAAGATGCCCCTCCGAAGGTGAAAAAGGTCTTGCCGTCAATCTCGAAGACCTGTCCCCGTTCCAGCAATATCACCTTGTCCCGGATAATGTGCCGCACCTTCCCGCCATGCCACTCTTCCAGCGGATATTCCCCGATCATATCGTAATTCTCATGATTCCCCTGTACCCACAGAATCGTGTAGGGTTTCTCCTCAAAATTTTTACAATGATACTCAAAGGTTTTATCCTCCGCCCAAAGCACAGTCCAAAATCTCCGCAGATAATGATATAATCCTCCTGCGTCAGCTCCATGCCGGCTTTCCGTAATCTTTTCGCGGAAAATCTTGTGAAATACCCGTGGGTATCTCCCGTTATGTAAATCATACTGCTCTTCCTGTGCACCTTCTCTTCCATTCCGCACTATGCGGCATTTCCCCAGATATGACTAGAAGAGGGCACCAGGTCCTCTTCTACCAAAAGCTCCATCGGGCTTACACGATACAAAATAGCTAAAGCAATCAAATTGTCGGCCTGAGGAAAGCACTTTCCGGCTTCCCATTTATACACGGCCTGCGTGGATTCAAAGCCCATGTATTCCATGACCTGCTTCACGGAGATCTTCCGCTCCTGACGGATTGCTCTCATCCGTGCGCCGCTGGCCACAATGTCAAAATGCGGTCTTTCCATCATACGCCTCCTTCCGATGCCATACAGCATCCAGTTGCATATCAGTCTTTCCGTAGACTTTTACTATAATACAAAGAATCTCTTTTGCCTATTAACCGTTGGTTAAATTATCACAAAATTTCCTACCAGTACTGTTCTCCCCAGTATCTGGCCAGAATCCTCTCCATGTTGGCTCTCCCCACCGGGTTGGCCGTATGGATCTCCACCGGATAAAAGGTCCCACGTTCTGCCAGCCAGTCCAGCAGCCGGATGGCATCGCCGCCCTGATCCGCATAATCTCCCAGATCATGATCCAGATCCAGAGCCTCTATTTCGATTCCATTGTGCTCCGCCTCCTGAATCAGCTTTTTTGCTTCATTTACCGATTTTGCGCCCTCATACCCGTAGGGCACCGGGCGAAGGTCATCCAGCCATAGTTTCATGCTTTGCCCACCTCTTTCTGCAATTATTCCACCAGCCCCTGCTTCTTCAACCGGGCCTGTATGGCACCATAGGTTCTGTCATGCTGTCTTGCAATTTCTGCTATTTTCATCCCGGAATCAAATTCCCGCTTAAGTTCCTCATCCTCCGCAGCATCCCAGGTGCGGCCGGCTCCCGCCGGTCTGTTATGTGCTCTGTTATACTCTGTCCGGTCGAAAGCCCCTTTCTGCGGTTCTGTTTCCGGTAATCCTGCGTTCTCCTCTTCTGCGGTCTCACAGATTTCCCTGTCTCCGTGTTCTTCCCGGTATTCCCTGATTGCTGTAAGAAAACGCTGTCCGTATTTCTCGTATTTTGCCTGTCCCACACCGGATACATCCAGCATGGTACCACGATCCCCCGGTAACTTCACGCACATATCTATCAATGTTTTATCACTGAATATAATGTAGGGAGGCACCGCCTCTTCCCTCGCGATCTCAAGCCGCAGTCCCCGCAGAAATTCAAACAGTTCAAATCCTTCCCCGGTAAGCATATCTGTACTTCTGCGCCTGCTGCCCCTCTGCTGTCTGCGTGAAGGTTCTTTTTCCTCATACATTTTCACCAACATCAGGGCATTTTCCAACTCCGATGAAGTCTTGTTCCCGATTTTCAGAACGCTGTACTGGTCTTCTGTCTGGCATAAATACCCTTCCAGAATCATCTGCCGGATCAGTGCCTTGATTTCTTTTTCTCCCAGATCTTTAAGACTTCCGTAGGATTTGTAATGTATGGTTCCCAGTTCCTTCAACCTTGCCCAGCTGGCTCCCGACAATGTCCCGACGACTACCGCCTGTCCGTATCTGCCCCTCGTCTCACAGACACAGGAAAGCACCGCCTTTGCCTCCGCGGTCATATCCACCTCGTGATACTCTCTGTGGCAGTTTCCACAGTTATCGCAGGGAGTCGTCACCTTTTCTCCGAAATAGGTAAGAATATAATTTCTAAGGCAGGAAGTGGTCTGGCAATAACCTTCCATGATCTGGAGCCGTCTGGCATCTCTCTGTCGGATCAATTCGATATCCTCCGGCGGGATCTCCGAAAAGTCCTTGTGTTCCAACAGGAACTTATCGATCATAACATCCCGGGCCGAGAACAGCAGAACGCATTGCGAAGGTTCTCCATCTCTCCCGGCACGTCCGGCCTCCTGATAGTAATTCTCCATGCTCTGGGGCATATTGTAGTGGATGACATATCGGACGTTGGATTTATCGATGCCCATACCAAAAGCATTCGTGGCCACGATCACCGGAAGTCTGTCATAGATAAAGTCCTCCTGGCTTTTCTTTCTGGCCTCCGTGTCCATTCCCGCATGGTATTTTACTACCGGAACCCCTCTCTTCCACAGAAGTTCATACACTTCGTCCACATTTTTCCTTGTGGCACAATAGATGATTCCACTCTCCTCCGCGTGGTTTTCTACATATTCCACAACAAAATCGTCTTTCTTCCGGATGTTCTCGACCCGATAATACAGGTTCTCCCTGTCAAATCCCGTCACCACGAGCTCCGGATTTTGCAGGCCCAGCACACAGACAATATCCTCCTTGACTTCTTCCGTAGCCGTGGCCGTAAATGCACTGAGAATCGGCCGGCTCTCCAGTCCGTTCACAAAATCAACGATCTTCAGATAGCTGGGGCGGAAATCCTGTCCCCATTGGGAAATACAATGCGCCTCATCCACCGTGACCATGGAAATCTCTGCCTTTGTGACAAACTGCCGAAACTCCCATGTTTCCAATCGCTCCGGCGCCACATAGACAATCTTGTAGACACCTTGTGCCGCATAATTCAGTGCCTTGGTAATCTGCGTTTCCGTAAGAGAGGAATTGATATATGCCGCCCGGATTCCTGCCGCATTCAGTGCTTTCACCTGATCCTGCATCAATGAAATCAGCGGTGAGATCACAATTGTAATCCCCGGCAACATCAATGCCGGCAGCTGGTAGCAGATGGACTTGCCCGCACCGGTTGGCATGATCGCCAGAGCATCCCTTCCGCTCAGGATCGTATTCACAATGTGCTCCTGCCCTTCCCGGAAGGATGCATAACCGAAGTATTTCTTTAAAGTCTCTACGGTAGTCATTCCGTCATTGTCCCCTCTTAATCACATTTTATATAACGATTCCGTTACAATGATCCACTTCATGTTGGATGATCTGGGCTGTCCAACCGGTGTATTTGCCATGCTGTTTTCGGAAATTACTGTCCAGATAATCTACTTCGATCTCCTCGTATCTCGTGCAGGGTCTCACACCTTCCAGCGACAGGCAGCCTTCCTCCGTCTGGTACGGGCGCAGCTTCCTCGTGATTACCGGATTGATCATGGCAAACTGAAACGGACCTGCTGCCACTACGATAATGTTCTTCCGGACCCCTATCATATTTGCCGCCATTCCGACACAATGATCCAGATTCGCTCTCAGAGTATCCAGCAGATCTGTCACCACCTGTGCGTCCGCCTCCGCGGCATTCTCGGATTTCTGTGCAAGAAACATCGGGTCTCTCATAATTGTTCTAATCATCGTCATATCCCTTCGTATTTCCTCAGTTCCAGCCTTTCCATATTTCCGGCCGGTAGCCAATCGTAGACTGTTTTCCGTTTCTGACAACCGGGGTGCGGATCACCGACGGATTCTCCAACACCTTTGCCAGCTTGTCCTCCTCCGCAATATACCGGATAAGTGCCAGCATATCCTGATCCTTGCCTTCCCAGTTAATCATGTTCTCCAGACCACCGTTTGCCTGCGCAACGGAAGTAAACTCTCCCTTGCTCATGCCTTTTTCTTTCATATCGATGAACTGGTATTTGATACCGCGCTCCTTGAAGAAACGCTCGGCTTTCCTGGTATCGTTGCACTTTTTGGTGCCGAAAATCTGAATATTCATTTAGGTCTCCTGCTATTTTATTCCATACTTCTTCTGCATTGCTTCCATTACTTCCGGATCATTCAGCATTGTAATCTTGTCCGCATCGCCTCCGGCACTCATTTTCGCAATCAATGCCAACAGTGATTTTCTCTCTTCTAAGCGTCCCTGTTGCAGCCCTTCCTTCAGACCTTCTTGTAAACCTTCTTCCCTGCCACACTCCCGTTCAGCCTTACGAAGCTTCTTTTCTTCTTTTTCCTTGTCATACTCAAATATACTCACCTTGTATACCTCCGCCCGATTGTGCTGTAAAAATTCCGCAAGGATTCCCTCGCGAATGCATTCGGTTATCGCAAGTTCCACCGCTTCATTCAGCGGCAGTTCTGCTGCGTACTTTCTGACTCTTGCCACATACTGGGCATACTCCCACAAAACATGGCAGTTTTTCATTAACTCTTCGTTATGTCCGGCATTAATGTTTAACATCGTAACTTTCAGTTCCAGTGCCGGGTCCTGCGTCGGATTCTCAAAAGCATCCGACAGACGCAATTCTGTCCGATCCGGAACATTCCGGTCTGTTCCATTATAAAACACCAGAAAGTTCGGGGTCGGAATCTTTTGAATTCCGGAGGAATATAGGGACTTTTCATCTACCAGATCCTGATATTCACTGGCTATGTAAAACAAATCTCTCAATGGAATATTCGGATTATAGGTAGACTGATGTTCATACAGATACAATCCCATTTCCAGTACAAATGCCAGGTCATTCTTCATCCCCATATAGATGGCATTTTCCAGAGTCACGATATCCAGATCTTCCGGATTCTGATAATTCTTCCCTGTCACTGCATTGTACAGAGACAGCAGGTTCTCAATAATCGAAAATATCCATCGGAAAATGGTATCCTTATACTCTCTGTTGGGCATAGGCAGTTCGTAGCTGCGTTTCTTCATAGTGTCCTCCTGTTCTCATAGCACCTGAAATCAAGAGGGCACACTTCGGCTGTCCTATCCACTTGTCATTCAACGTACTATGCTGTGCATGGTTAGTGTGGTATAAAAGCATAGAATTCATTGAAATGATATAGATGTGTGGATCAGCTCTCGCTGCCGGAATCGTTAGAATATATGCTTTGGAATTATAGTACTAACATTTCTATTGCTTGTCAACACAGCAAAATAGCAAAATTCCACCCTGTTGAATTTAGTTATTTTTCCCTCTTAAGCCATACAGCTTTTGATCTTATCAATCAGTGTCACATCCGCCGGAAGCCACTGTACGGAATCCAGTTCTTCCTTCGTCAGCCACCTGGCGGCTTCCGCCTCAAGAAGCTTCAGTTCTCCCGAAGCGACCTCGCACCAGAAACAATCCATGGATAAATGGAATGCCGGGTAATCGTACTCAATGGTATCTATCAGGTCTCCGACTCTGACCGTAGCATCCAGTTCCTCCCGGATCTCTCTGACAACCGCCTGCTGTGGAGTTTCTCCGGCTTCGATCTTCCCGCCGGGGAATTCCCAGCCACCTTTGAATTCTCCGTAACCCCTTGCGGTGGAAAATATTTTTGTTTTGTGCTCTATGGAATCGCAGATCACGGCTGCGACTACGCGGATGGTTTTCATACTGCCTTGCCTTCATTTTATATTAAAATACACTTATTCGCAGTTACCATAATAGCATATTGGTAACATTATATTTCCTCTCTCTTACTCATAATCCATTCCTTTACATTACTTACATACCGTCCCCATGATGGATGTTCTGATGCGACATCCATTATGGTACTATAAGCTTGTTCTCCAATCCCCATCTGTTCTACAATATTGCCTATCCATTCGTGGGAATTACTTACTCCTGTAATATTTTTTGCACATACAACACATTCTTGTGAATCATCCATCGCAATTAGTAACGAATGAATATATTTTTCCGGTGTACTATTTGGGGGCAGATTAAATTGAACAATCGTAGACAAAGCCTGTTCAATTTTTCATCATGTCCACTTTCCGTACCCGTTAAAACTTTTTTCAATTGATTTCTTTTTTCCTCTTGTGTAGTGAACTTATCTCCATCTATTACAATAAGTATACTCTCCGTGTCCTCTCCACTCAGCACTTTTCCCGCCGCTACTGTAAACGCATTCTCAGCGGAACCATAGATAATTGTACTTATATGCCGTAACATATTTAATTCTCTGGCTATTTTTTGCACAATAGCTGCCGCAAAACCATCTTCCACATATATTGAATATTTCCTCTTTATTTCACCACTCATTTTATATAACAAATCTGGGTTAATCGAATTATATACTAGCATTTTATCCTTTTGTTGCTCTATATATCTAATATCAGCATACTGCCCCAAATGTTGCATCTCTAACGAATGCGTTGTAAAGATTATTTGCAAATTTCTATCTGTTGCTATATACGATAGCGTTTGTATCAATTTTCGAAAAGCATCCACATGCAATAGTAAGTCAATTTCGTCAATTAATATTAAAGAGTATTGATACGCACTATATGCAGTTTGTAATATTTTAATAACTCTCTGTTCTCCTGCTCCCATACTTAAAGCAGAATAGACTATTCCATCCTTAGTACGAACACCCATATATTTCTTTCTTCCTGTTTCATGCGACAATAGTTCTTCATAATTTTTGTTAAGAATATATGATGCGTCCTTAACAATTTTTTCAGTTAATTTATCATTTAACTTTTTTGATGTATAATTAATAAATGACGTTTTTTTTCTCCAACTCAATTTCCGGAATACTTGAAGAGATTCCCATAAAATAGGTATCTCTTTGAGGACGTGAGGCATACCGCGCCCACCTATCTTCTTGCTTTTCATATTTTTTAGAAATTTCTTTTTTTTCATTAAAATCATAATTTATTAACGTAAAACTGCTTCCTTTCCATGAAGCATCTGGATTAGGTGTAAAAAAAAATAACAGAATTTATAATCTTCTCCTTTTTCATATGGAGTATATGCACATGCTAATGCGTGAAGAATCGTGGATTTTCCACAACCATTGACTCCCATAAGCGCAACCATTTTTTTATCAAATTTTAGTACTAAATTATTTATTCCCTTTAATTTTTCAATTCTTATCTCCTTCAACACACGCTTTGGGAACAAAATCCTTTCTGATTCTCTATTTTTCTTTATAACTTTTTTATGTATTTGTGTTGTTTCACTATGTACGCTTTTAGGATTGACTTTATAGATAGAATCGTTAATTTGATTCACAATCGCTTCTACTACATATGCATTTGTTGCATAAGCAATTTTATTATACATTCGGCTTTTATTACTTTGCTTATTATAATTATATTTAGGAAGCCCCTTAAGCATTGCAAGTTCATTGTGGGTGAACCGTCTTGGACCAATTGCATCGACGAAATAATTTTCTCTCATATATCCCATATGAATTTTTTTGTGTTTTCACAATTTTCTTACCGGTTCGAAGATACATGCATTCTCTTTCCCAATCATTGTAAGATAAATTAACTTTTCTATACCATGGATATATTTCTTCTGAAGTTTCAAGTATTAGTTTTTTCTCAGGACTACCATACAACGGTTGAGGGAACAAAAGACTAACATTTTCGTTCATTTTACAGCCTAAAATATAGCCCTGTCTACCTGCAATTGGATATCCTGAAAAACTCATTTCATCATAAATGACATAGGAAATACTATACCCGATTTCGTAAAACTTTTGCATATAATCTTCTAAATCTTGTTTTCTTGAAATTATACTGCTTACTGGAACTTCTAACAAAAATAATATGGGATTCTTTTGTAAAATTATATTAAAAATTGCAGTGTTTTCACTTACAACCATATCATACTTCATATGTTCTAATTCATATGATGAATGTTGTATGTACTTTGCTGTAATGATATCGGCATCTGGTAATTCATTGGGCTTCAATTCAAGTAAATTTCTATTTATAATTTTATCTGTATTAACCCAGGACGATATTATAGCGCAGTTTTCAAAATCTTTATCTATAACTGCACTAATTTCAAAACCAAGCCTTCTCAAACGCATATATTCTGCCGCCTAATCCTGCATTTAAATCTAAAACTCTTTTTTCCATGTTTTTTTGTTATCTCCCATATATTTTCTATAATTCTATCTCTAAACAACTCAAACTTCGCACTTGAATAAATGTCTGTGCACTTTGAAAATTCAATAATAACTGGCATAAATATAGCATGAAACCATCTGGTTTTGATATAATTGAGTTGCTAGAAACAACTATATTTCAGGAGACTCATGCTATCAAAAAGGCATAACGCAAGCAGCTCAAAATGATAAGCAGATTTCAAAATCAATCAAAAGATTTTTACAAGGTTTCATGTTTCCTCGGCTTTAAAGATATCCACCGCTTACAAAAAGAAATTAATTCTGTAACAGAAAACTTCCAGTATCTGTTTCTGCTGATTTTTTTACATAAGCATTTACATGAACCTGATTACTTACCATAATACTCCTGCTTTTGCAAAGGATACGGTGTATCATTTTGTGAAGATGATCCAGATCAACTGGATTCGTTTCACAACGATTCTTTCCTCCAAAATCATCAGAGATGCCATTATTCCACCGGATTCGGAAGATCGTGCCAATGTCCTTATAATTGATGATTCCATGTTTGAACGCAATCGTTTCAAAAAAAGGGGGAGCTCCTTGCAAAAGTCTATGACCCGCAAAACATAAATATCGTTTTGGATTTCGGATGCTTACTCTAGGATAGTCGGATAGAAGTACGTAGTCCGCTGTATCATCAGCATAGAAATTCTCCGGTTCCCCATTGACATCCAGAAAATTTGAAACTGCATCAGGTAATACAACAGGCTTCTCAAAGGAAATAACTCCTTCTTCATCCTATAATAATCTTTGCTTTTCTCTAGTTAATCTGCTTTTTCTCACATTTTCATTTTTTCATGGAGGTTGGTTTTAAGCTTTCGCCTATATCCATAAAGTGATGATGTCCTCTTCCCCTATTCCTTAACATTGAAGAAATTCTTTTAATGTCGGACATTCATTAACCTTCCGTTTCAAGATATAGAATCTCATCATGAGTTTCTGCCAAAGAGTTTTTCGTAATACAGCCTCAGCCTTGGTGTCCTTTGAACGGATGTGCTGCATATTCATATGTTTCAACTCCTTAGTGAATACATCTGCCATATCTTAATCCTCGAAAATCAACTGATGAACCGCTAATGCTAGTCGTCTTGCAAATTCTGGGGGTACAGCATTGCCTATCATTTTATATTGATCAGTCATTGCTCCTATAAATTCATAATCATCCGGGAATGTCTGAATTCTGGCAGCTTCACGCACAGTAATTGTTCTTGCCTGTCTTGAATCCGGATGTATATGCCTTAGACCATCCTTGCATAAATGCGCTGGAATAGTTGTACTGGGCTCATTCCATTTCAAAACATTATATTTATGGATATTTGACGTTTTACCTGTGTGTTGGGTATAAAGTGCTTTTCTGGCTTCTATAGCAAGGTATTGGTTAGCACCACTTTCTATATCTGCAGCAAGCATAGAGAACAACTGAATATCTCGCTGATTATGGTAACGGGAAATATGATTCTTCACCACAGTAGATGCAATTGTGTGAGCTGTTTTCCTGCCATCATATATCACTACTTTCTCGGCCGGGTACAGTCCAGGAAGATCTCCGATAGCATCTCTCAATGTTTTCTTTTTCTCTAGTTTGTATGACGGCAGAATCTCCTCGTAGAACTTCTTGATCAGAATCGGGCTCTGATCTCCGTATATCTCTTTTCTTAAGCCAAGAATTATTACCCTCTTACGTTTCTGAGGTACTCCATAATCTGAGACATCTACAACTGCATTTTTCAGATCTGAAATAATAGCATATCCGGCTTCTGAAAACTGCTTCTGTATCAGTTCAGTGATAGGTGTGTCTCCTGGTTTTGCGCTTAATAATCCCGGAACATTTTCAAATACTAAGGCTTTAGGCTTAAAGTGCTCAACTATCCTCAAATAACTTTCAAAGAGGAAATTTCTGTAATCATTCTTCATACCGTGTTCATCACGTATTCTTCCGGCAATAGAATAGGCCTGGCAGGGAGGTCCACCAATGACCAGATCCAGATTCGAACCTACCAATGCATCTAACCCTGCTGAAATTCCATATTTCTCATCAGAGAACCCTGAAAGTAACTCCTCAGTTCTTTGAATATCAAAGCGTATCACCCTTTGATCAGCATCGGTCATGCTCCATTTTTCTTTAAGTCTTTTTGTCAGATTCTGGCATTGCGCCGACTCCCACTCAACACAGGCCAGAGTTTCAAACAATCCTGACTGTGCAAATCCTTCTGTCAATCCTCCGCATCCAGCAAAAAGATCAACCGTTTTTATCTTACTCATTAGTTTCCTCTTTATTGATAATATTCAGTAAAGCCTTGCCCAAATAATACCCCAGAAGTGGAGGTACTGCATTTCCCACCTGACGGTTCTGCTGTGTTTTTGTGCCGGTAAACACAAAATCATCCGGGAATGACTGAAGTCGAGCATTCTCTCTAATAGTTGGTACACGATTATACTGATAATGGAAATGATTTCGATGTCCTGTATCAATCGTTCGTGACGGCTTATTTCCATCATAACGAGTCCATGCTTCGTGAAACTTACGGTTCTCACCAACACCGACCGGAAGATCTTTCCAGTTTCCACCTTCAGGTACCAAAGCAATTGTATCTTTGACAAACTGTTTGTGAGCAGTAGCTACATGATTGTGTAACACTGTACAATTACCGCGCATCTTTCGCTGATATTCTGTTCGCGGTGCAGATGAGTACTGATCTAAATCCTCACCCAGTTCTTCCACTCGTGAAGGCAGGTCATCAATTGCTTCTCTGCAAGAAATATAATTATCGGATGTTAGTACTTTCTCTGGGAATTTTGGTGTACCAATATCTGCACGAACTCCCATGTATACCAAACGTTTACGAAGCTGAGGCACCCCGTAATCTGCTGCACAAAGGATCTGGCACTCAACGTTATATCCCATCTCCCTGAAGCGCTTCAGGACTTCTTCTTTAACCTGACCATCATACATAGTGGACATTCCTGGAACATTCTCAATAATGAATCCCTTCGGCTGATACTGCTTTACCATTTCAAGTACAGCCAAATATAGCTTATTTCTTGGATCATCGAAGTTTCTAGGACCTGTAAGTGAAAATCCCTGACATGGAGGACCAAAGCAATAATCACGTCAATCTCTCTTTCCCCAGCAATCCTCTTGATTTCATCAAAAGTCTCCTGCTTGGATAAATCTGCTTTCAGAGCTTTTGCTCCATTATGATTTAATGCAAAAGTGTTTAACGCAGCCTGGTCATTATCCACACCGACAACGATATTAAAGCCAAAGCATCCATAAACCCTTTGGAAAGTCCTCCGCAGCCAGCAAATAAGTCAATAGCATTCATGTATGTTTATCCTCTCATTGTTTAATAAATGCCCCATAAACTTTTTCTCTATGGTAGCGTAAGCTTTCCGGTGCTGGTCGAAAGAAAGCATTCGATGGTACACGCATCTGTTTCAGATGGTAGCTTCGGATCTGTTCGTTGTCACACTCCGGATGTACCATAACTTCAAAGCGCGGAGATAGTGTAAATTCGCCTCTGACAAAGGCAAGTGAAAGATCCTTAACCAATGCGATACCATTGCTCGGCATACAACTTCCACCTGCCGATTTAGGCATAATATATACAACATCAACTCCCATCCCAAGAATACCTTCAGCTAACTGACCTGTAACTGCACAGGCATTCCCATATCCGGCAAGTACAAAATCTCGAAAAGTTGCCGGATTAAATATATTAGCCTGATTTTCATCTGTACTCTTCCGAATTCTGTCGGTAACAGATTTATCGATGTGAATATCCATAGTAGATAGGTTTGCCTCGAAGTCATTCACCTGATCTTCGAAAAATTCTAGTTCACCATCATACATTCCATATCCGCCTTTAATTGGATAGTCTTCAATTATTCGATTAAGCATTAGATAGAGCGCCGAAGAATGATCTTTCACAACATCTAAATAATAAACGCATTGTTCTCCATCAAATTCACTAAGAGAAGAAAGCATACTCTTTCTCATAACAACAATATCCTCAGCTTTCAAATATAGCTGATGAGCTTCCATTTCGTTATTGAGATATATACGGTATTCATTTCTGGGATGCTTGGCTTTCGTTCCCGTGTACTTACTATTGTGATAAACATAGTTGGCATATGTTTTCAGTCTAGTATAGAGTGGAACTATAGGAAGCAAGGCTGTATCATTAGGAATTTCAATTGAAAGCGGAGGGAAAAAATCCACTACTGCATCATTTTGTGATGACATAAGGTATCGACCTCTCTTTGCTTTCCCGTCTTCACCAACACTTCCAAGTTCCTGAAAGCCACAGCATTTCAAAAAATATCTCACAGCATTCACTCCTTACTTAAGACAATCTGTCACCTCTATGAATTCTCTTTCAGGTAATTTCTTTTTGAAATACACCTTTGATCCCTCAACTGCAAAAGAAAAATGATAATGCGCTTTTTTCTTTTTGTCAGGGTCCTCAGATGTACGAAGACATCCTTCTAACATTTTACTAAAACTAAAAAAATCAAATACCAGTACCTGCTCTGCACTTCCCAATGCAAAGGCTACATGGCATGTTGGATATAATTCCATCCAGGGGATATTTTCATCATTGATTGAGTACCAGTACTCCCCGTTCTTCTGACTGTAACTCGCTGATAAAACAAACAGTGCCGACTCATTATCACTTGAAACATATCTGGACTGGCTTGTCTTCACGAAATTACATTTCAAAGTTTTTTTCAAACGATCTGCCACTGCTTCTCTTACAACAACATGGTTTACTTTTTCGTTTTTGTTCCATGTCACTGCTTCTGTAGGTTCTACATCCGCTTCATCATCAGACGTGACACTATAAGATAATTTCTCGGAATCATCATTGGATACAGTTGCATCTGTTCTTTCATAAATAATGACCGAATCATTTTTCATAGCACTTGTAACAGTGACATTCCACGCATTTATTCTGCTATGCCATTTCTTATGCTTGAGAAAGCTATCCCAGGATAACTGATATATTCCTTCGAGGCTGCAATCACTGTCCAATTTACAAATAACCATATACTCAAATAATGGTTTATCTATCACCGTACTATTCGGTGGCTCAAGTCCATAAATCGCACCAGTAATATTACTAGTCGTCGATTTGATACTATATCTTTCTCCCTCCTGGCTTACTGCATTAATATTTTTTGTTCCCACTGGTACAACACTAAGATTCGGAAGTTCTGGATTTCTGTCGTACTGTTCAAGAACAAGATATTCTCCCAGTTCTCCGACAACATTTTTCGTACGGAGAACTCCCCTCTTTTTTAACTCTTTAATGGATTGGCTATAGAGGCTTACCAATTCTGATATGCTACAATTTGATAAATCCATAACTCACCTTCCTATTATCCAGGGAATCCTTCTATACGACATTTTTTCAGGATGCTAAGTACCTTTTGACATTTCCGATCAGAAGTAATGAGCCCACCGTCCATACTCTTTGCCAATTGGATCTGGTGTATCTCCGAAGGGCTCATTACTCTGTGACTTATATTCCATTCAAGCAGAGCAGCCCATTTTTCAGGTCCATAATTCACTACCTCAACAAGATTGTTCAGTTTATCTGTCTGGCGCTGTGACCTTTTTGCATCTTTCGCTTCGCTTGCAGCAATTTCACGGCTTTGCAGCTCTTTTGCAAATTCCGGCAGCAGTGTATATGGCAACTCTTTAGCTCCTTTCCAACACGCCTCTCTTTTAGCCCATTCTGTAACGTTTTCAACACCACGATCTTTGCGAATAAGGTACTGATACATTGCAAAAGATGCATCTTCGATTTGTTTTACCCATTCTGCTGAAAGAATCTGTTTCTGCCAAATATTTTTAAGATTAATTGCAGAATTTGGATATTGAGTATTTACAGTGTAAAAAATCTTTGCGAGAGCATATTCAACAATATTTGCTTTATAACTCCTGTACCAGGACTGTTTTCTCACAATTTTGTCCGACTCTCTAAATAGAAGCGCAATGGACACTGCATTTTTGAAATACTCTTCATTAAAGGTTGTATTATCTTTATCCCATGCAGTCGAAACCTGATCAGCAAACTTCACAAAAGCCTTCTGACCGCCCATACTAGCAATATCTGGGCGCTGCTGATAAACATGCATATATTTAGCAAATTCTGTCTTTGTAATTTTCTGGTTTTTAGGATGATGTTCCAGAAAGCGTGCTTTCTCCTTCGGAGTCGACTTATATGTTTCCTGTGCATACTGGCCATTAGCACGCTCATAATACCAGTAGGTTCCATACTGTCTGCCATTTGTCGCCGGAGCAATAATTCTTCTTGAGAAATCTTCCATGCGGATATGATAAGGATGATTAGACCAGAGATCTGCATCACTTACTTTATTCTGACTGTTGGCGTATCTTGCGATATTACCAATCAACTTGTCTGACTTTTCTGGAAGAACAAGTGACAACTTCATCGGAATATGAATCTTCCTGATGTTTTCTTCCGAATGATCCTTTTTATCTTTTACAAGCGCAGTCGCAAGAGATGCCGTTGTCTGCCCTCCATTAACGATCTGTAATGATGTGATTTCCGTAATGTAGGAAATACCTTCTATGGATTCGACTTTCATATCATATGCCGTAGCAGCTATTCCATTATTGTAAGCAAAGAACATTTCCGGCTCGTTCAAAATTGTATAGCGGATTCCTTTATTGACTTTTCCACGTACCTGTAAGAAAGATCTAACATTACCTTCCAACAAACGACCACCATATTTGTTATAAAGTATAGCAAGTACCATTCCTGGTATGTTGCAGAGATATGCCTTATAATCTGGTGTTTCACTGGCAAGTAAACAAGGAAGTCCTTTAATACCAAAATCGGCAAAGCGAATTACAATTTCTTCTCTACCCATGGAAGAAGTTGTTAATTCAAAAATTCGGCTGATATCCCATACATGGCATTCAACATCCTTACCACGAGCCTGAATATTATCAAGTTGCGTCAGAGTTTTGCTCTTAATCTTGTCGGAAATGAGATAAATCTTATATTTACGAACATCACTGTACATTCCAATAACATCGGTTGCAAAGCCATAACCCGGAGCACTTTCTTCTGCGTTTTCAACAATATACTCTGCGTTATCCAAAAAGGCTGCTGCCATTCCGATATATCTATTTGCATCTGTAGCAATCAGAGTCTCGTCTTCATCATACGTCATCGGTGTCGCAATAAACACATTCAGACATTCATCAAGCTCTGAATATGAATATCCATCAATCTGAATTCGGCGATTCCGTCTGCCAAATCCTTCATATGGAACATAAGAAAAATCATCAATTTCCTCTGCCTCTGTCAGCTGTTCTGCAACGTACTCAAGAAATTCTTCCCGGTCCACAGAGAGATTGGTTGCAACATTCAGTTGTATCTCATCCCAGAGATGCGTTCTGAATTCACTTAACGATGTCTGGTATGTTTCCGTGTCCATGCTACTCCTCCTTGAATGTGTCTATTGCTGCAAGTGAAAGCTCATATTTGGCATTCTGAACAGAGGCAGGCATATTCTTCTTCCTCAAACAAGGAAATTCCGAATCTACTTTATATGCTGCCATTCCGTTAAACTTAAAACCAAATTTGTCGTATGCTCTATCAAAATAATACCCATACGCCAAAAGACGATTTCTAAGGTTATCCTGACATATCTTTGAGGAAATTGACTCTGTCACCAATTCAACCATACTGTTCAAAGTAATCTTACTGGTATCGGCTTCACTTGTTTTATCCAGTTTAACAACGATTAAATGGCCATCAGTCGAAACATCCAACTGTTCAACCGAACTGATCTTTACAGCAGATGATCCACTGACCGTTGACTTTACTTCATACCATGTCCCATCACAGGCAAAGTCCTGATCGGTAGCCTCAATTCCGCTCCAACTCTCGACAGCCTTTTCGGGACCATATACAGGCATCATTTTCATTTTCAGAAAGCAAAGCTCGCCAATCAGCCCCTTGATTTGTTCATAGGAGAGCAGTTTTCCCTCCGTTTTAATGAATGCTTTCTGCCATTGAATATATCTGTCACAGATCCCATCTGCTGCAACTTCTGCTTTTGTAATGTGTTTCGTATAGGTAATCATGTCCTCACAAAAATGTGCGAACAAATCAAGATTACGTTTTTCCAGGAGTGAAAATGTAATTCCATAATTACCATCTCTCCTCTCACCTACAAAAACACTCATAAGTTTTGTCTCGCTGATATTTTTGGGTTGTGTCTTAGTAATTGCAAATAAGGAATACCTGTTACGTCCATCCAGACCTACATACCACGCAATTGGATGAGAACTGGCTACCCGCTGATATTTATCCGTATCTTTAAGCTCTATAAATCTGCTTTTCAAATCTTTCATAATCAATCCTCAATCGTATCATCGATTTCATCAGGTTCCGTTTCGTCCAAGCCCATAATTTCACGATACTTAACAAGATTAATCTTGTACTGATACTGCTTTGACTCTCGTCCTTTAATTGCAGGTATGCCTACACTTACACCTATCAGAACATTTTTAGTATTTACCACGGCATTCTGTTCCTGAAGATCTTCATTTGTTTTAATCTCAATAGGCGCTTTCAACTCAACCGGGTAGATTACAAGCAAGGGTCTTCTCGTCTCATCGAAAAAATCCGGTTTGAAAAAAACATTCTGATTAAGAGGCCTAATCTCTCCAAAACGTTTTATCTGTTCCGCATGTTCGCCACCTCAATTTTGTCAGCCTGTACTTTTTTAAGTCCACCCTTTGCATAACTTCTGTTTCCAAGTCGGGACTTAGATCCTGACATCTGAAAAGCTCCTATATCAGGTCTAATACCGAAGCTACGCTGTACACAGGGAATACTATATCCTCCCACGTTCAGTTTCTTTTCGCCGGTACCGCTTGCCACAACAATATCCCATTTATCAAGTGACCCATCCGTAGAAGAAGTAATCTGTTTCACAAGTTCTATAGTGTGGAAGTTGGAATTTGCCGTATGACTCTGATAATTGCCCAGGAAATCGCGAACATACTGCTGTGGAACTCCCAGGAACTGCAGCTTGTCTGCAAGTGCATACTGTTTATCGCCGCATACCGGATCAATTCCATCAGCAATAATACTTTCAAGTAACTGTCTAGTCACATGAAGATTATCTGCCTGAACCTTCTCATTCATATGAATAAACGGAGTTTCTATAATATTCCCACTCAGACTAACTGTCATTGTATAGTCCTTAGCCGTTCGCATTTTATTACGAGCTGTAACGAGTAATGTTGCATCATCTGACCGGACGCACAAACCAAAGTCTGCCGGTGTTTTCTGCTCCGCCTGCATCCTCCTTACTTCTCGCTTTAACTCATCAGATGCTTCCGAAATATAGCTGTACCAGTCTACTGCATCCTGATTAATCCACACCTGGCATAAATCTTCGTAATGAGGGCGATAACCAAACCATCGTCCCATCTGCATAAGCGTGTCATACATTTTTGTATTACGATAGAAATAACTTGTTGACAGTCCTTCAAGTGTAAGTCCTCTGGACAGACTGTATCCTCCGACTGCAATTATTCTTAAGCCAAGTTCTTCATTTTCATCGTAATTAAGGTTCTTGGCAGCATTTCCACCATTAACATAGCGAACTACAATGGGTGCAATAGCACTCCACAACGCAGTCTGTACCGTATCCCATTCGAATTCACATTTTGAGTAATACTGATCATACACATCTTTCAAAAAAGCAAAGGATGAGTACTGAAGAGCAACCTCTTTCATCATGTAATAGTTTCTAATTTCGCGCTGCATCTCACGTACATATGAATCCAGTTGATCTGCAATCTTCTTTTGGACATCGACATATACGCTGACATTTACCATCATCGAACGGTGCTTTGTTATCTGCCCCCTGAGATCTCTGATTGCATTAGTAATAACGAATCCGGCAACTGCTTTTCTGAGGCTTAACGGTATTTCCCCTGGTACATGATCTTTTTTATGTTTAACCGGGACATAACGTTCACAGTCGCCATTATCATTAATCATAAAATGATACTTTCCCTCTTTCGGGAAAATAGATGCTGCACCAATGTAGTTTGTTGGTGCTTCCAGAGCATATATAAAATCCCTGGGAAACAAATCATCCCCCAACATTTCCTGCGAGGAATCCGGATCAATAAAGATATTCGCAAATGGTGTTGCCGTAAATCCTACATAACTTGCTTTTGAGAAGAGTTTCAGAATTTTTCTGATATTTTTATTTATTGTCGTAGGATCCTCGCCCGGTTTAGTCGAAACTGAAGCATTGTCTGCCTCATCATCAATCATAAGCAATGGAGAATCAATGGTTCCTGTTGCCGGATTTCTGTTAAATAATCTCATCCATCCTTCCAGTTTTTCGAGTACGCTTTTGTTCTTTTTTAATACAAATACAACGGGGCTGTTTATGCTAGACAGCTTTCCACTAAGCTTATTTGCTGTAGATGTATTGAAATCACTTGTTGTAGAAGTAACTGCCCAACCAGAAATACTACGGTCAATATTTCCAACTCCAACAAAAACACTATCCTTATTTGTTAAACGCAGTACTGTCAAGGCCAACAAAACCTTCATCAGTTCTTCCCTGCGTCTGACGTCTCAGCTTCTCAATCGTGCCAGTAAGGCAAAATAATAATGTGATATCCCGCATCAGCCGCCTTGTTCATCAACGCAAGATATGTAGATGTTTTTCCTGACTGAACATCACCAATTACAAGTCCTCTGCGTTGAAATGCAAGCTGCTGGGTCGGATCACTGAGTAGATCCATCATTTCATCTGTTTCTGCATCGATTGAGTTGATAACATCAGAATTAAACCCTGCATCTTTATAAAGATATGTACTATATCTTGTCCAGAACTGCGGATTAATCGAACTCTTTGCCGCATAATACCAGGAGATATGATTTTTTTCTTTGACATAGGCACCGCGATCCATGCGTACAGCAAGCTTAGATTGCAGATCTACAACTACCTCCTTGAATTCGCTTTCGGACAAAGGATGTCTGCAGCTATAAAATCGTACGAGTTCAGTCAACAGTTCTTCCGTCACGACTTCACCCGGTTCAATATCCATTTGTACATGAGAAATGATTTGTTCCTGAATCTTATTCATCACCGTACTCTCTGATTTTCTTTACTACTTCCGGATATCTGACGAAGTAATCTATCTGATCCAGATTTTTCAAGAGATGTGAAATATTTCTTCCCATCTTCTTATATGCCTCAACCATGTCTGCCCCAACCTGATATACTTCATCGAACTCCATACCCGATCGATCTATCGTGTTTTCGTCTTTTGCGAGTCTATAATACACATCCCCATATGGAAATGCGTCTTCCAAAGCCTTCACAAATGAATCCAAATATCCACGAGAAGTATCATCCAAGGTTTCTTCTAGCATTTTGTACAGTGGAATTTCACGATTTACCTGATATTGGAACTTTCCACGATTATCAATTGTCTCCCAGACATGTTGCAAATTATCATGCGAAGATGTTCGACCTCTATACTTGTAAACCCGCTCACTTCTTCCAATAGAATTTTCCACCACAGCTACCAGATTTCTTTTGATTACATCCGGTAACGATGCCGTTGATTTCTTAATATCAATTTCCCATATTGAATCAAGAGTATTTGGTATATCAACTCTAATTCTGGCAAGTTTATTTAATTCCTGACTCTTAATCAACCGAAACCAGGTTCCCCAAATAATTAGTCGTTTATTTCTGTAAATATAAAATCCCTGGTTCGACCGTAAATCACTTAACTCCCCTAACTTCTTTTTTTCTTTTGCAGAAACTTTACTGGCAAACGGCAGAATGTATGGTTTTACACGAATAACGCTTCCTTCAATTCGTAATGTCTGCTCTGTCAACGGTTGCGTGGCTGCATTAGTTGTAAGAAATGGATCTATCGGATCCACTATCTCGTTATTAAAGTATATTCTGACTCTGTTTCCTATAGATTCATTATCCATATACCGATGAAAAACCAGAGAGACATGACTACGTGCTCGCTCAATTTTCTCATCAAAAACCTTCTGAGGATTTGCAGTGCCATCAATAATTCGATCAAACATCTGCCATATTACAATCGTTCCACTTTCATAATCATTGAGATAGCTTGCAAGCTGAAGGTTCATTGCCTCTTCAGTGCTATAACAAATCAATGACCAATCTTTTTTCTGAATAATATGATCCAGATCCCAACATGCAGCATTATATTGGCCACCTTTCTTCGTTATAACAGTAAGTTTTCTGCATTGAGATAACGATGCGGTTTTGAGTCCAAGCCCAAAACGTCCCAAATCATCTTTGTCCCTAACATCCAATGAGCTTTTGCTTCCATATCTCATTGCAGATTCCAATTCGTCTTCCGACATGCCCATGCCATTATCTATAACCGCTACAAGCTGTGGATCTTTTGAAGAAAAAATCACATTGATTTCTGTAGCACTTTTTCCCAAGCTGTTATCAATAATATCCGCCAATGCAGACTCAAAAGAATACCCAATTGATCTGGTTGATTCGACAAGTATTGGCGCATATGGCAAGACAATTTTAGATTTCATTCAACATCTCCCCAGGTAGATTTCAGTCTATAAATTCAAAAATATCATCAACTTTACAGTCTAGTGCACGGTATATCTTCTTCGCTACTTCCATAGTTACATTATCCTAGGCTACCATTTCAGTCGAATACAATTATGCAAGATACAGTATACCATAAATCCGACAGCAGCGAACGAAATAATTAAACATTCGTCAAAATATTTCACTTGTTATTCTCTATATTAAACAAGCTTAAATCCCGCAAATACCTGCAAAGTGTGAAGCTGTTTAAATACGATTTCGAAGCAATTCATTTTCAACAGCTATTTGTCATATCTTATCAAACCTGCTTATAGTACCTCTCCAAATCTTCCTTCATCTGCCCTTTCACTCTCTCCCAATCCCCCTCACTCATCTTCGCCAACAGCGCATGATTCAGTGAGATCACTCCCAGGTCCTTCGAGTAGTACATAAATCTCTTTCTCTCGAACTTCTCAAAAGGATTCGTCAGCATGCTGCTCTTAATCATCTTCCTGTCTTTCAGAGTTTCGGCATTATAAGGGCAGCTGGGGCGATCCACAGGCAGTCCTTTATCGATCCTGTCCTGATAAAAGGCTATGTAATCTGTCAGCACATCCTCAATCTTCGCATCGCCTATCGTGTCCATATGATCGATAAAGGACAGCAGGAAAGGCATCTTATAAGACAATGAATAATCTCTTTCCTCCAGGAATGCAAAAAAGTCATCCCGTACGGTGTCATCGTTATGCTCCTGAATGTTCAGCTCTTTTCTGTATTTCTCCACATCCTCCGGGCTGAACAGGCTGATCTTCTTGCTGCCGAAGGGGAATTCCACCGTTGGTGTAATCTTCCCTTTACGGATCCAACTGGTGATCGTTCCGGTATTGACGAAGTACTCCCTCGCCAGCTGTTCCTGACTGTAGTAATCCCCATACTTTTCTTCAAAGGTATGGATGTCCACTTCCACGATCCGTTCCACGCGCTCTGTGATGCCATCGATCTCGATCATTTGTCCCGGCAGGTAATCCTGTCTGGTGATATCGCCGAACGGAACATACAATGAATTTCCGAAGATAGCATGCATACTGCAGGGTCTTACCATGGCTCCGTATTCATCTACCACATCGATGACGAACACATTTTTCTTGATGGATGTCCGGCGCAAACCTCTGCCGATCTGTTGAAGATACAGCACCTTCGACAGCGTCGGGCGCGCCATAACAAGTATCCCGAGTTCCGGATAGTCCCAGCCTTCCGAGATCATATCGCAAGCACAGAGGAAACGTATCTTATGCTCCTTGAACTCCTGCATAACCTTCTCCGGATGCTTTGTATCTCCACTGTAATCCTGCGCTGAGATACCGGCTGCATTCAACAGGCGTGCCATTTCTTTGGTATGCGCCTTGTTTATACAGAAGATAATTCCCTGACGTTTTCCGGCATCTCCCTCCGTGAAATAGTCCTTCAGCACATTTACGATCAATTCATTTCGGGAAGTGACACGCACACTCTTCTCCAGATCCGCATTCACATAATCTTTTCCGTTAAAACGGACATGGCTCAGATCAATATTCGTCTCGATCCGGTAGACATTCGCCCTCGCCACAACTCCCTTCTCCATTGCATCCTTCAGAGAAAGCTCTGTTGTATAATTTCCGAAGATTTCTTCCAGTCTCTTTTTATCCGGGCGCTGATCCGTCGCTGTCAATCCTGCGAGGAATTCCGGCGCATAGTATTGGATCACCCTCTTTAACATCGGAGCCACCGCGTGGTGCGCCTCATCTACTACAATATAGGAATAATAATCCCTTGTTTTTTCGTGGTAATGTCTTACCGCATAGCTGTAAGTCTTAATATCGATCCGGTCCTGCAACGGCTGCAGGTCGTTTTCGATTCTCTCTTTCCAGTCCGCAATGATATTCGTATTCGGTGCCAGGATCAAAGCCCGGAACTGCTCTTTTCCGGCTGCAAATTTCTGAATATCTTCTTCCACGATCCGGGATTTTCCCGCTGCGGTAGGTAATACAATGAGGAATGCACAAATCCCTTTTTCCCGCCGTTCCTCTATCTGCGCAAGGCTGATCTCCTGGTGCTCATACAGTTCCGTTTTACGTTCCAGCATCAATCCCGCTTCCCGGAATCCGCTGGTATCTTTTCCCAGGTAAGACCGGATGTCATCCTCGATACGATCCTTGAATCGGCAATCTTCTGTAGAAAAACGGTATAGCTTTAATCCCCACAATGCGCAGGTATTCTGCTTGCGCAATTGTTTCCGATAACCCTCTATTCCGATCAGCTGCGGATGGTGGTAATGAATTCCGTTTTCCTCGATGGCCACTCTGCCGTCTGCAGTATCGATCAGATAGTCAAGAAAATAATTGTTGCCGTCCTCATCGGATATCCGGAATTCTTTTTGCAGATATTTCAATGCCCGCATACCGTAGACATCCGTGAAATTCTGTTCAAACAGCAGCTCCAGCGGTGATGAGTCCGCATGCTCTCCTCTTTCTGAAATCTTTTTGGAAAAATGCAACACTTCCTGTCTGCTTTTCTGCAGGCATTTTTCTATCGTTTCCGGATCAAATCCCAGGAATCGGAACACTCTCCGGTATATTTTCATATAGTGGTTTTGTTTATCTGTGATCAGTGTATAAGGAAAAATCTGCTCGCCATTGCGGCAGGAGCAGATTTCATCATCGATAATGACCATGTCCACTCCATCATCATAAAAGCGACTTACACCGCCATTCGGATAAGTCACTGTCTCCCGGAGGACATAGTTCGGATATGCAATTAAGAATTGATCTTTTTCAGGAATAGATTCAGCCATCTTTCTTCCCTGTCCGGTCGTACATCTTCTGTCAGAAAGTTCCGCAGCTGCTGTAAACTCGTATGTTTTTTCAGTAGCTGCTCCAGTTTCTCTTCTGTGAAATCCAGAAAATATCTGCCGTTCCTTTCCCCTTCAAATACACCATACTTAAATGACATGTACAAAATGCCTTGCGGCTTCAGTGCCTTCTCGATGCGATATAACACTTCATCCAGTTCCCCATAGGATAAATGTAGCAGCGATGAGCACGCCCAAATACCGTCATATACTTCCGATGCATCCAGCTCTTGGAACAGCTGGCATTTCACCGGAATCCCCGTGTACTCTGATGCCAACGCGCACAGTTCCGCGGAGCCGTCTATCGCGTCTACCCGATATCCATGCTCCAGGAAATATTTCGTATCCCTTCCGGAGCCACAGCCCAGGTCCAGGATCTTCGCCCCTGCAGGAAGCCCTTCTATAAATTCATCCTGCATTACATGAAAATCTACATTACGCGTGTTCTCCACAAAATCGGCGGCATTTTGATCATAATATTGAATTGTCTGATTCTTTTTACTTTTTTCGCTCATTTAAAAGTATCATAGCATATTTTCAGGAATACTGCAATCTATGTAAAATTGCTCCCTCTATTATATATATGACAATATGCGACAGAATCTTACAAACTTTTTTACAGAAGTTGCAACGAAAGTGGTCATCTTATTCATGGTTGCCACCGAGGTTGCCACCGCGAGTTGCCTCCCTCAATTACCACTACTGATATCACTTTGTCTAAACGTGCAAATAATATCACATTTTAATTGCATTTATGTACTCTCGTAAATATTTGAAAGGGAACGGTATCACTGTCAGCTGACCATTATGCACAAAAGATACATTCATCATCGGCAACATTTTTTCGAACTTCACCGGTGCTTCATGAAATCCTTCCAGTTTTCGAATAACACACCCTCGTTGAATTTTGGGATGCATTCCCTCTCCAATGGTCCCTACACAGTAATACTTTTTCTCGTCTTTCTCAAACATCTTAATATCAAGGCAAGATGCCAGTAATTCTTCTCTTCTCACCCTTCCACGGAGTTTATTATCTCCTTCTGCCAAAAGGTTTCCGATAATATCTATTTCGGGAATAGTGAACAATCCCGTATCCTTAATAACATTCATACTTCCATCAGCGAATCGGATAACTCCCTTCACAATTTCAGAATCTGTTCGTGCCTGTTCAAAAATTTCTATCATTTCCGTGTATTCATTTATTTCAAAGAGTGTCATTTCCTGCTCTTTGATTTCAAAAGTACCATCCGGTCTTACCGTCATAATAAGATAACGCTTTACATCATCCATCTCTGCTTCCATGCCAAAAGAAACAGGCTGTGTGAATCCCAGTTTTTCCCAATCAAATAGAGAAATCTTTTTTTCCCCAAGATCCTTTTTGATAATTACTTCATGTATCACCGTCGCAATTGCAAACTCGCTGCTATCTGAAAAGTTTTCAAATGTAATATGTTGAACTGCTACTCCCTCATAATTTTTATCATGCGGGTCATTAACTCCATTGTAATATTCCGCATTATGAATCAGAACAATATTCAGCTTATCCCGGGATACCCTCTTACCCAGAGTCGTCTCTATTTCATATTTTTGCCGGAGCAAAGTTCTTATATTTTCGCAGAATATATCAGAATATGCATCATTTATCTGATCCACAATATGTATCCCTTTTTCATTCAGAACATTCTTAATTCTTTTGATGTTTTCTCTCTGGACAGTTTTGGAATAATCCACTCTCTGTGTAATAGGCTCCTTCCGAAATCCAAGTCTGCAAATTCCTTCATATTTATCATTGAAGGTAGTAATTACTGCATTCAACACTCCCATTTTAGATTGTTCATATTTTGAAAGACTCTGAAATTCCAAGAATGGAAGCGTTGTTTTTCTATCATCCAGTTGTCTTAGAATAAAGCAGGTTTCTTCCTCTCCTTTCAACCTTCTCCTAAGAGTGTTATTGGCTGAAAAAATATATTTTGGATAGTCCTCAAACTTGCGTTTTGTAAACGAGATTTTTTTCTTCAAACGCTCTGATGTAAAAGTTCTTACTGCCAGATTCACATATAGTTTTTCCGTAACAGTTATTTCTAAACAGGGCACCTGCCAGATAATATCCTCCTTCTTCTCTTTTCCCCGTTTTATCCAGTAGGGATGAAAACAATAGAGATGTCCTGTGAGATTATTACATTTTAAAAATTCCGAATCATAGGATCCCAATGCATTCAATAAAAGTTGAATTAATAAATGATCTTTTAACTCGGATATTGCAACCGGTAAAACAGAAAATTTGTCTCCATCCGTAACTTCTCCAAGAAGTTCTTTTAACTTCCTTTTGTTATCCAAATTCTTTGACATCAATAACAGCATTTTTCTTCCAGATTCAAATTTTATTGCTTTAATATCATTACACATGACTGATACATCTAAAATATAAGCACCACGCTTTATATATTTTTCGCTGGTCTCCAAACAAAAAATATCATATTTTTCCTCGATCTTTTGTTTATCGATAACATAATCCAGGCTATTGGTTTTTATACTCATCGATGCACCTCCTCAAAATATCCCATGCTGCTCTGTCATAACTAAGTTTACCGTCCGTTTCTTTTACCAGACACGGCAACGATACGATATGAATGTTTTCCATATCGACCTCCGAAATGTCCCAGTTTCCCTCTGCATAAATATTTGCTACAACAACACATTTGCATCCACATTTTGCAGCTTTACCTGCAATCTTTTTGATAACTGTATTCTTATCCTCCGTAGTTCCTTCCTGCCAGTTTTTAAAATCAACATAAACCGAACTTCCCTCGATTTCATAATCAAACATTTCGAAGATATCCGGGTTTTCTATTTCTTTCACAGTAACATGCAAATGTTTTTCCAAAAGGAATTTACCTACAACCTCGCCCAAAGCCCCTTTATAAATGTTATTCCAAAGAGGTGGCGTCATAATATAATCATTTGTCTGAAATGATGTTGCCCAACCATTTCTTTCAAACAATTCCCTGGCTCCAGGAATTTGCAACAATTTTCGGAGCTTTGTTCCTTCTTCTGATACCTTTAATGAATGTTCTCTATCTTGTCGAAATGTTACGGAAACATTATTAAAATCTTCCTCTTGCGAATAGTAATAATAATTTGCTGCCTCCGGTAACTGCACATAAAAATTAGTTATAATGAAATTACTACCGGCCTCTTCTTTCGAGGCTGTCGGATGTTCAAGTACGAATGTTCTCAATTTCTTCCATTTTTTAATTTTGGCTTCCGTCCAGTCGTTGTTCAGCATATTCTTAATTTCTTTATTTACGCGAATTGCTCTTAGAGATGCTCTATCCTCCAGAGAAATTGTTTCAGGATCTTTGGCACCCGTTTGCTGAATCTGATGAACTAACGCAACAAATTCCGGATTAAAGCTTCTTCCGTTTATAACAGATACATCTATCCTATCCACAATATTGTTATCTGCATAAATGTAAATATCCTTGTTTTTCTGGTTGGTTCTGCATATACGTCCAATTGCCTGGATAATATATCTGGTACTTAAAAGTACAACACTCTGCTTTGTATAAATATCCTTAAAGTTTTCATCGTTTCTATGCCCCAACATATAAGTTTTAAATGCTTTCTTAATATTAATGACTGTATCGTAAGAAGATATTTCTGAATTTTCCTGCAAAAATTCCATTTGAAAAAGGTATTTCACAAACTCTTTCTCTTCCAGATTATCCCCCAACGGAACAATGAGATTCGTCGGTTTGTCCAGATAAATAGCATCAAAATCCTTCTCGTTCTTCAGGCTACGATCATTTATTTTCACAGTCCTTCCTATTAAATACTCCGGGATCGGATACTGTAGATTCTGTCCTGCGCCAATTGTCTGATATACCGAAATAACAAACAGTTTTTCCCCTTTGCCCAACCGTTCAATCAGATCACTCTTTTTGCCATCATACTCCGTGCCATCCAGAAATACGGCCGTTCTCCTTTTATCATATCCTTCCCAGCCATTCTCCATGGAAATAAATTGAAAAATATCAGACAGCGTATTTTTATCCAAAGCATTATCTCCCGAACGGGGATGCTTATTTAGTACACATAAAAAGGACTGAATATCCTCATGAATGACAAATTCTTTGAAAGCAAGAGCAATTCTCAAGTATCTCTTTTTGTTATAATCTTTATTATCTGCATTTTCTCCAAACAAGCGTTGTATCTTCTGGTACGCTTCCTTCGCAAGTTCCTGTGTGACAAATACTTCTGTCCAGGATTTTTCCGAATAATCCGCTCCGTTTCCTAACAGCTTCGTATGTATTTCTATATTTTGGTATCCTTCCTGTTGTTGATGAAAAGAATCTGCCAGACGCTGTCGTTCTTCCTCCGAAACTTCCACATAGATCTTTTGCATTTTATTCTTAAGATATTCAATGTCATAATTGCCAACCACAGAAGGTACGGTTGCTGTAGCAGATATTCCGATTACTTTTGCTTTTTCACAGAATCTGAGAAGTATTTTTTCCGGTGTATTTTGAAAGGAATACATCATGATCTGCGACTGCATATCATGTTCTGTATTATTTTCAAACGCATAATACCGAAAACCATGCTCATAAAATGACAGGTCAAACTCTCCCGGTTCTACCTCATCCTTTGTCTTGCGAGGAGACATCATAATCTGCCCTGTCAGGAAATCAATGCTTTCATCATTCAGCCGAAATAATGCAAGAACAGATCTTATTGCGGATTCTACCGAAAAAACATCCTCCCCTTCATTTCTTCGTTCATTTTTGCATTGCATATAATTAAATGCCAAAATACTGACCGCAACTTGAAAATAGGAAATAAATCCTCTAAGCTGTCCCAAAGCATTGTCTGAATATTGTTATTTTCTTTCGTCGGCTTCTTCTGTGAAAATCCAATAGAATTGATCTTCCTTTGTAGGTCACGCTGCATTATAATATATGAATTATCGGAATTCAGAATCGTGTGGAACTGGTGATCCTGGAACAAATAATTCTGGTAGCTATCTGCTATTTCTTCAAGAGTTCTATGTTTAAACTGCAATGAATAGGTCTTATGAATATAATCAGCTTTCTCTCGAATATCATCCACAATAGCCTGTAAAGATTTATTACGATACGCCCCCATCCTTCTTTCCCGGGATGGCGTTGTAAGTACAGTTGGAAAATCGTCAGTATGTAAGGCCGCATAGATATCCTTGAATAACTCTATATAATCTACCTTGTCATGAAGACCGTTATCGATAATCTTCTTCAAAATGGTATCCTTGGTCGCATCAAACTCATCAATAAAAATAACTGCATTTTTTACAATGTCTGAGTTATAGAACATATAAGACGGTTCCACAATGGTAGTATTCCTACTCAGCAATTTATCCATACTCAAAAACAATACCTGTCGATCTCTGGTAAATACTGCCGGATATAATTTTCCAAGCCACTGCCACTTCTTGTCTGTCTTAACGGCATATAGTCTCTGCTCTACCGTCACATATTCCTTTGCCAGATAATCCGAAACAAGTCGTCGGAACCTTGGTTCTGTTTTTTCCCGCAAATTGGATTCTATACTGTCCAGAAATTCCCGCATCACAAGAGTTTTTTCTTCTCTTTGTCTTTTAACAAAGCTTAAATCTCTTTGAAAATTCTTATACTCATCACTCTTTTTTATTTCAGCAGGAATTGCACTTTCCACTTCCGGAGACCAACCATCTACAACACTATCCATATTGGAATCTATAACCAGCACCTTTTCCTGATACAGTTCCGATTTTCCTATACTATTAAACCATTTTTGAAGATCATCATAGGGCAGGTTTTTCTTTAATGTTGTTACAAAAATGTATTTTCGATCCTTGTTTTGCGGGTCCATACATGCATCAAAAATGTACTTTATTGCAGAGTAAGTTTTTCCTGAACCGGTAGGCATATCAATAAGCATAAGACCGTTTTTATTTTCATTGTCCACATATCTTTTTATAATATCGTACATTTCGATTTCCCCTTTATCACTTTTTTTCAATTCTTTAAATAACAAATCACAACAACTTTGAGTTATCCTAATATTCCCATAAATACTTGTTTTTTTACAATAGCTAACGCATTTCCTGTCTCAATAATTTAATCATATTTTGTGTCCGTTTTTCTGTACTTAATTTTTCAAAGTGTTTTTCTCAAATAAATGCGCTCATATACAGTGGTAACGTCACAATCCCCTCTTCGCTCATACCTATGTTTCCATCCACAAATTTGTATCCATAAGATATATCTTTGTCATTTTTCATAAGCCATTTTAATGAATTTGCCCTGGTATTTCCACTTTTGACCTCAATAGGAACCACGCTTCCGTCTTTCTGGATGATAACATCGATTTCTCGTTTCGTTGTCTCATTTTTATAGAAATAGATATGATATCCCTTCTTATAAAGAGCATCCGCTATTGCACATTCATAGATACCGCCTTTTGAGTTTCCTGCTAATGTGTTTTCCACAATATGCTGTTTTAAAGAAAAGTCCTTCATCGCCATTAGTAGTGATAAATCGGTTGTATATGCCCGAAAAAAGTCGTCTCTTGCATAATCGTCCAAATCAAATCTGACATCCGTCACCAGTTTACATAATTGCACCATATCTGCCCGAAGCAGCCATTCCACACTTGAATAATATTTTTGTGCCCTTCCACCATGCTCGATTTCTTTATATTGAAATTTATGATTTTCCTTATCTAATAGTTGCTTTGCCAGTGAGAGATAACACTTCTCTGCCTTCACCTTTTCTTCAGCAGTTGCATAATGTGCTATATCATACTGGTATCCCTGTAAGAGACTTCTTTGGACCCTGTCAACTTCTCTGAAATCTTTCGTATCTATATACTTCTGTACCACTTCCGGCATACCGCCTGTTGCGACATACTGTCTGTAGTAATTCATCATCTGTGAATGAATCGCCTCAGGTATCACTGTCTTTGAATGCAAATATCCACAAAGATTCCCTATCATATCTTCGCAAATCCCCATTCCCCAAAGAAATTCTTCAAAATCCATCCCATACATTCTCAGATAATCAACATACCCTACCGGATAGGAAGAGGCGCGTTTATAGTCGATTCCCAAAAGTGATCCTGAAGTAATGACATCATACCTGTTGTCTATCGCCCAGAACTTGAGCGATGTGATTGCCTCCTGGCATTCCTGAATTTCATCCAGAAAAATCAAAGTTTTTCCGGGAACAATTTTCTTTTCGGGAAACCGAAAACGCATAGCCATAATCATATTGTCTACTGTCAGATCTCCGGCAAAAATGTCCATTGCAGATGGCATCTGCTTAAAATTAATTTCAAGAAGTTCCTCAAAGTTTTCTTCCGCAAATCGTTCGATGATGTACGTTTTCCCCGTTTGTCTGGCTCCCTGGACAACCAGACATTTTTTGTTCTTTGTATCTATCCAATTTTTAATGTACACTGTCGCTTTTCTTTTCAGCATAAAATACCTCTAATTCATAAATTTTATTCTGTTTAATGCTTATAATCAACATTTTGGAATATCAAAATGTAGTGGTTATCAACATTTTGGAATAATTATATCATTCCTTTTGTATTCAAGCAAGGCGCTGATACATAAATGATAGAGTAAACTTATTGTCAGTTAGAAAGTCGCAGAAGATTCCCTGCTATAGACTTACCCAGATCGCAAGTTTTTCGGATGTCTATACTTGGAATGGTTGCCTGCATCTTTTCAATATATACTTGATCATTGTCATGACGGTGGAGCAGCAGGCTTCTCATATATCCTCTGTTTGACCGCACAATTATCCCCTCTTTGCTCACACCTATGCCGCCATCTACATATTTGTATCCGTAAGATATATCTTTGTTATTTTTTATATGCCATCTTAATGAATTTGTCCGGGGATTTCCACTCCTTCAGACTATTTAAAAAAGGCACTTTCTCTTTTACAGAAAAAGTGCCTTACCTTTCGCCCCTTGACTCACTCCGCATCCTGAGCAATAGATCCGATTACCTGCGTCTGATTTCTGATATTCTATTTTATCCGCAAATGCATTGCAGGCCGGGCAGCATGCCTGTATTTTATGAAAATTGTTTACATTTTCCTTTCCTTTAAAATTTTTTACCATACTCTGCGCTCTCAGTCTTCCTTCTCCCCGTCTTCCTCCCCCACTGTAAGCAGTGACTTCCCGTTATAGCAGTCCGGGCTGAACAGTCCCTGCTTATGGGTATCCGGGGTAAATACCTTGGTCTCTCCGGGAGCGATTTCCTCATGATTGAAGATCAGGCTGTGTCCCTTTTGATTTTTGATCACCGCCTGCTTAATATTATCGGACCAGCTGTAGGTCTCCATGACATCGCCGAATCCCCTCGGAAAATACCGGAAATCCAATGCGCAGGGATCTTCTTCGGTGGCATATTTCATGTATAATACGCTGTCCTGAAACATTCCGATGTGAACTCCCGGATTCACAATTCCCACAGCATCCCCCAGATGATATACCAATTTGCTTCCGCTGTGAACGCTGGACACTTCAATGTAGACACAGTCCTCATATTTCCCGGCAATTTCGAGCAGACGCTGCTTCTCCTGTTCTTCCATCTGCGCAATCTCCTGCTGTCCTGTCTCCTGCAGAGCACGGATCTTTCTCACCATTTCATCCGCCGTATCCTCCGGCTCTCCAAGTGACATTTTCGCTGCTGCGGCAATGATCCGGTCCAGTGCATTTTCCGAAGTATCAAGACGGGCCAGTTCCTCCCGGTATTTCTGTACTACATTCCCATACGGCGATACCATCATATATTTCAGCGGGCAGTGATAGACCGTATTTCTGGTCTCATAGATCAGAACATCCTCTTCCAGAGAAGCCTTGACCAACGTGGACGTCGTGGCTACATAGACATTTCTTCCCAGCCGCGGATGTACGTCCGCAGTCCCCGACAGATTGTACTCTCCGTCATATACATAGGGCTTCCAGTTTCTCATTGTTACTTTTGCCTTTTCCATCCCGGATACCTCCTGTTTTTACTGAAAGTATACCAGATTCGGAGAATAATGTCATTCTACCGGTGGTTGATTTTTGCATTTTTTGAACGTGAACAGCATTTTTTCCAGATCTTATTTTTTTATCCGCTTCCACTCCTGCAGGCTGCCGATCTCGGTCCCACAATATTCACACACGCCTTTGGTCACATCAATATTGGCGTCGCATTTGGGGCATTTGATCACGTGGATCCCGCTGTCCAGGGTCATGACTCTGTCATTGTGGCTGAGGGAGAAGGTATCCTTCTGATATGCGGATGTGATCCGGCCACCTCGCAGATACACCAGTCTGACCTGTAACTCCACATCCACGCACAGTATGCCATTCTCCACATGCTCCTGCAGACCGGTATAGTCCATAATGTCGTAATCAATGACATCCGGCCGGGAATAGTAGCGTCTTCCGGCTTCGTAGTTCAGGTTATTATAGAACCGCTTTTTGTCGATGCCGGTGCCGGTCCAGAATTCCTGCTGCCGACGGTTCTGTTTTTCTTTGTATCGTCTGACAGGCCCCAATACCGCATAAGCATCGCACAGGTAGAAAAAAAAGTAATAGAGGATCATAGCCAGGATTGTGCTGTAGATGAAAATCTTGCCCACATCATAGCCATTGAAGGTCCTGGAGGTATTTATGATCCACAGGCTGCATAGCAGGAATGATACGATGTAATCTACCACTCCCGTGACGATCCGGTAGACCGGGCTTTGCAATACCAGATCATAATGGTGCTTGCTGCCCAGCTCCTTGTCTGCGTAGTCAATGTTGGAGGCCGCATCACAGCAGGGACAGCCGTTCACAAATTCCTTTACTTTGCCGGTAAAGCCACAGTTTTCACAGGTATGCTGTGCCTCTTCATCCATTCCGGATACATAGGTATACTCCATGCGGGAATCGAAGATTTTCTCTGTATGGAGCAATTTCCCCTGCCGGAAATACTCTTTGCGGCAGCGGATACCACCGTGCACATCATCCTGACAGGTTCCGTCTGTGGACCGGTACCTCAGGGTGCCATCGACGATGTAAGTAGTCTTGATATTGACGCCGCTTTCTGTAAGCCTGCGCATTTGAAGTGTTTCGGATATGAATGCCATTGCTTTCGTGTCCTATCTGTTATTGTTGTTATTATTGTTGTTATTGTTATTATTGTTGTTGGAAGAGGAACCACCGCTGCTGCCAGAGCCTGAGGATGGTGTGTAATGAGGAAACACTTTGCATTCCGTCCGTGACAGCAGGATTCCGTCAATGCTGCTGTCGGTGCAGTTCGCCATGATCACCTTCTGGGTTTTTGCGGTATTCTGTCCGATGATGAGGGACAGATTCTGTCTGCCTCCCTTGATGAAAGCCTCCGGCTCCTGCTCCAGGAAATGATAGATCTCCCAAAGCTCCTCCTCTGTCACCTCATAATATTTTGTGAGTTCCACGCAACGCTTCATGCGGATCAGTTCTTCATAGGTCTGCGGTTCAAAATTCATGGAAAGCCTCCTTGTCATTCTTTTGCTCCAGTGTCAGATAATAAAATTCAATGTTCTGAAAGGGGAGATTGATGGCCTGTATATGGTAATAGGCATTATTTTCCTGCTTCCGGTAATGGCAGTCTCTCAGCTCCGTAGTGGTGCACAACAGATTGTTCGGGCTGCCCGTGGCATATTCCTTTGCATATTCGCGCAGGAGCCCGGAAATATCATATACATACCATTCTTCTTCGTTGTCCCCGGAATGGTCCAGCACCCCTTTATAAATCTGATGCGTGGCAATGTGACGCTGCTTTGTTCTCCCTTCATCACCGTAAGTCACGAGATCTCCGGACAACAGCATCAGGTACAATGCGTTGTTCTCCGGATAATCGCATTCTTCCTGCAACATATGCTTTTTCATACGCAGCTTTACCGTACTGATGGGTGTCAGATATAGGATCTCCCTGGACTTCCTAAGAATTTGGGAGATCAGCGGATATCTGTCTCCATCCACATCCAGTTCGAACACACCGCTGTCATAGATATATTGTAACTTCGCATCTTGTGCAATGATCTGTTCCAGTGCAGGATATTCTGCGGATGTCTTGGCAGGCAGATACTTTTCCGGCTCCTCGAGGCGCATCTTCGTCACATATTCATATGCAGTCTCGTCAGCAGAAGCATCCGGGGCATAGCCGCGGTCCCGGTACATCTGCTGTTGCAGCAGGCAGGTGTAGCTTTTGCCGGATCCATATACGTTTTTCACAAAAGGGCAGCCCGTTTTGCACAGATACAGGTAAGCGCACCTCGCACATTCCTCGGGAAACGGTTGTCTGTTATGGTTTTGGAAGATCTTCCGTGCAGCGGTTTTCAAAATGTTGTCCACCGTGTCACGATAGATATTACCGTAGTAAAAATCTTCGTTCTTCTGACCTCTGACACAGGAATAGATGTCTCCGTTACGCTCCAACAGGAAAAATTTCTCTCCGCAATTATCGCAGTTGGTGCAGTATTCCGGTCCGAACTCATCGAACCATGCACCGTTGACCCCGGCATCCAGATTGGTCCCGTCAAAAGCCTCGTGCATCCGCCGGTAAAAGATCAGCTGTTCCTCTTCACTCATGTGATGCAGCAGGCCACAGGAATTGTAGTCAAACCCTATCATGAAATTAAAATCATTCATATCCAGGCACGTGTTCCGGTCCAGGAATCTGATATCCTCGATGATCTGATCCAGCTGTTCAAAATGCTCCCGAAAGATCGTGGCAGATACTTTTTTCTTGTCAGGGATCTCCTCCAGCAGTCGGATATTATCCAGTATCCGTTCCAGTGTGCCCTCTCCGCCTTTAGTCACCCTGTATTTGTCATGCAGGGAAAGCGGCAGATCCAGGCTGCCCGATATGGACACGTTGAACTCACGGATGGTCTCGATATGTCTGTCCAGTCCGTACAGATTCGTCTTGATGTGGGGATGCCCCACCCGGAAGCCGGCATCCGTGATGAGTTCACGGTTTTTCTGATAGTAACTGCTGATATATTGGATCAGGTCGTGGAATTCCCGCTCCTGCAAAGTGGTCACCTCGCCGCCGTGCAGGGAAATATTAAAGGGTACCACATCCGCTTCACGGAATTTCGCGATGGCATATTGCAGGGTCTCCAGGCAATCTCCGCCCCGCAGGGTATCTACGGTGTGGTCCTCCAGATAACAGTACCGGCACTGCATGTTACATGCCATGGTCGGCACATATAACAAGTGAATAAATTTAGTATTCATAGTAATCGATCCTTACAGGTGTCTCCTTGAAAGCACGTTCATTGACAGATACGCCCCGGGGCAGTGTGATCTCCCGCAGAGAATCACAGCACCGGAAGGCAGAAGACCCGATCTGCTGCAGCTTGCTGTCCGGGGAGATCACCACCTCTTCCAGACTGGTATTTCCATAAAACGCGTGTCCGCCGATCCTGGTCACGTTATCCGGGATCTCTATGCGCAGCAGGCTGCTACATTCTTCAAAGGTGTTGCCACGGATCTCCGTCAGTCCCGCCGGAAGATTTACCTCCTCCAGACTGCTACAATGGTAAAAAGCTTCCCCGCCCAGATACGTCAGATTCTTCGGCAATGTGACACGTTCCAGACTTCTGCAGTTTTTAAATGCCTGTCCACGGATCTCCGTAATGCTGTCCGGCAGCGTTACTTCTGTTAAAAAGGGCATATTGGAAAAGGTGTTGCCGCGCAGGCCCACTACTTTCTCCCCCTGATAGGTATCGGGAATGGTCGCCGTAGTCATATTCGTCAGACCATAGACATAAAACCGCACATAATATCCGTCATCTGCCTGCTCATAGAAGATCCTGGGCTTACTGAACAACAGCAGCGAGCCTGCCACAGCCACCGCCATGAGAGCCCATTTTAACTTTTTGCTGTAATCCGGCACCATGGATGCCTTCACATTCATGACAATATTCGAGATTTTCTCCTGGGATCTGGATCTGATCTCCTTTTTTAAATATTTTATCAGCTGATAACGGCTGGTCAAAAAAGCATATACCACCAGGATGATAAGTCCGATCACATAGGTTTTCATCGGAAAATGAAAGAAAAACAGAGATATGTATACGAATAACAGAACCGCCAAAACGGCATTCAGTATGTTTTTTCTGCGCAGCATATCCTCTGGGATCAGATTCTGTTCTTCCGTGATCCCGGCACGCTGCATTTCACGTTTTATAAACCCTTCGACACAATCCTCCTCGGACATGGCAAACAGCGGATCAAAATCCTCTGCATGCACTATCCTGCCCGTTACCGTTTCGTCAGCTGCCGGTGCATGGATCACCGCCTCAGCTGCTGTCTGCACCTTTTCCTCCATAGATAAAGTCATTCCCATACCGTTATTTTCCCTTCTTTTCTACTGTGCATCGCACCTTTTTCGTCTCCAAAGGACTACGATACTCTTCCATTTTGCGATTCTATCGTTTAATATTCAGAGCTTAACAGGAAGTCATAAGCTCTGCCAAATCCACTAACAAAATACTGTCATCAGACCTCACTTCATTCAGAACAGCCTCTGTGAATCCGGATTTTGAGAAAAGTACATAGTAAGAATTCCTTCTGTTTATACGGAACGCATCCGCTTTTGCTTTCAGATCCTTTAATACAGAAATATCCAACTTCTCATTGCGCCACTTACACTCTCCGAAAAGATAATCCTTTCCGTCATTTGCAATTAAATCAATTTCCTCCTGACCGTGCGTTGCAGCATTGGTTCCCCACCATCTTCCGATAGAGGTATATAATATCGGCAGTTCTCCTCTCGCATTCTTCGAATTCAGATAATCCATGCAGACTTTTTCAAAAACCAGACCCATATAACTGCAATAATCCGGCTTAATTCGTTTTTCCCATACTACCTGCTGTGCTCCGGTTTCAATCAATGTTCTGTTGGTAAATACATATCGGTACCAGAATCGGAACATAAAGTCTGAGATGCCATAAATCGTTTTTCGGGATGATTCCTTTTCTCCAAATGGTGTTTCTTTATGAAGGATTCCAAGTTCGCACAATGTTTTAATATATTTCAGGCACTTGGCTGAGTCCTCGCCGATTTTTGTGGAAATCTCGTTTGCTTTGGTATATCCGCTTGCAATCGCTTCTATTATCGCACTGTATACCCCCGGTTCCTGCACTTCCTGACGCAATAGTAACAATGCCTCTTCATAAAGATAAGAAGTTACTTTCAGATGGGTTCTCTTAATATTTTCCTCAAAACTTTCCTTCTCATTTATTTGCTGCAAATATAATGGTGTTCCACCATATGCACCATACAGCATAAGCTTTTTCTTCATCAGAAAAACCAGTCATAAACTTAGCACTTGTCTGATAAGTAAATGGCTTCATATGAAGCTGCGCAGTTCTTCTTCCAAAAAGAGGACTGTTAGAACCAAGTACTTCTTTTTCCATAAATCCCATATAGCTTCCGCTTAGTATTAAAAACATCTTTCCGCTTGTCAGTTTATGGTCAATCAGATGTTGAAATTCTGACAATAATGCCCTGTTTTTCTTCACAAGGTAAGGAAACTCATCGATAACCAGTACCAGTTTTTTGTTACCCTGCCTTTCATCAATGTAAGACAGCGCATTACTCCACGACGAAAATGGTTCCAAGTTGTTTTCCTCATAAAACTGAAATACAAGCGATGAGAATTTTTCAAGATTTAACTTATTATTGCTCTGCTCCGCCGAATAGAAAATTGCATCCTTATCCTTACAAAATTCATTCAGAAGAGTCGTCTTTCCTACACGTCTTCGACCATACAGTACGAATAGTTGAAATCTCTCTTGCAGATATAATTCCTCTAAGTCTGCAAGCTCTTTTTCTCTACCTATGAATACTTCCTGCATCGAGCTCCTCCATTGTTACTCAAAAGTAATTTACTTTAAAGTTAATTATGTGGTATTCTACCCATTTTGTCAATGGGATTCTACTATTTGCCGAAATTACATTATTAAAGCCCCATCAAACAGATTTCTCTATCCAATGGGGCTTCTATGTCATATTTTTGTAATTTTACAAATTTCCACAAATAAGGTACATCACGTTTTTAGTACAGCTTTGCACCTGCCGGGATTCTGTCATTTACCATCAAGAGGTTCCCTGAATTCGATTCATTCCCATACTATATAATTCTGCCGTTTTCAATTATTTCCTTATAAACCACTTTATATCTGCTTAAAATGGTGCACAAAAAAGGCATCAGCCGATTATGACCAATGCCTTATACGTTATCCTTTATTTGGTTCGCTTCGTTCTATTAGCCAATTTCTTATTTTTTTCATTTTTGGCTAATAGAATTATTTATCCAACAACCAATCCGCAATATCAATAACCTTGATTCCCTCATACTGATATTCATCATGCCTGGTTCTGGCTATCACATACTTAGGGTATGCATCCTTAATCTGCAAAAGTGGAGCTACCTCTCTTTCAAAGGTCTTCTCTTCACTGATATTATCAGATACCTGAATATAGATTTTTTCACTCCGCTTCACTGCGACAAAATCTATTTCCTTCTTATATAATATGCCTACATATACCTCATATCCTCTGCGCAACAACTCAATCGCCACGATATTCTCTAGTATCCGCCCGTAATCCATATTCTTTGTTCCAAGTTTTGCATAACGGAAAGTATGGTCACTCAAATAGTATTTATCGTTGCTCGATAAATACTTTTTCCCTTTAATATCATATCTCCTAACCTTGTAAAACGCGAATGCATTGCATAGGTATTGCATATAATTGCCAACCGTCGTATGGTGTATCTTCTCCTGCATGCTTCCCAGAGTATTGGTAATGTTACGCGCGGACGAAAGATTCGACACATTATCCATAAGGAAATCCACAATTCTGTCCATCAGCTGCGTATTTCTTATCTTGTATTTTTTGCGTATGTCACGCACTATCAGTGTATCAAACACATCAGCTATATAATCATACTTTGCTTCCTGATTTTTATAAAGATAGGAACCAGACATTCCACCCTCTAGCACATACTTATCCAAAGCGTCGTAGCGGTCTTTCAAGCCAAAGTACTCCATATACTCACTAAAGGAAAATGGATATACTTTGATTTCAAAAGTACGCCCTGTAAATAACGTAGCCAAATCCGAACTTAATAAAAAAGCATTAGAACCGGTAATATAAATATCATACTTCTCGCTGGCATGAAGTCCATTGACTGCTTTCTCAAAATCTTTGCACATTTGCACTTCGTCAATAAAGACAAAATTCTCTTTACCTGCAACATAATATGCGTTTACATAATCGTATAATGCGCGATAAGTCAGTAAATCGTCATAATCAGGCAGGTTAAAATTTATCTGTATAATATTGCAATCCGGGTCCTCCGATTCAATATATGCTCTAAATGCTTCTAGCAGCTTTGACTTTCCGCTTCGTCTTACACCGGTAATGACCTTGATATCCGGAGTCCCAAGTACATTGATTAACTTATCTAAATACTGTCTACGCTCTATCAGCTTCATCTGCATCATCCTTTCACAAACAGTATGTACTTATTATACTGTTTCTATTAGCCAAAATCAATATTTTCTCATTTTTGGCTAATAGTTGTAGTGGTATTGACGAGGACTTTTCTTTCAGATTTTCTACTAACAGGAATACTCCGTTTACATATTAGATAAAAGCATGTAAAATTTCTTTTACATAGCTTAATTGCGGTCTATTTAGCTTGTTTCTTGACTACTCAGGAAAAATATTTCTACCCTCGCCCCACCTGTATTTTCAGAATTTGAAAGTTTAATACCTCCACCATATTTTTCAGCCACAGTTTTTGCAAAAAATAGTCCCATCCCATAATGGGCTTCGCCATTTCTACTTGTGTCATCCATAAAAAACTGCTCTGTGCCATGCAATAATGCTTCTTTTGTAACTCCTGATCCGCTATCCTCCACAATGAATGTCAGCCGGTCATCCTGCTCCTTTGCGTCAATATAAATGATTCCATTTTCTTTTGTATGCTCCACTGCATTCTGAATCACATTCATTACGGCTCGGAACATTGGATCATAAGCAATCGTTACCTTTTTATCACTTTGTTCCGCCTTCCAATCTATTTTCTGGTGATAGATTTCTACCAGTCCGAGTGCCTGTTCCTTTATATCTGCGAAAAAATCTTCTAACCTCACCGTTGTATAGCTAACATCACTGCAATTCCATGATTTTGTGACATCTATCAACTGTTTTACATAACTTTGTATCTGTGTTGTGCCGTTCAAAACATAAGTGATATTATTCTTCTGTTCTGTGGTCAGTTCAGTCTCTGAAAGTAGTTCTGCATTTCCCCGTACAATCGTAAGAGGTGTTTTAATATCATGCGCCAAAGCAGACATCTGTTGTTTCTTTTCCTGCTCTGTTTTCCACTGCTTTTCTAAAGATTCTCGCAATGCATCTCGCATATCATCGATTGCCGATAAACAGTCATCAAACTCTTTGATACCGGAACAGGATGTCTCATATTCCAGATTTTGATCCTTTATTTGTCTGATTGCGTCTAATACAGGCTGCATCTGCTTTTTGATTCTTTTTCCAAAACGTATGGACGGAATGATGATAATCGCTACCGCTCCAATCACAGACATAATACTCATCACATTCTGTGGTCCTATAAAATGCTCCCTCAAAAAAGCTGAATGATATTGAGGTGTCAGGCGATATTGCAATACAACATATTCATTTTCCCTTACAATTACTTTATAAAAATATTTCCCGGATGCGTTTCCGTACTTTGCAACATTCCATGCTATCTGTTCGTATTGTTCTGACAGATCTCCACCTATTTTCTCTCCATTCTCTGAAAAGATTACATAATCACAAAGTGCGGGAATCATCTCAGCAGTCACTTTATCTGCACGTAGAATCGTATCATATGCTTCATTAATCTTTTTGCTCTGCATAATTTGCCGGATAAATACAGCCCACACTAATCAAAAGGCACAGCAGCAGCCAAGCAACAATCACCAAACCAACTAATGATCCAAGCATGACCAGTACATATCTCATAAAAATCCTGCTGAGTGTATTGCTTCTCTTTACTCTTCCCATTTATATCCAATCCCCCAGACTGTTTTTATCGGCATATAATCATAATCCGCAAATTTTGCTCTTATATTTTTGATATGCGTGATTATAGTACGGTCATTACTCTCATTGTCAAAGCCAAAGACCGCTTCCAATATCTGTTCCTTCGAGAAAACCTGTCCTCTGTTTTTAGCCAGAAATTCACAGATTTCGTACTCTGCTTTCGTAAACGGAAGTTCTTTATCATCCATCAACAGTTTCTTTTGAGACATCTGAATGCAGACTCTCCCTAAAACCATTCGGACAGAATGTTCCCTGTGCTCTCTTCTAAGATGTGCATTGATCCTTGCTCGAAGTTCCATCACTCCAAATGGCTTTGAAATATAATCATCTGCTCCTAAAGAAAGTCCGTTTACCAGACTGTTTTCCTCCGTTTTTGCCGTAAGAAACAAAATCGGACAATCCACAAGTGCCCTGATTCTTTTGCATAATTCGAAGCCGTCAATTCCAGGCATCATAATGTCCAGTAAAATCAGGTCATAACGATGTAATTCTTCCATATTAATTTTCAGTGGATTACTTACTTTGGTAACCAGATGTCCATCCTTATTCAAAATGCTTTCTATCATTTCCAGAATTGCCGGTTCATCATCAACAGCCAGTATTTTTGCCATAGTTTCCCTCGATTCTATTCCGATATTCTGTTTCCTTCCCAGTGGTTTACCCACCAAAAATAGTATACCATACTAATCCCTGTAAATATTAAGCAACCTGGTATGAATGACAACCATTCACCTACACTAGTTTCTCCCAATACAGATTGCAGATAAGTATATGGTACTCTACCCGTCCAGCAGACAAATACATATTTCCACACATAATCTCCAAGTCCGGTAAGCATCAATGCACTAATTAGTCCTGATATAATCCCTGCTCCAATGGATACCCCTTTTCCAAACTGAAAAGCCAGAATCAGCTGCCACAGATAAAGTGGAACACTGCTTCCCCACAGCAGCAATGCTGCAAATATACATCCTTTCATGATTTCGATATCGCTTGATGCGATTCTTCCAAATCCAATTCCGAATATGATTGCTGTCAATAGGATAGAGCACAGACACAAAACCAGTAGCATCAACAGTTTCGATAAAAATGCTGCAGGTTTATCCGGTAAAGACAACAGATTTTGAAAATCACCTGCATTTTGTTCCTGTTCCATCACATTTGCTGTAAAAATTCCAATAAGTACCGGAAGTCCTGCTCCTATTGCCTGATAAAATGCAATCACTTTCATATTTTCATTCCATGGTGAAAAAAAGTAATATATTAAAAATATAACGCTGGTTATAATCGGAATCAGTAAGTGTGCCAGAATCACAGATGTTCCTTTCATCTTTCGCAAGTCTGCATTAAGAGATCTTCCAATCATCTTATTTCACCTCTCTTCTCTCAAACCATTTCAAAAACAGAACCGTTACAAAAACAAACCAGATGATTGAGAGACACATTCCCGGAACAATGACTCCCGTATCCAAAAGAGGATTCCCTGCTTCTGCGGCAAGTCCATTTGGTAAAACATGAAGCAACGGGCACATCATTCGCATAGGGATTGCAGAAACAAGTACATACCAGATTCTGGTTTGTGATATTACCACACCGCTGACGGTAATAAATAGGCAGACGAACAGGTTTACAATCATTCCAAATCGTTCACTTAAAAATAAAGCTACCGGAATCTCCCATAACTCAGAAACCGTCAGAAACAATACTGCAATCAACGCTCCTCCAACTGGAACATGTGTCGTTAGAAGAAAGCCTCCAAGCGTTGCTCCTGCAAACACAATCACATTAGAAAACAAAATCATGTACCCAATATAAATAATTTTCCCCAAAGCAACAATTTTCTTCTGTCTGTGGGAATAGTCATTAAATGATAGTATTTTTTTATCTTTGTCTCCTGCGCCACAGAAAGATAACAAAATAGAGCAATCATCCCCGGCAGCAAAAGTGTATACCACCAGTTCCAAACACTCTGCATAAGCATTTGTCATCCCAAGAGTAAATATAAATGCCATGACAAATGTAAGAAGAGGAAATCCCCAGATAAACTTTTTTTTCGCATGGTTCTTTTGGCTTTTTGATGTTCTGCTTTTATAATATTAACCATGGATTTCACCTGCTTTCTGGTTTTTTCTTACCACATTCATAAACAAATCTTCAAGATTATCTCCCTGCTTTAATGCTCCTTCGTATCCTAAGATTCCACCTGAAATAATCCCGACTTTATCTGCAAGTAACTGTACCTCTGAGAGAATATGACTGGAGAGAATTACAGTGATTCCCTGTTCCGGAAAAGGACGGATCAGCTCTCGAAATTCCTCGATGCCTATTGGATCTAATCCATTCGTAGGTTCATCCAATATCAAAAGTTCCGGTTCTCCAAGCAATGCCATTGCAATGCCTAGTCTTTGCTTCATCCCCAAAGAAAACTGTCCTGCTTTCTTCTTTCCGGTGTTTGTAAGTGATACAATCTGCAAGACCTCATCAATTCTGTTTTCATCTGTACCAAGCAATAATTGTCTTACCTTCAAATTCTCTCTGGCGGAAAGATTTTCATAAATAGGCGGATTTTCAATTAACGCTCCTATTTTTGATAAATCTTTCCTATCCAAAAGTTTTCCATCAAAGTAAATCTTTCCTGCAGTTGGTTTCATCATACCGGTCAGCATTTTCAATGTGGTAGATTTACCAGCGCCATTCGGTCCAAGCAGTCCATAAATCTGTCCCTTTTCGATATTAAGTGAAACATTATTTACCGCTTTCTGTTTTCTAAAATATTTACATAGATTTTGTGTCTGTAACATCATTTCCATCTTTACTATCCTTCCTTCTATATTTCATTTCTTACTGAAATATAACCTAACAAAAAAAATAAAGATTTGATGAAGATTTATTCCCGTATGGAATAAACCATCAATTGAATATCATTTGTAGAGTAATCGCAGTATCAAATTCACACCAAAAAGTTCGGTATAGCGATTAGGATTTCTCGAATCCGTAAACCCATTTTCCACGTAAGAACAGATACAGAAAAATCGCGGAGCTGATACCCCAAGTCAATGGGTATGCCCAGAAAATCACTCGTATATCCGGGAGAATACGAACTGCCACAGTAATGTAGCTTACGCGAAACAAACACCAGTCACAGAGCATAACGATCATCGGAACGGATGCATTACCTGATCCACGAAGTACTGCTGCGATGCAATGAGAAAACGCCAGCAGACAATAAAATAACGCAATTGTTCTGGACTGCATGACTCCATAATGTACAACATCAGGATCTCTGTTAAACGCTGTGATCAGTACCGGTGCTGCCACATATATGATAATACCGATCAACTCTGCAATAGTAATCGAGCAGAAAACTCCAAATCTTGCTCCCTTTTTCGCCCGGTCATACTGTTTTGCACCCAGATTCTGGCTGACAAAGGTTGTCAGAGCCATTGTAAAACAGGTCACCGGCAAAAATGCGAATCCCTCTATCTTGGAGTAGGAACCACATCCTGCCATCGCCATTTTTCCAAATGCATTTATATTTGACTGTACAAAGACGTTCGCGATCGCGATCACTGAATTCTGAAAACCGGATGGTACACCATTCTGGATGATCTGCTTCAGCATAGAACTGTCAAAACGAATCTCTCGCAATTTCAGACGGTATTCTTCTTCCACACGCAGCAGATGAACCATACAGAGCAGTGCACTGACAAACTGTGAAATTGCGGTTGCAAGTGCTGCTGATCCGACTCCCATGCCAAGACCTGCGATAAAGAAAATATCCAGAACGACATTGACACAGGAAGAAATAATCAGATATATCAGTGGATGGCGTCCATCACCGACCGACTGCAGAACTCCAACAAAGATATTGTACATGACAACACCCATAGACCCTGCAAAATATGTACGGAAATACACAATAGATTCCGGGAGCACGTCCGCAGGAGTTCCCATCAATACCAGGATCTTTGGTGCCAGAAGCATTCCCAAAACTGTCAGCGCAGCACCGGCCACAAGTCCAAATGCAACCGTTGTATGGATTGCCTTTTGCAGGCAGTCTCTTTTTTTGGCTCCGTAATATCGTGCAATAACAACACCTGCACCCATGGCAATGCCGTTAATAAAACCTACCATCAGAAAAATCAGATTTCCAGATGAACTGACTGCCGCCAGTGCATTACTTCCTAGAAAATTTCCTACGATCAGGGAATCAGCAGTATTATACAATTGCTGGAACAGATTTCCCAGAAACAATGGAATTGCAAAAAAAATGATCTTTTGGGAGATACTTCCCTCTGTCATTCTCAGACTCTTTTTCATAGCTAAAATTACTCTTCCCTTTCCCGTGTTCTTTGAATCAATAGAGATGAAGGACTGCTCTTCGTTATAGTTGCCTCTCTACCTTATTATTTGCACCATACCATGCATATGTTGCTGATGTCAATGTAAAGACTGCTTGTAGAGCTGGAATTTGGAACGTGCTTTATAAATTTTTTCCGATCCCCTCAAGTTCGTTCATGGAATCTTTGTTTTTTTCAAGTTCATCTCTGGCTGTTGCGTAATATGATTTTTGGAAAAGCATATCCCATGAAAGATATTTTGCCATACAGTCAAACTGCTTATCAATCAGCTCATACTGGATACTGTCTACGGGAGAACCGCCTACAACAATCGTGCCAACTTTTTTATTTTTTAACTGCAATCCACGGCAGTAGCACTTATCAATGATAAGTTTCAATTGTGCTGACATTCCCCACCAATAAACTGGTGTAGCAAAAAGAATCATATCTGCGGCAGCAATTTTATCAATTGTAGGATTTGTATCATCCTTATCGACGCATCTGTTGTGGGTAGAACTTGATAACCTTATCCTCCAGTCCATATTTCTCCGATAAAAAATTGGATTTTAAACCTCTGTCGGTTTTATCTTATTCTTTTTCGACCACTGTTTTACCAGTAATGGCTCTAATGTCGCCAAATCGTTAATTCCTGCAATTACTCTCGCACCGGAACATATCGGGCATTTTTCTCCATTGGAACGAGCCTTAACGCTTGCCTGCCATTCGTGACCGCAAGTACCTTTCCACCATACTTTTTTATTTGAACCGAAAGTAATCCCATCAGGTGTAAGCAGTAAATTCTTCTCTGACCACTCCGAAACAAGCTCCGGGTGTACTTCTGCTAAACTGTTGTTCATAGCCAAACCTCAACCTCCTTGTGCTTAGAGTATATGAAGTTTTGGCTTTATCTTGTAGTTTGCGAATATCCGTATAAATAGAAAAAGCCCTTTGAGAAAAGGATTTCTCCTCTTCCAAAGGGTAGTTTAACTTTTACTTAGAATTATCTTTTTTAATAACTAAGTTATAATTGCTATCATAATACAGTCCAAGTTCTCTACACATCTCTATCGTTCACATTATCTAACGCTTTCTTATATTCTGCATACGTTGGAGACAGAACCATTAAATTAGGAATGAATATATCGTTATATCCTTTATTTTGTAACTCTTTCTGCATTTTTCTCTGTGCAATAAATGCTGGATGGTATTTCATTATACCGTTTTTCATTTTAGCACCTATCCATACTTTTTTCTTTTAGTCTTTCATATTCACTTTCACTCATATCACGATAATAGGCTATCATCTCATCTGCGGTTCTGGTTTCTTGTGCAATCCCACCTATCATCTTCGCACCTATTCCCATAATAAAAGGAACTTTCAATGTCGTTTCATCGCAATATTCTAATATATTCTGTAGTGCCTGCTTCTGTTCCAGAGTCTTCAACCTTACATTAAGAAATGGTTTGAAATGACATTTAAAATAATCTCCCCATTCTTTTCCCGGTAGCAAAGACTCAATTGCATTTTCAACGGTTTGATAATCAAGTGCCTCATTTGCTTTGTCTGCGTCACCATCATCTATAAATTGCTTCAAAGCTTCAAGTTCTGAGTCTTTTAAAACTTTTTCCTGCACTTTTTTTCTTGATAAATACGAAGAAGAATACTTTTGTCGCCAGTTTCCAAAAGGCTCTGTATGTCTTTAATACTAATACCGAGTTTTCTATATACTGAAATCTTTTTTAAAGTTTCAACATCTTGTGCAGAGTAGTTACGATACCCATTGCTATCTTTATCTACTGACAACAATCCTTTTTCTTCATAATACTTAACTGCACGCTTTGTCATTCCAACCTCATTTATAATTTCATTTAATAACATCCGATGCACCTCCTTATGATTTATGTTGATAGTATAAGCGTATACGCTGCGTGCAGGTCAAGAGTTTTTCGTCTTTCTTCTAAAAATGGGCAATCCCGATTTCAGGACTGCCCATTCATTCTGCTAATTATGCGATTTTTTCTTGCTTGCACCGATTTCTGCATCAATTGATGTAAGTTTGATGTAAATCGCTGTTTTTTTAGTTTTTTATCAAATGAAGTACGTCCCGTCTATTCGGTAAAACGGTACATCTTTACATCATCTTAATAGAGCTTTGCACCTCTTGGAATATGGTCATCTACCATCAGAAGATGAAGCTTTTCTTCGCCTTCTTCTTCATGAATAGCACTGAGGAGCATACCGCAAGAGTCAATGCCCATCATCGCTCTCGGTGGAAGATTTGTGATAGCGATAAGAGTCTTTCCAACCAGTTCCTCCGGCTCATAAAAGCTATGAATACCGCTTAAAATGGTTCTGTCTGTGCCTGTTCCGTCATCAAGAGTAAACTGTAACAGTTTCTTTGACTTCGGTACTGCAACACACTCTTTAACCTTTACTGCACGGAAATCTGACTTGCTGAATGTATCAAAGTCTACCATTTCCTCAAACAAAGGCTCAATCTTTACTTTAGAAAAATCAATCTTTTCAGACTCAGTTTTTACATTTTTTTCAGGTGCTTCAGAAGCTGTATTATTTACATCATTTTTCTTATTTACACCATCTAACGACTTCATTGTCGGGAAGAGCAGAACATCACGGATCGCAGGAGAGTTGGTCAGCAGCATTACCAGACGGTCGATACCGTAACCGATACCGCCGGTAGGAGGCATACCGATCTCCAGTGCGTTCATGAAATCTTCATCGGTGGTGTTGGCTTCCTCATCGCCGGCTGCCAGTGCAGCTTCCTGCGCCTTGAAACGCTCTCTCTGGTCGATGGGATCATTTAATTCGGAATAAGCGTTACACATCTCACGTCCGTAGATGAACAGCTCGAAACGCTCTACATAATCAGGCTTGTCCGGCTTTCTCTTGGTCAGAGGAGAGATCTCTACCGGATGGTCCATAATGAATACGGGCTGGATCAGATGCTCTTCTACGAACTCCTCGAAGAACAGGTTCAGGATATCGCCCTTGGCATGACGCTCTTCGTAGTGTACACCCTTCTCGTCTGCCAGCTTCTTCGCAGCAGCGGTATCGGGAATCTGGTCGAAGTCAACGCCTGCGTATTTCTTGACAGCATCTACCATGGTCAGTCTCTCGAAAGGCTTGCCCAGGTCGATGGTCTCTTCTGCATAAGGGATCACGGTAGTACCGCATACTTCCTGTGCCACATAGCGGAACATGTTCTCAGTCAGATCCATCATTCCGTAATAGTCGGTGTATGCCTGGTACAGCTCCATCAGTGTGAATTCCGGATTGTGTCTGGTGTCCAGACCTTCGTTACGGAATACACGGCCGATCTCGAAGACACGCTCCATGCCGCCGACGATCAGTCTCTTCAGGTACAGCTCCAGGGAGATACGCAGCTTCACGTCCTCATCCAGTGCATTGTAGTGGGTCTCGAAAGGTCTTGCTGCCGCACCGCCGGCATTGGATACCAGCATGGGGGTCTCTACCTCCAGGAAGCCCTGTCCGTCCAGATAACGGCGGATGGCACTGATAATTCTGGAACGCTTTACGAAAGTATCCTTAACGTCCTGATTCATGATCAGGTCGGTATAACGCTGACGATAACGGATATCGGTATTGGTCAGGCCGTGGAACTTCTCAGGCAGGATCTGTAAGCTCTTGGACAGCAGTGTTACCTTTGCCGCATGTATGGAGGTCTCGCCGGTCTTGGTCTTGAAGACTTCACCCTCGATACCTACGATATCGCCCACATCGTACTTCTTGAAATCCGCATAGGACTCTTCACCGATGCTGTCTCTAGCCACATATACCTGGATATTGCCGGGCAGATCCTGTACATTACAGAAGGATGCCTTACCCATGACACGTTTGGACATCACACGTCCGGCGATGCGGACGGTCTTGCCTTCCAGTTCCTCGAAATTGTTCTTGATATCGGTGCTGTGATGGGTCACATCATATTTGGTGATCTGAAAAGGATCCTTACCTGCTTCCTGCAGGTTCGCCAGCTTCTCACGCTTTACCTTCAACAGCTGGTGAATGTCCTGTTCCTGTACCTTTGTGTTCTGTGTATCTGCCACTTTTTTCCACTCCTTACTCTATCTTACTTAGTCAACATTACTTCTCTGGATCTCCAGAATCTTATATGCGAATACACCTGCGGGTGTCTCTACTTCTACGGTATCGCCGACCTTATGACCGATCAGTGCCTTACCTACGGGGCTTTCGTTGGAAATCTTACCCTTTAAGCTGTTGGCCTCGGTGGAACCTACGATCTTGTAATCCAGTTCTTCACTATACTCCACATCCAGAATCTTAACGATACATCCGATGTTGATCTTGTCCAGATCTACCTCATCCTCTACAACGACTTCTGCGTTCTTCAGGATCTTCTCCAGTTCTTCGATACGGGCTTCGATGTCTCTCTGCTCATCCTTCGCTGCATCGTACTCAGCATTCTCGGACAGGTCTCCCTGCTCTCTTGCTTCCTTGATCTTCTGGGCTACTTCCTGACGCTTTACCACCTTCAGATCGTGTAACTCTTCCTCATATTTTCTGAGGCCTTCGTAGGTCAAAATGTTTTTCTTTTCCTGCATGATACCGCACCTTCCTGTTTTCTATATTTTGTACTGCCGACACTCCCGGCAACTATACTAGACTAATCAACCGAGTTATTATACCCATTTTTGCTGATGGTGTCAAGGTATTCCCGGGCTTTTCGAGGGTCTTTCCACTCTTTTTTCATGGAAAAATAACGGATCTGCGGACATTGTACCAGGGCCCGGTGCTCCTTGTCCTCCGATGCCGGAAAATCCAGCCAGATACTGCCTGCTGCCAGTCCGCCGCCGTAGACCTTTTCATTGTCGCAAAAATCCAGTACCACGCAGGGTTTCGTCCCCTGCAGCCGTACTCGTCCGTAGTCCGCATTTTCCGCAAGCAGCCGGATCTCCGGGATCAGACCGTACTCATCCTCCAGTTCCCCGGTCAGCCACTCTTCCTCCTCCCGGTATTCTCTTTCCGTAAGATACCATTTCATGCTCTGCAATCTGGCAGCATAGCGGAGCACGACATAAGGCAGATACGGATTTCTCCCCAGCAGGACCAGATCCGGCCACGCCGGATAGCCGCCCGGTCTCTCCCCGTAGCGCAGCAGATGTTCGATCCACTCCTGTTGCAGATAATCCCGGAATTCCCTTCCGAAATAAAAAGAAAGAGGCTCACGGCACACCACATAGGTGTGATCCGGATCCTCTGTCAGTTCCTGTAATTGTTCCCGGAGCTTTAGCTCCGTGAGCTTTAGCTCCGTGAGTGCCAGCTCCGCCTGTTCTTTATCCATGCCTTCTGTTCTGGCTACCGACACTCTGACCAGATGATAGTCCGGGAAAAAATATTCCGTCCGGCTCACAGTCACCACAGGGCGCCGGTCTTCTCCCTTTTTCCACAGGAAGGGCAAAAATTTCTTCAGTTTTCCCCGGCGCAGTTCCGCTTTTTCCTCCGGCGGTGTCCCGCACATCGCTGTCCGTCGCGCCGGATAGAGATACAAAATAGTGTCCATGCTTCATTGTATGCAGTCATCCCAATTATATGCACCACACCGCGCACAATATCATATCATGCAAGGTCTGCCTCATAATGCATTGCTGTATCCAAAATCCGCACTACACTTCGTCCGGAAAGATTTCCTGCACTCCCCGGATCAGTTCGTCCATTTTCTCCATGGTATTGATGGTCTGGCGGAAATGAGCGGAATGGGGCATTCCCACCGTATACCAGGACAGGTGCTTACGCATCTCCCGGACACCGGTGTATTCTCCCTTGTATTCCAGCTGCAATGCCGCATGGCGCAGGATCATTTCCCGCTTCTCCCGGTTCGTGGGTCTTGCCGGGATCGTGCCGTTTTCCAGATAGGATACCACCTCCCGGAAAATCCAGGGATTTCCTTCTGCCGCCCGGCCGATCATGACACCATCGCAGCCGGTCTGTTCCAGAATGGCTTTTGCTTTTTCCGGGCTGTCCACATCCCCGTTGCCGATCACTGGAATCTTCACTGCATCCTTCACCTGTGCGATGATATCCCAGTCTGCATGTCCGCTGTAGTACTGGGCTCTAGTCCGTCCGTGCACCGCCACTGCCGCCACACCGCAGGCTTCCGCAATCTTCGCGATCTCCACGGCATTGACATGGTCATCATCAAAGCCCTTGCGGATCTTTACCGTCACCGGTTTGTTGATGGCCTTTACCAGTGCCGTCAGAATCTGCTCCACCAGCTTCGGATCCTTCATCAGTGCCGAACCTTCCCCATTGTTCACGACCTTCGGCACCGGGCAGCCCATATTCAGATCCAGTATGGAAAAAGGACGTTCCTCGATCCGTTTTGCCATCTCCGCAAGGATCTGGGGATCTGAGCCGAACAGCTGCAAGGAAGCCGGCACTTCCTCGGGATGGATCTCCATGAGACTGTCCGTATTTTTATTGTTATAATATATGGCTTTGGCACTGACCATTTCCATGCACACCAGCGCCGCTCCCATCTCCCTGCAAAGCAGGCGGAACGGCAGGTCGGATACTCCCGCCATGGGTGCCAGGATCACCGGGTTGTCCAGGGTCACATTACCAATCTGTAATTTTTTCATGCTGTCCTTCCTATTTCTTTTTGTTTCTGTTTCCTTTCCCTACTACTCACAATACCGCCTGCGATCCTTCCGATGCCACCCGCCAACAAACGGCCGTAATACTCCATACTGCATGCCGCGCCGGGAAGGATCATGACGATATAGGGATACACATAACGGCTCTTGGCCTCCCAGAGGATCGTAATGAAAAAGCCGCCCAGAAAAATAATCCCCGGAAGTACCTGTACACCTTTCAGTTTTCCCAACAGGATCCTCAAATAATACCCGAAAACCGCCAGATATACCATTCCCTGAAAACGGTTCAGGAATGCCAGTGCTCTTTCATTGGCCTGTCCGGTATAGAGGTCTTCCACCCAGCCTTGCGGCCGGTACTGGTATCTGGTCTGGTTAAAGCTGCAATAAGTAGGCTCGATCCACTGGATCAGCAGTTTCTCCTTGAGAAACGTAACGGCTGCCACGGGATCCTCCTGCCATTTTGCCAGACACTGCCTGATATCTCCTTTGGCCACTTCTGCTGCCTCTATGCTGTCATACCCGGCCTGCAGATAAGTGTCCAGATTATAGTCATTGTAGGTTCCCGGCCCCTTCAGGGCGTCGGGATTCTCCTGCATTCCCATGGCAATCCACAGAACATACGGAGCACCGGAACCATATTCCCGGTCAAGCTGTCCTTCCGCCATGTGACAGAGAGTCGTTTTCCCCAGCAGCATGGCTGCCAGCACCACGCAGAGCGCCGGCAGTCCCTGCCATTTTTACTGCGAAGCAGCACCAGGATCTGCATGATGACCATGGCGATCCATACCACCAAAGCAATACATTTCTGGTCGCATACGCCAGTCCCATGAACAACGCGACGGCACTCCACAGCAGTCCCTTCTGCCACACCTTTCCCTCCGGCCGATTGGCCATCAGGTAACACCAGATGGCACACAGGACGCTGCAGGTTCCGATACTCTCACCATAGATAAACAAAGCATAGCAATACACCGGCAGGAACAAAAGCTCCGCCACAAGATACAGCAGTTCCGCTGCCCGGCTTCCCGACAGTTCCCGCACGATCCTAAATCCCACATACAGCGTGATGCCTCCGCAGACCGCCTGTACCTGTTGGATCACGAGCCGTTCCGTGGAGCCTGCCACACGGAAGATTAAGGCGAAGATCTCCGCCAGTCCCAGCTGAAACGGATAGATACCATAGTAATCCTGTGCCAGCACCCATTCCGCATCACCGTCCGCCAGTGCCATAGCTGCTCTTTGCACATAATACTGGTCCGCAATGCTCTCCGCTCCGGCGGCCCTCGCAAGCCTTATCCCTAGAATCACTGCTGTCACAGCTCCCAGAACTGCCAGCAGATGCAGTGCCCACGCCGGGATCTTTTTCATCACTCCGGACAGAGCCCCGCATACCGCCACCAGCACTACGCCGACAAGAGCATTCCAGAGAATACTGTCTTTTTCATCCAGATAATATTCCGGTTCCACCAGCCTCTTCGTATATTTCCAGGAATAAAACAGCAGGAACAGCATTACTGCTGTTCCGATGGCTGCCATAATCTTTGTTGCTGCTTTTTCCAGCTTTATCATGTCATTCCCCTATCAACGTCTATTCTTGTCGTAGATGATCCGCAGTCCATCCAGTGTCAGAGAACTGTCATAGATATCAATGCTGTCGGTCTCGTCCGCAATGGCACGGCCTAAGCCTCCGGTGGCCACGACCTTCAGCTCCGCAAGCCCGCTCTCTTCCTTTACCTTGCGGATAATGTATTCCGTCTGGCCGATCTGACCGTACATGAGTCCTGCCTGCATACTGGTAATGGTCTCCTGTGCCAGGATGGTCTTCGGCTTACGGATCTCAATATTCGGCAGCTTCGCCGTCTCTTTCCACAGAGCCTCCGAACTGATCCGGATACCGGGAGCAGTGATTCCTGCAGTAAAACGTCCGTCCTCCGTGATCAGATCATAGGTGGTCGCCGTACCGAAATCCAGTACCAGCACCGGTCCACCGTATTTCACATAAGCTGCCACCGCATCCACGATACGGTCCGCACCGATGGCCCGGGGATCCTCGGTAGCGACCTTGATGCCGCTCTTCACACCGGGGCCCACGATCAGTGGTTTTGTCTTGAGATAACGGATGATGGAACTGGTCAGGGAATGCATCACATCCGGCACTACGCTGGCAATGATGACTCCCTCGATGTCCGTCACTTCGATACCGTTATTTTTTAGCAGCTGGGTGATCATGATCCCGTATTCATCTGAGGTTCTGGGGGTCTTCGTCATGATCCTGAAGGTGGCTTCCAGCTTTTTCCCCTGAAAGACACCCATGGTCATATTCGTGTTGCCTACATCAATGACAAAAATCATTCATCGTCCTCCTCATCCAGCAATGCGGATACATCTTCTTTTTTGATAAACACACGGTAATACAGACTCAGGGACTCGAAAAGCTCCTGTCTGTTCCTACGGATCTCAGAGATCAACAGTCCGGAAGAGATCTCATCATAATAGATGTCATCATCATCCGCATTGGTCTCCATGACCACATTTCCATCCTCCTCAAAGGCAATGGTAAAGACACCGCCCACTTCCTCGGTGAAGAGCACGCAGATCACATGCAGCTCCTGCTTGATGGAATCCGGAATCATCTTAAATTGTTCTTCGTTAAAATAATATTTCTTCTCATAGGCGTTGGCGCCGCAGAGTACGATCTTGTTCTCGTCCATACTTCTATATCCTGTTCTGTCTCAATTCTGTCACGGACTATCTGTTCCGGTCTTTTTATTCCGGTCTTTCCATCCGGCTGTCCGTCCTGCCTTCTGCCATCCCGGAAAATGCTGTACATACCTACACGTACCCATAAATGCCGCGGACCGATACCTCTCCGGCATAGACTTCCTCCACGGTGCCGTCCGGTCTCTCCACCAGAAGCTCTCCCTGGTCGTTGATGCCTCTGGCAATGCCACGGTATTCGCCCTTGGGATCCAGCACGCAGACTTCCCTATCCTGATTTACCAGAAGTTCCGCATAGGAGGCCCGCAGACCTTTCAGGTCATGGGTCCGTAAAAAGATCTCGTAATCTTCCTCGAAGGCTTCCATAATATCCGCAATCAGCTGACTGCGGGAAATGCGGAAGCCGCATTGTTCATCAATGGCTGCCGCCCGGTCCCGGATCTCCTCGGGAAATTCCTGCTTACGCACATTGATGCCGACACCGATGACGATGTGCTGGATGTACCCCTGCTCCATGCTCATCTCCGTGAGAATGCCGCAGACCTTTTTACCGTCCACTACAATATCGTTGGGCCACTTGATGCCGACCTTGGCTGCTGCCTCTTCGCTGTCGCGGCGCAGTGTCTGCCGGATGCCCTTCGCCACCGCCAGTGCCATGACTAACGTCAGCATCGGTGCACAGTCCGATGAAAAATCCGGTTTTAACATCAGGGTGTAATAAATATTTATCCCTGCGGGGCTCTCCCAGCCCCGGCCTCTTCTGCCGCGTCCGGCGCTCTGCATATCCGACACCACCAACAGGCCGCTCTCCGCGCCCTGTTCCGCTTCCAGTTTGGCACGGATATTGGTGGAATCGATACTGTCAAAAAACTGTAAAGGATGTGCCACCCATTTCGTCTTTAATCTGCTCTGGATATCCGCCTGGTTGTAGACTTCCTCCGTCTGATCCAGCAGACGGTAGCCGCGGTTCTGTACCGCTTCAATGACATAGCCTTCTTTTTTTCAGTTGTCCGATGGCTTTCCATACCGCAGTTCTCGATACACCGAACTGCTCGCAGAGCTCCTGCCCGGAGACATAGGCCTCGCTTTCCGGTGCTCCTGCTGCCACCCGATCCTTCTTTTCCCGAAGAAGCTCTAAAATCTTTGCTTTCATACTCATAAAGTCGCCGCCATCACTGCCTTAATCGTATGCATACGGTTCTCAGCCTCTTCAAACACCAGAGACTGGCCGGATTCAAATACTTCATCGGTCACTTCCATCTCGGTGATGCCGAAACGCTCACCCATCTGGGCACCGATCTTGGTCTTCAGATCATGGAATGCAGGAAGACAGTGCATGAAAATGGCCTGCTCGCCGGCATTGTCCATGACTGCTTTATTCACCTGATAAGGAGACAGCTCCTTAATACGCTCGGTCCATACTTCGTCGGGCTCGCCCATGGATACCCACACGTCAGTGTAGATCACGTCCACATCCTTCGTGCCCGCCTTCACATCCTCGGTCAGGGTAATACTGCCGCCGGTCTGTGCCGCAATGGCCTCACACTCCGCTACCAGCTCCTTCGCCGGGAAATATTTTGCGGTGGTACATGCGGTAAAGTGCATGCCCATCTTCGCGCAGGCTACCATCAGAGAGTTACCCATGTTGTAACGGGCGTCTCCCATGTAAGTCATGCGGATTCCCTTCAGATGTCCGAAATGTTCACGGATGGTCAGAAGGTCTGCCAGCATCTGGGTGGGATGGAATTCGTTGGTCAGGCCGTTCCATACGGGCACCTTGGAATATTTTGCCAGTTCCTCCACAATATCCTGTCCGAAGCCACGATATTCGATACCCTCGAACATGCCTGCCAGTACTCTGGCAGTATCGGCAATGCTTTCCTTTTTGCCGATCTGGGATCCGGTGGGATCCAGATAAGTCGTTCCCATTCCCAGATCATGGGCTGCCACTTCAAAAGCACATCTGGTACGGGTACTGGTCTTCTCAAAGATCAGCGCTACATTCTTGCCTCGGAGAGTATCTACGGGGATTCCTTTTTTCTTCTTATCCTTCAGGTCTGCCGCCAGATCCAGCAGATATTCGATCTCTTCCGGTGTAAAGTCCAGTAATTTCAAAAAATCGCGTCCCTTTAAATCCATAATACTCCTCTTTTCCGAAGCTTTCCGGCCTTACGCCCGTAGCCTCTGTTTTCTGATTTTGTCCATTGATATCCCTGTTACGAACGTTGCCTGTAACAAGCTATATGTAATCAATATACTTCATTATTCTGTGTTTTTCAACCCCTCGCGTTTATCCCCCGTCATTGTTTTTTGTGAATCCGACATAAAAAAAGCCACCCTCCGTATTTCCCGGAAAGTGGCTTTGGTTTATCGTTTTTTAGTTTACTTATTCTGCCTTTTTGCCTGCGGCTGCCTTGAAGGTCTCTGCCACGCTGGCAATGCCCTGCAGCTCTGCGGGCAGCAGGATGGTGGTGGCCTGGCCGTCAGCTACCTTTTCAAAAGCTTCCAGGCTCTTTAACTTCAGGACTGCGGCATCTGCGCCTGCTTCCTTCAGCATCTTGATACCGTCGGCATTTGCCTGCTGTACCTTGAGGATGGCTTCGGCTTCACCTTCTGCCTCGCGGATCATCTTCTCCTTCTCAGCTTCCGCACGAAGGATGGCTGCCTGCTTATCTGCCTCTGCACGAAGGATTGCGGACTCCTTGGCACCTTCTGCCTCCAGGATCTTAGCCTTCTTCTCACCTTCTGCACGGGTAACAGCTTCACGTCTCTCACGCTCTGCCTTCATCTGCTTCTCCATGGCATTCTGGATCTCTGCGGGAGGGATGATGTTCTTCAGCTCCACACGGTTGACCTTGATACCCCAGGGATCGGTGGCGATATCCAGTGCCGCACGCATCTTGGTGTTGATGGTCTCACGGGAAGTCAGGGTCTGGTCCAGTTCCAGGTCACCGATGATATTACGCAGGGTGGTGGCGGTCAGATTCTCAATAGCCATCATGGGATTCTCTACACCGTAGGTGAACAGCTTGGGATCTGTGATCTGGTAAAAGACTACGGTATCGATCCGCATGGTTACGTTATCCTTGGTGATTACGGGCTGGGGTGGGAAATCCGCTACCTGCTCTTTTAAATTGACTTTTCTGGCTACCTTATCGATGAACGGGATCTTCAGATTGAATCCTACATTCCAGGTGGACTGATAAGCACCCAGACGTTCGATCACGTAGGCCTGTGCCTGAGGCACGATCTTGATACAGGATACACAGATCCATAATACTAAAACGACAATAATGATTAATGCTACCATTTTTCCTCCTTCTGCGTACATTCGTGTACGCTGCGTACCTCTGTACGCGCTTTTCCCTCATGTATCCGTGTTACACGATTCTTAATTCTGTGACTCCGGTACTTCCCCGGTGACCTTCGTCATCTGCGGATCCACCTTGACGATCAGCTTGACACCACTGACTGCCATGATGTCTACCACCGTTCCGGGCTGTAGATTCAGTCCGTCTTTTTCGGTTCTGGCGCTCCACTCCTGGCCGCCCACCGTTACCTGTCCGATGCCCTGCAGATTGTCGATCTCACTGGTCACGATTGCCTGTCTGCCGATCATACTTTCCACATTCGTCCTTACGCGGTCTTTGTTGAAATATCTGACTGCGACAGGTCTGGTGAAAAATAACAGCAGCAGAGACACTGCAAAAAATAACAGGATCTGCAACCAGATCGGTGCCTGCAATGCGGCGGCAATCACTGCCACAACGGCGCCTCCGGCGAACCAGATGCTCGTCAGTCCCAGAGTGGCGACCTCCACACCGATCGATACGATCAATACCACAAGCCACAAGGTTACCATTTCACTCATGTGATCACTCCTTTGGTTTTGTAGTTGTATCCAGTGTACTACAAATATTCTTCTGTGACAACAGCTATTGGTGCACGATACGGGATTCTATTGTGCTCTTCTCATTCCTCATTTCATCCGGCGGATCGGCTCCTGCCTGTACGTTAAAGACGGTACCCCTGTTCCGGGATACCGTCTCTGTTGTATGCGCTGTTCTTTTGTGTGCCACTTAGTAGAAGACGTGGTTACCGATGACCAGTCCGTCACGGCCGTTGTTACGTCTGAAGTGGGTCATGTCTCCTACATTGGAGACACCGGAGATGGCTTCCTGGGCTGCCTGAACACAGCTTGCGGAGATCCTGCCGGATTCGTATACGGTATTTACCTTACCGTTCAGTGCTGGAGTAAACTGTCCGGAGGCGTAGATAACACCGTGGATACTATTGGGATATGCTCCGCTTCTTACACGGTTCATAACTACGGACGCTACCGCCAGCTGGCCTTCGTAGCTTTCACAGCCTGCTTCACACTGTACCAGTGCGGCCAACAGCTGCGTGGTATCCGCATCGGTGGTGTATTCGCCGTAGTTCACATGGCGTTTTGCTTCACGCTCTGCAGCTTCTCTTGCCTTGATCTCCTCTAAAGTCTCACCGGAGTCGATCTGGAAATCCACTGTTACATACTCCGCAGACACATATCCGTCTGCTCCTTCGTAGTCGATGCAGACCCATTCGGGATTACTGTTATCTACCACATCCACTATATCGCCCTTGGGAAGAAGTCCCAGGACTCCGGCATTCTGATCCGCCTCGGTTCTCACACGAAGAGTCTCCGTGTTGATCTGTGCGATCATTCTGCCCACATCATTGGCCAGTGCCTTCGCATCATCCCCGAACAGGAGATATTCGTCTTTGGCCCAGCCGATCAGCGTACCGGACTGGATCTTGGTCCAACCGTCCCTGCGCTCTAAAATCGTACCTCCGCAGTCTTTGTACAGCTTGCCGACCTTGGAAGCATCCTCATTGGCATCGCTTCGTACATTCACGGCATCTTTTACGTTTGCCATGACCAGCCCGGAACTGATCTCTTCCTCAGCGGGGAATGTCAGATTTAATTCCTTCACCGTTGCATTGATGACCTCGGTACTGTTTTTGGAACCGGGGTCTAAGATCGATGCGACACCACCGTTCAGATCATTGACATAGTTTTTAGTATTGCTTGCCTGTGCGGTCATGCTCATTTGCATGCTCAGGAAGATAGAACAGAGCAGTCCTGCACATACAACCAGCATTCTTCTGCTTTTTGTCATCTTGATACACGCCTTTCCCACAGGAAGATTCCCCGATGGGTGTGATACCTGTGGATCTCACCAGTGAATAGTATATGCTGAAATTATTAAGATTTTCACTGGTTTGTTACAAAAATATTAAATTTGTTACGCGAGATATCATAACAGATGACAAAATTTTTGTCAAGTTTTGGGACTTTGGGCGCTATTTAGCCATGACAGCTCAACTCATGAACAGAGTCGAGCTGTCACTACATGCTTTTGGACTTCTCAATGCAGGCATCCATGGCATCCATGACAGCGGCGCGCATGCCTTTTTCCTCCAGTACCTTGACTGCCTGGATCGTGGTTCCACCGGGGGGAGCACACCATGTCCTTCAGCTCTCCGGGATGTCTGCCGGTCTCCAGCACCATCCTGGCACTGCCAAGGACGGATTGTGCCGCGAATTCATAAGCCTGTTTTCTGGGCATTCCGGCGGCTACTGCCTCGTCTGCCATGGCTTCAATGAACATGAACACATAGGCCGGGGAGCTACCGCCGACACCTACGACTACATCCATCAGCCGTTCCGGTACCACACTGGCAATGCCGAAGGAACGTAACAGTGCCAGTACCTGCTCCATGTCTTCCTCCGTGACGTTTTCTTCCGCACAGACGCCGGTGCAGCCTTCCAGTACCAGTGCCGGAGTATTGGGCATGCAGCGGATCAGCTTCAATTCCGGTCTGCCGAAAGCCTCTTTCAGATAGTCCAGAGTTCTTCCTGCCGCAATGCTGACGATCAGGGTATCCTCTGCCACGACATCTTTGATCTGGTCGATCACCTCCGGGAAAAAGATGGGTTTCACTGCCAGGAACAGAATGTCTGCCTGTACCGCTACGATTTTGTTATCCGTTGTTGTGTTAATATTAAATTTTGTTTTAACTTTTTCTACTGTTGTTTCCGTTCTGGCTGAACCAATGATGTCCTCCGGAGCTGCAATTCCTTTTTGCAACATTCCTCCGATCATGGCAGTGGCCATATTTCCCAGTCCGATAAATCCGATCTTCATGATACCTTTCCTCCTGTTCTGTCTTTCTTCTATTATTATTGTGTCGTGGGCTTTTGACCCTGACATCATAATTATTCAGAGCCATGTAAATATTATCGGCTGCGCATCGAATGCCTGGCATTTGATAATATCTATAAGGCAAATGGGTCCGGGATAGTTACAGTCTTGCGCTTCGCTGTCTGTGGGCCTCGTACATCAGAAGGGCCGCTGCAATGGAGGCATTCAGGGATTCCACTCTGCCCTCCATGGGGATCTTGAGATACTGTCCTGCCTGGTCGGAGATTTCCTTGGATAAGCCGTTTCCTTCGTTGCCGATGAGGAACGCCGTAGGCTCCCGGAAAGAAAGGAATCGTAGTATTCCTGTCCTTTCAAGTGTGCCGCATAGGTGTAGATACCTTTTGCATGCATCTGTTCCAGCACCGGTGCCAGATCCGGCACGTAGACAAAGGGTACCCGGAAAATAGACCCCATGGTGGCACGGATGGTCTTGGGATTAAAGATATCAACTGTCTGGTTGTTCATGATAACACCCGTTATCCCTGCTCCTTCTCCGGTACGGATCATGGTTCCCAGATTGCCCGGATCCTGCAGATTTTCCAGCATCAGAAATAAAGGATCCGGCTGTTCCAACAGCTGTGTCAGGTCATAGACCGGCTGTTCCAGCCACTGTCAGAATGCCCTGGGGGGTCTGGGTATCCGCCATTTTGGCAAAGACTTCCGGGGATACGGTCTCGTAACCGGTCTGCTGCAATTTGTCCCAGAATGCTGTATCTCCGTTCTGGGCATTCTGCCGGATCTTTTGCTCCAGTTCTTCCGTAAGGTAGACCTCCCGCACGTTTTTTACCGGAGCCTCCTCACACATTCTGACACCTTCTGCCAGAAATACGTGATCCTTGCGGCGCTCCTTTGCCTTGGTCTGCCACTGCACCACCTGTTTTACTTTTGCATTGTTGTTGCTTGTGATCATATCTGTCTGCTAACCGCTCCTAAACATCATAATAATATGGTTTCTCCGTTCTGCGAACTCTCGAAACCATAACAAACATGCGTAATCCGGGCTAATCGCCCTACTTACTTATGTTTGTTTACTCCTCTCATAGAATGATCCCCTGCCTGCAAGCAGTCGGGATGCATTCTATGGATGAGTTTATTATAGTCAAAAAGGCATTTCCACGCAATGGGAAACGCCTTTGTCTTCATATCCGTTCAGACACTCTTATTTATAAAAGTGCCTGCTTCGCAGTCTGAACTGTTAAATTAAATTAGATGGACAGCAGATGAGATACCTCGAACTGGTACTCATTGATGCCCTTCTGCATCTGCAAAGCCTCTTCGATATCGAAATCGATGAACTCACCGTGCTGATAACCTACGACACGGTTGGTCTTGCCTTCCAGCATGATATCTACTGCGTAAGCACCCATGATAGATGCATAGTAACGATCCTTGGCAGTAGGGCTTCCGCCACGCTGCATGTAACCTAAGATCGTAGCACGGGTCTCAATACCGGTAGCAGCCTCGATACGCCGGGCCATGGAAGTGGAATGTCCGATTCCCTCGGCATTGATGATGATATGATGGGTCTTACCATGCTTACGGTTGGTAATGATATTATTGATAATATTCTGTTCGTTGTAATCGTACTTCTCGGGAAGCAGGATATCCTCGGCACCGTTGGCAATACCGCACCACAGAGCGATATAACCGGCATTTCTGCCCATTACCTCGATGATACTGCATCTCTCATGAGAGGAAGAAGTATCCTTAACCTTGTCGATTGCCTGCATTGCTGTGTTGACAGCAGTATCGAAACCGATTGTGTACTCGGTACATGCAATATCCAGGTCGATGGTTCCGGGAAGACCGATAGTATTAATACCAAGTCTGGACAGTGCCTGTGCACCACGGTAAGAACCGTCACCGCCGATGACAACGATACCGTCGATACCGTGCTTTCTGCAGATCTCAGCACCCTTCTTCTGTCCTTCCGCTTCCTTGAACTCCAGACAACGTGCGGTTCCTAAGATCGTACCACCGCGCTGAATGATATCGGATACGTCCTTGGCTTCCATATCTATGATCTCTTCATTCAAAAGACCCTGATAGCCTTTTTTGATTCCCTTAACCTTCAGTCCTCTTGCAATGGCTGTACGAACAACTGCACGAATAGCAGCGTTCATTCCCGGTGCATCACCGCCGCTGGTCAATACGCCGATCGTCTTAATCTCTTTTGCCATGACTGTTACCTCCTAAGTAAACGAACGAATAGTTTTCTCTTCTCGATTCCTTATTTTAATCTATTTTTGAGCGGTTTTCAATAGGTTTCGTTATAAATTTAACATTTTCTTTTCCGAACAGCACTGTAAGCTTTTCCATTAATGCCCCGTCAGCTTTTACCTGGAGATTTTGGGGCAGGATCTTAATATTTTTAATGTCCCGCAGATAGATCACCACATCGTCATCCCCGTCGGAATCCGCAATGGCCTGCAGCAGTTCCTGCTCTCTGGTCTTATAGGCCTCCATATTGGGGAACTGGATCCAGGCTCCCGCCGGCATGCCTTTTTTCTGAGGGGTTCCATTTGCCTGTGTACGCTGCCCGGACTGCATTTGTCCTGCTGCCTGACCGGTCTGTCCCACCGACATACTGCTGCTGTTCATACCGTCATTTTGGTATTGTCCGTAGCCGTTCCCGGCATTCCGGTATCCACCGGCACCGCCATTTCCACTTCCGTTTCCGTAGGATCCGCCGCGGCTGCTGCCGCCCCGGCCTCCGTAATTTCTGGGGAACAGGGGCTGGTTCGCCGCTCTCGCAGCCTGCGCATCCTCGAAACTGATGATCTGGTCGCAGATCAGCTTGCCGTCCTTGTCTTCTTCCAGGGATACTCTGCCCCGGATAAACACCTTCGCATCCTCCACAAGCAAGGTGCTGTAGCGCTCGTACACCTGTGGAAATACCACGACTTCCACATTACCGATCAGATCCTCCACATTCAAAAATGCCATGATCTTGTCATTCTTGGTGTATTTTACTGTCTTGTCCGCGATCAATCCTCCGATGACTGCATTGGCCTGGTCCCTGACTAACTGCACCTCTCCGGTCTCTTCATCCAGGGCAAAATCCCCGGCAGTATTGCTGATGCAGTTCTGCCACAGCTCCTGATATTCCTCCAGGGGATGACCGCTGACGTAGACACCCAGCACCTCTTTTTCGAAGCCCAACAGCATCTCCTTATTGTATTCGCCCACATCCGGCATCCGGATATCGAATTCTTCCTTATCTTCTTCCCCTGCAATGTCAAACAGGGAGATCTGTCCGGCCAGATTGTTCTTTTTATCATGGGCAATATGGTCCGCGATCTGCACATAGACACTCATGAACTGTTTTCTCGTACCGCCCAGTCCGTCCATGGCTCCTGCTTTGATCAGGTTCTCAATAGCCCGCTTATTCATCTCTTTTTTATCGGACATGCGGGTAATAAAGTCCTTCAGATTCGTGAAAGGGCCTCTTTCCTTACGCTCCTGTACCAGGCTGTCAATGATGGGACGTCCCACACCCTTGATAGCTGTCAGGGCATAGCGGATCTTGCCGTCTGTCACAGAGAATCCGGCTTCTCCCGCATTTACATCCGGCGGCAGAATGGCGATATTCATGTTCCGGCAGTTCAAAATATACTCCGATACTTTTTTCGGGTTATCGATGACGGAAGTCATCAACGCCGCCATGAATTCTACGGGATAATAGTATTTCAAATACGCTGTCTGGTAAGCCACTACCGCATAACAGGCCGCATGGGACTTGTTGAACGCATATTTGGCAAAATCCATCATCATATCGTAGATCTGCCCTGCTGTCTGCTCGTCAATGCCGTTGGCAATACAGCCGGGGACATTTTCCTCCGGGTTGCCGTAGATGAAGTTGGCCCGCTCTTTTTCCATGACGGACTGTTTCTTCTTACTCATGGCACGGCGCACCAGATCGCTTCGTCCCAGTGTATAGCCCGCCAGATCACGAACGATCTGCATTACCTGTTCCTGATATACAATACAGCCGTAGGTGGGCTTTAAGATCGGCTCCAGCTGGGGACAGGCATAAGTTACCGCATCCGGATGATTTTTACCCTGAATATACTTCGGGATAAAATCCATAGGACCTGGACGATACAGGGAAATACCAGCCACCACATCTTCCAGATTCTGGGGACGCAATTCCTTCATGAAGCTCTTCATTCCGGCACTTTCCAGCTGGAACACTCCTTCCGTTCTGCCGGTGCCGATCGATGCCAGCACCTTCGGATCGTTGTAGTCAATCGCATCCACATCAATATGTCTGCCGGTGGTATTTTCAATGAATTTTACCGCATCATGGATCACTGTCAGCGTGCGCAGCCCAAGGAAATCCATTTTCAGAAGCCCCAGTTCCTCCAATGTCGTCATGGTAAACTGGGTAACGATGGAACCGTCGGAGCCTCTGGACAGAGGAACAAATTCATCCGCCGACTTCTGGCAGATGACTACACCCGCTGCATGCATGGAGGTATGTCTGGGCAGTCCTTCCAGACGCTTGCACATATCAATCAGATGATGTACCTGTTCGTCCTCCTGGTACAGCTTACGGAACTCCGGATTCATTTCCAGAGCCTTATTCAGGGTAATATTCAACTCGTTGGGAACCATCTTCGCAATGGAATCCACAAAAGCATAGGGCAGATCCATCACACGTCCCACATCACGGATGACACCCTTGGCTGCCAGGGTACCGAACGTAACGATCTGCACCACCTTGTCGTTGCCGTATTTTCTGCCCACATAATCAATGACTTCCTGTCTCCGTTCGAAGCAGAAGTCCACATCAATATCGGGCATGGACACACGTTCCGGATTCAGGAAACGTTCAAACAGCAGATTATAATGAATGGGATCAATGTTGGTGATCTTCAGGCAATATGCCACGATACTTCCCGCAGCGGAACCTCGTCCCGGTCCCACCGGAATCCCGTGCTCTTTCGCATAGTTGATGAAATCCCATACGATCAGGAAATAGTCCACATATCCCATTCTGCGGATGACACCCAGCTCGTAATCCAGACGTTCCCGCAGGGTCTGTCCGGTCTCCCCGGCAGGCTGGTCACCGTCACCGTAACGCTCTGCCAGTCCGTCATCGCAGAGCTTATTCAGGTAGCTCCAGGAATCGTACCCCTCCGGCACATCGTATTTCGGCAGCTTCGTCACGCCAAACTCTATCTCCACATTACAACGGTCTGCAATCCTCTGGGTATTCTCCACGGCCTCCCATGCATAGGGGAACAGTCCCTTCATTTCCTCTTCGCTCTTGACGTAATACTGACCGCCCTCATAACGCATGCGATCCTCGTCCGCCAGCTTTTTGCCGGTCTGCAGACACAGCAGAATATCGTGGGGAATCGCATCCTCAGCATAGGTGTAATGCACATCGTTGGTGGTTACCAGCGGAATGTCCAGTTCTCTGCTCATCTGGAGCAGTTCCATGTTCACCGTACGCTGCTCCGGGATACCGTGATCCTGCAATTCCAGAAAATAATTGCCCTTGCCGAAGCAGGCCTCGTATTTGCGGGCCGCTTTTCTCGCTTCGTCCTTCATTCCCTTCAGAATAAACCGGGGCACTTCACCTGCAAGGCAGGCAGACAATGCGATAATTCCCTCGTGGAACTCCTGCAGCACTTCCATGTCCACACGGGGTTTATAATAATATCCTTCCGTAAAGCCACGGCTGACGATTTTCATCAGGTTCGCATAGCCGGTATTGTTCTCCGCTAACAGCACCAGATGGTGATAACGGTCCTCTCCACCGGTCAGCTCCTTGTCAAACCGGGAGTTGGGAGCCACGTACACCTCACAGCCCAGGATCGGCTTAATTCCTGCTTCCCTTGCCGCACGGTAGAAATCGATCACACCGTACATAACACCGTGATCGGTGATCGCTGCGCTGTTCATGCCCAGTTCCTTGACTCTGGCTACGTACTCCTTGATCTTGTTGGAACCGTCCAGCAGCGAATATTCTGTATGAACATGAAGATGTGCAAATGCCATTTTGTCGTTCCCTTTCTAGTGCAGTTCTTTTGCTTTTCTGACGCATTCCTCGTAAGTTGCTCCCACCTGTTCCCTGTGGTAGCCGGGAGCCAGCATCGCCGCGAAATACAAGGTCTCCAGTGTCTCTTCCTGTGCCGGTGTGGGATGGGAAGGCACCACCACACGGGTACTCCATATTAACATACAGCCGGTATACTCCACCATGAAAAATATGGGCTCCATATTTTTCTCCATACGGCTGTTCAGTGTCAGTTTATCTTCGCCGGAGATTTCCTCCAGCTTTTTGATATGAGAAGGCTGTGGCTCTTCCACACTGCCGTCCGGCAGGATCACGCACTCGCAGGGATCCATATCCTCTCTGTGTGCATTGATAAATTCCATGACAGTCATTCTCACACCTCCTTTGTTCCGTCTGTCAGTCTGTCTGTTCTTCCGCCCGGACCGCCCAACGCATCTTCGTGGAACGGGCTCTGCCGTTCTGTACACATTCCTCCGCAGAAGGGCGGATCACGTCTTTCGCATAATCGGCATAAATGCCGTTCCGGTAGCCTTCCTTCAATGCCTGCTTCACCAGCTTGTCTTCGCCGGAATGGAAAGTCAGGATAGCTACTCTTCCGCCAGGTTTCAAGGCTCCCGGCAGCTTTTCCATGAACTCATACAATACTTCAAATTCGCGGTTCACATCAATACGCAAGGCCTGAAAAGTTCTCTGACAGGTCTTTTTGATGGTATCCTTTTTCTCCTTCTCCGGGAGGAAATCCAGAGTCTTTTCGATGACTTCCCTTAATTTTGTAGTAGTATCGATCCGGTGTCCTTTACGGATCTCATCGGTGATGGCCTTCGCCAGTTCCTCGCAGTAGGGTTCGTCGGAATTCTCGTAAAGCATTCCCGCCAGTTCTTCTCTGCTGATGGTATCCAGGCGCTCTGCTGCACTGATTCCTTGCTGCTGATTCAGTCTGAGATCTAGCGGACCGTCCACCTTGAAAGAAAAACCTCTGCTGGGATTATCGATCTGCCTGGAAGATACTCCCAGATCCGCCAGAATAAAATCAAATCCGCCGACCTCTTTTGCGATCTCATCTATAGTGCAGAAATTCTGTAATCTGATGGTCAGAATCTCTTCTCCGTAACCGGCCTCTGCCAGTCGTTTCTTCGTCTTGGCAGACTCCTCCGGATCTACGTCTGTGGCATAGATATGCCCACGCCCCTGCAGCTGCTCCAACATGGCTTTCGTATGTCCACCGTAGCCCAGTGTTGCATCAAATCCGGTCTCTCCCGGCTGGATCTTCAGGAAATCCAGAATCTCCTTTACCATAATGGAGATATGCATGCCTGCGGGAGTGTTTCCCTTCTGAATCACATGGGCAATGGTATCTCCGTATTTTTCGGGCTGTAATTCCTTATATTTTTCCTCAAATTTTCTGGGGTATTTCCCTTTATAACGCACCCGGCGCTTGTGGGGTGTCTGTTCCTGATCCATTCCCATGGTTACCTCATTTCACTCATTTTGTTCCAGTTCTGTTCCCTGTAATTATATCGCATATCAGATATCCTTGTCCACTTCCTGTCAGAGAAAAAAAGCAGGCATCGTTGCCGATACCTGCTTTTCCAGCTGTACTATATTTTTCTCAATGTCTCAGCCGTTCTTATTCCTGAGGAAGAATAAACTTGCTGATCAGCTCATCCAGAGAGATTACCTGTGCAGACAATTCCTGGCTGGTAGCGGAAGATTCTTCTGCGGTAGCGGAGTTGGACTGTACTACCTCGGAGATCTGGTTGACACCCTGCTCTGCCTGATCCATGGCATTGGCCTGGTCCTTGGAGATCTCGCTGATACTGCGGGAAGACTCTGCAATCTTGCCGATACCGTCTACTACGATCTCGATGGAAGCAGCAGCGCTGTCTGCAGCCTGGTTGCCTTCCTTGATCTCCTGCATGGAACCTTCAATCAGGTCTCTGGTATCTACAGCAGACTTGGTACTCTGCTCTGCCAACTGACGGATCTGGTCAGCAACCACAGCGAATCCACGGCCTGCCTCACCTGCTCTGGCTGCCTCGATGGAAGCATTCAGGGACAACAGGTTGGTCTGGGATGCAATATCCTCGATTTCAGAAATGATATTGCCGATCTTGTTGGAAGTATCACTGATTCTGGCCATAGCATCCACCATAGCCTTCATCTCTGCTCTGCTGTTATCTGCTTCGTTTGCATATTTTCTGGCCTGCTCATAGGACTCCTGTGCCTGTTCAGCAGCCTGCTCAATATTGGAAGTAATGTTGGTAATGGTAGCCTGCAGTTCTTCTACGGCACCTGCCTGCTCGGTAGCGCCCTCTGCCAGATTCTGGGAAGCATCTGCCAGGTTAGCTGCACCTGCGGATACCTGCCTGGAAGACTCCTCGATGGAACGCAGTGTCTGAACCATCTGTGTCTTCATGTTACGGATAGACAGAAACAACTGTTCAAAATCACCCTGATACATATCCGGGTTCTTGGAAGTGATGTTGTAATTGCCGTTTGCCATCTGGCTCATAACTTCTCCGGTGTCGGCAATGACAAAACTCAGCTTTTCTGCCATTTCATTTGCAGAATGAATCATGTCAGCGATCTCATCCTTACTGTTCAGTGTCGGGAACGGATCGGACAGGTTACCCTGTGCAAAAGTCTCCAGACGCTTTGCCAATGCATCCAGCGGTGCTGCGATTCCCTGAGAGATTGCATGTTCCATTCTCGTTGCAATGATAATTGCCAGCACGATCACACCAACAATGATAAGCAGGAAAATAAATCCCATGATATTCAGTATGGAAGAAAGGGAATCTCCTTCACGGACATTCTCGTTCATAAGTTCACGCATGGTATCATAAATTTCATTATAAAGCGGTGCTACCTGATTCTGCATCAGCTCCTGTGCCTGCATACGCTTCTCTTCCATATCCACCTTACCGGTATTAATGGCCTGCTGATCCAGCTCCCAGTACTGCTGAATCTGCTCATTTACCTGATCATACAGTTCCTTCTCCTTTGAAGAAACAACAGTCTCGCCGACAACTTCCCAGTATTCAAGAAAAGCCTGCTTCTTCTCATCGTGAGTCGTGATCAGACCGTCCACCAGATCCGGGTCGTTATATCCTATGATTCCACGGGTTGCGGATCTTACATCCGTGAATACAGTCATGGCCTTACCGATATCTCCCTGTGAAAAACCGTAATTGGTCAATGCATGCTGATAGCGGTTCATGGTAACGATCATTGCCAGTGCTCCGAGCACTCCTGCAATAGATGATATAACTACAATAATGACAAAAGCTTTTTTCAGGCGCTGCCTGATTTTCAAATTTTCGAACATTTTCCTCTCCTTACTATTGGTTGATAACAAGTCATATTATAATATTGTAACATTTTGTAAAAAATACGTAAATAACTTTTTTAATTTCGATTATATTTTTATATTTTATTTGTCTTTTCCCTGTTTTCCGTGTGTGGCGGATCAATATTCTCCATTAAACGCATTCACTGTATACACAGAAAACTCTCCTCAACAGAATAACATCTGTCCGGAGAGTTTTTCATAGTAATAGTAATATAGGAGATTATAATGCTTTTTTGATGGCTGCCATCAGTTCGTCATAGGTCTCATAGGCTGGAAGCTCCGGATGATCTTTTTTGATCTGTTCGGTACTCTTGAACAGGAACCCTGCCTTGCTGGCCTGGATCATGCCCAGATCGTTGTGGCTGTCACCGCTGGCGATGGTCTGGAAGCCGATAGACTGCAATGCCTTCACCGTAGTGTACTTGGAATTCTCCACACGCATCTTAAAACCGGTGATTTCACCGTTGTCAGCTACCTCCAGGGAATTACAGAAGATGGTGGGGTAACCCAGTTTTTTCATCAGAGGGCCCGCAAACTGTGAAAAAGTGTCGCTGATAATGATGACCTGGGTAATGGAACGCAGCTCATCCAGAAACTCCTTCGCCCCGGGGATGGGGTCGATCTTTGCGATAGTCTCCTGAATCTCCTTCAGTCCCAGACCGTGTTCCTTCAGGATGCCAAGTCTCCATTTCATTAATTTATCGTAATCCGGCTCGTCTCTGGTGGTTCTCTTCAGTTCCGGGATTCCGCTGGCCTCCGCAAAAGCGATCCAGATCTCGGGTACCAGTACTCCTTCCAGATCCAGGCATACAATATTCATATCCATCCTTATGTCCTCCCTGTGTGTTCAAATGTATTTGTGACAAGTATACCTTATTTTGTTTCTTCGCGCAACCATTTGCTTTATTGTTGTACCGTGTTCTTGTAATGCAGTTGTAAATTTTTCTCAGATATATCATCATACGCACACAATTTTGAAACGAATATTTCCATGTGTTTTACATATTTTCGTTTCATGTCGTAGATGCCAAAGAGTGCCGCTTCACATTGTTTTCTGAAATTTGCTTGTAAATTCCACTTTTTTTCTGTTATTTTTGTGACATTTTAACTGTTTACTTTGTTCTATATGTGCTATAATAACCATAGTGCAAAAAGAACTTCTACAAGCTCTCATCTACACGAAACAAACGTAGAGATCGAGGAGGTCATCATTATGTTGACATTAAAAGCTGAAAAAAGAAATCCTGACGAAAAAGCAAAGAAATTAAGAAGAGACGGTTTTATCACCGGTGTTTTGTACGGAAAAGAAATGAAAGAGAATGTTTCCCTGAAATTCACAGAGAAGGATGCATCCGCTTTTATCAAGAATGCAAAAGAAGGCACCCAGGCTTATCTGGAACTGGATGGTAAGAATGTAGATGTTCTGGTAAAAAATATTGATTTTGATCCTCTGACCAAGAAATATATGGCTCTGGACTTTCAGGCTCTGGTAGCCGGCGAAATCGTATCCGCTACTGTTCCCATTGTCTATGTGAACGAAGACAAGGTACAGGGTATCTTCGAAGCAGAATTGTCCGAGGTGCATTACAAAGCAGATCCCGCACATCTGCTGGAGCCCGTTGAAATTGATCTGGCCACTCTGCCCCAGACTACGAAGACCATGTATGTCAAGGATCTGAAGCTGGAAGAAAAAGGTGTGCATGTCACTACCTCCGGAGAACAGCAGCTGTTCCATATCGGAGAGTATGGACAGGAAGAGACGGACGAGACCGAGGAGACAGAGGAAACCAAATAAAACGCCATGCTTCATTCATACATGTGCCGCATAAAAATCAAAACAGGAACTGTTCCCTGTGAGTAAACTCCCGGGAACAGTTCCTGTTTCATTTTTGCATGGCTCGTAACTATGCCAGGTATTTCTTCAGTAAATCCACCTTGTCCAGCTTCTCCCAGGGCAGATCCACATCGGTACGTCCAAAGTGGCCATAGGAAGCGGTCTGCTTGTAGATAGGTCTGCGCAGATCCAGCATCTTGATGATGCCTGCGGGTCTTAAGTCGAAGTTCTCACGAATGATCTCCACCAGCTTATCATCATGCAGTTTGCCCGTACCGAAGGTATCTACCATGATGGAAGTAGGATGTGCCACACCGATAGCGTAAGACAGCTGGATCTCACACTTTTCAGCCAGTCCTGCCGCTACGATATTCTTGGCAACGTAACGTGCTGCGTATGCCGCACTTCTGTCCACCTTGGTGCAGTCCTTGCCGGAGAATGCTCCGCCGCCGTGACGTGCATATCCACCGTAGGTGTCTACGATGATCTTACGGCCGGTCAGTCCGCTGTCGCCGTTAGGTCCGCCGATTACGAAACGTCCGGTAGGATTGATGAAGAACTTGGTGTCTGCATCGATCATGTCTGCGGGCAAAACAGGATCGAATACATACTTCTTGATGTCCTCATGGATCTGCTCCTGAGATACATGTTCGTCATGCTGGGTAGACAGAACGACTGCCTCCAGACGAAAAGGCTTGCCATTCTCATCATACTCTACGGATACCTGACTCTTTCCGTCGGGTCTTAAATAGGAAAGTGTACCATCCTTACGAACCTTGGTCAGCTGTCTGGTCAGCTTGTGTGCCAGAGAGATGGGATACGGCATATATTCCGGAGTCTCATCCGTAGCATAGCCGAACATCATACCCTGATCTCCGGCACCGATGGCATCCAGCTGTTCATCGGTCATGTGGCTTTCTTTTGCTTCCAGGGCCTTGTCTACGCCCATGGCGATATCAGTGGACTGCTTGTCCAGAGATACCATAACAGCACAGGTGTTGCCGTCGAATCCCTTTTCGGAAGAATCATAGCCGATCTCGGTCACGGTCTTACGAACAATAGCGGGAATATCAATATTTGCCTTGGTGGTGATCTCACCCATTACCAGTACGAAACCGGTATTGGTGCAGGTCTCACATGCTACACGGCTGAACGGATCCTGCTCCATCAGCGCATCCAGTACCGCATCAGATACGGCATCACAGATTTTGTCGGGATGTCCTTCGGTTACGGACTCCGATGTAAATAAACGTTTTTCCATTTGTCCTCCATTCTGCTTCCTTGCGGGAAGAGGGTCTAGTGTATGAGTTGCTAAAGTCCTGTCATTCAGAGCCTCATTCGCAAAATCAAATTTTCAATGCCGACAGCTCTGAATGATGCAAAAAAGTCCGCTTTCATAAGCGGACTGATTTATTGTGCGATCAAATCCTCTTATTGTTCGACAGTTATTCGCTCAGGTGGGCACCTTCCGCATTCTGCGGGGTTGCCGTGGCTTCATCGATCCTATGTATCTCCACCACTCTGAATAAGGGAAAGTCTATATGAACTTTTCTACGCTAATTAACTTACTATGAGTTACCTGTTTTGTCAACAGACATTTTTTTCAAAATGTCATTCTGTTGTGGTTTATGAGAAATCCACTCATTAACCGATCTTCAGCTTGAACTTCTGCAGGTCCCGCTCCGTCTCGACCAACTCGATCTGGGCTCCCAGTCCCTGTAATTTCAGGTGGAAATCCTCATAACCTCTCTCAATATAGCGGATATCATCCACAGTAGAGAATCCCTCTGCAGACATGGCAGCCAGTACCAGTGCTGCTCCCGCCCGCAGATCCGGTGCGGAAATATTGGCTCCGGTATATCTGGATACACCGTCGATGATAGCGGTGTTGCCTTCTACTTTGATGCTGGCGCCCATACGGGTCAGCTCATCCACATATTTGAAACGGTTCTCGAAAATACTCTCCGTCACGATGCTTTGGTTCCTTTGGAAAGTCCCAGCGCCACTGTGATCTGGGGCTGCATATCCGTAGGAAATCCGGGATAAGGCAGGGTCTTCACCTGGGTATGCTGCAGAGGCTTGGACGCTACCACACGGATACAGTCATCCGCTTCCTCTACTTCACAGCCAATCTCCAGAAGTTTTGCCGTAATAGATTCCAGGTGCTTCGGAATCACATTTTTCACCGTCACATCGCCCTTGGTCACTGCCGCTGCGAACATAAACGTACCGGCTTCGATCTGATCGGGAATCACGGCATACTCTGTGCCATGCAGATGGGAAACACCCTTGATACGGATCACATCCGTACCGGCACCCTTGATATTGGCTCCCATGCTGTTCAGGAAGTTCGCCAGATCCACCACATGAGGCTCCTTGGCAGAGTTCTCGATAATCGTGGTGCCTTCCGCCATTACCGCAGCCATCATGATATTGATGGTAGCGCCGACACTGACCACATCCATATAAATATGGCTGCCGCGCAGATGCTCCGCCTGTGTCTTGATCAGGCCATGCTCGATCTTCACGTCCGCGCCCAGAGCACGGAAGCCCTTAATATGCTGGTCGATGGCACGGCAGCCGATATCACATCCACCGGGAAGTGCCACTTCCGCATGCTTGTATTTACCTAACAAAGCACCGATCAGATAGTAGGACGCTCTGATCTTCTTGATATTTTCATCTTCTACTACAAGTTCACTGATGTTGGATGCATTGAGAGTCACTTTGTGACGGTCGGTTCTCTTTACGATCACACCGATGTTCTCCATGGCACTCAAAAGGACATTCGTATCTCTTACATCCGGCATATTTTCTATATAAACAGTCTCATCCGTCATCACGGAAGCAGCAAGAATAGGAAGTGCCGCATTCTTGGCACCTCCTATTTCAACTTCACCGACTAATGGATTACCGCCTTTAATTGCGTATTGTTCCATTGTTTCTTACCTCTGTCATTCTCAGATCAGAAAAACCTTCTTATGCACTTATACCACATTTTCGCACATTTGTAAATACAACGCCCTAATTCAGGTACTTCAACGGGTTCACCTGGCTGCCATTAATAAGGATCTCAAAGTGAAGATGAGGTCCCGTACTTACGCCGGTATTACCGCTCAGTGCAATACGTTCTCCCTGTTTTACCGTCTGGCCGACCTTGACGAGCACCTTGCTCAGATGTCCGTATCGGGTCTGTCTGCCGTCTTCATGGTTGATATAGACACAATAACCGTATCCACTTCCCCATCCGGCTCTGGCCACTGTACCGCCGCAGGATGCAAATACCGCAGTTCCGGTAGGAACCGACCAGTCCACACCCTTATGGTAGCTGCTGGCACCCTTGGTAGGTGACTTTCTGCGTCCGAAATTGGAACTCAGACGTCCACCGGAAATAGGCTTGATATAGGTCGGAGGAATCTTGGTGCCTCGTTCCACAATCTTGGGAACTGCCTCCATGACCACTTCTTCCTTCAGAATATCCCTGGTGACCTCTCTGTCATTCAGATAAGATACATCCGCCACTACCCGACGGAAACCGGCGGAGGGCTGCTGCAAAATCTTGGTCTGGGTCGTATACCAGGAATCGTTGTCCACATAAATTACATCTGCATCATAGATTTCTTCATAATAATTCTGCTCCATGCGCTCCACGGACAGCTCCGGCTGCGGCACGGTAATGATCAGCTTGTCCCCTACGCGGATCGTAGAATTTTCATCGGTCAGTGTCTCGCTGTTCATGGCGATGATCTGATCCATCGGAATATTTACTTTAATCGAAATCTCCGACAGGGTATCTCCGCTGACTACTTCATATTCTCCGGGGGTCTCCTGATCCTTGATCACATCCTCGATTGCCTGATCCAGCGGAGTCAGCATGCTTTCCGGAAGATAGGTCTCTACGATTTCCACCTTTTCCGCAAAGTCCATGGTCATCAGCCCAAGATCATAGTCTTCGAAATCTTTCCCCCTGCTGGTCTGCCTGGGAGCCCGCCTGATCCAGTACGGACTGTACACCGCCTGCATAGATGGATTCTTCCTTCTGTTCTTCCTGAGCGGTCAGTTCCTGTTTATTGACTACCTCGGTGGTAAGAACATTGAATTCCTTCTGTGCATCGTGAGTCAGTTCCACGCTGAATTTGTCTTCACTGTCGTATTTGTCCACTGCTGCCTGCAGCAGAGACTCCACATCCTCCACGCTGGACAGGTTGACCATATATTCATTTACTTTCATTGTATAGGATCTGTGGGAAGTCTCACGAATACTGCTCTCCAGTTCCCGTTCCATGGCTGCCAGCAGATTGTCCTCATTGTCCAGTGTTCCCCACAGCACTTCTTCACCGACCAGCTTTAAATCTGCGTCCATAAAGATCATATCATCACTCTGGGAAGCGATATTCCTTCTGGCTTCCTGCAGAAGCTGCTCCGCTCTGTCTGCTTCGCCCACCGTTCCGATCTCATTGCCGTTCAAGAACACGTGGAAGTAATTCTCTCCGGTCTTTTCAAACGCTGCATACCCTTTGAGGAAAAAGAGGCTCACAAAAAGAGTGGCCAGCGTTGTTTTCACATATGTATATTTTACTCTTTTCGAGTAAGATGTCAGTTTCTTCATGAATTCCTTCTCGATCTATCGTATCTGAAAACAGTATGCCCCCTTCGGGCATTCTGTATACCTGTCTTACTGTAATAACTTTGTAACATATAGATTCTATCAGCATTTATATGCCTTGTAAAGAAAGAATGTCTGTTCGATTTTTTTGTTTTCTCCCGAACCGATCTATGCTATACTGGAGGTAAATAAAACGGTCTGATCCGGAAAGGAGACGCCATGAGGGAACCGGTCATTTTTCATATTGATGTCAATTCCGCTTTTTTAAGCTGGACGGCGCTGGCCCGTCTGGAACAGGGGGATCCTGTGGATCTGCGCACGATCCCTTCCATCGTAGGCGGTGATACCTCCACCAGACACGGTGTGGTGCTGGCCAAATCCATTCCCGCCAAGGCTTTCGGCATCACTACCGGTGAACCGGTGGTCAATGCCCTGCGCAAATGTCCGCATCTGGTCATGGCTTCTCCGGATCATAATATGTACCGTCTGAAAAGCCAGATGCTTATGGAACATCTGGCGGGTATCTGCCCCGACATCGAACAGGTCAGCATCGATGAATGTTATATGGACTATACGCCCATTGCGGCAAACTACGTCTCTCCCGAGGAAGCCGCTGCTTTCATTCGTCACTCTGTTTTTGAAAAATTTAAATTTACGGTAAATGTGGGCATTTCGGATCGAAAGGTTCTGGCTAAGATGGCCTCTGATTTTGAGAAACCGGATAAGACTCACACCTTGTATCAGCGGGAAATAGCGCAGAAAATGTGGCCGCTGCCTGTTTCCGCCCTGTTCACCTGCGGACATTCCAGTGCGGAGACTCTCCACAAATTAGGTATTCTCACGATCGGGGATCTGGCAAAGACGGATCCTGCGATCCTGGAAGCACATTTAAAAAGTCACGGTCGTTGTCTGTGGCAGTATGCCAACGGCATCGACGATTCCACAGTAGTCCTGGCTCCTTCCAAGGCAAAAGGGATCGGCAACTCCACCACTTTAAGCAGCGATGCCACCACCAAAGAGGAAGCCTGTAAAGTATTGCTGTCTCTGTGTGAATCCGTGGGCAGGCGTCTACGGGCCTCCCACCAGTTGGCAGGACAGATCTGCACGGAGATCCGGTACAGTGATTTCCGGAACGTTTCTCACCAAATGCCGATAGACATTCCCACGGCTTCCGTGAATCTCCTGTACGAAGATGCCTGTGCATTATTCGACGAATTATGGGATTCCACTCCCATAAGGCTTCTGGGGATCCGCACTTCCAAGCTGGTGCCGGAAGACGAACCGGTTCAACTCAGCCTGTTTGATTTTCCGGCTCCCCGTTCCGAGAAACAGCAGAAGCTGGATGCCGCACTGGATAATATCCGGGCAAAATATGGCAAGGATGCCATCAAGCGGGGGCGTTTTCTCTAACGCTGCGTGGTAATGATCATGTTGAGTACCGCCTTGGTCTCACCCACATTGTGATAGACATGTTTCCTGTCACAGGCAAAATAGAGAGAACCACCTGTCTTCACCAGAAAACTGGAATCTTCCAGAATCAGTTCGACCTCCCCGGATACCACCGTCAGGTATTCCCAGGTCTGCTCCCCGTGGGATTCGCTTTCCATCCGGGCATTTCTGGTCAGCTCGCCCTGATAGATCTCGAAATTTCTTCCGGCGTCGTAGGGCAGCATCACATAGATCCGGTATTCCCCTTCCTTTGCCTTGCATACCGGAGCCTCTTCCGGAGACGGCACCACCATGATTTCTTTCCTATTATAAATCAACTGTTCAAAAGGTACCTTCAATCCCTCCACGATCTTCCCGATAGTGGACACCGTGGGATTGGATTCTCCTCTCTCAATCTGTCCCAGCATGCTTTTGCTGACACCGGTACGCTCCGCCAGCATATCCAGACTCATATTTTTGGATTTGCGGATTCTTTTCAGATTGAATGCTATGTTTTTATCGATCTGTGTCATATGCTTCACCCGGACTTTCCCATGATTGCGGTACCCGGCAGATATTTTCCCGCCACCGCATAAAAAAAGCATCAGACTCCCGTCTGATGCTACTTCTTCGTAGTAAAATTTACCATGTTCTTATTTATGACTTATGATACCGAAACGGAAGGCAAACGTCAAGTAATTTTTTACCTGTGTTACTCATCGCTTCTTTACACTATATCCGAAGGTTCCCAGCAATTCGCCACAGCCGAAATAGGAACCGTGGGAATAGATGATGGGTTCCGCCTGCTCCAGGTGGAATTTGTGCTTCTCATCCATATATTTTTCATCGGCATGTACTGCCACCACATCCGCCAGGAACATATCATGGGATCCCAGCGGCAGGATCTGTCGCACCTTACATTCAATGTTCACCGGACTCTCTTTTATCATCGGTGCTTTCACCTCAGATGCCGGAATGGGAGTCAGTCCCATTTCTTTGAATTTATCCACGTCCCGTCCGCTTTTCACGCCACAGTAATCTGTGGCAAATGCCAGCTCCTTCGTGGTCAGATTGATCACGAATTCTCCGGTCTCCTTCAGGATCGGATAGGAATATCTCTCGGGGCGTACGGAGATCGACACCATGGGCGGATTGGTACATACGGTTCCTACCCAGGCCAGCGTGATAATATTGGGGCGGCCGTCCCGGTCAGCCAGGCTCACCATGACAACCGGCAGGGGATACAGCATATTTCCCGGCTTCCAAAGTTGTTTTCCCATTTCCGTAAAACCTCATTTCCGTTACTTTCTTATCAATTTCAGCATTCTTAAATGAATACTTTATCTGCCTTTTAGAAAATGTGCAAAATGCTCAATACATGAAGAACAATATCCGCAACCGTCAGAACTACTGCCGCAATGGATACTCCCAGCACACCGTTCAATTTACCGCCAAGGTTTTCCTTTACTTTTGCTGCGATGGCTTCGGTCTGCTTCTCGTTCTCTTCTACCACAACCGCCTGTACATTACGGTATACCTTTACGCATTCCTTATGTACATTCTCTTCCGTAGTGCTCAGTTTCTCATCCACATGCTTCTGAAGCTCGTCCAACACCTCGGTACTCTGCTGCAGTTCTTCCAGTTTGGCAGTATACTGCTGTCCCAGAGCTTCCAGCTTCTCTGTGTTCTCCTGCTGCAGCTTCTGCAGGGCAGCCACGCCTTCCTCGGAAAGCTTCGTCACTTCCGGAGCAATGGTCTCGGACATCAGCTTCTCCATCTCCTGATTGATCGCTTTCAGTTCCTTATTGACCTGCTGCATCTGTGCCAGGCACTCGTCGTATTCCCGCAGCTGGCTTTTCAGCTGATCCATCTCTTCGGCATCAGCCGCGGAATTCGCCTTGATCATTTCCTGGGCATTCAGCTTTTGTGCAAGTTTATCCATAAAAGTATCCATCCATCTTCCTCCAAACATATTTCGTCCCTCATGTTAACAGTTTCCCTTTTCAACTGTCCCTATTTTACCATGTTTATTCCCCCGTTACAACCAAAACCCCATGAATACTGTGTTTTCATGGTTTGCGCATTTTTATGCAATTTGTACAGTTTCTTTTTTGGTTTCTGTACTTTTTCGTAAAATTCACCAAGTTTTCACATCATGTTCATAATTTGTTCATAATTGGTTGGTATACTTTAGATACAGTCAAGGAAGAGATAAGACTTCCGGATAACAAAGCATATAAGATAAATTTTTTCATAATAGCCCAGGCGCCGAAAGGTGTCTGGGCACTCCTCATTTTATGGGGATTTTCCTGTCATCCCATTACTGTTTTGACCATAAAAAAGAATCTCGCTTGCGAGATTCTCCGCCTGCGACGGGTCGCTTTTGCGACATATTTCATAACCGCCGCAGTGCGATCCCTGCGGAGCATTTTTAATTCATAGGAAGAAATTTCCTATGAATTAAAAAAGCTTCTGTCGTTTGTATTACACCGGCAGAAGCTTTTGGATTATTTGGATGTTACGCTATTTAATTGTTTTTCCTCTTCTCTCTTTTGGCTGATGGCTAGTATCTCTTCGTTCAGAGACAGCATCCTCGCATCCAGATCAGACACCATTCTCGCACACTCCACCAGTTCATTTTTAATGCTCTCCGGAGCATCGCCCTCGAACTTGTAATGGATCTTATGCTCCAGGCTGGCCCAGAAGTCCATGGCAACCGTCCGGATCTGTATCTCCACCTTCGTATCCACCGTGCGGTCCGACAGATAGACCGGAATACTGACGATCATATGATAGCTTTTATAGCCACTGGCTTTGGGATACGTAATGTAATCCTTCACCGCGATCACCTGAATATCCTTCTGATCCCGGATCATATCCGCAATGCGGTAAATGTCCGATGTAAAGGAACAGATGATGCGGATGCCAGCAATATCGTTTATGTATTTTACCATGTTATCTATGGTGGATTCCTGCCCGTAGCGTTTGAGCTTTTTCACAATGCTTTCCGGGGTCTTGATCCGTGCCTTGATGTGTTCGATGGGATTGTACTGGTGTACATGCTGAAACTCGTCGTTCAGAATCTGCATCTTAGTCTCCATCTGACGCAGTGCGGCGCTGTATACCAGCGTGACCTCCTTCCAGCTGTCGATTCCATCCCCGTTTTCTACCTTAAACTCCATATTACCTCTCAATCTCTTCTGTCACAGAAGGCTCTGCGACCATTTTTCATATTTGTTACTTCCGTAGACGCTTTTTCGTTACGGAAATTCTGCATTTGCACGTTGATATTTATGATAATTATAGCATACCTCCTTTTAAAAATGTATAATTTTAACAAAACCTTTATTATTTTTTAAGATTGATTGGGCAGTTTTATAGTACGCTTTCGCAAACGTGCCGATTCGGCGGACGAAAGCTATCCCATATACAATATAAGATGGATCTGATGGTTGTGTGACTTTTTTTGCTTGCAGGGGAAACCTCTTCCTATTATAATTTATTATTAACGACCAATATGTCTGATTTTTTGCGTAAGGAGATTTTCTATGTTCCGTATGTGGGCCAAAATTTTTAAAAATAATCATATGCTGAAAGACACCTGCATCGAGGACGGCAGTGACGATACCCGTACCCATAAAGTTTTTCACTCTCTGGACGAAGTCTGCCATCAGTTTGATCTCGGTACGCCCATCTGGCTGGATATGAATATTGCAGACTTTAAACGTCACAACAAGACCCGTTTTACCCAGGACAGTTTTGTAGAGTCCATCGATTTTGACTATCTGGAGATCCAGATCATTGAGGAGGATTAAGATGAACAGCAATTATTCCGCACAAGAGAAAAATTTTGCAACCGCATTGCTGCATAATCTGTGGAAATATCTGTTGCTTGCCGCATCTATAGTTGCTACCGTCAAGATTATTTTCTTCGGATTCGACATTGACGAGCAGTATGCCGTATCTATGGCTTACCGTCTGGTACAGGGAGACAGAATGTTTCTGGAAATGTGGGAGCCTCATCAGACTTCCGCGTTCTTTTCTGCTGCCTTTTTATGGCTGTATATGCAGTTGTTTCACACCTTAAAATACTCCGTGCTCTTTCTGTGAATCGTAGGTGTCGTTACACAGTTGCTCATCAGTATTCTGACCTACCGGACTTTCCGTAAGTTTGTAACTGAGAATACTGCTTTTGTCATTGCTGTTTTTTACTACAATATCATTCCCAAGAACAGTACCGTTCCCGATTTTTCCAATATGCTTCTGTGGTTCAGTACTCTGGTCTTCTTAAGCTTTCTGGAATTTAGTCTGAATCGCGGTACCTCCGCACGCCGTCCTGCCTTTTTCCTGATTGCCGCCGGAGTAAGCACTTCCCTTCTTGTGCTTTCTTATCCCACCTGTATTTTCGTGGTACTTCCCGGATGTATCGGTATCTGGCTGTTATCTGCTGCCGGAAACCGTCTGAAAAATCTTCTGATTTATCTCGGGACCTGTGGTGTCTGCGGTCTGGGTTGGTTGGCCTACTTTTTGTGTCATATGTCTTTCCGGCAGTTTCTGGATGGCTTGTCAGAAATGCTGACCGACGGCTCCCACGATGTCGGACTGCTTGGGAAATTAAAAGATAACCTTTCCTGCCTCGGCGTTTCTTCCTGTTGTTGATTATTTCCCTGATTCTGGAACAGCTTTTTGTATGGTATCGGTTGCAAAAGCATATCGAGTATCCCGGGTTCGTCTATCTTCTGTTCCCGCTGTGGGGCATTTATTGTTATTTCCGCTGTAAAAAGTCTTCTGGCGAATTGGCCCCTGTTTATAAGGCATTGTTCTGGTTTGGAAGTATTACTTCTCTGTTTTTGCTCCTTGCCGCTTTTACAGCCAGCAATACAATGCTCTACGAGTCTGCCGATTATATGGCTATCGGTATGTTGGTTTCTTTATGCTATGCAGAGCGGGAAACATTGGAATCTCCCGTTTTCTGGAAATCTTTTGTCCTGCTGTTTGTGGGACTTGCCGTCATTCACAAAGGATTTCTGTTGTATAATATTTACGGTCACGACACCATTTTCGTCACACGGCAGAAAGCGGAAGAGGGCCCCATGGCAGGAATCTACGGCCGGTATTCCGATGGCTACGAGTATAATATCCGAGGACGTCTGTTAGACGAATTCATTCCCCGGGGCAGCAAAGTACTGATTGCCAGCCATAAGAGCATTATGTATCTTCAGGAGGATTACGTGATCTGCAACTATTCCACCATCAGCACTCCGACCATCGATGAGCGCTTATTCCAATACTGGACGCTCTATCCGGACAAAGTGCCTGAATATATTGTATGGGATAAAGGTTCTGAAGGCTACATTGCAACAAATCCGGAAGTACATGCCCGTCTGGTAGAGAATGCGGAGTTACTGGTTGATGATGAAGGACTGTTGATCTACAGACTTCCTGCCAATCCTTATTGATACTTTTCTCCCAAATATCTGAATGACTATTGACTTTTCCTTTTTTGTGCAGTAGTATTTGCATTGTCAGATGTAGTTTTGAAAACTACATATAAAAGTATTTCAGAATACGTGTTGTTGTTTGGAATAGTAAATACTATTGTCGGATAAAATGATCTTAAATAGATTCGATTTGCAGACGGCAGCTGCTGTCGGGAAAAGGAGGAGTTATTATGCAGATTACCATAAGAGAGCCGGGAAGTGCCATTACCCATTTCATTGCCATGATGATGGCAGTGTTCGCAGCTGTGCCACTGTTAGTGAAAGCCGGTGTACAGTCCGGGCAGGAGAATTTCCTGGCCATGGCCATTTTCATGGGCAGCATGATCCTGTTATACGGTGCCAGCGCCACTTATCATTCCGTGGACCTCACCGGTAAAAGTCTCCGGGTCTTCCGGAAGCTGGATCATATGATGATCTTCGTATTGATCGCCGGTTCTTACACGCCGGTGTGTCTCATTGTGTTGGGCGGTAAGCTGGGATATACGCTGCTGGCTCTTGTCTGGGGCATTGCCGCTGTCGGCATGATCGTAAAAGCCTGCTGGATCACCTGTCCCAAGTGGTTTTCCTCTGTGATCTACATTGCCATGGGCTGGGTATGTGTCCTGGTATTCGGGCCTCTGCTGAAAACTCTGTCCACGCCCGCTTTTCTCTGGCTGTTGGCCGGCGGCATCATCTACACCGTGGGCGGTGTCATCTATGCCCTGAAGCTGCCGATCTTCAATGCGAAACATAAGTTCTTCGGCTCCCACGAAGTGTTCCACCTCTTCGTCATGGGCGGAAGCGTATGTCATTTCATTTTTATGTATTTATATGTAGCATAGCTACGAGCCATGCAAAAATAGAGTGAACCAGCCTCGCTTGTGCGCAAGCGCCCATCGAGGTGTTCCACTCTATTTTTATACCGTGCGTCCCGCCTTATCGGACGCACTTGACAGCCGTCTATTCATAAGATTGGCACGGGGCATTGCGGAGGGTAGTTTCAAATCCACGAACGTCCACAGCAAACGGAACATCCTTCCGCGGTGGGCATCGCGGCATTTATTATAGCCTACGTTACGAAATGCCCTGTAATTTACGTTTTTTCTCTGCTGAGCCCCGGAAGTTTCTGACAAGTGGGGCGTAATCTACATTTTTTCTCTGCTGAGCCCCGGAAGTTTCCGACAAGCGGGGCGTAATTCGTGTTTTTTCTCTGTTGAGCCCCGGAAGTTTCCGACAAGCAGGGCGTAATCCGTGTTTTTTCTCTGTTGAGCCCCGGAAGTTTCCGACAAGCAGGGCGTAATCCGTGTTTTTTCTCTGTTGAGCCCCGGAAGTTTCCGACAAGCGGGGCGTAATCAATGTTTTTTCTCTGCTGAGCCCCGGAAGTTTCCGACAAGCGGGGCGTAATCTACATTTTTCTTCTACTTTGTCCCGAAGATAAAACCCTCCGCAATGAGCTACGCTATTCATAAGATTGTCAGCATAAAACGCTGCCAATCTTATTTCATATCGCGGTGTTCGCCGCATCTCGGCATAAGTAAAGACAGCGAATCATGCGCGAGCGCCCATCGCTGTCTTCACTATGCCTATGCGCGGCTCATTGCTCGCGTAACTTTCTATTTACCGAAACTTCCCCGCCCAATATTCGTCTTATTATAATGTGATCACCATAACACTTCACGATTTTGGGAGGGTATCTTTATGAAGAAGGCTATTTTACTATCAACACTGACAACGATTCTTACGCTTTCCTTGGCAGGATGTGGTTCTACCGGGGGCCTGGAGGATTCTGTAGGGGTGCAAAATTCCACGGCCCCCACCGGGCCAATCGCCCCGGTCATCGCGGAAAGCCTCGTTCCTACAGAATGCCCGGAAAACGGGCCTGCCGACGATCTGGCGATATCCATGGAGAATGAAGCTATCTGTGATCTGGGACCGGTGCAGTTCTCCCTGTCCCTTCCGGAGACCTGGGACTATGAGATCCGCAATTTAACTTTCGCAGGTACCACCACGACCGATGCTATCATCTTCTGGAACATCGCATACCCGGAGGATACCTTTACGCTTATCTATGCTCCCGTCCCGGGAATCTGCGGCACCGGCGTCACCAGCGAGGAGATCACTCTGCCCGACAGCAACTTAAACGGCTGGAAAAATACCGAGATCTACCAGACAGAACAAAAATACTGGATTTACATTACATTATCCAATCCCGATGTCCCTTTACAGGGAAATACCCTACAGCTGGAAGCCACTATTCCGTTAACAGACTGGTACACTCTGGAAACAGATTTCAACCGTATCCTCGAAACCATCCAGCTTCAATATACAAGTTTCGAAGCTCCTGTGACGCAGGATATTCTGATCTTGCCGGAAGAAACGCGGTCAACGACTCCAGACATTCTGCCCTTGCCAGAAGAAACGCAGTTCGCTCCCCAAGACAAGTTGCCCTTGTTAGAAGAAAGACAGTCCAACTGTATCGAGCTGGATACGGATTTCGGTGCACCTGTGACTCAGGATATTCTGATCCTGCCAGAACAAACTCAACCTGCAACTCAGGAGAAACTGCCCCTGTTGGAACAAAGGCAGTCCAACTGTATTGAGCTGGATGCAGATTTCAGAGCCCCCGCATCGTAGGATACTCTAATCTTACCGAAAGAATCACATCCTTGTCTCACGACAGCCGCCATCCTTGGCCGCCAGATAAGGGAATCTCCACAGATTGCCCACACCCACCGCGCTTCCGGCCGCCGCCAGCACGAAACCGATCTGCCCGGAGAAATTACTTGTTTTCTTTTCCATATGATTCACGCTCCTTAAAACACTTGTGACATGAGGATAGCATATGCTATACTATCAGTAAAACGAATGTTTTTATTGGTATACATAAGTTTTTGTAATGTGATGAGTCTCAAGAGAAAATAAGTGGCTGCAAAGCAGACATTTGTTTTTTTGGACTCATCAGCTCACGAATATCCTGCGAAGCAGGATGTAAAAATTCGTGAGCTTATACTATAATGAGTACAAGAAAGCCAATCTACTCGCATAATTGGTGAACGATGAATTTGAAATTCATAAATTTACGGGGTGAAGATCATGAAAGAACAAAAAGACCGTTACGAGATATTTTTAAAAGTATGTGAAACGGGAAGCTTCTCCAAGGCGGCGGAAGCACTGAATTATACCCAGTCCGGTATCAGCCAGATGATGGCGGGACTGGAGGAAGAACTGGGTGTGCAACTTTTTGCCCGGGTTAAACGGGGTGTCAGCCTCACCGACAACGGTGCCCGCCTCATCCCTTACATTCAGGAAATGGTCAACCAGAAAGACAAGCTGCGCCAGGCCGCCTTCAATATCAACAATAAGATTGAGGGGAAACTGCGGGTCGGTAGTTTTTCCAGCATCACTGCTCTGTGGATGCCGGATGTGGTTCATTTTTTCCGGGAAAATTATCCGAAAGTGGATGTAGAAATTTTTGACGGCAATTATGATGAGATCCGGGACTGGATCATTCACGGGCAGGTGGATTGTGGATTTTTATCCTCCATCGTGGCGGATGATCTGACCTTTTATCCACTGTTGAATGATCCGCTGTGCGCTGTTTTCCCCGAGGGACATCCGCTGGCTGCCAAAAACAGCGTCACCCTGCCGGGAACTGTTCGAATATCCTCTGATCATCGAGACCCCCGGCTGTGACAACGACATCCAGCATCTGCTGACCAAATGCCCTGTCCGCCCAAAGATCTCTTACAGCTTCCGGGACGATACCCTGATCATGTCCTTCGTCCGGAACGGTCTCGGTGTCACCATCTCTCAGGAACTGGTATTAAAAGCTTTCGCACGGGGTGTGGTCTCCAGACCCTTATCTCCCAGTTGTCACCGTACGCTGGGACTGGCTTTCTCCAAGACCGCCAACTCCGTGGTGTCACAGACGATGCTGCGGTATTTGCAGGAAACGATCCACTGATCCACCCCAGCTCAACTATTCTGCTATTCTACATTATGATAGCTTCCGCAATACGGGCAGCGTCCGGTATATCCTGCTGCCGCCTGATAGGAAGCACCGCAGTTCGGACACTGCACGGCGGTCATGCGAAGCTTGGAAGGATCCACGGGCTTATCGTCCATCAGTTCCTGCTCTCCCGACAGAATCTCATCCCGGACGGAATCCGGATCCCAGCCGTATTTTCCCTGATATTCGTAGATATCCATGGTCATACCGATGGGATAGGTCGAAGCGCCCTTTTCAAACGCAGTGGGAATCACTGCCTCCCGCTCGATCTGATTCTTGTCAAAATAATGCACGATCACATTCACCGGGAATCTGCCGTTTACCATATACGCCGTATTCTCCACGTAACCGTAGATCTTTGCGGCATATCTGATTCCGTTTTTTACGATGAGTGACTTTTTATGCTGCCCGAATAATACTGCTGCGATAAAACAAATGCCCAGTATCAGGAAAAACAGCGGCAATGCCAGAAATGCCCTCATGGGCCGGAACACCATGCCGATGCTTCCGAATATCATTGTCAGCACTGCGCCGATCCCCGCAAATGCGCCTCCTATGATCAGTAAAATTTTCTGAGCCATGTTCATTTTCATGTCAGTTTCCCGCCCTTCTCCTATTTTTCATGCCAATCTCCATCCAGCAGCCTTCGGCTGGCGGCACAAATAGTAATTTATACCATCTGGACCACCCAGACATTACTCTTCACCATGAGGTAACCAATGATCACCTTGATCAGTTCCGTACCCTGCACCAGAAAATAGATGCTCACGATCCCCAGGCCGGTGAAATGCGCCAGCAGATATGCCGCCGGCACCACGATCACCCAGGTAAATACGGAATCAAACAGGAAAGTCACCACCGTCTTACCACCGGAACGCAGGGTAAAATACGACGCATGGCTGAAGGCGCAGAAGGGCATGATGATGGCCGATACCGCAATAAAACTGGTAGCCAGTTCCCTGATCTCCTCCGTGGTATTGTAAATACCCGGGAAAAATCCTCCTACCACGAACATCAATGCCGCCATGATCACACAGCAGAAGACGCTGAATACGATCATCTTGTTGTCTGCATCCTTGGCATCCTCCAATTTACCTGCACCCAGATACTGTCCCACCACAATACTGATACAGGAACCCAGCTGAAGATAGACAATATTGAACAGATTCGTGATGGTGGAGGCAATGTTCAGTCCCGCCACCACGTCCAGACCTCTGACAGAATAGCACTGGGTCACCGTTGTCATGCCCGCTGCCCACAGCACCTCGTTCATCATCAGCGGAAATCCCTTGATCAGGATCGCCTTCAATTCCGCAAGCGGAATACCAAAGCCGGTGTAAGCTCCCTCCAGATAGCGGTTTTTTCCCCGATGGATGTGTGCCCAGATCACCACGATCAGTGCCTCAATGTAACGGGCAATAACGGTAGCCAGCGCCGCCCCCTGCACTCCCAGCTCCGGGAAAGGACCGATGCCGAAGATCATCAGATAGTCCAGAATCGCATTAGTACCCACCGCCACAAAGCTGGCCAGCATCGGGATAAAGGTCTGCCCGGTCTCTTTTATATTTGTCGCGTAGGACTGGTTCACCGCAAAAGGGATCAGTCCCACCATCATGATGGCCAGATATTCCAGTCCGTACTGCAGTGCCAAGTCCGTGGCCCCGTTCCCCACCGTATCCGTCAGATACAGGGAGATCAGTGCGGAACCTTTCGTCAGGAACAGAAGGATCGCTCCGCCTGTCACCAACAGCGTGGCATACAGCTTAAACCGAAAGGAATACATATGTCCCTTATGATTGCCCTTTCCGAAATACTGGGCACCAAAGATGCTGGCAGCTGACACAGCTCCGAAGATTGCCAGATTGTATACAAAGATCAGCTGATTCACAATGGCAACGCCGGACATCTGTTCTGTTCCCAGCTGTCCCACCATGATGTTATCCAGAAAGCTTACCAGATTGGTAATGGCATTCTGCAGGATCATGGGAATAGCCAGTAAAAGATACTTCTTGTAAAAATCCCAGTCTCCAATATATTTTTTCTTTAATTTTGCTAACATAATTTCCCTCAATTTTCTAAATAATTCCTACATACGCCCGATCATCCCGGGACTTTCACTCCCGAAAACCGACCGCTTATAATGGTTCTTCCTGCGGCATGGTGCTGTGTACTTTCTTTCTGACAAAATAGAAACATACCGCCTGCAGCAGGATCGTTGCCAGCCAGGAGGCCGGATAAGATAAAAACAGTACCATCAACGACCGGTGCGTTGGGAATACTCCGTAGATCCAGAAGATTCTCGTTCCCACCGTACCGATAATGGACAATATCATAGGTACCGCCGAATGTCCCATGCCCCGCAAGGCTCCCGGAATCAGATCCATGATGCCGCATAAAAAGTAAGTCAACGTCGTATACAGCAGAATTTCCGTTCCACAGGCAATAACGTCCGCATCCGTTGTGTAAATGTGAAGCAGCTGCGGACCGAAGAGATTGGCGCTTCCACCCAGCGTTACCGCTACGATCACCGACAGGATCATACAATCGATCAGTACCCTGTCCATACGTTTTTTCTTCCCGGCACCGTAGTTCTGACTGGTGAAGCTCATACACGCCTGGGTAATGGAATTCACCGACACGAACAGGAATCCAAAGATATTATTGGCCGCCGTATAGCCTGCCATGGCGATGGAGCCGAAGGAATTCACCGAGGACTGCAGCAGAACATTGGAGAAATTGATGACAACGCTCTGGATCCCCGCCGGAACCCCCACCTGAAAGATCTGCAGCAGATACTCCCCTTTTATTCCCAGCTTTGAAATCTGCAGCCGGTAACAGCTGTCCGTAGTAAACAGGCACCATAATACCAGCACACCGGAGATCACCTGAGAGATCACTGTAGCAATGGCTACCCCCGCCACACCCATGGAAAAAGCAATGACCAGAAACAGGTTCAATACCGCATTGATGGCTCCGGATATGATCAGGAACAACAGCGGACGCTTCGTGTCTCCCACTGCCCGCAGAACTGCAGCTCCGTAATTGTACAGCATGAAAAAGGGCATGCTGCAGAAATAAATTTTCATATATAATGCCGCCTGATCAATAACATCCGCCGGGGTATCCATCAGTTCCAACGCTCCCCGGGTGCAGAACAGCCCTACGAATACCATGACAATACCGCTGATCAATGCAAAGGTCATAGCTGTATGTACTGTCTCGCTCATCTCCCGCTCTTTCCCGGCAGCATAGAATCTGGCGGACAATACATTGGCTCCCAGAGAAACGCCGATAAACAGATTGACGAACATATTGATCAATGCCGTGGTGGAACCTACAGCCGCCAGCGCCTGACTTCCGGTGAACCGTCCCACCACAATGATATCCACTGCATTGAACAGCAGCTGCAAAATGCTGGACACCATCAGGGGCAGTGCAAAGGAGATCAGCTTGTCCATAATCGTGCCATTGCACATATCTATTTCATATTTGTTTTTCTTCTGTGTTGCTTCCATAATTTCATTTCCTGTAATTCTCTTCCTAATCCCGTTATCTTCCCGCACCGTTCATCCGCATCTGCAGAAGAACCGCTATAACTTATAATTTTATCACATATTTTGCTATATTTCTATTCCCCTTTTTATCTAAAAATATGGTATACTATATTTTAAATGTTTTTGGTTTTTCAAAGTGATGATACATCCCGCAAATCCTTACAAGAGAGCAAAGAGAAAGGAAACTTATCCCTATGAAATATGACGTAATCATTATCGGTGCCGGCCCCGGCGGTATCTTCTCCGCTTATGAACTGGTGCAACAGAATCCCGACCTGAAAATTGCCGTTTTCGAATCCGGTCACCCTCTGGAGAAGCGCCACTGTCCTATCGACGGTGACAAGATCAAGAGTTGCATCAACTGTAAGAGCTGTTCCATCATGAGCGGTTTCGGTGGTGCCGGTGCTTTTTCCGATGGAAAATACAATATCACCAACGCTTTCGGTGGCACTCTCTACGAGTATATCGGCAGGAGTCAGGCCATCGACCTGATGAAATATGTGGATGACATCAACATGAAGTTCGGCGGTGAAGGCACGAAGCTGTATTCCACTGCTGGTACCTCTTTCAAAAGATCTGCATGCAGAACAAGCTGAACCTGTTAGACGCTTCCGTACGTCACCTGGGTACAGATATCAACTTCATCGTGCTTTGGAAAATCTGTACGCAGAACTGAAGGATAAAGTGACTTTCTATTTCGATACCCCGGTGAAAAAACGGTGGAGACCGTTGGTGACGGTTACCGTATCTGCTGCGAAAACGCTTCTTACGACTGCGACAAGTGCATTATTTCCGTAGGCCGCAGCGGCAGCAAATGGATGGAGCAGATCTGTAAAGATCTGGACATCAACACCAAGTCCAACCGCGTGGATATCGGCGTCCGGGTGGAACTGCCCGCAGTCATCTTCTCTCATCTGACCGATGAACTCTATGAGAGCAAGATCGTATACCGCACTGAAAAATTCGAGGATTCCGTGCGTACCTTCTGTATGAATCCCCACGGTATCGTCGTAAATGAGAACACCAACGGCATCGTCACCGTAAACGGCCACAGCTACGAAGGAGCCGACAAGCAGACAGAGAACACCAACTTTGCCCTGCTTTGGTAGCGAAGCATTTCTCCGAGCCCTTCAAGGACAGCAACGGCTACGGTGAAAGTATCGCCCGTCTCTCCAACATGCTTTGGGCGGCGGTGTTATCGTACAGCGTTTCGGCGATCTGGTGAGAGGACGCCGCAGTAATGCGAAGCGTATTGCCGAGGGCATGGTAGAGCCTACCCTGTCCGCAACTCCCGGTGATTTAAGCCTGGTACTGCCCAAGCGTATCTTAGACGGTATCATCGAAATGATCTACGCACTGGACAAGATCGCACCCGGTACCGCCAATGACGATACCCTGCTCTACGGTGTGGAAGTCAAATTCTATAATATGGAAGTGGAACTGGACGAACATCTGGAAAGCTGTCACAAGGGCCTGTACATCATCGGTGACGGCAGCGGTGTGACTCATTCCCTGTCCCATGCATCCGCCAGCGGTGTCTATGTCGCAAGGCAGATCGCCAAAAGGGAATAATTACTAATAAAAAGGAAGGTAGATTCTATGACACAGACAGTTAAGATCATCTCTGACAGTACCTGTGATCTGTCAAAGGAATTAGTGGAAAAGTATGACATTACCATCCTGCCTCTGCACATTCTGCTGGGCGAGGATGAATACCGCGATGGCGTGGATATTACGCCGGAAGAAATTTTCCGGTGGTCCGATGAAAACAAGACCACGCCCAAGACCTCTGCTCCTTCTCTGACCGAGGCCATGGAAGTCATGCAGCCTTTTGTGGAAGAAGGCCGGGAGATCATCTGTTTCTCCATCTCCGACAGCATGTCCACCTCCGGCAACGTTATGCGGCTTGCTGCAGAAGAACTGGAAGCTTCCGACAAAGTCACCATCATCAACTCCGCAAACCTGTCCACCGGCATCGGTCTGCAGGTAATACAGGCTGCCATTCTGGCTTCTGAAGGGAAAACAGCCGCAGAGATCACTACTGCCATCGAAGCCATCCGTCCCAAAGTCCGGGCCAGCTTCGTCGTAGATACCCTGACCTACCTTCACCGCGGTGGCAGATGCAGCGCGGTAGCGGCTCTGGCCGGTGGTATGTTAAAGCTTCATCCCCGGATCGTCGTGGTGGATGGTGCCATGGATGCCTCCAAAAAATACCGTGGAAAATTAAGTTCTGTCATCCTCTCCTACACCAGAGACATGGAAGAGGATCTGAAGAATGCCGTTCCCGACAGAGTCTTCATCACCCACTCCGGCTGCGACCGGGAGATTGTGGAAGCGGTTCGTTCCTATCTGGAAAGTCTGGGAATCTTTGACGAGATTCTGGAAACCAGAGCAGGTGGTGTAGTCTCCAGCCATTGTGGTCCCGGCACGTTAGGCGTACTTTTCATTGCTAAATAAAAAATCCGAAGGAGTTTCGTGTGAAAAATTAATTTTTCACACGCAAATTTGTGCCTGCACAAGGTGCCAAGGCACCTGAAAGTTTGCAGGTTACTGAAAGGCATTGGTATTATTATGATCCGTTTTATATTCGTCGTATTATTTGTAGTATTATTCCTGATCCTGTCCACGCCGTTAATGCTGGTGGAATGGATCATCGGTAAATTTAACCCCTGTCTTAAGGACCGCAGTTCCCTGGCCATTGTAAACTGGGCCTTCCGCTGGGTCATCCGTCTTTCCGGCACGAAAGTCATTGCCATCGGGGAAGAGAACATTCCCACCGACACTGCTGTGCTGTACGTCGGCAATCATCGCAGCTTTTTCGATGTGGTGCTGACCTACGTCCGTGTTCCCAGACCTACCGGTTATATTGCGAAAAAAGAAATGTTAAAATGGCCCCTGCTTAACATCTGGATGAAAGATCTTCACTGTCTGTTTCTGGATCGCCAGGACATCAAGGCAGGACTGAAAACCATTCTGCAGGCCATTGAGAAAGCCAAAAACGGGATTTCCATCTGCATCTTCCCGGAGGGCACCCGCAACAAGACCCAGGATACTTTTCTTCCCTTCCACGAGGGCAGTTTCAAGATCGCAGAGAAAGCAAATGTTCCCATTATCCCCATGACTATTGTGAATTCCGCTGCGGTATTTGAAGATCATTTTCCGAAAATAAAAAAGGCCACCGTAGTCATTGAATACGGTAAGCCTATTTATCCGAAGGAACTGGACAAGGAGACTCGCAAGAGCATGGGCACCTATGTACAGAATATTATCTCCGAAACTTATTTCAAAAACAAAGAACTGATCTGATCTTTCTAATGTCTATCCGCGAGGGAGACCTGCTGGGCTATCAGTAACAGATAATCCGCAGCGTCTCCCTCTTCGGGATAATAACTCACCGAATCCCGGTTCCGTCCCATCAGGTAATGCAGAAAATCCTCTAAAATCTCCGTGTACTGATAACTGTATAACACATAATTAGCACAGGACAATTCTTCTGCCCGCTTCAGAAGATCCTCGGTTCCATTGTTGACATTCATTACGGCATCGATCATGTTATGGGAACGTTTGGCCAGCTCCTCGCCCCGATTCCGGATGCTTTCCATGAATACAGTGCACAGGTCCACATCCACCGGCTGTCTGGTGGCCAGATACGTCATGGAGCCATACAGATAGGCCGTTTCTTCCAGATAACTGGTATTGTCCTCGAAAAAGTCCTTATACTCCAGGATCTGATTGCGGTAAGTGTAGAGTCCCGCCGCCCGGTAAAGCTCCGTCAGCGCCATGAATTTCTCCGCATCTCTGCCGGATGTCGACATCAGCTTGGTGTACACCGACGACGCATGCTGCAGACATTGTGTGGCATATTGCACATCATATTTCTGGTACAGATAACTGAATTTTGCCATCACCGCCACGTAACACATGTTCTCCGGTTCCGGCTTTTCTGTGTCGTTGGCCGTTTTTTCCAGCCAGTCGGCAATAGATTCCAGCAGATCCGGGATATCATTGCCATTATCATCCGCAAGCACCTGCGGATACCACTCACAGGCCTCCAACAAAGTGATGATCTCATCCTCGGTAATACTGCGATCCTGACATCTGTCATGAACATCCGTGCACAACGCTTCCAACAGTTCCTGATAGTGGTCTTCTTTCAGAGAAAATGTCAGGGATCTTCCCACATTGTCACACTCCAGATAGAACTCACCTTCCCCGGTATAGTCCGTGAAATCCGCTGTTCCGATGTACAGAGACAGCTCCCCGTTGTAATCTGTCTGCTTTACCGTGCCTTCATAGACCGTCTCTCCGGTCTCCCGGTCCACCAGCCGGAAAGTCTCTACCGGCTGTCTGCCCTTCACCACTGCCTGTTTTTCACCGACCGCGGCATACCCCTGCTGATCCACCAGCACATTGGGTGTCAGCGTAGGCACTGTATAGTTGATGACCGGTGTGTTTTCCATGCCGGTCATACTTATGCTTACATGCCCTGTCTCTGCCGTTGCCTGCCCGCAGGCGTTCATACCTATACTGTTAAATAGTAATAGCAGGGACAGGATCCCTGCACTTTTCCTGCTGTATCTCAAAATATTCCTCCGGTCATTCCCTGGGGACATTACAGTACACGATCTCCCCGTTGATAATAGTATAAAGGGTTCGTGTGAAAATTTCCATAGGATTTCCGTCGAAAATGGCAATGTCTGCATCTTTCCCCACTTCCAGGCTGCCAATGCGGTCTGCCACGCCACAGATTTTCGCAGGATAAATGGTGATGGCCCGGAAACCTTCCTCCATTGGAAGTCCCGCTTTTACCGCAAGTCCGGCACACAACGGCAGTGTCTGGATCTGTGACACCGGATGATCCGTGGTGATGGCGACCATCACACCGGCCCGGTTCAGCACTCCGGCGGTCTTAAAAGACATGTTCTGCACCTCGATCTTGTTCCGGCTGGTAAGATCCGGTCCCACAATGGCCGGAAATCCTTCCTTCGCCAGTTCTTCCGCCACCAGATGACCTTCCGAGCAATGATCCATCGTCATTTTTATACCGAATTCTTTTGCAATGCGGATTGCTGTGAAAATATCGTCCACCCGGTGGACATGGGCTTTTAACGGGATGTCTCCCCGCAGTACCGGAAGATAGCACTCTTTTTCAAAATCCGGTGCAAAATACTCTCCCTTCTCCGCCGCTTCCTGCTTTTGCCGCAGATATTCTCTGCTCTCCCAGAGTTCCCTGCGCAGCATGGCGGCGATGGCCATACGAGTGACAGGACTTTTGTTCTGCCCGGAATAATTGACCTTGGGGTTCTCTCCAAAGGCCACCTTCATGGCCGCCGGTGATTTCAGGATCAGGTCGTCGATCCGGCGCCCCTTAGTCTTTACCATGGCAAACTGGCCGCCCACCACATTAGAGCTTCCGGGTCCGATCATGGCTGCAGTAATTCCGGCCCGCACCGCATCGTCAAAGGCTGCATCCATGGGATTAATACCATCGATAGCCCGCAGAGCCGGTGTCAGGGGATCCACTGTCTCATTACAGTCATCCCCTTCCGTGCTCTTTTTTTCTTCCATGATACCCATATGGCAGTGTGCCTCAATGATGCCCGGCATGATCAGCGCATTTTTCGCAATCACTACCTGCTCTCCTTCTTCCGGCTGTAACTTCACCTCACCTCTGGCACCTACCTGTGCAATTTTCCCGTTTCTTATCTGCAGGATCCCTTCGGGGATCTCTCTGCCCGCCATGGTCAGGATCCTGCCTCCTACAATATACATCAGCGGAACAATGCCTCCCCGTTCACCGGTTCCCCGTTGTGGGTCAGAGCAAAGTATACGTTGCTTCCTTCGGTGCTGTAGTATTTCGTGGGCGCTGCCACACTGCCAATGGTGTCGCCGGGATTCACATAGGAATTCTCTTTCACTGTGATCTCCGTCAGCTGTCCATAAGTGGCCTCATAGCCGTCACCCAGATCCAGGGTCACCGCCTTGCCGATCTCCTCATTTTCGAAGATCGAAGTCACTTTTCCCTGTGCACAGGCGGTCACTGCCGTACCTTCTTCCGCGGAAAAAATGGTGGCGGGATTGTATTTATACTGATCCAGTGTAGCAAAATAAGTGCTCTTGTCCATAGAGTAATGCATCAGAATATCACTCTGCACCGGTTGCTGTAATCCGTCGCTTTCTGCAAAGTGCAGTGTCTTCTCAACGACCACATCCCCGCCTGCTGTCTGCTTTCCCCCGGTCTCTTCCTTTTGTCGGTCGGCATCGGAATTCTGCTGCTCTTTCTGTGCGGCCTCCAGCAGGGTCTCCTGATCCGTCAGCCCCGGAATCTCTACGTTGCCGGAGCCTACCTCCTGGGGCATATAGTCCAGATCATCCTCGGTGACAGGAGTTCCCGCGATCTCATTTCCCGCTGTATTATTTGCCGTCAGTCCGGGGATGTTCTCGTCCTCCTTCAGAAGATGTTCGTCGTTATTCTCCGTGATCTCCTGTAATTTGTCATCCGCATTGTTGGGAAGCGCAGTGAAGTCCAAGGTATAACCATCATCCCTGGACTCCACATTCTGCCCCTTCATATAGACCCCTGTCATGGTCAATGCTGCCAGTACAAAGGCTGAAGAGGCTAACATTATAATACGTTCTTTGTTAATACCGCTCTTTTTATTTCTTCTCATATCCTATCCGCATCCTTCCTGTTCCCTGAGTCAACTGCCTGCTATACAATCGTTTCAACCACTTTCCCTGGTTTATCCTATAGTCTTGCCCGATTCATGGGTTTTATTCAGAATGTCTTCGATATGAAATTTGCATTTATTTGGAACTATTCAGAGCCATGTAAATAGCGTCGAATGTTTGCATTCGTAAGAACATTTGATGCTATTTATAGGGCGAAGTAACTGAATAGTTATATTTATTCTATGCCTGTGCGGCATAGGCAGCCATATCCACGTGCTGTACCGTACCCACATTTCCGTTTTCGTATAAGAAAATACCGGTCTTGCGGACCACAGCATTGGTCGCATTGGCATTGGTAGTGCCGTCCTGAGCCTTACGGTCTCCCTGCAGGGTAAAATCCGTAGAAACGTTTTGCAGACAGATAGCACCGACACCCTTGTCAGAAAGTTTGTACAGTACGTCGTTGCCGTTTTCATCCTTGCACCAGATTTTTAATTTTGACCAGATGGAATCGTTCTCATCGATCCAGCCGTTGCCATCCTCATCATACTGCGCCAGATCTGCAAAGCCATCCCCATTCCGGGTGCCGAACAGCTCACTGCCGTCGTTGATAGTGCCGTCACCGTTCTTGTCCAGTGCCAGATAGCCGCTGCCATTCAGCACGGAGATCTCTTCTTCCTTGCCATCGGCATCCAGATCAAAATAAAAGGTCTGATCCGACACTTCTGCCACATCAGTATCCAGGTTGATCACCAGCGGATCATGGAGCGTGAATTCTGCTACATTGAGTTGCTCTTTGTAGTATTCCTCGCATCTGCGGCTCATATTTACATTTACATTAAAATTGATTTCTCTGCCATCCTTGGTCCGCACGCTTCCCACGGTGGAAAAACTGGTATCCTCCTGTTCTATGTTCCAGGTCTCGCTCACATAGTTCAATATTTTCACACGGGACGTGACCAGATTGAACACGTCTGATGCAGGTGTTGCGGTTCCCTGTGTGCTGCCGGAATTCGTCTGGGTATTATTTACGCTATTCCCTGTATTCCAGCTGTTTCCGGTCTGATTACCGCTGCTCCATCCGTTTTCCTGCATCCAGTCCCGCAAAGTGCTGTTCCTGGACGGGAATAATAAATCAAAAATATAACGCACCGTATATTCCCGGATGGTAGACAATGTCTGTTCACTGGCACTGCTTCGCATATCCCATCTGGCAGAAGATACCAGAAAACGACTCTGCCAGTCTTTGGCTGTCATCGTGGTGTTCTCTGCAGTGTTCTCCTGTTCCTCCGTGTTCTGTGTGGTATCCTCACCATTCGGTGTCTTCTGTCCCTTAGTGGATACATCTGTCAGACCTGCCTGATAATCCGTTATCTCAAATCGTCTGACGCTTGTCTTAGAAGCGTGATAGCTTCTGACGGAATCCATTCCTATGCTTGCGGAATCAATTCTCAAATCTGTAATTTTCTCCTTTCCCCGACCTCACCACGAACCAACAGGGCGCGCTTCCTGTAACGTTTAACAGTTCACCGCAGCATGTATTCATAAAAGCGCCTGCTCCGCAGTCGACGCCGCTAAGCGGTTCATCTTTTATTTCATACATGCGGCGCTCCGCTCATGCAATATCATATGTTCTGCTTTGTGTGCCAGCACCCACGCGGAACATATGATATTGCATGGCTGAACTGTTAAACTAAAAAAAGATGGTAAAGAAACAGAATACATATAATATGCCTCTGTCTGGTTACCATCCGTGGTGTCATTATCAAACTGTAAAAAATAAGTAGCAGGAAGTGACTGGCCTTGTCACCTCTCTACTACTTATATCGTCCGCTATGGACATTTTATTTAGTGTTAATTTACTGCTGTTTGGGCTGAGTGGGAGCGCCAGGGGTTCCGGGTGCGGAAGGCACCGGTCTGCCGGCTGCTTTCAGCTTTGCTGCGATCATGCTGGCTACCATTTCTCTGGTCACCACGATGTTGCCACCGAAGGGATTGATCACGAATCCCAGCGCCGGGCTGATATTGCCCTGTGCATCTTTGCGCAGCAGCATTCCCGCATAATCGTCAAAGTTCATGGCGAAAGTCTGCTGATTCTCCTCATCTCTCCACCTTTTTAGCTCTGTCCAGTCAGTGAACGCCATGAAGAACTTCCGACCGTCCTCGGTGGACAGCATCGGGAACTGTACTTTGGCATCTCTTGCGATGGTCACCCGGCCGTTTTCATCGGGCACAGGCACCGGATCGATCACGACCGGAGACAGGAACTTTGCTTTCTGCAGTTCATCCAAGAACATCTGTCTGTGTTCCGGGGTGTCCTCTGCTTTTAATAATTCAATGGATCCCACCATCATGGGGTTGGATACCGGTTTGTTAAATTCCATATTTTTTCTCCTTACTTCTCATTGTAACTATTCAGCCTCTCTTCGCGAAACGCATCTGCGATGGTTAGTCACATGTCTCTGAATAGTTACACTCGGTTATAGTTGATCAGGCATCCCTTCAGGATGATCTGACGTTCTTCGTCGGTCAGCTCTCCCAGCTTCAGGGTGAATTCCTTCATGCCTTCTCCTGTTGTTACCACATATGCCTTAATTTCCTCGGCCTTGTCTTCCACGGCTTTCTTAATACCAGGAATGAACAGGTAATCCAGATTCTTGAAAGGCAGGTCTCCGGGCTGGATCAGGAAAGGAAGCATGCCCCAGTTGATCAGGTTGGAACGATAACGCTTGGTGGCATACTCGTTGGCAATATTTGCCCAGCCGCCTAATACCTTCTGGCAGGAAGCAGCCTGCTCACGGGCAGAACCGTCTCCGGGCTTCACTGCGAAAATAGTGGAACCGAATCCGATGTTCTCACGACTTGCATCGGGATACTGTTTCTTTACTTCACCCATAACATCCTTCAGTACCGGAACTGCCTGACAGGGATGTCCGCCGTTCATACGCTCTTTCTCTGCCTTCTGGATCTCCTTGGCACGTCCTACATACTGCGGATCCTTACGGCTTAAAGTGAACTCTGCCAGTCCCAGAGGATTGGAGCGGTAGGAAGAGGTCTCACCGGATGGAATCAGCTCATCGGTAGTAGTTACGGGATCGTGGATCTCGGATACTACCTGCAGTACCAGATTCTCAGGCAGGGCACCCATAGCGGGCCAGTCCTTGATATTGGGGCCGAACTGGATCTCTACGCTCTCGTCTGCCACACCGTGGGAATCGAAGACACGGTTCTTGTAAATATTGCTATCGAAATGATATTTGTATTTTCCGAAATCTCCATCGAAGTCCGTTGCGGGAGTCAGCACACCCTTGTTGGCTGCGGTGGCTGCGATGGAACGGGCATCCATCAGAGCTACGGAAGCGATCTGGCCGTTCTGCAGCTTGGAGCCTTCACGGTTCGGGAAATTTCTGGTAGAGTGACGGATACTGAATGCGTTATTGGCAGGTGTGTCACCGGCACCGAAGCAGGGACCACAGAACGCAGTCTTCATCACTGCACCGGTCTCTAAGATGGTAGCCGCACAGCCGTTGCGGATCAGCTCCATGTATATGGGCATGGATGCGGGATATACGCTTAAAGTAAACTCATCCGCACCGATGTATCTGCCCTTCAGAATGTCGGCAGCCGCACAGATATTCTCGAATCCGCCGCCGGCACAGCCTGCGATGATACCCTGATCTACAATGAACTTGCCGTTCTTTACTTTATTTTTCAGAGTGAAGTCTACCGCACCGTCCAGACTTACTTTCGCACGCTTTTCCGTCTCATCCAGAATATCCATCAGGTTCGCATTCAGCTCTTCGATGGTGTAAGTATTGCTGGGATGGAACGGCATGGCGATCATAGGACGGATCTTGTCCAGATCCACCTCGATCAATCCATCATAGTATGCCACCTGGCCGGGATTCAGTTCCTTATAGTCTTCGGTACGTCCGTGGATCTCATAGAACTCACGGATCTGGTCATCGGTCTTCCAGATGGAGGACAGACAGGTGGTCTCTGTGGTCATTACGTCAATGCCGATACGGAAATCAGCACTCAGGGAAGCCACGCCGGGACCTACGAATTCCATTACTTTATTTTTTACATAGCCATTCTTGAATACTGCGCCAATGATAGCCAGTGCCACGTCCTGAGGACCTACCCCCTTCACGGGAGCACCCTTTAAGTATACGGCTACCACGCCGGGCATGTTGATATCATAGGTCTGGTTCAACAGCTGTTTTACCAGCTCGGGACCACCCTCGCCCATAGCCATGGTACCCAGTGCACCGTAACGGGTATGGGAATCGGAACCCAGGATCATCTTGCCACCGCCGGCTAACATCTCTCTGGCAAACTGATGGATAACTGCCTGATGAGGGGGTACATAGACTCCGCCGTATTTTTTCGCACAGGTCAGACCAAACATGTGGTCATCCTCGTTGATGGTGCCGCCTACGGCACACAGGGAGTTATGACAGTTGGTCAGTACATAGGGCATGGGGAACTTCTGCAGTCCGGATGCTCTCGCGGTCTGGATAATACCTACAAAGGTAATATCATGGCTGGTAAGCTTGTCGAAACGGATCTTCAGCTTGTCCATATTGCCGGAGGTATTATGCTCCTGCAGAATACCATATGCCATGGTGTTTTTCGCTGCTTCTTCTTTGGAGATCGTAATGCCGGTCTTCGCCTGTATCTGACTGGCTGCTTCCGGGGTATCCGCTACGATGTCCGTACCGTTTACCAGGTAAGCGCCGCCCTGTGTTAACTGAATCATGCTCGTCCTCCTGTTATTCCACTTCTTATGCGTAATGTGCATCTAAATGTGCACTCCTTTCATTATACTGGATTGTTTTCTCAGATGCAATGATCTTATAGGATGTTTTTGCCACTGTACCACGCTAAATTTTATTTTTCTCCGGGAACCATTCCTCTTTTGTTCCGGTGTTGCTATAATATCCTCAGAAATTATGCCATTTTCCGAAAATCTATACGAAAACGACAGTTGTCGGCCGAATTCCGGCGGCAGCGGAAAGGAACCTTATGAATGTAGTAATAGCTATCGATTCCTTCAAGGGAAGTATGACCTCCATGCAGGCGGGTTTGAGCGCCGCCACGGGAATCAAACGTGTTTATAAAGATGCATATATTACCGTCCGTCCTCTGGCGGACGGCGGGGAGGGCACCGTCGATGCTCTGGTAAACGGCTGTGACGGCCGTATGACACAGGTGCAGGTCACAGGCCCTTCCGGTCACCCCGTTGTCTGTCCTTACGGCATCGTCGACGAGACCCATACCGCAATCATTGAAATGTCCGGTGCCGCCGGGATTACCCAGGTCAGCGGAGAGGAAAAGAATCCTCTGAACACCACCACTTACGGTGTAGGCGAAGTCATCAAAGATGCAATCCAGAACGGCTGCCGGCATTTTATTGTCGGTATCGGTGGCAGTGCCACCAATGACGGCGGTGTCGGAATGCTGCAGGCACTTGGCTTTGGCTTTCTGGATAAAAACGGAAATCAGATCCGCTTCGGAGCCAAAGGACTGGAGGATCTGGAATCCATCACTACGGATCATGTGCTTCCCGAACTCAAGGAATGTACTTTCCGCATAGCCTGCGATGTCTCCAACCCGCTCTGCGGAGAGCAGGGATGTTCCGCCATCTACGGACCGCAAAAGGGCGCTACTTCCACTATGATCCTGCAGATGGACAAATGGCTGGCTTATTATGCCGCTCTGGCCAGAGAACAGTTTCCTCATGCCGATGCCAAATATCCCGGTGCCGGTGCTGCTGGCGGTATGGGGTTTGCTTTTCTTACCTTCTGCAATGCCACACTGGAATCCGGTATTAAGATCATTCTGGAAGAAACCCATCTGGAAAAATATATCCGGGATGCAGATGTCGTGATCACCGGGGAAGGCCGCCTTGACGGTCAGACGGTTATGGGAAAAACTCCCATCGGTGTTGCCAAGATTGCCAAAAAATATGAAAAACCGGTACTTGCTTTTTCCGGCTGCGTGGCCAAAGAGGCCGTTGCCTGCAACGCAGAGGGCATCGATGCCTTTTTCCCGATTCTGCGGAACGTGGTATCCCTGGATGAGGCTATGCATACCGACAATGCCATGACCAATATGACGGATACAGTAGAGCAGGTATTCCGGACCATACAGACATTTTCCTCCGTCTGCAAATAATGAACTTTACAGTTTTTCTCTTAATGATAAGCTTATCAACGTAAAAAGTTTCTAAATGTAAAGCGAAGATTTTTCACACTCAAATTTGCTCCTGCACTGTATACTCAAGTATCCCATACCACAGCTTAAAATCTCCGGATGACATCGTGTCCGCACTGCCCCTGCCTTCTAACACTTTTCAAGAAAATGTCAACAACCAGCTGTAGTATGGGCTGCCACCACTCCGGAAGTTCTGTTTGTATTGAAAATGCCATTTTTTGCTAAAAAAATACAAAAGCAGGAGATTTTGGCCTTTTATTAGAGCTTATTTTCGCTAAAATGGGAAAAATAATAAAATCAGTACAAAAAATGTTGGATTTAGAAGTTTTTTTGTACTGATTTTGCTATTTTGATGCGATTTGCACCAAAGCAATAGAAATGCCTATAGTGTACAGATATTATGAGAAAGCACAAAACGCCCACGTCAGATGGAATGTCCTTCCAAGAATGATTGTCGGAAGGTGGTGATTTTTTCTCGCAAAGCATTGAAAGACAGGATGGAATGAACAGGATGTTTGCGGCAGGCTCCCTTGCATGACAGCCCTACGCTACGAACCATGCAAAAAAAGAGCGAAACAGCATCGCTTGTGCGCAAGCTCCCACGACGTGTTCCACTCTATTTCTGCATGGCTCGTAGCTATGCTAACTTTCCATTGACTAAACTATAGATTATTCTTCATATCCATTCGGATTGTTCTTCTGCCATCTCCAGGAGTCTTCGCACATCTCTTTGATGCCGTTCTCAGCCTTCCAGCCAAGTTCCTTCTCTGCCAGAGAAGCATCGGAATAGCAGGTGGCGATATCGCCTGCACGGCGGGGTTTGATCACGTAAGGAATCTTCACGCCGGTAGCTGCTTCGAAGTTCTTCACGATGTCCAGAACACTGTAGCCCACACCAGTTCCCAGATTGTAGATCTTCAGTCCTGCATTCTCCTCAATCTTCTTCAGAGCCTTTACGTGGCCCTTTGCCAGATCAACGACATGGATGTAGTCACGTACACCGGTTCCGTCGGGGGTATCGTAATCATCACCGAAGACACCCAGCTCTTTCAGCTTGCCGACTGCTACCTGTGTGATATAAGGCATCAGGTTGTTGGGGATACCGTTGGGATTCTCGCCAATGGTACCGCTCTTGTGAGCTCCGATAGGGTTGAAGTAACGAAGCAGGATCACATTCCATTCGGGATCTGCCTTCTGGATATCCGTCAGGATCTGCTCCAGCATAGATTTCGTCCAGCCGTAAGGGTTGGTACACTGTCCCTTGGGGCATTCCTCCGTAATGGGAACAAATGCGGGGTTGCCGTATACGGTAGCGCTGGAAGAGAAGATAATGCTCTTCACACCATGTTTTCTCATGACATCTACCAGGGTCAGGGTACCGGCAATATTGTTCTCATAATATTCCCAGGGCTTCTGTACGGACTCACCGACTGCCTTCAGTCCTGCAAAATGAATGACTGCGTCAATCTGTTCCTTGCTGAAGATCTCTTCCAGAGCTTCACGGTCCAGAATGTCTGCCTTATAGAAAGGAACCTTCTTGCCTGTGATGGCTTCTACTCTGGGGATCACTTTCTCACTTGCATTGCAGAGATTATCCAATACGACTACATCATAGCCTGCCTGCTGTAATTCCACTACGGTATGACTGCCGATGAATCCGGCACCACCTGTTACCAAAATTCTCATACACTCTCTCCTATCCGCCGTGCATAGGACAATACTATTTGTTCACTATGGCGGCTGCACAATCTCTCATCTGTCAGAGCCGGATGAAATTTTTTCTTCGTTTCTTACAGTATCAGATTACTGTAATTCTATCGATTCCTCAATAACCTTATGTTGTGAAAATCTGTCGAAATGTTTACAGCACCACACCATTCTCGGTGAGCAGTTCTCTGGCACTTTCCACAGAGTCCACACCGGTCTTGTTCTTGATCGGCGCAAATTCTTTTCTTCTGACTACCTCGAAGGGCAGACAGCTGTCCATCTGGTGGATCATATCCAGTACCAGACTCTCGAATTTGTAGCCGTTGGGAGCCTCCGGCTTCACCGGTTCTCCGTTCTCATCCAGATACGGGATCTTCTTCTCTACGATATGCAGGGGCATCTTCTCTGCCATGATCTTTTCCAGATCCTGTACCTTGAACAGATAATTCAGGATCACACCATAATTATACGCGGGTTCTCCCTTCTCATCCTTAGCATTCATCAGTTCATCGGTCAGTTCATAATATTCTACGATAGAAGGTCTGCCATCCTCTAAGCACATAACGCCTACCTTCTCATCCGGTGCATTCTTGCGGACCACCTTGGAGCCTACCACACAATTTTTCTGAATAGTAGCTCCGATGAAGCAGGGATCTGCGATTCGCTGCAATACATTATCCACGGCAAATACATTGATCCACTCAATGCCTTCTCTGTGTACAATGTCCAGCATGCCATTGTTTTTCATGGAAATGAACCAGCCGCCGTTACCATTGGGGGAAGTGGACAGCTTGCCCTTTTCCTCCAGATAGATCTTACCTTCATAATCGGTAGCCGCAGCCATCTCCTGTTTAAAGAAATGCACATATTCCGCATTATATCCGAAGAAATCATGCTCCTTTAAAAAGGCTATGGTCGCATCGTTGTTCTTATCACTGGTCATTACGAACAGATGGATCCAACTGTCTGCCTGATGTACGACTTCCATCAGATTATTGATCAGGCATTCAAAAATATACAGTTCATGAGTCAGTCCCACATTGTACATTCCCTTGGGATTGTCAGATCCCAGTCTGGTGCCCATACCACCGGCCAGAAGGACCGCTGCTACCTTGCCCTGTCGGATCGCTTCGATACCGGTTGCGGTAAATTCCTCCCTGTTTGCTTCGATTTCGTCTAACTGCATGGCAGCCAACGGTGTGATCACTCCTTTTTTTGCCAGATCTTCTTTATGCTTGCAAGCTTCCAGAATGCTCATATCCGTAGTTTCGATCTGATCCAGAATTCCCTGCTTCTCTTCCTCGTTGAGCTCCCCGTAATACTTCAGAACATGTTCCTGACCATACTTAGCAAGCTTCTCCTTAGCCTGTTCCAGTGTCATACTCATATTCCTACCTCCGTTTTATTTTCTCCGACTATTTTTCTCTGAGCAACAGTCAATTTTCTCTATTATACTTGATATTCCCTACTATTGCAAACCTAACTCCCGGGATCGTTCCCGACCGTAAGTCCTGCCGTTAAGATTCTGTAAACGTGTTGCAAAGATTTTGTAAATATCCCGACAAAATGGTGTTAAGGGTCGCTCAAAACTATTCACCAAAAAGATCCTGTTTACTATAATATGGCATGTGGAGTTGGAAGGTGCAATACTTCACAGAACAACAGAAAGTCGAGGAATCCAATATGAATATCGGAATTATGATCATTGCAATTGTAGGCGGTGCTACCGGACTTTTATCTACAGCTTATCTGGCAGTCAGTTTCCCTGCCGTGATCCTGTGGAAACTCTATCGCAGGGTGGTACACAGAATTCCTCTTACACAATAAGCTTACAACGAACACTTTCCCTCTAAAAGGGCCCGGAAGATTTGTCCTCCGGGCTCCTTGTCGCATTTTCTTATTCTATTTTTATTCCTGTACCGGATCCCAGTTCTCATCCACCAGTGTCGCAGTCACCGCAATTCCTTCCGATGCATTTTCTGCGCGGATCACAAGATAGAACATTCCTTCTTCTGAATCCACGGCATATTCTGACGGATCCTCCGGCAAAAAGACAGAAAATCCCTCCGGGTACTGCTGCATCTCCAGAAATCCCTTTTCCAGCAGTGCAGTTTTGTAGGCTTCTTTTACTGCATCCCGGTCCCCACAGGAGTACACCTTTATTGAAGCAAAAGTTCCCTCTTCGCTGTCTGTCTCCGTACAATCTGAAATCACAGCATCGGGATAGATAATATCCTGCTGCACCGCTTTCAGATATTCCGTTGACATCCGGACACTCTGTAAGATCTCAAAAGTATCTTTTCCATCCTCGGAATGCGCCATGAGTACCAGACTCAAAAGCAAAATGAGCAGATAACTTCCCAGTGCTCCCGCCAGTATTTTCGCAGAAGGATTCTCCGGTTGCCCCAGATTTGTATAAGAAGTGATGATCCAGCCAAAATTCCGGTAGTCCACTGCGGTATTACAGTATTCGCAGGCTCCGCCGCCCAAAATGTCTACACTGCCTCCGCAGTTGGGGCATTTGTATTCCCGGAGTGCCCTGCTGTGCTGCGTTACCACATCCTGTCTGCCTTCCAGTTCCAGCCGGATCTCCTCATAACGGTTTCGGATCTTCTTTCCTGTATCCAGTGTCAATCGGGTCCTCACTTCCACGCTGATTCTGTAAGACTCTCCCCGTGTCTCAGCCTCCAGAAAACGCACACCGCAAATGCAACAGTCCACCACATTCTGATACCGTGCCACCACCGTATCCAGATCACAGGATGCGAAAAAGCGTACCTGCTCTGCCGTATCCGCCAGATGGATCATTCGCAGCTGGTATTCCAGATTCTGAAGAAAATTACCCGTGGAGAATTCCGGGATTGCGGCCTTTACTTTCGATTCGTCTTGAATTCTCGGCTTTCTACGAGTCTCCATCACGATCAACATTACAATAAATATAATGAGCATGTAAAACAACGACCGGAAAAATACCGGAGCCAGACCAATTCCCAGCATCATGGCTGCGGCTGCCTTTACCGCATTGTATCCGTTCCTGCCCAACGCCAACAGCAAAAGCATAATGCCGCCCGCACAGATGGCCAGTACTGCAAGAGAAATCGCTGTAATTCCCACCACAGCACCGGCTTTCATAAAGTTGGAAATACTTTTCTGTCTTGCGTCCTCCTCCAGAGAAAATCCGGATACCTTTGTTTCAAAATCACTGACGAGAAACTTTGCCCCGCAGGCATCACAGCCATCGATATAGCTGGTCAGTTTTCCCTCATGTCCACAGTTAGGGCAGATAACCATATCTCCCTGCACATCCGCTTTCAAAAAGCTTGCCGCTGCAATCTCCGGTGTCTTTAGGAACGCAATCTTTTTTCCCTTGCGGTAATAAGTCCGTCTCATTTTTACCGGCTGGGTGCGGCGGCAGCTATAATCATAGCCATCCTTCCAGGGACCATCATAGTCCGCCAGTCGTGCCGGCTCCTGCATCTCCATATCCACCGTCAGTTCCCGCTGCTGCAGTCTTTTTCTGCTCAGGCGCAGACTTTGCCAGAAAGGCTGGGTTGTCTGCTCCATCAGGTTCTGTTCCGCTTCCCCGTTGCCCTGATAGAAGGCTTTCAGTGCCCCGTAAAAGTCTGCTGTCCGTCCTTCGATCTCTTTCCGTGCATCATTCAGAAACTCTGTTGCCATTTCGTTTTTCTCTCCTCATAAGTGATTCTGCCGCGCAAAGGTCATGATATCTTTTGTATCTTATGTCCCAACTGCTTTGTCCCATATAGCTATGTATCCATTATATAAGTTGGTACCCGGTATTTCAAGACACTTTCCCGTATAGAATGATTTGCCTCATCGAATATCTAGTGCTGGTGCAGATACTTCTCTCTGGTAGCCAGTCCGCCGCGGATATGACGCTCGGATTTATTCACATCCAATACCTTCCGCGCCTGCTTTGCCAACGCCGGATTCACCTGGGCCAGCCGCTCCGTCACGTCCTTATGTACCGTGCTTTTGCTGATGCCGAAGGCCTTGGCAGTCTGCCGCACCGTGGCGTTGTGGTCGATGATATAGCCCGCTATCCCTATAGCTCGTTCTTCAATATAGTCTTTCAAAGGAAAACCCCTCAGGATACTTTTTTACAGTGTATGAAAGTATCTGAGGGGTTATGCATCCTGACAATTAAGCCGCTATTTGACAATTATTTTGTTTCAAAATATAATAGTTGTACTTTGCAAGTATCCATTTTGAACATACGGGAGGTTTTTTTTGTGAAAGAGTCAAAGCTCCGGCTGCGTTCCGCCGGTTTACTTTCTGTTGCGGCAGGATTTATGTTGTTTCTTTATGCTCCATTGGAAATTTATTTTAATAACAAATATGAATTCTGGTTTGATTTTTATGATCTGATCCCGCTCTGTCTGTTGATGTTTGCGGTATTTACGGGTGTCAGCTTCCTGTTGGCTTTCATCGTTTCGAAGATAAATACCAGGCTATATCATGGATTTCTCACAGTTTATCTGATTGCGTTCCTCTGCACTTATATTCAGGGCAATTTCATGATAGGCAATCTGCCTCATCTGGATGGAAGTACGGTGGATTGGGCACAGTATTCCGGATTGCGTATCGGCTCCGTTGCTCTCTGGGTGGCAGTCACGGTTCTGGTGATACTGACGGTGAAAAAGCTGTCGCTTACAAAGGTGGCAGATGCAGCAGGTGCTGTCAGCGGGCTGATCAGTCTGGTTCTGTTGGTGACTCTTGTAACGCTAGGGTTTACAAAACAGGGCCTGGAACACAAATTTTCTATGATCAACACCACCTATGGGGAACTGGAAATGTCTACCGATCAAAACCTTGTACTTCTGGTTCTGGACACAGTAGACGGAGACATCATGTCACAGGTGATCGAACACCATCCCGAATATAAGGAAACTCTTTCTGATTTTACTTATTATAATAATACGATGTCGGCCTATCCATTCACCGCATATTCAGTTCCTTACCTCTTCTCCGGCGAATGGTATGAGGATCAGGAAGAATTTATCGAATATGCAAAGAGAGTCTATCGGGAAGCTCCTTTCTTTGATGATCTGGAAGCCAGAGGATACCGCATGGGAATGTATGAGGAGGAAGCTTACCGTCTGGAAGAAAGCATGCTCCGGTTTGAAAATATGATCGACACGACCCCCACGATCTCTTCCATTGCACAATTTATGAAACTGGAAATCAAGCTGGTCGGATTCAAATACATGCCTTTTGATCTCAAGCGCTTCTGCCTCACCATCCCGGCGGAATTCAATTCACTGGAGAAGACCGATGATATCAGTGATTACGAACTCTTTTCTTCCGACAATCAGGCCTTCTATACCTACCTGAAAAAGACACCGGTAACACTGACCGATGACAAATGCTTCAGATTCATCCATCTGGTAGGCGCCCACAGTCCCTGGCATCAGGATGCACAGATGAACGAGATTGAAAACGGCACCTACGAACAAAGCATTGAAGCCAGCATGACAATCGTGGCTACGTATCTGCAAAAACTGAAAGACAGCGGTGTCTATGATAATACGGCCATTATGATCCTGTCGGACCACGGATACAACATTGAGGATGATGACAGTTCCGAGAAACGGCAGCATCCTATTCTGTTCGTAAAGGGTGTCGGTGAGCATTATGATGAACTACAGATTTCCTCTGCTCCCATTTCCCAATCTGATTATCTGGAAGCCTACACACGACTTCTGGATGGCAAACAGGGGGATGCCATCTTTGATTACAAGGAAGGTGATGCCAGAGAACGACGTTTCCTGTTCTATGATTACGATGAGCCCACTCATTTTTATGAGTATATGCAGACCGGATATGCCGGAGATGTAGACACGATGTACTTCACCGGTGTGGAAATCACACCATAATGGTCTCACTCCGAAATAATCACTTGCATTATCTTCTCTAAAAGGTATAATGTTTATAACAGCCTTGTTTTTAACAAATATTACACGTACATACGAGATGGAGGGTTCTTATGAAATTATCAAAAATCGAACAGGTAAACGAATTTCTTGCTATTGTTGACAGTTGTAAAGGGGAGGTTACTTTAAGATCCGTAGACGGTGATATTTTTAATCTGAAGAGCAAACTTTCCCAATATATTGCCATTGCTGCTTTGCTTGGTCAGCATGGTGATGAACTTGAGTTATTCTGCTCAGACAGCTCTGATGAGGGAAAATTCATGAATTTCCTGATGGAAAATCCCGGTGTACAATAGATCCACTTATAAATAATATACTATAATAACAAAAGCACTCCCATTAACCGGGAGTGCTTTTGTTATTACTTTAAGATGTAGTTTCACAGCAGCTGCAGCAATCTCCGGTTCTTGTGGTAGCAGAAGATCCGGTCAGACAGCATCTCTCCTTCTCCGTAGACGGCATTGATATGCTGTACGGAGGAACGGATCTCCTGTACACCGGTGCAGTCTACGGGATGCAGGATTGCTTCATGTACGCTTGGAAAGACTACATAGTAGTCCCCGCCCAGTTTCTCCGCCAGGATTGCTTTTACCCCGGGATAGAAAAAGGCCACAGCCCCATGGATTCTGGCGGTAGTGGTGAGGAGATATCCTCTCTGTCCTTCCCTGTGGTTCCAGGGGCTGATCCAGGTCTGATGTCCTTCCTCTTCCGGCAGCAGAATGCCTTCCTCATAAGGAAAAAACTTTCTCCTGTCATCTCCCAGAAACAATCTGGGCGGCATCCTGCGGCAGGTGTTCATCATGGCTTCCGTGATCAACTGGTCTTCCGTAAGCTTCCATGGCAGTACCATACCGCGGGACACCTGTATGGTCAGACTGCTTCCGGTCTTCTCACTGGTCAACAGATGCAGCACCAGCGCCACATCTCCAATCTTACGATAGATGGCATTGCCAAGCTCCTGCCTGCACCGTTCATAATTCACCGGACGCACGATCATATGCCTTCTGCAGACAGCATAGCTCAGATTCTCCCCGGAGAGTACGATGTCCTCTTCTTCATCGTCCTCCGTCAGGCCCGCCGAGATCTCCGGTAAAATACTCTGCCATCCTTCCTGTCCGTATCGCTCATACAAAGACCGTATCAGCCAGTGCTGTATATATTCTCTTTTTCCACGCATCCATAATGCGCAGAGCATATCTTCACGTATCATGATCTGTTCTCTTCCATACATACACCGGTTCATAATATTCATGATATGAACCGCCATCGGATCACCGCATACCATGTGCCGTTCCAGCAGGCGTATGGTCTTGCCCCGTGCCGTTTCCATGTTCTGCACATTCCAACGCAATTCCTTCTTAAATTCTTCGTATGTCATTGATCCCCCATTATTTTCTCCCTGCAAAAGCAGAGAACTGATCCGTAAATTTGCGTACAAAAATAAAAGGTACTATTAAAAAAATCGTTGGAAATCCCGGCCGAACGGCCTATTTAGAATTCTTATTTCAGAGATTTACAGTTTCCGAAACCATCCGGATTTCGGATAACTCCACCCTATCATAGATAGATTGCTTTGTCTATATGCGATTTCACCAAGGATATCTTTTGTCAAATTTCACGAAAAAATAATTTCAAAAAGAAAAAAAGTCCCCGTTTTCCGCAAAAACAGGGACTTTACAAATGTCAAATATGAAATTACACAACGCGTCGTACTGCCAGGATCGGACGGTAATTGGCATTGCTGATCTTGATACCGGTACGCTGTGTGCTGGCATGCACGATCAGCCCGCCGCCAATATACATAGCCACATGACCGTCATAACAGATCAGATCTCCCGGCTGTGCATTGCTGTAGTCCACACCGGTGCCACAACTTCTCTGCTCATAGGACGTACGGGGAATGCTGTAACCGAAATCACTGTAGATGCGGAAGGTAAATCCGGAACAATCCGCACCATTCGTCAGGCTGGTACCGCCCGCCACATACGGATTACCTATGTACTGACAGGCATATTTTGCAAGACGCTTTCCCATATCACTGCCGGAGGCACTTTCGATGACTGAGGTATAATTGGTCGTAGCATAGGTACCGGTGGCCGCTGCAGTAGTCCCCTTCTGGGACTGGGACTGAAGCTGTTTTAACTGCTTCTGTTCCTGCTGCAGCAGAGCCTTTGCCACGGATGCTTCCTGTTTTGCTTTTTTGATCTCGGCATCATAATTGGCAGATTCCTGCTTCTTCTTCGCCAGCATGACATCCAACTCAGACTTCTGGCTTTCCAGATCTACCTTATCCGCTTCCAGCTGGTCTTTATCCGCCTGCAGCTGGGTCTTCTCTTCTTCCAGCTGGTTCCACAGCGCCAGTACCTGTTCCTTGGTCTCTTCGTATTCCTGCAGTTTCTGGCGGTCATACTCGTAGACGCTCTCCACGAAGTCCATCCGGTTCAGCATACCACTCAGGCCACCGCCCTGTAACAGAAGATTCACATAATTCTCCGAAGAATCATTTTCATACATCATGCGCATCCGACTGACCATATCGTCATGCTGCTGTTCTTCCTGCGCCTTGGCAATATTGTACTCTTCCTGGGTCTGATTGATCTGGATCTGCTTGTCGGCAAGTTCCGTTTCCTTCGCTGCGATCTCATCTTCCTTCATGCCGATACTGGTCATGGTGTTGATGATCTCCGCATTCAGGTCATCGATCTTCTCCTGCACCAGATCCTGTTCATCCTGCAGGGAATTGATCTGGCTGTTGATATTGTTCAGCTGGTTCTGATGTTCTTTAATGTTGTTCTGTAATTCTCCTATGGAAGGGGCTGCCTGCACCGTCTCCCCGGAGGCTTCCCAGACAGAGCCGGTGGCCGTCAGCGTCACCGCTGCCAGAAGAAAATAACATAAAAACTTTCTTTTTGCTCTATTTACTTTTCTGCCAGCAGTTGTTTTTTTCATAGGTCACTCCATCTATTGATGCCTACGGATTGTTCCGTGCTACGCACTCTCACTTCTCCGCTCCGCTTCGGTCCGTGCTAAACATGTGCCACTGGCACATAGCACCCTACCCAATATTCGCATATCGTGGGATTAGCATCCCACTTTTATGCTCATATCGGGGCGGGGCCTAAGGTCTTTCACCCACTTATGAGCGAGCTCATGTGGGCTTAGACCTTTTGCCCCTGGCATCATATATTATAGGTCGCAGTTATTTACGGTACGAGGGAAGGGGATAACGTCACGGATATTGCCCATTCCGGTGATATACATTACACAGCGCTCGAAGCCCAGTCCGAAGCCTGCATGACGTGCGGAGCCGTAGCGGCGCAGATCCAGATAGAACTGATAATCTTCCTTATTCAGTCCCAGCTCTTCCATACGCTTCTCCAGGATCTCCAGATTGTCTTCACGCTGGCTGCCGCCAATGATCTCGCCGATACCGGGTACCAGGCAGTCCATAGCAGCCACAGTCTTGCCATCCTCGTTCAACTTCATGTAGAATGCCTTAATCTCCTTCGGATAATCGGTTACGAATACAGGTCTCTTAAATTCCTTCTCGGTCAGGTATCTCTCATGCTCGGTCTGCAGATCGCATCCCCAGAATACCTTGTAATCGAACTCATCGTTGTGCTTCTCCAGGATCTTGATAGCCTCAGTGTAGGTCACATGACCGAAATCCGAGTTGACCACATGCTGCAATCTTTCGATCAGTCCCTTATCCACGAACTGATTGAAGAATGCCATCTCTTCGGGCGCATTTTCCAGCACATAGCGGATCACATATTTTAACATGCTCTCTGCCAGGATCATATCATCCTTCAGATCTGCAAAACAGATCTCCGGCTCGATCATCCAGAACTCTGCCGCATGACGGGTGGTGTTGGAATTCTCGGCACGGAAAGTCGGTCCGAAAGTATATACGTTCTTGAATGCAAAAGCATAAGTCTCTACATCCAGCTGTCCGCTTACGGTCAGGTTTACAGGCTTACCGAAGAAGTCCTGGGTGTAATCCACTTTGCCGTCTTCTGTCTTAGGTACATTGTTCATATCCAGAGTGGTCACCTGGAACATCTCACCGGCACCCTCACAGTCACTGCTGGTGATCAGAGGAGTATGCACATAGACAAATCCTCTCTCCATGAAGAAGGTATGGATCGCATAAGCGATCAGGGATCTGACACGGAACACTGCCTGGAAAGTATTGGTACGTGCTCTCAGATGAGAGATGGTACGCAGATACTCAAAGGAATGACGCTTTTTCTGTAAGGGATAATCCGCAGTAGAAGGTCCTTCCACGATCACTTCCGCTGCCTGCATTTCAAATGCCTGCTTTGCCTCGGGGGTAGCCACGATGGTGCCGCGGATCACAACTGCTGCACCTACATTGATCTTGCAGATCTCCTGGAAGTTCGCAAGTCCATCGCCATATACTACCTGTAAAGGCTCAAAAAAGGTTCCGTCGTTGATCACCAGGAAACCGAAGTTCTTGGAGTCACGATTGTTCCTCACCCAGCCGCCTACGGTGATCTCCTTGCCGATATAGACGTCCTTTTCCCGGTGAAGTTCTCTGATGTCTGTTAATTCCATAATTTTTCCTATCCGCACGCTGCGACGTGCTCTATCTGAACCGGCCCGCATCCTATTCGCCGGTCACATACTATTTTTAAAATTTAATTGTTGGTGATCTTTGCGTTCTCTACCAGATAATCTGTCACTTTATCATAGAGGAAATACTCTCTGTAGTCTTCCTTGGAAGTCTCACCGATATACTCCTCGATAGTGTCATAGCCTGCTGCTGTAGCACGATCCAGCAGGATCTGATCCAGTTCTTCATCACTGATGTTCAGGTTTTCTCTGTTGGCCACTGCCTGCAAGGCAATATCCTGCTTTGCTGCCTCCTCAGAATAGGTAGCCAGGAAAGATGCCAGATCCTGTCCGTAATAATACTGCGTGAACGTATCTCCGTCCACACCGTAAGCAGATGCCATGGAGGTAATGCTGCTCTCCGCTGCATCAGAATATTTCTGTACCAGAGCCTCCGGCACGGAAGTAAAGGTGTTATTTGCCATAAACGCATCCATCACTGCCTGCTGTACATTGGTTTCATAATTCTGCTGTGCATTCTCATTCAGATAATCATAAGCGTACTGACGGAGTTCTTCCTCGTTCGTCACACCATCGATACCGAAGTTACTGATGACTTCATCACTGAATTCCCCATCCTGTGCGGGCTGAATATAATTTACCGTTACCGTAAATACCACAGCCTGTCCTGCCAGATCGGATTTTCCGTAATTCTCCGGGAATGTAAGATTCAGATCCACTGTCTCTCCGGGCATCACGCCGATCAGTCCATCCTCGAACCCGGCAATAAAGCTTCCGGAACCGATGGTCAGATCGTATCCCTGTGCGGTACCGCCGTCAAATGCCACGTCATCCTTTTTGCCTTCGTAATCGATGTTTACGGTGTCTCCGGTCTCCACGGCACGATCCATAATCCCGCCGTTCTCTGCGGTAATATTTTCATAATATACATTATTGACCAGACTGTCCCACTCATCCTCATCTACTTCCACGGTGTCTACGGATACTTCCAGCCCCCTTGTACTCGCCCAGTGTCACATACTTGTCCACATCCATATCCTTCAATGCAGTACTTTCTGCTCCGGCGCCGGTCGCTGCATCCGTGCCGTCTCCTGTATCCTTTGCTCCGCAGCCCGCCAGCATACACATGCTTAAAACCGCTGCCAGAAATCCTAATGTCTTTTTCTTCATTCTAATACTTCCTATACCTTTCATTTTGTGCCTACCATGCGAAATGCATCATAGCACCGCCCATTATAACACATCCACCGGGCTATAACAAGGGTGACAATAACCGGCAGACCTGCTCTTTTATGCGGATCTTCAGGTTCCTTCCCGTGTAATAATCCCGGGTGATCTGACGGCAGACTTCCAGATCCCTGTGAAATATTTCCACCATTTCCCACGCCTTTTTTTCATCATATATCACAGCATTTACCTCAAAATTCAACGCAAAGCTGCGGATGTCCATGTTCGCTGTTCCGTAACACAGTACTCTGTCATCCACGATCATGCCCTTGCTGTGTAGAAAACCGTTGTTATAGGTATAACAGTTGGCCCCGGCCATGACCATATCGCCAAGATAAGAATAGGTGGCCCAATAGACAAACGGGTGATCTGGCATACATGGGATCATAATGTTCACTTCGATCCCGGACTTCACCGCGATCATCAGGGCATTCAGGATCGCCTCATCCGGGATAAAATACGGAGTCTGGATATAAATGCTTTTCTGTGCCTTGTTGATCAGACGCAGGTAATTATCATGGATCTGCTGAGTCGTCTTATCCGGACCACTGCTGATAATCTGCAGATCACAGAAATCTCTCGTACCTGCTTCGATTCCCCGGAACAGTTCCGGTTGTAAAAACAGATTCTCCCTCGCTGCATAATTCCAGTCCAGCACAAAGCGCGCCTGGAGACTGAGTACCGCACTTCCACGGATCCTCAGGTGTGTATCTCTCCAATGCCCGAATCTTTCATCCAGATCAATATATTCCTTCCCTACATTGAATCCGCCCACATAGGCCACCTTATTGTCAATGACTACGATCTTGCGGTGATTACGGTAGTTGATACGCAGCTGGAGTCTTCGCAGGATCGCCGGGAAAAACTCTGCCGTCTGCACGCCCTTTTCATTCAGCTTTCTCCAAAAGCTGTGCCGCACGGAACGACAGCCCATGGCATCGAACAGCACTCTCACTTCCACGCCCTGCGCCGCTTTTTCGATCAGAATATCCCTGATCTGGTTAAATAATACATCGTTTTTAATAATGTAGTATTGGATATGGATAAAATGCTCCGCATTCCGCAGATCTTCCATCAGCGCCCGGAATTTCTCATTGCCGTCGATGAAGATATCCACATCGTTGTCCTTCGTCAGCATGGCTTCTCCGGCCTCCAGATTATACATGACCAGATCCTCATACCCCCGGATATTCTCATCCAGCTCCTGGACATCCCGGGATCTCAGCCGGTACTCCTGCTGTCTTATATCTTTGCTGATGTGATCCTCCACCTCTTTGATCCGGAACATTTTCCGCTTGTGCATATCCTGCCCCAGTAACAGATAGAACACGAATCCCAGTACCGGTATAAAATACAACAAAAGCAGCCATGCCCACACACTCTTTGGATCCCGTCTCTGAAAAAACACGATCACGATGGCAAACAGCATATTAAAAAATACCAGATGGCTGCAGAAAAAATCTATTCCTGTCTTTACGATCTCAAATGCTTCACTCATAATACTGCCCCTTCAGATGAAAAACATCCCTTTTCCTCAATATATCATAATGCAAACCTTCTTTCCAGCAAAAGAGACTGACAAATGCCGAAAAAATCAACATTCTCAGTCTCTTCTTATCTTTTGTATTCAAGCCGGCGGTCTCCGGCCGTGATATTTTATCCCTCTGTGATGAGTGTTCTCTTTCTATCCTGATCGCAGAATTCAATCCCATAGGAACAATCCTGCAGATTTGCCTTCAGCTGTGCAGTACAGCCCTGATGTTCCCATACAAAGCAGATCTGGGATCCTTCACTGCTTACTTTGATCCGGCTTTCTTCCGAGAACGCCGGGCAGGAATTCCGGAATCGCAGCAACTCCAGTTGCTGCTTTACAATCGGCTTACTCAAACCACTGCATATCTGTGCTGTCGTCAGATTTGTCCGATTGATCTCCTTATGTCCTCCGGGACCTGCCTTTTTCACCGCTTCGTAGTCGTTCTTTCCGGCGAACAGATCCAGATACCAGATCTGCGGTTTGCCCGGCATAAATATCTGCAAGGCTCTCGCAAGGAGCATCTTTCTCTCATCTTCGCCCAATGCACTGAAGTAGGTTGCATTCACCTGATAGTAAATGTTTTTCTGACCGTGAAGATCCTTCACATATCCCCCACGGGAGACAATAATGTCGATCAGTTTCTGAATCCGGTCCTCCGCCAGAATTCCTTTGAGATCCAACAGTGGAATCCCATCGTGACAGCCAAGCATATTCACGGTTCTGATATTTTTATCGATCAGCTCCTGTGCCCATCCGGCCAGATGTTCTCCGTTCCCCGATTCCAGGGCATCTATAATGAGTCCCGGCAGAAAGAAGTCATAGGTGACATATCCCTGCTCTGCTATCTTCTCATATATTTTTTCACTATAGCTTTCATGGATCTCCGGCAGAAGTTCCATACCGTACGGTTCCGCAATCTGTTTTATTTTGTTAAGCAGTTCCCAGGTGTCCGGCTGATTCAAAAAATTCCGTTCTCCCGGTTTCTTCGGTGCATAGGCAAATGCATCCAGTCTCACAATTTTGGCACCATACCCTGCCAGTGTCTTTAATACTTCACGGTAGTACTCCCACACCTTTGGCGACTGGATATTCAGATCCATCTGACCAAGATAATACCGGTGCTGCTCCATGTAATTCCAGATCGTTGTAATCTGTTCTTTTGTCAGCCTTCCTGCTTTTCGCTCCAGAACGATTTCCTGCAAAATATCCGCCGGCTTTTTCCCTTCCGGACAGCCCATGGACAGTTCCTGTGCAATGATCTCTGCCTGCATGTATTGCAGATCGGCAGCTTTCATAAGTTCCTGAGCACTGACTTTGGGATAGTTCACTTCCTGATAAAAAGTATTCCAGTAAGGGATCTCTCTCCCATCCGGGAAACGCACCATAAGAATGGGGAGTCCCGGTTTCCGGAAAAACATCTTTTTCAGATACTTTTCTTCTGGAAGGATATATCCCTGCTCCGTCATTTCTCCGCAGTCCTTCCAGAATTCATTCCAATTAATGAAGAAATCCTTGTACTCCGATTCTTCCCCTTTTGCAATGATATCCTGGAATTGCTTCGACAACACCGAAGCATGATTCAGAATAAAATCCAGCTTCAATTCAATCCCAAGCTTTTTTATTGCTTCCAATGTCTCGCCGGAAGCATACATCTTGTTCAGAGAATAATCAATCACAGAAAAGCCTCTGTCCAGATCCGCATGGTACAGACTGGGCAGAATATAGCAGGAAGAAAATGCTCCCTCTGCCTCTTCCGTTTTCAAAAAATCTACAACATCATCCAGGGTTCCGCCCAGACTATCCGGGTAGAGATTCAACATCGGTCCTATGTTCATAACATCTTTCCTTTTTATTTCTGAAGCTTCGGAACAAATTGCGCATATTCCTTCCGGTCTAACACCGTTCCGTCCCGGGTAACAATAAGTTTTGCTTTCTCAGACTGCTTTTTCAGCATTTTCTGCTCAATATCCAGTACCATCATCGTAAATGGGTTGTCTATCCATTGATCACGGTTTCTTTCCAGACGGCTCTGCAATGTCTCCTGGGGGGTACTGTCAAGGTAGATAGGGATATCCACACCGCTGTAGTATTCACTGTTGCTGTGTGTCCACTCCACCAACAGCACTTTTATTCCGGTGAAATCCTTCTCTTCATACCACAGTTCTGTCTCTTCGCGTCCCATATGTCTGACCCATAGCTTTTCTCCGCCGGCTTTAAACGCATGAACCAATCTGTTTACTTCCTCAAAATTAATTTCCTTTTCCGTGCCAAGATAATTTTCCAGAGCCCTTCTGCCGTTTCTGAGATAAGACTCATACCATGAATATTTTCCGACATGTTTTTCATCCGCATCATTTCCGGCTTTTTGAAATTCCTGAATGATTGTACATCGTTCTTCTGTATAAGTCTGCTCTTTCAGCATTCCCACAATTGCATTTTCTCTGAAAATCTGTAACCGCTCCGCATCATTGTACTTTGGAATTCTATGCGGATAAGCATCTCCTGACAGAATGTAATTTTCTATCCCTTTTTCCTTCAGGAAGCAGGAAAGTAACAATGCCGTCACTGTTTTTCCGGATCCGGAGCCTCCGCTTACTGCAACGACTACTTTTTCGGAACGTGTCTGCTTCGCACAGTTTTCAATCATGGGGAGCAGCTTTTGCATCAGTTTTTCTGCCAACGTAGTATCATATATTTTCAGTAGCTCCTTTGATGACGGTTCTGCTTCACTTTCCATTATGGTTCCTTTTTCTATCATATCTGTTCCTTTATCGTCATTATTTTACTTTGTGGACTCCCGGTCGATCAGTTCTACCGGAAATACAACCTGGGATGGAACCTTTTCACTCTTTACTTTTTTCACAATCGCTTCTATGGCATATTCACACATTTCCTGCACCGGCTGATGAATGGTCGTAATGGAAGGATACGTCAGTGTGGAAATCCAGGTATCATCGAATCCCACAATAGAGATATCCTCCGGAACACGTTTTCCCATTTTTTGCATGCACGGATAATATTTGCAGCCATTACATCACTTGTTGCAAAAATTCCATCCAGATCCGAATTTTTTTTCAATAATTCCAAAATATTGTTGCCGAATTCTTCTGATAAGGGAGCCAACCTGTCTGTATAACCACACGTCCACTGATTTTTTTATCCTCGCAGCACTTCATAAATGCCTTTTCTCTGCTATATGCAGGGATATTTTCCTTGGTAGGCGGGTTAAAAATTGCGATATTTCTGCATCCGGCATCAAACAGCCGGTTAGCCGCCAGAATACCACCCTGATAGTTATCGCAAAGAACTGCCGGAATGTTTTCCGCAATTTCTCTCTCAAAAGAGATCAGTGGACAGTTAGAATCCAGATGTTCCATCGTCTCTCCGATATGGCTGCACACAACAATTCCAAGAACTCTGTGTGAATAGAGCAGATCAATATACTGTAATTCTTTTTCCCTGCTGTTCTCGGAAATACAGACCATTATCTTGTAGTTGTGTTTTGTCACATAATGCTCCAGCCAGTGAAGGACCTTGCTAAAGTAAGGATGCTCTACAGATGGGAGAATCACCCCGATATAATCACTCTTCTGCCGGGATAAATTTCTCGCCATTTCGTTTGGCATATAGTTCAGCTTTTCCATGGCAGAATATACTTTTTCTCTCGTCTCTTCACTGATGTATCCACGATTATTCAATACTCTGGATACTGTTGTGGAGGTCACTCCTGCTTCTGCAGCTACATCTTTGATTGTTGGCATATTCCCTTCCCCTTATCTTACTTTTTTGCATCAGACAGTAACGGAAAGTCCGTCGTAAGTCAAAAGGAACCCCTCATGACCTACCAGTCTTTCATATTCCTGCGGAATCATACCGCACATATGAGAATAATGATTCAGATAATATTCCGTATTCGGTGTCACTGCATGCATTCTGCGGAGTTTCTCCCGCAGCTCTACATTTTCCCGAATTCCCATATGCGTGTCACCATCCAGTATACCTCTGCAGGTATCCATACTGACGACGTCAAATTTTATGTTCTGTTGTTCTATAAAATCCAGTGTTTCCTCCGGAAAGACCCCTGTATCATTTGCATACAACAGGGTCGATCTTCCATCCTCGATCACAAAGATCAAAGCTTCCTCGTCCAGCTTGTGATATGCCTTTAAAGGTGTAAACTTTAAATGACCTATACGGAATGGTTCAAACTTTTGAATCCGGTGAAATCTCATCCTTGTCAGATCTACATGTGGATCCTTAGCTATTATCTCCATAATACCATCCCGAACCGCATCATTGCCATAAATTTCCATTACTTTTTTATCTTTTTTTTGAATCACGGATGCCATTTCCCGCAGTCGGAAGCATATTTCTGTGGTATTCAGGTGATCGGAATGGGAATGGGTAAATACTAGGTGATTCACCTCCGATAAATCCACATGGCTGTTAATGCATTGTGAAAAGATATCCGGGGACAGGTCGATCATCACCTCATCCACCAGAGTACAGCTACGTGTCTTTACATTTTTTCCTAACAACATTCTTACCTTACGACATGCTTCACACTGGCAGAAAATACTGGGGAATCCTTCTGCTCCGCCTGTTCCGAGATATCTGATTTCCACTTTATCACCCCTTAATTCCGCTGGATGTCACAGATGCCACAAACTGCTTCTGGAATACCAGGAATAATATCATCGTAGGAATAACCATTAATGTAGAGAACGCAAAGACCTGTCCCCAATCAGTATAGGTGTCGGAAAACAATGATTTTAAAGCCAGCGGCAGTGTTCTGTAAGTACCGTCTCTGGTAACCAGTGTGGGCCACAGCAGATCGCTCCAGGAACGGATGAATGCCATGATCGCAACAGTGGTAATGATCGGCTTAGACAAAGGCATCATGATTTTGGTAAATATTTTCCAGTAGCTGGCTCCATCAATAATTGCAGCCTCCTGCAATTCCTTCGGCATTCCCTTAAAATGATTATAGTATAGATACATGTACATGGGATATGCGACACTGGGAATGGCCAGTCCTATATATGTATTTAACATTCCCAGTGAATTCACTGTCATAAAACGGTTAATGATAATGGACTCTGTAGGAATAATGCTCAATGCCACAATGGTGGATATAATGATTGCCTTTCCACGGAAATTAAGCATTCCCAGTGCATATCCGATCATTGCATTGATTGTGGTTGCCAGCAGGACAAAGATGATCGTTACTACAACGGAATTCTTGAAGAACTTGAAGAAATCCGCTTTCACAATAACATTGATATAGTTATCCAGTGACAGGTCTCCGTAAGGAATGAATGCTCTGATATTTGACATATCCGATTCGATCTGCGCATATGGTTTCAAAGAAGATACGAACAAAAAATACGATCGGTCCGATGAAAATAGCTGCTATGAGCAAATATCCAAGATACATGCACAATTTCATAATGATTTTTTTCCTTTTTGACATTGCAGTTCTCATTCCCTAGTCCTCCTTTGCAAACTTATTCTGCAGAATTGAAATAACCATTACCAAAGCATAAAGAATGTAACTGCGATTGCGGAAGAGTATCCTACCTGTCCATTTACGAATCCGGCTTTGTACAACTGGAATACTACGGTCGTCGTTGCATTGGACGGTCCGCCGTTTGTCAGTACATACACCTGAGTGAATACTTTCAGGGAATTGATAATCACAGATACCAAAACGTATACCAGTGTGTTCTTCAATCCGGGTACCGTAATATAAATAAATTTCTCAAAGGTGGTACATCCATCAATTTCGGCAGCCTCATATAGTTCTTCGGAAATGTACTGCAGACCACTTAAAATGATCAACATCTGCATACCAAGATTCTGCCAGATATACATAATTGCCAGACACGGAAGTGCCAGATGCTGATCCTGAAGCCACTTCTGAGGTGCAATATGCAGCAGACCCAGAAACGAATTTAATAATCCGCGGATTTGGAGGAAAAAATGAATGCCCAGATAACTGCCACTACAGTCATCGTTACAACCTGCGGACTGAAATAGATCAGTCGGAACACCTGTACGCCTTTGATCTTCTGGTTTACAAAAACCGCAAGCACGGTTCCGATCACCAATACCGAAGGCACTACGATCAGTGCATACAAAAATGTATTTTTAAAAGAAAGTACTGTCACTTTGCTTGTGAAAATCTCAATATAATTCTTCAACCCTACAAAAGCTGTTTCCATTCCCACTTTGGGAATCAGTTGTTTATTGGTAAATGAATACACAACAGACATTGCAAACGGTAAAATGATAAATACCAGTGCCAGCACCACTGCCGGTGTGCAGAACAGGAATGCGGCTTTTGACTCGCCACGTTGTAATCCGCTTTTTTTCTTAGAACTGTTTGCCATAAGTACTCCTTTTTTTATGAATAAGGCTGCCCTCACAGACAGCCTTATCCGATACTTCTTATTTCAGATTATTGAAAGTTCCATCCGTTCTCTGTAATAATTTCATCAATATTCGCAGCGGCATCGTGCAACTCTGTTGCAGGATCTGCGCCGGCATAGATATTACCGATAACGCTGGCCATTGCATCATAAATGGTCATATGTGCAGGGGTGTACGGACGCAGGAAGGAAATACCACTCTCCAGCTGCTGTCTGTACAGATACAGGGTACCTCCCTCACAATAGTCGGGGATTGCATCCATAACACTGGATCTTGCGGGAACCGCACCGTTGACATCTACTACCATCTTGATGTAATCGGGGTTGGTTGCTTCCTGCAGCATTGCCCATACAGCATCATCCTTTCCGGATTCCTGTGCTCCTGTGGTCATGATCATAACAGTAGAACCGGAGCAGGTGTAAACCCCGTGTCCCATATCAGGCAGGGGAACCAGGATCAGATCATCGCCAAGTGCAGCCTTATAATCCTGATACTTGGAATGTCCATACAGAGCCAGGGCATTCTCACCCTTCTGGAAAGAATCTTCATAATCACAGGTTGCATCTGCATATCCATCTGTGAACAGCTTTGCCAGGAAATCGAAAGAAGCAATTGTATTATCGCCGTCCAGAGTTCCTGTGCAAAGTCCGGTCTCACGATTCATGTAGTCTCCGCCAAAGCTTGCTACAAACGGCATCCAGGTGTAATACTCGGTGGAAGGTTTGTTCTGTCTTACATAGATGGGCCATTCTACACCGCTGTCTTTTAATTTCTTCAGCGCATCTTCAAACTCTGCTTTATCCCATGCATCCTTGTAATCGGCAGGAATTCTGACACCGGCATTCTCCAGCATGGATTTGTTAGCCCAGAAAGCCAGACCACTATCGAACTGTGCAACGGAAATGATGTGATCATTATAAGTGCACTCAGATACTACGCTGGGAAGATAATCATCCATCAGTTCATCGGTTACATAATCGTCCAGATTTGCTACCAGACCCGCTTCATAATATTTGGGGATCAGCAGATAGTCGGCAACTACAGCATCCGGCATGTCACCTGCAATAGAAGAAGTCTGCATCTTATTGTCCAATTCATCCTTGGAATAATACTCATCTGTAATGGTAATATTCAGATCACCTTCGATCTTGTCGAACATTTCACGGTATATATCATCTTCTGCGCCGGAGCTGATCCAGACTTTCACTTCTTTCCCTTCATAACCGCCCTGTGCATCTGTTGCAGCGGCTGCTGTTCCATCCGCAGTATTTGCCGTTGTTTCACTCTTGGACTCTGTAGCTGTGGCACCTGTCTCTGAGCTTCCACAAGCTGCTAATGATACGACCATCATTGCACTCAACAATCCTGCTAAAATTTTCTTTTTCATGTATTGTTCTCCTCTCTGAATCTATACATTTTGTAGATATGTAATTGTATGTCAACCGGTTACATATTTTGTAATTAAGAATATATACTAATTTTTATCGTGTGTCAACCGGTTACATATATAAATTTTCAACAAACTTGGATTTGATTTTTTGTATAGTTTCACTTTGTACTCCAATTTGACGCAGATATTCCGGAACTCCACCCCATTCCTGGTCAATCCAGTTCAGAATCCATTTCATGTTGTAGATATTGGAACCGGAAATATCGGTCGTAAATTTTGTAATATAGGTGCTGCTACATTGGTAATCCACCAGAATATCTTCCCTCTCCACTCCCACGGATGATAAGATCAGCATTGCCAGAATGCCGGTGCGGTCTTTGCCGGCTGCGCAATGGAACAATACCGCTCCCTCGGAATCAGCGACTACCTCTAGAGCTTTCTTGATCTCTTTTCCTCCGTTGCGGAGCATCAGGCGATACATGCGATGCAGCGTTTTGGTCTCCACCACACTACTGTTTACAATATCCAACTGTTCCAGCTTTGTGGTACCCATAAGCGAACAGTTGATATAGTCCATATCCTGTCCCAGTCTGTCCGGCAGTTCTTTTGTTTCACTGGGAAATCTTAAGTCAATGACCGTCCTGACGCCAAGATGCTCAATCTTCGCAATATCTTCTTCCGTCGCCTTATTTAAGGCTGTACTCCGGAAAATCACACCATATCTGGTTACACCACCGTCACACGCATAGCCTCCCAGATCTCTGAAATTTGCCACCTGATCCAGACGATATCTCCTACAATTCATCTCTTTCCATCCCTTTTTATCTCTGTTATTGTTATTTTATTCCTTATTCCAACGGTTCTCTTGAGGTCTTTGCATCCCCGAAAAAGAACATAAAATCCTGAATTTCTGTTCTCATCATTTTATCAGTACTTATAAATTCCTTTGCCTTTTCAAACTGTGGTTTCCTGTCGTAGGGAATTTGTTTCAATCGGATCTCGCCGTCTGTAATCGTCGCATAATGTGCCGTCTTATCCGGGTCATCGGGTCTTCGATACGAGGCACTTCCCGGGTTCAGCCATTCCATTCCATCACCCAGAATATGAATACATTGTCTGTGTGTATGCCCGAAAATCAGTCTTCTGTTCCCTGTATTATCTGTTCCGTAATGCTCCGCCCAATATTTATCAAACGCGTACCTGCTTTCTATCGTCCCATAGCCACTATCATACTGATGGGCAATTCCGTATTTCCATCCGTCTGCCTCAAAATATGCAGTTTCCGGTAACTGCTTCAGCCACCTAATACCCTGGTCGTTTAGTTGTTCACAATTATAGTGAACCCACTTGTATTTTCCATCTTCTACATTTTTCCATTCCTTACTTTCATAAGTATTTATAACGTGAAGATCATGGTTGCCATACACAAGATGCGTGTTTTTCAGATTGCGGAACCGTTCTATCACTTCCGCCGGATAGATTCCATAGTCTGTATAATCCCCGGCACAGCACAGAATATCGTAATCAGCCTCTTTTTCCAAAATGGTGTTCAATGCGGCTATGTTCGCATGTACATCTGATACTACCAGTACTTTCATTTTCCGCACCTCCTTCTTTTTTCACATTATATAATTTTACCGCTCGTATGTCAACCGGTTGACATACGTGTTTCATAATTTTTTATAATACAAAAAGACTGCCACATGGTGACAGTCTTCCTTACAAGAACCGGAAACAAGATAGAAATCATAAATGTATGGTTGCGTATTTCATCACATCTATGTTACAATGTTTTTTAGGAATTTGTTCCGATTAACTGAAGGAGGGACTGTAAAATGAGTCCGGTGGCAATCACATTATTAGTTATTGTAATAGTACTTGCGATTATCATTGCAGTATTATATTTCTTAGGTAAGAAAGCACAGAAGAAACAGGCAGAACAGCAGGAACTGCTGGATGCCAACAAACAGACCGTATCCATGCTGATCATCGATAAGAAACGCATGAAGCTAAAAGATGCCGGTCTTCCACAGATGGTCATTGACCAGACCCCGAAGATGATGCGCGGTTCCAAACTCCCCATCATCAAGGCAAAGGTTGGTCCTCAGATCGCATCCCTGATCTGTGACGAGAAGATCTTCGACAGCGTTCCTGTGAAAAAGGAAGTAAAAGCCGTTGTCAGCGGTATCTATGTACTGGATGTCAAGGGACTGCACGGCAAGACCGAAGCTGCTCCCGAGAAGAAAAAAGGCTTCTTCAAGCGTCTTGTAGCTACGGCACAGGAAAAGGCCGGAGCAAAGCCTGTAAAGTAAATAACGATTCAGACCCCATTGTGTGTCGTCTGACGCACATAAAAATAGCAGATGTTCGTTGAATGCTTGCATTCATAAGAGCATCTGCTATTTTTTATGTTTATCTTTCTTCTATTTTTCCCGAATATGGATCTTCAGGCAGCTTTCGCTCAGGGGTTCTCCCTCATGATCCAGCGTGTATTCCACCGTCACGTGAATCTGATCCTCCTGTTCCTCTACCAGTACCCTGCCGGTTTCGATCCCCAGCATCAGTTGCCCGTAGGGTGTGTTGTAGGGGATCATATGTCTCTTATTTTCCTCGAAGATCATATGCATCTCAGCCGTCCCCTGTCTGGTCAGTTCCAACAGATGATCCCGGAATTTGATCCGGCTCCTGCAGGGAGCTTGGTCTTCATCCATTTTCTCCTCATAGAGCAGATAATGACTGTCGTTTCTCTTAAAATATTGTGCCGGCTGCACGGTCTCCACCGCTTCGCTTTCCTGCTCCTGTCCGGAAGCATGCAGACCGGACAGTACAAGTTCTACCTCTCGATTCATTTTCTCTTCATCCTCTAATACTCATCGATCTTAATGGTCTTGGCCGACAGGATTCCGTATTTAATAATGGAATTGGCAAAGTGCTTGAACTTCTCCGCCCCATCGCTGACATAGAACTGGTACTTGTTCTCTCCCAGATGCGGCTCCTCATCATTGAGAATATGATAATGCTGTAACAGTCCCTTCAGTTCTCTGGCTGTCTCGTATGCCGGATTCACCAGCGTCACCTGATCTCCCATGACACGTCCCACCGTGGAACGGATCAGCGGATAATGGGTACACCCCAGAATCAGGGTATCGATGTCAATATCAATCAACTCTGACAGATAACGCTTTGCGATCTCATCAGTCACGGGATCTTCCCACAGGCCTTCTTCCACTAAAGGTACGAACAGCGGGCAGGCCTTGCCGTAGATCGTAACATCTTTATTCAGTTCCTGTATGTATTTGTTGTACATCTGGCTGCCAATGGTAGCTTCGGTGGCAATCACGCCGATGCGGCCGTTGCGTGTCACCTCCGCCGCGGTTCTGGCTCCCGGCTTGATTACACCGATGATCGGAACATCGATCTCTTTTTCCAGTTCATCCAGTGCATAGGCACTCGCCGTATTACAGGCCACCACAATAGTCTTCACCTGAAAAGTCTCCAGAAACCGCACGATCTGCTTTGAAAAGCGGGTCACCGTCTCCTTGGACTTACTGCCGTAGGGCATTCTTGCCGTATCTCCGAAATATATGATCTTCTCATTGGGAATCTGCCGCATGATCTCCCGGGCAACGGTCAGTCCGCCGATACCGGAATCGAATACCCCGATGGGGGCATCCTTTTTCAGCGCAGTAACATTCTCCTGATACATGGGATTTCTCCTTTTATTTTTTTAACATCGTAAGCAGTCTGCTCTTGAACCGGATCTGCTCCGGATCCGCCTCCAGAATCTTCCAATAGATCTGGCTGTCGGAATTCCATTCTACCACTTCCGGACCGGTCTGTACAGTCTCTGCCTCCGTGGCTTCCGTCTCCTCGTATACGATCTCATAGGTGGACGGCAGCATCGTAAGCTCCGGGTAGATCACGCCCCACCAGCCGTAACAGGCCAGTGCCACAGTCAGTATCCGGACTCCCTGCACCAGCCGGTGTAATATTTTCTTTTCTGCAATCATCCTGCGATATTTTTCATAAGAAACATATAATCTATCCATCAGCATTCCTCTTTCCATAAATTACCGTTTCGGTTCTATGGAAATCATTACCGCTTTCCGGACAGATTATACTTTTGAAATCTATTTATTTTTCTCCCGTTCCAGACGGATCTGGCGGATGATCGCCTTTTTCTGATTATCTATATGCACCTTGGCCATATTGGATGCCGTTTCCTTATCCTTTTTCACGATGCTCTCATAGATGACCTTGTGTTCCTCCACCAGGCGCTCATGCTGGCTGAAATCCTTGATATACTCAAAACGATAACGGTACATCTGCTCGGACAGGTTGTTGACCAGCTGGATCAGGCGCTGGTTCCCCGTGGCCTGTACAATGATGTCATGCAATGCCACATCCGCCTGTGCGATCTGTTTAATGTCATCGGTCTTCACCGCCGCTTCAAAGGTATCGCAGGCCTTTTTCAGATCCTGTAATTCCTCCGGAGTGATCCGGTCACACGCCAGCTCCACGCAGAGCGCATCCATGGCCCTGCGGACCTCCAGGACATCGTTCATGCTCTTCTCCGTGATCTGAGCCACTTCTGCTCCTCTTCTGGGGATCATGGTCACCAGTCCCTCCAGTTCCAGCTTACGGATGGCTTCCCGGATCGGCGTACGACTGACTCCCAGCTTGTTGGCAAGATGGATTTCCATCAGTCGTTCTCCCGGCTTCAGTTCCCCCGTCAGAATGGCCTGACGCAAAGTATTGAACACCACATCTCTGAGTGGCAGAAATTCATCCATTGTCACCTGTAAATTATCCTGCATACCTCTACTCTGGCATTACTCACAAAATTCCGTCAGGAAAATCTGCTTTGCCAGCTGTTCCTCCTCTAATTTATCATATGCCCTGCGGGCCATGTCCTTCTCTACAAAAATACCGAATACCGTGGGACCGCTTCCGCTCATCAGACTGTTGATGGCTCCCAGTTCCTTCATACGGTCCTTGATCGTCTGGATTATAGGATATGCACTGACGGTTACCGTCTCCAGCACATTTTCCATCCGGTCCAGGATTCCCTGTAAGCTTTCCTCAGCGATGGCTTCCACCATACCGTCAATATCAGGATGTTTCACGATCTCCTGAGCATCCAGATGTTCATACACGTATTTGGTGGAAACATTGATATCGGGCTTTGCCACCAGTACATAGCAGTCCGGTGCCGGAGCAAGCGGTGTCAGTTTCTCGCCGATTCCCTCAGCCAGCGCCGTTCCGCCCATGACGCAATAGGGAACATCCGCACCGATCTTCACCCCCAGTTCCATCAGGTCCTTCAGTGTGCACCCAAGATCAAACAGACGGTTCATTCCTTTTAAGGTAGCTGCTGCATCCGTACTGCCGCCGGCCATGCCCGCTGCTATGGGAATATGCTTCTCCAGATGGATCTTCACGCCTCCACTGATAGGATAAGTCTCCATCATCAGTTTTGCCGCTTTGTAGATCAGATTATTCTCATCCGTAGGCAGTTCACCGGAATCTGTGGTTATCACGATCCCACCGTCTGTTCTCTCAAAGTCCAGCACATCATAGATTCCTACAGTCTGCATGACCATCTTCACTTCATGGTAACCATTCTCCAGTCTTCTGACCACATCCAGTCCCAGATTGATCTTGGCATACGCTTTTATCCGATATTCGTTCATTTTTGTCTCCAATGTGATAGCATATTAGCTACGCTGTTCCGAACCGTATTGACAAAATCACAGCTACGCGCCGGGGTTCCATAGCATGTATACAATAATTGTACTTAATTTTATACAATCCTGCGGATTTTGTCAATGGAGTATGCCTCTTTCCTCCGGTTTTTCCACCATTTGGTCAATTGAGTTTTCCACCATTTTTCTCCGAAACGCCTTAAGTATCCACTGTCCGGTGTCGATATAACAAGTGAAACCAAAAACCCTCAGAAGGCAAAACAATACCTAGTCAAGGATGACAACAGACAGGTACGGCCTGCAGTACCGTACCGGAAAAGAGGAAAACATGAGCGTAAACGGAATTACATCAACCCAGGCTGCTGCGGCCTACAGCTATACCGGCACAAGTGCAGCAAAAGAGAAAACTTCCACCGAGGAAGCAAAAACTACAGCTACCGCGGAAGATACCGGCGTTATCTACGAGCACAACACCGACACCAAGACCTCTTCCACGAAGAAAACCTATACACCGGACACCAATCTGGTCAACAAATTAAAGGCAGATGCAGAAAACCGTGCCAGTCAGCTTCGTTCTCTGGTAGAACAGATGATGGGCAAGCAGGCTAACACCTACGGCAATGCCAATGACATCTGGTCCTTTTTACGTTCCGGTAATTTCACCGTAGATCCTGCTACCAAGGCACAGGCGCAGGCAGATATCGCCGAGGACGGTTACTGGGGTGTGAACCAGACTTCCGACCGTATCATTCAGTTTGCCAATGCTCTGACCGGCGGTGACCCGGACAAGATCGAGTCCATGCGCGAGGCATTCAAGAAGGGCTACGCACAGGCTGAGAAGACCTGGGGCGGTTCTCTTCCCGAGATCTCCCAGAAGACTTATGATGCTGTTATGGAGAAATTCGACAAGCTGGCAGCAGATGCCGGACTGACCACAGAAGAATAATGTCGTATACTCGACAGACTTTCCTATAGAAAAACCATGTTGTACCGATGCCACAGAACGCATCCATGTACAACATGGTTTTTCTTTTCCGAACTGTATCAGGCCAGACCTTTTACCAGCAGCACCTTCTGCCCCGGGCGTAATTCATCGCTTTCCAGCGCGTTTAATTCTCTTACAGTCTTCACCGGCATATGATATTTCCTGCCGATGCTCCACAGGTCATCCCCCGGTGCCGCAATATAGATCACCGCACTGGGCAGTCCGGCCAGCACATTACTGTCGATTTCCTGCTCTTCCACCCCTTCGATGGCTTCCAGCGGAATATTCTTCATCACAGTCGTGGAAAAGGAAAGAACAGCCTTTACATCCAGTTCCTCTCCCTCCAGCAGATTCACCTGCAGCTGCTCCAGTTCACTGTGTACCTCTGCCTGATCCGTTCCCGTCACTCCCTGCACATTCAGGGTATATTCATACGGAATCTGCTCTCTGGTACTCACATAAGGAGTCTCATCATTTTCCGTAATGCACAACACTGTAAGATCAATGCTGCCCTGCAGGCGGATTCCTTCCTCTGTGGTCTCCTGATGATCGATCGTCACGATTCCCTCACTGTGCAACACCTGCAGTATTGGTGAGCCGATATCGGTCTTTCTGTGATCCGTCACTTTTGTCTTGCCTGTGATTCTGGCCAGCAACTGACGCAGGCTGGCATCTCTGGTGTCCGGGATCACTTCTTTTGTCACGCCGTAAATATCTCTTAAAATATCGATCTGCTCTTCCTCATAGAGACGGATATTCAGTTCCAGAGCACATTCCAGCCCCAGGATTCTCTCTTCCCCGTCCAGATCCGGCTGGATCGTCAGCTCTGGCTGTCCGTGTTCCTGTCTTACCAGTGAATACCGGATGTCCGGCAGCAGTTTCTCCCGACATCCCTGACATTCCAGAGTGCCATTCAGCGGAATTGTTGTCTCATAGGAACGAATAGACCGCTCCTCCCCCTCTGCCTCATAGAGAACGAAGACCTGAATATCTCCCTGCACTGCCAGTTTCTCTTCCTGTGGCTTGAATTCCACATCCCGCAGTGACACATTACTCCAGAGGATCTGGTAAATATTCGGATAGCTGGAGGGCAGCGGAATCTCCTCTTTTTTGCGAAAAATATCGTTCTTGCAGATGGAAAGCTCCGTCACCTCCATGGGCGAGATCCGGTATTCCACACCTTCTCCGGCGCTGCCTCCCTGGATTCCCACGGGCAGTTCTTCATCGTAAATCTCTTCAATCCGGGCCGTGAGAAGCAGCAATGCCTGCAGATTCAGCTTCCGGGAATTGATCATATTTACCGTGAAATCTTCTACGGTTCCATTCACCGCTACAGTATCTGACGGCAACGTTCCCTCCATATGAATTTTTTCTTCAAAGGGCAGTGCACCGCTTAAAAGCACCAGATTGCTCCCTGTCTCCTGCGTATGATACAGAATGGCATAGCCCAGTTTTCCCCGTACCGTCACCTCATCCGTACCGGGCCGGATCTCCTCGATGACAACTTCTCCCTTTTCCAGGTTCAGGGTACTGATGTCCGGTTTATCCTCTGGAAGATTCAGATCCTCCTCCATGGTAAACTGTATGACAGTGGATCGTTTTACCCGGTCCATATGTATATTTCTCTTGATCAGCTCCACAATAAAAGACCTCCATATATACAGATATATCTATATATATGAAGGTCTCTGTGTACTTATACCGTATTCTGCTCTCTGTATCTTACTGCACTGCACCGATCAGATCGGTCAGATTCTCCACATGGTAGGTACGCATGTAATCCTCGATGCCCTCCACTACTTTCACGGTAGTATAGGGATCCACAAAATTCATGGCTCCGACGCTGACAGCGCTGGCACCTGCCAGGATAAATTCGATGGCATCCTCCGCCGTGGCAATACCTCCCATACCGATAATGGGGATCTGTACCGCCTGTGCCACCTGATAGACCATACGGACAGCGATGGGTTTGATGGCAGGGCCGCTCATGCCGCCGGTCTTGTTGGCAATGGCGAATTTTCTGCGGTGAATGTCGATCTTCATACCGGTGATGGTATTGATCAGGGACAGGGCATCTGCGCCTGCTGCCTCCGCTGCCTTTGCCATCTCCGTAATGTCCGTTACGTTAGGGCTCAGCTTCATGATAATGGGCTGTTTTGCATGATTTTTCAGTTCGGAAGTAATATTGTACAGAGCATCTGCTTTCTGTCCGAACGCAATGGCTCCTTCCTTGACATTGGGACAGGATACATTGATCTCCAGCATGCTGACTGCCGGTTCGTCTCCCAGTCGCTCTACCACATCCACGTAATCCTCTACGGTCTTACCGCAGACGTTCACAATGATCTTCGTATCATATTTTTTCAGGAAAGGAATATCTCTCTCCATGAATACGTCAATGCCGGGGTTCTGCAAACCGATGGCATTGAGCATACCGCCGTATACTTCTGCCACACGAGGGGTCGGGTTGCCGGGCCAGGGCACATTGGCTACACCCTTGGTCACCACCGCACCCAGGCGGTTCAGATCTACGAATTCTTCATATTCCATGCCGGAGCCAAAGGTTCCGGATGCTGTCATTACGGGGTTTTTGAAAGTTACTCCTGCAATCGTTGTCTGTGTATTCATCAGATCTCTACCTCCTCAGCATCAAATACGGGGCCATCGGTGCAGATTCTCGCATTATGCACATGAGAATGATGATCCACTTCTTTGGTCTTTACCACGCAGCCCAGGCAGGCACCCACGCCACAGGCCATATGCTCTTCCAGAGAGATATAGGCCTTGATTTCTTTTTCTTCCGCATATTTTTTGATCGCACGGAGCATGGGCATCGGTCCGCACGCGAAGATCACATCTGCCTGCAATGCATTTTCTTCGATGGCATTCATGACATTGCCCTTCGTGCCAACACTGCCATCCTCGGTGGCAATATATACGGTTCCGTTCTCTTCCAGATCCTCTTTTAAGAACAGCTGGTTATCACGGTAGCCCACGATGATCTGCTTTCTGCGGAAGCCGGAAGCTCTCTTGCCAGCTCCAGCATGGGAGGGATACCGATACCTCCGCCCATAAGGAATACTTTTTTGCCTTCCGCTGCCTCTGTTGGGAAGCCGTTGCCTAAAGTTCCCAGAATCTCCACACTGTCTCCTTCTGTATAAGAAGAAAATTCCGCGGTGCCCTGTCCGGCAATCCGGTACACAATGCGCAGGGCATCCCTTTTTGTCGCTTACCTGACAGATGCTGATAGGACGGGGCAGCAAGGCGCTCCGGTCCTTGGGGTATACGCCGATGAACTGACCGGCTTTTGCCTGTTCAGCCAGATCTGTAGCGATCCACATGTCAAAAATTCTGGGTGCGATCTCCTTCTGGGAAAGCACAGTTGCTGTAATTTTCTTTTTCATGTTATTGTCCTTTTCTCTTCTATTTATAACGCTATAGCGCTCTTATAAGTGCTCTCTACCATGGGCTCTACGCTTCGTATACGATTCTGCCTCCGCAGATGGTCTTCCTCACTTCACCCTTCAGATTCCATCCGGTAAACGGTGTATTCGTGGCCTTGGACGCATATTTCTCCGGAGTGAACTCCGCTGCGGTATCGATCAGAATCACATCCGAAGGACCTCCCTCGGCCAGATATCCGGCATCCAGATGGTACATAGCCGCCGGATTGGTACTCATCAGACGCAACAGCTGCTTCATGGTCAGATATCCTCTGTCCACCAGTTCCGTAATGCCCAGCGCCAGAGACGTCTCCAACCCGGTAATGCCGCTGGGTGCCTCTGTGATCGGCTTTGCTTTTTCCTCCGCAGTATGGGGTGCATGATCCGTAGCGATCATATCGATGGTGCCGTCCACCAGTCCCCGGATCACCGCCTGACGGTCCGCTTCCTCCCGCAGGGGCGGATTCATCTTCGCCAGTGTACCGTACTTGATCACGGCATCCTCAGTCAGGGTAAAATGATGGGGAGTGGCTTCCGCGTGGATATTGGAGCAGCGCTTTTTGGCCTGACGCACCAGCTCCACCGCTTCCTTGCTGCTGATATGCTGAATGTCGATGCAGGCTCCGGTCTCTTCTGCCAGCTTCAGGTCCCGCTCCACCAGCGCGATCTCCGCCTCTCTGGCAGAACCGCCGATACCGTAATACTCGCTGGCCTTTCCCCGGTTCACACCGTTGTTCTCGATATATTTCGGATCTTCTTCATGGAAGCTGATGGGCATGTCCAGCTCTGCGGAGATCTCCATGGCACGGCGCACCAGTTCCGCATCCAGCAGGGGCACTCCGTCATCCGTGAATCCCACGGCACCTGCCACTGCCAGCTTCTTCATATCCGTCAGCTGTTTTCCCTGCATCCCCATGGTCACATTGGCGCAGGTGGTCACATGAATGCCTGTCTTCGCTCCCTTATCCAGGATATAATGCAGCGTCTCCTCACTGTCCACCGCAGGCTTCGTGTTCGCCATCAGTACCACTGTGGTCACGCCGCCTTTTGCTGCTGCCGCAGCACCGGTGTTGATATCTTCCTTTGCCGTAAAGCCGGGATCCCGGAAATGCACATGCACATCCACCAGCCCGGGAGCCACCAATAACCCTTCCGCATTGATCCGGGTCACTTTGCCCCTCGGTTCTATCTTTTCCGCAATCTTTACAATCTTGTCACCGTCGATCAGGATATCATAATTGCCCTCTCTGCCCGACTTGGGATCGATCATGTAGCCATCATGTATCAGTATCATATTGTCTCCATTCCCGGGCTTTTACCACCCGCCTTCGTGACCTGTTTCTCGGAAAAGTTTATCATGTTTTCATAGAAAAGAAAAGAGTGTTATAATAGAAAAAAGGAGGTCTGACGACATGAAAACAAGAGAGGAAGCGCTGAACTACGGATTGTCTTTTCCAAATACTTATATGGAAATGCCCTTCCACGATCCCAACTGGCAGCTGGTACGTGTGAAGGGCAGTAAAAAAGCTTTTCTATGGACTTATGAAAAGGATGGCTGTCTGCATCTGAATGTGAAGACCGATCCTGCCTGGCGGGACTTCTGGCGCAGTACCTTTTCTTCCGTCATTCCCGCATATCATCAGAATAAAGATCACTGGAACACCATTATTTTAGATGGTTCGATCCCCGATGAGGACATCCGGCGCATGATCGCAGAAAGCTATGATCTCGTCACCGACAGTCCTACGAAGCGGATCTATGAAGCCGTCAAAAAGATTCCGAAAGGCTGCGTCGCCACCTACGGTCAGGTTGCCGCCATGGCCGGAGAACCGAAGATGGCCCGGGCCGTGGGCAATGCCCTGCACAAGAACCCGGATCCCGACCATATTCCCTGCTACCGCGTGGTCAATTCCAAAGGGGAACTCTCCGGTGCCTTTGCCTTCGGCGGTTCCGACGAACAGGCCAACCGCCTCCGGGCCGACGGCATTGAAGTCATCGGTAATAAAGTGAATCTGGAAAAGTATGGCTTTACGCCTGCTTCTCAAATTTAACGTTGACAATACAGATACCGATACATACCAGAATCAGTGCAAGCAAAGCATTCCATCCCAGTTCTGCGGAGCCCTCGCCCAGCCACCAGGCAGACAGAAGGACACCGAATACCGGGTTCGTGAATCCGAAAATCGCTACTTTGGAGACGGGATTGTATTTTAACAGGATACCCCACAAGGAATATGCCACTGCGGAGATACATGCCAGATAAAAAAGCATGAGCAATGCGCTGACGGATACATGGGGGATCCGTCCGCCCATGCCAAATCCCAACAGCACCATAACGATGCCACCCAGGATGAACTGATAGCCACTGAGCATGACCGGATTATCCTTTTTGGAATATTTTTTCATCAGACAGGAGGACACTGCATAGGACAAGGCGCACAGGAACAGGCTTCCATCTCCCATGAGGCTTAAGTCCATATCAATCTTCTGCCCATTCATGCTGACTACGATAACACCGGCAAAACCGATGATGCATCCCAATACTTTCTTCAGATCCAGCTTTTCCTGCCGGAAGATCAGCGCGGATACCAAGATCACGAAAAAGGTGTTGGATCCATTGATAATAGAAGCCTTGACTCCGCTGTTATGCGCCAGGCCGATATAGAAAAAGATATATTGCAAAATCGTCTGAAAGATGGCCAGCTTTACAATACTGGGGGCAGATGCTGTCGTAGGGACCAGTACTTTTCTCTGCAGCAGACTGCCGATCAGCACCGTGAGGATCCCCGCCAGCACAAAACGCATTCCCGCAAACAATACCTGTGTCCAGGTCTCCCCGGAAGGAATCCGGAAAAACGCATACCCCAGTTTGATACAGGGAGATGCACTTCCCCACAGAAAAGTACATACCAGCGCCAGGGCACAGACCACCCAGGTTTTCTGTAGGATTTCTGTCTTTTTCGTTTTAACGTTATCTATATTCTTATTAACCTCTGCCATTTTTGAACACTCCTTACATTTTTCATCGCACAATCTTTGCTATTATACTATAAGGTGTCATTTTCCGCCAGTCTTCGCGGTATTTTTCTTACAATAACGGGATAATGTATTATTGCTCAAAATTGCGCATTTTGTCATAATATGGTAGAATATTGATAAAAATATATCATTTATATTAGCGATTGAGATCACAAAATTTCACAGGCGGTATTTCCCAGCCCTGTCCTGCTGTGGTAACTTACGTGGAAAAATATATTCCGGAGCTGATTCCCCGGATGCTTCCCGTACACAGTCCCATGATGTGTACCGCCATTTACATGAAAAAATACATGAATGTCACGGATGAGCTGGAATACGGTCTCGGTTCTCTCTATCCCATGCCCGGCGGCCTGAGAGAAAATGTGGAACATTTTCTGGGTAAGGAACAGATTGTCCGTCAGGTAGAGGGTGAGCACGAGGCTTATCACTATCTCCGGGAATATGCCGGACGGATCAAACAGCACAAGCAGGAGCCTTTCATGGTAGATATCCTGAACTGCTCCAGAGGCTGCATCTACGGTACTGCCACCGATCCGGGGCGCAATACAAATGATGTGATGCTGACTCTGGCCAAGATGCGCAACTCCAAGCTGGAACAGAACTCCGGCAAAAAGCCCTTCGGGAAAAAGAGCAAGAGTCCCTGGGCCGCAGACGAAACACCGGATCAGCGGCTGAAGAATCTCATGGTTGCCTTTTCCGGTCTGAAACTGGAGGATTTCATCCGCCACTATACGAATAAAGCGGTAACCATCAAAGAAGAGTCCTGCGGTTATTCCACCTGTAAAAACATGGTCGTGGATTTGCTGTCGTAGCCGAAGAGATAAGACAGCTCTCCGATTCCACCAAGATGCTGCTGTCCCAGAACAGTGAAAAAGCGGAAGCAATCCTGCCTAAGGTAGCGGGAAGCATGACTTCCATCGAAGAGCTGGTGAACCGGATGAATGAGATGACGGAAAAGGTGGCCACGATTGCTGCCAATACCGATTACTTTTTCTTCTCAATCTGGGAACGGATATCATCCTCCAGAATATGTTCCACATCTTTTGCTTCTTTGCGGATGTTTTGCAGATTTTCACGAATCTCCCGTTCCTCCTGTACGATCTCGGGATGTTCCTTCTTTTCTTCTTTAATGAACATACACAGGAAGCTGATCAGTAATATGATGCAGGAGATCCAGATGGTCCTCGCCCCTATGTAGCCGATCATATGTCCGCCCAGCGCCGCACCAACGGCAAACAGGAAAATGATTCCAAAATAATTGCCGGATTTCCGTAAGATTTTTTTGTCCTTCGTCTTCCCATAGGCACACAGGGATTCCATGCCGCTGCGCAGATTACCGATACACATGGTACTGGCAAAAGCATAACCGTTCACCTTGCGAAAAGCCTGTACCTGCATGGCGCAGGCGAAAGATACCATGGCATTGGCCAGCAGATCCATCTCATTCGGGAAAAATCCCACGGCAAACAGCAACAGAATCTCTATAGCAAGCACCAGCTGCCGCCAGTGGATCCTCTGAGCCTTCTGATATCGCATATGGATGCACTCCGCTGCCGCTACTCCCAACGCGAAGAACAAAAGCGGGGAAAAATACCGAAGCGCCACGGACCAGTTCCGGTCTACCAGATTCTGGGCCAGCAACACGATATTACCGGTCTGGGCATTGGCGAATACCTTGCCACGGTACATATAAGTATAAGCATCCTGTAATCCGCCGGAAATTGACAGAATTCCAGCAATCAGAAACGACTCTGACATTTGTCCGTGTAATTTACGTTGCATAGTAATTCTCATTCCTTTCAGTAACCTGCAGATTCTGTCTCCGATACATACAATTACCTTCCTACAGGCATCTCCTGATTACAGTACAGGCAACGATATCTTCCGGAAGGTGACAGTTCAAATATGTGGTCACAATTCGTCTCTATACTGGTAATACAACGGGGATTTTTACATTTTATCACATTAACCAGTCTTTGTGGAGGAACCGGATGATACTTTTTTGCAACTTTTCCGTCCCGGATCACGATCAGTGTGATCTGACTGTCCAGATATCCCAGAATATCCAACCGCTCCGGCAACGTCTCGCCCTCAATCTTGATCAGATCCTTGCAGCCGTATTTCTGGCTTTTCACCGATTGCAGCAATGCTACGGACTGCGTCTTGGATTCCAATTCCAGCAATCTGTAGATGTCCATTCCCTTTCCCGCGGGAATATGATCGATCACAACACCATTCTGAATGGATTCTACGTTTAACATAAAAACACCTTCTTTCCCGTCACAGGATCCGTAAGGTCTAACAGACTTAAGATCAATGCCATACGGATAAATTTACCATTCAATACCTGCTGAAAATACGCTGCTCTCGGATCTGCATCCACTTCCGGTGCGATCTCGTCCACTCTTGGGAGCGGATGAAGAACCGGCATGTCCGCTTTCGCCAGATTCAGTTTCTCCTGATCCAAAATGTAGATATCTTTTAACCGGATATAATCTTCCTCATTGAAAAAACGTTCCTTCTGAACTCTGGTCATGTAAAGCACATCCAGCTCTGGCAGCGTCTCCTCCAGGCTGGATACCTCATGGTAGGGGGCTTTGGCCGGTTTCAGAGTATCCTCGATCAGATATTCCGGAACCTTCAGTTCCTCCGGAGAAATGAAATAAAATTCATTGCCCGGATAGCGCACCAGACTGTTCACCAGGGAGTGTACGGTTCTGCCGAATTTCAAGTCACCGCAAAAGCCAATCTTCAGATGATCCAAGTGTCCTTTGCGCTGTCTTATGGTCAGCAGATCGATCATTGTCTGGGTCGGGTGGTTATGTCCTCCGTCCCCGGCATTGATCACCGGAATCCGGGAATACATGGAAGCTCGGAGCGGTGCTCCCTCTTTCGGATGCCGCATGGCAATGATATCTGCATAGCAGCTGACCACCCGTGCGGTATCTGCCACCGTCTCACCTTTCGTGGCACTGCACTGTTCCGCACCGGCAAATCCCAATGTTCTGCCGCCAAGGTTCAGCATAGCCGTCTCAAAAGATAATCTGGTACGTGTGCTGGGCTCGTAAAATAAGGTTGCCAGTATTTTTCCATCTGCACAATGAGCATATGCAGCGGAATCGGCAGCAATCCGGTCTGCCAGGTCTAAGATTTCCTGCGTCTCCGCTACCGACAGGTCCAGTGAATCAATCAAATGTCGCATATCCTTTTCTCCTCTGTTTACTTTTTTTCAACCGCGTATTATACTATATCCACACGGATACTAAAAATATATAGTTTATATGTGAGGCATATCATTTTTATATGGATATTAGTTTTGAATATTACAAGATTTTCTATTATGTCGCAAAATACGAAAATATCACCAAGGCTGCCATGGTCTTAAAAAGCAGCCAGCCTAATGTGACCCGGATTATTCATATTCTGGAGGATCAGCTGGACTGTCGTTTATTTCTCCGGGAACCCCGGGGACTGAAGCTGACCGAAGAGGGAAAACGGCTCTATGCCCATGTTGCCATCGCCTGTCAACATCTGTTGGATGCGGAAGCCGAACTGTGCCGGGACAAAAACGTGTGCAGCGGCACCATTGAACTGGGTGTCACCGAGACCGCCCTGCATTTATTTCTGTTACAGAATCTCCATGATTTCCAGACTGGCTATCCGGAGATCAAAATACGTATCCAGAACAATACCACTCCGGAGATTCTGAAATCTCTGCAGAACGGCCGGCTGGATCTGGCTGTTGTGACAACCCCTTTTGAACTTCATGATGCTCTGGCCTGCGAAGATCTGCTGACTTTCCGGGAGGTTCCCGCCGGCGGCCCCGACTATGCCGCCTTGTCTGATCGTCCCATGACGCTGAAAGAATTCCGGCTCCATTCCATCATTGGTCTGGGATACGGCACCGCCAGCTATGAATATTACCGGAAGGTATTTATTGAACAGCATCTGGACTACGAACCCGCCATGGAAGTAGCTACCGCCGATCTGGTCATCCCTCTGCTCCAGAACAATCTGGGAGTGGGCTTCGTGCCGGAGCCTCTGGCAGCTCCCTTTTTTGAAAACGACAGTCTCGTTCCGCTGACCTTAAATGTGCCTCTACCGTCCCGCGAAGTAAAAATGCTGTGGGACAAAAGCCGCAGTCAGAGCCGGGCTACCGCTACTTTCTGCAGTTATCTGCGGGAACGCTGTCAGCGTAATCTGCCAATCCTGGATCCTGAAAATGAGTCTGTTGCTGGCAACTAAATCATATTTCAGGAGGAAAAAAAATTGACCCGTTAACTTTGCTGGCTGCGCTGGTGTGCGTCACTTCCCTGATCTTTGCCGCCAATGATATGTATGGTTTTATCAGCTGGCGGCGCCGGGAGATTTTGATGGATCTGTAAGAACCATTCGTTTAATCATAAAGCACGGTTTTATCCAGAAGTTCTGTTTTTAACACAATGTAAGGCGTGGAGGGTTTCCCTGCGCCTTCCTTTTGTCCGGTGATGTCCGAGCCTAAGAGGCTGGTGCTGACATGAATAGCATTGTCCGTCAGATACAGGGCATCCACAGCAATGCTGTACCCACCGGTCTTCTGCTCACCGTAACCAATACTGATATAGAGGTTCTGATTATCACTGTAGGTCAGCTGAAATGGCTCCGTTCCTTTTTCAGCGATTACAGTCTTTAATTCCTCGGGAATTTTTTCTTCACTGAGTACCGTAAAATCCAGATCTCTGAGTTTCACATTCTCTTTCGAAAGCAGACCGCAGCCTGTGAGCAGCAATGCCCCCAGTACTGCGGTCATTATGATTTTCCACTGTCTCCATTTGATTTTCATCCGTCATCCACCGTTAAAACTTCCTTATTGCATATTTATGTGAAAAAAGCAGAAATATACTCCTGTTCTGTACCTATCTCATTAATTTTCATCCTTTTCTCCTTTGAAAATGTGCGTTATAATAGGTGATGTGCGTCAAAAGACGCCTTACAGAAAGATGAGGGAATCATAATTATGAATGATAAATTCAGCAGGAAAGTCTTCTGCGACGGTATCCGCGACGGCTTTCCCATTGCTCTGGGATATTTCGCAGTATCATTTTCTTTGGGAATTGCCGCAAGACATGCAGGCTTTACCCCCATGCAGGGTTTTCTGGCAAGCCTGTTAAATAACGCTTCCGCCGGAGAATATGCAGCCTTTACCCTGATTGCGGCACAGGCCACATATCTGGAAGTGGCGATCATCACGCTGATTGCCAATGCCAGATATCTACTCATGAGTTGTGCGCTGGCCCAGAAATTTTCTCCCAGCACGCCCTTTTTCCACCGTCTGATCATTGCTTACGATGTCACCGATGAGTTGTTCGGCATTACCATTGCCCGGCCGGGTATCCTGAATCCGTACTATACCTACGGTGCGATCCTGTTGGCAGCGCCCGCCTGGGCCGGAGGAACCGCCTGCGGTATCATCGCCGGAAATGCGCTGCCTCTTCGTGCTGTCAGCGCCCTGAGTGTTGCGTTATACGGAATGTTTCTGGCCATTATCATTCCGCCTGCCAGAAAAAGTAAGATCGTGGCAGCTCTGGTAGCAATCAGCTTCGCACTGAGCTTTGCCTGTAACTATCTGCCCGGGATTTCTTCCCTGTCAGAAGGTACGAGAACCATCCTGTTGACCGTGATCATCTCCGGTGCTGCAGCAATCCTGTTACCGGTGAAGCAGGATGCAAAGGAAGCCGTTCCTGCGGAAAACGGAGAATCTGTACAGAAAGGAGACCACGTAAATGAATAATTATATTTATATTGCTGTTATGGCGGCTGTCTCCTATACGATCCGTGTCTTACCCCTGACACTGATCCGTAAACCCATCAAGAATCAGTTTATTCAGTCCTTTTTGTACTATGTACCTTACGTGACGCTGGCCGTCATGACCTTCCCGGCCATCATCCATGCTACCCAGACCCCCATTTCCGGACTGGTGGCACTCATTGCCGGTATCATCGCCGCATGGCTCGGTGCCGGACTGTTTCCGGTATCCGTGATCTGCTGTGTGCTGGTGTTTGTGATCGAATTGTTTGTATAATGCCTTGTAATAAAACACGCCATTGAGAAGGATTCCTTCCCCATGGCGTATTTTTATGGTCCGGCTTCTTCACAGAAGCTTTTACAAATCATATTTTTTTAACATTTCCTGTACGAATTCCGGATCCTGCAAACGGGCGACCTGATCTCCCTCCCCTGCAGCATCCATGCGGGCAATCAAGGTGGACAGTCTGGCACGTTCCTGCTCCGCACCGCTGCCCGGACATAAGCATCCCTGGCATGCTGATCCCGCACCATTTTCATATGTCCATCGTACATGGCTCTCGCCCATCTTCCCAGACACATATGTCTTACCTCTTTCACCGCTTCCAGAATTCCGGGGTTCTTTGTCATGGTTTCCAACATCTACGATTCCCTGCTTCTGGTATTTATATCTGCGCCACAAATTACGGAACAGTTCTTTCATGCAGTAATCCCACTTGGGCCTTGCTGTCATTTGCATTCTTCTATGTGAGAGGTTCGCCGCCTCCCATGTTTACCTTTTATCAGAATGGGATAAGCGACCGAATGGTCCTGAATTATCAGAATTGCTTCCCAATGTGTATTTTGATGATAGCAAATAGTCCCAAAACTGTCAATTTGGAAAACAAATGTTTTGCGCAATAGCCATCGAAATTATTGCGCACTTTTTGTTACATTTTTATCTTTGATGGATGATAATATGCTATAATATACATGCGCAAGCGATTGTTCGATTATGTTTTGTGGGAGGATTACTTATGCAACATTTTAGCAAGCAATTACGTACACGGCTGTTGACTCTGTATCTCAGTGCGGGACTGGTCATGGGCTGGCTGCCCGGATGCGGCAGTCAGGATCTGGAAATCGCAGATACAGTGGCAGAATCCACAGTTACCGCTACTGCAGATGCCACGGATGTCATCACTTTTTCCCAGCCGGAAGGGCCGGAGGACTCTACCGTTTATGTGGAGCCGGTGGACGGCATTTCCGATGATTTTTACCGTGGTATGGACGTATCCGCAGTATTGGCTCTGGAAAACAGTGGCGTGAAATATTATAACTTTGACGGAGAAGAGCAGGATGTATTTATGACGCTGGCGCAGGCTGGTGTGAACTATATCCGTCTCCGGGTCTGGAACGATCCCTATGATGAGAACGGCAACGGTTACGGTGGCGGCAACAATGACGTGGCGACTGCCATCACTCTGGGACAACGTGCCACGCAGTATGGCATGAAGGTCTGCATTGATTTCCATTATTCCGATTTCTGGGCAGATCCCAAGAAGCAGTTCGTTCCAAAGGCCTGGGAAGGTATGGATATCGAAGAAAAATCCGACGCTCTCTATAACTTCACTCTGGAAAACCTGACGCAGATTCTGGATGCCGGTGTGGACGTCGGTATGGTACAGGTGGGCAACGAGATCAACAACGGCATGTGTGGAGAGACAGATGCATCAAACGTTCGAAAACTGTTGGCCTCCGGCAGTAAGGCTGTCAGGGATGCTGCCACTGCTTCCGGAAAAGATATTCTGGTGGCTGTACATTACACCAACATCGATGATATGAAAAAGCTGGATACACTGCTGACCGGTCTGCAGGTAAAAGAAATCGATTATGATATTGTAGGTCTTTCCTTCTATCCCTACTGGCACGGCACGATGGACGATCTGAAAAATGCCATTATCCATGTCCGTGATACTTATGGCAAAAAGGTATATGTAGCGGAAAACGCTTACTGTTATACTTCGGAAGACGGCGATGGCTCTGCCAACAGTATCAAGGGAACCGATGATCTGGCAGAAGGATATTCAGCCAGCGTACAGGGGCAGGCCAACGAAGTGCGGGATGTCTGTGCGGCTGCCAGCGAGGCCGGTGCCGAAGGCATCTTCTATTGGGAAGGTACCTGGATCCCGGTCGGTCCCGCCGATGCTGATAATTCTGCCATCTGGGAAAAATACGGCAGCGGTTGGGCCAGCAGTTATGCAGGCGGTTATGATCCAAAGGATGCCGGACAGTATTACGGCGGAAGCTCCTGGGACAATCAGGCCATGTTCGACTTCACCGGACATCCTCTGGCCTCCCTAAATATATTTAAATATCTGAAGTACGGATCCACTGCTCCTCTGGCGATAGACACCATCCCCGAAATAGTGGTGTCCTGCAATATCGGTGCGGAAGTCAAGCTTCCGGATACCGTAAGTATCATCTATAACGATCGTTCCGAAGAACAGGTTCCTGTCACCTGGGATGCTGAAGATATTGCCGCCATCGACACGGAAAACGGCGGAGAGTTCACAGTTGCCGGATCTCTGGATGAAGGTACGGAAGTTACTGCCATTGTCACGGTAGAACGGGTCAATTATGTACAGAATCCCGGCTTTGAGGATGCTGATACTTCTATGTGGACTGTAACATACTCCGGTGAAACGAATCCCACCGACTATCAGGTCAAAGCTGCCGATGCCCACAGCGGTGAGGTGGCTTTCCACTTCTGGTCCGGTACCTCCGATATGGACTTTTCCATTGAGCAGAGCTTCACAGATCTGGAACCCGGTACTTATGAATTGTCCGCTTTCTCACAGGGCGGTGACCTGGCAGCGGATGCTTCCATGGAGCTGTATGCTGTCGTAGACGGCAAGGAACTGACAGTGCCTTTTATGCTCACCACCTATGCCGACTGGCAGAATCCCACCGTCTCCGGTATCAAAGTCACCGACGGCACCCTGACCATTGGCGTGAGATATCAATGTAATAAGAACAGCTGGGGAACTCTGGATGATGTGACATTGAATCGGGTTGGGAATTAAATTGAAATTTAGCGAAATATCCCCGTAGCCCTTGGCAGGGTATAAGAAACGCGGCACGCTCGTACTTTAGTACGATGCGCTCCTGTCGCAGAGCGTAGCGGTACATAAGCGGTCACAGTACGACCGCAATGCGTCCCTTGGGACGCTATGGTACCGACGTCTGCTTACGGCACTGCTTATTCTTATACCCAGCCGGGGCTACTGGTTTTTTTGAAAGCTTTCCAAAACGCAGAACTCCCGGCGTATGCGGTGCCATGTCGAAGATGTTTGTCGGAGGATGTTGATATTTTCTAGAAAAGTGCTGAAAGGCAGGGGAAAGCGGACACGATGTCCGCGTCAGCCGATTGTCGACATGGATGTCGACTGTAGGCGGCCCCGTCATGACGAGAACTACTCATCACTTTTCGTAGAAAATTCACATCCGGAGACCTTACATCGAGACATGTGTATCGCATGCTCCGGGAGTTCGTCTGGTTTAAGGCTCCCTCCGCTACGAACCATGCCTATTCATAAGATTGTCAGCAAGGAACGCTGTCAATCTTATTTCATAGACGGCTGTCGCCGTATAAAAATAGAGTGAACCAGCCTCGCTTGTGCGCAAGCGCCCATCGAGGTGTTCCACTCTATTTTTGCATGGCTCGTAGCTAGGCTAACTTTCCATTTACTTCAGTACCACTTTATCCAGATGCCAGATCTCATCCACATACTGCTGGATGGTTCTGTCGGAGGTAAACTTGCCAGAGCAAGCCACGTTCAGGATCGCGCTCTTAGCCCAGTTGTCTTCGTCGCGGTAAGCGGCTTCTACTCTCTTCTGTGCCTCTGCGTAGGACTTGAAGTCCTTGAGGATGAAGTAGGTGTCTGCCTTGGCGGTGCACTGGGTATTCAGCAGAGAGTTGTACAGCGGACGGAACAGCTCGGGATCTCCCGGTGCAAAGGTTCCGTTGATCAGCTGCATCAGTACCTTGCGGACATCCTGATCATTGTTGAATATCTCCATGGGATCATATCCGCCATGGTTCTCATAGTTGATAACTTCCTGTGCGGACAGACCGAAGATGAATGCATTCTCCTCGCCCACTTCTTCTACAATCTCCACATTGGCACCGTCCATGGTTCCCAGAGTCAGGGCACCGTTCAACATGAACTTCATGTTACCGGTACCGGACGCTTCCTTACTTGCGGTAGAAATCTGCTCAGAGACATCTGCTGCCGCAAAAATGATCTCTGCGTTGGATACGTTGTAGTTCTCGATAAATACAACCTTGATCTTGCCGTTAATGGCAGGATCGCTATTTACCACATCCGCTACGGAATTGATCAGCTTGATGGTCAGCTTCGCATTACGGTAACCGGCTGCAGCCTTGGCGCCGAAGATAAAGGTTCTGGGGTAGAAATCCAGTTCCGGATGCTCCTTCAGTTCGTTATACAGGTGCATTACATGCAGAATATTGAGCAGCTGTCTCTTGTACTCATGCAGACGCTTTTACCTGTACATCGAAGATGGATCTGGGATCTACTTCGATACCATTGTGCTCTAAAATGTATTTTGCCAGACGTACTTTATTCTGGTACTTAATGTTCATGAATTCCTGCTGTGCCTTTTTGTCATCCGCATATACCTTCAGGCGGGAGATCTGCGGCAGATCGGTGATCCAGTCGTCACCTACGTGAGCCGTTACCCAGTCAGCTAACAGCGGGTTCGCATGCAGCAGGAAACGTCTCTGGGTGATACCGTTGGTCTTATTGTTGAAGCGCTCCGGGAACATCTCGTAGAAGTCCTTCAGTTCCTGCTTCTCCAGGATCTCGGTATGCAGTCTTGCCACGCCGTTGACTGAGTAACCGGAAACGATAGCCATATTTGCCATCTTCACCTGTCCATCATAGATGATGGCCATCTTGCGGATCTTCTCCTGTACATCCACGCCGGGTACATTGCTGTACTTCTGCTGGATATCCAGAACGAATCTGCGGTTGATCTCCTCTACGATCTGGTAGATTCTGGGAAGCAGTCTGGAGAACAGTTCGATGGGCCATTTCTCCAATGCTTCCGCCATAATGGTATGGTTGGTGTAAGCGCAGGTCTTGGTGGTGATCTCCCATGCTTCTTCCCAGGTCAGATAATAATCATCCATCAGCACACGCATCAGCTCTGCGATTGCTACAGTAGGATGGGTATCGTTCAGCTGGAACGTAACCTTCTCATAGAATTTATGGATATCGTCATGCTTTCTCATGTACTTCTCTACAGCTTCCTGTACGGATGCAGAGATGAAGAAATACTGCTGCTTCAGACGCAGCTCCTTACCTGCATAGTGATTGTCGTTGGGATACAGAACCTCTACGATATTACGTGCCAGGTTCTCCTGCTCTACCGCCTTCTGGTAATCGCCCTTATCAAAGGAATCCAGCTGGAAGCACTCTACAGGCTCCGCATCCCAGATACGCAGGGTGTTTACAATGCCATTGCCATAACCCACGATGGGGAAATCAAACGGAATTGCCTTAACAGACTGATAACCTTCCTGGGTAAATACATTTCTGCCATTCTCATCGGTGTGTACGCTGACATAACCGCCGAACTTTACGATCTTGGCGTATTCGGGTCTGCGCAATTCAAAAGGATTGCCGTTCATCAGCCAGTTATCGGGAACCTCTACCTGATAACCGTCGCGGATTTCCTGCTTGAACATGCCATAACGATAACGGATACCGCAGCCGTATGCGGGATATCCCAGCGTTGCCAGGGAATCCAGGAAACATGCTGCCAGACGTCCCAGACCACCGTTACCCAGTGCTGCATCCGGCTCCTGGTCTTCGATCAGGTTCAGATCCAGTCCCAGTTCTTCCAAAGCTTCTGCTACGGGCTTATATGCCTTTAAGTTGATGAGGTTATTACCCAGTGCTCTTCCCATCAGGAACTCCATGGACATGTAGTAGACCATCTTGGGATCTTCCTTCTCATATGCCTTCTGAGTCTCCATCCAGTTCTCTACGATACGATCCTTGATCGCATAAGATACTGCCTGGAAGATCTGCTGTGCATCTGCTTCTTCCAGATTCTTACGATACAGGGTGCGCACATTATATTCCACACTTCTCTTGAAGAGCTCCTTGTCGAACTCTTTTGCCTTTACCGGCTTCTCGCTGGCTGCTACTGATTTTTTCACCTGTGTTCTCCTCTCTATTGCCTCTCCGGTACTGTACTCTTCTCAAGATATTCCGCACCGGATAGCGTTATGATTTCATCCATATTCTTAACCAAATACAGGTAATATTATAACAAACTTCCATGCGCATTCCAACTGTTTTCGCCGGTTTTCGTAAGTTTCGTAAATGTTTTTCCGAAACAGAAAAGATTCCGCGGTCCTCCCCGTTGGGAAAACCACAGAATCTCTTTATTCCGGCATTTTATTGCAAAACTTTTATACTCTCTCCACAGCGATCACTGCGTTCTCGCCATTGATGTTCCATTCCTTGGATACGGCATATTCCGCACCGCTTGTCAGTTCGTCTGCCAGAACCTTTCCGCTGATGGCGTCTTTGTTCTTCCGGGCGATCTCGGACAGCCTGTCGTTGCCGTTGATGGATACGCGGATGTGATCAGTCACTTCGAAGCCGCTCTCCTTACGCATGGTCTGGATCTTGCTGATGATCTCGTATACGAAGCCTTCCTCTACCAGTTCCGGTGTCAGGTTGGTATCCAGCACAACGGTCATCTTATTGTCCTCCTGAGATACATAGCCTTCCTTCTGTGCCATGTCGATCAGCAGATCGTCCTTGGTCAGTTCCACAGCCACACCGTCTACATCGAACTTTAATGCGCCGTCTGCATTCAGTTCATCCATGGCTGCGTTGCCGTCCAGTGCAGCCAGGTGCTTCTGGATGCCGCCTAACTGTTTGCCATATTTAGGTCCTACGGTACGCAGCTGAGGCTTGAAGGTATAGGAAGTAAAGTCACGTACGTCATCGGTGAATACCACTTCCTTGACGTTTAACTCATCCTCAATGATCTCCTGGTAGAACTCACTTAAGGTGAAATCTGCCTTGATATACATTCTGCTGATGGGCTGACGGTTCTTGATGGCAGCCTCGTTACGGCACGCACGTCCCATAACGACAGCATCCAGTACATCCTCCATATCCTCTTCCAGCTTCTTGTCGATGTGATCCTTGTTCACTACCGGGAAGTCACACAGATGGATACTCTCGGGAGCGGATGCATCATTGCTTCTTACCAGGTTCTGGTAAATATCCTCTGTCATGAAGGGGATCATGGGTGCGGCTGCCTTACAGATGGTCACCAGTGCGGTGTACAGCGTCATGTAGGCATTGATCTTATCCTGCTCCATGCCCTTTGCCCAGAAACGCTCACGGCTGCGTCTTACATACCAGTTACTCATCTCATCGACGAAGTCCTGCAGAGCCTTGGCAGCCTCGGGGATACGGTACTGGTCCAGATTGCTGTCTACTTCTGCAACGGTAGAGTTCAGCTTGGACAGCAGCCACTTATCCATTACGGGCAGTTTGTCGTATTCCAGTGTATATTTGGAAGCGTCAAAATTGTCAATATTCGCATACAGTACGAAGAATGCGTAGGTATTCCACAGGGTACCCATGAATTTACGCTGTCCTTCCTGTACGGCTTTGCCGGAGAATCTCTTCGGCAGCCAGGGTGCGGAACTGGTGTAGAAATACCAACGGATGGCATCTGCACCGTAGGTCTCCAGTGCGTTGAAAGGATCTACCGCATTGCCCTTACTCTTACTCATCTTCTGACCGTTCTCATCCTGTACATGGCCCATAACGATAACGTTCTTGTAAGGAGCCTTGTTGAAGAGCAGGGTGGATTCCGCTAGCAGAGAGTAGAACCATCCACGGGTCTGGTCCACTGCCTCGGAGATAAAGTTGGCAGGGAACTGCTGCTCAAACAGATCTTTGTTTTCAAATGGATAATGATGCTGAGCAAAAGGCATTGCTCCGGAGTCGAACCAGCAGTCGATCACCTCGGGAACACGCTTCATCTGCTTGCCGCACTCGGGGCAGGTGATAGTGATCTCGTCAATGTAAGGACGATGGAATTCTACAGTCTTCGCCTTCTCATTGCCGCTCATCTTGTACAGCTCTTCACGGCTGCCGATGGAATGCTGGTGTCCGCATTCGCACTCCCAGATATTTAACGGAGTACCCCAGTAACGGTTACGGGATACGCCCCAGTCCTGAATATTCTCCAGCCAGTTGCCGAAACGTCCCTCACCGATGGAAGCGGGGATCCAGTTGATGGTCTTATTATTACGTACCAGATCATCCTTCACAGCGGTCATCTTGATGAACCAGGACTCTCTTGCATAGTAGATCAGCGGAGTATCACATCTCCAGCAGAAAGGATAATCATGCTCGAACTTCGGTGCATCGAACAGCTTGCCCTCTGCATCCAGATCCTTTAATACCAGAGGATCTGCATCCTTTACAAATTTACCGGCATAAGGAGTCTCTGCGGTCAGGTCACCCTTGCCGTCTACGAACTGTACGAAAGGCAACTCATAGTTGCGTCCGATACGGCTGTCGTCTTCACCGAAAGCAGGAGCGATATGAACGATACCGGTACCATCGGTCATGGTTACATAATCATCGCAGGTCACGAAATGTGCCTTTTTCTTCTGCTTCTCAGCGGCATCTCCCGCACACTTGTACAGAGGCTCATACTCCTTGTACTCCAGATCCTTACCAACATAAGTCTCCAGTACTTCGTAAGCTGCTTTACCTTCTTCTGCCAGGCTGCCCAGTACCTTGTCTGCCAATGCCTTTGCAATATAATAGGTATAACCGTCAGCAGCCTTCACCTTCAGGTAGGTCTCCTCCGGATTCACGCACAGTGCAACGTTGGAAGGAAGGGTCCAGGGAGTGGTGGTCCATGCCAGGAAATATGCATCCTCGCCCTTTACCTTGAAACGTACGATAGCGGAGCGCTCTTTGACTGCCTTATAGCCCTGTGCCACTTCGTGACTGGACAGCGGGGTTCCGCAGCGAGGGCAGTAGGGAACAATCTTGAAGCCCTTGTACAACAGACCCTTGTCCCAGATGGTCTTCAGTGCCCACCACTCGGACTCGATGAAATTGTCATCATAGGTAACATAAGGGTTATCCATGTCCGCCCAGAAACCAACGGTACGGGAGAAATCTTCCCACATTCCCTTATATTTCCAGACGCTCTCTTTACATTTGTCAATGAAAGGTGCCAGACCGTATTCCTCGATCTGCTCCTTGCCGTCCAGACCCAGCATCTTCTCGACTTCCAGTTCTACGGGAAGTCCGTGAGTATCCCAGCCGGCCTTACGGGGAACCATATATCCCTTCATGGTCCGGTATCTGGGGATCATATCCTTGATGGTACGGGTCTCTACATGACCGATATGGGGCTTACCGTTAGCGGTAGGCGGTCCGTCGTAGAAGGTATAGGTTTCGCCTTCCTTACGATGCTCCATACTTTTTTTGAAAATGTCGTTGTCTTCCCAGAATTTCTCGACTGCTTTCTCGCGGTCTACAAAATTCAGGCTTGTGGGTACCTGCTTGTACATACTGTGCTTCCTTTCTTTTCTGAAACTGAGGATGAAAAAAGCTCCGTCCCGTAACAGGACGAAGCTCATGCATTCGTTAACCACCTCTTACAACATACTTCCCATATGATTTCACATATGTAATCTCACAGGAGTGATATGCTTCCCGGTAACGGCGGGATTCCGTTCAGAACTACTGACCTGGGCTTTTGTTCTGACAGCTCAGAAGTGATTTTCACGATTCCCTTACTCGCACCGATCTCTCACCATCACCGGTTCGCTTTGCCTTTCTGCGGAAAAGTTACTCTCTTCGTCAATGCATTTTTGATATACCGCTATTATATATCTCATTTTTTTGCGTTGTCAAGCCGGATATGGCATTTCTTTTCTCTTGTGTCATAGCTTTTAAATTTAAACCTTTCTTACCCACACTTTCATCTCTCCTTCCCTGTATTCCCCCAGTGGGAATAAGGAATTGCTTTTATGGTTGTTTCTTCGATACTTGGCGGATTTGTAGAATATAATGCTATAGAATCCATCGTATGCTCACGGTAACCATTTAGTATTACACTGTTCTCACAATGACTTTCAATTGTTCCAATCATCAATTCCGATAAGTTCTTACCATTATCTGCTTCTTCTAGGCAAAAAACTACCGGTCCTCTCATTACAGCAACCTTCCCTGCATCGTCCTCCACATAGGTATTGGCATATACCAATTGTGCTGTAATTCCAAACTTCAGTTGAACAGTATCTCCATTTTTCCATTTCCTCAAAATGTAAAAATAACCCTGCTCACTCTCTGCCTTAATCCGTAGACCATTAATTCTGATCTCACATGCTGTACTCCATCCTGGATTTCTTAACCTTAATGTAAAATCCCTTTCTTCACCTGAATATGTAATTTCAATTTTTCCATCCGTGAGATATTTTCCTGTGATATTCCATACGCTATCATCCGACATAATAATCTGCCCACATAGATACAAATGGATGGCTATACTATTGGAATCATCCGATATATCATAACTATATTTCTCTAACGAAGTCAAAATACGTGCCACATTCGGAGGACAGCATGCGCATCCAAACCAAGTCACTCTACTCGACCGCACATGTTTCAAATCATATCTCTGATGAACTTTAGCCGGGTTTACTTCAAGAGGATTTACATAAAAATACTGTTTTCCATCTTCGGACATTCCACTTGATATTCCATTGTAAAGTGCTAGTTCCATTACATCTGCATAGTCGCTGTTCAACTCCAACTTAAGCATTCTACGTGCCCACATAAATAATCCAATAGAAGCACAGGTTTCTGCATAAGCTCGATCATTTGGCAGATCATAAGCTATTGAAAAACCTTCGCCATGTTCATCAGAGCCAATCGCTCCTGTAATGTACATTTTTTTAGTAGTTACATCTGCCCAGAGCACTTTTAACGTCTTAAACAGTGTCTCATCATCAAGTGTTTTCGCCAGATCTGCCATACCTGAATAGAGATACATTGCCCGGACTGCATGTCCTACTGCTTCCGTCTGTTCAAGAATAGGCTTATGTGCCTGATGATATTCTAGTGCAAACCATTTATCGTGATACTGTTCTCCGTAACCAGTGTCTTTTAATAGAAAAGAAGGCTGCTTTCCTCTCTCCATCAGGATATATTTCATAAATTCCAAATACTGATTATTTCCAGTATACTGATATAACTTATATAAAGCAAGTTCCAGTTCCGGATGTCCTGGATAAATATGCAATTGATTTTTATTTGGTCCTATTCGATCCATAAACCATTTTATATATCGCTCCATAATATGCAAGAAACGTTCTTCCCCAGTAACCTCCGCATATCCAACCGCTGCTTCCAGTAAATGTCCTGCACAATACATTTCATGTCCATGTGCAATATTTTTTAGCTTTTGATCCGGTTTTTCACAGATATAATAGGTATCCAGATAACCATCTTCCTGCTGCGTCTGTTCTATGAGATCAATCACACTTTCAATTTTCTCCCTAATTTCAGCATTATTATTCACTTTTAAAGAATAGGCTGCTGCTTCTATCCATTTTGCGACATCGCTATCCTGAAACAGCATGCCAACATATTTACCTTTTTTTTGTCCGGACGCAATACGAAAGTTTTCTATTGCATGGCTTCTCGGAATCCCTTCTATTTCATCATTTAAAACCTCATATTGATAAGGTATAATATCATTACACATTTTTGATATAATTGGACTCCAAAAACAGTCCTCAATCTGCATTTGTGAATGCTTCATTATATGATCACCTCTCCTTCAAAAATACTGTCATAGCTCCTTTACTTCTGTTTCCCCACGAATAATACGGCACCAGACAGAGTCTGGCTTCTTCATAATCCGGAGCCTTCACCCCATACAGACCGTCATTCCGTTCTATTGCACGATATCCATCAACAATTAACCTTCCGCCCTCATATCGCATCTTGCCATCTCTTTTTATATACAAAGTATGAAGATCCTGATTATCTGCTTCTTCTGCACAATACACAAGTGGACCGTACGCAACGGCTGTCTTTCCTGTCAAGGAACTTACTTTCAGACTTCCATAAACTTTTTGAGGTTGCATGTCAAAATTGATTTCCAGTATACTCTCTTTACTCCATTCTTCTTTCGCAATTTCCAAATAACCTTTCCGTATTGTCACATTCAACTGTTCACCGTCCATCGAAACATTGTAATGATTACACCAATCTGGAATCCTTACTCTGAAAACACCTTTTTCAGAATCATCTCTTTTCACACGAAATCTCACCTTCCCATTATCCGGATACACAGTTTCCTGCTGTACCTCCCAACCGTCCTTCTGAATACTGCTTCCAATAAATAAATGAACATTTAGTTCATTTCTATCACCGGTATATATATATTTGTTCATTCCCATAAGTAACCGTGCAATATTGGGAGGACAACACGGACAATCAAACCATGTCTGCCGTTTTGACTTCAGATGTGAATAATCCTGTCGCTTTTCACATTTCTTTGGATCAATTTCCAAAGCATTTGTATAAAAAAACTCCGTTCCACTCTCCGACATTCCAACCAAAATCGCATTATATAAGGTTCTCTCCATAATATCACCGTATCTACTGTCTGTTTCTACCAGTAGCATATGATAAGATAAAAGAAAGAGACCAATTGCAGCGCAAGTCTCTCCATACATCAGATCTGTCGGAAGATCATATGGATAAGAAAAGCTTTCTCCATATGCACATGCTCCAATCGCACCTGTTAGATACATTTTCTGAGACACAACACTTTGCCATAGATCACACATATGTACAAACAATTCCTTATCGTCATTCAGTCTCGCTTTATCAACGGCTGCCGTATAATAGTACATTGCTTTAACTGCATGTCCTACTGGCTCGGTTTGTTCCCTGATAGGCAGATGGGACTGCGAATGCTGATAATTATTCTCCTCAAGTTCATAGACCAGATTATTCCGTACCATCTGATTTCTACTCTCTTTCGAAAAGAAATATGGTTTTTTCCCTCGCTCCTCAACAAAATAATCTGCTAATATTTTATATCTTTCTTCATCAGTTTCCTCATATAACCGATAAAGTGACAGCTCGATTTCCGCATGCCCATCATACCCATGAATCTTTCCCTCTTCTAATCCAAAACTATAGTCAATGTAATCAGCATATGCTCTTGCTATTTCAAGCAGCTTTGTATTCTGGATCGTCTGATAGGCCGATACTGCTGCTTCAATAAGATGTCCTGCACAATATAACTGACAAGACTCTTTAAGATAATGCCACCGATCCTGCAAGCCATGAATAATATAGTAAGTATTCAGATATCCATTTTTCTGTTGCGCCCGTCCCAATAAATCAATTGCCTCATCCAAATACGCTTGCATTTCCTTATTTTCATATTGTAAGCTCAAAGAAACTGCTTCCATCCACTTAAACACGTCGCTGTCCTGTGACACTAGACCATAAAAATTGCGATCCGATTCTCCTGCTGCAATCCGGAAGTTTTCAAATGCTCCACTTGGTTCAACACCATCCAGTTCATTATTTAATGCCTTTCGGATATAAGGGATTGTTTTTTCTTTAACTATATTACGCTTTTTTTATATATTAAGCCATCTGTTATTTTTACTTCTGACATCCTAGTTTCTTTATACATTTTTCTATCCTTTCACTGCACCTGCTGCTACACCACTGATAATGGTTCTCTGTGCAAATAAGTAAAGAATCACAACAGGGATAATTGCCATAAGACCTGAGGCTAACAGCAGATTCCATCTGTTTTGCGTAAACTGGTTATAAAAAGATAATTGTGACAACGGTATAGTATATAACTCCTTTTTGGAAATAAGAATCATAGGAAGCATCAAATCATTCCAATACCGAATAAAATATAATACAGCGACAGTTCCTGTAATCGGTTTTAACAATGGAAAAATTATCCGGAAAAAGAAACTATATCCACTTGCTCCATCCATATATGCACACTCATCCAGTTCTTTCGGAATAGAATTTACCGCCTGCTTATACATAATTACTGCCAACGAGCAAGAAAAACCTGCATTCAATACCGACACCAAAGTCAAATTATTAGTAATATGAAGATCTGATGCAACAACCGCCAGTGGTATCATAATAACCGGAAACGGAAGCATCATTGCAATCAAAACAATGGATGTCATTTCACCAATACGATTATTCATTCTATCCAGCTTGTACCCTGCCATAGCACCCAGTGTAATAACAATAACTCCACTTACAACTGCAAAATAAATCGTATTTCCAAATACTTTAAGATAATTTCCGGTTCTCATGACTTCCTTAAAATTATCAAGATTCCACTCTGCCGGCAATGCAAGAGGTTCCATGACTACCTGCCCAAAAGTTTTAAAGGAATTAATAATTACAAATACCATTGGAAAAAACATGGCAACACATATTAGCCAAAGAACAATGGCAAGAAGCATATTAACTTTTCTTTCTTTTTTCATCCAGCGTCCTCCCTTGTCAGTTTCATCTGAAGGCCAGCGATTATGGTCATAATAATGGTAAGTATAACGGCTAGAGCCGAAGCATATCCCATCCTATGGCTCTTAAATGCTTCATTATAAATATATAAAGATATATTTTCAGAAGCATGACCCGGTCCTCCATTTGTTAAACTCATAATTAACGGAAACATATTAAGGCTTTCAGTGATTGCCAGAAAAATACATACAAACGCTGTTGGTTTCATTAACGGTATTGTAATATAACGAATCATCTTAATACCCGTACAACCGTCAAGTACCGCTGCTTCCAAAGGATCTTGTGGAAGCAACTGTAATCCTGCCAAATAAATAACCATAAAATAGCCTATGCTCTGCCATAGTTTAACAAAAACCACTGAGTATAAGACTAGGCTACTATCGGACAGCCATCCAATATTAAATACCTTCCAACCAGTCAGTGGATACAGGTCTGTCATGAATCTTCCAAGTAAAAATTGCCAAATAAATCCAACCGTTACATTATTAAAGACAAATGGGCAAAATACAATTGCACGCAATATATTTCTGCTTTTTATTTTTGTGTTCAAAGCCAATGCCAAAAGAAAGCCCAATACATTAGCTAACAAAATCATCAATATTACAGACTTTCCAGTAAACAGCATTGAATTATAAAACCATTTATCCTGAAATACATCTACATAATTAGTCAGACCCGTAAATTCTTTTCTTGGATTTATTCCATTGTAATCTGTAAAAGAGTAACCAATTGTCTGAAACAGCGGAAAAATAAAAAACAATATATATAAAACTAACATAGGAAATACAAATTTAATATAATCTGCAATCTCTCTTACTCTTTTTTTCTTATTCTTCATGCCCATCTCCTATTGTAAAAAAGACTGCACAATTAAATAATATGAACTCTAATTCTGCAGTCTTTTCATAAATCTTATTCTAATGCATCTGCATATTTATCAAATGCATCATTAAAGTTTTGAATCAGCTTCTTGTGATCCTTATTACCGGAATTCAGATATTCTACTGTTACTTTCCAGGATTCAGCATCAAATCCAGCTGGTTCATATGCGTAATAAGTAAATACTGTTTTCTCTTTTTCCAAATACTGTTGCAGAATTTCAGATGCCTCATCTAGCTTTGGCTCAGCAAATGCATTTGCCGTAGGTACACCAATTTCATCGTAATAATATCCGCCGCCATTTTCCGGATTTAAAAAGTACTCCATAAACTGATTTATTGCTTCTGCCTTGTTCGGATCTTCGTCGGACGTTTTCAATATATTGATCACAAAACCATACTGCTTAGGAAACAGTAATTCTTCAGGATCATCAGAGATTGGAAGTGGGAACATCCCCATCCTAATATCGGGATTTAACTCCCTGATCTGTAAGATAGACCAATTACCCTGAAGCATCATAGCTGCATCTCCCTTAGCAAAGGTTGCATACTGTCCAGACACATCCGTATCAAAAGGCCGGTCCTGCGTATTATCACCGACCATATCCAATACATTAAACGCCTGATCGATTCCAGGTTGGTCAAAAGACCAGTTTCCTTTTTTATAATCATCTCCCAGTTCTACAGCTGCAGGAGTCAGGATCGAAGATGCACCATAACCAAGGAATTGTCCAATTGTCCATTCTGTTGCATACCCTGCGGCAAATGGTGTAATTCCTGCTGCTTTGAGTTTATCTACACAGTCCTTTAATTCTGTTACCGTAGTCGGAACTTCCGAAATACCAGCCTTGTCAAATAAATCCTTATTATAGAAGACACCCCATGCCTGTGTATCCATCGGAATACCATATACCCCACCATCTATGGTAACTGTATCAAGCTCTGTGTCCCGGATGTATTTCATAAATGGCTCATCTTTTATGTCTTTGATATATCCTGCATCCACATAACTTGCCAGTTCATACCCCTGTAACTGACTTGTTATATCAGGTGCATCATTCGCTGCAAGTCTTGTCATTAATTCTTCCAGGTGATTGGTACCTGTGGCGTTAAATGTCACATGCACAGCACTTTGACTATTATTAAAGTCATCCACAATTCTGCTAAAAATCTCCGTTCTATTCGGATCTCCGAACAAGAATTCCAGTTCTACCACTTCACCGGTTGCTCCAGTTTTTTCTGATGTTTCCGGTGTCTCCAGTTCTGTTGCCCCCATCTGTTGAGTCTGCCCACAGCCTGTCAACACCATTCCCGTAAATAATGCTGCCATGATACCCAATGATACTATGTTTTTGCTTTTCATTTGTAACCCTCCTTTTTACATTTGAAATTGCCTTTCATGGTTATATCATATATGTTAATTATGCATCATGATATAGACATTTTTGACTGTTTTTAGTACAAAATCGACAAAAGGACCATTTTTTCAAATGATCCTTTCTTTCAACTATGATTCATTTCATCTACAAACTGCGTTGGAGATATTCCATAATACTTTTTAAATACTCGACTGAAATAATTGCTATCATGATATCCTACCATTTCCGATACCTGCGCACTATTGTATCCTGCTACCAGATATATTTTAGCCTGCGTTAGCCGAACATCATTAATATAACTCGTAATATTGACACCATATTTTTTCTTAAATAATCTCGATAGGACATCTTTATTCATAAAATGCGCTTCTGACAGATTCGTTAAAGAGATATCCTTCATATAATTTGTATCTATTTCGTCTTTAATCTGCTCCAACTCATTCTTTTTACGTTCGACTCCCTGGAATTGTAGTTTTTGCTTATTCTTATAAATTCTTTCCAACGCCTGGTTAAACTCATTCCTATTAATTGGCTTTAACAGATAATCAATTGCACCATATTTTAAAGCTATTCTGGCATATTCAAAATCATCATAGCCACTGATCACAATAACATATATCTGTTTATTTTTTTCTGTGAGTTGCTCCAATATCTGATTCCCGGAAAGTCCGGGCATCTTCATGTCCAAGCAACAGGATATCAGGGGTAAGCCGCTCTATCATTTCCAAAACTTCTATTCCATTTTGTGCTTCCCCCACAAGTTCCATTTCGTATTTGTCCCAATTTCCAATCAAACGAAGTGTTTTACGTACAATTCTCTCATCATCTGCTATTAGTACTTTCAGCATCTTGTCCTCCTTTTGGTACTGTAAGCACAACCTGTGTACCACCCTCTGCCATGTGATCAATCCATACACCATAATCAGAACCAAACTGTTGCCGGATTCTTTCATTTAGATTAACCAAACCTTTGGGCTTATATTCCTTGTACTCTGCCCTGTCTTCTCCTCGAAGCATCGTTCTGATCTCGTCCAAACGTTCCTTAGTTACTCCATGTCCATCATCTTCAATATGAATATTAAAAATATGTTTTGTCTGCGTATCATAAATGTGTATATTCACCGTATGAACTGACTTTTCCATACCATGTTTAATTGCATTTTCCACCGGAAGCTGTAAAAAAAATACCGGAACCCGAAGTTCAAGGGCCGAACTGGACAAATCAATCTTCAAATTTAACCTGTCGCCAAATCTGTATTTTTGTATATTCATATAATCCTGCACAATTTTTACTTCTTCCTCTATCTTTACCAATTGTTTACTGTTATTTAAACTATATCGTAGTATTTCACTAAGTGAATTATTAATATCTTCAATTTCGAATACATTGTTTTCTATAGCAATTCCGCTGATTGTCTGTAACGTATTATACAAAAAATGGGGATCCAGCTGCGCCTGTAACGCTTCCAGACGAGCCTGCTTCTCTTGAATCTGGCTCTGATATTCCGATTCGATCAGCATATTAATTCTCACATTCATCTTTTCAAAGCTAGAATACAGTGTACCTACCTCATCAAGCCTACCACTCAGTTCCGGTTTCTCATAACATTTTCCCTGCCGATAATGTCTCATGGTCTCAGCCAGATCTTCAATTGGTTTCATGGTTCGATTAATGATATAAGACAGGCAGAAAATGCCCCCTGAAAAAATAAAAATAACAATTAAACAGTTTGTCCAAAACTGTAGTTTAACATCTCTGTTCATCTCATTATGCGGTACTAGTTTTAACATGGTCCAGCCATTATCTTCGCATCTGTCACCAATGACTACATATTTCCTCGAATTAATTTTTGTTGTGAACCAATAATTTGCTTCTTTCTGCTTTTGAATCGCTCGTGCCAGATCATTCACCACTTCATCCGGCTGGTTACCGCTGTTATAAATCAGCTTTTCCTGATTGAAAATCATCAACTCTTCACTATCATTATTTAATTGATGACAAAGCGTGTCAAATTTACTTATATCAAGATTTAATGAAATCACAAAATAATAATCATTATTTTTCAACGGATACTTCATATATCGGGAAAAACAGATAATATGCTGATTGTCATGCCGGATTTCTGTTGCCAACGAAACTACCAGCCCCTTATTTTCCTGTGCGGCCTCATACCATGGCATTTTTTGTAAATCATCACCATTAAATATATATAGTGTACTTGCCGAAGATTTCACCGGAATTTGGTTAAAGGAAGCCTCATCCATAATATAGAATTTATTTGATGCACTGGAATACAAATAAATACTGTTCAAATCATTATCGGAATGATACTGACTTGCCAATATGTTATATATCTGATCATCTTCATTTACCGGCGATTGCTCATTTTTTTTCCAAAATACCTTATTAAAAAAAATTTCCATGGAAGCAGTGTCAATATCCTCAATAATTCCGGCTAAATAATTCGTATTTACCTGATGCAGTATCTGTATATTATTTTCAACAATTTCTTCACGACGGATATGATAAGAATAAGAATACATTACAAAAAACATCACTACTTGTATAACCAAAATGACACCAATAACAAACGTGATTTTATTTGATAGTTTTGTTTCAATATATTTCAAATAGAAATTTTTTAATAATTTCATCTCATACCCCAAAACAATTGCAAATCATCCCAATTATTAAAAATACAGTTTTATTTTATACTAACCATGTTCCAGAATCAAGCAGAGTATGAGCTCTCTTTTTCGTTATATGAGCTCTCTCTTTCGTTATATTATAAATAGGGAAGGCCTCTTGACGCCTTATCTGAAAAGATAATATTTTGAGTGTTTTTTAAATCTTTTATGTCAGCATATGAGCAGACATATTACCGTAAATATAATTATGTTACTCAACATGAGGCTTTTCTTTCTTGCTTTTCCGACATTTATTTCATATAATATTTTTATACTTTAATGTGTACCGATCTTATCGGAAGGGGCAGGGAATTCTATGGAAAATACACAGAAAAAAAGCAGCGGTAAAATATCATATACTCTGCAGATCATCGGACTGCTTCCTTTACTGGCGTTGGGAATTGCGATGTTGTTTTTCACTTCCCAATGGTTCACAAAAACTATGTATCAGGAAGTGGAACGTGAATTGTATGATGCCACGAAAAGTGCCACTACACTTCTGAACGCTGCCTATCCCGGCGATTACCGGCTGGAAGGTGATGTTGCCTACCTTCTGTATAAGGGCGATGTAGATATCACCCGTGAATATTCTCTATTTGATCAATTCAAAGAGGATACCGGACTGGACATCACCCTGTTCTACCAGGATACCCGCATTCTGACGACTCTGTATAACGCCCAGGGTGACCGCATTGTCGGCTCCGGTGCTCCGGATGTGGTGATCCGTGATGTCCTGAATACCGGTGAAGATCATTTTTATATCAACACTCTGATCAATGGAAAGACTTATTTTTCCTATTATAGTCCTGTCCGCAATCAGGACGGCAGCATAGTTGGCATGCTTTTTATAGGAAAATCCAGTGCCGCCGTATCTCAAGCCATTCAACGTTATGTCTATCCGCTGACATGGCTGATCATCGGTTTTGTGGCTCTCGTGGCTGTCTGCATCTATTTTTACACCAGAAGATTCGTGGCTGTATTACTCCATATTCACAGCTTCCTGTCAGAGGTAGCCTCCGGGAATCTGAACGCCACACTGGATCATTCCGTAACAAAGCGCAGTGATGAGTTAGGTGATATCGGTCGCTGTGCCCTGTCCATGCAGCGTTCTCTTCGTACCATGATCGAGCAGGATGCCCTGACCGAGCTGTACAACCGCCGCAGCGGAGACAAAAAGCTGCGCCAGATCTTCGAGGAAGCCAGATCCTCCCGCCATTCTTTTGCACTCGCCATCGGAGATATTGACTTTTTCAAAAAGGTTAACGATACCTACGGTCATGAATGCGGGGATGCCGTACTGAAAAATGTTTCTGCCCTGCTGAAGCAGCATATGTGGCGCCGTGGCTTTGCCGCGCGTTGGGGTGGTGAGGAATTTCTACTGGTATTTGAAAATGTAGATCTTGCAGAAGCACGGAAACAGCTGGATCTTCTCATGGACAAAATTCACGAACTGGATACACTCTACGAAGGGCAACACGTGAAGATAAATATGACCTTCGGACTGGTCTGTGAGTCTGACAAAGATGTTCATACATTATTAAAAGAAGCTGATGAGAAATTATATATCGGTAAGACAAACGGTCGTAACCAGGTGATATCTTAACCCGGTTACGACCGTTTTTTATTTGTTTCTGATCTTGTTATCTTTAACCTTGCAGGCATTCCGGATTCAACAGGAAATCATAAATATTGATTGTCAGAATACCATATTCATCATAATATGGCTGCACAATATCTTTTGTAATGACAATTTTTTTAAAAGAGTCATCAATCTTCCGGAACGGTCGGATTTCCTGCGTCCGCTTTGTTTCATCCGGAAGAGAATATGCCGATTGAATGTAATATCTGGCAGAACCAAGATTGCAGACAAAATCCACTTCCAGCTGCCTGCGGTTTACCTTTCCTTCCAAATCTTTTTCTGCGATAGGGACAACACCTACATCCACACTATATCCCCGCATCCGGAGTTCGTTATAGATTACATTTTCCATGGAATGTGTCTGCTCCAACTGCCGGAAATGAATTCTGGCATTCCGAAGCCCCAAATCAGAAAAATAATATTTCTTAGGAGTCTCTATATATGACTTTCCTTTAATATCATAACGCTGTGCTGACTCTATCAAAAAAGAATCTTCAAAGTAATCCAAATATTTCTTTATGGTTGCAGAAGTAATTTTAGATTTCTTCACGGTTTTAAAAGTGTTCTTTAGTTTTTCCGGATTGGTCAACGAACCGATCGCAGAGGAAAGAATATTTAGCAGGTCTTCCAATTCCCCAATATTCTTTATACGATTCCGTTTCGTAATATCACGGATATAAATTTCGTTAAATAAATTCTGCAGCGCTGTTGCTTTATCCCCGGCACCATCCCGCAGAACCACTAATGGAATTCCACCGTAAAGCATATATTCAGATAACCCGGTATATTTATCTCCGTTATAAACAGACATAAATTCAGCAAAGCTGAGAGGGTACATATGAATTTCATCACCCCTGCCTGCAAATTCCGTAGCAATATCCTTTGACAACAGTTTTGCGTTACTTCCCGTCACAAACACATCAATATTCTCTTTGCGAAGGTATCCATTCAAAACAGCCTCAAAACAATCCAGCATCTGGATTTCATCCAACAGCAGATAATATATTCCCTCTCCTGTAGTTTTCGACCGAATATATGCCATAAATTTCTCCGGATCCACACCCCGCTTTTCCTTTTCGATCTGAATAAGACTTTCACCGATCAGGTAAAGATCATCCGCAGAATCAAAGGCAAACCGTATGATATGGTCTGCTTCCACACCGGAATCTAACAAATGATGATAGAAAATGTTATTCAGCAGATAAGACTTACCACATCTTCGAATACCGGTAATCACCTTGATTAATCCATTGCTCTTTCTTTTTATTAACTTTTCCAAATAGAAATCTCTGCGAATATCCATATATTTTCTCCCTGGAATAGATTTTTGCAACTGGTTGCACTTTTCTATTCTATTATATGGATAATTTAACTGAAAATCAATATACTTGCTTCATTTTTGGAAAAGATTTTTGCAACTGGTTGCACTTTTCTATTCCAAATTGCAAATAAACAAAGTAATTATTTATTGTTCCATCTGTCTGCCCAGGAAGCCCGCCGCAGACAGAGCCAGTTTCTGCTCCACTTCTCCCATTTTGCTCTTCCCGTCATTTTCCAACAGGATCACACTTCCGATGATGTCCCCTTCGCAGATGATCGGCGTGATCAGCTGCCAGGCATAGTCCACGGCAATGTCCTCCGCAATGTTGACATAGTTGCGGTCTCCTTTTGCGGCAATCACAGTCTCTCTATTATTGACCCTCTCTTCCAGTTGACGGCTCACGGATTTATTTAACAGCTGCTTACAGCCTCCTGAGACGGCGATGAACTGGTCTCTGTCCGCGATCAGTGTGGCATGTCCCGACACCTGTGCCAGGCTCTCCGCATACTGTTTGGCAAATGTGGTCATCTCTCCGATGGGGGAATATTTTTTCAGGATGACCTGCCCCTCTCTGTCGGTGAAGATCTCCAGCGGATCACTCTCTCTGATGTGTAACGTGCGGCGGATCTCCTTCGGGATCACGATGCGTCCCAGGTCATCTATTCTTCTTACAATTCCGGTTGCTTTCATCATTTTTTCCTCCATGATATATTGCGTAAGATAAATCATCATCTCGCATTACTAATCATTAACGTTGCAGTTAGTATGCGAAATGCAGGAAAAAATATACTTTAAATTGCCAGATACACCGTCATTCAGCAGCGCCATTGCTGGCTTATATTTATAGCAGTTCTGTATTTTCCCTCAGAATGATTGTTTTATATTAAAATTAAAATGCATCCATTCAATTTTTACTCTTGCATGATCGAATTTTTCCATTCTCAATCAGACTGTTTCGTACTGTATTTTCCTTATTTCTATGTTACACTTATTCTGTTTACGACAATTTTTTATGGGAGAGTTTAAACTATGAATCACAAAAAGAATAACAGAAGCTCATTTTCCGGCAAGATCGGTTTCGTCCTGTCGGCAGCCGGTGCCTCGGTAGGTCTGGGCAATATCTGGCGTTTCCCGTATCTGGCAGCCAAATACGGCGGTGGTATCTTTCTGCTGATCTATATTATCCTGGCGCTGACCTTCGGTTATACCATGATCGTGGCGGAGACTTCACTAGGACGCATGACAGGTAAAAGCCCTGTGGGTGCCTTTCATACCTTCGGGAAGTCCAAATGGCTGTCCTTCGGCGGATGGATCAACGCTATTATTCCTATTCTGATCGTTCCTTATTATTCCGTCATCGGCGGATGGGTGATCAAGTATCTGGTGGAATATGCCAAGGGTCACGGACATGATCTGGCGGCGGACGGTTATTTTTCCACGTTTATTTCCAATGGTGTCTCTACAGAGCTGTGCTTTATCGTATTCACTCTGTGTACTCTGGGAATCATCTACGCCGGTGTCCGCAACGGTATCGAGCGCGTATCCCGCATTATGATGCCGATCCTGGTAGTGCTCTCCGTGGTCATCACAGTCTATTCTGTTACCAGACCGGGAGCACTGAGCGGCGTGAAGTATTTCCTGATCCCGAATCCTGCGAATTTTTCCTGGATGACCGTCGTAGCTGCCATGGGGCAGATGTTCTACTCTCTGTCCATTGCCATGGGTATTCTCATCACCTTCGGCTCTTATATGAAAAAAGATGTCTCCATTGAAGGTTCCACGAAAAATGTGGAGATCTTTGATACTGCCATCGCGATCATGGCAGGTCTCATGATCATTCCCGCCGTGTTCGCATTTTCCGGCGGAGATCCCGATACCTTACAGGCTGGTCCTTCCCTGATGTTCATCACACTTCCCAAGGTCTTCGATAGCATGGGAATGGGCACCTTCGTAGGTATTATGTTCTTCGTACTGGTACTGTTCGCAGCCATGACCAGCTCCATTGCACTTACCGAAAGTGCTGTGTCTACTTTCGAGGACGAGCTTGGCTGGGGTCGTAAAAAATCTACCCTGATCATGGGTGTGATCATGCTGGCACTGGGAACGTTATCCTCACTGGGTTACGGACCGCTTGGTGCTGTGAAGATCATCGGCATGCAGTTCCTTGATTTCTTCGATTTCCTGACCAACTCCGTGATGATGCCTATCGCTGCCATCACCATCTGTCTGCTGGTATCCCGCGTCATCGGAGTAAAGGCTGTGGAAGAAGAAGTCATGCACGGAGAAGCCGCTTTCCGCCGCAAAAAGATATTCAATTTCATGATCAAGTATCTCTGCCCGGTATTTGCTGCGATTATTTTATTAAGCTCCGTGGCAAATGCATTTGGATGGATTAAAATGTAATGATCCGTCCTGTCTCCGCGTTCACTCTATGCGAAATCGAGATTACGGTACGTCCTTCGGAAGCCCTCTTCAGTGCCTGCAGCACCTCTTCTTCGGTCTGGGCATCCAGATTTGCCGTAATCTCATCCAGCAGAAGGAGCTTCGGCTTCGCCACGGCGGCTCTGGCAATGGATAACAGCTGCCACTGCCCCTGCGAGAAGATCTCCGAAGTACAGAGCGTGTCATAGCCTTTTTCCAATTGTTCTATCGTCGCATCCAGTCCCGCAATTCTTGCAGCCCCCCGTACCTCTTCCATGGTAAAAGAATCGTCAAACAGCGTGATCTGATCCTTCACGGTACCGGGTACTCTATGAAAAGTCTGCTCCACATAGCCGTACAGGCTGCGCTTTTCATGTTCCGGAATCTGAAAAGCATCTCTTCCCTGAATCAGCACTTTACCCTCTCCCGGCTGATAGAGTCCCAACAACAGTTTGAAGACCGTACTCTTCCCTGCTCCGGTTCTTCCGGACAGTGTCACCTGTTCTCCGGGATATACTTGAAAATTTAAAGCCTGCAAAATCTTACGGTCATCATCCTCATAGCTAAAGGTCACATTTTGCAGTTCCACAAAAGGTTTTTCCGATCTATTCTGTGGTTCTGCCGGTTTTCCCCCGGAATTTCTCTCCGGCAATTCCTCCAGCGCATAGAATTCATTGATCCGGTGCACACCCGCAATGGCGGACTGTATGGTCTGGATCTCCATTCCCAGACTCTCCACAGGGGTAAAAATCTGTGAGATATAGTTAATTACCGCTACCGCTGTACCTGCAGACATACCGAACAGTGTCAGCACCTTTGCATTACCGGAGGCAGAAAACAGCATCACAACCGCCACCACGATAGCATTCAGGATCAGGATCACCGGGGAATAAATGGCATCATAAAAATTCGTTCGCTCTACCGCACGGTAGCTCTCCGCAATATATTCATCATAGCGCTGCTCCATGTAGCGCTCTTTTCCCAGCGTATGAATGGTACGGATATTGTGCAGCGTCTCCGGCACATGTCCGGATGCTCTGCCCACGGCGCAACGATTCTCGATCTGGGCTTTCAGCATGTTTTTCTGCACCGTCCGGGTGAACCAATACAGAAATGGAAGCAGAACCAAAAGTACGATCGCCAGTCCTCTGTTTTTTAACCAGATCACCACCAGGATACTTATAATCTTACAGGCATCGGCGAACATACTGATGATTCCGGAGGTGAACAGGTTCTCCACCGTATCCACATCTCCTACGAACCGGGATACGATAGTACCGGGCTCCTGCTTCGTCAGTTCCCCTGCCGTCAGGTTCGTATATTTCTCCATCATGCTGCTCCGCAGTGCATGAGTGATCTTCTGGCCGAAGACCGTCAGCAGACCTTCCCGAAGGCTTTCGGTCAGACCGGTGAGCACCGTAAAAGCAAAATATAGTATCACCAATGCAACCGGAACTGTGTTTCCTGCGGTGATCGTATCCACAATACTTCCGAGGATCCAGGGCGGCAGAAGCGCGGTTACGATGGCACCTGCGACTGCCAACAGGATTCCCAGTGACAGCCCTGCATAGCCTGTCACAGTCTGCCGGATCACGCTGCGGACATTTTTCACATTCTGCCTCTTATTTTTCTGCATCTGTTTATTTTTCTGCATGATCCGGACCTCCCTCCTGCGTACTGTGTGCATCGGCGCCATCCGCCTGTGCTTCATACAGTCTCGCATACTCCGGGAACTTTTCAAGGATCTGTTCGTGGGTTCCCGCGGTCACTTTTCCATCCTCCATCCACAGCACCTGATCCATTTTGGGGAACAGATAGAGTCTGTGGGACAGCAGGATCACGATACTGTCTGCTGTAAACTTCCGCAGATTGGCAAAAACCTCTTCCTCCGTCTTGCGGTCCAGCGCAGAAAACGGATCGTCCAGAATCAGGACCGGACGCTTATGGCACAGAGTTCTCGCCAATGCCAGCCGCTGTGCCTGACCACCGGAGAGCCGGACGCCACCATTTCCTACTATGGTGTCCATACCCTCTTCCATCTCTGCCACTTCACCGTCGAAGCAGACTGTCTTCAGATACTTCTCCGGATCGTCATCATCGCCCAGCAGTATATTGTTACGGACACTGTCATTGAACAGCTCCGGATCATGTCCCAAATATCCTATCATGCCGGTGCGCTCCGCTTTGGTCATTTCGGATAATTCTTTGCCGTGGAAACGTATCCTTCCTTCGTAAGGGTATTCACAGAGGAAGGTCTTACCCAATGTGGACTTACCACACGCCACTGCTCCGGTGACACCGATGATCTGTCCCGGGAAAGCGGACAGATTGAAGTCCTCATAGATCTTCTCTCTGCCGGGATAAACAAAGCTTACATGAGATACTTCCAGCATTCCCGGCTTCTGTACCAAGCTGTCGTCCTCATAAGTGTCTTCCTTCATCAGTGGTTTGATACGCTTCCAGGAGACCTGGGCTTTATGTACCGCATTGAATAGCTTCGCTGCATGAGAAGATTTCACGGCTAACTTCAAAAAGCAGGATAAAAACGTGGTAAACGCTGCCACATCCCATGATTTCCAGCCGGTGCCCAGCACATTTCTACTGCCGAAATACAGGATAAACAGTACGCCGATCATGGAGATGATCCGGTACAGCGGCGGAAATGCGGTACTCCAGATATTGGCCTTCACAGCAGATTTTTCATAAGCGGCAAGATTCTCTTCATAGGCCTGCTCCCGCTCTTTCTCTCTGCCATAGACACGGTAAGTAACAGCGTTAGTTGCTCTGTCCAGTGTTGCGTCGCTTAAATCTCCGGACTTTTCCTTATAAGCAGCTCCGGTGCGTTGCACGTTACGCTTCATCTTCTCCGCCAGCACATATGACGCCGGTAAAAACAACATACCTAAGATTGCCAGCCGCCAGTCATAAAATAGCAGCATTCCCACATATGCTGCCAATGCCACACCGGTATCATAGATCTCTGTGGTAAATTTCCGCATCCCCTCCGCGCAGTCATCCACATCCAGGATTGCCTTGATCATGACATTTCCAGCACCCTCTTCTTCCAGTTCGGCACGGCTTCTGTGCACCAGGCTGTGGTAAAGGGTCTCTTTCATGTCACGATTCACATTATTAGCAAATCGTCTGACATAAAAACGTTTAGTATAACGGGAGATCTGCACGATGGCAATAGACATCACATACGCGGTCACCAGCACCAGCATATCCCGGTATCCTGCTTTCCCACCCAGAATGTCCACCAGGCATCCCGTCATCCGCCCCTCGAACCACGGTCCTACCAGCAGTCCGAGGTTATAGATCAGACCGGAGATTGTTACCGCCAGCAGCACCGGCCACTGGGTTTTGAAATAATGCAGGATCTGATCCTTTTTCGCTGCATTAGGATTCGACTTCGTCATCTTTTGTACTTTCTTCCACATATTTTGCCACATTGACAAATCCTGCCCTTCTTGCATCATCCATAAATTCTGCCTCTTTCCGCAGCACTACATAAAAAGATGTACTATCCTCTGATTTAGATAATAGTACATCTTTTTTATCTGTCAATGTATTGGCTCACTTGCGTTCATTATCTCAGGCCTTCAGAATCTCCGACAGATTCCTCTGGATCCCGGCTGCCACATCCGGTTTATTCATGGAATAGACATGGATATGTTTTACGCCGTTGGCCAGTAGATCAATGATCTGATCGGTGGCATAGGCGATACCTGCCTGTTTCATGGCTTCCGGGTTATCACCGAAACGGTCTACGATATTTTTGAAGCGCTCCGGCACATTACAGCCGGACAGTTTTACGGCATTTCTCACCTGTACACCGCGGGTGATGGGCATGATGCCGGGAACGATGGGCACGGTAATCCCTGCCTCCCGCACACGGTACATAAAGTTGAAGAAGATATTGTTGTCGAAGAACATCTGGGTCGTCAGATACTCACATCCGGCATCCACCTTTGCCTTCAGCCCCTGAATATCCGCATTCTTGTTAGCGGAATCGGGATGCACCTCCGGGTAGCAGGCGCCACCCACGCAGAAATCTCCGTTTTCCTTAATAAAACGCACCAGATCGGAGGCGTGCGTAAAATCCGTAAATACTTCTCCGTCGAAATCCTTCGGGAGATCTCCTCTGAGTGCCAGAATATTCTCGATCCCTGCTGCCTGCATTTCTGTAAGAGCTGCGCCGATACTGCTCCTGTCAGCGCAGACACAGGTCAGATGCGCCACGGTAGGCACATTGTGTTTCTTCTGAATCTCTTCGGCCAAAGCAATGGTATGCCCCTTGGTGCTGCCACCGGCACCATAAGTCACGCTCATATAAGCAGGCTGCAATGCCGCAATCCCCAGTGCTGCTGCCTCCACATTTCCGAAATCCGTACTCTTCTTCGGAGGAAATACTTCAAAAGAAATCGTTGCTGTATCTTTATTCAAAATATCTCTGATCTTCATACAATCTACTCGCCTTTCCATCATCCACATACTTCCCGTCTGCGTAATTACCCTTTGTTTTCCCGCAAAAAGATCGGCAGGAAATCCTGTTTTTCCTCTTCCTTAGTCTCACTCTCTGCGATGACATTCCGGATATACTGCATCCGCTTATCCAGTGCCGCACTCTGCTGTGCACAGTCATACAGCTCATCTTTTAAAAACTTTGCCTGACTTTCCGGGATGTTTTTCTTATACTGCAGCTTGTGCTCCAGACTCGCCCAGAAGTCCATGGCTATGGTGCGGAACTGCACCTCCACATAGACCAGTTTCTTCGTATTCTGTAAAAAGATCGGCACCTGCACGATCAGATGCAGGCTCCGGTAGCCGCTCTCCTTGGGATTCTTTATATAATCCTTGCGCTCGATCAGAGTAATGTCATCCTGCCGTAAGAAACTCTCCGCCAGTTCGTAAATATCATCCGGGAAGGAACAGATGACCCGGACTCCGGCGATATCCCGGATATTCTCTTCGATGCCTTCCAGCGTCATGGGAATATTTTTCCGGCGGATCTTCCTAAGGATGCTGTCGTAGGACTTCACTCGGGTCTTGATGCCCTCGATGGGATTGCGGTCATATTCCAGGGAATACTCCTGATTCAGCACCTTGAATTTCGTCTCCACCTCCATGATGGCACACTGATAATAAGACATCAGCTCGTCCATGGGGCGCTTATTCTTCTCGATCAGATCCAAAAACTCGTCTGAGAGTAAATGTTGCTTCAAAAATTTACCTCTGATGGTATCCATTGTGATTTATTCCTTCTCTAAAGTACTGCATTACATAACGATTCTATTATATACACTCAATCGCATCACTGCAATAAAGTTAAAAGAAAGAATTTGAGAAAAAAACAGGAACAGCAGCGATCTGCCATTCCTGTATCACTTTTGCTTTATCCATTCTCACAATCAGCTATGATTTTCCTTACTTCCTCAATGCTTTTCTCTGTGACTGCCGCAATCTGCTCCGGTTGCATTCCGTTTTTATGCATCCTGGCTATCATTGTTGCTTCTGCTCTCGCTTCACCGATTGCAATTCCCTTTTCTTCGATTCCTTCACTCAAATTACACATTGTACTCACATCCCTTCGCAAATTTTCTTCCAACTCAATATCGTACTCTGTTTCCATGATCGACATTTTCTCATCTACTGTCAGTTTCTGCGACAGTAGTGCTCCCAGAAGACGGTGCAATTCATATCTCTCATCCTGTTCCGGAAGTTCTTTTGCAATCCCAATCATTATAATATTGATCAGATCGATTTTTCCCTTCCATTCATGGTTCCCGATTACAGCATCATTTACAAAATGAATATGGTTCATACTGTTCTGTTCCATATTCATACATATCCAAATGGAATAAACTCGTTTAATATCATCATAACCGGATTTAACAAAATCCCGCTCCTTTTGGGATGATACCAGGCGACTCGCATAAAATATCGCACGATTTAAAATCTCATAACTCGTCGGTTCATCTTTCTGTGCTTCCACATTTATGATGATTTGTGTCAATCCGGCATCCTTGCTATCTTCAGATGGTAACCGGACATAAAAAATAATGTCAAATCTTATCAGTCCCTCGTTTATTTCCACGTTTTCCGTATTCAGACCGATAATCTGCTGTCCCTGTTGTTCGTGATTGGTCATCCCCGGTTCTATCGGCACCTTGCTGATATAAGGTGTTCCTTCTATATAGGGGATCACCTCCCTGGGATTCATCCCCTTGAATTCATCTACTGTTCTGGTCAGTATATGAGCCAGTATAATTTTATGCCCCAGCAGATTTTTGACTTTCGCATCATATTGTGCCTTTTGATTTGTCGCTATTACAGCTCTTTTCAGTGTATTATGCATAAGGTCTTATCCTTTCTATAAGACCTTCTCCGAAATTCTCTCCCAAAATATATTATATCTTACGAAAACTATTGCCACAACTACTATTTTCACTTCCGCAATCTCTTCCGATACCCTGCCGGTGTCTCCCCGTAGGCCCTCTGGAAGGCATCGTTAAATGCTCTGGCATCGCCAAAGCCTACATTCATGGCAATCTCGTAGACTTTTTTGTCAGTGTCCAGAAGCAGTGTGACTGCATGTTTCAGGCGGATCTGATTGACATAGTCCTTGAAATTTTTGCCGGTGCTTTTTTTGAAAAAGCTGCTAAAGTAATAGGGATTCATATGTACTTCTTCGGCGAGGACATTCAATGACAAACTCTCTGCATAGTGGAGCTCGATATACTCCAGCGCCTTATTGATATCCTTCTTATCATTCTGGGTCACTGATTCCCCAAGCCCATTATAGGCATAATCAATCACATCCATAAATATCTGTTCCATCTCGGAAAAGCTGACACAGCTTCTCCCCTTTTCCAGCAATTCCTGATGCTTCGGAAATGACATTTTTGCACCCTTTCCACTGAGAATTTCTTCCAATGACTGGATCAATGTACAATAATAGAACAGAGCGTCCTCTTTTCTCCCGTTAGACAGTCGACATACCATCTGACGGTAACGGGTCATTCCGTCCCGGATCAGTTCCTGCTGATGTGACAGAATCCCCTCTGCAATTGTACTTTTCACCTCTTCCGTACTCTGCAATTCCGTTCTGCCGGGAAAAGGAGTCTCCTTCCATGAAATCACAGCGTATTTCATCTGATCTGCGAAAAACAGATAGCCTTCTTTTTCCACACATTTTTGGAACATCTCCGGAATTTCCTGCATGGAATGGATCTCATCACCGCAGATCAGCAGGATCTGATACCCTGTGGCATTCTCTGCACCCTCCTTGATCTGTTCCAACTTCTCCGACACGTTCAAGGAACCGTTCGTTTGCAGAACGACTACGATCCGGTTCTCCTTCTGGAACACAATACCGTCCTTATTCTCCTCAAAATATTCCTCCAGAAAGCTCAGCAAAGAAAAGTGGATCAGATGCCGGATCTGTTCATTCTCACTGCGCCAGAACATCGGGTAGACACAAACCGGCACATATATCTGTTCCTGCTCTCCCGCATCCCCGGAAAAATCTATATTGCCTTTATATGTTACGCCCGGCTGCTCCGGTGTTTTCACGCATTTTTCAATAGCTTTCAACAGTTCTTCCCGTATCACCGGTTTCAACAGATAATCCGTTGCTCCGTAATCCAGTGCTGCTTTCGCGTACTCGAATTCCTGAAATCCACTGATAAAAATGATGTGTGTCTTGCATTGCAAGCCATGACATTCCCGGATAATATCCACGCCGCTCATTCCGGGCACGGAGATATCTAACAGGGCAATCTCCGGCTGGTCCCGCAGGATTGCCGCAAATGCACTTTTCCCGTCCTCATATTCCCCTATGATCTGAATTCCCAGTTGTTCCCAGTCGATGAGTTTCCGGATTCCTCTGGTGATTACCGGTTCATCATCCGCCAATATCATCTTTATCATCTGGACTCTCTCCCTTCTCCTCAGTATTCCATGGCAATATCACGCTGATCATGGTACCTACCCCGACCGTACTGGTAATCTGAATTCCATATTCTTCGCCGTACAGATAGCGGATGCGGTCATGAACATTTTTTAGTCCGATGCTCTGCCAGTTATACTGGTTCTTGATACCGGGAGCATCCCCTTGTAACAGCTGAAGAATCTTATCGATGCTGTCCTGATCCATGCCAACACCGTTATCCATCACTGAAATCTCCAGCGTATCCTCCTTCCTGTGGGCCTCGATCATAATACTTCCGCTGCCCTGTTTTGGCTTAATGCCGTGTACATACGCATTTTCCACCAAAGGCTGGAGAATCAGCTTGGGCACCAGGATCATGGCAGCTCCCTGGGCATTTACCATCAGCTTCACTTTACCACTGATCCTGCAGTTCAACAGATACACATATTTCCTTACAATATCGATTTCCTGCTCCAAGGGAACAAGATCCTGCATAGGACCGATAATGTAATGGATCTGCTGTGACAATGCCTCGATCATTTCGGGAACCTTGCTCTTCTCCTCATCTTCCAGCGCCGTCATTCGTATGATCTCCAGCGTATTATACAGAAAGTGAGGATAGATCTGAGACTTCAATGCCGTAAGTTCCGCTTCGTTCTGCCGGATCTGTGCCAGATAGGACTGGTCGATATACTTTTTCAGTTCCCGGCTCATCTCATTAAAGCTTTCCGCCAGTGTCCCAATCTCATCCGAGCTCTGTACCGGGATCTCGATATCAAAATTACCTTTTCCCACTTTCTTCATCTGATTCACCAGACGCTGCATAGGTTTTGTCAGTCTGGCGGAAAAATAGAAGGAACCCGCAAACAACAACAGGATGGAAAGTAAGATACAACCATACATCAACCTCTGCATATTACGGATATCGGAAAATGCGACCCTTGCATCCATACAGATGTACACTGACAGACCGTATTTTTTCCCATCTGCGGTGACTACGAACCGTTCCTTGTCATTTTGAATTTCCTGTAGCTTCTGCGCCAGATCACTTCCGATAACCTCTTCGTCATTGCTGTAAAAGCATTTTCCGTTCTTATCTACCACATAGATCTGCTCATTACTTGCAAAATCAATACTCTGAAATATTTTTTCTATCCGCTTTAAATCTACATCTATAAAAATCGTAGCTACATACGGAGTATGTCCTACCGGTCCCCGCAGGTCAAAATAATTCCTGGCTATGGTAAATACCTGCTCCGGCTCGCCATAATAATAGGCTGTTGTATGGGGCGGTATCAGTATCAGATTCTTGTTTTCCCTGTCCAGTCCTTCATAGGACACCAGTTCTTCGAATTTTCCTTCATTGGAGAAGAAGGTATTGTATACACTGTAGTGAAAAGAAAGCCTCTGCCCATTCTCCTGATCAGCAAGGACATGAACACTGTTAATGTAGTTGTCCACACTTTGAAGATACTGCAGAAATCCCTGCATATCCCGTTGTCTGTCCGTCTCCATGGATTCCGCTTCATACTCCTCACCTGTGAGAATCTTACGGAAATGATCGAAGGACAAATAGCTGTCTGCACCATTTCCCACACCCATATTATAAAAATAAGGCATTTTGGATATCGTATTATAATTATCAAATACTGATTCCATACTGGACAATACATATTCCGAGGCCTGGTCATATTGCGCACTTAATGCCCTGGAGTAATCTCTGATCATTTTATTTGCAATAAAAGTTGCCAGAAGGAGCATCGGCAAAAGCCCCAAAGCAATATCATTGTCAGGGCAAATTTGTGATAAAGATTAAAATGTTTCAATAAAGTTACCCCTCTCGTTGTTTCCTTCCTGACCAGGTTGTCCCGGTAATGAAGCGTTACCATACTACCGCAAACCCTGCATCATAAAAAATAACGTAACTATTCAGAACCCCATTCGCAGAACGCAGTTTTGCATGGCTCTGAATAGTAACAAAATAACTATGCAGAATCCTGACATATGATTCTGCATAGTTATAGAATAACAAATTTCAATGCATTCCGCAACTTGCTTAACCCTTGGCTGCTCCTGCGGTAATTCCCTTTACGAAGTATTTCTGGAACATACAGAAGATGATCAGCGCAGGCACGATGGAGATTACGGTTCCTGCAAATACGATATCCCATCTGGCAGTATACTGTCCTACGAAGGATGCGATCTCAACGGTAATGGTCTTCGCTTTGCCGCTGGGAAGTGCCAGGTAAGGCATCAGGTAATCATTCCAGATTCCCAGACCGTTCAGGATCACCATGGATCCTGTACAGGGTCCGAGAAGAGGGAAGGTAACCTTCCAGAAGGTCTGGAACGGAGTACATCCGTCAATCTGTGCCGCTTCCTCGATCTCCAGAGGGATGCCTTTCAGGAAACTGCAATATAACAGGGTACCGAAGGCAATAGATCCGGAAATGTAACATACGATAGGTCCCACCATATTACCGAAGATATGAAAAACCTTCATCTCCTTGAACAGAGGAAACATGTACAGATGAAAAGGAATCATCATACCTGCCAGGAAATAGGTGTAGATCAGGGACGTTGTCTTACTTTTTCTTCTCTCAATCCCGTATGCCGCCATAGGTACGATACATACGATCAATACTTCCGATACCACAGTCAGGAACACGGAATGAAGGATTGCCGTAGCGAAATCGGACTGTGCAAACAGATCCTTAAAGTTCTGTGTATAAAAGGAGGTCGGTAATGCAATCGGGTTCTTCAGGATATCACCGTTACTCTTGAATGCGGAGATCAGTGCGAAGAATACCGGATACAGAAACAGGATCGCCAGCAGAATGGTAACTACAAATAATACGATCTGTCCGGGTTTAATTTTCTCCACGGGCTTTCTGACAACTTTTTCTTTGCTCATTACATCTGCACCTCCCTGCTTCTTAAGAATTTCTGCTGCAGTGTATTCAGGATAATGATGATAAACAACAGCATAATGCCGACTGCGGTACCGAAGCCCTGTCTGCCTTCGTTGAAGCCTACCTTATACAGCAGGTATACCAGTGTCTCGGAGGTGAATCCGGGGCCGCCGTCCGTCATAACGTTGATCTGGTCGAATACCTTTAATCCGTTGATCAGGGATAAGGTAAAGTTGATGGTAAATGCACCGGAGATCAGGGGCACAGTGATGGACTTAAAACGCTGCCAGGGGCTTGCACCGTCGATCTGTGCTGCCTCGATCAGGTCCGGGGATACACTCTGCAGAGAAGCCAGATAGATGATCATATAGTAGCCTGCACCCTTCCATACCAGTACTACGCCAATCATGATCAGTGTCAGCTTATTGTTGCCCAGCCAGTCCTGTCGAAAATCACCCATGCCGATGTCCTTCAGGATCGTGTTGATGGTACCAAAGTTGTAATTGTACATGATCTTCCAGATGAAACCGGATACAATACCGCTGACCAGAACCGGAACGTAAAATGCACTGCGGAAGAAATTCTTGCCCCATCTGACATTATCAACGATCAATGCAAGTGCCAACGCGAATGCATTTTCGAATACAGAGATAAATACCGTCAGTAATATTGTGTTCTTCAATGCATTTCCAAAACGTGCACTGGTAAAGATCTCTTTATAGTTCGCCAGTCCGATGAATTTTACATTCGGGCTTACGCCATCCCAGGAGGTAAAACTGTAATATACACTAGAGACCGTCGGTACGATAATAAACAGTGTGAAAAAGATAAAGGCCGGAGCGATAAACACAAAGGCTGTTTTATCGAATTTTCTTTTTTTCTGCATTGCATTTCCTTCCTTTCTAAAAAGAATCCCGTAGCTGTCAGAATTACCTGACAGTACGAGATTCCTCTCTAATCCGTGGATTATTCGATTCCCACACCTGTAACGGGGTTAAAGCTCTGCATGCTTACCTGCCAGGTCTTATTTAATTCATCACAGGCAGAATCAATATCTCTGGTTCCCTGAAGCACTTCGGTCAGGGTCTTGTAGGTAAAGTTTCTGAAATCGGGGGGCAACTCGTTGTTGCCTACACGACCGTTCCACATAGGTGCAAGGTCATCTGCACTTGCATTGGCATCGATAACCTCCTGGAATACAGGAGATACATCCATCTGAGGCTCATCTACGGTAGTGGGGATGAAGTTCAGGGTCTCGCAGTATACCTTGTAGTTCTCAGGTGCAAAGAAGAACTTTATGAAAGCTTCTGCTGCTGCCTTCTTGTCCGGATCCTTGGCTGCTTCTGCGGAAATTGCCAGACCACCGACGCCGGCACCACCTACCAGACGGGTCTTGCCATCGGGACTGGGAATTGCGAACCATCCATACTCGAAGTCAGGATCTGCTGCATCGATCTGGGAGAACATATGCGTACCGGAATACATCATCGCTGCCATATCGTTTACCAGGAAAGTCGTGATCTGGGCATCGGGAGTAGAAGTCCAGCCATCCTGTGCATACTGGAAGATATCCTTCAGCTCCTGGAAGGTTGCCTTCATGGTCTCATCGGAGAAGTCCTTGGTTCCCTCGTAGCAATGCTCGATGAAATCCGGATCCTTGCTCAGTACCTGATCATTGTAAGCCTTGTGGAACAAAAAGCCCATATGCCAGATATCCTGACCTCCGACTACGATCGGTGCCATATCGCCTTTATCCTTAATGGTCTGGCACAGAGTCATAAACTCTTCATATGTAGTGGGCTCTGTAAGACCGTTGTCATCAAAATATTTTTTATTGTAAATGATGCCCTGTGTATTTTCACCGGACAAAGGAGCTGTGTATACCTGACCGTTAAATTCTGTGGTGGTGCGGAACAGGGAGGTAATCTCCTCGGACAGAGGCTCCAGCTTGCCTGCCCTTACATACATTGCGGTATCTCTCATCTCCATGACATCGGGGAATTCTCCGACGCTGTCCTTGGTCTTGATGAATTCGCTGTAAGCACCGCCATTACCGGGCTCGATGGTCACGGTAATATCGGGATATGCCGCATTAAATCTGTTAACGATCTCATTCATGGAAGCCTTGGCTCCCTCATCACCATCTGCAAAGATAAATGTTAATTCGGTGGGTGCAGATACGATGGATTCTGCGTCAGCTGCTACTGTAGTAGTTGCTGCGCTTTCTGTGGTGGATGCTGCAGGAGCAGTGCTTCCTGTTGTATTGTCATCGGTGCTTCCGCAGCCTGCTAACATGGTTATTGCCATTGCTGCTACCAGAACACTTGCCAGTAATTTCTTTCTCATAGTAACCTCCTTGATTCCTTGCTATATTGTTTCGTGCTTATGTATTACTTTCCGGTTGGCCTTCCGTTGTTGTAATTGTAATATAGCAATTTACAGACATAAAAAAAATGCACTTTTTTAAGGTCAAAGTACATTTTTTTAAGAACCTATTTTGTTTTCATTTCAAACCAGTCAAAATCAGCATACTTGCCGAATCCAGTGAGATCCTGGCAGCAGATTCCAGCCATAGCTCCGGTAAACCACCCTTCCGTGCAGGCTTCGTCAGACATAAAGCTGCCGTCAATATTTTCTGCGATCGTCTGCCAGTCGCTGCCTTCCAGCCGGTAGGCGAACGTAATATAACCGTTTCGCATATCCGCTTTCAGATAGATGGGCAATCCGAAGAAAACAGGCAGATAGTCCGTCAGATATTCGTATTTCTTATTCTCTGCTTTTAACAGAGCGATACATTTTCCGCAGTCCTCATCCCGGGAGACATGCAGATACAGATAATTATCCGTATCGTACATCAGGATCAGTCCCGCCATCTGTTTGAACACTTCCGGTTCAAATTCCAGCTTTGTGGATGTCTCCATATCATATTCCGTCAGTCGTTTTGCAATCAGGGTCTGAGAAAATTTGGATGAAAGACCGCTTCTTCCGTACATCCGCAGATACCCGGGACGCTCTGTCAGAGACAAGTAATGCTCCGTCATGGGGATACGCAGGGACTGATAATCGGGATCCAGAACCGGTGCCGTAAAATCATCCCGCATATTTGCGCCGGTACTTTCCTGTGCGGATTCCATCACCTGTTTTTCCACCCTATGGTTTCCCGCCGGTTCCTCCACATATTCCTTCGGCTCGGTACTGCCATCCGCCATCACTAGCCAGTCGTCATCTGTCCATTTCATTTTTTGTATGGCAGTTTCACGTCCCAGCATATAACGTCTTGCTCCGGCAAACCTTATCGCATCCGCCGGATTTCTGCGGTCCGAAGCTCTTCCACACAGATGCACGGCATACCATTCTCCCTCCGGCGTCTCCACCAGATCGCAGTGTCCGGATTTCTGTAACAGAATATCCTCATGATGTCTGGAAGTCAGGATGGAATAGGCCTCATTCTCCGCAGTTCTCTCCATGAAGTCTGCCTGGTACATCTCATAAGGTCCCCAGATATCCCGGGATCTCTGTATGGTCTGCCCGTGCAGTTCTCCCGTGCCGGTATCCGCCGAGAACAGATAGTACCATCCGTTTCGCTTGAAAATATGCGGTCCCTCCAAAAAGATTTTATCCGCCCGGTAAATGTCCTTCACCGGTCCGGTCATCTTCTTCTGCACCGGATCGTATTCCTGCAATACCAGACGTCCCACATATTTTTTCGGCACTCTGTGATCTGTTACCATGCTTACCATATATTTTCTGCCGTCATCGTCATGAAACAGTGATGGGTCAAAGCCGAAATTATTTAACGCTATGGGTTCGGACCATGGGCCGTGAATGTCCGTTGCCGTCACCAGATAATTATTCGTATCGTACATATTACAATAGAAGGCCGTCACCACGGTATACAGCAGATAAAACGTGCCTTTATCATAAGTCAGGCAGGGTGCCCAGACTCCCTGGGATGCACCCACGCCCCGCAGATCCAGTTGAGAAGTCCGGTTTAGCGGATACTCGATCAGTTCCCAGTGTACCAGATCGGTGGAGTGATGCAGCCGGATCCCCGGCCACCACTCAAAGGTAGATGTTGCGATATAATAATCTTCCCCGACACGCACGATGGACGGATCGGGATGAAAGCCTTTTAAGATCGGATTGTGAATCATAATAACCCTCCGCTTACTGTATTATGATATCGGGGGCAAAAGCCCCCGACTATGATGCCTGTTCCGGGAAAGTTGCCTGCCACTTTACGGTCAATATCCCGTTCTCTACTGTCACAGGAAGGATGCTGTAACCGGAATTCTTAAGATTCTTTGGTTTCCAGTGATCCAGCATCAGATATGTCTTCCCGTCCTTTTCAAAAATATAAGTACTCTGTCCTTCAAAGGTGCGTCTGTAATTGTCGCCCTCACAGGGATTATCGATCAGCTTCCACTGACCGCAGAGATGATCGCACTCGGCATATAACGCACTGTTTGGCTGCCATCCGGTACATCCGGAGGTGATCATATAATATTTTCCATCCCGGTACATGAGTGCCGGAGCCTCTCTGGTCTGATCCGTCAGAGCGGATGCATAAAATCCATCTACATCCGTAAAATCTTCCGTCAGCCTGGACAGGCGCAGCGTCTTATTCCAGTCGGAGCTGTGCACCAGCCACGCTGTACCGTCCACATCCTTAAAAAGTGTCATGTCCCTGCTGTCCGTCCGGTTCGGCTGCATTTCCCGGATCACGGTAAACGGACCGATTGGACGGTCTGCTACGGCTACCGCTACTCCCGCATAAGTATAATTCGGAGTGTCCAGATGCATCCACATGACAAATTTTCCGGTTTTTTATTATATAAGACCTTCGGACGCTCGCAGACGTTTTCCGGCTGTATGAGACTGCCTTTCGGGCTGTCCTTCACATCCAGTGCCAGTCCCTCATAGCGCCAGCTGTTCATGTCTTTGGACGAATAGCAGCTGATACCGATGACATCCACACGGGTGGTACCCGGGCAGTTCTTGGCCCCCTTGTGTTCTCCGTACCAGTACCACATACCGTCATGCTGAATGATGCAACCGCCATGGGCCTGAATCGGCTTTCCAACATCATCCGCCCACATTTTCCCATTTTCAAACATAGGCTACTCCTTCCTGCCCTGAACTTCGGTTCCGTAGACTTCGATCTGGGTCAGTGCCGGAAAAGGAGACGGCTCCGAAGATTTCTTCATATCGCACATTTCCAGCCAGCTGATCTTCTTCTGCCCGATGGCGATCTCCTGAGGTCCTTCTTTTCTCTGCATGGCGGCATCCATCCGGCTGCCGTCGGAGAATTCAAAGGATACCTGCTGCCACCAATTATCATGAGGGAAATCTGTTCTCAGGTAAACCACAATCGTATCCGTCAGCACTTCTCTTCCGAAATCGATCCGGATTCTGGCATCCTCCTGTCTATTGATGCCCCAGGACTGGTAGGGCCATTCCCCATGGCAGCTGCTTACGGTATACCCGTCAATGGCATTCTGCGCCGCGAACACGGCCTCGCCTCTGGTCTCCACATTGGCGGTGGCATGGGGATATATGTTTTCAATCTCATGCTGATCACATACATTTACTGCCAGATTCCGGTAATACTGTATCTCGAATTCTTTGGCCAGCTTTACTGACAGCAGATGCTTCTTCCCAGCAAATGCTTTCGGAGACAGGTTGATCCGGCGGTCTCCGAAGGGGATCCTGTAGGTTACATTTCCCGTCAGATATACCATGGACTTTCCGATGGCATCGTCCCATTGCAGCCATGCATAATGACTGCCTTCGGACACTTCCAGGATGATAATATCTCCCTCCTGATACTCTCCGGTGTAGACCAGATTCACCTCATTTTCCCCTCTGGCCACTGCCAGCGCCTCCATATTTTTATTCATGATCTTCAGACACAGATTTTCCATGATTGTTTTACCTCACCAACCGATATTTTGTCATCGTTCCGTTTTCGGAGTGGATCGTCACATCCTCTCCCGGATGCTTTTCGATCACGATACGGTTCTGCCCTTCCTCATAAGCAAAAGTCTCGAAATCATCCTCATACAGTACAAAGCTGCCATCCGCTTCCCCGAATGTCTTTACTGTGATGTCGAATACCGTATCCTTCTCCACATGGGTCACCGGTTTCGCCAGCGGAATGATGGCGCCTTCTTTTACAAATACGGGAATCTTGTCGTACTCCGCATGTACTTCCACTCTTCTTCCACCTTCTGTCCTTTCACCGGTAAAGAAATCATACCAGCTGCCCTCCGGCAGATACACGCTTCTGGAAGTGCCATCCTCGTAGGTCAGGGGGCAGACCAGCATGCTCTCGCCGAACAGATACTCATCATCCACCATACGCGCTTCCCTATCCTCCGGATAATCCAGCACCAGTGCCCGGATGGGAGGCTTGCCACTATGGCTGTACTCCACAAAAGCACTGTATAAATAGGGCAGCAGGCGCATGCGCAGTTCAAACAACTTTCTACATTCCGCCGTATAATACTCTGCCGTATCCATGGGCTCCCCGGCAAGATTTTTCTCAATGTCGGTCTGTTTCCAGGGGGGACTGGGAATCCGCCAGCTGTTGATCAGTGCATGTCCGGAAAATACTACCGTCTGCAATCTTCTGAGCAGATCGTCCCCATTGGCACAGTCTCTCACCTCCGGGCACCACAAAAGTCCCGAAAATCCCGCATTTACCACACCGCGGATAAACTGCTTATGATCATACAGATCCGAATACAGTACGAAGGGTAACGATGCCGCTAAGGCTCCGGAGGAACGCACCTGGGAATAGGTTCTGCGGTTCTCCTGTTGATAGATCCGGTAGATCAGGTTCTGATACAGGGTTCCAATGGTCATGTGCATCTGCTCACCGTCCATGCCGGAAGGGAATTCCGTGGAATCCGGGAACGCCCAGTTGGAAGGATTGTAATCGGAGTTGTCACATTCATCCAGCTTAAATCCCGCAATGCCCTGCTTTACGAACGTGTCTCTGTGGTAATCTTCGAATAGCTGACATGCCTCTTTCGTGGCGAAATCCGGCACCAGTCCGTTCCACACCTCATAATCACCGCTGTAAGGCACCAGTTTCTCATAGAACGGAGCCTTGGGATATACATAGACATGCTCCCACAGATTCAGTTTATAGCCCTGTGCTGTCATATCATCGATCATTTCCTGCGGATGAGGGAACAGGTTTGACCATTTATAAGTGCAGGAATAGCTATGGGAATGCCATCCCGGTTCCAGTCCAAGAACATCCATCGGAATTTCTTCCTTGCGGAACTGCTCTGCCAGTTCTTTCAGAGCCTTTTCATCTCCGCCGCCATAGATGCGGTACCACATACCAAGTCCCCACATGGGAGGCACACAGCCACCGCCGGAGAACAGATTGTATCTTTGGACGATTTCCATAAAGTCTCCCGCGAACAGATACAGTTCAATACCCCCTGCCGCCGGGATATCTATGATCACTTTTCGTTCTTCTTTCGCTCTCTTTAACGCATAAATGGCAGCCTCGGAAAACTCTTTATGGGCTTCATTCTCTGCCGTCATCCCGGCAGACTGCCCACGTTCGCTGTTCGTTCCCATCAAAAAGGTGGTGTAACGGAAGGTATTCACAAATAATCCGTATCCTGCGGAAGAAATGTAAAAAGGTACCGGCGCATGGCCTTCCCCGGTATTCGCCACCGGATCGGAGTTTACCTTGATATAACGTCTCCTGCCCGCCTGATTGAATCCCTGAAGCTGCAGACCGAAGCCATAGATATCTTCCTGTGTCTCCATGGGAAGGGTGACCGTGATTCCCCGTTTTGTCTTTCTCCAGTGGATTTTCTCCTCGCTGACTCTGCATTCCCGGCTCACCGGAATCTGTTCTATGGCTTCTGTTCTGACCGGAAACTGCCTGAAATGCTCCGGTGTGAACGTTTCCGGTTCTCCCAATACGATCTTCCAGATTCCTTTTGCTATCTGCTGCATACCATTTCCTCCTGTGCCAGGCACAACGCCCCGATGATGCCCGGATTCTCTCCCAGTGCCGGAGCCACAATATACTGTGACAGATCCTTCGGCAGGCTTACCTCCGGCAGATAACCGTTTAGGAACTCCTTCGCATTTTTTCTGACCATGTCAAAGACCTTCTCCTGATGCATAACACCGCCCCAGAGGATGATTTTCTCCGGGGAATAGGTCATCATGTAATCGGCAACGGCCTGACCGATGTAATAGCTTTCCAGTTCCCAGACATCGTCTCTTCCGGAAAGCTCCGCTCCTTTTTTGCCGTATCTGCCCTGAATTGCCAGGCCGGAGGCCAGACCTTCCAGACAGGCACCGTGGTAGGGACAACAGCCTGCGTAGGTATCCTCCGGATGCTTTTGCAGGAAAATATGTCCTCCTTCCGGATGCATCAGTCCGTGCAGCAGTTTTCCGTTAATGTAAGCGCCTACGCCCACACCGGTACCGATAGTGATGTAGAGGGCATTTTCACAGCCCTTCGCTGCACCGAAGCGTACCTCTCCCAGCACGGCCCCGTTGACATCCGTATCAAAACCTACCGGAATCTGCAATGCCTCCCGGAAGGCTCCCGCAAAATCGTAAAATCTCCATGCCAGCTTCGGCGTACTGGTGATATATCCGTAGGTAGCCGATTTCCTGTTCAGATCCACCGGGCCGAAGCAGCCGATGCCCAGCGCCTCAATTCCCTTATCCTGAAAATATTCTATCATCTTCGGTACGGTAATCTCCGGGGTCTCCGTGGGAAATACCGCTCTGTCAAAAATATTGCCCTGCTCGTCCCCTATGGCGCATACCATCTTGGTGCCGCCGGCTTCTATTCCACCTAATTTCATTTGCCTGTCCTTCCTCTCCGCAGATTTCCTGCTCTACTATTCCCAGCTTACCACAACAGGATACCGGTTCCGGTAAGTTTATACAATGCCTCGATAAAATAATAGTCCGCATATACCATGGTAAAATGATGTCTGCTGTCGTGATAGGCTCCGGTACAGTTCTGTACGATGGCATCGCAGTCCTTTGTGAAATCTGCTCTGGTCTCCGCAATGGCCTTCAGGATCTTAACCGCTGCACGGATGTACATCTCTTTCTCCAGCTCCGGTACATGCTTCGCTACCTCTAAGAGACCACCGGCAATGATACATGCACCGCAGGAATCCTCCCAGGCCGGCTGCGTGGGCTGACGGAAGTCTACGGGAATAATACCATTCTCCGGGATGTTGGCGATGCAATAGTGTGCTACTTTTTTGGCGGTATGCAGATATTCCTGTTTGCCGGTATGGGTATAGCTGTTGGCAAACCCGTACAGTGCCCAGCCCTGTCCTCTGGTCCAGGAAGAGCCTTCCGCGTAGCCCTGTCCACCGTGGCTTTTTACCATGACACCGGTCTCCGGATCGAATTCCACGATATGGCATACCGAACCATCCGGACGGATGAAATTCTCCATTACGGTATCTGCATGCATCATGGCGATCTGACGGAATCTGGGATCTGCGCTTTCCTCGGAAGCCCAGTAGAGCAGACAGATGTTGAACATGCAGTCAATGATCGCCCAGCCTCTGGTATCGCTGCCCGGCACCTGATTCCATGCCCGGATGAACTTTCCCACCGGATTGAATCTGCCTGCCAAGAGGTTTGCTGCATGCATGGCGATCCGTTTGGAATCCTCATGGCCGGTCAAGCGATAATCTGCAACTGCCGTAGGCAGGAACATGAATCCCACATCATGATGAAGTCCGAAATAGCTTTCAAAACATTTCTCCATTTTCTGTTCGGAAACCCGTGCAATCTGCGCATATTTTTCCTCTTGGGTATCCTGATACAGCAGCCACATAATGCCGCCCCAGAATCCGTTGGTCCACCAGTTTAAACCGTCATCGTGATTCCATTCTTTCTCTTCTGAGGAACGGTCATCATAATTACCGTTCGCATCGGTGGTGTAAGGGATGATATCCTTGTTTTTTCACTGACCCATACCATTTTCTCTTTTACTTTTTCTAAAACCTCTTCTGCCCATGCCTGATAATTTTCCATGTTTTTCTCCTGTTCTTTTTCCTGTTATTTGTTCTATGTTCACGGTTTGCGCGTTTTCTATGCTTTCACCCGGATATCCTGTCTGAGGATGCTGCTGTTCTCGATCAGGTACGGTTCCCTCTCATCCGGTTCCACGCATTCAAAGCAGATATTGTCCAGATACAGTTCCTCCACATTCCGGATATCCAGATATGCCGTCCGGCTCCAGTCGGGATAATAATTCTCCGAGGTCACCTCTCCCGGATGCCGCAGTTGATCCAGCACCGGCGGGTATTCCGCGGGAATGTCTGCCTTCTTTACCCCACCGATACTCCGGTAGCAGATATTCTGTAAAGTCACGTCCCGGATCGGATGATGTTCCTCCGCATCTATGCGGATGCCGTTAAACTTCGGTTCTCCCATAATATCATTGCCAAAACGATAATGGGTGTTCTTCATTTCTTCGGAATCCACCGCCGTCAGATGGGTGATCGTAATATTTTCCATTCTGCCGATCTCCGGCATCTGTTCCAGTTCTACGGAGCTTCCATAATCGTCTGTCTTGAACCGGTTATTCAGGATCATAAAAACAGGTCTTGTTACATCCCGCATCGTCACATTCTGGATCATGATATCCGAGATGCTGCCGCCTTCCGTGCATTCGATCTTGATGCCTTCCCGCCAGACTCTGTCCATAGTGCAGTTACTGATAACTACGTTGTAGATATCCCCGATGGATTTCAGGCCGATCCGGATCCCCGCACATAGGGATGTGAATTCACAGTTGCTGATATGGATATCCTTCACGGGATATTCTTTCGAGCTGGATTGCAGGCACAGATTGTCGTCCGTTCCGGTAATACTACAATTATCTATAAATACATGGGCGCAGCCGTCAAAATCCAGCCCATCGCCGTTATAGCGTTTCTCGTTATGAATATATACTTTGCTGATCCAGATGTACTCGGAATCTAAGAACGCCGTAGTCCATGCCGCCGCGTCGCATAATCGGATGTCCTCGATATGTATCTGCCGGCACCGCAAAAAACGGATCAGCATCGGGCGGTAAATATTGCCTTTGTTGGGAAATGCCTCCGAACTGCCTTCGATACGTCCTTTTCCGCAGATCCCGATATTTTCCAGATCTTCTCCGTAGAGAAAGCATCTGTCCAGTGCTTCCTCATTGCGATATCTGTTATGATGGGTATTCTCCGCATAATCACTGATGTCGGGGTTTGCCTTTAACACCGTTCCCTGTGCGATTTCCAGCGTAACATTGCTCCGCAGAAAAATCGTTCCGCACAGATACACTCCGCCTTCGATCAGTACGGTACCGCCGCCTGCCTGATGGCATCTGTCTATTGTATTCTGGATCACCGCCGTATTGACGGTTCTGCCGTCATCCACTGCTCCGTACTCCCGGATCTCCCAAACCATGTCGGATACCTCCTTTGTTTTCTTAATTTCATGGTAATCAATTGACACGGCAGATGCAATATCTTACAATGCTAATAACTGACATATTCTGCTTTTTACAGGAGATATCATCATGATATACGTCAACAGCTGCGGGCATGATTCCCACCACCCAAAACCATGTAATATCGAGCATAAGCGCGGAGTTCCAGACTACCTTATTCTGCTTATCAAGCGGGAATCCTGGATTTATCTGGACGGGGAAAAACACACGGTCGCTCCCAACTCCCTCATTTGTTTCCCGCCGGATACTTATATCCACTATGGCTGTGATGCCATCGGGTATAACGATGACTGGATCCATTTTCTTCCGGATGCCCAGGAACGGGATATTTTTCTTGAATTATTGCCTCCGTTCTGTCAGATTCTGCATCCTTATAATTTTCACAGACTGTCGGAATATGTCCGCATGCTTTCCGATATTTTTTACGGTGACTCCCGCTACAGAGAGCAGTCTATTGATGCCTTTCTGCATATTTTCCTGTATGCTTTACAGGAAGAGCTGGAAGAAAATTCCAACGATCCCAGCGTGCAGAAGTATTATTCTGCCTTCTCCGGACTCCGGACACAGATCTACAATAATCCGGCGAATAACTGGAGCATCCCGGCTCTGGCGGATTCTCTGGCCCTAAGTCTCTCTTACTTCCAGCATCTTTATAAACAGTTCTTCACCTGTTCCTGCCAACAGGACATCATAAGTGCCCGTCTGGAACTGGCAAAATATTATCTGACCGGAAGTGATATGAGCATCCGCAGCCTTTCGGATTTCTGCGGCTACGACAATGAATTACACTTCATGCGCCAGTTTAAGAAATTTGTGGGAATGACACCGACAGAATATCGGCAGAAATGTGCATTTATCCGCAGAGCATAACTTTAGCACAGAAAGCACCATTCTGATAGGCAAACGTACTTGCACCGCCGCTTTTTTCTGCAATATGTTGGATTGACTGGATGCCGACGCCGTTTCCCCTTCGTTTGGAGGATTGAAAAACACCGTCCTTCTCCCTGATTTCGCCGTCATAGGCATTCTCAACTTCGATCAGAAGCAGCCGCCCGGCATGCAGGTATGCAGTGATTTTAATCTGCCGTCTGTCTGGTGCAGTGCGGATACTGGCTTCGAGCGCATTTTCCAACAAGTTGGACAAGACCAGACACATGTTAATCTCATCGATTGGAAGAGTCTGCGGCAGATCGAGCTTTGCACAAAAGGGAATGTCTTCGCGCTTTGCCAGGGCACAATAATAGCCGATGACGCTATCTGCTGCGCGGTTTTCGCAGAAGTGTATACCGAGATTCGGGATGCGGGAAATGGTTTTTTCAAGGTAGCTTTTCAATCCCTCCAGATCGCCGGTCTCAGCCAGTGCGGTAATTTGATTCAGTTGATGGCGCATATCATGCCGCGCCTGCCGCACTTCTTCGATGGCAGCTTTGAGATTCTCATAGCGTTGCTGCTGCAGGAAAAGAAGCTGGTTTTCCTGCTGTAGTCTCGCGTTGCGGTTGAGACTGGTGGCCATTAACAGGAAAATTGCGTTGAACCAGAGCAAAAGCAAAAGAAGTGCAATACTTATCACAATATATCCCTGCAATACACGACCGGTCCTAAGTGTCGTCTGATAGCGCGGAATCATAAAAAGGTTCAAAAAAATGAACACCAGCGGCAAAACCCAGAACACATACCATGTTTGCGCAAAATTATCGTCCTCAACCATCACACGCACTGCATGGGTTGACGGATAGAACGCAGCCAGCACCAAAATCCAGCAAACAACATTATAAAATACACAGGCTGCAAGGCAGAACCACGGTTCGTCCTGTGGCAGCTGCATATGCAGAGCAATCATAACACTGATAGCTCGAGACAAGCTGTTGATGCATGCAAACACTGCGCAGACAGTCAGTGCAATTGTTCCGGATTTCCAGAGGGAGATTTGGAGTGTTCCGGTATATAGCCCAATTGCAAGCAATGTGATCCCTGCCAGGGCAGACGCAGTGGAAGCATGCAGCTGATAGCAGATGATCCCAGCACCGATACACAATCCTGCCATCAGTGGGAGAATCCGGGCGGCAAGTTTTCCGGGGGACTGCTTCAGATAGGATTTTACAGGGAAATATGCAAGTAAAAGACCGGGGAGTACAACGGACAACTCCAGGATCGGACGCAGAATATCTTTCATCTCATACACCCCCTTGCAACAGAAATTCCATAAATGCCTGCCTGGCAGGCTTCAAAAGTTCCTGGTTGACATATACGCGGCTACCGTCGGTCATGCAGAAAGCGGCGGCCTGAAAATCAGCGGCATGTTCTAAATTGACAATCGTACCGCGGCCGCAGACAAAAAAGCGTGGATCTTTTTTCAGCGGCTCGGTAAATGCCTTAAAGCTTTGCCGCGTGGCAAGCGTTTTACCGGCAGTCGTACGAATGTTGATCATATGAGCAAAATGCTCGGCAAAAATAATGTCCCTATAGCGAAGGCGAACATCGCTGCCACTGACTTTCACCGTCAGAATCGGCTCAGGACGCGGAAGTTTAGCGAGCATTTCAGTAAGCAGACCGGCAAGTTCTCCCTCGGAAAAGGGCTTCACGAGATAGTGGAATGCCCGCACCTGAAATCCCTCCAGTGCATGGTCGGTAGATGTTGTGGTGAAGATCAGAAAGCAGTCTGCATCCGTCTTCCGAAGTTCCTTTGCGGCATCCATGCCGCTTAATCCTTTCATGTAAATGTCCAGAAATGCCACAGTAAAGTGCCGTTCTTCTGCTGCGAGAAAGCTCTCGCTGCTGTCAAATTCTAAGATCTCCGTCTCTACACCGTACAAGCTCAGCTGTCGCTCAAGCCGCATTTTCAACAGCGCACGTTCGGTCTCGATATCATCCACTATTGCTATTCTCATACCGGACTGACTCCTTTGTAAAAAATTCCAGTAACTATTCCAAACTAAATTATATCATACCTGTCCAACACCGACACAATGAAAAACTCAGATTTCGTGACGGAATTGAGGGTTTCGTGCCAAACGGCTTGAAAAGCGTTTGCATATCCGTATACTGACAAGCAGAAAGCATCAATGACGGCAGAAGGGAGGGAGTGCTGTGTACCGCATTGCCGTGCTGACAAGTAGCGAAACACAGGAAGCCTTTTATATAGAGCAGCTTTCACGGTTCTGCTTTGAACGCGGTCTGTTTCCCAAAATGGACTGTTACCGTGGGCAGGAGTTGTTCTTTGATGTGGCGCGTGTAAATGCGCCAACCTGCACTGTGATCGCACTTCCGGGAGTAGAAGGGTTGAATGCGGTGGAGCATCTGCGGACGCTTTTTCCCGAAACACGCATCATCTGGTGCAGCGATCTGGATTTTTCCCTGCATGCATTTCGGCTGCGTGTAGACTATTTTCTGTTAGAGCCAATAACAGAAGAAGCGTTTCAGCAGGGACTTTCTACATGGTCAGATGGGAAAAAAACGTCTGCCTTATTCCGGGCGGATCACAACAAACATAACAATGAGGAGGATTATTGATGAAAAAGAGAAAAAAGATTTATTCTGTATTTAGCTTTCTTCTGGCGGGAACACTGTGCCTGTCTATGGCGGCCTGTGGTGGAACGCCCACACCGGCAGAGGACGAAACAACATCTTCTGCACCGTTATCCGGTGCACTGCCCGTGAAGGCTTTACAACCCAAACACGTGGATGAAAACCCTTATATGGCAAAAAGTGATGCAAACATCCATCACGACGGCTACAACACCGACTCAACGGATGAAATTCTGCCGCTCGGCATCTATCCGGAAATCAATGTTTCCTTTGAGACAACGAACCCGAACGCCTCACCCGCGATTTACTTTGACAACTACGGTCACGCGGTCGTGCCACTGCTCGGCGGCATCGCCATCCGTGATCTGAATGCAACAGAGACGAAGACGCTCGGCTATTTTTCACCGATGCAGCATGATGGCGGCGGTTACGTCATCCAGAGTTCCTACACATTCCTTGACTCTAAAAACCGTGTCGTCTGCCCGACGAGCAACAACCATGTACTGATACTGCGTACGACAGAGGAAGATGGCAGCGTCATTCCGGAATTTGAAAAGGTTCTGGATATCGATATCAAGGCAGCTGCTGAGACCGCGCTCGGCAAAGAGCTGACACAGAATCTTCTGTCCGTGGTCTTTGACTACGACGGAAACCTTTGGTTCGCCACCGGCGGCTTCCGAATCTATCCCGAGCGGCAGCAGCAGGGTGTTCTCGGCTACATTGCCCACACAGCGATAGAATCGATTCTGAATGGCGAACAAACCGATCTTTCAAAGGCTGTCTTTGTTTACGGGCTGCCCCTTGGCGAGGGCGCAGAGAACGGCATTGCTGCCTCCAAAGACGGTGCGGTCATTCTGACGAACCAGAACTGCTATCTGTTGCGCGCGGAAGAAGGTGTGAACGTTGTGTGGTGCACGCCATATGAGAGTGTCGGTGCGAAGGTCAGTCATGATGGCGATAAGACTACCGGCGGCGGCCTTGCCTGGGGTGGCGGCTGCTCGCCCACACTGACACCAAACCTTGTACTGTTCACCGACAACGCAGACCCCGTTAAGCTTCTTGCGCTCGACATGAAGACCGGAGAGGTCGTAGCCAGCATGCCTGTTTTGGATGATCTGCCCGATGGGTATCAGGTGGCGGTTGAAAACTCTGCAATCGTTTATGACGACGGTGAAGGCACCGTCAGCACGATCGTCTGCAACTGGTTCGGCGCTGGTAACGCAGGTCTTGCCGACCCTGACAATGACTCTTCGATTCAGAGCTACGCCAACATTTATGACCAGAACTGGCTGATGAAGGGTAATGTTATGATCGCCCCGGGCGTTGAGCGGGTGGACACCTTAAAAACCTCGGATGGCTATGAAATGAAGAGCGTCTGGAGCCGGAACGATTTGCGCGACACGGCGATCATGAAGCTCTCCACTGCAACAGGCTATATCTACGGTTATGTACAGGATTTGGATACCGGCATGTGGCAGTACATTATTTTGGACTTTGCAACGGGCGAAACCGTCTTCACGATGGATGTGTCCAACAAATACGGCTACAATAATATGGCCATCGGCATGTACACCGGCAGCAACGGAAATACGCTCTACTGCCCGACAGGCTATCTGGAACTGCTGCGTTTGCAGGATCGCTTTGTGTACCTGCCAGAGCTTCCGTACCGTGAGGTTGATCTTGATCAGGCGGCAAGAAATGTTCTTTCGCAGGATCAGTTTGAACAGGATGGCGGTGAAGGTACGGTTGCAAGCTGGCACAACACCGCGACCATCTGCAACGTGCATCCCAACACCATGGTAGCCTTCCGTATGAACAACCTGTCCGGCAACGTCTCTGATCTGACGCTCTACGCCTATGGTGCAGACGGCAAGCTGGAAAAGATTGCCCCAGAACTGTGGTCGCTCACAGACGAGACCGGAGCGAATGTGACAGAGCTGACAGACGGCGTGCTCTATGAGCTGCGCGTGACCGTCTCCGACGGCGGTAATCTCGACCTGAGCGAAACAGAAAAAGAAATCAAGCTATCTGTTGTACTTGGAAAATAAATCAGTTTGAAGATAAATCAGTTTTGAAGACAGCTATCATTTACCGGATTTTTATCTGCTGTAAACTTAGATCGTAGATGCGATGATCTGCATCCTGCCCTGTAATTCTACTTTGCCGTAGCCATCGGGCAGGATCAGATGATCGCCCTTTTTTAAATGAGTACCGTTCAGTGTGCCTTCACCTTCTACCACGCTCATGAGGGCGAAAGGCTTATCCTGCCAGGTCTCCACACGGTGTTCCACATCAATGCGGTATACGGTGTAGTAAGGGCACTGAATCAGCTGCTGTATTGCATCGTCCTTCTTCTCGATATGCACCACACTGTTGTCCGCGGATTTTGCGGGAACCGTGATCACATCGATACTCTGTACGATGTGCAGCTGTCGGGGCTTGCCGTTGCTCAATCTGTCGTAATCATACACGCGGTAAGTGATATCACTGCTCTGCTGCGTCTCTAAGAGTAGTGTGCCACCCTTGATGGCATGCACAGTGCCGGGATCGATCTGGATGAAATCCCCGGGTTTAATAGGGATCTCACGGATGAATTCCTTCCATCTGCCTTCGTGGATCATTTGTTCCAGTTCTTCTTTTGTCTTCGCATTATGGCCGACTACCAGTGTGGCGTTCTCCTTGCAGTCTAAGATGAACCAGCACTCGGTCTTACCCAGGGATCCGTTCTCATGAGCCTTCGCATACGCATCATCCGGATGTACCTGGATGCTGAGGTCGTCCTTCGCATCAATGATCTTGACCAGCAGAGGAAAACGGTCCATTCCCGTGTCTCCGAACAGCTCGGGGTGCTTCTCCCACAGTTCGGACAGCTTCATTCCCTTATAAGCGCCGCTTGCCACGGTACCGTCTCCGTTAGGATGAGCACTGATGCCCCAGCACTCCCCGATGTCATCTCCCTCAATGGGGTAACCGAATTCTCTGTTCAGCCGGGTGCCACCCCAGATGTTGTGAGTACACACCGGATTTAAAAATATAATATCTTTATTCATGCTCCTGTTCCTGCTTTCTTTGAATCTGTCCGTGATACATTTTTATTTATACTAATAACTCAAAATTACGGTGCTGTCAATCATTTCGTGTTACCTTCTTCCCTCACCCCGGACACGATCACCGACACCAGATAGAACTCTGCCTTGTCTTCCGCATGGGGCTCCGTGATCTCCACACGTACCCGGTGTTCCCCATAAGGCAGGTGCTCTGCCACCGTTGTCAGCTGCATTTTGTCTCCCCAGGTCTCATCGAAGGTTCCGTCCAACACGCACGCCGTCTCAGGGTTCTCATCCACCACTGCTGTGGCAATGGGTGCAGGTCCGTCCTTCACTCGGCGGTATTGCACGGCGGCACCGGTTCCCCGGAAAGTGAACTCCAGATAAGCTCCTTTTTCTCCGGCGCTCCATCCGTTACGGAAAATATCCGTGATGCCTCTCTGCGGTGTCATATCTTCTTCAAAGCCACTCTTCTCCGGTGTGGAATTAAAATATTGTAGTCTCACGCAATGCTCATAGGCATTCTCTGTCAGCGGGGCCGGGAAAATTTCCTGCGGCTCTTGCGTTTTATCATGGATTACCTTTTCCAGGAAATTCGTGATCACAGATGCCATGAATTCATGACCAAGATCATTGGGATGAAGGAAATCTGCCGTAATCTTCTCTGCCGGCAGTCTTCCGGCTGCCACAGCGGGATAGATACTGTTCTGCATACTGATGCAGGGCAGATCATAATGTCGTCCTACCTGCGCATGATAATATGCCGCACTTTTACCGGTATCATAATAGACATTATGGATCAGCACCATTGCCGGTGCGCTCGCACTGCCATAAATCTGCCTCACCAGACCTTCGTAGGTCTCACAGAAATGCGGCGTACTGTGATCGTTCACGGAAAATTCTACAAATACCAGATCCGGTAGCCGCTGAAGCAGGTCTTCCTGTACTCTCGCCGCGCCGAACTGGGAATCGGTAGCTCCGATTCCGGCGTTCACATAATCAAATTCCGTATTGGGAAATACCTTTTTCAGCCAGCCAAATGTCCTTGCCGCATAACATTTTTCCGGATCCGTAGCGGAAAATCCCTGGGTAATGGAACCGCCGATAAATCCTACCGTAAGCCGCTCTCCTTTGGCTGCACGGTTCATAAAACCTTTCAGTCTGGTCAGGTTGCCCCGGTTCAGGATTCCGGCTTCTTTATCAATGATGTTCCCCGCACTCTTGCGGTTCTCATAGATGCTGTTTTCCAGAGTGCAATAACGTTTCGCCTTGTTTTTCAGAGTCTTGCCGATGCGGAAAATTTCCTCCGGGCGGTATCCTCTGGACTCCAGATAATAAATGCCGCTGTACAGGTTGATCGATACATCGGGGTATTTATCTCCGATCATAGCTTCGAACATGATCATAATATGACCGATTTTCTCCCAGGCAGCTTCCACATGATTGTCCAACAGCAATAGGAACTCATCCTTTTTCACATGGCACACCATTTCCTGTCCCTTCAGGTGCTTTTGAATGTGCGTCCCCAGATGGTACAGAAGGCTGTTTTTCACTTCCTCACTCATCTTCGCGGAAATCTCATCGTAATCCCGGATGCCCAGAAATACCTCTGCATACTGACCGTCCTGCCAGGGCAGGATCTGTTCCAGTTTTATCGAAAAGCTTTCCGTTGTCTCCACTCTGGCATATAATTCCTCTTTTTCCATCATACGCTGTCTCCAAAACCGCAAAGGACCCCCTCACCGCGGGCCCTTTGATTCTATCTTCTGCCTTCTTCTGTATCGCTTGTTGTGACCACGCTGTGTTCTTTGATATAGTCAACCACTTCATCGATGGTCGTAAATGCCAGTCCTACGTAGCTGTCTGCTGCGCCATAGTAAATGGCGATCTTGCCGCTCTCGGAATCATGAATGGTAGCGCAGGGAAAGCATACATTCGGTACGAATCCTCTCTCCTCATACCACTCTTCCGGTGTCAGCAGGAAGTTCTCACAACGATATTTTACGATGGACGGGTTGTCAATATCCAGTATTGCTCCACCGATGGAATAGACATAACCGTTACAGGTTCCGCTCACACCATGATAGAACAGAAGCCATCCTTCGGAAGTCTCAATGGGAGCTGCACCGCCACCGATCTTCAAGGACTCCCACCATTCGGAAGACTTGCCCATCACATGTCTGTGTTTGCCCCAGAATACCATATCGGGGCTCTCACTGACGAAAATATCACCGAAGGGCGTATGTCCGCTGTCGGAAGGGCGGGACAGCATCATGAAATTGCCGTGTACTTTTCTGGGGAACAGTACGGCGTTACGGTTAAAAGGAAGGAACGGATTCTCGATTCTGGTAAACGTCTTGAAATCCGTGGTTTTCGCAATACCGATGGCTGCGCCGTAGAAATCCTGACACCAGATGATATAGTAGGTATCTTCTACCTTTACCAGTCTGGGATCATATGCATAAATCGGCATGAAAGGCTTGCCTTCTTCATCTACGAACTGGATCTTATTCTTATCAAAATCCCAGTGAATAGCATCCTTGCTGCGTCCTAAATAAATATAGGGAATACCGTTGACCTGTTCACCGCGGAACACGCCGATGAATTCATCACCGTAAGGCATTACCGCACTGTTGAAGATTCTGGCTACTCCTTCTACAGGATTTCTGCCAATAATAGGGTTCTCACTGTATCTCCATACCGGTGCACCGGTATGTCCTTCCGGTTTATCCTGCCAGGGTACATTAGGTACTGCAGGGCTGATCATCTTAACTTTGCTCATTCGAGTTACCTCATTTCTGTATTATTTATCTTGCTTCCTGTTTTAAGAACTCTTCATTTCTGCGGATGAGTTCACATCTCTGTGCCACACACTCCACGCTTCTTCCGGGATCGGAAGGGGTGTGGAATACATAATCCACAAGCTTATCTATAGTAGTCGTTGCCACATGCATGCGAGTATCGCTGGATGCATAGTAGATAAAGACTTCCCCCTTCCCATTTGCGATTGCGCCATTGGTAAATACTACGTTTGAAACATCTCCCACTCTCTCTTCCCCTCTGGGACCGATCAGCAGACCCGAAGGCTCTGCGATCACTTTTGCCGGGTCTTTTAAGTCCGTGGCAAAAGCATAAATGACGTAACGTAAACCGGCTGCGGTATTACGAACTCCATGTGCGATATGTATCCAACCTCTGTCTGTCTTGATGGGGGTAGCTCCCGCACCGTTTTTGGCCTCGGTGATGGTGTGATATTTCCGCAGGCTGGTCATGCGCTCTTCGTCGATGACTGCATGGGTAATGTCGTCGCACAGTCCGAAACCGATTCCTCCGCCGCTTCCGGTCTCGATGAAGTCATCCATCGGTCTGGTGTAGAAAGCATATTTGCCATCCACGAATTCCGGATGCAGCACTACATTTCTCTGCTGGGGAGAACGAAGGGTCTTTAAATTCTCCAGTCTCTCCCAGTGCTTTAAGTCTTTGGTTCTTACAATACCGGCAGCTGCTACTGCTGCGGACAGATCATTTACGGAGGTATCCTTGCTCTCGGAACAGAACACACCGTAGATGTAACCATCTTCATGCTTGGTGAGACGCATGTCGTACACATTGGTCTCTTCCGGACAAGTATCGTCCAACAGGATGGGATAGTCCCAGAAACGGAAACCATCGACACCGTTGTCACTCTCTGCCACACCGAAGAAAGACTTTCTGTCGTTGCCTTCGATACGGGCTACCAGATAATACTTACCGTTTAATTCAATCGCACCGGAATTCATGACCGCATTGATTCCCAGGCGCTCCATGAAATAGGGGTTGGTCTTGGGATTGAGATCATATCTCCAGGTCAGGGGAATATGTTCTCTGGTCAGAACCGGATGTTCATAACGGTCATAAATACCGTTGTAGAAATCAGACTTTACATTTTTCCGGGAAAGCAGCTTCTCCTGCTTCTCTTTTTCTATGTAATAACGCTCTAACATCTCTTCATAACCTCCATGCACATTCTGCCGTTATGGTAAGGGCATTTCCAAGGCTCCACAATGGGGCGGTCAGGATAGGGATTTCCTTCCGGATCCACTTCCCAGAACCATTCGGAACCGGGTCTCTTATCGATCACATGATCTCTGATAAATGCCCATTCCTTCTCTGCGGCTTCCAGATATTCCGTTTTCTCCGGCTCTTTCTCATAGCCGTTTAAGAAACCGATCACGGTCTCCGCCTGTACCCACCAGACTCTGTGTACATTCACGACACCTCTGTCACATTCATTGGCCAGAGAGTGTCCGTCGAATGCCACCTTATAGATCTGTGCGGTAAGGTCTTTGGTGATGGCATACATCTTCTGAGTCAGTTCCGGATCATCCAGAACCTTGCAACCTCTGTCGATCAGCCATGCCGTCTCGATGTCGTGGCCGTAGGAATGCAGATTCAGAATGGTATTATAATGCTTATCGAAAAATACTTCCTGTCTGTGGAGCTTCGGATTATAAACTTTCTCAGCGAACACATCCATGATCCACAGAAGGCGTCTGCGCACTTTTTCATCCCCGGATACCCGGTACAGCTCCGTATAAGCTTCAAAAACATGAAGCAGGGTATTCATGGTCTTGTCTGCCAGGACACCGTTCTCCGACAGCTTCTCATTGGATTCCGGTTTAAAGTCTCTGGTGAATGCTTCCAGATATCCCACCTCATCCATACACGTAGTCTCAATCAGAGTAAACAGCTTTTTCGCCAGCTCAGGGCTTCTGCATCCCCGCGGCCTCATAGTAAGAGGACAGCGCGTAGATGCAGAACGCTTGATTGTAAGTATGTTTTGTGGTATCCTTCGGGGTTCCGTCATAGTTTAGGGACCAGTAGATACCGCCGTATTCTTTGTCCAGACAATGGTCTTTCAGGAAATCGTAGCCGTGCTTTGCTTCATCCAACAGACTCTCGTCTTTTAACAGTGTATATGCGTTGGAGAAGAACCAGGTGATCCTGCTGTTCAGGATACAGCCTTTTTCTGCTTTTTTATCCAGATTCAGATCGTAGTCCAGAAAACCGTAATAACCGCCGAACTCGTCATCCCGCATCCCTTTCCAGAAAGGAATGATTCCTTCGGTCAGATGCTTTTTGATCTCTTCTCTCATTTTCTTTGTTTCCGCATTTTTCATGTTCCACACTCTCCTTTGTATTAACCCTTGACAGCGCCGGAGGTGATTCCACTGTAAATCTGTTTCTGACAGAGCAGGAATACGATCAATGCAGGCAGCAGAGACATCAGTACACCTGCACAGATCAGATTGTATTTGCTGCCAAGAGGTCCGGTGAAGGTATACAGGGAGGTTGCTACCACACCGAGAGTCCTCTTGTCCTGCAGATACAGACTGGCGCAATAATACTCGTTATATACGCCTACTCCCTTAAGCACCATCGAAGTTACGATAGCGGGCTTCAGAAGCGGAAGAATGATCTTCCAGTAAATGGTAAAATAGGAGGCTCCGTCGATAAATGCGGATTCATCCAACGATACCGAAATGTTTTCCATGAACTGGATGAAAATGTAGATGGAGATAACATCCGTACCCATACTCATAATGATATAACCATACAGATGATTGATAAATCCAAGGTTACTCATGATCTGGTACACAGATACCTGCATGGCAATTCCGGGAAGGAGGGTTGCGAACAGGAACAGGCTGCGGATCAGTCCGTTGCCGGGAAACTTGAACCGGTTCAGTACATAAGCGAGCTGTGTTCCCACCAGGACGGAGCCTAACAGTACAAATACCAGGATGATCGCTGAATTCAGATAGGCTCTGCCCATATTGGCACGGTTAAATGCATCAATAAAGTTCTGGAAGTTCAGCCAGCTTTCCGGCAGGGTCATAACATTGGTGCTCTGATATTCTGCATCGGTCTTGAATGCTGTGATGACACAGGATACAATAGGCAAAAGTGCCACGAAGGAGAAAAATACCAGGCTGAAATATTTAATGATGATCCAGATGACAGCGCCTGCGCTGTAATGTTTGTGGTTAGTTTTCATCTTTGCCATTTTACACTGCCTCCTTCTTCCATCTTCTCTCTCTTCTGAGCCGTTTTCTTCTGGTATATTCTTCATTATCCGCATCGGAGCTTCTAAATACCAGTTTGAAGAAAAGCTTTTGTAAAATTGTTGCTGCAAAAATGATCAGTAACAGTACCACAGCCATGGCTGACGCCAGACCTACCTGCTGGTTGGTATGTGCGATCTTGTCCATCAATACGAAGTAGGTTGCGGTTCCGCCGCCACCCTTGGTGATAACGTAGGGAGGATCGAAAGCACTTAGGGAACCTGTGATAGACAGGATCACGTTCAGCGTAACGATGGTCTTAATCTTTGGGTAAGATAATATGTATAAACTGTTGGAATTTATTGGCACCGTCCAGCTCTGCTGCCTCGTACATCTCGGAATCCACGGACATGATGGCACCGATGAAGAGTACCATGTTGTTGCCGTAATAACGCCATACCGAGGAAGCCACCAAAGAGATATTGTTAACGCTCTTGTCCTTCAGCCAGAACGGAAGACTTTCTAAGTTAAATCCACACCACTGTAATACCGTATCGAATACAAATCCTCTGGTGTAGAAGAATTTGAAGATAAATCCAATGGCAATACCACTGATCAGATAAGGGAAGAACATGAATCCCTTGAACATATTGCCAAACTTGGTCTTAAAGCTAAGGATCGTTGCCAGGTACAACGCAAGTACCAGCTGCACCATTGCGCCTGCCATGTAATAAAGGCTCAGCTTCAAAGCACTGAAGCATTCATCTTTCTTAAATACGTCGATGTAGTTCCGAAATCCTACAAACTGTCTTTTGTCTACCGGGGTAGCATATTTCATTTTATAAAAACTGAATTTTACCATCTCTCCAAAAGGAAGATAGGTGAACACGAACAGCAAAAGCAGGGGAATGATCATGAAGGACAGTATGACGATGGTCTGTTGTCCGTTCCTGCTCTTTACCCATTTTTTCATGCTGAAGGGTTTTTTTGTTTTCTTCATTGTCTCTGCACCCATCGAAATACCTCCATGCCCTTCTCTCTTAGATAAGAGGGAACCGGATAAATGGTTCCCTCTCACTTCAGAAGATTAAATTAGTTACCTATTAATTACTGGATCTCTACACCACAGCTCTCCTGTGCGGAAGTCCACTCTTCGTTCCACTCGTCGATGATCTCATCATAGGTCTTGGAACCATCTGCTGCACACTCTACCAGCTCCTGCAGCTTGGTCTCACCGTTGTTGTTGATGTTAAGACCACTTTCAGCGTTCAGCTCGTTTAACAGATCCTCTTCGCCTTCGATCGCAGGCTCATCCACTACAAAGTCGATACCCTTGAATGCTGCGTAGAAATCCGGTAATCTGGTATCCTTGATAGCAACGGGAAGTCCGCCGCAGTCATAGGAGAATCCGGATTCTTCTGTCATGAACTTAACGAAGCACAGAGCTGCTGCCTGATTGTCTTCGGTGGTGTTTGCATTGATACCAAAGCTGTAGTCAGGGCCTACAGATGCTGCCTGCTTACCGCTGGTCAGGGTAATAGGGAAAGGCATATAAGCGATGTCGTCAGCGTTGTCACCGGCTTCCTTCATCTGAGGAACTGCCCAGGAGCCAAGAACCATGCAAGCGATCTGACCATTGTTGATCATACCCTTACAACCTTCCCAGTCCGTGGTGGAGTAGTCTTCCTCGGTAAGGCCTTCAGCAACTGCATCGTACATTACTTTGTATACGTTATAAGCGCCTGTTCCGTCGCCGGGATCAGCAAAAGGATTGGCTGTGTGCAGTAACTTCTGGTTCATATAAGTGCTGTCTCCGGTAGCACTGCCGCTGATAGCGGGATCCCACTGGCCGCCCATTGCCCAGCCAGCTGCGTAGTTGGTGTACAGAGGAATGATGGAGCTGTCATACTCTTTGATCTGCTTTAATGCTGCGATGAAATCTTCGGGAGTCTTAGGCATCTCAGTGATTCCTGCTGCTTCGAATACTGCCTTGTTATATACGATACCACCGCTAACACCTGCGGTGTAAGGAACACCGTATACAGTGCCTTCGTACATCTGGTTGTAGTAGTTCAGCTGTCCGTCCATCTCGGTAGTAGTTCCAAGAGGAAGGAAGTATGTGCTTAAGTCAGCCTTGTCAACTGCGGGGATAAACATAACATCGCCCCAGTCACCACCCTGCAGACGAAGCAGCGTATCACTTGCATAGTCGGTGATACCTTCAATATCAACAGTGATGTTGGGATACATCTCGTTGAATGCATCAATGTAAGTCTGGAAAGGAACTGCTGCGCCGTCCTCTAACAGGTCGGTACGGTTAGTCAGGACCTTAATGGTCGTGGTAATGTCGGTGTAATCCTCACCCAAAGTAATCTCTGCGTAATTCAGGCTGGTAACCTCTGCAGGTGCTGCAGCCTCGCTGGAAGCTTCTGCAGTTGCGGGAGTGGTGCTTGCTACAGAACTCTCAGCGGCGCCGCCGTTGTCTGTGCTTCCACATGCTGCCATAGACAGTGCCATGACTGATGCTGTGGAAAGAGCTAAAAACTTTTTCATCTTCATAAGAAATCCTCCTAGTTTTCCGAAGGAAAATCCGAGTCCTCTGACGAGGAGAGGATTTAGCCTCCTTGTTTTTTGCTACATTTGATAGCGTTTACTGTTTTGTAACTTAATTTAATTATACATAATCATATTAATTAATCATCAACTATTCTTGTTTTTAATCTCTTATTCTTGCTATTTTCGTTATTATCTTCTATTTTCACAAGTTCTATGCCTATGTTTTGTACATATTATACAATTAAAGTAATTAATTTAAATTAAATTAGCTGATTTAATTAACTAATTTTGTTTTCTTTGCATCCTTTGTCATTGAAACAGCTTAAATAATGGCTTATAATGTATTTAAGCTTAATTAATTTTTTCAAAAAAGCATGTTTCTAGTGTGAAAAATAAATTCTTCACATGAAGTTTTGTTCCTGCACAAGCTGCTAAAGCAGCCGAAGTTTGAAGATTGCGGAAAGGCAAGGTTTTTGTATGAACATTTCCACCACTTTTCTCAATGCATTGAGGCACACTTCCTCCGATGTGGAGGGGCAGCGTTCCCCGGAAATCCTGCTGGGGCAGATCTATAAAGTATCCCTGGAAGACAAGAGCTTTTTACTGCCCCTGGCCGGTGGAGAATTCCGACTCTCGGATCCTTTCTATTATGAATGGAACCCCTTTCCCTCATATCTGCTGCTTTACACCTTAGAGGGCAGTGCCGTCCTTACTACCCGGGGCAGCGAAGTGGTCCTGGATCACGAGCATCTGTTGTTCTTAGATTGCAGCCAGGGGTTCTCTCTCCGGCTGTTGCAGGGAAAGTGGCGTTTTCAGATGTTTTTCTTAAGTGGAGCGGAGCTTTCTTCTTATTATAGCATATTTCAGGCTGCTTTTACCTGTTGTTACCCGATTCCCATCGGCTCCAGCGTTTCACAGAGGATGCAGCAGCTGACCAAATTTTCATTCACCCCGACTCCTGCAGAGCAGATACAGCTTCACCGAGAACTGACCGACATGTTCGTAGAACTGATGCTGTCCGCCCTGTCCGTCTCCCGGGATGTGAAGCCCATTCCTGCTTATCTGCTGTCCATGAAAGCGGATTTTGAGGAAAACTATGCTGAAAATCACTCTTTGGAATACTTTGAGCAGACTTTGGGCATCAGCCGCTACCGTCTGTGTCGGGAATTCTCCGCTACATTCCATACTTCCCCGCTGCAATATCTTCAAGGGAAAAAAATAGAAGCAGCAAAATCACTGCTCCTATCTACGGATAATCCGATTCACGAGGTGGGGGCTATGGTAGGCATCGACAATACCAATCATTTCATCCACCTGTTCAAAAAGCACACCGGTGTCACACCCTTCGTCTACAGGCAGAATGCACCGCAGTCTATACGTGAGACACACTGTCCTTCAGTACCAGTCGGCCTTCCACCACGGTAACTCCGGACTTATAATTATCACTGGTGATCTTCTTGATCATATTATGAATGGCTCTTCTCGCCATCTCTCCCATATCTACTTCATACGTCGTGATATGGATGTCACTGAGCCCCGGATACAGGTAGTTATCAAAGCCGACCACAGAGATGTCCTCCGGCACACGATATCCGTTCTCTCTCAGTTTCTTGATCAGAAAGCTCGCAGTCAGATCGCAGTTGCATACGAATGCGGTAGGCATATCCTTGGGAAGCTGCAACATATTCACCGTATCGATCTTACCTGTCTCAATGTGCCGATCGTCCACGACCCATTCCTTTTTCTGCTCCAGTCCCAGCTCCAAAAGAGCCTTCTGATAACCAAAATACCGGTCCGTAATACTCTCGGTAGCAAGCAGGGTTCCCACATAAGCAATTTTGTGATGTCCCATCCGATACAGATAGTAGGTCAGTTCATAGGTTCCGTAATAACTGTTGGAAATAACGGAATCGCTGGCTTCCCTTCCGTTATAATAGTCCAGATAGATCACCGGGATCCCGGCTTCTGTATTCAGATGCTGCAGGTAAGTATCCATCATCTTACCGATAACGATAATGCCATCCACCTTGCGTTCCTGTACCAGCTTCGGCATTCTGCCGTTCTCTTCCTCTGGCATTCCGATGACCTCCAGCATGGTAAAGCATTCCTTTGCCGTGGCTCTGGTAGCTACCGCCTGGTACATCTGCCAGTAAAACGATTCATATTTATCAAGGAATCTCTCAGAGATCAGAATACCGATATTGTAGCTCTTCTGGTTCTGACTTTTTCTTGCCGCTGACGGCTGCTGATAACCCAGTTCCTCCGCAATGCTGCGGATCTTCTCCCGAACTTCCTCGCTGACGCCTTTTTGTCCGGACAGTGCCTTGGACACTGTTACTGTGCTGACTCCAACTCTCTCTGCGATATCTGCTAATTTTACTGCTTTTGCCATAATTTTGTACTCCTTATCGCTATTTTTCTACACATTTCCCGATAAATCGTCAATTATACTTCCATATTAGATTTCAAAAATCGTTTGTCAAGGCATGTCACTGCCTTAATTTTACACCTCGGTCAGATGGATCAGCTTACTGCGGTAGTCTCCCCACAGAGGTGTCACTAGCAGTCCTGCCTGCATCAGCACGTCGCCGCCAAAGATTTCCCCGGTCTCCTCGATGCGATACTGTTTCTCCGGTGCCAGGCCTTTCAGACGTACTCTCCTGCTGTGGAAGTTCGGTCGGGAAAGTACCTGTACATAGGTTACCAACGCTTCTTTCTGATCCTTGGATGTCACCTGATAGCAGTCATAATTACCGTTTTCCAAAAATGATGCAATCCGGGAATAATCTCCTCTGCGGATCAGGTCGTTGTATTTATGATACATGGCGGTCTGTGCTGGAATCTGCTGTCTGTCCTTCTCCGGGATCTTCGTAATGTCCAGTTCATAGCCGAAGGTGCCTGCCAGTGCCACATGACCTCTGGTCTCAAAAGGAGTCACTCTTCCCACCGTATGGTTGGGGCAGTCCGATACATGGGCGCCCATGGTGGACAGCGGATACAATAACATCGTGCCCTCCTGAATTTTCAATCGCTCAATGGCATCCATGTCATCGGAACACCAGATCTGCGGACTGTAATATAACATACCGGGGTCGAATCTCGCTCCGCCGCCGGAACAATTCTCCAGAAGCAGATGCGGGAATTCTGCCAGCAGTCTCTCCTGTAATTCATACACACCCAGCACATATCTGTGATACAGTTCTCCCTGACGGTCTGCGGACAGTTCCACGCTACCAAGGTCCGACAGCTGCCGGTTCATATCCCATTTTACATATTCGATGTTGGCACTGTGCAGCACTGCCGCCACGCTTTCAAAGGCATGATCTCTGACTTCCTTTCGGGACAGATCCAGCACATACTGGTTCCTGCATAAGCTGCCTGCCCGTCCCGGAATGGCGATGGCCCAGTCGGGATGCTCCCTGTACAGATCCGAATCCGGGGAGATCATCTCCGGCTCGAACCAGATACCGAATTTCATCCCCAGTGCATTGACCTGTTCCACCAAAGATTTTAAGCCCCCCGGCAGTTTCTGCTCATTGACCTTCCAGTCACCTAAGCTGGTACTGTCATCGTTACGGTGTCCGAACCAGCCGTCATCCATGACCAGCATCTCAATGCCGAGCTTTGATGCCTGCTCTGCGATCTTCAGTAGTTTTTCCGTGTTAAAATCAAAATAGGTAGCTTCCCAGTTGTTGATCAGGATTGGTCTCTTTTTATCACGGTACTCGCCGCGGATCAGATGATTGCGGTACATATCGTGATAATGATGGGTCATCCCGCTCAATCCTTCTGAGGAATAGGTCATAACGACTTCCGGTGCTGCGAAACTTTCTCCCTGCTCCAGTTTCCAGACAAAGTTCTCCGGATGAATGCCCATAGTCATACGGATGGAATCGAACTGGGAAAGCTCCGCCTGTGCCAAGAAATTGCCGGAGTATACAAAGTGCATACCGTAGACTTCACCGGCATCCTGCGTGGCATCCGCAGAAAGCAGTGCGATAAAGGGATGCTCCTGATGGGAAGATTCTCCCCGCACGGAGCCAACACTCTGTTTGCCGTGCATCAGACTTCTTCTCTCCATCTGGCGCTCTCTCGCCCAGGATCCGTGCAGCGTAAGAATGTCATACTTTTCATCCGTGCAGTCCAGATCCAGGCAGGCAGACATAACTTTTGTCACATAAATAGGCTGCCCTGCCGTATTTTTCAGGATCACACTGCGGGTGATCACATCTTCCTCTTCAAATGTAGTATAGATCAGGTCTGCAGCCAGACCGATGACCGGATCCGCCAGATGCAGGATCAGGGTATCGCAGTCCTCATCCCCGGAAATGTGGAAGGAAGTCCCGGCAGTGCCGGCTTCTCCTTTACGATCTCATGAGAGACATACTGTAACTGCACTCCTACATGTCCCTGTGCTGTCCGCACAGAAATGGCGCTTTCTCTGTAATCTCCCAGACCGTTTCCCGGATATTCCATGGGGAAAGAATCCAGAAATGACACACGCTCTCTGTTATTCTGTGACGGAACGAAGGGTGCTTCTCCCGTACGCAGCAAATATACCGGTGCCGGTGTATTCTCGGTATACTGCAATTTCTGACCGTAATATACGTGTCCCACAAAATTCTCCTGATCTACAATTGCCAGGAGATAGCTGGTGTGTTCTGTGTCCAGCCAGAAGGTTCTGTCCTGCTCGATGTATCTGATCGCCATAATCCGCCTCTTTCTTTATCAATGTTTATTCTTAAAAAACCGTTTTTGCAAAATCATTTTTCCAAATTTTCCAAATAATATCCATGACAGTGTATTTGCATCTGTCAATGTCACAGATATAAAAAAGCAAACGGTGCTTCCGGTTCTGTCGTCAAAAACTGCATCAGCATCAGTCCACAACGCATGGACACCCGTTCTTCCCGCAGGATACGAAGTACTTCCTGTCTGTCTGCCAGGATCACCTGAATATCCTCGGTATTTTCCATCTGCTGTCCCACATTCTCTGTCACGATTCCGAAGATCATGCTGCCGCTCTCGTCTGTCAGCCCCTGTGCCAGGAAAAATCCTCTTCGGAAAGCCGGTTCTCCGCCTTCGTAGACTTCCAGTTTCCAGCCGGTTTCCTCGATCATTTCCCGACAGGCGGCCTCCGAAGCGGTCTCCTCCGGCTCGATCAGTCCCGCCGGCAATTCATACAGATAATCATTCACGGGATACCGGTACTGACGCACCAGCACCAGTTTCTCTCCGTCCTCTGTCACTGCGTAGACCGCCATGCCCTCGGGGCGCATACTGTGGGTCTTGTGTTTGATATTGTTTTCATCATTTCGGGACGCAAAATAATAATGAAACGGCGTTCCGTCCCGTCCCAGGGCATCAATGTGATACAGGTTCAAAAACGGATTATCCGTCTGTTTCTCGATTCCCCGATAGTGTTTTCTGTCATTTCCTTTTGCGTCCATGTTTTCCATGCCCTATTTATACTCCATTCTTTCTGTTCCCATCGTGCTCTGTCATCCACGTTCCCACAGCGCATCATCTGCCGCAGGCGCAGGCAGCCGTGACGGAACTACTGTAGGATTTCCTCCAACAGTGCCACTGCCAGCTCCGGATTCTTCATGCCATCCGCCAGCCCCACGGCTGCGTTCTCCTGATACCATCCGGTCTTCCTCACCCATTCGTTGTTCTCAAGCCGGATCCCCGCCACAATCGTTTCTCCCGTCATGGTATTTAACACCATGATCTGCTGATCTTCATATCTGTCCAATAGTTCCTTAGGCAGATAATCCCTTAAATCCGCCAGATAATCCGTGCCGCCCATGAGCTTCAAAAACTCTTCGTCAGAAAAAAACACATCCACCGACCGGGTCATGAACAATACCTGGATCGTGCTGAGATTCGTGGAATCCACATCGGAATCCGAGTTCGGATCGATCCAGATCGTATCATTCAGGTTCACCACATCCCGTTTGGATATCACACCGTGTTCGCGCAGGAAATCCGTAAAATAATCCGGACCGGTGGCTTCGATGTGCTCTCCGTCCGTATTCACTGCCATGACTCCCATGATGAAGCTGGTCTTGGTGGCAAAATGTACGATCAGGAAAATAACAATAGCGATCCCCGCTGCCACACCTATGGTAACCCACAGATAATAGTCCATAAAATACTGCCATTTTTCAGAAGGAGACAGTTGTTTCCATTGTTCTTTCTGCCGGATATGGTCTTCCTTTTCCAAATTGCTGTCTCCCTTCCGTTTCTCGAATCTTCCGTCTGATAATATCCTGCTTTTAGTTCTATATCAGTCTTTAGTATATCAAACTAATTTAATCTTGTATAGCAGACTTTTTAATATATTTTAGGTTCAATTTTGTTAAAAATAAACAGAAAAAGCCCTGCCATGCACTTAAATTAACATGGCAGAGCTTTGTGTTTTCTATTTGTTCGATCAGATAAGAAGAGGAAATGCTTTAGCGGTCCATCTCCGCAATACGTCCGGTGGACTTGTGCTCCTTGATGATCCCCTGGATCTCCTTTAAGTCGGTGCACAGCAGGTCACCGGGGATGGTGTTCTTAAGTGCGCTGATGGCATTGCCATATTCCAGTGCTCTCTGATACTCACCGGGATGTGCCAACAGTCCGTACAGGACACCGGAGATATAAGCGTCACCGCTTCCGATGCGGTCTACGACTTCGATATCGGTGTAAGGTGCTTCCTCATAATAGGTATCATCCTTGGCACTGTAGATAATGGAGCCGAAGGTATGACGCTTCGGGCTATGTACGATACGCTGTGTGGATGCCACGATGGAGATTGGATACTCCTCCGTGAAGCTCTTCATAATGCTCTTGGCATCGCCTTCCTTCAGGAAGGTCAAACGCGCCGTGTCCTCGGAGCAGAAGAAGATGTCCACATAAGGCAGAATGAATTCGATGCATTCCTTCGCCTCGGCGCCGGTCCACAAGTTCCCACGGAAGTTCACATCGAAGGAGATGATGGCCCCCTGTGCTTTAAAGCGCTTGATCATCTCAACAGCGGTAGCTCTCAGCTCCGGGCTGAGAGCCAGTGTGATGCCGCTGGTATGGAAGCAGCGGGTATCGCTGTAGATCTTGTCATCATAGTCATCAACGGTCAGCTTGTTGATGGAGGTATTCTTACGGTCATATACAATACGGGGCTTTCTGGGATAAGCACCATTCTCATAGTAGTACACGCCCAATCTGGCATCCTTGTCATCATCGTATACCAGATAGTCATCGCTGACACCGCAGAGACGTACACGGTTCTTGATATATACACCCAGGTCATTGGCCGGAAGCTTGGAAATGATACCGCAGCGCAATCCCAGCATTGCCGCACCGGTAATGGCATTCAGTTCTGCGCCTCCTGCCTGCTTGCTGAAGCTGTCGCCTCTGGTAATACGCTCATTGTCGGGCGGTGATAATCTCAGCATGATCTCTCCCAGGGAGAGCAGGTCAAATTCCTTCTTCTCAGTCAGTTCCATAATATAAACTCCCATCTGCATATTTTGCCAAATGCTTTATCAGAATTTCACCGTTACTCCTTACAGCGCAGCGTTGAAACCCCTTACATTTTTTCTTTACATTTGTACTATATCACATATACACAGCCCCGGTAAAGACACTGGACATTAATTAAAAATTTAACGAATCCACATATTCAAAATAATCATCCTCGCTGGCAAATAAGATATATTCATTCTCCACATATCCCATATATCCGCTGGCAGTCACATATCCTTTCATAAAAAATACCTCCTTATCAGAATCCTTTCGTTCCCTGTTCTGATAAAAAGGTATCATTTTTAAAGTCCTATAAAACTCTCTTAATTATTCTGAACCGGCTCTGTTTCCAGCACCAATTCTTTCATTTCTTCCAATAATTCCTCGGTTCTGCCCATCAAAAGCTCCGCATCGGTCTCCACCAGTCCCGTCTTTTTATACTTATAGGTAAAAAACGGATTACCGTAAGCGGTAAAGCTTAATTCATCCTTATGCTTTTTCAGGAAATCCGGAATCTTGCGGGGATCGATCTTCGCATCCGGCCGGAAGTTGAAGGTAATGCGTTCGTTCTTGCCCTTGATCTCCGTCATGTCCAGACCGTGGGCCGCCATACGGATCAGGGCGATCCGCAGCAGATTGTCCACTGCCTTGGGGATGTTGCCGAAGCGGTCTAACAGTTCATCCTTCATTTCATCCCGCTCTTTTATCGTCTCGATGCCGGCGATCCGTTTGTAAATATCCAGCTTCTGTGTCTCGTTGACAATGTATTCCGCCGGAATGTAAGCATCCACATCCAGATCGATCACCGTAGCGAAATCCACTGCCGTATGAATGCCCTTCAGGTTCTGCACCGCTTCGTTCAGCATCTTGCAGTACAGGTCATATCCCACGGCCTCCATATGTCCGTGCTGACTTAATCCCAGCAGATTACCGGCGCCGCGGATCTCCAGATCACGCATGGCGATCTTGAAGCCGCTGCCCAGATCCGTAAATTCCTTGATGGCCGCCAGCCGCTTTTCCGCCACTTCTTTTAACATCTTATCCCGCTTGTACATCAGAAAAGCATAGGCATTCCGGTTGGAACGACCCACACGGCCTCTGAGCTGATACAGCTGGGACAATCCCAGATTGTCCGAATCGTGGATGATCATGGTGTTGACATTGGAAATATCCAGTCCGGTCTCTATGATGGTGGTGGACACCAGCACATCGATCTCTCCGTTAATGAAATCAAACATGATCCGCTCCAGTTCGTGTTCCTTCATCTGTCCATGGGCGTATGCAACGTTGGCTTCCGGCACAAGCTTTGCGATCTGTGCCGCGATATCCGCAATATTGTTCACCCGATTGTAGACATAGTAGACCTGTCCGCCCCGGGCCATTTCCCGGACAATGGCCTCTCTCACCAGTTCGTCATTGTATTCGCAGACAAAAGTCTGGATCGGCAGTCGGTCATTGGGGGCCTCCTCCAGCACGCTCATATCCCGGATACCGATCAGGCTCATATGCAGTGTCCGGGGAATGGGGGTTGCCGTCAGGGTCAGCACGTCCACGTTTTCTTTTAATTTCTTGATCTTCTCCTTATGGGCCACACCGAAACGCTGTTCCTCGTCAATGATCAGCAGACCCAGATCCTTGAACTTCACATCCGCAGATAATACTCTGTGGGTACCGATCACGATATCCACCATGCCCTTTTCCAGATCCTTCACCGTCTTTTTGATCTCCGATGGCGTACGGAAGCGGCTCATCAATGCGATGTTGATGGGAAAATCCTTCATTCTCTGCACAAAGGTGTTGTAATGCTGCTGTGCCAGAATGGTGGTGGGCACCAGATAGACCACCTGTTTGCCCTCCTGTACCGCTTTGAAGGCAGCGCGGATCGCAATCTCTGTCTTGCCGTAGCCCACATCTCCGCAGATCAGACGATCCATGATCCGATGGCTTTCCATATCGGCCTTGGTGTCAGCGATAGCATTCAACTGATCCTCCGTCTCCTCGAAGGGAAACATTTCCTCAAACTCCCGCTGCCATACCGTGTCTTTTCCGAAGGCATAGCCCTCACTCTGCTGACGCACCGCATACAGCTCCACGAGATCCTTTGCCACGGCGCTGACCGCACTGCGCACCTTGGTCTTGGTGTGCTCCCATTCCTTACCACCCAGTTTGTTCAGCTTCGGCTTCTTCGCCGCATCGGCGGAGGCATACTTCTGGATCACATCCAGCCCGGTGGCCAGAATGTACAGGTTGCCGCCGTCCCGGTATTCGATCTTGAGGTAATCCTTGACGACCTTGTCTACCTCTACCTTCTCGATGCCCTTATAGATGCCCAGTCCGTGGGTCTCATGTACCACATAATCCCCGATCTTCAGGTCGTTGAAATCATTGATCTTCTGCCCCTGATAGAGCTTTTTCTTCTTTTTCTTACGCTTCTCCGCTCCGAAAATATCACTCTCGGACAGCACCACGAATTTCAGCCAGGGGTATTCAAAGCCCTTATTGACATGACCGTAATAGGTCAGGATCTCCCCGGGCTGTACCTCCCGCATGGGGTCTTCCGTGTATACTGCCGTCAGTCCGGCATCCTCTGTGTTCCGCAGATCCTCCGCCAGACGTCTGGCTCTGGTACGGGAACCGGACAAAAGCAGCACCCGGTAGCCGTTCTTTTTATATTTTTTCAGATCCTTGACCAGGGATTCAAAGCTGTTGTTATAAGGGGCAATGTTGCGGGCTGCAATATCCACGTGCTTCTCTGTCCTGAAATAGCCGTACTTGGTCTCCATGGTAGCCAGGGTCACCACGGCATTTTTCTCTAAAGTAGCCGCTACCTGTTCCCCACTGTAGAGAATGTTCATCTGTCCCGGCAGCACATAACCTTTTCTGGCACGTTGTTCCATGCTCTCCCGAAATTCCAGTTCGATGGCATCCGCCTGCTCCTTCACTCTCGCCGGTTCGTCGATATAGAAGGCCAGAGAACGCCCCGCCATATCTGACAGCAGTTCCGGCATGGTTACCGTATTTTCATAAAAATAACGGATGTAGCCTTCCAGATTGATCTTACTCTGGAACTCCAGCAGCTGCTCTTTCAATTCGCTGACCTGGGTGGCGATCCTGTGAGCTTCCTCCGGCTGATGGGCATCCCGGAAAATTTTCTCCTGTTTGGCGGCTTCCTTCTCCAGTCTGGCGATTCCCTTGCGGATCTGCTCCTCAGACAACACGAACTCCGTCGCCGGGTAGACAGTGATGCTCTCCAGCTTCTCAATGGAACGCTGGCTCAGGATGTCGAAGCTGCGGATGGACTCCACCTCATCTCCCCACAGTTCGATACGATAGGGGTTTTCCTCCGTCAGATCAAAGATATCCACAATGCCGCCACGGATGGAGAACTGCCCCGGGCTTTCCACCTGATAGGCTTTCTCATATCCCATAGCCACCAGTCTGGATGCCAGTTTGCTCTCGTCCAGACTGCCGCCCCGCTCGGTGCGGATGATGTCTTTCTCCTCCCACAATACCTGCGGTGTCATCAGTGCCGCATAGGTGGTGACAATGGTGACCGGCTTACCCTCCACGACTCTGCGCAGGGTCTTGATCCGCTCCTGCACCAGCTGATTACCGTGAATATCCGCCTGGAAAAAGATCAGGTCCTTCGCCGGATATAGCATGACATTTCTGTCATAAAAGCGGTATTCCTCGTAGATCTCTTTGGCCTTTAAGTCACTATAAGTAACGATGACCTTGTATTTCAGGCCATCGCTGAGTCCGTAGATCATATGAAGTTTCTGGGAGTCCACACAGCCGGACAGAGCTACGGTTCCTTTTCCCTGTCTGGTCACTTTCCGGATCTCATCATATTCCGCCAGTTCTTTCAGTGGCGCAATCAGTGCCTGCATCGCTTTTTCCTCTTACTATACAACCGTTACGCTTTCTTACTGTTAAAATGGTTCATGGCTGTATCCGCATTCTCAGTGATGATCATACGGATAGCTTCTGCTGCGGTCTTCGCCGCTTCGTCCATGATGCTTCGTTCCTCCGCCGGAAAATGTCCCAACACGTAGTCTGCCAGATCGAAGGTCTTCGGCTTCTCTCCCACGCCCATACGCACGCGGATAAAAGTATCATGCCCTAACATTTTGATGATATTCTTGAGGCCGTTATGGCCACCGGCGCTGCCCTTTTTGCGGATGCGGATCTGTCCCACATCCAGGCTGATATCATCGGAGATCACGATCAATTCCGTGGTATCATCCACCTTGTAATAGTCCACGATCTCCCGGATGCTCTCTCCGCTTAAGTTCATGAAGGTCTGGGGCTTCGCCAGGATCACCTTCTGCCCTGCCACGTAGCCTTTGCCGATCAGTGCCTTATGCTTACTCTCCATGACGGCGATATTTTCTTCCTCTGCTAATCTGTCTATGACATCAAACCCGATATTATGTCTGGTATTTTCATATTCTTTGCCTGGATTTCCCAGCCCTGCGATAATATACATAGCTTTCTCCTTACTTTCTTGCAATCAATGCGTTAACTTATATTTTCGCATTTTTACGCAGAAAATGCAACTATTGGTTATTTTGCACAAATTTTATTTTCGGGAAAACAGCCAATTTCCGCATGGCATATTTCGTTACTTATTTTCCGAATCTAAAGTATCTATTCCCGGCATTGTATTTTATAATAATAGTGGAGTGTTACCAAAACGGTAAGCGGTTCACCTTTCGCCAAAATGATGACATTTTGAGAGCTTCCAGTATTATTGGAGGTGATACAGATGGGAAATCTATTGAAAGGTACATAAGATGCTGGAAACAGTGGTAGGCATTGTCGGTATTGTTGTTACGATCATCAGTATCATCGTAACGCTTATCAGTATCGTACAGACTGCACGGAAACATAAACATCAAAAAAGCAACCGCCCTCGCCAGGATTGAGTTGCTTTTTTGATAAGTAACTATTAACTTAGGTGAACCGTTGCTGTACGGTAGCACTCTTTTCTTTTATTATCCTAACACTCTCTTTTGATTTCGTCAATAAAATTCACCATTTACAAAAATCCTTGTACCCGGGCTTGACTTTTTCCGGAATACTGGTATACTGGTAAGGCTGAAATGCCCTGAAATCAAGGCTTTTCGGAAATCCATTCGTGTGTTCGGGACCTTCCACACGTAAATAAAAACTAAAGGAGAAAACAAATGAACAAGAAAGTACTGTACCTCGTACACGGAGCGGTGATTGCTGCTCTCTATGTTGTGCTGACCATGTTAGCCAACGCTCTGGGACTGGCAAATTATGCCATTCAGGTCCGCTTCTCGGAAGCCCTGACGATTCTTCCCGTATTTACCCCTGCTGCCATACCGGGACTTTTCCTGGGATGTATCATCAGCAATACCATGACCGGCTGCATGCTGCTCGACATTATCTTCGGCAGCCTGGCAACGCTGATTGGTGCATTTGGCACTTATCTGCTGCGGGATAAGAACAAATGGCTGGCTCCCCTGCCTCCCATCATTGCCAACACCATTATCGTTCCTTTCGTACTGGCATATGTCTACCACTTAGAAGGCGGCATTCCTTACTTCATGCTGACTGTGGGTATCGGTGAGATCATTTCCTGCGGAGTGCTCGGCATGCTGTTACGCACCGTGTTACAGAAATACCGCAAATACATTTTTGACGTACAGAAATAAGCGGTCATCCCGCCAAAAAGGCGTCCGGATCCTTTCACAGGTTCCGGGCGCCTTTTGCTGTCCACTTGTATTTAATTTTCTATTTTCATATAGGAAATAAAATGATTGCCGTTCTCCGCGAACCATGTTGTAGCATCGTTCATTCCCTTTTTGTACAACTTTCCGGTGGACGGCTCCATGATGACAACGTTGAATTCATTAAATCCGGTCACCAGCACCGCCTCGCCATCCTCCAGGATCGCCAGTACCGGAATATCCTGATTCACATAATACAGTACCGCATCCAGACTACAGCCGCTCAGATCCAGTACCTGTACGCCTGTCATATTTTCTTCCAGAATCTGTATTGCCGTCTTGCCCTGCGCCAGGTCATATTCGGTGTTGCGGGTGATTCCGGCATGCCGCAGGATATTGTCCAGACATACCGTCAGGCTGTTCTTCTGGTCCGTGACACTTTCTTCCTTGATTGCCATGATCTGGTTTCTGCTGACACGATTGCCCTTCAGCCATACCGTAATGCCGCGGTCGTTCGTAACAACCCCGGAGGAATCGTAGGCTTCCTTCACCGCCTTGCCCGGGGCACTGTAAATGCCCTGTACTCCATAAGCATTGTATACATAATATCTGGAAACTTCGCTGACCGCATCCAGTGTCAGTTCTCTTCCGCCCTCAAATACGACCTCCTTCGGATTCAGCACCTTGATAGTCTTGGTATCAATGGTTGTCTTGGTCTGTATCTGCACATATCTCTCATAAATATCAATGTCCGCCGTAACTACTTTATTCTGTCCCGGCTCTTCTTCCACATTGTTCATGATCTGGTCATTCAGGATCTCCTGATAGCTGCCGTTCTCAGAACGCTGTATTCTCGACAGGGTAATCTGATTGCCCTCGATGGCGCAATCCACGATATAGATGCCATCCTGTCCGTATTCCTTCAGATTATTTCCGGAAGAATTGCTGATGCAGACCTTATACATGGGGTAAAAGATCTGTCCGGAATTCTCTGTCCGGATGTCGCTCTCCCTGGCCACGCCGTAGATAATATCTTCTCCCATGAAGCCAAGCGGCCGGATAGCCTCACCGTCCTCCGCCCGGATCACTGTCTGTTCTCCGGTATTCAGATTCCGGACATTCAGCTGGTTGCTGTGGTTGATGTCATCCCCTTCCTGCCATACGATGATCTCATGGTTCTCCGATACCTGAAGGCTGTCATCCTGTCTTATACTTACCAGCTGTTCAGCGCTGCGATTCTCCAGATCCACATCATAGACACCGTTTTCCAGGAAAAAATATACATGTTGCTGTCTGTTCCGGTACAGCAGCTGTTCCATCTCATCCTTCAGCACCGCATAGCTCTTGGAATATGGGATATAGACTTCTTCCTCGATCGTATTCAGCGAATTGTCATAGCTGATGATCTGAATGCCGGTCTCTCCCTCATGTCTTCCGCGATTCATGTAACCATACACGGCAAATTTCACATTACCGCCCTCGTCTACATCCAGAATCTTGATGCCATGATTGTCATACAGAGTCCGCCGATCGGCATTATCTTTATCATAGAAGGAGAAGATCACTGTCAGTCCGTTGGTAGCCGCATTATAGCTGAGTAACTGCCCCATATCGGAGAACACCACGGTATTGCCATCCGCGCTCTCCATCATATCCACATTTTCATCCGTGATTCCCAGAAGGATCTTGTCATTGGCATACATCCGGGTAGTATCCGGGATCTGTGTCATGGTACGCTCATAATCCAGCAGATACATTCTCTCCGAAGTATATCTGACTCTGTAATACTCTTCGACATTGTAGTAGATCTTATTTTTGCCCTCTCCGGTGGATACCACAAAATCCATCAGCAGAGAGGCCACATTCCCACTGATCTGTGTCAGCCGGATGGAAGCCGCGTCCTCCTGGACCGGTTCCAGACTGCCCCAGGTGATCTGCTGAAAGCTGCTGTGAATATTCACTTTATGAAAAGTGCCGTTATCTGTCAGCTTGGAATTCGGTTCCAGATATTTCGTCAGTTCCTTGGCCACTTCCTTGTCGTATAATTTTCCGTGGAAATCTGTCGCAAATTCCAGGATTTCCGAAATACGCACATCATCATTCCATAAAATAGTCGTATAATAATATACCTTCTGTTCCCCTTCCAGTTCCAGGATCAGGGTCAGACTGTATTGTGTATTCGTGTCGATCAGGTCTTTTAACGTAAGGGAAACGGAAAAGCTTTTCCCATTTGCCTTCCATCCGGTGACTTCACTGTTCTCGATCAGCCGGCTGCCGTCGATGCTGCGAACCTCTGTCGAGATCCCCGTAATTTCTCTTCCGAACGTATCCACGGTGAAATTCGCCTGTCTGCCCTCCCCCAGCAGAGTAATGCAGTCCTTCTGGTAAGCCACATCCATCTCCACGGTATTTCCGTGCAGTTCATTGCATGCCACACCGCCGCTTTCCATGGTGATCATAGGCAGAGTGGCCGGAGCCATCTCCATGGTCATATTGTTATGTCCCTGATTCATAATGCTGCCGATGATCAGTGCTGATGCCAGAAATACTACAACACACACGGCAATTCTAATGATCGTTTTCTTCATTCTTGATTCTTCACTCATTCATTATTCAGCAATTTTTCCAGTGTCGGTGCCACATGGAGCAGTTCCTCCACAGTACCGATATCTGCGCTTTTCTTCGGGCGCATACCGTTCTTTTTCACTGCCCGGATCAACAGATTCTTCGGGGTATGTTCCATATCGATGAATTCCAGGATCTGGGTCTCATAGCCCTGTTGTTCCAGCAGATTTGCTCTCAGAGCATCGGTGAGCAGTGCTGCCACGCGCTCCTTGATGATGCCGTATTTTAACACTGGTTTTAAAGGATCACATTTTATCTGCCGGTTCAGTTCATGCTGACAACAGGGAACCGCCAGAATGACTCTGGCCCCCCATTTTACCGCCTTGTCTAACGCATAATCTGTGGCAAGGTCACAGGCATGCAGGGTCACCACCATGTCCGCCACATCTGTGCCCTCGTAGGTACTGATGTCTCCCCTCTCGAACTTTAATCTGTCATACCCCAGCTTTTCCGCCAGTTCATTGCAGTGCTGGATCACATCGGTCTTCAGATCCAGTCCGGTCACCTGGATATCTCTATGCTGTAATTCATGCAGATAATAGTACATTGCAAAGGTAAGATAGGATTTGCCGCAGCCAAAATCAATAATGCGGATGGTACGGTCTTTCGGCAGTTCATCGATCACATCCTCGATAAATTCCAGATACCGGTTGATCTGACGGAATTTATCAAATCTCGCCCTGGTCACCCGGCCGTCCGGGGTCTACACGCCCAGTCCTACCAGGAAATCCACCGGTTTTCCTTCCTCTAAAATATAATGCTTGGTACGGTTGTGAGCCAGTGCCTGCAGTTCCTCCTCTTCAGAAGCAGCCGCCCCCTCCGTCCGCGGTGACTTGCCACTGTTTTTCACCTTCAGTGTCAGCTTGCCTTTTTTGCTGACCAGAGCGGTGGCCTGCAGGGTCTTCGCTGAGAATTCTCCCTGCCGGAACTGCTCCTGTAAGGCGGTGCAGATCCGGTCCGTCAGCTGTTCTGCTGTAAAATTCTCGTGAAACACCTGAGTTCCTCTGTAAGCAGTCTCCTGGAACAACAGTTCCTCCCGGATCAGCACCGGGCGGATCTTTACCTTCTGGGTCTGTTCCGGATGACGGCTGTTGCTCAGGATGATCTGCTGCAGATCTTTATTCAAAATTTTCTGTAAAAGTATTTTCAGTTCTTCCATGGTTTATCCTGTTTTTCAAATGTTTTGCGCATATTATAGCACGCTTTCCTATAAGAACGCAATCATTCCCCGTCGTCCACCGTGTCTCCTTTTGTAGATCTCATTGCACACCAACACATGGATCAGATCCTTTGATACTTTTTCCGCTTCCTGTTCCAGGATCGTGCTGATCGTATCCGCTATCCGGAACAGACTCAGGCGGTCCGGATATTCATCATAGATCATGCTTCCTTCATAGTCGTATTTGTCCAATATTTCCGCAATTCTGCGCTGACAGCGTCTGACTTCTCCGGGATAGGTCTGCTGCAGATATTCCAAGTCATTTAATAGTTCCTTTTCATCCATTCTTCCGGGATATCCGGGCAATGTCATAAAAAACGGTCTTGCTACCATTTTAAAATGCCTCATGCTTTTTTATAACATATGCATTTTCTCTCTATAAAGTGAAAAACAGGTGCTGCGAAGCTTATCGCAGCACCTGAATTCTCGCCATTGCTCTCTGCAATGCCGTCTCTGCCCTGGCAATATCCGTCTCCGGCGTCTTGCTGCGCAGTCTCTCTTCCGCACGGTGCAATGCTGCCTCCGCACGGTTTTCATCGATCTCATTCGGCCATTCGATAATCTCTGCCAGAATGGTAACTCCTTCGGGAAGGATCTCGGCGAATCCGGAATGCAATGCTGCTTCCTTCTCTCCGTCCTTCTCCGTAATATGCAGGATACCCGGCTTCACGATCACCGTCAGGGGAATGTGGCCCGGAAGGACACCAATCTGTCCTTCCGTGGTATTGAATTCTACCATATCCACAATTCCCTCATAGAATACTCTTTCCGGGGTTATGATACGAAGTGTGAATTCTTTATCTGCCATATCTGTACTCCCCTCTCATGCTATGCATGAACCTTTGCCAGTACATCATCAATGCTTCCGGCATTCAGGAAGTAGCTCTCCGGAATATCATCATGCTTACCGTCCAGGATCTCACGGAATCCACGGATGGTCTCGCTGATAGGTACATATTTTCCTTCCAGACCGGTGAACTGTCCTGCCACGAAGAAAGGCTGGGACAGGAATCTCTGGATCTTACGGGCACGGGATACGACCAGCTTGTCTTCCTCGGACAGCTCATCCATACCGAGGATAGCAATAATATCCTGTAATTCCTTATATCTCTGCAGGATCTCCTGTACACCGCGGGCGGTCTCATAATGCTCCTTACCTACGATTCTGGGATCCAGAATGCGGGATGTGGACTCCAGAGGATCTACTGCGGGATAAATTCCCAGTTCTACAATAGAACGGGACAGAACCGTGGTGGCATCCAGATGTGCGAACGTGGTCGCAGGTGCCGGGTCTGTCAGGTCATCCGCAGGCACATAGACTGCCTGTACGGAAGTAATGGAACCGTTCTTGGTGGATGTGATACGCTCCTGGAGCGCACCCATCTCTGTCTGTAATGTAGGCTGGTATCCTACTGCGGAAGGCATACGGCCTAACAGTGCGGATACCTCACTTCCGGCCTGGGTGAATCGGAAGATGTTGTCGATGAACAACAGCACATCTTTTCCGCCCTTGTCACGGAAGTACTCTGCCATGGTCAGTCCGGTCAGACCGACTCTCATTCTTGCTCCGGGGGGCTCGTTCATCTGTCCGAATACCATGGTGGTCTTGTCCAATACGCCGGACTCCTGCATCTCGTGGTACAGGTCGTTACCCTCACGGGTACGCTCACCTACACCGGTGAATACGGAATATCCGCCGTGCTCGGTTGCGATATTACGGATTAGCTCCTGGATCAGTACGGTCTTACCTACACCAGCACCACCGAACAGACCGATCTTACCACCCTTCTGATAAGGGCAGAGCAGGTCAACGACCTTAATACCGGTCTCTAGCAGTTCTGTGTCCGTAGACTGCTCTGCGAAGGTCGGTGCGGCACGGTGGATAGGCTCGTAAGACACTCCTGCCGGTACCGGCTTGTTATCAATCGGCTGACCCAGTACATTAAATATTCTGCCCAGGGTATTCTCTCCTACCGGTACGGAAATGGGAGATCCGGTGGCGATAGCCTCCATTCCTCTCACAAGTCCGTCGGTAGTACCCATGGCAATACATCTGACAGTGTCATCACCCAAATGCTGGGAGACTTCCACTACCAGTTCTCCTCCATCTCTGGTAGGGATGCGGATCGCGTCATTGATCTCGGGAAGTTTGCCCTCATCGAAGCGTACATCCAGTACGGCACCGATGACCTGGGTGATCCTTCCTTTATTCTCTCCTGCCATTTCTACCTCTTTCCTGCCCACTGATGGGCATTATTACAATAGTTAAAGCGCCTCTGCGCCTGCAATGATCTCTGTAAGCTCCTGGGTAATGCTTCCCTGTCTTGCGCGGTTGTACTTCAGTGACAGATCACTGATCATATCCTCCGCATTGCTGGTGGCATTATCCATGGCCTGCATACGGGCACCGTTCTCACTGGCTGCCGCTTCCATCAGTGCACCATAGATCAGACTGGATATATATTTCGGTATGATCATATCCAGTGCTTCCACATCTTCCGGTTCGAAATTCATCAGCGCATCGGCACCCTCTGTGGATGCACCCGCCTCTGCATCATATTCCACGGGCAGAAGCTTCAACAGCTTCGGCTCGTGGCTCACCGTGTTCTTGAAGTGTGTGTATGCCAGATAAATCTCGCCGATCTCTCCGGCTGCAAATGATGTCAGCAGTTTGTCCGACAGAAGCATTGCTTCGGCATATGTGGGCTCTTCGATGACCTCCGGATAGGATTCCTTCACGGTGTATCCTTTTCTCTCCAGAATCTCCCGGCCCTTATTACCGATGGCATAGACTACCACGTCTTCTGTCTTCCAGTCCTCCTGCCCAGTGATCAGTTTGGCTACGTTGGAATTGTAACCGCCTGCCAGACCTCGGTTGGAGGTAATGACAATGACCGCCTTTTTCGGACAAGCCCCCGGGACAAGATACTTGTGTTCCAGATGACCTACCCTGGACAGGATATTGTTTACGGTATCATACATACAGTCAAAATACGTCTGAGAACGTTCTGCACCTGCTCTGGCTCTCTGAAGCTTTACCGTAGATACCAGCTTCATGGCCTTGGTGATCTGCTGTGTGCCCTGAATGCTGGTCTTACGGCGCTTGATATCACGCATTGATGCCATAGTTACCTCTCATTCTGCCGCAATCTGCGGCTGACACACTTATTTCAGAAACTCTGCCTTGAAATCATTCAGTGCCTTCACAAGCTTTTCTTCCGTAGCATCGGAGATCACCTTTTCCTCAGCGATGGCTGCAGGAATCTCGGGATGCTTCGTATCCAGATAATCGAAGAACTCCTTCTCAAATCTGGTGATGTCCTCTACAGGCACATCCAGCAGGAATCTCTTGGTTACTGCGTAGATGATGATGACCTGATATTGTACCGGCATGGGCTGGTACTGAGGCTGCTTCAGCACTTCTTTGATCCGTTCGCCCTGTGCCAGCTTCTCCTTGGTATCCGCATCCAGTTCGGATCCGAACTGTGCGAAGGAAGCCAGCTCTCTGTACTGGGCAAGCTCGGTACGGATAGGTGCTGCGATCTTCTTCATAGCCTTGATCTGTGCGGCACCACCTACACGGGATACGGACAAACCTGCATTTACCGCAGGACGGAAACCGGAGTTGAACATTTCTGTCTCCAGATAGATCTGTCCATCGGTAATGGAAATAACGTTGGTAGGGATGTATGCAGATACATCGCCTGCCTGGGTCTCGATGATGGGAAGTGCCGTCAGGGAACCTCCGCCGTATTCGTCGCTCATGCGGACTGCACGCTCCAGCAGTCTGGAATGCAGGTAGAATACGTCACCGGGATATGCTTCACGTCCGGGCGGACGACGAAGGAGCAGGGAGAGTGTACGGTATGCAGTAGCATGTTTGCTCAGGTCATCATATACCACCAGTACGTCTTCTCCGTTCTCCATCCACTCCTCACCGATCGCACAACCGGAATAAGGAGCGATATACTGTAAGGGAGCCAGGTCACTTGCCGTGGATACCACAACGGTGGTATAAGCCATGGCACCGAACTCCTCCAGTGTTTTTACGATATTAGCCACGGTAGATGCTTTCTGACCGATAGCTACATAGATACATTTTACATTCTGACCCTTCTGGTTGATGATCGTGTCGATCGCAATAGCGGTCTTACCGGTCTGACGGTCACCGATGATCAGCTCACGCTGACCTCTTCCGATGGGAACCATGGAGTCGATTGCCTTGATACCTGTCTGGAGCGGCGTGTCTACGCTCTTACGAGTGATTACACCACTTGCCACACGCTCAATCTTACGGAATTTGTCAGTCTGTACGGGGCCTTTACCATCAATAGGCTGTCCTAAGGAGTTCACTACTCGTCCAAGCAATGCGTCTCCTACGGGAACCTCTACCACACGTCCGGTGGTCTTGACGATATCACCCTCTTCGATATTGCTGGCACTTCCCAACAATACGACACCGACATTATCTTCTTCCAGATTCAGCACCATGCCATATACATCGCCGGGGAACTGTAACAGCTCACCCTGCATGGCATTTTCCAGTCCATGTACACGAGCGATACCATCCGCTACCTGAATGACGGTTCCGACATCGGATACATCCAGCTGGGAAGAATATCTTTCGATCTGTTCCTTAATGACGGAACTAATTTCTTCTGGTCTTAAATTCATGGATCTGTCGCACCTTTCTTTCAGCCGGTCATCCCAGCTGAATATTTAATAATTGTTTCTTCATATCTTCCAGTTTGGTCCGGATGCTGCTGTCCACCACCCGGTCACCCACCCGGATCACCATTCCGCCGATCAGCGTCGGATCCACATGGTAATACACATCAAAGGTCTGATAGGAAGTCGTAGCCAGCAGCTTATTTTTCACTGCCTGCTTCTGGTCCTCCGTCAGCTCCACTGCGGTATCCACATATGCGGTTCCCATCTTTTCAGATTCTCTGACCAGTTCGGTAAAATAAGCAAAGATTGCCTTTAATGAGCCGTAACGTTCCTTGGTCACCACGATCTTCAGAAACTCTGTCAGATCATCACTGACTCTGCCACGGAAGACCTGTTCCACCATGGAGAGTTTTTCCTGTTTGGGGATTCCGGGATGTTTCATCAGCTTGTCAAAATCCGGATTGTCTTCCAATATTTTCTCAAGCTGTGCGGTCTCATTCATCAGCTGGATCGCATTTCCATGGTCGACTGCCGCTTCGAAAAGGGCTTCTCCATAGACTTTGGAAACTAATTTTGCCATGTATCCTCACCCATTTCCTTCAGCGTCTCTTCGATCAGGCTGTTCTGTCTGGTGGTGTCTATGGAAGCGCCTACCAGCTTACCTGCCATGACAGATGCCACGGATACGATCTCCTGTTTGATCTCATCGGACATTTTCTGCTTTTCCAGTCTGGCTTCTTCCTGTGCTCTCGCCAGGATTCTGGCTGCCTCTTCCTTGGCCTGTGTGACGATACGCTCCTCGTTCTGAAGAGCCCGTCTTCTGGCATCACTTAAGATGTCCTCCGCCTCTTTGTCGATGTCCTTCAGCTTCGCCTCATACTGTGCCTTCAGTTCTGCGGCCTTTTCCTGATTGTCCTTTGCCTCTTCCAGTTCTCCCCTGATCTTCTCTTTACGATCATTTAAGAACTTTCTGGCCGGATTGAACAGAAAATAGCTGAGTGCCAGGAACAATACGAAGATGGCAATGATCATCAGGCAGGAGTCTGCCAGCAGCTGCCAGTCCAGGTCAAACAGTCTTGACATGGTCTCGCCTTCTGTTAATAGTATCATTTTCATCCGCATTCCTTTCGTTTAATCAGGGAAGTAAGGGCTTTACGAACAGCAGCAGCATAGCGATCAACAGACCGTACAGACCGGTGGTCTCGGCAACTGCCTGTCCCAATAACATGGTAGAAGTGATCTCGGACTTTGCTCCGGGATTACGTCCTACTGCTGCAGCAGCGTGTCCTGCTGCGATACCCTGGCCTACACCGGGTCCGATACCGGCAATAACTGCCAGACCAGCACCGATTGCAGAACAGCCTAAGATAAAGTTTTCATTAAAATCCATAGTAAATCCTCCTATTATTGAGATTCTTATCAGAATCTTTCTAGCATAGTTTCAGATAGCCATACCTGAACAGTACAGCTTTAAGCGTCTCCTCTTGCATTGGCAATGTAAGTCATGGTCAGCATACAGAATACGTATGTCTGGATGGCTCCGGAGAACAGGTCAAAGTATACATGCAGTGCTGCGGGCCACGCTGTAGCGATCACACCCAACAGTCCGTAGATCAGTGCCATCATTACCGTTCCGGACAATACGTTTGCAAACAGACGTAATGAAAGGGAAATCGGTACTGCGACCTCACTGATCAGGTTAATGGGCAGCCAGATCGGCAGCCAGGGGGGCAGCGGGGAACACATGCCTTCCCAGATTTCCTTCGGCTTCTGGTACTTGAACTGATTGTAATGGATCAGCAGGAAGGTCAGAACACCGAGAGGCAATGTCACGCCGTAGTCCGCTGTGGGGGGACGCAGGCCTAACAGACCGGAAATATTGCTCACCAGAATGAAGATGAAGATTGTTCCGATGTAGTTGTAGAACTTCGGTGCGGCCTTGCCCATGGGAGCATCCACCATGGCATCCAGCTTCTCCACGATCAGCTCCACCACATTCTGAAAACCTTCCGGCACTTCTCTGGCTTTGGCCATCTGGCGGTTGGCAGCAATGGCAAAACCAATGATAAGCAACATGACGATCAGCACACACACATGTGTGGTCGTTATCCATACCTCATGGCCGAAAAAGGAATACTTAAACACGCCATGTATCATAAAGTCGATATTGTCGGCACCGGATAACAGAATTCCATGTTCCATTGTTTCACCTCCTTATTGTTTATTCTGTTGTTCCTCTGTCACTTCTCCATCCTTCGGGGCTTCCGCTTCTTCCGCAGTCTGCGGAGCAGTTTTGTCTTCCGCAGTCTCCTCCGGCATCGCCTGGGGTATCGGATCCGTCTCGTGGAACAGTTTATTGCATAATTTATGGGTAAGCGGCTGTAGAAATGCCGTTACTTTCATACATATAACATAGGTGAAAAAGAAAATCAGAGGATTCATCACTCCGGTCTTCATCATCACCAACAGGAAAAAAATCAACATGACATATCGTAAGACATAGGCACGGATGATCATTTTCGTAGCAGTCTTCTCGGGCTGGTCCAATGCCCGGTCCAGGGAACGGTACATATGATATGTGGAAACCAGCGCCAGCAGAACGCCAAACCACAGACTTTTGGCATACATTGCTTCATCCTTTGCAATAAATGCTCCTATGATCTGCGCTGACACTCCCAGGAACAAGATCCCCAGATCCATCTCCAGAACCGTTCTATTTATCTTTTTTAGTGTGTTTATCAGCGCCGTCTTCATAAATTGTCCTGGCCATCCGGTATACATTCTGCCCTCCGGCCACAGCTCCCATACAGAAAAGCAGGATCATCCAGAAGTCCGTTCCGAAATGTTTATCCAGCCAGATGCCGGCTGCGGACATCAGGCAGATCGGTACCAACATATTGATACCAAATTGCATGATCAGTGTGATCGCCCGAAACACCTGTCTGTCGTAGGGTTTCTTTTTTCTTGACACTGTGTCCTCCTGTGTTGATTTCTGCTCTCAGCATTTATTTTTGTACATTTTTGAAAATATTTTCCCACTGCAGGGCAAACCTATAGTCATTATAACGAAATCTTAATATGATGTCCAGTAAAATCCTCCTGTCCAGATGGTAAAAAATCTATAAAATCCTGCGAAAAAAAGATTGACTTGAAATCTCTCCGGAAGTACTATTTGAGTAACTATTCAGTGACTTTACACCCTTATAGAAAGAAGGATGACGCGAATAAAGACTACAGACATCAAAAGACAGCTGCGGATCCGTATCGCCACCCCTGAGGATGCTGCAAGGCTGGTTGCCATTTATGCCCCTTATGTGGAAAATACCTCTATTACCTTTGAGTACATCGTTCCTTCCGCAGAAGAATTTGCGGACCGGATCCGTCACACTCTTACCCGTTATCCTTACCTGGTGGCTGAACTGGACGGGGAGCCGGCAGGATATGCTTACGCATCCGCTTTTAAAAGCCGCGCTGCTTATGACTGGTCTGTGGAGACTTCCATCTATGTCAGCCGGGATCTTCGAAGCAGCGGTGTCGGCAGTCTGTTATACGAAAGCTGGAGGAATACCTGACCGCACAGCACGTCTGCAATGTCTGTGCCTGCATCACCTACCCCAATCCTCCCAGCATCGCCTTCCACGAAAAGCATGGTTATAAAACCGTGGCACATTTTCACGCTTCCGGTTACAAGCAGGATGCATGGCATGATATGATCTGGATGGAGAAGACGCTGTGTCCTCACACGATCCCTCCCAGGCCTTTTATCCCGTTTCCGGAACTGTGACCGTTGTAAAGCACACCGCACAAAGGAGAAACTCTATGAGCAACGAACTTCAGATCTACCGTAAACGGCTGATCCCGGAAGAATGCATTTTATTAAAGGATGATATTATCGTCGAGCAGAACGAAGACTACATTCTGACCAAATGGAAGACCTTGAATCCCAAGACCACGTTTTCCCACGGCTGTTCCTGCTATTATCTCAAGGAAGGCTTCAAGATCAGCAAGTTCTACCGCCATGACGGTTCTCTGCTGTACTGGTACTGCGATATTGTGGAATATACTTCCCGACCGGAAGATAATTCCCTGATCGTCACGGATCTGTTGGCTGACATTATCCTCTATCCCGATGGAAGGATGCATGTCGTGGATCTGGACGAGCTGGCCGAGGCTCTGGAAAAGGGGCTGATCACCCAGGCTCAGATGAGTGCCTGCCTGCGCCAGCTGAACAACCTGATCACCATTATCTACCGTGACAAGTTCGACAGGCTGCAGAATCCGTTGGATAGGAGCGGGCTGTAGCTGCAGTGCTTACTTTTTGCTCCCTGGTCAGAACTATTCAGAGTAACACATTCGCAAAATAAATGAGAGCATAGGCTCTTACGGACACAAGTGTCCGACGAGCTTCTGCTCTCACTTACTTTACTCTGAATAGTTCAGCAGGTTTCCGATGCAGTGTCCCAGAATCGTCAACAGTGTAATATCTTCATCCGACCACTTACGGTTGCGGTTGAACACATCATAGTTCACGATCACATTCGGCACTCCCTCTTTGCGGGAAAGACATTGCAGGAAAGCACCGATCTCCTGCTTCTGCATCACGGCAAATGCCGCCGGATCCTGGGATCTGAGTTTCAATGTGTTGGATTCTATAAAATTATCATCATCCCCGAATAGCGCAAGATACTTCTCATCTTCAAAAAGTCCTCTTCCATCCGGTACTTCTACCATGTAATTACCATTCCGGCATACCAGCTGCGCTCCCGACTCTGAATAAATCGTGATTCCATCCAGATCAAACAGACTGCGGATCTGCTGCAGCCGTTCTTCCTTTTTTACAATGGAGTTCACACCGGATACACACAGTTCGGTGATCATCTTCGTGATGACTTCCCGCTTTTTCTCCTTAGATACCGCATAGGCCATAGCCATGTTCTGCATATCGTCGCTTTCCAGCTTGCCGTGAAGTCTCTCTTCATAGATGATATGGCGGTTCTTGCCTTTTTCCTTGGCCAGATAGAGAGCCTTATCCGCCTTGCGCATCAGTTCCTCGTATTCGCTTCCATCTACCGGATACTCCGATACGCCGATAGAAGCTGTCACATGGGTCTTCGGATCAAATGCCAGAGCAAATTCCTTCGCAATGGTCTTCAAAAGTGTCTTCAGCTGTTCTCTGGTCTCCACTTTCTCCAACAGGATCACATACTCGTCTCCGCCGAATCGTCCGATCACGCCCCGCTGTCCCACCAGCACCTGCATGATCTCCGCCACTCTCCGGATGACCTGGTCACCAAAAATATGTCCATAGGTATCATTGATATGTTTGAAATCATCAATATCAATGATCACCAGCCATCTGGTACTATGATCCTTGCGGTTCAGCTGTTCGATGGTGTACTCTGTCCATGCCCGCTTGTTCAGCAGACCGGTTCCGGCATCTCTGGCTGCCGGAGTCAGATAATAGGCTTCCTTCTCCCGGTTTCTGTCCGGGGTTATGATGCCCGCTACCATATCACGCTTCTTCGGGATCCGTGCGCCTTTGACCTTCCATATTCCCTTGTCCTCCTGCCCGCTGACGAATTCCATCTCGAAGAAATTGTCCCCGTTACGCAGATGTGCGCAAAAGGTCCGCAGCTGATCTTCCAGTCTGGAAATATCACTGCCCTCATGTGCCTGTTCCACATTCCGGATCAGCGCATTCATAGGCCCTTCAAACTGGTTCATGGCCCGCTCGTTGACATATTTATAGACCGTAATACTGTCCTGTTCGATCAGATATTCAAAAAAGTAAACATCTTCCAATGTCATAAAATGACGGTACTTCAGAATGCTCTGCTCCAGTCGTAAATTCCGGTTCTCCAGATCATGAATATCTGAAACGGTGATCTGATACAACGGAATCCCGTTCTCCGTCTGTTCACTCTGTTCCAGACGCAGATACACGTTCCTTACACTGTCCTTCAGATTGTGAAGCACCGTGATCAGTTCCAGCGGTTGGAACGTATCCGCCTCCACTGCTTTTTTCAACAGCTCCCCGTCTTCCGGCAGAAGCAGCTCACTCACCGGCCGGAAAGAATTCTCCCCTACGAATTCATAGAAAAATTCCGACGCCTTGGCTACTACCAGATCCTGCCTTACGAAGATCTTCCAGTCCATGATTCCATTTGCATAACCCTTTTGTTCTACGCTGTTGATTCTCATAGATTTTCGCTTTCGTTTAATAAAATACGTGTCCGCCGATATTGATACCTGTCAGTCCTTCCACCGGTGTGCGGAAATATACACAGTTTCCTACATTGGTCACACCGGACATAGCCTCGTCTGCCGCCTGGTAGCAGCGGCTGGTGGCTTTATTGGTGGCCAATGCCAGTTCCAGACGTCCGCTGGCCACCGGTGAGAACTGTTTGTTCTGATAGATCACTCCTACCACTGTGTTGGGATAAACAGAACTTCTGACACGGTTGATAACCACACTGGCTACCGCCAGCTGACCGTCATAGGGTTCTCCGCCCGCTTCACAATAGATCAGATTTGCCAGCAGATAACGGTCTCCCTCTTCAAAGGAGATAGCCGAAATGTCCCGCCAGGTTGCGTTTGCCGCCTTCTGGGACATGGCGATCTCTTCTGCCAGCTTTTTCCGGAGTGTTTCCAGATTTTCTTCTTTTTGTTTGATCTCCTGTTCATATGCCAGGGCTCTCTGCTCTGCTTCCGAAATATCCCCGGCATATTTTGCAATGCTGTTAGATGTCTGGCTGATCAGACCGGACACCTTGCTTTTCTCGGTTTCCGCTGCCACCTTCAGACTATCCAGCTCCGTTTTCTCTGCCTGCAGTCTCGCCTCTTCCTCTTCGATCAGCTTGCGGTTCTCTTCGAATTCCTGCAGTTTCTTCTGGTCATAGGCTGCGATCCGTTCAAAAAAGTCCGCAGCGTTCAGCAGTTTATCGAAGCTCTGGGCATTCAGCAAAGCGTTGATGTAACTGGTCTCATTCCGCTCGTACATATCCCGTACCCGGATCACCATACACTCATACTGCCATGCTTCCGTAGCTTTCGCCTCTTCCAGACTGGCCTGGGTATCCGCGATCTCCTGCTCCTTGTCTGCGATCTGCTGTTCCAGATCTGACAGATTGTTACTGACTTCCGTCAGCTGACCGTTCAGATTATTCAGTTGTCCCTTGAGGGAATTCTGTTCTCCCTTCAGGTTCTCCAGATTATCATTTTCCTCATTCAGCTGATTCTGCAGGTTGTTTTTCTCTTCCTGCTCTTTCTGAATCTGCTGCCAGGTACTGCTGGTAGCTTCCACTTTGATATCTTCTGAAGAAAAGGCTCCTGCAAGGATCACTGCTGTAAGCAGCACAGCTGTCTTCTGTAGGCGCTTCAACCGTTTTACTCCTTTTATCTGTTGCTTCAGACCTCGATGCGTATCATGCGGCCCGTCTTACGGTACTGCACGTAATTCACTCCGGCCGCGTCAAACATCCGCTTGGCTGCCCGGTTGGGCGGAGTTCCCTCATACTTATCGCTGTCATATACCACCGTGCGGATCCCCGCCTGGATAATGGCTTTCGCACATTCATTGCAGGGAAAAAGAGAGACATACAGCTTCGTCCCCTCCAGGGAACCGCCACGATAATTCAAAATAGCATTCAGTTCACTATGTGTTACAAAGGGATACTTTGTCAGATTCCTGTCATTGTCGTTCTCCCTCTCCCAGGGGAACTCATCGTCGGAACACCCCTTGGGGAAGCCGTTGTATCCCATGGACAGGATCTTGTTGTCCGGGCTGACAATGCAGGCTCCCACCTGGGTATTCGGATCCTTGGACCGCATTCCAGACAGGTGGGCCACCCCCATAAAATATTCATCCCAGCTGATATAATCGCTGCGTTTGGCACTCATGGGTGTCTCCTTTATTTGGTACCGAAAATACGGTCTCCTGCATCTCCCAGTCCGGGAACAATGTATCCATGATCATTCAGCTTCTGATCCAGTGCTCCGATATAGATATCCACATCCGGATGTGCTTCCTGCATAGCTTTTACACCTTCGGGTGCAGCGATGATGCACAGCAGACGGATGCTCTTGCAGCCCTTGTCCTTTAACAGCTGGATGGCTGCGATGGAAGAACCGCCGGTAGCCAGCATGGGATCTACCACGAATACCTCACGCTCTGCACAGTCTGCAGGCAGCTTGCAGTAATATTCTACAGGCTTTAAGGTCTCAGGATTGCGATACAGGCCGATATGTCCTACTTTTGCAGCAGGGATCAGGGATAACATACCGTCTACCATACCCAGACCTGCACGCAGGATAGGTACCAGTGCCAGCTTTTTACCCTTTAACTGCTTCACGGTGGTCTTGCAGATAGGGGTCTCGATCTCTACTTCTTCCAGCTTCAGATCTTTGGTAGCTTCATAACCGATCAGCATTGCGATCTCGCTGATGTTCTGTCTGAAGTCCTTGGTACCGGTCTCCTTTCTGCGGATGATTCCGATCTTCTGCTCGATTAGGGGGTGATCCATAACTACTACTTTTGACATATTGTTGTCCTCCTGTGTTTTGTATTTGTTATAATGGTATTTCGTTGTTGTTCGTGTCTGTGTAATGCATTAAACCTCTTCGATCAGGCTGATTCTGCGGCTGTGTCTCTCTTCTCCGGAAAAAGGTGTATTCAGGAAAGTCTCCACGATCTCCAGCGCCAGGTTCTCACCGACAATGCCTGCACCCATTGCCAGCATGTTGGCATCGTTGTGCAGTCTGGTCATCTTCGCCGACAGAGGATCGGAGCAGAGTGCGCAGCGGATCCCCTTTACCTTGTTGGCAGAAATGCTGATACCGATACCGGTGGTGCAGATCACGATGCCCTTCTCGCAGGTACCGTCTGCCACAGCCCTTGCCGCTGCATGTCCGAACACAGGGTAATCGCAGCTTGCCTTGCTGTCACATCCCATATCCTGATATGGAATGTTCTTCTCCTCTAAATATTTCTTTACTCTTTCTTTCAGATCATATCCGCCATGATCACTTGCAATTGCTATCATTTTCCTTCTCCTCGTATTTTCTGTTTAAAGTTTTACTACTTTATGGCCCGCTGCTTTCAACAGCCGGTTCATAATGGCCTGTCCGAAGCCTTCCGTGGAAAATCCCTCGGAATAGATCTTTGTCACACCTTCATCATCGAATTCTCTCAGAATGGTGTACAGATGTCTGGCAATACTGTCCTCATCCTTACGGCTGCCGACACTTTTCACCACATCTGCTATATAACCGGACAGCATTTCTTCGGTTCCGATGATTCCGGTCTTCTCTCCTGCGGTATGGTCTGCTGCCGCAGCCCGGTTAATATACTCCCTTACCTGCCCCGGAGTTCCTTCTACGATGGTGAGTTCTCCCCTGGGTGCGTAATGTCTGTACTTCATTCCGGGGGCCTTGGGTGCCTGTCCGCTGTCTGCCCGCAGGATCGTGGTGTCCGTATCCACTGTTCCCAGCACTGTGCTCAGTTTCTCCTGGGTAATGTATCCGGGCCGCAGGATCTGTGGCGGTGTCACCGTCAGGTCAATAATGGTGGATTCCAGGCCAATCCCCACCTCACCGCCATCAATGATGGCATCGATCCGCCCCATCATATCTTCTTCGACATATTTTGCCACTGTGGGACTGGGCTTGCCGGAAGTATTGGCACTGGGTGCCGCAATATATCCCCCGCTGTATTTGATCAGCTTCTGCGCCGCCGGATGCGAGGGCATACGGATTGCTACCGTATCCAGACCACCTGTGGTCTCATAAGGCACCGCATCTGATTTCGGCAGGATCATGGTCAGGGGACCCGGCCAGAAAGCATCCGCGATCTTCCGTGCCTCTTCCGGTACCTCCTTTGTAATCTTGTAAATGTCCTCAAACCGATAAATATGAACGATCAATGGGTTGTCGGACGGTCTGCCCTTTGCCGCATATATTTTCTGGGAAGACGAAGGATTCAGTGCATCTCCCCCCAGCCCGTACACGGTCTCGGTAGGGAAAGCCACCAGTCCTCCCTGCTGCAGGATTGCTCCCGCCGCCCGGAGTTTCTCCTCATCTTCTTCGCTGACGGGGCCATCTCCGGGACGAATCTTTATGATCTCAGTCTCCATGTTTTTACCTTCTGTGTTCTAAATTGCATTTGGATATAGTATATCATATCCCCAGTCAAATGGAAAGATTATTCCTCTCCGGTCTGCCGGGATGTTGTGTGTATAGAATAAACGGTCCATCCGACCAGCAGCGGAATCACCGCCACGGTCGGCAGTTCATAGCGGATTGCATTGGACATGGGGGATGCCAGGCACACCAACACGTTTATAAAGCGGGAACCAACAGTATCAACGCACTGTATCTTTTCTTTTTCCACAGGAAAAATGCCAAAGCACTACCAGAATCCAGGTATACAATCCCGGAGTACACAGATACTTGATCAGCGGCAGCCGCATACTGAGGAACCAGATCTGCAGCAGAAACTCCGATGTCTGAATGGGGAATGTATGATGAATTCCCTGTTCCTGCGCATATTCCGGATACTCCAGCTGGATCCAGGCCTCTATGTTCTGTTCCACCGGTGCCAGATAGCCATAGCCCTTGTTGACAAATGCCGCCACATAGCATCCCGGATGCTTGAAAAACATCTGCACCCATATTTTCATGTAGGGCCCCAGGTCTCCGCCTCGATATAATATTTTGATAGGATCCGAAATCCGGGGTTCATAATTTTTCATAGCATCAAAGTTCAGGGTATCATTGATCACCTGTCTCTCATATTCCGTAACCTCATCTTCGTATTCGCAGACATATCTCGCCGTCTGCTGGAACGGTACGCTCAGCCCCTCGGAAGCTGCCGGTTTTCCCACATCGATCAACGCTCTGTATCCCACCACCGTGATCAGTTCATAGATCACTACAGTTGCCAGCAATACCAGGAATGCCTTCCTGCGTTCTTTGCCTTTCAGATAAATTGCCAGCGAAAGCAGTGCCGGAACAATCGCATAGATCCCGTTATTTCTAAGCAGGCAGGATAATACACTGAATACAATCAGTCCCGCCGCATCTTTCCCGCCACATTCCTTCTTTTTCAGTACCGACATCAGATATACTGCCTGTAACACCGTCATTTCCGCATACAGCAGATCTTTCTCAAACCATTGGGCATAGGTTCCCCAAAAAGGTGTCAGGGCGAAAATCAGGATTCCCACGGCACACCATTTCCATGAAATTCCCAGCTCCTGCAGTTTTTTCATGCTGAGGGAAAAAGCATAGGCCCCTACCAGTGTCTGCAGCAGGCAATACAGAAAAAGCCGAAATTGGCATCTGCAATGGTTCTTCCCAGCACAAAACAGATTCCCATAATTGCGGAGGAAAATGGCGGATGTGCCGCTCCCCAGTCCTGTTCACCCAGAAACTGTTTCAGTTGCACCAGACCGTCCCCACTGGTAGTTCCCGGATAATTTAGCAGGATCCAGAACAGCCAGCTGAAGGCTATTACAAAAAAGCCCACCATCTGTAGGTGCTTTTTGCCCTGCTCTGCGGGTAATTCCACATGCTCCAGCCCAAAATATACCAGGCGCAATACCAGATACAATAACACTGCAAACCCCAAAACACAGAACGTGGATAATAGTATCTGAAAAGAATTGCCCCACAGGAAAATGGCAGAATCATATTTCTTAAAGCTGATACATACTATAAGAAGGAATGACAGAATAACAGAAAGCACCAACGTTGCCACATCTGTCTTCGCCTCTCTTTTCTTCACTTCCTTAAGCATTACAAATACTGCCGCAGCCGTTAACAGATCTGTATAATCCAGCACCGTAAATGCTCCGCACAGTTTATTCAGCCCATTGACAAGATTCGAATCCACGTATCCTCCCAGGCAGACTTCAAATGTACATTGCAATGCCAGTGTCACGATCACGGTCAACAGAACATTTCTTATTTTTTGATATCGACTCATTTTCTCTCCCGTAACTTTATAAAATTCTGTCATAACATACAAATCCTATATTATCATAATAACACTGTGTATACAACTCGTGCCTTTATTTTGTATTTCCCGTTTCAATCCCTCTGTATCCCGTTAATGTACTGTAAAATTCCTTTGTGGATCGACCATGCCACTCTGTCCTGATAGGCCTCGTCACACAGTTTTCCCGCCTCTGCCGCATTGGACAGGAAGCCGCATTCCACAATGACGATGGTTCCTTTGGTTTTTTTCAAAAGATAATAGCTGTCGTTGGGCTTGATCTGCCGGTGGTTCTCCGGATCCAGATCCTGGACCAGCTGTGTCTGGATCAGCCCTGCCAGTTGTTCCCCTCCGCTGCTGCCATTATAATAGAAGACCTGCGCTCCGTGCACATACTCTTCCGGATAGCTGTTCTGATGGATGCTCACCGTGAGAACCGGATCCGTCTGCTCAATCTTTTCGATCCGGCGTTTCATATCCTGCACTTTCTTATTGGGAGCAGATGCATCATACAATCCATCCTCCGTCTCTCTGGTCAGCACCACCCGGATTCCGTCTGCCTCCAGATACTGTCTCAGTTTCTCTGTGATCCGGAGATTGATATCCTTCTCTGGTGCTCCGTTGATACCAATCTTCCCCGGGTCATCCCCGCCATGGCCGGCATCGATCACTACCGTCGGTATTCCGTCCGTGTCTGCATTATTCCCCTGCAAGGCATTCACGACATTTACCGTTTCCACATATGTCGCCGTTTCCCTGCCAAGTATCGCCATAGACATAAGCAACAGGCATACCATCACCGCCCTTAACACTTTCTGTTCCATCCCTGTTCTCCGGTGTCTCTTTTATTCTATATGATTTTATATGCCTTTTTCTCTGGAAATATCTTCCGAAAATTAAGAAATCCTTTTGTTTTAAACTATTGCATCCCCTTACTACTTCAGCGTATAATACCATTATGAAAATAAGCAAAAAAACTCTTTCTATCATTTTATTTGTTCTGGCGGGAATTTGTGTTCTTGCTGCAGTGATCCTGTTGGTAAAAGGGCGGATCGAAGACCGGCGTATGGAGGAAGCGCTGGATGAATTGCGCCCGACGCAGTCCGCGGAGACCACGCAGGCACCTTCCACAGTCGAAGGTGAGCCGACCGTTACCGCCTCCCCGGAACCGTCCACAGAAGAGACCCCGGCTTCCACCGAGGAGTTCGAACGAGTGTCCAACCCTTATGCCGACAGTTTTCTTGCCAACAAGGATATGGCGGCCTGGCTACAGATTCCGGGCACCAATATCGATTATCCGGTAATGTGGACTCCGGAAGATGAGACCTATTATCTCTACCGTGCTTTTGACGGCAGCGAAAATAAAAACGGCTGTCTGCTCCTTGACAATGAGAGCTGTGTAGATCCTCTGACCACGAATCTTATCATTCACGGTCACAATATGAAATCCGGTGCCATGTTCGGCAACCTGACCGATTACGAAAATCAGGATTTCTATAAGGAACACAAAAACATTATCCTCTATACCGAAGAGTGTCAGCGCAATTACGAGATCATTGCCGTCTTTCGCTCCCAGGTCTACCGGAAAACAGATCAGGTATTTAAGTTCTACAAATTTTTCCAGGCGGATACGCAGGAAGAATTTGATGACTTTTATAACAATATCAAGCAGTTATCCCAGTATGACACCGGTGTCACCGCAGAGTTCGGAGATCATTTTCTGACACTGTCCACCTGCGTATACCATGTAGAGCAGGGCCGGTTCGTAGTCGTTGCCAAAGAAGTGGAACCCGGTGATCACTACCTTCCCATACAGGAATAACTCACAGACAATCAGGAGGTTTTCTTATGAAGAGACTTAAAAAATTTGTCACACTGTTCACGCTGGCTGCCGTATGCTTTGCTATTCCCGGTCTGGGAAAGATCACTGTAAAGGCTGCGGAGCCCACCACCTATGTTCTGAACTATTCCGACAGCAGTTCCGAGTGGAGATACAAGGAAGCATCCAGCTGGTCCGCAGAAGTTCAGGACCGCGAGTTGTATTATCTGCAGCAGAATATCAAAGACGGTGACTATATTGTCATCGACAACGATGTGGAGAACAATGCCCTGGCCCTCAAGGTTTCTGTCCGTCTGGGCAACCTGACCTTCAAGAATACTGTTGGTGTTCCCGTAGTCTATGCCAACGGCTATGACAGTGTCTATTTCCTGAGCGGTACCTCCGGTGCTGTCAACGGTGATGTATCTCATGCCTATGTATATGGCGATGCCAAGGCAAATTTCAACAGCAATGTAGACACTCTGGAAATGATCGGCCTGACAGATGATAAATCCAATAATCTGCATGCCACCATCAACGGTGTCGGTACCGTCAATCATCTGATTGCCAAAGACAACCGTGACCAGAGCGTTTTCTATGAGGCCTACAGTTTCGCCGCAGGTAAGCTGGCCATTGAAGACGGATCCCTGAAGACCGAAGCAAAGTATTACAGCACCACCGCTCCCGCTCCCGCTGCTGCCGCAGAAGCAGCTCCTGCAGCTACCGAGCAGCCCACACAGACCACAGCTCCTGCACAGGCCACACAGAACAGTACTTCTTCCGAATATGACAACGTTCCAAAGACCGGTGAAAATTCTGCAATGTTCTGGCTTCTGGGTGCCGCAGTTGTATGCATGGCCGGAGGCTATACCATCCGCAGAAAGAACGTACAGGAAGCGAAATAAAGTTTTCGGCAACAATAAAGCCCAGTCCCTTGCGGGACCGGGCTTTTACTATGTTATTCTGTTCCTACTGCAGATAGGCATTGATCAGTTCCCAGGCTGCCTGTGTTCCGTAACCTAGTCTCCATACCGCCACACCACCAATATTCTTGGTAGCCATCATGTTCAGCTTCACTGCGATGGATTCCGCATCTTCCAGCCAGATCTGATAGGTGGCATTTCCGGAGGTCCATTCTGCATAATTCTGACAGGTCTCCTCATCCCACTCCGCCGTCACACCGGCTCTGTTCATGAAGTCTGCCTCGTTGTTCATGGTAATATATTCATCCGTCACATCCGTGCCTTCGGTCTTCCACAGGATCGTGTAGAACGGAAGGGCATTGACTACCTTGTTTGCAGGCACCTCCTGCAATGTTCTGTCCAGACCGCCGGATACATAGCTGATGCTTGCCACACTTCCGGGATCCTTGCTTCCGTGCCAGTGTTCGTCATATCCCATGATAATGACATAGTCTGCAACCTGTCCCTGGATATCCAGACGGTAATAATCATTGAAATTAAACGGTACATAGTTGGCAATGGACAATACCAGTCCCCTGTTGCGGCACTGAATGGAAAGTTCTCGTATAAATTCCACATAATGCGGTCCGCAGTCACTGCTCAGCTGCTCGAAGTCCACATTGATGCCGTCCAGTCCCAGGCTGACTGCTGCATCTGTCACGTTCCGCACAAAGTTCTGCCGGCTGGTGGTGGAGGACAGCATATTCAGAGTACTGATGGCCGTTCCGGTCTCATTGGCGTAATTAAAATTATCCACCACGCCCCATACCTGTAAGCCCATATTGTGGGCCGTGGTTACATAATTCGCTGTTCCGAAGTTCCGGATACTTCCGTTCTCATCCGTCAGACTGAACCAGGTCGGTGCAATGACATTCATACCCTTCGTACCGGACACCATGGAGTACAGAGTGTCATTACCGCCCGCACCGCCGATAGAATGCCAGCCCAGGCAGATCTTGCTGTCAGAAGTCAGGGCAGTATATTCCGGCTCCTGATAATCCGTCACCGGAGTCTCGGTCTCTTCCGTAATATCTCCCAGACGCTTGTTCTCCACATATCCGATCACGGAATCCGCTGTCTTCACCTTGCTCCAGGTCTCCATCTGCTCCAGAATCTCCAGGGTATCTCCCTTCGCTGCCTGCGTGAGGATCGGGCTCTTCACACCGCCCCGCAGACGCACCGCCGTATCCTTTTTCAGCTGTGCCACCTGTCTGGTCCCCCATTCGGTGTAGACCTGCACATGTCTGTCATAACAATCATAGGAATAATTTGTGAACAGCTTCACATAATCCGCCGCCACATATACGGTATCCCCTTCCACGAAACTGATCACATATCCGGCATCCTGTGTGCCTTCTGTTGTCGTATAGGAAGTCTCGCCGAAAGTCGTACGGATCACTTCTGTCGGATTGGCGTACAACAACAGTTTTTCCGTCATATCCGCATAAAACACTTCGTTCATATATTTATGGACAGTTGCCAGATCAAAATAGCATACGTCATCTCTGATCAGTGCCTGTTCTTCTACCATTTCGTCCTGTAAAATAATGGCACTTCTGTCACTCTCTGACACCTGATAAAATTCGTTCCAGTCTGCCTCTTCTTTGCTGTAGGAATATTTATCCAACAGCACCTTTCCCAGTGCTCCGCCCGCGATCACAAGGATCAGCAGGATTGCTATGATCACCGGTAGTATTCTTTTCTTCATATGTGCTCCCATCCGCAGGCTGCCGCCTGCACCATTCTTGCCTTTTCTTCCGTTCCGTCTTCTATCGGCAGAACAGTTTTATTCTATCACAATTCCTCTATATAATACAAGGAACAATAGAGACAGATCCTGCACTGCGGGATACAGCCAGAGAGGCAATCCCGTTTTGCATCCCCGCAGCGCATTCTCTGTTTCAAAGTATTACCCGGGCAAGAGCTGACACCCTTTAACGCAGATCCACCTTATCCAGCCGGACCTGGCTGATTTTGCCCTGTTCTCCCAATATATAGTCTGCCATATACGGGCTTTCTTCTCTGACGGCATACGCTGCCGCCTGCGACGGTGAGACCTTTTCTCCGTCGACATACAATTCTGTGCCGTTTTTCTGAAGCTTTTGAAAATATTTTTCCACCTTTCTCCTGGGAAACTTCTTCCTGGGAGTCACAGCTTCCCGGTCCTCCACAGACACCTCCCGTCCGCAGCATATTTTACCAAAAGGATTCGTGAAACACTTTAAAATAACGCTGCTTTTTCCGCTAGTACATATAAGCGTAACTATTCAGAACACTATTCGCAATATAAATCATGTCAAATGTTCTTACGAATGCAAGCATTCGACGGACATATTGACACGATTTGCGTGGCTCTGAATAGTTACTTATAAATGCCTCTGACAGTACTTGTAGTAATTTGTGTGAAAATGTTGGAATTATGTTCGTGAAAAATATCTGTTGAAATATTATGACCAGACACGTATATGCCTGTAAGACATCTCCATACTATATTTTACAGATCAGCATAACCTATCCTTCCCAAATACATTAACAGCCATCTGCATCATAAAATAAAAAAGGGGATGAACTGGAACGAATCGTTCCCTGGTAAATCAACAAGAAAAAATGGAAAACTGTCGACCTCCTCTCCGTACCGGAGTATCAGAGGCATCTATAGGTCGGATTATACACTGCAGCCTGCTATTTGACAAGATGTTTTATTAAATTTTTTTAAACTGTGAATAGCTTCTATTGACTAAAATATAGGGAAAGTATAAGCTATATACCATACCAATGCGAAAGCAGAAAGGAAGTGTTGTCGCATGAAAATAGAAAAAGTAAATGAAAATCAGATTCGCTGCACCCTGACCCGTGAGGATCTCGCCAGCCGCGAATTAAAAATAAGTGAACTTGCCTACGGCACAGAAAAAGCTAAATCTCTGTTCCGTGATATGATGCAGCAGGCCAATTTTGAATTTGGCTTCGAAGCAGAGGATATTCCCCTGATGATTGAAGCCATCCCTCTGAATGCGGATTGTATCGTACTGATCATTACCAAAGTGGAAGATCCGGAAGAACTGGACACCCGTTTTTCCCGTTTTGCGCCTTCTGTTACGGAAGACAGTGATGAGGACAGTGATGAGAGCACGGCAGACGAGGTTCTGGATCTGTTCCGCCGCATCCAGAGCGAAGACAATACCGCAAGCACTCCTGAAGTTCCTTCCGCGTCCGCTCCCGAGGAGAGTGACAGTGTACGCTCCCGCCTGTTCCGTATGGAATCTCTGAAACAGGTGATCAACGCGGCAGTAATAGCCGGAAGCCATTATCACGGGCTCAGCACTCTGTATCACGAGGAGGGCACCGACGGGTATTATCTGATCCTGACGCAGGGCGAAGAAGATCGCGAGGTCTTCGACCGTGTCTGCAATGTCATCTCTGAATACGGTATTCCCAAGCGTTCCACACCGGCAAGCCTTACTTTTCTTGAGGAACATTGTTCCACACTGATCGCCGAACATGCTTTACAGCGTCTTGCAAATACTTCAATGTGACGACAGATCATAATATTCAGGAGAGTTCCCACTTTGTGGGGACTCTCTTATTTTATAGCTGTTTTATTCTTTTCCCTGGCGGCGGGGCTACGGGAAAGGAGCCGGAAAATGCATAACTTGAAAATATAACCTTATTCGCATATAATGATGTTTAATAAACAAAGTAATCCGTAGGCATGCAGCTTACGCAATTCCATACACATTTGGGATTACAAAGGGACGAACCGCCGGCTACAGTGGAAAGGATGTACACGATATGATTTCCGATGAAGAATTATACCGACAATATTTGAGCGGCGATGAAACAGGGTTGGTAGAATTGATGAAAAAATACGGCAACCCACTGACCTTATACATCAACGGCTATCTGCATGACATTCATGAGGCGGAGGACCTGATGATAGAAGTATTTTCCTACCTGTTCTCCAAAAGGCCCCCTATCCGGGATGGCGGATTCAGGGCTTACCTGTATAAAGCGGCACGGCATATGGCTTTGCGCCATAAAAGCATCCGGCGACATCACTTCTGTCTTGATGATCTGACCAAAGAGCCGGAAGGTGGGAAACTGGTGGATGAGGTTATCCGGACAAAAGAACGGAATCAGATCCTGCATTTATGCATGGGTGAACTGCATCCGGATTACAGAGAAGCTCTTTATCTGACCTATTTTGAGGGTATGAGTTACCGGCAGGTCGCTGAAGTTATGGGAAAAAGCGTGAAGCAGATCACTAATATAATGTACCGGGGAAAAGAGCGTCTGCGGGGATTATTGGAACGGGAGGGAATAACAAATGCGGAGTCATGAGGAACGGATCGCAGAAGTCCGACGAAGGATTGCGGAAAAAGAACGACAAAAAAGACGGAAACAGCGGCGGATCGTTGCTATTACCTGCATAGCGGCATGCCTTGCTGTGATCTTCGGGGCTTCCTTTGTCATGTCCGGGATTTCTGGGCAAATGGTGCCGGGGATCTCCTCCGGATATAAAACGGCGGCAACGATCCTTGGCGGTGGCGCTGCACCCGAATATATCATAATAGGGCTGCTTTCATTTCTTCTCGGCGTATGCGTGACGATCCTGTGTTTTCGTGTCCATCTGCTGGACAAAGAAGAGCAGGCAGAGCAGAGGGGGGACCGCGCCAATGGAATTGATCATTAATCTTTTGCAATTTTTCGTCACCCTGCTGGGCTTCTGTCTGAGCGGCATTCGTTATCTGAGGCATCGGACACTGTCATATTTTCTGCTGATTTGCTTTTATGGCTGTTTCGCACTGGGCTCCCTGTACTGGACATTATATCTGTTGTTGTTTTCCGAAACACCACGGATCTTTTATGTATCGGAATTCGGCTGGGTCTCCAGCGTTATTTTTCTCTGTCTCCTACAATATACTCTCTCCTCCCCGGAGGAAAGAAGCTTTTCCTGTCGGAAATCCCTGCTGGCTCCGCTGATCGGAGTTCCGTTGTGCGCATTTTACTGTACCTTTGGTGACATTCTCTCCAACCTGCTCTGGTGCGGCATGATGATCCTTGTCTCCTATCGTTCCATCCACGGTCTTGTCTACGCAGAGACACAGACGGGAAAAGGACGGAACCTGCGGTATTTTCACATCGGAATCCTCTGCTATGTTGCGACAGAATACGCTCTGTGGACCTCCGGCTGCTTCTGGCCGGACGACTCTATCTTCAGTCCCTATTGTTGGTGTGATCTTCTGCTGACGTTCTGCCTTTTCGGGCTGCTGCCTGCCACAGGAAAGGCGGTGCGGACATGACCTATATTGAAAATGTATTTATCTGTATGGCCTCACCCCTGTTGATCGCTGCCCTGTGCATGGGTAGGCGGCAGGCTAAATTCTTTCTGTGCTGTCTTGCAGGAATGGGGGCATGCCTGCTCTCCGCTTACATCAATACCTTCTTTGCCGCTCTTTACGCAGCAGATACGATTACCGCCACCGCAGAGATCGCACCTGTGGTAGAAGAAGTAATGAAACTCCTGCCGTTGCTCTTTTATCTTCTTGTATTTGAGCCTGAACCGATGCCGATAAAAAATGCTGCCATCATCGTTGCACTTTCCTTTGCCACCTTTGAGAATGTCTGCTATCTGATTCAAAACGGAGCCGGACATTTTTCCTTTATCTTTTTCCGGGGCATTGGAACGGGTGCCATGCACGTGATCTGTGGTGCCATCGTCGGCGGTGGGCTGGCGTATGTATGGCAGCGCACCTGGCTGAAGATCGCCGGAACCTGCGGTCTGCTCGGGGCAGCCATCACTTTTCATGCAATTTATAATCTTCTGATCGCCTATGGCGGTGCGATACAGTATATCGCATACATTCTGCCTGTGCTGATCCTGACGGCAGGGAAACTGATCACCCGCCGCCTTACCCAGAATTACAACTGAATCCTGTCTTTTGCGGAGCTGCTGTCGGCAGCTCCTGTTTTTTTGAAAACTTTTTTGAAAAAATTTGATTTTCAGGTGAGAGCTTTTTCGCTTTTTTGTACCTAATTAGATGAAGAGCATATGTATTTTATGACTTTACTTTCCGAAGGGAGGTTTTCAACGATATGTATGATACAGAAAAGCGGGTCGAACTGGTGAAAAAACGGGTGCATGAAAAATATCGCCGGAAGAAGCGTCGCGGGATCTGCCGGCTGTCTGCCCTGTGCACAGCATTGTCTGCGTTCCTTGTGGGAACGGTGCACACAGCAGCCGGCCAGACGCAGATCACCGCCCGGGGAATGTACGGTTCTATCCTGCTGCATGAAGACGCCGGCGGTTATGTGCTGGTTGGGGTAATTTCTTTCTCCACAGCAGTCATGATCACTGTGCTGTGTATCAGACTCCGGGAAAGAGAACACCGCGGACAAGGCACGGGAAAAGGAAACGCATCACAACAATGGGAGGAAAAAAATTCATGAAAAAGCAAAAAATTCGGTTCTATGCGGCGCTGCTTTGCAGTTCCATGGTATTTTCTCTGGTCTCCACGCCGGTATCGGCAGCAGAAACCGGACAGTTGACGAATCCCCCGACATCCACAGAGGGTCCGGGGGCCCCGGAAAGCGCATCGGGAAATGAAGCTGCAGCGGTTCTGAACGGACTGTCCGTGTCTGCGTTGACCGCAAACCGTGTGGCAGAGGTGACGACAGCGGAGCATCTGACTGACATGCTGGCAGACAGCAGTGTTGTCAAAATCACACTGGCAGAAAATATTGATATCGGCAGCACCCTGACGGTCAACCGCACTGTGACGCTGGATTTGAACGGTAATGTACTGAAAATGAACGGCAGCGGCAGCGTAATCAAGGTGGAATCAGGCGGCAATCTGACAATTCAGGACAGCAACACATCCACACCACACAAATTTACCCCGGGCGGTGACGGCTTATGGAGGCTGGACGAAACCGGCGGCTCGGAAATTGTCTACGGCGGCATTATCACCGGTGGTAATACCCCGAATGGCGGCGGCGTGTATGTGGCCACCGGCTGCCAGCTGACCATGACCGGTGGAAATATCGTCGGCTGTCTGGCAACCTACGAGGGTGGTGGCGTATACATTGACGGACTGCGTGGCTCAAGTGATCAAACTGTCTTTACAATGACTGGCGGCAGCATCACAGGATGTCAGGCAAACGGCACAGACGGTGGCGGTGGTGTGAATGTTACAAAAGGTACATTCACCATGAAGGGCGGCAGCATCATTGCATGTACCGTCATCGAGCCCGTCTACAATACCACCGTTTGCGGCGGTGGTGTACATATCCGGAACGGAGGCAGCTTCACCATGTCCTCCGGTACGATCAGGGACTGCAGGTGCATCGGCGATGGCGGCGGCGTGTATGTTGGAACCGGTCAATTTACCATGGAAGGCGGAAACATCACAGGATGTCAGGCGCTCAGTGGTAGCTTTGGCCGGGGCGGCGGCGTTTATAATTTGGGTACGTTCACGATGATCGGCGGCATCATTGAAGACGACTGCACAGCAAGCGGCAGCGGCGGCGGAGTGTACAACGCAAAAGTCCTGTTCGCCAACGGCGGCGAAATTGCCGGCAATGTAATGAACGGTGATAGGCATCCCTCCGGCACGATCACCGGTAGCGGCGGCACCAGGTTTTCCGGCAAAGTAATCAACAACAAAAATGAAGACGGTAATAAAAGCATCATCGAATGCGGTACATTCACTGGAGATGTAAGCAATAAAGGTGAGATTTTAGGCGGTGATTTCAGCCAGGCCAATCTGAGCGGTACGCTCGTGATCACCTTTGACCCGGACAATGGAGAGCCGAGCAGTACCAAGGAAGTGCATTTAGACAGTGACGGAGCGGCGCTCACCCCGCCGGATCCCACTCCCACCAAAGAGGGCTATATACTTGACGGATGGTATTGGTATTACAATAACAACGGTACGGAAACAAAATGGAACTTTGACACGGATAAAGCCAGATACACCATGACCCTCAAGGCAAAGTGGGCATTCTGCGTAACGCTGTATCCGAACGATGGTACGATTGCCAGCGGAAAAGAAGTAACCGGCTACACTTACGGCACTGGCGCAACTCTCCCGACCGCCAATGATATGACCCGCGAGGGATACCGCTTTGACGGCTGGTACGCAGACAGCAACTTTTCCGGTTCACCCGTCACAGAGATCACAGGTACCGATACGGGAAATAAAACATTCTATGCAAAATGGACGAAGAACACGACTCCCATCATTCCCGGCAACGACACCAACAATATCGTAGAGCAGTATAAGACTGACGACAGCAACTCCGGAGAACAGACCGATCGTGATGTCCCCTCTCCTGTCGTGAAAAGCACCACCTCTTATTTGACCTATACCGTACAGGCGGGGGACACTCTCTGGAAAATCGCCAGAAAATACAGTTGCTCCGTAGCTGGGATCGTGGCAGCCAACAGTGACCGGATCAAGAACCCGAACCGGATTCACGCCGGCTGGCAGCTTAAGATTCCCCAAAGCGGAGCGCCTATCACAGGTGGCACTCCCGATGCTGTTCTGCCTGAGAATAAGAAAAGCGGGATATACATCGTAAGACAGGGCGACACCCTCTGGAAAATCGCCAGAAAGTGCGGCTGCTCCGTGGCCGAGATCATTTCCCTGAACCGGGAACTGATCCGCAAACCTGCTCTGATTTATCCCGGCTGGGAACTGAAAATACCACAGGATTGATTTAAGAAACGGAGGAAAAAATAAGTGAGAAAACAAAGAAAACGGCTCTATGCGGCGCTGCTTTGCAGTTCCATTGTACTTTCTCTGGTCTCCACGCCGGTATCGGCAGCAGAAACCGGACAGCTGACGAATCCCCCGACATCCACAGAGGGTCCGGGTTCCCCGGAAAGCGCATCGGGAAATGAAGCTGCAGCGGTTCTGAACGGACTGTACACAACACTGCCGATTGCAAACGGTGTGAAAGAGGTGGCGACAGCGGAGGAACTGACGGCCGCACTGGCAGATAGCAGTATTTCCATAATCACACTGAAGGATGATGTTGAAATCAGCAGTACTCTGACAGTTAACCGCACTGTGACGCTGGATTTGAACGGTTGTGTACTGAAGATGACCGGCGGCTTCAGCGTAATCAAGGTAGAGTCGGGCGGCGATCTGACGATTCAAGATAGCAAAACAACCACACAGCACAATTTTAACCCGCACTATAAACAACGGGCCTGGTACATTGACATGTGGGAACTGGACAAAGGTGGCTCGGAAATTGTCTTCGGTGGGGTTATTACGGGCGGTGGCGGTGATTTTGCCCACAGTGATGGCGGCGGTGTGCTTGTTAATGGTGGCGGTAAACTGACCATGACCGGTGGCAGCATCGTCGGATGCTCGGCAGTTGGTCTCGGCGGCGGTGTACGCCTTGCCTATGATTCTGCCATCGGCAAGAACAGCACATTCACCATGACGGGCGGCAGTATTATCGGCTGCGCTGCAAAAAACGGCGGCGGTGTGTCTGTCTCCCCGGGGTGCACATTCATCATGGATTCCGACTCTGAGATCCGCAACTGCAACGCACAATCCGGGGGTGGTGGTGTGGGCATCAGCGCCCTGTGGAATTCAAATATCATCGGCCGCTTTATCATGAACGGCGGAACAATCCGTACATGCACAGGATTATACAGCGGCGGTGTGGACAACTCTGGATCCTTTATTATGTCAGGCGGTACGATTAAAGCCAGCATCAGCACCACCACCCAATATGCTTCAAGCGGCGGGGTGAGGAATGATAATCAGTTCACCATGACAGGGGGCACGATCGGTGATCCTACTAATCCGAATGATGCAAGCTCTGTATACAATACTTCCTCTCAGAGAGTTATTATTACTATATGCGACAATGCAAAAATCTACACAAATGTAACAAACGTTGGCATCCTGAATGCTGACGGCGGCGAAATAGCCGGCACAATGACGAACGATACCAACGAGTACGGCAGCGGCACGATCACCGGCAGTGCGGGTGCCGCCGGCAGCACTGAGTTCCAGGGCAAAGTGACCAACAACGGTACCATCCGGAAAGGCACATTCACGAATGAGGTTATTAATGAGAGCAGTGGTGCCATTATCGACGGTACATTTACCGGTACGATCACGAACATTGATGGTACGATTTCAGGCGGCGATTTCAGCCAGGCCAATCTGAGCGGTACGCTCGTGATCACTTTTGACCCAAACAATGGGGATCAGCCCAGCACACAGAAAGTGAATTGGAGTAAGGACGGAGCGGCACTCACCGCACCGGATCCCGTTCCCACCAATGAGGGGCATAGTATTGAAGGGCTGGTATTATGATAACAACGGTACGGAAACAAAATGGAACTTTGACACGGATACAGTCAAATGCACTATGACCCTCAAGGCAAAATGGGAACTCTCCACCTATTCCGTAACGCTGCAGACAGACGGCGGTACGATTGCCAGCGGAAAAGAAGTAACCGGCTACACTTACGGCACCGGGGCAGTTCTTCCTACCACCAATGATATTACCCGCGAGGGATACCGCTTTGACGGCTGGTACGCAGACAGCAACTTTTCCGGTTCACCCGTCACAGAGATCACAGGTACCGATACGGAAAATAAAACGTTCTACGCAAAATGGACGAAGAACACGACTCCCATCATCTCCGGAAACACGATCAATTATATCGTGGAGCACTACAAGACGGACGGCAGCGGCTACACGCTGGCGGAAACAGAACATTCCGCAGGGAAGACAGGTGATACCGTCACAGCAACGCCGAAAACCTATGAAGGCTTTACCTACAATCCGGCAATCTCCACCGCCAGCGGAACGTTGAAGAAGATCAGCGGTCCGGAGGATATCGTGACCCTGAAACTCTACTATGATATGAATGCTGACACCGAACAGGAAAGCACCGACAACGGCCCCGAGGAAAAGGCTGACCGTGAGAATCCCTCTCCTGTCATGAAAAACACCACCTCCTATATGACCTATACCGTACAGGCAGGTGACACTCTCTGGGCAATCGCCAGAAAATACAACTGCTCCATAACCGAGATCGTGGCAGCCAACAGTGACCGGATCAAGAACCCGAACCGGATTCACGCCGGCTGGCAGCTTAAGATTCCCCAAAGCGGAGCGCCTATCACAGGCGGCACTCCCGATGCTGTCCTGCCTGAGAATAAGAAAAGCGGGATATACATCGTCAGACAGGGCGACACCCTCTGGGCAATCGCCAGAAAATGCGGCTGCTCCGTGGCTGAAATCGTTTCCCTGAACCGGGAACTGATCCGCAATCCTGCTCTGATTTATTCAGGCTGGGAACTGAAAGTACCACAGAATTAGCCTCCCCTGAAAGAATCTACCGTGCCAGTCATACTTCATAATGTCGGATTGAATATTTTATCTAAGGGAAAAAACGAAAAAATAGACGGCCAGAGGCCGATGATCTGAGTTCCTTGAATTCTTTAGATTTCTCAAATCCGCGCAATCGGCGGACACATTTCGATTGCGCGGAAATCTGAGCTATGAAATTCCATAAATACTTTGTTTCACCTGTGTGCCCCGGTCAGGCGATGTTGCCAAAACAGACATACAAAGATTACAGCTCCTCGATCACTTTCATAAGCTCATCTACATCAATGCCATGTACCATAGCTGCCTCTTCCAGGGTCTCTCCCTGTGAAGCAGGGCATCCCAGGCAATGCATTCCTGCATCGAGGAGTACGGGAGCTACTTCAGGATTGGCACGTAAGATCTCACCAATGGTCATGTCTTTTGTTACTCCGGTCATATCGGTCTCCTTTCTGCCGTATAAGGCTTTTTTAGTATAATACTTTCCCCGGAATAAGGCAAGATTATTCTTGTACATCCGCATTTGTTCTTCCCCGAAGATCAGCTCTGCCGCGAACCACATTTATAAAAGCATTTGCTTCGCAAATGGCGCCGCTTCGCAGCTCATCTTTTATTTCATGTTGGTGTGCTTTGTCCATGAAAAAGAGATTTTCGTGCTTTGTGTGCAAGCACCCACGCACGTCAACCTCTTTTTCATGTCAGAGCTGATGTACAAAACTCGGAACAATTCCTAAAAAGGTTGACACTTACCCTTGTCAGGTAGTACACTTTTATCGTAAAGAAACAGCTTGGGATGCCAGCGCAACTGGTACTCTCAGTTGATAATATTAATTGTTTTTACCAGAAGGAGGTAAATTTTCATGGCAGAAGCATGGAGAGGTTTTAAAAAAGATGGCCACTGGGATGTAGACGTCAATGTACGTAACTTCATCCAGACCAACTACACTCCGTATGATGGAGATGAGAGCTTCCTGGAGGGACCTACCGAAGCAACTAATAAGCTTTGGGGCAGACTTCAGGAGTTACAGAAGGAAGAGCGTGAGCATAACGGCGTTCTGGAATGCGAAACAGAGGTCGTATCCAGTCTGACCGCTTATGGCCCTGGCTATATTGATGAATCTATGAAGGATCTGGAGCAGATCGTTGGTCTGCAGACAGACAAGCCTTTAAAGAGAGCATTCATGCCTTATGGTGGTATCAAGATGGCTCAGCAGGCTGCAAGCACCTATGGCTACGAAGTAAACGCTAAATATGACAAAATCTTCAACGAGTACCACAAGACTCACAACCAGGCAGTATTTGATGCTTATACCGATGAGATGAAGGTTGCTCGTCATACCCATATCGTTACCGGTCTTCCCGATACCTATGGCCGTGGACGTATCGTAGGCGACTACAGAAGAGTTGCTCTGTACGGTATCGATTTCCTGATCGAGCAGAAGAAGAAGGATAAGAAGAACTGCGGTACCGGCGTTATGACCGAGGAAATCATTCGTCTGAGAGAAGAGATCGCTGATCAGATCAAGGCTCTGCAGGGAATGAAGGAAATGGCTAAGATCTACGGTTACGATATTTCCGGTCCCGCTACCACCGCTAAGGAAGCTATCCAGTGGTTATACTTCGGTTACCTGGCAGCTATCAAGACCCAGAACGGTGCAGCTATGTCCGTTGGACGTATCTCTACTTTCCTGGACATCTATATTGAGAGAGACTTAAAGGAAGGCACCCTGACCGAGAAAGAAGCTCAGGAGCTGATCGACCATATGACCATGAAGTTCCGTATGGTTAAGTTCGCTCGTATTCCTTCTTACAACCAGCTGTTCTCCGGTGACCCCGTATGGGCTACTCTGGAAGTTGGTGGTATCGGCATGGACGGCCGTCATATGGTTACCAAGAACGACTATCGTTTCCTGCATACTCTGGAGAACATGGGACCCAGCCCCGAGCCGAACCTGACCGTTCTGTACTCCAGCGCTTTGCCTGATAACTTTAAGAAGTACGCAGCTAAGATTTCTGTGAATACTTCTTCCATCCAGTACGAGAACGATGACGTTATGAAGCCTATCTGGGGTGATGACTACAGCATCTGCTGCTGCGTATCCGCTACTCAGACCGGTAAGGAGATCCAGTTCTTCGGTGCTCGTGCTAACCTGGCTAAGTGCTTACTGTACGCTATCAACGGTGGTAAGGATGAGAAGCATCTGGACAAGGACGGCAAACATATGCAGTGTGGTCCTGAAATCGCTCCTATCACTTCCGAGTACCTTGATTTCGATGAAGTTATGCATAAATACGACATCATGCTTGACTGGTGTGCATCTCTGTATGTTAACATCCTGAACCTGATCCACTACATGCATGATAAATACTACTACGAAGCAGCTGAGATGGCTTTGATCGATACCGATGTAAGAAGAACCTTCGCAACCGGTATTGCAGGTCTGTCTCACGTAGCTGACTCCCTGTCCGCTATCAAGTATGCTAAGGTTAAGGTTATCCGTGATGACCAGGGTTGTGCTGTAGACTTCAAGATCGAAGGCGACTTCCCTAAGTACGGTAACGATGATCCCAGAGCTGATGAATTCGCTGTATGGCTGCTGAAGACCTTCATGGAGAAGATCAAGAAGAACCACACCTACAGAAATTCTGAGCCTACCACTTCCGTACTGACCATTACCTCTAACGTTGTATATGGTAAGGCTACCGGTGCTCTGCCCGATGGTAGAGCAGCTTACACACCGTTCGCTCCCGGTGCATCACCTTCCTACGGTGCTGAGAAGAGTGGTCTGCTGGCTTCTCTGAACTCTGTAGCTAAGCTGCCTTATGAGTATGCTCTGGATGGTATCTCCAATACCCAGACCATGGCTCCTTCCGCTCTTGGTCACAACCTTGACGAGCAGAAAGAAACTCTGGTACGTGTAATGGATGGTTACTTCGATCGTGGTGCTCATCACCTCAACGTTAACGTATTCGGTACCGAGAAGCTGTTAGATGCACAGGCTCATCCTGAGAAGCCTGAGTACGCTAATTTCACCATCCGTGTATCCGGTTATGCTGTTAAGTTCATCAGCCTGACCAAGGAGCAGCAGGATGACGTTATCGCAAGAACCTGCCATAAGAGTCTGTAATTCTTACAGGTTTTGAGATAATTGATGTATATGGGGCCGGGCAGTATTGTCCGGCTCCTTTTTGGTAAAACTATTCAGAGAACCACCACCCCTCAGCTGCCTGCACGGCAGAGAATGGAGATTATTACAATGATCAAAGGCAGAATTCACTCATTAGAATCCTTCGGCGCAGTAGACGGACCCGGAATCCGCTATCTTATTTTCCTCAAGGGCTGCAATATGCGTTGTCAATATTGCCACAACGTAGATACCTGGAATCCCGACACTGACAATCTGATGACAGCAGACGAGCTTCTGGATAAAGCAGAGCGTTTCCGCAGCTACTGGGGCAAAGAAGGCGGCATCACCGTCAGCGGCGGCGAAGCCTTATTACAGATCGATTTTCTGATCGATCTTTTCCGCAAGGCCCACGAGAGAGGCATCAATACCAACCTTGATACTTCCGGACAGCCTTTTACCAGAGAAGAGCCTTTCTTCTCCAAATTCAATGAATTACTGAAATATACTGATCTCGTCATGTTGGACATCAAACATATTGATGACGAAGAACACAGGAAGCTAACCGGCCATACCAACAAGAATATTCTAGACTGCGCAAGATACCTTTCCGAGCAGGGTATTCCCATGTGGATCCGTCATGTACTGGTACCCGGAATCACTGACAATGACGAATATCTGAAGAAAACAAGAGAATTCATTGACACTCTGGATACCGTCATGAAAGTAGAAGTTCTTCCCTACCATACTCTGGGTGAGTACAAGTGGAAAGAACTGGGGATTCCTTACAAGCTTGAGGGTGTAGAACCGCCCACCGAAGAGAGGATCCAGAACGCGAAGAAGATCCTGGAGTTCAATAAATATAAATAAACAACTGTAACTAATGATAAAAAATACTAAATAAGACTTGTATTCAAGCCCTATTTATATTACAATACTAATAGTTATATTGATAAATTTGTATCAAACAAGAGATTTGATACACGCAAAATAGGAGGAAAAGATTATGGCATTTGTTATTGGTGATGCTTGTGTAGCATGTGGAGCTTGTGAGGCACAGTGCCCCGTTGGCGCTATCAGCATGGGCGACGGAAAGTTTGAAATCGATGCAGATAAGTGCATCAGCTGCGGTTCCTGCGCAGGTCAGTGCCCTGTTGGTGCTATCGCAGAGGATTAATTCCTGATTCAGAACGTACCCCGGGGAAGGCATTTCAGAAAATGAAATGCCTTTTCTTTTTTTCTGCCTTAATTTCCCTGCCGGTATTTTCTTTGTCTGCGATCTCTGTGGACTCTTTTTCCACTTTCGGCCTTCTCTCCTCTTTCTGCTGTTTCCGCAGTTGTCCCCTGGTCTTTTTCCGCAACAGCTCGTCCATCTTCTGATAGTACTCCTCGCTGCGCTGTTCCAGTCTGCGGTCTCTCTCCTCTTCCCGCTCTTCTCTGCTGCGGAACTGATAATCCAGCTCCTTGACCATGCTTTCCTTGAGTTCCCGGCAAAGGTCCTGGTTATTCTCCCGTACTGCCTCACGGATCAACTGTTGCAGGATCCACTGGAGCCTTTTAGCCTTCTCTTCCCTGCTTTCACTCTGCAGTCCTTCCTTCTCCGGCACCGTACATATCCTCTCCTGCGGCTGTACCGGCATCTCTTTATCCACCGGTTTATCAACGATCTCGATGGCCATGTGTGGTGTCCGGACTTCTGCCGGCTCTTTCCGGGCTTCTACAGGCTCTTTTTCCCGTTCCTCCGGCAGTACGTCCAGCCGTCCGTCCTTTAATATCATTTTAATTGCTTTCAACTGTAATCCCCTTTCTTTCATGCTCTTGATCTCTTTGAACCGTTCCACGTCTTCCTTCGTATAATAGCGGTGCCCCAGCTCGTTTCTTTTGATGGGCAGATGTAATTCCTCTTCCCAATAGCGAAGTACATGGCTCTCCACCTTTACCTGTTTTGCAGCATCCGAAATCAATAAATACTCTCCCATATTCTCTTCCTTTCCACATATCCATATATAATAAAAATACGAAAGAGAACAGGTGCGGGGAATCTCCCTCACTTGTTCTCTTTCGTATTTTATGTTCTGTATTCGTAATATACTTAGAAATCTTTTTTTCTGTCGTTTTCCAGATTGGCAAACTTGGTGTATTCCGGCAGCCATGCCAGCTGTACGGTTCCGATGGGACCGTTTCTCTGTTTGGCTATGATGATCTCCGAAATACCTTTATCCGGCGAATCGTGATTATAATAATCATCACGGTAGATGAACATTACCACGTCGGCGTCCTGCTCGATGGCTCCGGACTCACGCAGGTCAGACAACATAGGGCGATGATCCGGTCTCTGCTCTACAGCCCGGCTCAACTGAGACAATGCCAGCACCGGTACGGACAGCTCTCTGGCGACTGCTTTCAGGGATCTCGAAATATCGGAAATCTCCTGCTGTCTGGAATCGCTGCTTCTTCCGCCACTTCCCGACATCAACTGTAAGTAGTCGATGATGATCATGGACAGACCGTTTTCCTGCTTCATTCTTCTGCATTTGGAACGAAGCTCGGCAATGCTGATACCGGGGGTATCGTCGATCATCAGCTTGGACTTGCCGATGACACCGGCACTCTCGATCAGTCGTTCCCATTCCTGGTCATTCAGCTGGCCGGTACGGAGCTTCTGGGCATCCACGCTGGATTCCAGGGAAAACATACGATTGATCAGCTGCTCCTTACTCATTTCCAGACTGAATATGGCTACCGGCAGATTCTGCTTAAATGCTACATGCTGCGCGATATTCAATACAAATGCCGTCTTACCCATGGAAGGACGGGCTGCGATCAGCACCAGGTCCGAGGGCTGCATTCCGGCGGTACGATAGTCCAGATCAATGAATCCGGTGGCAATACCTGTGACGGTTCCGTGCAGTTTGGAAGCCTTCTCGATCTTGTCCATGGCGTTCATGACTACGGTACGAATCGGTACGAATTCCTTGACGTTTTTCTTCTGTACCACTTCATTGATCTTGCTCTCGGTACTCTCCAGAATCGTATCCAGGCTCTCCTTGCCACTATAACAGGTATTGGCAATCTCTTCATTGGTACGGATCAGACGCCGGAGTGTCGCCTTCTCCGCCACGATTCCAGCATAATACTTGATATTGGCGGAAGTAGGTACTGCTGCAATCAGATTCGTCAGGAAATCCAGTCCACTGACCTCGGGAGGCACATCCTCCTTGGATCGCAACCGATCCTGTAAAGTGACAAAGTCAATGGGCTTTCCTTCATTGTTCAACTCTACGATGGTGTCAAATACCACACCGTACTGCCTGTTGTAGAAATCCTCTCCGGAGATCTGCTCTGTGGCGGCCGCAATGGCTTCCGCGTCAATGAACATAGAGCCGATGACCGACTGCTCCGCCTCTAAACTGTGAGGCATTATTCTTTTGATTACATTTTCATCCATTGCGGGCATGGGGTCGTCTACGCCTCCGTAACCTTCACCGTCAGCTTCGCTGCCACCTGGGGATGAAGCTTCACTGTTACCTCATAGGAGCCGAAGTTCTTCAGACTCTCCGGCAGCTGGATTTTCTTCTTGTCAATCTCGATACCATGCTGTTCCTTGCAGGCAGTTGCAATCTCTTTGGAGGATACAGAACCGAAGGTTCTTCCGCCCTCTCCTGCCTTGATCTTGACCACGACCTGCTTGGTCTCCAGCTCTGTTGCCAGCGCCTTTGCCGCATCCAGATTCTCCTGTGCCACCTTCTCTTCGTTTGCCTTATGGAGCTTCAGGTCGTTCAGATTCTTGGAGCTTGCCTCCACACCGATCTTCTTCGGTAAAATATAGTTTCTTGCATATCCTTCGCTGGCCTCAATGATGTCTCCTTTTTTTCCCAGCTTTTTTTCATCCTGAAGTAAAATAATTTTCATAGGATCAACCTGCCTTTCCTGAATCTTCTGTTTTATATGGTAAAACTTTTCAAACGGAATCCCTTAGATCTCACCGGATTCCAGCATGTCGTCGATGGTGTTCTTCAATACGCCAATGGCCTCTACCAGTCCCACGCCTTCCATCTGGCAGGCTGCGGTATTCATGTGGCCTCCACCGCCCATACGCTCCATGATGATCTGTACATTGACCTCATCAATGGATCTGGCGCTGACATAGATCTTGCCCTGATAATCGGTAAGTACAAAACTTGCCTTAATGCCCTTGATATTCAGCAGTTCGTTGGCTGCCTGCGCACCAATGATGGTAGGGCTGGGCAGATCCTCTGCGGTACACAGAGAGATTGCAAAGAACTGCTTGTAGATCTCTGCCTGACTGACAGCATCCGCCTTGGCCTTGTATTCTGCTGCATCCTCACGGAACAGTTTTCTCACACGGGTCACATCCGCACCGTTTCTGCGCAGGAATGCGGCAGCCTCGAAGGTGCGGACACCTGTTTTGGTCATAAAGTTATTGGTATCGATCATGATACCGGAATACATACAATCCGCCTCTTCCGTACGGATCTTGATATTGTCGTAGGTATACTGCAAGATCTCGGATACCATCTCGCAGGCGGAGGATGCATAAGGTTCCACATAAGACAATGTGGCATTCTCAATGGTCTCCGTACCCTGTCTGTGGTGGTCCAGTACTACGACGGATTTGCAGAAGCGAAGCAGATCCGGGCACTCTGTGATGGAGGGCTTATTGACATCCACCACCACCAGAACCGTATTGCTGCCTGCCATATCAATGGCCTGCTGGCTGGTGATGATCATATCCTCGTCATATTCCGGATTGTTCTTAAACAGCTCCACCAGCGGCTGTACAGAGGTCGTAGCCTCGTTCAATACAATGTGAGCCTTTCTGCCCAATGTCTGGGCGATCCGGTAAATACCCACCGCAGAACCGAAGCTGTCCACATCCGGCATCCGGTGTCCCATAACGATAACACGGTCTTTTCCAGTGATAATCTCCCGCAGGGCATGAGCTTTTACTCTTGCCTTGACACGGGTATTCTTCTCTATCTGCTGACTCTTGCCGCCGTAGTAGGTGATGCTCTCCGGGGTCTTGATCACGGCCTGATCCCCGCCACGTCCCAGTGCCAGATCAATGGCGGTACGGGCGAATTCATAGTTCTGTGCATAAGTCAGGCCATCCAGACCAATACCGATACTGATGGTCACTGCCATTTCATTGCCGATGTTTACGGTCTTGACCTCTTCCAGCAGATCGAAACGGTTCTCCTGCAGCTGCGCTACCGCTTTTTTTCCGCATGATTACCAGATACTTGTCCTTTTCCAGCTTCTTGCTGATACCGTCCAGAGATGCAATGTACTTGTTCACCTTACGGTCGATCAGTGCGATCAGCAGGGATCTGCGGACTTCCTCAACGCTCTCCAGCGCTTCCTCATAGTTGTCCAGATAGATCATGCCTACGCTCAGACTCTGGTCATCCACTTCCTGCAGTGCAATATGCAGTGCCGTCTCATCAAAGAGATAGACGGCAATCAGATAACCGTTATAGCCTTCTGCATCGATCATATCGCTGTGTTCCGCCATCTCCTTCAGAGAAATCTTGCGGAATTTGGCCACATACTCACAGCCCTCGTATTCCAGTTCATACTGTGCCTCGTCCACACCAGATTCGTCCGGAAGCCTGTCCCGGGTAATGGTAGGAAACAGGGAAGTGATGGATTTACTGTAGCCCTTGGGCTGATGCACCACATTCTCAAAGGCAATGTTGGTCCAGATCACCTTGCCGGAATCGTCCAGAAGGGCGTATGGCAATTCCAGATCCCGCAGCAGTTTTCGCTGGATCTGACCATATTCCGTGGCAAAGCTGATCAGCTCGTTCATGATGATCGGCTTGTTGTAGAAATACAGCGTCAGGGTAATTGCAAAATAAAAAATCGTAAATCCGAAGGTAAGCAGTCCTGCACGGAAATCCAACATGAATACCGCCGCATCGATAGCCAGCAGTAACAGGCCCAGATATAGGGTAAACTGGATATATGTACGGATCCTGCCTTTCAGTCTGATTCGTTTTTTCATGAAAGAACACCTCTCAATATTTGCGTTCGACAACTTCTATTATAACAAATAATAACCCGCTCCGCCACCATATTATTTTGACGAATAGACAATATTCCTCTGTCAAATTTGTGCTTTTTGTCAGCTTTTCCGGACGGAGAGCCGTTCTCTTACTTACACAGTTCCCAGAAAGCCACTGCGCTGGCGGCCGCCACGTTCAGGGAATCCACACCATGGGCCATGGGAATGCACACCGTATCGTCACAATCCGCAATGGTATCCGCTGCCAGTCCTTCCCCTTCCGTTCCCAGAATAATGGCAAGCTTTTCGACATTATGCAGTTTCTCATCATCCGGTCGCAAGCTGTCTTCTTTTAAAGCCATGGCTACGGTATGATACCCCATCTTCCGCAGCTGTTCCATGGTATGCTCCGGCCAGTCCTTTGTCTCCAGGATCGTCCACGGCACCTGGAATACGGTTCCCATGCTGACTCTTGCCGCCCGACGGTACAACGGGTCACTGCAGCCTCCCGTCAACAGCACTGCATCGATTCCCAACGCTGCCGCAGAACGGAAAATTGCGCCTACATTTGTGGGATTTACAACATTTTCCAGAACAGCAATGCGTCTGGCATTTCCGCACAAGTCTTCCATCTTCGGCAATGCTCTTCTGCGCATGGCACAGAGCATTCCTCTCGCCAGTTTAAAGCCGGAAATCTCCGACAGCACTTCATTGGATGCCACATATACGGGAATTTCCCCAGACACCTCTGCAATCCGCCCCAGGATTTCCCTGCCCTTCTCCGAATCCGCTTCCCGCTGTTCCATCAGAAGTGACAGCGGCTCATATCCCGCTGCCAGTGCCCGCAGAATCACATTGGGGCTCTCCGCAATAAACAGCCCCCGCTCTGGCTCATAATAATGAAAAAGTTGTACCTCCCTGCGTTCATTGTAGATCTCCAGTTCCGGTGTATGCAGATCAGTAATTGGTATTAATCTATGCTTATCTGTACTCATGCTTTTGCGATACCTTTTCTCCAATAATTTTCTCTTTTTATTATAATGGAGCATCCGACCCCCGTCAAACGCAACTGTTACCCTGTACTCGGCTCATGGTATACACAAAAAGACCAGCCGCAAAGGGCTAGTCTCTCATGATTGTCTTAGTCTGAATTATTCAGCTACGTAAGGCATCAGTGCTACGTGACGTGCTCTCTTGATAGCAACGGTCAGTGCTCTCTGATGCTTTGCACAAGTACCGGTAATACGACGAGGAAGGATCTTGCCTCTCTCAGATACATACTTCTTCAGCTTAGCTGTATCCTTGTAATCGATTACGTTATCTTTACCACAGAATACGCAAACTTTCTTTCTTCTGCGCATACCGCCTTTTTTTCTCATCGGAGAATCGGTCTTCTCAGTCTTATTAAAAGCCATTATTATTACCTCCTATCGGAATCTGTCAGGGCAGAGGCGGGTGTCAGCTCCGCTTGTCACTGAAACTTAGTTAAAGGGTAATTCTTCATCGATGCCGTCAGGGATGTTCATAAAGCCATCACCTGCTCCGGAAGGAGCAGGGGCATTATTACCACCGCCAAAGCCAGCGTTCTGGTATCCGCCGTCATTATTGCCGGCAGATGCGTTCTTACTCTCTGCGAACTCTACGTTCTCAGCCACTACATCAGTAGTATACACACGCTGTCCATCCTTATTGGTATAGCTTCCGGTCTGGATACGTCCTTCCACAACGAACTTTGTTCCCTTGTGGCCATATCTCTCAATAAACTCACCGGTTCTGCCAAACGCTACACAGTTAATAAAATCAGCATCCGGCTCACCGTCACGCTTAAATCTTCTATCTACTGCTATGGAAAAACGAGCAATCGCTGTTGCGGTAGCTCCCTGAGAATATCTTACCTCAGGATCCCTTGTTAAACGTCCCATAAGAATTACTTTATTCATATTTCGCTTCTCGCTTTCTGTTTATGCCTCGTCCTGTCTAACGCATAAGTATCTGATCACGTTGTCCATGATACGAACACGGCTCTCGATCTCTGCAGGAACAGTGCTCTCAGCTTCAAATCTGATGAAGTAGTAGAAAGCTTCTTTCATCTTCTGAACTTCGTAAGCAAGCTTCTTCTTGCCCCACTCGTCCACTTCTGTGATGTTGCCGCCGAATCTCTCAACCAGTGCTTTGCACTTATCAACAACGGCTGCTCTCTCATCATCCTCGATCTTAGCGCTAACAACAACGGCTAATTCGTACTTGTTCATGTTAGTTACCTCCTTTTGGTCTCTGGCCCATATTTTATATATGAGCAAGGAATAAAGTGTCTCACGAAGGAACATGATACCATATTCCTGTCCACTTTTCAAGATTTTTCAACGATTTCTTTCACATTTTTTTCTAACAGTTTTCTTGCGATCATGATCTGGTGTCCACAGCCCAGACATTTCAGCCGGAAATCTGCTCCCACACGGAGTACTTCCCATTCTCTGCTGCCGCAGGGATGCTGTTTTTTCAGTTTCAATACATCTCCCACATTAATATCCATAACATTTTCCTCTTCTTTTCCTGACTGTATCGTCACTCCTCCGCAAACATATCGCGACAGAGGCCTGTGATTCTGTATTATAAATGGTTCGCCATAAAGTCCTTCACTACCCCGAAAGCCTCCCGCAGCAGGTTATTCGGTACGGTAACTGGATAAGTTCCCGCGGACAGTCCCTCTACATGGGCATAGCCCTGTTTTCTCGCAATAGCCAACGCCCGGAACATATGAAAATTGTTGGTAATAACCACAACACTGTCCTCTGATTTGTCCAGCAGTTCTCCGCTGAAGATCAGATTCTGCGTGGTATTCGTGGAAGCATCCTCCATGAGGATCCGCTCCGGATCGATCCCGGCGGTTTCCAGATATCCTTGCATTCCCTCGGCCTCGCTGATGGGTTCATTGTATCCCTGTCCACCGGACACGATGACTTTGGTCTCCGGATTGGCATTCAGATATTCTATGGCTTTATCCAGCCGTTTCTGTAGCACATAACTGGGGCCGGAAGTCTTCCACTGGGCTCCCAGTATGATCACATAATCCGCACCTTCCTGCGCCGTGGCATGGAACTGGCTGACGATCATCCCTTCTATAATAAGAAGCAATACCATCCCTGCCATCACAAGACTCCGGAATGTAATATGCAGCCATCGGGGGATCCAGTAATATACGGTTCTGCGGGTCAGCACCCATGCCCATGCGGCACAAAAAGCACCAATCACACCCCAGACCAGGAAAAAGTAGCTGCCGAAGGCAACAAAAAGACCGATCCCCACACAGTACAGCAGACACAGCACCGCCAGAACATATAACGCCCTTGCTCCGTAATGTTTTTCTCCCACACCTCTGCCTCTGGGATCCAGATAGATCACTTTTTTACTTTTTTCCCTCGGAATCAAGTGGTTCCTTTTCATACTGCCTCCATTCTTTCCTACGATCTATTGTAGCATATCTCCTACGGCGGTCTCAATACCACATATTTTAGGGTTTTCTTAATTTTTTCGAAAATTTTCTTTACCGGACACTGATTGACTTATCACTCACCTAACACTATGATGTAATTAACATACTACTTCTGAAAAAAGAAACGGATGGAAACCTTATGCATACCACATTATCCAAAAAAGATTTTTCCCGATATCTGCCCTTCCTCCTGCTGGTGATGACCGTTTTCCGCGTCCTCGCCGGACTGAGGATTCCTTATATGATCCTGGCAAATCAGCGCTATGATGACCGGCTGCTGTTCGAGAATGCTTACGATCTGCTGAGCGGCGTGTGGCTTGGCAGCTACGATTCTTATACACTGGCAAAAGGAATCGGCTATCCGCTGTTTCTGGTACTGGCGAAAAAGCTGTGCCTTCCCTACTCTGTTCTGCTGTCACTGTTGCAGGCGGCCGGTGCATGGCTGTTTGTCCGCGCAGTGTCTGTGAGATGGCAGAATCCCTATGGGCAGGCAATTCTCTATCTGCTCCTGTTGTTTTCCCCCATCAGCCTCACGCTGTTGGTCACGCAGCGGCTGTACCGCATGGCAATCGTTCCGGGAATGGTCCTGGTGGTATTTTCCAACATGATCGGGCTGACTCTGCGCAAAGAGCTCCCCTTGAAAAAACAGCTGCCCTGGGCATTCCTGACCGGACTGACTCTTGCCTTTTTCTGGCAGATCCGGGAGGATTCCGTCTGGATCCTGCCGTTTATCGCCGTTATGACGGTATGGAACGTGGGTTATGTAATTCTGGTCCTGCATAAGAAATTAAACACAAAGGCACTTCTGCTTCACTGCCTGACCATGTTATTGCCACTCCTTCTCCTGTTCGGCGCCAACACCGGTGTCTCCGTCGTCAACCGGATCCACTACAGTGTTTTCCTGAACAACGACCGCACGGAGGGAAATTTTGCAGAGCTGATGTCCCTGTTGTATCATCTGGACAGCAATACGAGAACCAATCCCGACATCTGGATCTCCCGGGATACTATTGTCAGAGCAGAAGCAGCCAGTCCCACTCTGCAGCAGATTCAGCCACTATTGGACAGTTATACCGAAGACTGGGCCACAAGGGATGGTGAGATTCCCGGCGATCACTTCAGCTGGGTACTGCGGGATGCGGTACAGGACTCGGGAATTGCCCCGAATGCCGTCAGTGCACAGACCTTTTATGGCAACGTCCTTTCCGAACTGCGGGCAGCCGTAGCCAGTGGCGAGCTGACCGAAAAGACGGACGGTGCCCTCTATTTTTCCTCCCAATCCCGTGGAGTACTGCCGGAAGAAATTCCCGGTATCCTCAGTGATACTTTGCAGAATATCTGGAAAATTGCAGGATACACCGATTGTGCTTTGAGCAGTTCCGCCAAAAGTGCCGGCCGGCTGTCGGATATCCGTCGTATGGAATCCTTTGCCTCCTGCCTGACCGTGTACCCCACACTGTCACAGTTTCAGGCTGCCGATTATGATTCCATTGAGGATGAGACCTTATATGATTTCAATGAGATCTACAGTTCCGGTATGGTATCTCTTCTGAATAAGAGCAACGCTATCTATCAGTTGTTGGGACAGCCCATGTTCCTGCTGGCACTGCTTGCCCTTTGTGTGCTGACCGTCCGCGTGATCCATGGACTTTTCCATGGGGACACAAAAGATCTCGAACTGTGGATCCTGACCTGTGGGATTCTGCTCAGTGCCGTTCTGCTGCGTTTCGGCTGTGGCCTGTTCACCGCATGGTTTTCCGAAGACATGCAAAAGTTCATCAACAGCTTCTACTCCTGTGGCGTCTACATTCTGCTGCAGATGTTCAAATATCTGGCGGTTATTACTACTGCCGCCAGCCTGCAACCGCTACGGAAACAATATATTCAAAATTTTCGTAATTCTCATAAGGAAAAGGAGGAATAACTTATGGAAAATTTGAACAAACAGATTCAGGAATTGCAAAAGATCATTGATACCTACGGCAATATCGTATTTTTCGGTGGTGCCGGTGTCTCCACCGAGAGTGGAATCCCGGATTTCCGAAGCGTGGACGGACTGTATCACCAACAGTACGATTACCCGCCGGAGACGATTTTAAGTCACACCTTTTATCGTTCCCACACGGAGGAATTCTTCCGTTTTTACCGGAATAAGATGCTCTTCCCCAATGCACAGCCCAATGCCGCCCATAAAAAACTGGCAGAGTTGGAAGCTGCCGGGAAAGTCCGGGCCGTGATCACCCAGAATATCGACGGACTGCATCAGGCTGCCGGAAGCAGGACCGTACTGGAGCTCCACGGCTCCGTGCTTCGCAATTACTGTGAAAAATGCTATCAGTTCTATGGAATCGACACGATCTTAAACAGCACCGGTATTCCCCGCTGTGAAAAATGCGGTGGTATCATCAAGCCGGATGTGGTTCTGTACGAAGAGGGACTGGATGAGAAGACGTTAAATGCCGCCGTCAGATACATCCACGAAGCAGATGTCCTGATCATCGGCGGCACTTCTCTGGCTGTCTATCCCGCAGCCGGGTTAATTGATTATTTTCAGGGAGATAAGCTGGTGGTCATCAACAAGAGTGCAACACCCAGAGACAGCCACGCAGATCTCCTGATTCAGGGACCGATCGGGGAAGTATTTCATTCGATCCAGAACCCGTAAGTGATATCCTGTTCTCCGCTGATATGGTAAGCATCTTCCACATCAGCGCCCCAGCTGTTGATACCACCCACACCCCTCACTGCTCCCAGGATGGATACCACCGTCCTGCGGGCAGGAGGTAGTTCTTCGTGGTGCATGGCATTTTCCAGTTCCTGTGCCGTATAAGGCAGGCAGGAAAATGCGAAGTGTTTTCCCTCCTCCGCGGTTATTTTTAAACGGCTGCTTCTTTCTCCACGGTCTGTATTATCCAGGGAAGTCTTCCTAACGATCTCCAGCCATTTGGTCTGCATATGCATCCCACAGTCCTGAGGCACCATATAAGGTGTCACCGGCAGGCCCTGTACTTCATACACACCGGGAATTCCTCCTGCCATACGGTCCGGATAGGTCTCTCCGGACAATCCTTCATAGGTATACCTCTCCGCTGCGGTGGGCATCAGAAACCGCATTCCGAATACCGGAAGCTCCGGCAGACCCTGTTTTCCACAATAATCTGCCTGCACATGGATTCTGCCATCCGTTTCCACCGTATAAGTCACTGTCACCTCCGTCACCGGAACTGTCGGTGTCTTATACGTATAGACGATCTCGAATCTGTCACAGGTCTCTTTTCCGGTGTATTTATTATTCGCCGGTGCCAGCGGGATGGCAATCTCCTCTCCATCCATCCGGGCCTCTACCCGGCTGCAGCGTACAAAACGATCCGCCGCGGACCATACCGCACTGCGGAATGCGAATCCACACCCTCTGTCATTGTCCGTGACCGCGCGCCAGAAAGCCGGTCGGGGAGACCTGTACAGCCACTCTTTGCCATCCTTATATAAAGACTCCATGCCTCCGGAGCCCACGGAGAAAATATAGGAAAAATCCTGTCCCTGTATTCCGATAGTCACATCACCGATTACGATTCTGAGTGCCATAATAATATCTCACCTCCTGCATTGCCGGCTTTTCACTACGGTCTGCGAATAAGATTCCATTTCCCGAGAATTCATAATCACTGGGTCTGTCATCAAAATCTCCTCCGTAGCGCAGTACTCTGCGTCCCGTCACTTCATCTTTTACCCACAGCGCCTGGTCGATATAGTCCCAGATAAATCCACCCTGGTACATCTCAAAGCGGTCCAGCAGGTCCATATAGGAATTCATTCCACCCAGGGAATTGCCCATATCATGCATATATTCGCACAACAGATACGGCTTTTTCGGGTCGTTTTCCAGATAATCTATAATCTCCTGCGGATATGCATACATCCGGCTCTCCATATCGGAAATCACATCCTCATATGTCTTGTTATGGAAAACGCCCTCATAGTGCACCAGACGCAAGTCGTCTTTTTCCTTGAAGAACTGCTGCATGGCAGCAATATCATCTCCAGCATAGGATTCATTTCCCAGAGACCAGAACAGGATCGAAGGATGATTCTTAAAGCATTCAAAATTGGTTCTGGCACGGTCCACTACCGCTTCCTTCCACTCCGGCAGGGAACCGGGCACATTCCAGGAAGGTTCCACAGCTCCCATCTTCTGCCAGGAGCCGTGACTCTCCAGATTCGTCTCCGCCATCATGTAAATACCGGCTTCATCGCACAATGTGTACCATTCCATGCGATCCGGATAATGACAGGTACGGACGGCATTGATATGGTTACGTTTGAAGCATTCGATGTCCCATTTCATGTCTTCCAGGGAAATACACCGTCCGGAAGCTGCATTCCACTCATGGCGGTTCACTCCACAGATCACCAGCCGCTCGCCGTTCAGTTTCATCACTCTATCCGTAGGATCCAAAATAAAATCCCGGAAGCCGATCTTATAAGGCACCACTTCCGTCACTTCACCCTCACTGTCTGTCAGCGTGATCTCCAACTGATATAAGTACGGATTCTCATGGCTCCAGGGGACTACTTTTTCTGCCAATGTTTCCCGAAGGTGCAGCGTCTGCTCCACCTGTGACTGCAAAATCTGTGTCTGCTCCAACAGGCATTTCCCGTTGGCATCCGACAGACATACACGCATTTTGCCCGGGTGCTGTCCCGCATCTGCGGCAGATACTTTTACCGTCAGATCTAAAGTGCCCATTGCATCCTGTACGCTATAATTAGGCTTTGCCCAGAGATCTTCCACATGCCAGCCGGGCTTTGCATAAAGCTTTACACTGCGGAAGATTCCGAAAAAGCGGAAGAAATCCTGGTCTTCGAGAAATGCCGCCGTACTGCGCTTATGCACTTCCACCGCCAGCAGATTGTCCTTTTCCTTAATATAAGGTGTCAGATCGAATTCAGAGGGAGTAAAGCTGTCCTCGGCATATCCCACGAAATGCCCGTTCAGCCAGACATACATCGCCTGTTCCACACCTTCGAAACAGATGATCACCCGCTTTCCCCGCAGACCATCTGCCAGATGAAAACGCTTGCGATAACTTCCTACGGGATTATACTCCGCCTCACTGAAAGCACCTTCTGCCAGACCTTTTCCCAGTGTGTAGGCCGGGCGGCGGTAGATTTTCCCCTCCCAGGGATACATGGTGTTGATATAATGAATTTTGTCGTAACCGGATAACTCAATATGCCCCGGTACACGGATCGTTTCGAATTCTGTATCTCCGGCATTGTCCCGGTAGAAATCCACCGGACGGCTCTTCGCATTCACCGAATAGGCGAACTCCCAGTTTCCGTCCAGAGACTGTACCAGGGAGCTTCTGCCCTCTGCCGCTTCTTCCGTATCCTGATAGATCGGATGATCACTGTGGGCTGGCAGCTGACCGACCCGGAACACCTTCGGATCGTCCAGCCAACGGATATCTGCTTCCATGTTTTCTCCTCCTGATTTCTCCTTAATTTCTTCTTGTTTTCTTCTGTTATTCCTTGACAGCACCGGCTGCGATTCCTGCCAGAATGTATTTCTGGAAGAAAATGTAAGTCAGAACTGTTGGGATCATGACTACGATGATACCTGCTGCCAGTGTCTGCCAGGATCCCTGCTGTGCATTCGCATAATCCATCAGGAATGTAGTGATGGTACGCAGCTTGTTCTTCGGCATATACAGATAAGGGATGTACATGTCGTTGATGATGTTGATGGCCTTCACGATACATACCGTGGCTGTAGCCGGTGCCAGCAGCGGGAAAATAATCTTGTAGAACAGCTGGAAATAGGAACAGCCATCCAGCAGTGCCGCCTCATCCAGAGATACCGATAATCCGGAAATAAACTGTCTGTAAATGTACAGCTGCATCAGGTCGGATGCAATGTAGATCACAATCGGTGCTCCCAGTGTATTGTACAGATGGAAACCGTTGATGATACGGAATCTGGAAATCTCTGTTACAAAGGAAGGAATCAACATTCCCAGGAAAAACAGTCCCACGACGAACTTTTTGCCGCGGAATTCAAATCGTTCGATGATAAATGCGGTAATGGTTCCCAGCATTACATTAAATATCAGGGAAACCGCCAGTATTATTATAGTATTTTTAAAGCCGATCAGCAAATATTTATTGGTAAATACTTTTTTATAATTTTCAAAAGTCAGGTCACTTCCGGCAGGGGGCAGCAATGGGGAAGACAGTGTCATGGCGCCCTTGGACTTTAAAGAAGCGAACAATGTCAGAAGGATTGGTGCCAACACGATAATGACCATGCCGATACATATTACCTGTTTGATTACCTGTTGAATTACTCTCTTTGCCATATGTTTAGCATCCTTTCTGTTTATTTGTCTCTCAGAACCAGACCGTGGATGATCTTGTTCTGGATCACATAGATGATCACGATCATCAGCATGATCGCCACTGCCATGGTTGCCGCCAGTCCGAAGTTCGAGAAGGTGAACGCCGTCTTGATGGTGTACAGGGTAAAGGTAGAAGAAGCATAGCCGGGACCACCTGCCGTCATAACGAAAGGAATGTCGAATACCTGCAATGCTCCGCGGATATTGTCGAACAATACGAAGTCCACCATCAGCATGATTGCAGGAATCTGTATGTATTTGAAAATCTGTCCGGTACTTGCGCCGTCGATCCTTGCTGCCTCCAGAATGTCCGTAGGGATGGACTGCAGGGCTGCCATGAACAGGATCACATGGTATCCGCTGAATCTCCAGACAGATACAGATGCCAATACGAAGTTTACAATTTTCTCATCGGATAACCAATTGCGGATCAGACTTTCCAGATGCAGGGCAGTCAGGATTCCGTTGAAGGCACCGTTGATTGGGGAGAAGAAATAGGAAAATGCGTAGGAAATAGCAACGCCGTTAATAATATAAGGTAAAAATACCATGGTCTTGTAGAACTTTGCCGCCCGAAGCTTACTGGTCAGCAAGACTGCAAAGGCAAGCTCAACCAGGATCATAAATAAATGGATCACAAAATATACGGCATTGTTCCGTAAGGACAGCCAGAGGTCTTTATTGTGGAACATGGAAATATAGTTCTCAAAATTAATAAAATGATAATCTGCTGAAAATCCGTCCCAGTCCGTGAAACTCATACGGAACAGGTCAATCGCCGGGAACACCACAAATGCGATCAGCAAAGTAACCGGTATCAGCAAGGATATGAAGATAAACTGTCTGCGTTTCTTGTTTAATTTATTCATGGATATCCCTCTCTTTATGATTTTCGGGAGCCGCTTCGCAGCTCCCGATCTATCAGATTTAAATCCTTTTTACTGGATGCCCAGTTTGGTTCTTGCGTCTTTCCACTTCTGGTTCAGCTCGCTCATCTTGCTGTCCAGATCAAAGTTGCCGGTCAGCATCTCTGCACCAAGCTTCTTGTAGTCGAAGGTGGTCTCATTCTGGATGGCTGTGAAGTCATCTCCTCCGCCGTCATAGGTAATGATCTGCTTATCCTTGCAGAGAGTATCTGCTTCTGCAAGGATAGGATCCTTCTCCTTCGGGAAGTTCGTCATGGAAGAAGAGGAAGAGATGTATGCCAAGTACTCAGGATACCAGTCTTCGGAGTAGAACCACTCTACGAAAGCCTTGGCAGCTTCGGGGTTCTTGGAATGTGTGGTCACACCCATGAAGGAGTCACCCTGTACGATCACATTGTAAGGATCGGAGGTAGTGTTTCTGGTAGGAAGGTAGAATGCTCCCAGTTCGGAAGTATCTTCTGCCTGGTTCTGGATATTCTGGAGTCCCCAGTCACCCAGTGCGATGATGGCTGCCTGCTTGGAAGAGAACAGTGCGGTTGCCTGATCGGAACCCATACCCAGAGGATCCTTGCCCATGACACCGGAGTTGAACAGTTCATAAGCCTTGCTGTATGCTTTGTAGATGTCTGTTCCCTCGGAGAAAGGCTCATCCTGAGTTGCCATGGTGTTCCAGTTCTGTCCGTTACCGGATTCCAGTGCGGGCATGAACTCCATGTAAGGGTAATCCGGCCACTCATCCTTGAATCCACAGGCAATTGCCATGAAGTTGGCATTGTCTTTTCCATAATAATCCTGTAAGGTCTTGGCTACGTCTTCGAACTCACCCCAGGTGGTAGGTACTTCTACGCCCGCCTCTTTAAACATGTCTTTCCAATAATATACATATTCATATCCGCTGGTCATAGGGATGCCGAGGATCTTACCATCGATGGCATAGCCTGCTGCCAGTTCATTGTTCTTGGCTGCCTCAGTATCGGACAGATCCAACAAATACTCTTTAAATCTTGCCAGAGTAAAGGTCTTATTGAACATAACATCCGGTAACTGATTTGCAGATGCTCTCATCTTCATGGCATTCCAGTACTCGGAGTCATCCTTGATCTTCTCTATTTCAACATCGATGTCAGGATACTTCTCCTGGAACTTGCCTACCATATCATTGGATTCAATGAAGTCATTCAGGTTGTTGTCCCAGATGGTAAAAGTAATGGTTCCGCTTAAGTTCTCATTGGAAGCTGTTGCAGTTCCTTCTGTTTTGCTTTCTGTCGTTGCACCATTATTAGTAGTGCTGCTTTCTGCTGTGCTGCCGCATCCGGTAAGTAACCCCACGCCCATAACGCATGCAAGCACTGCTGCTATAACCCTCTTTTTCATACGTTTTCTTCCTCCTTGTGGAAAAATGTTTTGTTGCTGTTTACGAGACTAAGTATAGCAACCACACAGTTTTCCCACCATTTCATATCTTCTTTTTTCTTGATATTTTGTATGAATACATATTTTGCCATTCTTGATCTATCGTTGGAATTCTTGAACAAACGTAACAAAACGCAGGATTTTATCCTGCGTTTTGTATTATTCACCCTGTTTTCGATACTGTGCCGGCGTGCACCCGGCTTCCTTTTTGAACATTCTGGTGAAATGCTCCGCGTTACGATATCCTACCATTTCACCGATTTCATAGCTCTTAAACGTAGTGGTTCGGAGCAATTCTTTTGCTTTTTGGATCCGTAACTGAGTCAGATAATTGGAAAAAGTCTCTCCGGTCTCTTTGGTAAACCGATTCGTGAAATATTTTTCACTCAGTCCCACATGCTCCGCCACCTGAAAAAGCGTCAGTTCGGCATCATCATAGTGGTCTGCCAGATAACGTTTCGCTTTTACGATCACATTGGTCTCTATGGCATCAATTTTTCCTACTGAGTAATCCATTACCCAGTTAATATAGTTCGTAATCCACATTTTCATACTGCGGACATCTTCCAGGCGACCTACTTTTTCCTTATAATTATAGCGTTGGCTGAAAATCTCTGATAGTGTAATACCATCGGTTCCAAAACGGGATGCTATGGCAATGATTACGGCAAACACTGCTTCCTCCGCCTCCTGCCTGTCCCCGGTATTCAGTTTCTCATACAGCTTTTCTTTTTCTGCGGTAAAATTTTTGGCATCCGCACCATATAATGTATCTGCCAGCCGTCCGTACGCTTTCGCTGCATTCCTCAGGGTCTCTGCTTCTGCGCGTTTTTCTTCCAGATCCACAATGGCTCCTTCTCCGTACAGATAACGAATCCCTGCATATTCCCCCAGGAACTTAACCGCCTCCTCGAAAGCATCCATGTTTTCACATTTTCTGCCGATGCAGCATTCCATCTCCGCATTATACTCTGTCTTCACATAGCTCTGCAGTTCTTTCAGCATACTGAGCATCCTCTGTCCTTCATCATTTTCCGTAATCCGATAATACAGGAACGCCTTTGTCAGACCTTCCGGACAGGCTACACAGTGCAGCGTATATCGGGGATTACGTTCAAATCCGGACAATACCTGGCGGATCAGCTCCGCATCCACTTTCACACCGGGTTCCCATTCAAAATACAATCCCACCAGTACATAAGAATCCGAGAAAAATTCCGGATGTTCTCCCGCCACTTGTTCCGGTGACATCTCCTCCCGGATCATGGCCGTGAAATATTCGCCGTTGGTTTTCTCTGTTTTCCGCACCTGTTCCTCATAATCGGCAATGAGGGATTTTAGGCTTCTGGCCATGGCATTAAAGTGGTGGATCACACCGCGGATCTCTGCCTGTCCCTGTGGCGCAATGTGGATATCCATTTTTCCATCTTCGATCTGTTTCAGGCCATCGCTCAATTCTCCGATGGGATTCACAATCTGACGGATAAAGTATCCGGCGAAATATCCAGCCAGTGTAAAAATCAGTACTGCAACCAATAAAATTACCAGAGCAATCTTCACAAAATCCTGCATCAGTTCCGCAGTTCTGATATAACTTTCAATGTACCATGTAGCATTCTCCAGTTCTATGGGTGTTCGCACGCACGTATACCCTCTGGCAGCTTTTACTGCAATCTCTTCTGTCTTGTAAATAGCTTCACCATTCTCACCTACGATCTGCATGATTCCCAGTTTATTGTTTCCTCTAATATAATTGCGGTTATAGTTACGAATCGCGTTTCCTGCATCACTGGTCTGATATAGTACCACCATCTCAACACTCTGAGATCGGTCGATCATAGAATTCGGCGATAATGCATAAATCAACACCAGCTGATCCCGACTGCCTCCCAGATACAGATCACTTGCTTTCCTGGTCTGGTAGGAACCTATCTTCACGGAGTTCAGATTCTGTAATGCATCCTGGTACCATTGCTTTGCACGAGTCTCCTCTATCGTCCGTTTGATGCTGCTTTTCAGAAAAAAAGCATTTCCGTTTTTCATATAAAAACCAATGGACACCACATCCTTCACAGGTTCAATCACCATATTGCCAGCCTGATCCAGTTTTTTCTGTGCATCATATCTGGCATCCTGATCTGCTTCGTTCATTGCCACTGCATACTGGATAACCATATTATCATTTACATTGATCAGTTGGGACAAGCGCATGGACATGAAATCCACATCTGACTGAAGTTCTGCCGCAACCCCTTTCTGCACTCCTCTGATATTTTCGATTGCCTGCTCTCTATACTGCATTCCCAATATCACTAGGGAAAGTACTAATACCAGCACCAAAGGAATCACTATCATTCCCGTGAAAATACGATAATAAGCTTTCTTTAAAGGAAGTTTGTCATGTCTTTTCATTGTTCTAAAGTTCCTCCTCGTTTCTAACAGTTTACCGCCCTCACCTACCTTTGTCAAACACTGCTACCTGTGCTTTTTCGGCACACTACTTAGAAAAAGTATAGCATCATTACCGTAAATATGATAAGGTATAAAGGTATTTTACATTTATCGTATTTATTCACAAATGATAGGAGATTCTGTTTATGTTATCCACAATTGAGGCAGTCAACAGTGTTGTCAACAATTTCATCTGGGGTGTCCCCGCCATGATCTGCATCATCGGTGTCGGTCTGTATTTAAGTATCCGGACGCGCTTCCTGCAGATCCGAAAGTTCCCCTATTCCATGAAGGTGACACTGGGACGTATGATGAAGAAAAAAGAGGCCTCCGACGGAGCCCTGACACCTTTCCAGGCGGTATGTACCGCTCTCGCAGCTACCGTTGGCACCGGTAATGTGGCAGGTGTGGCAGGTGCCATCGCCATCGGCGGTCCCGGTGCGGTATTCTGGATGTGGATATCTGCGCTGCTTGGCATGTGCACCAAGTTCGCCGAGGTAACGCTGGCTGTACACTTCCGTGAGACCAATGCACAGGGCGACCTGGTAGGCGGCCCTATGTATTATATTAAGAACGGACTGGATAAGAAATGGCACTTCCTGGCGTATTTGTTCGCCGCTTTCGGTGTGCTGGCTGTGTTCGGTACCGGTAATGCCACACAGGTCAACACTATCACTACTGCCATTGATTCTGCTCTGAGCAGCTTTAACATACTGCCTGCAGATGCTGTAAAGCTTGTCAACCTGATCATCGGCGTGGCACTGGCGATCATCATTGCCCTGATCCTGATCGGCGGTATCAAGCGGATCGGCAATGTCACCTCCAAGCTGGTTCCTTTCATGGCGATCATGTATATCGTGCTGGCACTGGGTGTGATCTTTTTTCCATATTAAGGCTGTACCTGCTGTATTCGCTTCTATTATCGAAGGTGCTTTCCATCCCGCCTCTGTGACCGGCGGTGTGGTAGGAAGCTTCTTCATGAGTATGAAAAAGGGCGTGTCCCGCGGTATCTTCTCCAATGAAGCCGGTCTTGGTACCGGATCCATCGCCCATGCCTGTGCCGATACGAAGAAGCCGGTAAAGCAGGGTTTCTTCGGCATCTTTGAGGTATTTGTGGACACGATCATCATCTGCACCATGACAGCTCTGGTCATCCTGTGCAGTGGCGTGCCTGTGAATTACGGCGAAGCTGCCGGTGCGGAACTGACCATCAGCGGATTCACCACTGTCTACGGCAGCTGGGTATCGATCTTTACCGCTGTGGCGATGTGCTGCTTCGCATTTTCGACGATCATCGGCTAGGGACTGTACGGTACAAGATGTATCGAATTCCTCTTAGGTTCCCGCTCCAACATGCCTTTCATGGTTCTGTATTCCCTTACAGCTATCGTGGGTGCTACAATGAACCTCGGACTGATGTGGAGCATCGCCGAGACCTTCAACGGACTCATGGTCATCCCCAACCTGATCGCAGTGTTCCTACTGTCCGGTGTTGTAGTGAAACTGACGAAGGAATATTTTGCGAAAGAGAACGGGTAATATCTGAATGGGATTTGCGTTATGATCATTGAATAAATGATGTAGTTCTTTCGTTCGATAATGACAGTGAATTGAAAGTTAGTGAAATAATCCCGTAGCCCTTGGCAGGGTATAAGAAACGCGGCACGCTTGCGCTCTGTCGCAGAGCGTAGCGGTACATAAGCGGTCACAGTACGACCGCTAAGTACCGACGTCTGCTTACGGCACTGCTTATTCTTATACCCAGCCGGGGCTACTGGTTTTGAAAGCTTTCCAAAACGCAGAACTCCCGGAGTATGCGGTGCCATGTCGAAGATGTTTGTCGGAGGATGTTGATATTTTCTAGAAAAGTGCTGAAAGACAGGGGGAAAGCGGACACGATGTCCGCGTCAGCCGATTGTCGACATGGATGTCGACTGTAGGCGGCCCCGTCATGACGAGAACCATTCATCACTTTTCGTAGAAAATTCACATCTGGAGACCTTACATCGAGACATGTGTATCGCATGCTCCGGGAGTTCGTGGATTTTGCCAATGTATTTCACTAACTCTCAATTTACATCAATTCAATAGAAGTAACTTTATATCCCAGCTTTTCCACAGCCTCGCACAGTTCCTCTTCGGGAACATCTGCGCCGAGTTTTACGATTGCTTCGCCTTTCTTAAAGCTTGCCTTAGCATTGACCTGGGCCATGCCATTGAGGGCATTCTCAATGCGATTCTGGCAGTTCACACAGGACATTCCTTCAATATGAAGCTTTTTGGTCGCTACGATGGTGTCTAAGTGTTTCGGCTTGATCTTCACATCTCCGCCTCCGCCACAGCATCCGCCTTCTCCCTTGAAATGCTTTTTGGATCCCAGTAATGCTGCCACGATCACTATGATCAATATTCCACATATCATATATGTTCCCATTTTTTCACTCTCCTTATTGTTTTCTTTCAAAAAATAACTATTCAGAACCCCATTCGCAAAATTACCTCTACGAGGCTTCCTTTTTGCTGCAATATCTGTCAAAATTTCATGCAGATTAATATTTTCCTGCCACCCATATAAGTAAAACCGGTGTAGGAAACAGTACTGTCTCTCCAGACTGCCTGCCCCTTACACCGGTTTACTTTCTACTTATTATACTCTTGTCTTAACATACCTGCTCCGCACATTCGCAGGGCTTGATGGTCACGTTGGTCACTTTCTGGTCTGCCAGATAACCGCAGGACTTGAGTCCCGCCCGGATCACGGAATTCCATTTTTTTGCTGAAAGATGATGTATAGAACCGTCATCCAGCTCAATGGTACAGGCATTTTCCATCATACAATTTTCAGAGTAAGCTACCTTATACATGTTCTTGCGGCTGATGGCACCGATCTCCTCCAGGAGATTGACCATGCGGTATACGGTTGCAACTCCCAGCTTGTCATCCTCTTCCAATGCCCGGTAGAAGATTTCCTTACAGCTGGAGCATTCATACTGGAGGATAATATCAATCAGCCGAAGTCGCTGCTTCGTAATACGGCAGCCTTTTTCTTTCAGCTTGGTCAATATGATCTCTCTCTGCATTTTCGTGGTCTGATAGCTTACCTGTTCCTTAGTGTCCACAATGACCTCCACAGTGGCTGCAGTCACCACCGCACTGAATGGATTTTCCATTCTTTTTGTCTTTTATCATTTTGCGGACAATCAATGCGACTACACCGGCCAGTATCGCCAATACAACTACGGTTCCCATAGACTGCCTCCTTACTCTTATTTTGAAATCCTGCGGATCCTCTTATCGAAGATCCGCAAGTAATGTTACGTTTCTATCTGTTTACTTCCCTCACAGGTATCTGGCTTTGCCTGCAAGCAGTCACGCCGGACACCTGTGGGAAAGTTCTATCATTTATTTTACTTATGCAGCCTTCTCGGTGTCAACCTTCAGAGTGGTGCTCTCCTTGTAAGGACGGAAGAGCAGATAAATGAAGCCGATGATCAGAAGGAATGCTACTACAGTGCCGATACCGAAAGCACCGGTGGTGATCAGCGTACCGATCTGATATACACACAGGGATACCACATATGCCAGACCGCACTGATATCCGATAGCGATCCAGAACCATCTGGTATTGTTCATCTCACGCTTGATCGCACCCATAGCTGCGAAGCAAGGTGCGCACAGCAGGTTGAATGCCAGGAATGCATAGCCGCTTGCTACAGTGAAGGTAGCTGCCATGTTAGCATATACGGAACCCTCGCCTGCGCTGTAGAGGATACCCATAGTACCTACGATGTTCTCCTTTGCTACCAGACCGGTGATAGATGCAACGGTTGCCTGCCAGTTACCGAAGCCCTGAGGGATGAAGATCCATGCCAGACACTGACCGATCTTGCCCAGGATACTCATATCGATCTCATCCTCAGCCAGCATACGGAAGCCGTCCTCGGTGAATCCGAAGTAAGTAGTAAACCATACAACGATGGTGGAAAGCAGGATGATGGTACCGGCCTTCTTGATGAAGGACCAGCCACGCTCCCACATACTGCGCAGTACCGTACCAACGGTAGGCCAGTGGTAAGCAGGAAGCTCCATAACGAAAGGAGCAGGATCGCCCTCGAAGATCTTGGTCTTCTTCAGGATAATACCGGAACAAATGATTGCTGCAATTCCCAGGAAGTATGCGGAAGGAGCAACCCATGCTGCGCCGCCGAAGATAGCACCTGCTACCATGGCGATAAAAGGAAGCTTAGCACCACAAGGAATAAATGTGGTAGTCATAATCGTCATCTTACGGTCTCTGTCGTTCTCGATGGTACGGGAAGCCATGATACCGGGGACACCACATCCGGAACCGATCAGCATAGGAATGAAGGATTTACCGGACAGACCGAACTTACGGAAGATACGGTCCATGATGAAGGCGATACGTGCCATGTAACCACAGGACTCCAGGAATGCCAGGAAGATGAACAGTACCAGCATCTGGGGTACGAAACCAAGCACTGCACCGACACCGGCTACAATACCGTCAAGGATCAGACCTTTCAGCCAGTCGGCACATCCGATCGCATCCAGACCGCTCTCTAACAGTGCGGGTACGCCGGGTACCCAGATACCGTAGTCTGCGGGATCGGGAGCTTCTGCGCCGTCTGCTGCGTATACATCAACTGCCTCTGCCAGCTCAGCACCGGTGTAAGTAACATCCTCGGTTGCCAGAGTCTCTTCATCTTCCAGAGTATACTCTGCGGTAGCGGATGCATCGATGCCTGCCGCGAACTCCTGAACAGCTGCTACTGCTGCTGCGGGATCATAGTCCTCAGACTCGCTGTCGATGACTGCTGCCAGAGCTTCATCGCCGTCAGCTTCTACGAATGCGTTGATCACGTTCATTGCATCATCATAAGGCTCGGCTGCTTCTTCATAAGCACCGGTTCCGATGGTGAACAGATGCCAGCCATCACCGAATACGCCATCGTTTGCCCAGTCGGTAGCCCAGGTACCGACGGTAGTTACGGATACATAATATACGATGAACATAACCACTGCGAAGATCGGCAGTGCCAGCCATCTGTTGGTCACGATTTTATCGATCTTATCGGAAGTCGTTAACTTCTGGCCTTCCTTCTTGGTGTAACACTCTTTGATAATAGAGGAGATGTATGTGTATCTCTCGTTAGTGATGATACTCTCAGTGTCATCATCCATAGCAGCTTCCAACTGCTTGATCTCTGCGGATACATCGGGAACACTCTTCATCTGTGCGGGGATCTTGTCATCCTTCTCTAACAGCTTGATAGCGAAGAATCTCTTCTGTTCCTCGGGAACATCGGTCAGTTTCTTCTCTACGGTCTCGATCACGCTCTCAACCTCAGGCGCGAATTTATGTACCGCAGCTGCTGCACTCTTCTTCTGTGCCAGTTCGATCGCCTTCCTGGTAGCATTCTCGATACCGGTCAGTTTCAAAGCGGAGATCTCAACAACGGGGCAGCCCAGCTTCTCAGAAAGCTTGCCTACGTTGATCTTGTCGCCGTTCTTGTCCACGATATCGATCATGTTGACAGCCATGACAACGGGAATACCCAGTTCCATCAGCTGTGTGCTCAGATATAAGTTACGCTCGATGTTGGTACCGTCTACCAGGTTCAGGATTGCATCGGGTCTCTCACCGATCAGGTAGTTACGTGCTACCACTTCCTCCAGAGTATACGGAGACAGGGAATAAATACCGGGTAAGTCCATGATGATCACGTCATCACCGTTACCACCGTACTGCTTCTTTAATTTACCTTCCTTTTTCTCAACGGTTACGCCGGGCCAGTTACCTACGAACTGGTTGGAACCGGTCAGAGCATTGAAAAGTGTCGTTTTACCGCAGTTAGGGTTACCTGCAAGTGCAATCTTAATTGCCATTTTTCTACCTCTTTCCTCTAAAATCATTTAATAACTATTCAGACCCCATTCGCAAAACGCTCTTTCAGAGCTTCCTTTTTGCTCATGTGATTAGCTTTCACTAATTAGTTTCAGCTAACCTTCCTGCTAAAAAAAAGATCATTTACTCAACGCAAATCATCTCAGCGTCTGCCTTACGAAGAGACAGCTCATAGCCTCTGACAGTTACTTCCACGGGATCTCCCAAAGGAGCAACCTTTCTCACATAGATCTCAACACCTTTGGTAATGCCCATGTCCATGATACGTCTCTTGACAGGACCTTCACCATTCAGTTTAGTCACCTTTACGGTCTGTCCGCAGGGAACTTCCTTCAATGTCTTCATTTTCTCCTCCTATTAGCATCTTTTGGTACAGCTGCCCGCTACACCATGATTTTATTGGCCATATCCTTGCCGATGGCTACTCTTGATTCCTTGATATTCACAATCAGGTTGCCTTCGGTCTGGGACACAACTGTCACTTTACCACCTACTACAAATCCGAGGGTCTCTAAAAACTTCCTCGTCTCCTCTTTGCCGCCGATCCTCTGGATCGTGTTCTCTTCACCGGCACCTACCATACTCAGGGGCATCATACACACTTCCTTCCCTTCAATAGTATTGAACTGCTTGTGGTTTCTCATTAGCTCTTAATGAGATTCATTCTCAATTCACGTGGTTAGTATATACTAACCTTTTTTTACTGTCAATATATTTTTTCGATTTTTTTCATAGAAATCTCGTAGGAATTTCTTATTGATATTCTTTCTCATTAAGTTGAAATCTTGCATTTCCTACCCTTTTCTGCTATTCTTATTGTAATGCCTGCGGATGGTTAAGTTTCCACATGTAGAGCAGGTATTTCGGTTCAAAATGCTATGTATGGGAAGGGTATGGTCATTACATGAAAATACAGGAATCTGCTGAGAATTATCTGGAAACGATCTTAGTGCTGAAGAAAAAGAACGGTGTGGTCCGTTCCATTGATATTGCCAACGATCTGGGTGTGTCCAAGCCCAGCGTCAGCGTAGCTATGAAGAATCTCCGCAATGGGGAATATATTGAAATGGACAAGGAAGGCTACATCACCCTGCTGGATAAGGGGCGGGAAATTGCAGAGAAAATCTATGAACGTCACACATTTCTTACGGACTGGCTGACTTCCATCGGTGTGGATCCCACCGTTGCTGCTGAGGATGCCTGCCGGATCGAGCATGTGATCAGTGCAGAGACTTTCACTGCTATGAAAAAGACATTGAAGACGAAATAGAACTCACAGTGAATCATTGCATGTTATTTGAAAGCAAGAACTCCCGGTGCGATATTGCTCCGGGAGTTTTGTTATTATCATAAGCTCATTACCTGCGCTCATTAAATCTTAATTGTCACCCATTTTCCCTGTCGGAACCGAATCGACGCAAACAGGAATCTAGATACCTGATCCGCCAGAATACCCATCCAGATACCGGTCATTCCCAGTCCCAGAGTAAACCCGAAAATATAGGATGCCGCCGTACGGATCAAAGTAACGCTGATCGTAGAAGCTACTGCCGTGTATGCGGTATCTCCCGCGCCGCGCAGGCATCCCATGTAGATGACCTGAGACACCTGGAACAGGACAATGATACAAATGCAATGAATAATATTCACACCGTACGTAATAATATTTTCTTCTCTAAAGAACATCCGGTAAATGGTCTCCCCTCCGAAGAAATAGATAACCGCCAGTGCAACAGAGATTCCCATACCGATACGTCTACAGATAGCTCCATAGCTTTTCGCTTTCTCCGGGTCACGTTCGCCCAGACTCCGGCCGATCAACGCCACCGCCGCTACCTGCATACCGTCACCGAATGAAAACGTCAGACCGAGGATATTCATGCCTACCTGATGTGCCGCCATGGCTTCCGTACCCATTTTCGCAGCCATCATAGCGGTAGACATAAAACCGATACGCATCAATACCTGCTCAATAAACACGGAATAGCCGACTTTGATAATCTCCAACAGCGGTTCTAATCGCAGTCTGATGTGATGCTCGATCATGTACGGAATACTGATAAATCCGTCTTTCGGACAGATTGAGACGATGCTCATCACGCATGCCACTACCGTACCGAATACCGTGGCAATGGCGGCTCCGGTGATCCCCAGTGCCGGGAATCCGAAATGGCCGTTGATCAGCAGGTAATTGCCGCAGATATTCACCAGATTGGAGATCAGATTCGTCCTAAGGGCGATCATCGTATTGCCCGCGCCGCGCTGTGCCGCATTGATTCCCATGGACAATACGTTGAAGATCATGCCACCCATGATGATCCGGTAGTATCTCGCCGCCATGGCATGCGTGTCCTCACTCGATCCGCAGAATTCAATAATCTGATCCGCGAATCCCACCGTCAGTGCACTGATGATCACCGCTGCCACAATGCAAAAGCAGATCGTCATCACCAGAATCTCGTTGGCCGCCTGCTGCCTCTTCTCTCCAAATCGTCTCGCCACCAGGGCGGAGATTGCTACATTCGCTGCGATGAACAGTGCCAGCCCCAGGAACTTCGGCTGTGTAGTCAGCCCTACTGCTGCCACCGCATTGGCCCCGAGCGTACTCACCATAAAAGTATCCACCATACCCGCCAGTGCGATAAAAAAGGATTCACAGACCGCCGGCCACGCCAGCCGGATTGCTTCTTTTGTCAGGGAACCCTGTGTTTGTTCTGTGCTCATAGCTATGTTACCTATTACCTTTTCTTGGATATTTCCTGTTTCTGATAGTCATAATGCTTTATTATACTCTTAATCATACACCAAAACCTCCGTTTGCCGATAGTCCCAAATTTTTGTCCTCATTTTATAGCTAGACACATAATTTTTATCTCATTTTCATACAATACTAATCAGAAATACACGGATATTGACACATGCAAAATCGTATTTTCAAAGGAGGCTCCCATGCAATTCTCCGACAAATTTCACAATATTCACTGGAAAAACCTCATCACTGCCGTTGCCATCCCTCTGGCGGCAGGTGGACTCTCCGCCTGGATCACCATGGACGGCATGAAAGCCTTTGAAACAGTGAATCAGCCTCCCCTGACACCGCCTATGTGGCTCTTCCCGGTGGTGTGGAGTATCCTGTTCGTCCTCATGGGAATCGCCTCTTATCTCGTTGTCATGCAAAAAGGTGAGGACACGAAAGCCCTCACCCTGTATACCGTACAGCTTATTTTTAATTTTTTCTGGTCCATCTGGTTCTTCAACCTGGGATGGTATCTTTTCGCCTTTTTGTGGCTGGTCGCTCTGTGGATCCTGATCATCGCCACTACCGTTGCCTTTTACCGCATCTCGAAGCCTGCCGCATGGCTGATGCTGCCTTATCTGGTATGGGTGGCGTTCGCGGGGTATCTGAATCTGGGGGTGTGGTGGCTGAACCGGTGAAAGAGTTTTCAAAAAAACGAAACACTGTTTCACTTATTTAATTTGATTGCAAAAGGCTATCTTATAAACGCACGCGTGCGTTTATCGTGCGTTTATTTAATCATTTCATAATGCGCTGATCTGCCATTGCCGATTGTAATCTATTTCTGCACCAGGTTGGTGCAGCTTTCTCCAAATGAACTTAACAGCATGGATTCTTAATTATTTCGCAACAGCCTTGACGTTTACATATCTATACATCCCCCTGAAATGCCGGATACATAGTCATTGCTGAAGAAAAGTGAATTCTTCGGCTTTCTATTCTGTCAAATCGCTTTACAAGAAATGTCGTTCCCAATCTGGAAAATTTTTCAGCTTTTGCCTCCGGAACATTAAGTCCACACATAACAGCCAGTTCATGTACTACCATTTCCCATGCCCCGGAATTAAAATCATCATGTTTAGACGGAAATTTGGCAATCCAAAGTGAGCCATCCGTCGCCAGCACAGAGGCTTTGGGTCTCGCCCCTCCCAAAGAAGATCCGGGAGCAAGTAATTGCTTTAACCATTTCTCATTCAGCCCCTTTTCATCATTTTCAAACGCAATCGATGCCTGTTCGAGTTCTCTTAATGATGTCCACGGTGGTGTTGCAAATTCCCTGTCATTGGACAAGAATTCACCTTCCAACTCCGTTTTAAAACGCAATCCGCCCATTCTTGCTTCATCATACACTCCCAGAAGATAATCACTGTCTAAAAGCTTTCTAGGTTTTTCACCTGCATTTTTGGCACGCAATTCCTCTCTGCGTTTCATCAGACGCTGTCCCCATCTATCAGGGCAGGAATCGGCAAATACTCCGAATATCTTCTTATCATCGTGAATATATTGCCTTCCCTTATACATCTGTAAATCGGGATCTAATATCATATTTCCCTTTTCCAGCCATTTCTGATCATACTCAAAAGAGTAAAATTCCTTTCCTCTCGTCTGCGAAACATAGATTGTACCTATAATTTCTTCGTGATAAGGCTGAAAATCAGCAAAAACAAAAATCTTTTTTTCTTTATCCACTCCCTATCCCCTCCTGGGTGCGCGCTTTCTTACAGGCAAATCAAGATCCTGTAATTTCCGTCCCAATTCATCATCTTTAGCAACAAGCAGTAAATCCTTATCCATATAATTCAATGCATGAAGCACAGCCGCATAGCACCCCATTGCCACAGAAGGTGAGCCTTTTTCTATGGATACTAAAGTAGCTCTGCTGATTCCTGCTCTTTCCGCAACCAATTCCGACGTCAATTTTCTGCGCAGCCTTGCATACTTTATCTGTAGTCCCATTTGCTCAAGTATTTTTTCTGTTTCAGGCAACAACACTATTGTTTTTTTCGGCATAATCCCATCTCCTTATGTAAATATTATTAAACATTTATATCTACTCTGTCAAATTTTATTTACACTATTGAAAAATATCTCTGTCACGGATCCGACAGAGATATTATATAGTATGCCTATTACTCCGTTATCCTATAACGAATAACATACTGTCAAATATTACGCACAGCAATCTGTTAGCTACTCCCCATTATTTTGTAGAAATTAATTAGATTCAACTTCCTATGCTACATCCTCTGCCTGAATCTCCGGCTCGGTATCGGCGATTTCAATCTGATCCGCCAAGTCCATGCAATCTATATAATGATCTACTATCCGGAACGCATAGAAACTTCTGTAATCCGAGGTCATAGGGTCTGTATCCTGATGCTTTCCGGCATTATTATCCTGAAAAAATTTCGGAAGGTAATCAGCCTGCATATGTATGTCCTTTGCATCCATGTTCTGTAAATAGACATAAATAATGGTATTACTGTCGTCTAACGTGATGGCATATTCATATCGGTCGGTCCAATTTGCCATTGCCACATACGCAACGCTGCAATAATTTTCTTCATCCTGATAGAGCATATTCGTCTGATCCTGATAAGAGAATTTCAAATTCCGCAGACGTTCTGTTTCTGCCTCATACTGTTCCCTGGTATATTGATTTTCCAAATAGATCTGGCAGGTTGCAGCAAAGATTTCATCACGAGTCTGATAATAAAAATCTTGTGAAACGGTATCCATATCTGCGGAAGGGAACACCGCTAACGGACTGTATACTCCCTTTCCCTCTAATTCGTGGTATGCTTCTCCCTCCCGGGAAGTGATTCTTGTCCCATAAATAAAATGATAGCATACGTAAGACAAAATTATCCCCGGCACAAGCACTGCTGCCACAACTGCTGCCACAACCGCAAATACTACTTTCTGCTTTTTGGTCATCTTTTTGTTTATCCCCTATTATCTTCTATTTTCTTCTGTAAATCAAAAATATGGAATCTCCAGTTCTTCAACATTACCTTCGTTTGCATTCAGCCATTCCCTATAGTCCGTCTCATCGCCTTACATATTTTCAAAAAATTTCTAATCCTCTACAATCTCTTCTCCATAATTATAGATAGGCATCTGACCGGAAACATAAACATCAACATTATAGATTTCACCGGTCGTTTCCCCCGGTATGCCGAATTCATGGAAACATTCTCCTAAAGCATAACGATAAATGGTATATCTCTCTTTGCCTATATAAGTATGTTTTTCATAAGAATCTCCATATTGTTCGACCATTTGAGAATAAGTATTTCCGGAATATATGCCTCTCGAGGTATGTGCAAATGTTTCATTACTGCTGATTCTTATTCTGACACATTCTTTTTCAAGAAAATAAACTTGTATAAATTGAGCTTCCCCATCACCTACGTTATAATAATAATTATATTTTTTGTTATCCGAATCCTCAACCTTTTCATACAACAGCCCCATCTTGTCCAGCTTCCCCAATATTTCCTGCTCACCTTCATATAAAGGAAACTGAAAAATCCCCTATATTGATAACGACATCCATATCTATCTGTGCATTTGTTGCATTTGGCATTTCATCAATTTTGTTCCTTATAGCCGCTGCTGTTTCTTCTATACTTTTTTCTCCGTTAAAATAATACAACGCCTCTGCCTGCGTAATCCCTATTAAAGGAAGGTCACTGCGCTGCATTACCTTCGTATTATTTATCATCTCCCTTACATCCTGTATATCCTCATCTTGTGCCGCATAAACATTTTCATAGGTACTGCCAATTTCGTATGTCAGAATAGGAAGTTTCTCTCTTTTTCCATCCGATGTCTGATAATATTCCTGCTTTCTGCTATCACTAAGCTGTTGATCCAGCACATCTTGCAATATTGAGAAATTCCAATTGGGAGCAATCGTTTTCTGTCCTTCCTCAGTAAAATAGCTTTCCACAAACTTCCATGCTTCTTCTTTGTGCGTGCTTTGACTGTTAATGGCGAAACAGTTGTCAAAAATAAATATTCTTCCCTTTCCCTCTGCTCCCGGAAATCCTGTATAGACTGCATCCTCACCCCATACGGATTTTTTATATAAATATTGTTGCATGTCACCTATGCACTCAAGATTGAATGGAACTTTTCCTTCCCGCATCAAAAGGTCATTCGTTTGAAACATCGCCTGTTGCGGTAATTGTTCTGCAATTTTTATATATTGTTCCAATCTGTTATCTTCCGTTTCCCCGGAATATCCTCCGCAGATTGCCCCTTCCTGTAAAAATAAATCCCGTGAAATCATAGGATCCTCTTCACATTCCCGAACGGCCCGCAAGGCTTCTTCGAAGGTAAAATTTTCTTTGTTACTGCACCATTTTTCTTTTGTTATCAATGTATATAACACAAAATTCGTTGGCAACATATACAAGCCACCATCCGCTGTCAAAATCTGATACGCGGAATCAACGATGTCCTCTTCCCCAATCACATCACTTTTCTCCAGATAGGGAATAAGATTCTCTATTGCGCCCTTTTCTCTAAGCACTTCCACATCCATCTCATCTGTCGAAAAACTAATGATATCAGGTCCTTTTCCTGTCAAAATATCATCATACAAACGACTAATTCCGTCGCTTATATTTTCTTCGTAATAATCATGTATTGTGATTGTTATTCTGTCATTTTTACTATTAAAATCTGCTATTGCTTCCTGTAATGTCGACGCTCCCTCTATATCTCCAAGTATAATCTCCGTTTTAGGTTCTTCCAGCACAATTGTAGCAGTCTCTTTCTCCCATGCAGATGTTTTCGTCCCGGTGTCTATTTCTCCACATCCCATTAACAGCAAAGATGATACTGTACCTACAAGCAATAATGCTATTGTTTTAAAAGTTTTCATTCGTAATCCCCTCGCACGTCATCGCAATATCATTCTTTTTCCAACAGGTAAAAAGCACAATCCATGGTAAGAATAACAAATTGTGTATTACCGGAAATCATTATGTCCACTGCCGGAGGCTGCCGTTTTATTCCATCCCTCGTGCCTCTTATTTCCAAATTCTGAAATTCATCATAATTCAGAATCCAATCATATAGTTCCGGATCGTCTTTTATAGCTTCATTTACATAATAGATTAAATTATGCTCTTTTATAGGAGATACCTCATAAGAAGGTTCTAAAATCTCACATTGATAACGTTCATATTTTTCAAGCCCTTCACTGGAAAATACCTCTTCATTTATCACAATATGATTGCCTATGATATCATGCCCCTCCGGATAATTCGTATAATCGTTTTGTACGTGTGTAAAGCCAAGCAATTTTGTAACTTTCCACTCACCAAAAAGCAATTCTTCGATCTCATCCATGGATAATTCGTCCACACTGCCATCTGCCGTTTCCGAATCTGGCTCTATCGTTTCTTCCGCATTCAGGTTTTCCGATTCTGTCTCGAGCATATTATTAATTCCGATAATTGATAGTTTCCAAGGTCCTGTTCCTTTATAAACATTGTCAAACCAGATTTGTCCATCCCCCATCATCACCCCTTGCCAATTACAAAACATTTTTCGGCATGTTTCAGCACGAATAGCCTCTACAAATTCTTGATTCAGCTTTCCATCAATATCTAGTTTTAAAAAATCTTCACGATTAGTAACCGTAGTTCCATTTATTACAATAGGATATGAAATCTTCTCAGATAACGCATCCCAATCATGCTTTAAAATATCATTTTTAATCTCTTCAGCAAATTGCTCCTCTGCTGTTACTCCTGTAGATGTCATATAATAATCTTCTTCTGTTTCGCTGCTTTGAATGCTTTCATCACTTTCACGTACTTCACAGTCTTCTGTATCACTCATGGCAGGCATCTTTTTTTTTCTTCAGGTATACTGTCTATATGCTGATTTTTCATCAAAAATATGTAAGACATAATTATCCCTAGCACAATCACTGCTGCCACAACCGCAAATACTACTTTCTGCTTTTTTGTCATCTTTTCGTTCATTTTCCTTACCTGAATTCTCCTCCCACAAGCATTCACACAAACGATATTTTAAATTTGTAACTCTTTTTATGTTACAAATTTAAAATACCATATTTTTATCGCAATTTCATTAACTGATGCTAATTATTTTGATATTATCAATTTAAAATATCCCAATCACATAATCATAACTATAGGTGTGCACATACAACCGGTCATCCTTCTCTGCCATGAGGTCCGGCATCTTTTTCAGAGGCAGGCGGTCGATCACCTCTCCGGTATTTTTATCCAGCTGATAGAGATAATCGTCCTCTGCGGTAAAGCCATAGCCGCAGAAGATCACGTCCCCCTTCACGAGAAAATTCATGCTGTTATAAGTCTGGTCTGCACTTCGCCACAGCAGTTTCTCATTTTCCAGATCATAGGCAAACATAAAGCAGCTGTCCGGCTGCGCATAACCGTTCATTACTGAAGCCCCGTAAAAAATTCCGTTCTCAAGGCAGGCATTATTACCGTTGACGTACCATTTGTCTGTCGGATATTCCAGTACATACAGGCAGTTCTCACCATCGAAAATGCTGAGTTTTCCATCCTCCCACTGATAGGTATACTCCCACTGATAGGTATAATTTTCATCATAGAAGCAGTCCCAGTTTTCTCCGATCATGGGAAGGGAAACGTCTTCCGATGCATTGTACCATTCATCCGCAAAAGTAATATTGTTATACGTCTCGGAAAGGATTTCCAGGGAATAGGGCTGCACCGCAGTTCCTTCCGGGTGAAATTCCGATACTCCGGTGAAATCTATCGCGATTTCTTTCGGTGCAATGGGTGTTTCCCGGGATTCGGACTCTGTGAGAGCTCCGGAGGTCTCTGTCTCATCTATTTTAGTGTCTATATTGGAAATATTTTCGGTTTGTTTCTCCGCTTCGTTGTTCTCCGGTGCATTGGTCTCCCGGGCGCCACATGCCATTAACAGGCAGGCGGACAGTGCAAATGTTGCTAATCTGTATTGTTTTTTCATGATAATCTCCCTTACTGCTTAAAATTCTCGTAACTATTCAGAACCCCATTCGCGAAACCGCTACTTCGTAGCTTCTTCATTGATCATCTGTTCCTCTTCTATAACAGTAACAATACCTTCATATACGGTAAAGTAATATCGAATCTGCTCCTGCATGTCCTCATACTGCCAACGTTCCCAGGAATCTTCCTCAACAGACTTCACCTGCGTCAATGTGTCATCGGCATCCGCGATGTTTCGCTGTAATTCCTCCAGCGTTGTCTTATCGACAAGGAATCTCCCATCCCGGCTGCTGCCGGCCTGAATCTGTATCCTGTCTAATCCACCATTTTCATCAAAATAACAATAGTATTTGCTGTTCTCTATATAGAGACTTGCATTCTCACTGGCGACATCGCATTGCAATCCGGCATCGGTACACAATGCCCGTACTTCTTCCCTTTGCATTCCCCATTGCATCCTTGACAGGACCTCTCGATTATACTCCAGGGAATAGACCACTGCCTTCACCGGCACAAAGGAGAAGGAGCAGCGGTGCGATCCTGCCTCATCCAGATCCCCCTCCATCACTGTGGTCACAGAGTCCTTGCCAAGTTTGTCTCCCGCTCCCAACAACATACCATCTTCCAATAAGGCAAAATTATTATATCCATATCGAATAGCAGAGATATCTGCATCAAAGGTGCGGGCATCATCGCTGTGCCGGATTCCACCCAACCATACCATACTGACCTTATCCAGTACCTTTTTGGGTTCTCTGACAAAGTCATGAACATTCTCACTCTTAGAAACGCCGCACTGTCCAAAGATATTTAATCCCCAAAGATATAATTCTCCGTCTTCCGTGATTGCCGCTCCATTCCACGCATTGATGTCCACATAGATACAATGATCCAGAACTTTATGTGGTTCCAGATACATCATTTTTACCAGATTCAACGGATTCTCTGTTACTGACCAGTATTCATCATATCCCCCAACGGTCGTGCTGCTTGTCGTCCGAAGCTGTCCCCACCAATATACGGCTCCATCTTCCTTGAGTACGATAATGGCTTCCCTGCCGGCTCTGGCATATCTGACATTTTTCATTAACAGTGTGGGGGTACATACCCTGTCGTTATCCATGTCGCTATATACCTGCTTCACAGTGTCTTTTCCCAACAAAAGTCCTGCCATATTTAATCCCAGTCCGTAGAGGTTTCCATCCTCCGTCAGATAAATGCAGAAATTATTATTCCAATCGGCATCTACGGAAACCACATGATCTGCAATCCTCACATCATCAAACTGCCCCTTGTCAAAATCCGTCTCGTAACTGCCTGTTCCCAACTGACCATTCTCATTATAACCGTTCCCCCAGAGAATACCATCATTATCAATATAATAATGATTATAGGCAGTGACCCGCTCAGTGATATAATAGTTTTCAATACGAAAAGGACTGGGAGCTTGCAGTTCCTCTTCCTGCTGTATGTAAATTGTTGGCAGATTCTGTTCCTGTACTTGTCCTGTTTCTTCCGTTGTCACCATTTCTGTCAAGTCTTCCTCTGTTTTCTGAGAAGAAACCGCACTTTTCTGTGTGAGCAGTACCAGTGCTGCAATGATACACAGTTCCACTGCCAGCGCCGCAAGCTTCCCTGCGGTCTTACGGCATTTTAAAATATGCCGGATCCTGCCCCGGATGTCACCTTCATCAAAACACACCGGTGCTGCAAATATCCTGCGTGCGGTCGTATCGGTTGCCATGGATAGCAGTACGGCGGCATATTCCTGTCGGTCCTCCGGCTCCAGATGTTCCGTCACTGCTTCATCACAGGCTTTTTCTATATCACAGCATAGCAGATAATATGCCAGCCAGACCACCGGATTCATCCAATGCACAATACTGATCAGATAGGTCAGTATTTTCCACAGATAGTCCCGGCGGTGCAGATGGATCCGCTCATGCTGCAATACACAGTCATAAAATTCCGGCTTCATCTCCATCGGCAGATAGATCTGCGGCCGCAGAATCCCGAATACCATCGGTGTGCGGATGCCGTCCACGTAACGGACTCCCTCCTCCCCGGGAAGGCATTCCGCCAGACGGTGCTTCATTCTTACATAAGAAAAGATAAAATACGCGAGAAAACAAGGGATTCCTGCCAGCCACAGGTATCTGACTGCAAATATCACCTGTGTAAAGGCGGCCGATAGGAAAGGCATGACTGCTGTGCCGTTGGACTGTGCAGCCGTCACAGGGAGCTCGTTCGATCCCGCTTCGAAATTCGTACCCTGCACGGTCGTCGCATCTGTTCCGTTCACCTGTTCCGGCAAGGTACTCTGTCCAGGTGTAACATTTTGCTCCGGCACAGCACTTTGCCCCAACACAATGCCCGTCCCAAGTCCCGTCACCACTGTCGGTCCATCCGCGCTCACCGCCACTACCATCGACTCCGACTGTGCCCACCAGAATCCGTGCTCATTCTCGATCTTCCAGGGAAATATAAGATAGAAAAAAACGATTCCCCACAATAGCACACAGTAGCGGTAGGAAATCCGCAGTCCTCTAAATACCATTCTGAGGATCCATACGATTCCTACGATGATGCTTCCCTGAATGCTCATTCTGATCAGTATCTGCATCATTGCCATCCCTGTCATTCCTTTTCTCCCCCGTTATTTTCTATGATCTTCTTCAGTTCTTTGATCTCTTTCGTAGACAGCTTTTTCCGGGAGGTAAACGCCGCCACAAAAGCAGGCAGGGATCCCGCAAAGGACTCTTCGATGATCTCCTCACTCTGTCTCGCCTGAAACATCTGCCTCGACAGTAACGAAGTTACGGTTCCGTTCTCGCTGGTAAAAATCCCCTTCTGGCAGAGGCGCCGCAGGACTGTATAAGTTGTGGATTTCTTCCAGTTCAGCTCCTGCTCGCATAGTTTCACCAGTTCCCCGGAAGAGACCGGCTCATGCTCCCAGATAATCTCTGCAAAACGCATTTCGATGGCGCCCATAGTATATTCCGACATTGCAATTCCACACTTTCTGCCCTCTGTGGCATCCGTTAAGTCTTATTATGCAAAATGGTTTACAAGTTGTAACACTTTTATGTTACATCCTGTAAACCATTTTTGTCAATGTCTATTTTTTCCTACAAAAGTAAAAGTTTCTCTTATACCGGAAACTTTTTTCATTTTTATCAAATGTATCCAGTATAAATTGTTCTCATCCCCCATTCGACATCAGATCATTGAAAGTATCCCATGCCTCTTCCGCCGTATAATCTGCCAGCTTAAGCCACCCGGTGACACCGTTCTCGGTCTCCACACAGAGCCACTGCCTGCCAGCATCCAGATACCGGAAATAGACTCCGTGATCTGCGTTGATGGTAAAGCGTTCACTGCCGGCATCCGGAGTCCGGCAGACTTCCAGATCTTTATTGAGCCAGTGCAAGGTCGATTGCTCCGGCAGATCATAGCGGTCTGCCGGAAGTTCCGCCAGTTTTCCGTCACTTCCAATGCGGTATACGATCCGCAAATTTTCTCTTTGCAGAATATAATCATAGCTCTGAGTGGTAATAATCTGGCCGTTTTCCACCCAGATCTCCCGGATATCCTGCGCGAAGCTTCCTACCTCCTGTAATTCCCCGTTCTCATAGCGGAACAGGAAACTCTCGCACTGTCCGAACTCGTCCCTGCGCATCAGTGCCAGCAATATCTGTCTGCCATCAGGAGTGAAGGCATAAATGCTGTTTCCCAGATTCTGTGCCGTCCGTGTCTCGCCTTGCATGGTATTCACCGCAAATATATATTGATCCAGCGGCGAATGATCCACTTCGTTTACTGCCTGTGCCATTCTCGAACGCAGCAGAAGTTTCTCTGCGGTTCCGTCTCCGTCCAGATCCAACAGGGCATAAGTCTCCTGCTCCGCTCGCTCAGACAGATCGAATACGACTCCCACATTCGTCAGAATGTCCCGTCTCTGTGCTGCTGCATAAGCATCCGCTTCCTCTGTCGTCAGATCTGCCGCCACCTTCCCGTTCCAGACCGGCTGGCTGGACAGAAGCGGAAGTTTCATCTGGGCGGTTCCGCTGCTCTGACTCAGGATCCAATAACCGTCTTCCGCAGTAAGCATGTCTGCGGAGAAATCCTGCGCCTTCGACGGCAGCTTCCAGTCCGTGACCCCGTTTTCTCCGGTCTGTCCCGAAGTATCATATTCCCGGATCGTGTCGATCCAGATGTCCAGATCTCCATCCTGATAATTAGAAGCTGCAAAATAGTACAATCGGACACTATCCTGTTGCTTCAGATAAGCCATCTCCTGTCTATAACTGTCAGACGTATAGTAATTTCCCACATTCTGGTAAACCGTGGAACGTCCCTCTGCCGCACATCCCGGCGCTATATATCCCGGAACCATACAATTTAGTCCGGTGTCGTCCCCGGTGGCCGCATAAATACCGTAACTGGAGACCTGATAAGTAGCAGCAACATCCGCAAAAGATCCGGGGGATACCTTTACATACACCCATTTTTTCGACAGTTCTGACACGGTAGCCCAATCTTCATCCCTGGGTCCGTATTCCGCATAGACCACTCTGGCCTGATTTTCTCCGTCCAGAGGACCGGTAGAATGCCGGCCTTTACTGTCGATGTCTCCCAGTGACAGCAGCCAGATCTGACTGCTCTCCTCCGCAAATACCATCGGAATGTCTATAGCAGTGCCATCGGCAAAGGTATACTGTACATTTGCCACTGCTCCCTCCCCGGGACGCTTCGGATCCTCCTGATAAAAATAATACTGCATTCCCGGCTCATAAAACAGTTCCGTCATTTCCCCGCTGCCACCCTGTAGATTCAGCAGAGCTTCCGCAGCCTTCACCGGATCCTTGTAGGTCTCATGGGCAGCGGCATCTCCGTCTAAAATCCGCTGATGCAGTTTCCGCGCCGCAGCACCATTGTAGCCGAGATATTGGATTCCATCCTGTCCGGCAAAGGAATGGGTCTCATCCAGCGCTGTCACATCAAACAGGGCACTGAACTCTTCCCTGCTGTGGATACCCTGCTCAAATACCGTCAGCCATTCCGTTTTGGCAGCCTCATAATCCACTTCATCCGTCGCAAACTCCCCTGTTGCAGCTTCCTCGGTTGCATCTGCCCCGTCGGTTGCCCGCGCCGCATCCGCCCCGGTCTCTGCACCGCTATCCGCATTTGCAACATCCGCTGCATCCGTTCCACTACCCGGGTTACTGCACAGGCACACCACCAGCACCGCTATCACTGCTGCCGCGCCGATCATGACCCAGAACGGCGGCTTGCGATAATCCAATACATGACGGATCCTGTTCTTCACATGATCTTCACCCAAAAAGAAAGCAAGGCACAGATGGAACCGCCCCGATACCGCTTCCATTCTCCACCGGAAGCTTCTTCCAAAGCAATGTATAGGAATAGATCTTCTTGCTCTCCTCGCCGAGAAGCTTCACAACTTTTTCATCGCAGGACATCTCACAATCCATGTTCATCAGATAAAATGCCAGCCATACCAACGGGTTAAACCAATGCACACAGCAGATCAGCAGAGCTGCCGGTTTGAAAAGGTAATCCCTGCGCTGCAAATGCACTCTCTCGTGGCACAACACGACTTTTCTGCTCTCCGGATCCAGTCCCGAAGAGAGATAGATCACCGGATGCATCAGTCCCATGACAAAGGACAGATGCCCTCCATCGATCTCGCAGATCCCCGGCTCTACCTGTCTGACACCGCTGTCAGTTCGGTGAATCCGGTTCCGCATACGCAGGTAGGAAAAGGCATGATACCCCATAAATCCTGCCATTCCAAGTAACCATGCGATCGACAGGACACGGAAAGTTTGCAAAGAATCGTCCGCATTATCCCGGTTATCCACCGGGTAACCACCATCCAAGGCATTCGTAACATTACCCGGTGCCTGAATTCCGCCGACACCGTCATCTCCAATTTCATTCATGCCTTCTACGTTTCCGTCCTGTCCCAGTGTCGGTGCAGAACCTTCCCTATTTCCGGTGGCTTCTAAAGTCCCGGCATTCAGATTTCCCGTATTATCCGCCCCGGACAGCACGGCATCCACAGTATTGTCTCCACGGTGGCTGCCATTATAAACTCCCTCATTGTCAACTGATCCGGCACTGTTCCCGGCAGTCAACTGTGCAGAGGTTGTCGCCGTCCCTACGGTCAACAGACGCTCCGGGATCAGACTGATCCTGGTCCCCGGCAGCACCGGACAACATAACCGCACAAATACGATTCCCCACAGCAGATAGGAACACCATTTCGGGGCTTTTTTCAGTAAAAATCTGGCCAGTATCACCAACAAAATACAATAGCTTCCCACCAGACTGAGACGCCATATACTGTCAAACAAACGATAGATGCCTTCCACCATAAAGTCCCTCCTATGTTCTCTGCTTCCCTATCCGCGGAAGCTCCGCTCTCTGTCGTCCCTGTTCTGTAACGCCCCGAAGCTCACTAATTTTCCGTCCCGGCAGCTGAGACTTCCACAATCGCCTTCCTGCAATTCGCTGTAGATTCTGTCGGAAACTTCCAAGGTGATCTGTTCGCCCTCTTTTTCCAGATTTTCAAAAATGACAGTCTTGACGTTTTCCGCCTCAGTTACTCCGGAATTTACTGTGCCGTTTGCCAGATATACCGGTTGGTTCACCGCAGTAGCCTGTGCCTTGCTATAGACTTTTGCACGGTTCACCGTATGATATCCCCGTTGCCTGTTCCGTAAGCTCCGCACCAGAAGGTACAGAAGATATCCCAGAATTGCCGCTGCGAACAGGACTGTCAATATGTTTTCCACCGGACTGAAACTTAACTGCTGCATCATAAGCACAACCTCCCCATTTTTCATTATTTATCTCATTTCACAGTATCCTTTATGATATCCTTGTATACTTCCAACAGCCACCAGGAAAATGCCTGTGATTGTTTTGCTGCATTGTCGATCATGCCATCTGCAGTTGCTTTATCCTCAGCCGGTACTACCAGCAGGAACTCTTCCTCTTCTATTTTTACTCCACATAATACGGTTTTTAGATCTTTTGAGATAAGGAACATATTACCGGCTGTATCTCCATCGGTAGTTGTGATGCAGGAATACGATGGTTCCGCTTTTACAAAAAGTGTCGTAAATCCCGTTTCCTCATCGCCAAAAATCTTTTCTCCATCCAGCCATACATTCCCCTGAATATAATCCTCTTGATTTTTCCAGATAAAATGTGCCTTTTTCGCATGAATCTCTACCGGAACCTGTTGATAAAATTGCGGATTTGCCAAACCGACTAACATGCCGCTGCCAACATAATCATATGTTTCCTCTTTCGGAGTATCATAATATCGCAATCCGTAATCTCCGAGACACAGCAGGACTACAGCAACTATAACGATCAGAAAAATTACGATTCCTTTGTTCTTTTTACTCCAATGCATGATCTGTATCTCCTTTTCACACTTTACCCGGCAAAATACAAGCCACTGAAATAATCACTGTAATCCTTACCATCCTGTAACCGAAACCATCCCTTCACACCATCCGTAATCTCGATGCAGATCCAGTCCTGTGTTGCATCCAGCTTTGTCATGCGTACCTTGCTTCCTTTGGGCAGCACAAAGGTCTCATCCCCGTCCGGTGTACGGTAGAGCGTTATATCCTGCCGCAATTCCACTTCCTCCCAGGCACTTAATACATATTCCTCCTGTGGCACTTCCCGAAGTCTTCCGTTCGATGTTACCTGATAGATTTTCTGGATGTAATCATTCTGCACCGCAAAATAGGGTTCAGTGATAACCATCTGTCCATCCTGTATCCATGCCTTTCGCAGATCCTGTGCGAGCCGGTCTGTTTCCACCGGTTTTCCGTCTTCATAGTGGTAGATTCGTGTCAATGGATCTGCGCTTTCTCCGTCATCGTACAATGCGATCAGGAGCTGTTCCCCATCCGGGCTGAAAGCGAAGATCGAATTGCTCATATTTCCCGTGCTGTCCGGAATCTCAATCGTCTGTCCGTCTATCTCCAACACTGCATCCCGCAGGTCATAGCAATTCATCTGACCCAGTCCCAAATTTACACAAATCTTATATTCCTCGAAAGAATATCCCGTTACCGGCTCCGCAGGATGCAGAGAAATCTTCTCCGGCACACCATCGCCATCCAGATCCAGCTGCGCCGATGTCTCAGTTTCTGTCCGCTCCGATACATCAAATACCACACCCGGATAGGCCAGAATGTCTGCTCTTTCGATGTGCTGGCTATCCGCCCCGCTAAGCGCAAACCGCATACTTATGGATGGATTACTATTGTAAATGTCATAATATCCGTCATGAACATGAAGCGTCGTGTCGCTGTTGAGCTGCAAATCCACCGGCAGAACCGTATCGGTGGCAGTATGGGTACTCATGTCAAACTCCCGAAGTACCCTCGGCATCCACTCATCCGTCATAAGATGCGCCTCATCGGGATCTGTCAGATAATAGACCTTGCCGCCGCTCCATTCCGTCACATCCGGCAGATCTTTTTGCAGCTGTGTATAGGCATCCGATGTGTCATATGCGCCCCGCTCACAGGTAACGTCATACCAGCCCGTTGCCATGATGCGTTCCGCTTGAATGCAGCGAAATACACTGCCGGATGTTCTCCAAAGTTCACTCATGGTATAGATCCCGTAATTTGAAATCTGTACATGCGGGTAATAGGCCGAATAACTGCCGGCATCCACAGGATACCAGTCCATCCAGCCCCAGTAGACCGCTCTGTCCGGTTGTCGGAGTTCGTACTCCCCATAGACCATTCTGGTACAGATATCACCGGTGAGCGGACCATATCCCAAGTCCTCCGCACTGCCCGGATCTCCAAAGGACAAGAGCCACAGCTGCGTCATCTCCTCCGCCATGACCATGGGAATATCTACGGCAGATCCATCCGCAAAAGTATAATGTACATTCACCACAGAGCCTTCTCCCGGCCGGTCAGAGTCCTCCCGATAATAAGGATATTGCCGCCCTGCCGGATACAGCGTCTCGGTCACGGCTCCGCTTCCATCACCCAGGTGCAACAGTGACACCGCTGCCGTTACCGGATCTGTATATTTTCTATAAGTCTCGGATGAAGGTTCCTCCGCCAGTGCTTTGAATATCGCATACGCAGCATTCGTATTGTTTTCACGGACCAGCAGGTCATATGCCACTTGATCCGCTGCAAAGGAATGCTTTTCCTCGATTGCTTCCACATCAAAAACAGCGGCAAAATCTTCTCTGTTGCGAATCGTTACCTTTGCAAAATCTTCCGGTGTCTTGATGCTGTCCGGAAACTGCGCAATATTTCCACTCGTCTCCGCATTGCTGTCTACATCCGTTGCTACCCCTGCGCTGTTGTCTGTATCCGCACGATCCGCTGTGCCTGCTCCGTTCCCACTTCCACCGGGATTGCTGCACAGACACACCGCCAGTACCACGATCACTGCTGCCGCGCCAATCATGACCCAGAACGGCGGCTTGCGATAATCCAGTACATGGCGGATCCTGTTCTTCACATGATCTTCACCAAAAGAAAGCAAGGCACAGATGGAACCGCCCCGATAGCGTTTCCATTCCCCACCGGAAACCTCTTCCAGAATGTATAGGAATATATCTTCTTGCTCTCCTCGCCGAGAAGCTTCACAACTTTTTTCATCGCAGGACATCTCACAGTCCATATTCATCAGATAAAATGCCAGCCACACCAACGGGTTAAACCAGTGCACACAGCAGATCAGCAGAGCTGCCGGTTTGAAGAGATAATCCCTGCGCTGCAAATGCACTCTCTCGTGGCACAGCACAACGTTTCTGCTCTCGGGATCTAAGCCCGAAGACAGATAGATCACCGGATGCACCAGTCCCATGACAAAGGACAGATGCCCACCGTCGATTTCGCAGATCCCCGGTTCCACCTGTCTGACACCGCCGTCAGGTCTGTGAAGCCGGTTACGCATACGCAGGTAAGAATAAGCATGATATCCCAGGAAGCCAAGCATTCCTGCCAACCATACCATGGATAATACACGGAACCACACCGGGTATGTCCATGCGCGGGCGTCAGTACCCGTTCCGGCAGATGTTTCCGAAATCACTGCATCTGTTCCACTGGCTGCTACCTCTGCAACCGTAGCTCCACTTTCTGTTCTCGCAGTTCCCAGGGAAAAATCCTGCGTGCCGTCAGCATTCATGACAGTATTGTCATTTCCCACAACCATCGTTTTTTCTGCCGTCTGGCTGTCCGGTACTTCCTCTGCATCGTACTCCCGCCGCAGGACATCTCCGATGTCCTTCGTATCGTTGGCCTCTGCATAACCATGACTGCCCGGACCGACTGTCTGCTGCCCGGACGTCATCTCTGTCCCCACAGACAGCAATTTGTCCGGAATCAGACTGATTCCTGTCTCCGGTAGTATCGGACAGCACAACCGCACAAACACGATTCCCCATAACAGATAGGAGCACCATTTTGGTGCTTTTTGCAACAAAAGTCTGGCGAGGATCACCAGCAGCACGCAGTATCCTCCCACCAGACTTAAGTTCCATACACCGTCAAATATTCTGTAGATATTCTCACCCATAAGCCCCTCCTGTCCTGCCCCCCGGCAAGGCATAGTCGATGTTTCATAGACTCTTTGTAATTATAGTCTACATTCTACCGACCCATCTGTCAAGTAAGAAATCTGATTCCTTTAAAGTTGAAAACGGATGTACTCCCGGTATTTCTGAGCACTCCCCGCGCCCTCTGTTTTCCGGAAGACATCGTACACCATCCGGTACTCTCCCGGCTCCAATACTCCGTAAAGCCAGTCCCATTTGTAAAAGTTTGAGACTTCCTCCCCGCAGCCCACCGTATGACCTATCATCGTAAATCCGTAATCGTCTATGATCGTCTCCGCATCCTGCCATTCTCCTTCGATCCTGCGCTGTAGAATATAGGCATCTCCATAGGTCACTTCTGTCCCGGCATCCTCATCCTCCCGCCGGATGACAATACTGGCGCCTATATTGGAAATATCCCGCAGGGTCACAGTCACACCCGCCTCAGGGTCATAAATCGTTTCTGCCTGATTCTGTTGTCCCTCTTCTTCCGGATTCCAGTCACTTACTGTCAGCTCCGGCTCTTCTTCCGAGCGCAATACCTCCGCATGCATTTCAAAATCCAGACGCAGTCTCTATGGATTTCCTCTGTCTCCCCGGTAGTCATGGAAGTGCCGGTCCCCCGGAACGAGATCACTGTCTTTCCATCTCCTATGGTCACATCCGAAGTGACATATAACGGTTTCTGATACTGTTCACTGATCCACACAAAAACCTCATTGGTTGCTTCCCAATACTGCCGCAGTTCCTCACCATACTGCTTCGCATACCCCTGTCCGATGTGGGATCTGCTGCGAATGGAGCAGATGGGATAGGACCGGTAGAGATCTTCACTACGATCATGGCTGAATCTGATCTGTATCTCCGGATGCTCATACAGCCATAACTCACGTCCGCCCAGAATCCCTGCCGCCAGCACCACCACTGCCAACACGATCAAAATAACATGCCTTTTTCTTTTTACCGTTCATTTCCGCCCCTCTCTTTCCCGTGCTTACTTCTGCAACGCTTCCATCAGACGCTCCTGCCAGTCATAGAAAGCCTGGCCGTCCACCAGGCAGCGTTCGTCCTCACCTATCCATAATCCCTGTTCTTCCGACGCGTAGCGAAAGGTCCTTGTCTCACCGTCTGCATAGACAAACTGAAAATATCCCACACCTTCCACCATCTCTTCCGGCGGGATCGGATCTGACGTCACTTTTCCGGAAAGTTGTATAAATTCCTGCCACAGCTGCTCTACGGTATCGACATCTTCCACATAATCGTAATCCTCCGCACAGAAGCTGCATCCAATCTTCTGCGGGCATTCCTCCGGCAAAAAAGCCGCGCAGAATGCTGTCTTTGCTTCATTCTCCAGCATTCCCGGATACCATATATCCGCTATGGCATAGGCTTCTTCCGGTGTTGCCGCCGGATATAAAACGTAGCTGGCGAGATTCTCTACGGATATCATCCCTTTTTCCACATTCTGTACCGCCTGATAAATCGCTACGGTAGTCTGAGCATCCGGGGTTCCGATCCAGCCAGCCCCTCTTCCCTCCTTCAGAAATCCTCTGCTTGCTCCATAGGTAAAGAAATAATTCTGCGGTTCCTCTCCCTCTCCAACGAAAGATATCTGCCCATGGAAAGTGCTGCCGTGGATCCAGGGCAGTACTCGGTAATAATAAGTTCCATTAACGCTCACCTGTACCTCTTCCAGCTTCCCATAGGCATTCTCCTTCGGCATCTGAATCCCCGGCACCGTGAAATCCACTGCTTTCTGGAATTCGATAAGATTCAGCAAAAGTACCACTACCACCAATACGATTGCACTGAGAAAAATGGTTGCTTTTACATTAATCTTCTTCATAAACCCCTCCTTTGTTTCCCTTCTATCTACATTGACGACTTTTATACTCCGTTTGTTACAAACAGTATAACAAAATTTCACCCCTGAATCTACTTTTTTCACCCAAGCGACCGCTTTCTGTTATTTCTGGTCTGTTTATAACATAACCACTGTAAATGCACAATTGAGCAGATGGAAACTTAACAGTCTGGAACTTTAAAACTGGCGGCATCGGTTTCCCGGTGTCGCCAGTTTATTGTCACTCTATTTTACAAGTGGCTCATAATAGAGCACTGTCTGCGCAGGATCTTTTCCGCTGATTTCCACGCCGTCCGCCGTCGTTCCCTGGAAGCCGTCGGATGCGCCGATATAGAGAATGCGACCGTCCGGTACGAGGACCGCACAGGTACCTTCCGTACCGCAGGGCATCTCCCAATTCTCCTGCACTCTGGTGAATTCCGTCTCACCCAGACGATAGGTGTCCACGCCGTTGTATCCCCATAGGATAAAATCTGCCGTCTCACTCACACCTGCTGCCACCATTTTCCACGGGTAGATCGTATCAGCACTGCAAATAACATTCTCACCTCCAGCCACCGGAACAAACCTGAGGCTTTCCGGGTCTACTGACACTAATGTCATAGCCATATCTCCTGCTGTCGTATTGCCCACTGCCTGTGCAGCCGCATAGACTTTGCCGTCCTTGCCCTGTCCTAATGCTCCGGCACCTTGTACGGCATAGCTGTCGTCATCCGCCACGGTTCCGATCAGCTCACCTTCCGCAGAATAGATCCGCACATAACTGCCGTCCTCCTGCATCCGCATCCGCATATATAATCTGCCCTGGGCATCTGTTGCCATACTATCAACGATATTCCATTCCCGCTCTCCTACGGTAAAACTGTTCAGAAGCTTTCCCTCCGGACTGATATGGTAGATCACAGGCAGCCGGCCATGTTCCGCTCCCGGAAATGCCAGTCCGCGTAATGCCGCATAGACACTTCCGTCCGGTGCGATGCACAGACTGTAGACCTCTCCGTTTTCTGCAAAATCTTCAAAAAACGTCTCTGGCGTTCCGCTGCCGTAAGACAGATATTCCACTCTCGCCTGTCCGTCCGTAGTGAAACCGCCCACATACAGACCGTTCTCTGCCACTGCCGCACAACGGATACTTACGTCTCCCTCATAAGCAATCTGCCATTCCTGCGTTGCCGTATCGGCGCCGAGAACCGTACCACTCGTTCCCTGCTGTGCTGCACGTCCCTGCTGCGCAGCATCCTTTTCCGGCTCTGTCTTCACATACTCATAAGAACCTGCTTCAATCTCCTCGCTGATCTTCGCCAGACTGTATTCTCTCTTTTCCTTAAAATCGATCAGCTCCAGCAGCTGCTCATCCGTAAGCTCCTTCTCCGGCAGGAAAAAGGTACTCCGCTCCGCATAGAAAGCCACTCCCTTTTTGTATTTTTCGGAGTTGTCAATCAGCGTAAGCTCCTTCTTCGGGAAATACCCCTGCTCCAGGTATGCCTGCCTAAGTTCTTCCAGTCTCGCCGTCTCGTTCTCTGTCATCGGTCTGCTGTAAGTATCCGCAGAGACATTTGCCTCCTGCAGCTGGGCAAAATACTCCTCCAGTTTTTCATGATTCATGCTTTCCATCCGTGCCTGATACATTCCGGATGCCGTCACCGTCGCCGACGCCAGTACCAGACAAGCTGCCGCCAGAATCGCCGCCCGCCGGAAGCTGTAATGGTGTCTGCTGCCTCTGCCGTTTTTCTCCAGATGCTGTAAAATATCATCCACCCTCGCATCCAGATCTTCCGATACCGCCATCTGTTCCTGTTCTGCCATTTTATATAATTTTCTATCTAAAAAATCGCTTTGCATCTCCTGCTCCTTTCCGCTGCTACAACATTGCCCGCAGCTGCTCTTTCGCCCGATGCAGACGGGATTTCACTGTGCCCTGCCTACATTCCAGGATCCTGCTGATCTCCGGGATTGTGCACCTCTCATAGTAAAACAGAACGATTACATCCCGATACCCGCCGTCCAACTGTATCACCGCATCCCACAACTCATGATGCTCATCGTAGAATTCCGGAGACAGGTTCTCTTCCCATTCCACCGGACTGGTGCGCTTGTTCTGCCTATAGATTTTTTTCGCCTCGTTGGCTGCAATCTGCAGGATCCAGTTACGAAAACTGTCTGCTTTTTTCAATGTGTCTAATTTCTCATAAGCATGCACGATAGCCTCACTGACCGCGTCCTCCGCATCCGCACTGTTTTGCAGAATCGAATACGCCAGTCGGTACATGGGAAGCGTGTCACTCTTCACATGTTGCACAAACTCTTCTTTTGTCATGACTGCCAAGGTACCACCTCCTTCTTATCGCCGGCTTCACTATATATGAGTCGCGAATGGATAAAAAGGTTCCCTAAAAATAAGGCACCGGATGAATCCAGTGCCTTGCGATGTTTTTCCACCTTAATTTACGTTTTTAGTATAATTGAATTCAGAAATAAAAGTATACTTTCCTTTGCCTTTTCCTTTAATTTCTTCAACAACACCTATTTCTCTTAATTTTTTCATAACGTTCTTAGCTGTCGAAGTTGAACATTTCAATACTCTCTCTATCTCAGGCGCTCCAAATATCTGATTAGTTTCAATTTCTTCATATATTTTTAATATGTTTTTTTTTCGTTGGTTCATTATATGCCTGACTATCAATAGCCAACTTTATATTTTGAAAAGACAACTTTTCACTCTCAATAGCCAGCTTTTCACTCTCAGCAGCCAACTTTCCAGATAAATAGCCAACTTTTTCAGCACTGGAATTATAAATAACCGCCTGCAACATGAAAGCATTTGTATGATAAACCGGATCTTTTAATCCAACCTGCTCCAGTTCATTACACATACGATTAACACCCTCACCAAATTCTTTTACAAATTTATAGTTCTTTAAAAACTCTGCAATCTTAGGGTTTCTGGAAAAATGTGTAAAACGAATATTGTCTGCTCTTACAAGTCCCGGAAGTTTCCCAGGACTTTCTACTATGATATGATCATCAAACATTTTAATCTGAATATCTGTACCAGTAATACTGTACGCCCGATGAGTAACAGCATTTACAATCAGTTCTTGTCTGACAAACTTAGGATATTCCTCATCTGTAACAAATGTTCCATCTGATCCCAAGTATGTTTTTTCCTTCACCTGTGTATCCAAATATGCAATTGCCTCATTTATCATATTAAGCAGTGTTCCTTCAAAGATAACATCCTTAATTACATTCATCTCTGTTCCAAATTTTTCTTCGGTTCCCTCATAACGTATAAAACGAATCCTTGCGCGAGGGAAGAAATTTTGCGGATTTTTTCCAAATAACAAAATTGCAGCGGAACTGATTTGTATCTCGCCACCTTTCTCTTTTATAAATCCTCTGTTCTCTTTAAGATATTCCAATGGACTTTTTCCATAATTAATCTTATCTGTATATTCTTTTACAAAGTCCATATCTATATCATCTATCGTAGCATCGGGTACGGCTTTATCTTCAAAGTAACGTTCTCCCTTATCATAATTGAGTTGGAGACGTTCCTCAAAAGACTGCAATTTAGATTTGTCACCAACTCTTAAGAATACATCATCTGCCTGATTTGCATGTACTTGTGGACTTGCATCAATATGCATTACAAGCACATGATTCTCTCTTCCCTTTTCATCGACACATGGAAGTTTTTCTATTCCGACTTTAACAGTCGGATTGCAGAAATCAAATGGCACTCTCAGTAGTTCATTTAACTTCTTTGTTTCAAAATCAATGCCTTCAATTCTTCTTGTCCTATCGGTTATACCTATTGCAATATCTCCACCATCCGCATTAGCAAATGCAACAATTGGTATTGCTAAATCCTTTGGAGAAATATTTATACTTTTTCGATCAAATGTCTGATTTTCTTCCTTTGATAAAATTTCTTCAATCGTCATTGCATTCACCTTTCATATATTAGTATTATTTTAAATGTAATTTGTTTTTTTCGTATTGTCAAACAAAACCGATCTTGAGGACACAGACTCATATTCCTGACTCCCCGAAAGGTCTCGACCCACGATAATACGCTGCGGGCGTGAGGAATTCCTGGAAAAGAGTTTCGCGGAGGCAAACGAGCGGCAGATCATGGAATATATCTGTGCGCACAGGCAGGAATGCGAGCTGGCGCTGGAGTTTTGTTACGAAAAACAAGGAGGATTACTCTATCCGCCGAAATTCCCGCCAGAAAGCGATGGTCTCCTGCAGATCCGCTTCATCTTCGAACAATTCCATCTGTTTCGCCACTTCGATTGCAAAATCCACATACCCGTTTGCTCTCGAAGTGGTAATCCGGTCGGAAGTTACCACATCCTTTTCTCCGGAATGCGTCGATTCGATCCCCTCTAACAGTCCCGCATGTTCCACAACATCCACACCTGCACAGATGGCAGCGATCCGTCCGCCCAGGCCCTTTACGCTTTTCAGGTACTTCCATACCTCCGGAATATCTATCTTCTCAATATCTCCTCCCGGAATAACCAGCAGTTCCACATCCTTCGGATCCGCAGAATCCAGCCGATCCTCCGGCACTATCCGGTATCCTTCCGTGGCGGTGATTTCTTTTCCGTCCAGAGATACAAACTGCATTTCTTTTCCCGTTACCTTCAGAAAATAATTCAGTATCACAATTTCGTAAATACAACTGGTATCATACAACAATGCTACTGTTTTCATCCGCTCTCTCCTTTTTCTCCCTTATAAGTCAATTTTCACGTAAATCAAAAATGTTGGCATATTTTTATAAAAATATCCCGATTTTCATATCTTTTAATGTATGAAAATCGGGATACCCTAAGTTCCTCAGAATACTACTTTATAACGAAATATCGATCACCGATGCAGGTACGGTCGGGACACCGATCCCAGCGGCATCGGCAGAAAAAGATGTCCCGGAGGATCCGGCAGATAAGCTCATGCCGCCTCCGGAGGGAATGACGGGATTGTCCTTCATTTTCTCCAGACGGTCAAACACTGCCTTGAGGTATTCCGCATTTGCCTTGACGATTTCTTTCATCTCTTTGTTGCGGTGCTTAATCTTCATCATCTTAATGTCTGCAGGATCGATGTCCTTCTTCACAGAGAGCATGGTATCGGATAACTCATCCATTCCCATCTCATCCATCATATCCCGCATACTGTCAGACAGTTCCTGCATCATCTCGGAAGTAAAATCGCTTATTTCCACCATAAGCTCACTGGTCTGTAACAAGAATTCATCCAGCTGCGGATAATCATATTTCTCCAGATCCATATCGCTCTGTGCATCTGAAGCCTCACAGGGCAATTCCTCTTTGGCTTCCGGGTCCGTATTCTGATCCGTGTCTGAAGTTCTCTCTTCTTCGTCCGTGCAGACTTTTTCACCCTGCCAGATTCCTCTGGCTGCCTTTGCCATTTCCTCTTCTTCCAGATGCTTTGCCTTTTTCTTCGCTACACGCTCCATAGCTTTGGCATGGTTGATCGCTGCTTCGATCTCTTCATCATCATAATTGCCGCTCTGCTTCTGCCGTTTCAGGCGCAGGACTTCTCTCCGCGCCTGCCCGGCTGCCTGCTTTGCCGCCTGGGACGTCTTGCTCCGCAGTATTTTGGATGAAATATTTTTAAACTGATATTTCAGTTTTTTCAGAGCCAGCGTCGTGTTTTTCGTCTGCTGCCTCTGATTGCGCAGAGCTTCACTGTAGCTCAGCGTGCTGGTAACGATAGACTCCTGTCCCAGGCTGTTTGCTGCCTGCGTCTGCGTACTCCGGCTGTCCCGGGCAAGCATCCGTTTAATATCACTGACCGAATTTTTCGAAGCAGTCGTGTTATTCTGCTGCCCGAAAATGCCGTTTGCACTGCTCTGGTTCGTCCTACTCCCGAAGGTGATCTGCGTCGTTCCCCGGCTGTTCGAGCGCACGAACGTTCCTCCATATTTCCCCATAGAAACCATACAATATCACCTTACCCTCTGAAATCGATGTTCTGACCCACCTGACGTTCACTCTGGGTCTGCACCTCGTCACTCCGTGTGTTGAAATTGTAGGTATCTATCCTGGAAAGCAGCTCCTCGATGGAATTGGCGGTAATGGTTACCGTCTCTTCCGTATCATCACTCTCTGCCCGCTTCTCCTTTAACTGCTCTTCCTTTTCTTTCTTTGCAGCCTTCTTCTCCGCAGCCTTTTTCTCTGTTTTCTTCTGCTCAGCCTTTTTCTCGATCCGGGCCTTCTGCTCGGCGCTGGATTTCTTCAATACAGCGAAAAATGACAGTGTTCCTCCATCATTTACCTGCATTCCAAAGCCCTTGACCTGCGCACCGGAACTCTGCAGGCTGGTCTTTAACTGCTGTATCTGTGCAGCGGCACCGCTCAGGATTCCCTCATACTGTTTGCGGAATTTCTCGTCTGTTGCCATCTGTTCGATCTTGTCCTCATCAATGAGAACAACCGTCTTATAGCCATTGGCATATTTTGCAGCATTGGCTTTTGCATTCTCCTTCTGATCTCTGCTGACCAGAATAAAATCATAATTTCCGTACCTCTTCTTCAGCTGCTCATAGTATTTCGCAGCCTTCTCCGACAGCTCCGGCTGACCGATGGTTCTGCCGTAATCCTCAGTCTTTCCCCTGGTCTGTGCCGTTTCGGACGTCTTTCCCGTACCTGTTGTGCCGGCTGTCTTATCCGGCGTTCCGAATACCTCAGGCTTCTTCGTCTTCGTACTCTTGCTGTAATCACTCTGCGCAGCATACGCACCTACGCTGCCGGTTGCTCCGATTCCCGCCATAATTATTTCCTCCTTGAAAATAAATGCCAAATCCGTTTGTTTACCTAGTTCCTCTATTGAGAATATCGGACAACTTCTCCGACTTTTTTATACACACCAAAAGGAAACATGCAAAAATGTGCAAAAAAACCGCCTTTCTGCGCCTTTGTGGATCAGAAAAACGGTTTTCCTGTAAACTTTATCCTAAATTACTATTGATTCAAATGGTTGATCGTAACATGCAGCTCTCCCAACAGCTTCTTAATGTCCGCACTGGAGGTCGCCATATCTCTTGCTAACTTCTGTACTTCCGTTGCCACCACGGCAAAGCCCTTGCCCTGATCTCCGGCTCTTGCAGCCTCAATCGAAGCATTCAGTGCCAGAATCTGCTGTCTCTTGCTGTAGCCATCGATTTCCTTGGTCTTGTCCGTTGCTTCCTCGATCTGTTCCGCAGCTTTCGTAATGCCACCCTTTAGCTCACCTACCAGATTCTCGTTTTTCCTGTTGACGTAGCTGGCTCTTACGAACATGTTGATCACATCTCCCAGCAGATTTGCCGAAGCGTCGATCTGCTCCCTTGTCTTTACATTTACCTTTTTCAAGGCCTTGATATATTTATCCTCATCAATGCCAAGTTCTCTTGCTGTCTGACGGAACTTCTCCTCATCCGGATTCTCCGGCAGCACCTGTCCTCCGATAATACTGCCCAGCACGGTTCCATCCTCCAGTGTGATCGGAATACCAAAATCCACAAGTCCCGCATGGCAGGGATACACACCATGGCCTTCTCTGTCACACTGCTCGCAGCGCTTTTTCCCCTCTGCGCTTCCTCTCGTCAGATCAATACAGAACTCCGTAAAATTATAACAGTCACTGATGTATTTTCCGTCTGCACCCACAGCCACGGTTGCCAGTCCCGTGCTGTTTGCCCAGTTCTTCATGATCTGCTCGAATTTGTTCATGTCACAAAAATCCTGAATCTTCATATAACTTCCTACTTTCCCGGTTATCTTAACCGCCGAACGCATCAAATCCGGGGACTTTTTGTCCCGGTATTATCTTATATTTGCATAAAAAATTATACCACATTTTTCAATATTTTTCGCCCTTTTTAATATTTTTACAGATATTTTTTTCGACATTATCTGCCTGAATGCAGTATTTTGTATGGCTCTGAATAGTTAACAGAAATACATGAAATGTAGAGCCATCTATAGTATAATTATCTGGATACAAATATTGAAGCAGATCAAGCGAAAAAGGAGGTACCGTTAATTGAGGAAAACGAAGCTATTCATAAAAAAAATATGTGTTCTCATTCTGATATTATCTACAGCCCTGCTCAGTGCCTGCTCTGCCAGCACCTCCGATAGTACAGGAAAATACGTTGTCCTGATCGGTGAAGATTCTGAAATCACAGAAAAACTTTCTGACATTGATCTGCTTGTCATAGATGCGGAATATTTTTCCCAAAATGACATTGCCCGTTTAAGAGAAAATGGTGTCCGTGAAATCTACTCCTATATCAATATCGGATCGATCGAAAGCTTCCGATCCTATGATACAGACTTTGAGAAATATACTCTGGGTGCCTATGAGAATTGGCCGGAGGAAAAATGGATCGATGTCTCAGCTCCGGAATGGCAGGCATGTACAGCTTCCAGAGTAGACGCCCTGGTACAGAAGGATGTGGACGGCTTTTTTGTCGATAACACGGATGTATACTATAACTATCCGCAGGAATCCATCTATGAAGGAATCCTTACGATTCTGGACTATATGGACCATACAGGCAGAAAGATCATGATCAACGGTGGGGACTGTTTTGTAAAAAAATATCTTACAGCTGAAAAAAACGTTCTCATCGATGGGGTAAACCAGGAGAACGTTTTTACTGCGTACGATTTTTCAAATGATACCTATACCATAAACGATAAAAGTACACGTGAATACTATACTGATTATTTAGATTTTGCTATGTCACACGGCTGTACCGCTTATACTCTGGAATACGCAACGGTTCCTGCCATCCGCAGACAAGCAGCCACCTACGCCGCGAAACATGGATACATCTGCTGCATTTCTGATAATATTGGGTTATGTCTGGAAAAATAACATATTCCTATCAGCCGCCATCACAGAAATGTAATGACACAAGTATCCAGATGCTTTTGCTTTGTCTGTTCATCCGCATCAGCAGCTGTGCACAGATCACAATAATAGCATATATTGTAACCTCCCTGACCCCTGGTGTTTTCTGTCACAGCATAGTATCCTGCCTTCAGCTTCACAGTCTGCCCACTTAAAAAGTGAATCTCTCTGAGTTCATAACCGCCTTCTCCAATATTATCCACCAGCGGCACCTGCGGATTATACACTCCTGTAGAAGCATAATCCAGCTGAATCTCCGTATAATAATTCTTCAGATTCGCCTGATCTGCCGCCACCTTTGCCTTATGTATATAAGACAGATACTGCGGTGCCAGTACTCCCACCAGCACTGCCATGATAGCTATTACAATGATCAGCTCTACTAATGAAAATCCCCCGTTTCCCTTCTTTCCTTTTGATTTTTTCATGACTTTTCTCTCCATTACATTACAATACATTCCGCAGGCATCAGGCCCACTGATTTTCTCCGTCATGATTTTATCATTTCCAAAGTAAATGTCAATAAAGTAATTATTAAATATATATAACATTGCCCTGAGTATAAGAAAGACCTGCATGGTCTTCCCAGGCAGGTCTTTCTTCCGGTCATATATTCAGTTTTATCAGTTCTTTATTATTCGCAAAGCTTGGAAAATGCATCTGCTACGAACTGAACCTTAGGTCCGATGATTACCTGAACGGAGGTCTTACCGGGTTTCATGACACCGGCTACGCCTGCAGATTTGATCACCTTATCATTCACTGCGGTAATGTCTTTTACTTCCAGTCTCAGTCTTGTGATGCAGTTGTCAATGCTTGCAATGTTGTCCTTGCCGCCGCAGCCTTCCAGAATGGTTGCTGCGATTGCTGCGAAATCATCATTTGCCAGCTCGATCTTCTTCTCTGCTTCTACATCATCATCTTCTCTACCGGGGGTCTTCAGATCCCATTTCTTGATAGCGAAGAGGAATACGAAGTAGAATACAACAAATGCTGCGATACCCAGAGGGATGATCAGCCAGATTCTGGCTGCTGCAGGCAGGGAGGATGAGAAAAACAGATCCATCGCACCTGCGGAGAAGCTGAAGCCTGCACGGAAGCCAAGAGCAACAGTGATCATGGTGAAGATGCCGTACAGTGCTGCATAGATCACATACAGTCCGGGAGCTAAGAACATGAATGCAAACTCAAAGGGCTCGGTAACGCCGCAGATGAAGGAACAGATTGCTGCGGAAGCTACCAGACCGATCGCTGCCTTTTTCTTGGCGGGCTTTGCACATTTTACCATTGCCAGAGCTGCACCGGGGATACCGAACATCATACAGGGGAAGAAGCCGGACATATACATTCCAAGGCTCCAGGATACATCAGCGCTTGTCTCACCTGCCCAGAAGTGCTTCAGATCTCCAAGTCCGATGGTATCGAACCAGAATACGTTGTTCAGTGCGTGATGTAATCCGGTAGGGATCAGCAGACGGTTCAGGAAAGCATAAATGCCGGCACCGACTACATCCAGACCTACAATGGCTTCACCGAGAGCTACCAGACCGCCGAACAGTAAAGGCCATACGAACAGCAGTACAACAGATGCCAGAATAGATACCACACCTGCTACGATAGCTACACAGCGCTTACCACTGAAGAAGGATAGCCAGTCGGGAAGCTTGGTATCCTTGAACTTGTTGTAGCACATGGAACCGATAATACCGGCAATAATACCGATAAAGGGATTCGCAATCTTATCGAATGCCAGTGTCTTGGTAGCATCCTCAGCGATGGAGGGCATAATGGTCGTAACAAATCCGGTAGACAGAAGTGTTGTGAGCATCAGCCAGGAAGCCAGAGCTGCGATGGCTCCGGTACCGTCATTTTTCTCTGACATACCGACACCTACACCGATTGCAAACAGGATCGCCATGTTGTCGATCAAAGCACCACCTGCTTTTACGAGGAACAGACCGATCAGATTTGCCACGCCCGAGATCTCACCACCCTGCATTGTTGCCGGGCACAACCTGTAACCAATACCCATGAGGATACCGCAGATCGGCAGAACCGCTACGGGAAGCATTAACGCTTTACCCAGTTTTTGAAGAAACTTCATACATTTCTCCTCCTTTACATTATACTCAACCGGAACAGTTCCGGTCAGTTTCGTTAGTTGATACGGACGTACCGCTCTTAAGAGATCTGGAGCACGTCCTCGCCGGGAGATACCTCTCCCTCCTTCAGAATACTGATCTTTTTATATTCATCGGTATTGCAGACCAGAACCGGAGTGATGATATGCAGTCCGGCTTCCTGAATTTTCTCCAGATCCGCATCCAGCAGAAGATCGCCCTTTTTGACATGGTCTCCGGCAGCAACATGTGCCGTGAAGGGGGCCCCCTTGAGCGTCACGGTGTCCAGTCCGATGTGGATCAGAAGCTCCGCTCCCTGATCCGTTGTCATGGTGATCGCATGAAGCGTATCAAATACCACGGTCACCTCTCCGTCTGCGGGAGCATATATTTTCCCCTCAGAGGGGATCACTGCAAATCCGTCTCCCAATATCTTCTCGGAAAATGTAGGATCCGGTACCTCCGTAAGAGCAACTGCCTTCCCCTTACAGGGAGATCCGATACAATTCCCTTTTCGCTTACCTTTCAAAAAATCTAACATGTGAACTCCTTTCCGTCGATATATACCGCTGCAATGTTCAGTTCCTGATCCAGGAGTACGAAATCTGCCCTTTTACCAACGGATATACTGCCCACTTCATTGAAAATGCCGATCTCCTTCGCCGGATTCTCCGTGGCACACATCACTGCCGTCTCTAACGGCAGACCGACCGTTTTTACTACAAACCGCATACAATCCATCAGATTCGTCGCCGATCCGGCGATCGTGCCGTCATGCAGGGTAGCCAGATTGCCTCTGACGGTAACCGGCTGTCCTCCCAGAGTATATTCACCATCCTCCAGGCCCGTTGCACGCATACTGTCACTGATCAGGATCATGCGGTCAGCACCAAACATCGCAAACGTTGCACGGATCACTGACGGATGAATGTGTACACCATCACAGATCAGCTCCGGATGACATTTCTCTGAATCTCTCACTGCTCCGATCACGCCGGGCTCCCTGTGGTTCAGCGGCGGCATTGCATTATATAAATGTGTCGCATGCGATGCTCCATGTTCAATGGCTTCCCTTGCTGTATCATAACCGGAAGCTGTATGCGCCAGTGAAATGACCACTTCTCCTTTGGCTCTGTCGATAAATTCCATCGCTCCCGGCTCCTCCGGTGCAATATCTACCAGCTTGATCAGCCCATTCGCCGCTTTCTGCAGCTGACTGAAATATTCATAATCGCAGTGCATGATATTTTCCGCCGCCTGAGCACCCTTTTTCGCCGGACTGATAAAAGGTCCTTCCATATTGATGCCCACCAGGTGGGATCCACCGGAATACTCATAGCTGCCGGCATTTTTCATGACCTCCAGCAGTTCATCCTTAGGGATCGTCATGGTAGCCGGGCAGACACTTGTCACACCGACAGATGCTTCATATGATGTGATGACATCCAGTGCTTCCTTCGTACCGTCACACATATCTGCGCCCTTACAACCATGGAAATGAATATCCACCAGTCCCGGTATCAGATACATGCCTTCCGCATCCACAACAGCTTCCTCACCTGCCGGTTCCCCGGTACAGCTTACGAACCTGCCGTTCTCCACGGCTGCATCCCCTCTGACAAACCGATGCTCCTCTGTATATATATTTGCATTTCTGATTCTCATGACCTATCAGCTTCCCCTTTCTTATTCAGAAAGCTTACTGAGTGCTGCTTCGTCTGCCACCAGCGTCACATCATTATGAAGCTGTAATACCGATGCCGGCACCTGCGGTGTAATGGGGCCGAAGAAAGCTTTCTGTACGATCTCCGCCTTGTCTTCGCCGCTGGCTACGATCAATATTTTCTTCGCCTGCATAATGGTCTTGATCCCCATGGTATATGCCTGCTTCGGGACATCCTCAGCCGATGCGAAGAATCTCTTGTTGGCTTCGATCGTAGACTCTGTCAGGTTCACACAATGTACCTGCTTGTCAAAACTCTCTCCCGGTTCGTTGAAGCCGATGTGCCCGTTATGTCCGATTCCCAACAGCTGCAGATCCACACCGCCCAGCGACTGGATCAATTCCGTATATCTACGGCATTCTTTCTCCGAATCCGGCTCCATTCCGTTTGGCAGATGTGTATTTTCCACCGGGATATTCACATGGTCAAACAGATTCTGGTGCATAAAATAGTAATAACTCTGATCGTTTTCCCGGCTCAGCCCCTTATATTCATCCAGGTTCACCGTCATAACCTCAGAAAAGTCCAGATCTCCCTTGCGGAACCATTCCACCAGCTGTTTATACAGGCCGATGGGAGTGGATCCCGTAGCCAGTCCGAGAACACAATTCGGTTTCATAATAACCTGTGCCGATACGATATTTGCAGCCTTTCTGCTCATATCTGCATAATCTTTTGCTTTGTATATTCTCATGAATCTCTCACTCCATTTCGCATATTTTACTACGGACATTCAGCACCATGGACGGTGCCACACTGAGTTCATCAATTCCCATCTGTACAAATCGTGTGGTCAGTGTCGTATCCGCTCCCAGCTCTCCGCAGATGCCGACCCATTTTCCATGCTTATGCGCTCCGTCAACAGTCATCTGTATCATACGCAGGACTGCCTCATGATGTGGATTATAGAATCTGTCCAGTCTGTTGTTCTGCCTGTCGATAGCCAGCGTATACTGTGTCAGATCATTCGTGCCGATACTGAAGAAATCAACATGCTCCGCCAGCTCCTCACTCATCATGACAGCCGCAGGAGTCTCGATCATAATTCCCTGTTCCGGAATTGCGTAAGGAATCTTTTCTTCCTCCAGCTCCTTAGCCACCTCAGCCACGATTTTCTGAATATCCAACACTTCCTCCACGGAAATGATCATCGGATACATAATAGCCAATGTTCCGTATTTTGCCGCCCTGAGAAGTGCTCTCAGCTGCGTCTTAAAGATCTCCGGCTGCTCCAGACAGATCCGGATCGCGCGGTATCCCATGGCAGGATTATCTTCCTTGCCCAGTCCGAGGTAATCTACATTTTTGTCCGCACCGATATCAAGGGTACGGATGATGACCTTTTTCCCTGCCATCATCTGCAGCACCTGACGGTAAGCATTGAACTGTTCTGTCTCATCCGGAAGAGAATCCCTTCCGAGATATAAGAATTCACTGCGGAACAGGCCGATACCCTCCGCATCATTCTCCAGTACATATGCCACATCCGATACGCTGCCGATATTGGCATATACATTGACCTTGCGTCCGCTCTTTGTCACGGATTCCCGTCCCTTGTAATCTGCCAGCAGGCTTCTCTGTCTCTGCTCTGTCTGCTGTGCCGCTTCTGCCTGCCGGAGCTGCTCTTCCTCCGGATCCAGGTAAAATACCGCTTCCCTGCCGTCCACAATAGCACGGGTTCCGTTATGGATTTTCTCCAGTTCCAATGGTACCCCTATCAGTGCCGGAATATTCATCATACGTGCAAGGATCGCAGTATGGGAATTCGTTGAGCCATGTACTGTGACAAAGGCCAGGATCTTGCTCTTATCCATCTGCACCGTCTCACTGGGTGTCAGATCATCTGCCACAATGATCGACGGCTCCATGGTACTCCAGTCAATCTGCTCCTCGCCGGACAGATTACGGACGAGCCGGTTGGAGATATCCCTGACATCCGCAGAGCGGGCCTGCATATATTCATCATCCATGTTGGCGAACATCTCTGCAAAATTATCACCGGTCACTGCCACCGCATACTCTGCATTCACTTCTTCGTTCTGAATCATGTTGTGAATGGCATCCTGATAATCGTCATCCTCGAGCATCATCTGATGCACCTCGAAAATAGCTGCATTGACTTCTCCGACCTCCTGCAGCGCCTTCTCGTATAACTGCCCCAGCTGCGTCATCGTACGTTCCTTAGCCGCATCCAGCCGTTTCAGTTCTTCCGCTGTGTTGTCGATATGGATTCTCTTAACGAGACTGTCCTTTTTCTTCAGAACACTGACAGGTCCGATCGCTGTTCCCTTATATACGGATTTTCCAATATATTTTTCCATTTTCTACCTTCCAAACTCTGTCGTGCAGGTCTTCTCCTAGAGGTTCTCACGGAAAAACTTCTGAAGCTCTGCTGCGGCGGTATCTTCATCCGCTCCTTCTACCGTAACTTCCACGTTGTCTCCGTGCTTCACGCCCATTCCCATGATCGCCATCAGCTTGCTTGCTGCAGCTGATTTCCCCTTACAGGAAAGTGTCACTGTACTCTGATACTTTTTTGCCTCCTTGGCGAGCAGTCCCGCAGGACGTGCATGCAGACCGATTTCATCCTTAATAACATAGCTGAACTGTTTCATCGACAACATTCCTCTCTATTTTATATTTCTTGCTTTAATTATGTAGCATATTGTACATACTTTTTGCCTGTCGAGCTTATTATATATACATATTACCCACTTTTTTATTGTTTGTCTACATCACTTTTGATAAATTGTATATTTTTGAACATTATCGTAAAATTTTGTAAACTTTTTAATAAAAAAATTCAATCGTATGCACATAAAACAGGCACATCAGCTGAGCTGATGTGCCTGGGTTTTTTGATATGATTTCATATGATTCCATGTAAGCACCCGTCATGGAGCTTACAGCATGCTTTTTAATCTTCATCTTCTGTTTTTCCCGGGATTCCATCTGATGCCTGTGTCATCTTCCTGTACTCATACCGGGGAAGAAAATCATTCCTGCCGTAGGCATCATAATAATTCATGAATATCCGCTGTAAAATATCCGGGATATACGATTCTTCTGCTTCCACCAGTATGATCAGGTGCTGGAGAGAGCTGTATCGGGTGCATATATCGTTCTTCCGGATATTTTGCCGGATTGCTTTCTCCATGCACTCCATTGCTTTATCGATATGATCAATGTACATCGTCTGGTCTGATTTTGCATCCATGGTGACCAGCACCAGATAACAGCGGTGCCGGTATCGTTCTCCCAGGCTGCTTACATATTGATACAGTCTGGCGAACTCACGATAGTCAAGATCTAATGCTCCTGTATAGCTTCCGCTCTCCAGCAATGCTCCGGCGATTACCTCCAGATCATTTTTTCTGGCCTGTGCATCCGGCTGCTGTTCCTCCAACTCCTCATAAAACCGGTAACTGTTTTTACCGTTCTGTTTGACATAATACAACGCTTTATCCGCTTTTATATAATATTCTTCAAAGTTTCCTCCCTGTCTGCACATGCACAGACCGCAGGACAAGGATGCCGGTGAAGTCTCCGCCGTGACATTTTTTGCCGCACCAAAGCTGTCAAACAGCTTTCTTATCCGCATGCTCATCTCTGCTTCTGATGTCGCCGGCAGATAGAACAGGAATTCATCTCCTCCCAGCCGGCAGACCACTGCGTTCTCCATGCACTCTGTGAGCATTGCTCCTACCAGCCTGAGAGCACGGTCCCCTGCCTTATGTCCATAGACATCGTTGATCTTCTTCAGATTATCCATATCGACAAATCCCAGACAGCCATCATGCTCCTGCATTTTCTCAAGGATCAGCTTTTCACCCTTATGACGCATGGGAAGACCAGTCAGATAATCCAGGCTTTCCCTGGCCTCTCTCTGTCTGGCCAGCTCCAGCTCGCGGATGCGGTCCATCGTCTGGATCAGAGTAACGACCAGCAGGACCACCAGTCCGGTTGCGATAAAGATTCCGGACAGAGACACAACACGGTACACTGCTGTCACCTCCAGCATGACTGCGATCATGGCAGCCACCAGCCCGATCAGCGGCAGCTTGTAATGCTTCGCTGTTCCCTGAATAAGATCCCTGCAAATGGTGATAAATACCGTCAGGAAGGTTCCTGCGATCACCATGTGGGACAAAAACATTGTCGAGATAAAATCTGCGATATTCAGTACCTGTAAGGCCGTGCATAGTACAAAATTCACATAGGTGATACACTCTGCCACATGATAGACCTTCCGGTACCTTCCCTGCTGCACACTGTCAATATAGAACATGATCGGAACCGGGCAGAGCATCACAACGAAGAAGCACATATTCGACAGAATAGAAGCATTGAAAACAAACAGCTGGCGCAGCTTCGATTCTCCCAGCATCCACACTGCTCCCAGGAGCATGCACCATCCCAGGTACTCCAGATCAAATCTCGTCTTATATATAATATCAAGCACCAGACTGATGATCAGCACGACCAGTCCGGCAAACAGCATGGCGCAGGCGATCAGAGTTACCATAAAATAGCAGTGGAACATATATGCCCAGATATCTGATTTATCCCCACAATATACCGTGTTGACGACACCGGAATACTTGTCGGTAAAGGACTGCAGTTCGATCCGCACTTCCTTTCCCGCATCCTCGCCTGATGTCTCGCAGAACACATACCGGCTGGCAGAATTTTTCCCAAAAGGTCTGGTATTCTCCGTATCATACACCGCCCTCAGTTCCCCACCGATGTAAATGCGCACATTCTCCAGAGAGGACCTGATGGCGATCGTATTTTCATTATAGTCCTGTGGGAGCACTGACCGGATGACCATAGGCTCACCGGCAGGCACATCATACCGGCCCGGAACCGGGATTTCCTCTTTGGTTCCGTCTGCCAACACCCGGTAAAAGGTTCCGGTATAAGTAATGCTTTCCTCCGTGACCGGTTCCCTTTCACTTGGGTAAATATATTGTCCCCAAAGGAATGCCGCAAGCAGCACACATATCACTACATAAAATAAAATTCTTTTATACTTTCGGATCGTATATTTCTCTTCTGTCAACTTTTCTACCTCATTAAATGATACCGGGGCAGCCCCCGCAAAATGTTTATGGAAAATTCATTCGACAAATCATGCTTTCCGAACTAAAATAGGAATGCGATATGATAATTTCATGATCCTATGAAAGGAGACAACATGATATGAAGAATAAAAAATATTCCATCATTTATAGCAGCTTAACAGGTAATACCAAGGTGCTGGCTGATGCGATCCACGAGGCATTACCTCAGGATGAATGTGAGTATTTCGGTGTGTCCGACACCGTGATCCCTTCCTCCGAACTGCTCTATATCGGATTTTGGACCGATAAGGGAAATGCAGATACCAAGACATTACAGCTATTATCGCAGTTAAAGAATAAACAGATTTTTCTGTTTGGAACTGCAGGCTTTGGTGGCAGTGATATCTATTTCCGGAAAATCCTGAATCAGGTTAAGCAGTTCGTTGATGCAAGCAATGTTATCTTCGGAGAGTATATGTGTCAGGGCAGAATGCCGCAGTCTGTCCGGGAACGCTACTTGAAAATGAAGGAAGCTCCTGATCATCCGGCAAATCTTGATGTATTGATCCAGAATTTTGACTGTGCATTGTCTCACCCTGATGCAGATGACCTGGAGAGACTCAGACAAGCCGTTAGGAACTCATCCTTCTGATAAGACCATAAAATAAGGCAGCCCCACATAGCTGAGTCTGCCTTACTCTCTTTATTTAACGTTGATGCCTCTGGCATATTGTTGCAGAAACTGTTTCTTTCCACATGGTCTTCCAAAATAATATCCCTGCAGATAATCCACCTTCATTGCTTTCATTTTCAGAAGCCATTCTCTTTCCTCGATGCCTTCTGCGCATATCCTGACGTTAATACTATGTACCATGGGGATGATATTTTTATATAATTCATAATCCCTGTCACTGTTCATCGCCTTGGCAGTAAAATCCCTGTCCATTTTCACATAACTCGGATTCATATCACGGATACAATGAAGATTCGAATATCCTGTTCCAAAATCATCGATCACGAAGGGGATCCTGTTCTTGTCCAGAGTTTTACGGAATTTACAGAACGAAGGTGTCATATCCATAAATCCGCTTTCTGTCATTTCAACACATAAGCATTCCAGCTGTAATGAATATTTTTGAATTGCATGCAGAATATCCCGCTCCACATTGCCTTGCAGGATCTGAACATAGGATACATTTACATTCATCCGGAAGTCAGGAATATATTTCTGCATTTCACAGCACATTACTGCAGCTTCGTTCAAAATATATCTTCCGGCGGGAATGATCAATCCGGTCTCTTCCAATAATGGGATAAACTCCATCGGTGAAACAAACTCCCGTCCTTCTTCCGTTATCATGGAAAAACGCATCAGTGCCTCTGCTCCAATGATCTGTTCCGTCTGACAGTCCACGATCGGCTGGTAGTATACTTCAAAGCCATCATAATTGTTTACAATAGCATTACGAAGTGCTGCTACAATTCTTCCTTTTTGTAAAAAGACCTCATAGTCATCCTGGTCAAAAAAATAGAATCCATTTTTACCCATGCTTTTTGCCTGTTTCAAGGCAAATTCAAACTTTTTGCGGCATTCTTCGGTTCCCTCACAAAATGTTGCTGCATCTATAACACCAATAGAAATAGAAAATATAGCTTCATAATTTTCGGCTACTATGAAATTTTGAAGTTTATCTGTAATCTTTTCTTTCAGTGCCACAGCGTCTTCTGCGGAGGAAGCTTCCAGATCCACGATCACATACTGATCCGCTACCAGATGGTAAATTCTCTGCTTGTCTGAAAGGCATTCCTTCATACAGCCGGCTACGCTTTTCAGGATATAATTACCATAATCAGCTCCCCTGGAGCTATTGATCGCTCCAAAATCATCAATTCCTATATGCATAAAAAACCCCTTGGTAATGGGGTCTTTTTGTGCACGCAGGTAATCAAGGAATTCCGGACCCCCAAGCAGTCCTGTGACATTATCGGCTCTTTTCCTGTTGCCGGTTTCATTCAGACACCCGATCAAATACTCCGCATTTCCCTGCTGATCATTGATCACGATACCACGACAGTTGATCCATACAGGCATACCGCCTTTATCAAGCCACCTGTAATGAAGATTATGTACATTTTCTCTTCCTTCGCATATATCCGCAAGATGCTTTGCAAGCATCCTGCGGTCTTCCTCATATACTACCTTCATAACTTCATTTGCAGCATCTGTCAGAACATTTTTCGACATATTAAACCGTTTCACAGCTGACTGTGAAATCTCAAAGATATTATTCTGCAGATCAAATATATACAGGTAATCATCCATACATTCTGTAATGATCTGAAATAAGATTTCTGCTGTCTGTTCTCCAAACACTTTAAATATATCATTAATCACAACAAGAACCTTCCTTCCGACAGCTTCACTCTATTCCTGCCATTTTTCTAGGATAACGGTTTCTAAATAACTACACCATTCACGTAGAATATTTTTCTGAGAGTGCAGGATAAAAAACGTAGGCGTAGCGGGCTACGCTGAGGATTTTTAGCCTGTGCTATCGGGAAAATAGGCAAGTGATATGGGGTAGTTTATTTAAAACTGTTATACTAGAATAGCTTAAAGATCTTCACACGGTCTTGCATCTTGGCTGCTCCCTCTGCCAGATTAACACTGATCGCAGTATTCTCTTCGGAGGATGCAGCATTGCCCTGTACTACGCCGGACAGCTGTTCAATTCCCTGACCGATCTGCTCCAAGGACTCTGCCTGGGAGTTGGCTTTCTCCATGGTGTTCTCTGCAAGCTCTGCAAAGGACTCCATATCTTCAATGATCTGATTGAATGCGTCTGCTGTTGTTCTTGTGATCGTATTGCCCTTTTCGATTTCCACTAAGGTCTTATCGATCAGATCTCTTGTATTCACAGCCGACTTCGCACTGTCTGCTGCCAGCTTGCCGATCTGATCCGCAACCACCGCAAAGCCTCTTCCTGCTTCTCCTGCTCTGGCAGCTTCAATGGAAGCATTTAGGGATAACAGGTTGGTCTGGGATGCAATATCCTCGATATCTGTGATAATATTACCGATCTCCTTGGAGATTTCTGTAATGTGCTCCATCTCCGTCAGCAGCTCGTTCATCTTTTCTTTTTCTTCGTTCGCTTTGTTTGCAGAGGTTTTTACACGTGCCGATGCGCTCTGCGTTTCCTTCGCTGTATCTGCAGCCAGATCCACGACAGTGTCAATGGTGGCATTCAATTCCTCGATGACTCCTGCCTGCTCTGTTGCACCATCCGCCAGGGATTTTGATGCATTTTCCACCTCTGATGCATTCGATGATACCTGTTCTGCCAGATTTCTGATCTCAGTCAGGGTACTGTTAAACCGCTTCAGGATATACAGCAGTGATGTCTTCAATTCCGAGAAATCGCCCAGGAAATCCGTAATGTCATCACCATTTCTGGTCAAGTCACCCTGTGCGATTGCCTTTACCTCCACAGAGATCTCGCTGACATAATCTGCCAGAATACCCATGGCTTCTTTCAGGTTCCTGATGGTACCACCTAGCTCATCCTCAGACTCATAGGTAAGCATTTCTACGTTGGACAGTTCGCCCTTGCGCAGGCTGGCAACTGCTGCCTCTATCTGTTCTACCGGCTCTGTAATGGAATTGGTAATGATCCTTCCGATCAGTGTTGTCACTACAGCAATCGCAAGACCTGCTGCCACAATCACGACAAATATGATGATGGTGCATACATTGGCCATGGTCTTTGCCCGGTCTAATTCTACCTGGAACTTGTCACGTAATGTAGTTAATTTCTCAGCAAATGCCTTATACTCTTCATACACCTCTCCGATCATCAGTTTCGCTGCTTCCTGCTGTTTACCTTCACGGCTCAACTTCAGGATTTCATCCGAAGCAGCCCTGTATTCTTCCCATGCAGCGTTTGCTACTTCGTAATCGTCCTGTCCTTCTTGAGCATCTCTGTCTGCAGACATGATTGCCTCCAGATTCGCATCGGTATCCTGGATCTGACTCTCCAGCTTCTGAATTTCTTCTTCACAAGAGGTCATAACAGCATCATCTGATTCTACCAGATGTTGATACTGTTTGATTCTATATTTTGCAGTCATTGTTTCTAATTCCTGCAGATCTTCCAATGCCGGAGACCAGACCTCCGTGATCTTCTCTATATTTGAACGGATCACTAATGTCGAGATCAGTGCCACC